>ENA-ORXM01000011-ORXM01000011.1-marine-metagenome-genome-assembly--contig:-NODE-11-length-412959-cov-6.573224_pt1 | contig 412959 bp, 379 predicted proteins | sample MGYA00237867_ERZ511480 | MGnify/ENA primary metagenome ERZ511480 (study PRJEB26309, sample SAMN06266103) | marine metagenome | isolation source: Algal blade | place: United Kingdom:Sidmouth, United...
AAAAACTCGCTACCCGAGGGCACGGTGGGTTTTGACGCTTTTGGTGGCAAGCCGAGTTTTGAGGACGATGGCGAACAATTACGTGGCATCGTCAATTTAGGGCGTTTAGATATTCGCCATGAAGGATTGACCCCCGAGACCGAGGGCGTAGAGGTCATCGCAGCAAGCAGCGACCACCTGGTGCTCGATCTCAATCACAACAACCACTATGAAGTGGGTGACACCATTGCATTTCAGCTAGACTATGGCGCGTTGACACAAGCCATGTTGTCCCCCTATGTGACAAAGGTGCTGGTCAATCGTGGGCATTTGCGCAAAACCGTGACAGCGGTGCGAGTGCTTGCTGACCCTGCCATGATGCAAACAGCTGCTTTTAAGCAGTTTGCACAAAACCTGGTTGCCATGGGTTTGAGTCTCAGCGACTCAGAAGAAGCACTGCCTCTTACCATCGCAGCAGACAGGGCCAATGAGCCAGAGCTACAGAATATTGAATATGGTGTGCTGTGCTTGGATTCTGAACCTGGTGATGTGGCGCACTTTAGCCCCGAGAGCAGTGCCTTGTTTGGGCTTCGCAGCGCTACTGAGGCCGAATCGAAACTGATACGGGACCGTGAATTGTTGGCGCTGACAATGGAAGATATTGACCTGCGTGGCGCACTTGATTGTATTCGTAGTGCGTTGTGGCATGTCAACAATGGCACCGATGGTTTTGCGCTGATACTGCACAGCAGCATTGGCGGAGGCATGTTCAAGGACCCCGACAATATGGGGCTCAGCTACCGCGAGTGCTCCCTAGTGATGGAGCGCATTGCTGCTACTCGCCAGCTTCAGGCGGTGACACTGTCCGGTATTCACCCTAATAGTGAAGACAAAGCTCTGGAGCGAGCCTTTGCCTATGTGTTGAGTGCATTGGGTAAGCGGATTTTATAAAACGCTAAACTTAGCTTCCCGATGCGCGAGCTGTCATTCCACAAAACGACCGCAGCAATCTAACAAGCTTTAAGTTTTGTGAAAATTAATCACAGCCGTTGTTTTTTGGTTGACGATATCCGCTAGGGTGTATTTACCGATGTGCTCAAGGTAATGGCTTTGCGCTTGTAGCAGTATGGGTTTGAGCTGACAAACACCGCTGATATGGCACAGCGGCGTATCGCAGTTGATGGGGTCGAGTGTTTTTTCCATGTGCTCAAGTACGGCGCGAAGGTTGATGTTTTCTGCACTCGTTCCCAGTCGAATTCCACCATTCTTCCCGCGCGTCGAACTTACCCACCCCTTGTTTGATAGTTCGTTGACCACCTTCATTAGATGCGTTTTAGAAACATCAAAAGCATCGCTGATCGCTTGAATGGTGGTGCGTTCGTCTTGCATGCCCGCTAGATATATCAGGACACGGTACGCGTAGTCGGTGTGTTTGGTGAGTTGCATTTATACAGTCCAAGAGCTTGACGGTCTTTAATATACATGTATCATGAATCTTATAGAAGATTCATATAAGATATATATTAAGGAAAAAAATGCAAGCGCAAACGATTGAGATCATTAAGTCTACTGTGCCGTTGTTACAGCAACACGGTCGACAGATAACCGATGTGTTTTACGAGAGGTTGTTTGTTGAGCATCCGTATTTGAAGAATATCTTCAATATGGCCAATCAGGGTAAGGGCGAGCAGTCACGAGCGCTGAGTGATGCGGTGCTGGCCTATGCTCAGAACATCGATAATGTAGTAGCACTACTGCCTGTGGTCGAACGCATTGCGCACAAACACACAAGTTTGGGGGTTCAGCCTAAACACTACGCTCTAGTTGGCGAATGCTTATTAGCGGCTATACAGCAAGTGTTGTCTCTGCCAGATGACCATCCAGCCTTAACAGCTTGGGCAGAGGCCTACTGGTTGCTGGCAGATGTTTTTATCAATGCCGAGAAAAACATCTATCGCGATAGTCAGCAGCAGGAAGGTGGTTGGTCAGGCTACCGTGATTTTTATATCGACAGAATTGTTGACGAGACGCCGGAAGTTAAATCCTTTTATTTCAAAGCGCTGGATTTAGAGTCGGTGCCAAGCTTCTCAGGTGGTCAGTATGTCGGAGTGCGTGTTCGACCCGACGGCGCTGAACACTTTCAAGTACGTCAGTATTCTCTGTCTAAAAAGGGTGAGCTGCGTATTTCGGTAAAAGCTGAGCCGCAAGGGCTCGTGTCTAACTATCTGCACGCTTGTCAGGTCGGAGACGCTGTCAGCCTGCAAGCACCCACAGGTGTTTTTACACTACAAAAGAATTGCCCTAAGCATATTTTCATCGCCGGTGGCGTTGGTATCACACCGATGATGAGCATGTTGGAGCAGGCGATAGATGAGGGCGCTCAGCCAGATGACTTGTTGTTTATTCAATGTGCAAAAGATGAGGATCATCAGATTTTTCAGCACGATTTAAAAGCGCTGAAATCACAGCATGGTTTTCATCACAAACTGTGTTTTGAGAACAGCAACACTGGCGATCACCAAGGCTATTTGAATAGAGACGTTATCGCTACTTGGATCGAGGCTCTGGGTTTTTGCGCTGATAATGCACAGGTCTATTTTTGTGGCCCCAAGTCTTTTATGGCAGTGTTGAACCAGTTTTTCCTAGAGCTTGGTTTTGCTAAGGCTGACATCCACTACGAAGTGTTTGGGCCAAGTACCAGTCTCTAGCAGGATAGCAGTGCACTACCGTAGTTGTATCGGCTTAGGTAGTGCACTGTAAGTTCTTCTGCATAGATGGTCAGCTTCTACTCGGAGTATTCGCTTGTCACGAGTGTTTGCCCAGACCTTGCTTGATTTCTTTCAAAATCAGATGCGTTTGAATGCGCGAGATGCTGGGCAGTTGAAACAAAAACTCCTCCATAAACATATTGAAGGCGTGTTGATCACGGCAGGCTACACGCAAGTGGTAGTCGGTGTCTCCGGTTGCCGCCAAGCACTCAATGATTTCGTTTTTGGCCATGACCGCATCGATAAACTGCGTCACGTGTTTTCTGTTTTGTCGCTCAAGTGATACCAGCACAATAGCGTTGAATTGCAAGCCTGTTTTACGGTGATCAACAATTGCCGCGTAGTGTTTGATCACACCGTGTTGCTCTAATGCGCGTACACGCCGCCAGCACGCTGACGCCGACATACCAACCTTATCCGCTAATGCTTGATTGGCGATTTGACCGTCCTGCTGCAGAATCGATAGCAGCTTTTGATCTTGCTCAGAAATATCCATAAATAGGGTGATTTGGCCAAAAATTTCACTTTAACACCTTGAAGTGGATAAATTAATACAAAAAGAGTGATATTCCGACAAAATAGGAATAATTATTCAGCGGGGTGGTTATAAAATGCTGAGTACCCACAATAGCCTTGAGTTGAGTAGCTGCCATGACGGATTCGCCCTCTAAAATTTTAGCCCCAGCGGTCAACACCGAATACGAGCTTGCTGATCGATATTCTCAAAGCAGCGGCCGTGTCTATATGACGGGTACGCAGGCTTTAGTGCGTGTGATTCTGGATCAGGCCAGGCGCGACCAACAAGCGGGTTTAAGCACTGCGGGTTTTGTTTCGGGTTATCGCGGCTCCCCATTGGGTGCGGTGGATATGGAGCTGTGGCGTGCCAAGGCACTGCTGGCCGCCGCCAAGGTTGAATTTTTGCCCGCCGTCAATGAAGACCTTGCAGCCACTGCTGTACTAGGTTCGCAGCAGGTAGAAGGCTATCCGGATAAAGAAGTCGATGGTGTGTTTGCTCTCTGGTATGGCAAAGGCCCAGGAGTCGATCGCTCGGGTGACGCGCTAAAGCACGGCAACGCCTATGGCTCTTCACCCACTGGCGGAGTACTGGTTGTGGTCGGTGATGATCACGGCTGCGTGTCATCGTCCATGCCGCATCAATCAGATGTAGCTCTTATGTCGTGGTTCATGCCTGTTCTCAACCCAGCCAACATTGGCGAGTATCAGGCTTTTGGCGAATACGGTTACGCACTGAGTCGCTTCAGTGGCATGTGGGTTGGCATGAAAGCCATTTCCGAAACCGTAGAGTCTGCGTGCTCTGTAGACATTCATGCCGATCGTGAATTTACAAAGCCTGACTTCACCGCGCCTGAAGGCGGTTTGCATTATCGCTGGCCAGATCTCCCCGGGCCGCAGATTGAAGAGCGCTTGGAAGCTAAAAAAGACGCTGTACTAGCTTTTGCTCAGGCTAATCCCATCGACCGCCATATCTACAAACTCGATCATGCCGTGTTTGGCATTGTCAGCACGGGCAAGGGCCATCTCGACTTGATGGAGGCACTGCGTCTGCTTGGTGTAGATGAAGCTGTCTGTCACGAGTTGGGTATCGATATTTACAAGGTTGGCATGGTGTGGCCACTGGCGCGCGAAGATGCGCTGGATTTTGTACGCGGTAAAAAAGAAGTATTAGTGATCGAGGAAAAGCGCGGCATTATTGAGAGTCAGTTTAAAGAATATTTTTACGACTACCCCGGCGATAAACCCGAGCGCATGGTGGGTAAGCGTGACGAACTAGGCGAGCGTTTGGTGCCTTGGACTGGTGAGCTGTCGCCTTTGTTGTTGCTGCCCATTGTCGCTCGACGCTTAGAGAAGCTCTTTCCCGGTCGAGGTTTTGTCGAGCGCGCGCAGGCCATGTGCAATCAGAAGGTGATCTCGCTGCAGGTAGCTGGTGCGACTCGCACGCCATATTTCTGCTCTGGCTGTCCGCACAATAGCTCCACCAAGGTGCCGGAGGGCTCACAAGCCTTGGCTGGCATTGGCTGCCATTTTATGGCCAGTTGGATGGACCGTGAAACCACCTCCCTGATCCAGATGGGCGGAGAGGGAGTCAATTGGGCGGCGTCTTCACGATTTACCAAGCGCAAGCATGTGTTTCAAAACCTAGGCGAGGGTACGTATTACCACTCTGGCTCGATGGCCATTCGTCAAGCGATTGCTGCCGATACAACCATTACCTACAAGATCCTATTTAACGACGCAGTAGCGATGACCGGCGGCCAGCCCGTTGACGGTCCAATCAGCGTGCATGCTATTGCGCATGAGGTTCGTGCCGAAGGCGTGAAACACATAGATTTGGTGTCGGACGATCCGAGCAAGTTTCGATCCAGTGAATTACCCACAGGTGTGACGATTTATCATCGTCGCGACCTTGAAAAAGTACAGCGTGCGATTCGTGAGGTGCCAGGGGTTTCGGTGCTTATTTATGAGCAAACCTGCGCAACGGAAAAGAGACGCCGTCGCAAGCGTGGAACCCTAGAAGACCCTGCAAAACACGTGATTATCAATGACCTTGTTTGTGAAGGCTGTGGTGATTGTTCGGTGGAGTCTAATTGCTTGAGTGTTGAGCCAAAAGAGACGTTCTTTGGGCGCAAACGCAAGATTAACCTCTCTAACTGCAATAAGGATTTCAGTTGTGTGAACGGGTTCTGCCCAAGCTTTGTCACCGTAGAAGGTGGCGAAAGGCGCAAACAAACTGGCGTGCAGCAAGATTTTGAAGCGTGGGCAAAAGAGCTTCCAGAGCCGACTATGCCAAGCCTGAGTGAGCCTTTTGATTTATTGATCACAGGCGTAGGTGGCACCGGTGTTGTCACTGTAGGGGCGCTGATTACGGTGGCTGCACACCTTGAAAACAAAGGCGCATCGGTACTGGATTTCACCGGTTTTGCACAAAAATTTGGACCGGTGCTGAGCTATATTCGCCTTGGCGAAAGCCCAGAGTGTATTCACCAAGTGCGCATAGATCACTTGGCCGCCGACGCATTAATCGGTTGTGACATAGTTGTCAGTTCTTCGGCTAAAGCCTCAGCGAGTTATCGGCAGGGCATGCAGGCGGTGATGAACATGGCTGAAATGCCGACGGGCGATATCGTGCGTATTCGGGACGCGAGCTTGAACACTGATCAGCGATTGGCTGCGATCCAACAAGCGATTGGCCAGAGTGACTTCCCCAGTGTGGACGCTAACAAACTCGCTGAGACTTTGCTTGGTGATACCGTGTTTGCCAACATTATTATGCTGGGCTTGGCGTGGCAAGCGGGCTTGGTACCGGTGTCGTACGCTGCAATGCTCAGAGCAATAGAGCTCAACGGCGTTGCTGTCGAGAAAAACATCAAAGCCTTTGCCTGCGGTCGTTTGGCTTTCGCTGAACCTGAGCGCATCAACGCCTTGTTGACGCCTGCGGTGCAGGTTGCAGAGCCTTTGCATAAAATGATCGAGCGACGTGTCGCCTTTTTAACCGACTACCAAGACGCGGCTTATGCTGAACAATATGCGCAGCAAGTTGAGCGAGTACGTGTTGCTGAGCAGGCCTTTGATTCGGAAAAACTGACAACGGCTGTCGCGCGTTCGCTGTTTAAACTGATGGCCTACAAAGACGAATACGAAGTGGCGCGCTTACACACAGATAGTGCGTTTAAACAGCAGATTAACGAGCAGTTTAGCGGAGACTTCACGCTCAAGTATCACTTGGCCCCACCTCTGATCAGCTTCAAAAAAGACGGCAGAGGGCGGCCAATGAAGCGGGAGTTTGGTGCTTGGATGACACCAGCTTTTAAGCAACTAGCAAAAATGAAAAAACTCCGTGGCAGCAAGCTGGACATTTTCTCTTACACCGCCGAACGCAAAATGGAGCGTGGATTGATCGATTGGTATTTGTCGGTGATTGATCGTTCGTTGGCACAGCTGAACGCGGACAACCACGCGGAGATGGAGAAGCTTCTTGTTATGCCAATGGATATTCGTGGCTATGGTTCGGTCAAGCACGAGGCGGTGGAAAAGGTTCAAGCACAGGTGCATGCGGTTTTACCGGCATGACGTTTTTTTTGCGCTTGTGCAAAGCAACGTTTGATGCAACGCAAGCTGGTGTAAAATGCGGTTTTCCCCGATATTGATGAACTGACAATGAAATCGAGCTTTAGTTTTCTGGGTAAACCCTATCAAGCGATGCTGTTCGATATGGACGGCACGTTGATCGATAACATGATGGTGCACCACGAAGCTTGGCGAGTAGCGCTGGGTGAGCGCGGAATCCATATGACGATTGAGCAAGTGAAAGAAGAAATTCACGGGGTCAATACAGAGATTATGGCGCGTTTGTTTGGTGATCAATTTACACCGGCTGAAGCCGTGCAGTTTGCCTTTGATAAAGAAGCTGCTTATCGGCGCATCTACGCCGATGAGATTGCGTTGATTCCCGGTGTGCAGGCTTTTTTAGATCGAGCGAAAGAGCTTGATGTGCCGATGGCTCTGGCGACCGCAGCACCGGTTGAAAATGTTGATTTTGTTTTTGAAAAGCTCGCGATTGCTGATTATTTTTCGGTGTTAAAACACGCGGGTGATGTCACGCGCGGTAAGCCCGACCCGCAAGTCTTTGAGCTGGCGGCTCAGGGACTCGGTGTGGATGTTGCGCGGTGCTTGGTTTTTGAAGACAGTCTCACTGGTGCCCACGGTGCAAAAAATGCAAAGTCCGACGCCGTGATTGTCACCACTACGCATGCACAGTCAGAGTTTGAAGGCATTGATTGCATCGCTGCATTTGTACAGGACTTTGAAGGCTTGGAGATTTCACCGTTGTAAATGGCTTTACAGACTTGGTGTGCGGGCGTCAACCGAGGCATTGCTCGCGCGGCCTGATAGCCGTGCGAGCCTACAAATGGTGAGGTGGGTGCGCACGGCGGAAGCGGGGGGCGCAGCCCGCTCGCGCAATTTATACCTCACGATGTTATTCGCCGACAGGCAAAAAACCGCCCGATTGCCGCGCCCACAGTGAAGCGTATAAGCCATTCTGCTCGATGAGTTTATCGTGCTTGCCGTGCTCGATAACTTTTCCTTTATCCAAAACCACCAGCTGATCGAGGTTGGCGATGGTCGACAGGCGATGGGCTATGGCTAAAACGGTTTTGCCTTCCATCAGGTTAAACAGCTGCTCTTGAATCACAGACTCGACCTCCGAGTCGAGAGCAGAGGTGGCTTCGTCCAAGACTAAAATGGGGGCGTCTTTGAGAAACACGCGGGCGATGGCAATACGTTGTCGCTGCCCACCGGAGAGTTTGACGCCGCGCTCCCCCACTTGGGCGTCGTAGCCGGTGCGTCCTTCATTGTCGATGAGTGTTTCAATAAACTCGTGTGCGTTTGCCTTGGTGGCGGCGGCGATGATTTGCTCATCGGTTGCGTCGAGTCGGCCGTAGGCAATGTTCTCGCGCACCGAGCGATGCAGCAACGAGGTGTCTTGCGTGACCACGGCAATTTGAGAGCGCAAGCTCTGTTGGCTGACATCTTTAACGTTGTGGCCGTCAATCGTCACCGAGCCGCTATCCACATCGTACAGTCGCAGCAGGATGTTCATCAGTGTTGTTTTGCCTGCACCTGAGCGCCCGATGAGACCAACTTTTTGTCCAGCCTCTAGCCTGAGGTTTAGATTCTCGATGACGCTGCCGTGTTTGTCGTAATTGAAGTTCACATCTTTAAACTGCACTTCACCACGTGTCACCTCTAAGGTACTGGCCTCTGGACTGTCTTGCACTGCACGATTACGGGCGATGGTATTCATACCGTCGATGGTCATGCCGATATTTTCAAACAGGCTGGAGGTCTCCCACATAATCCAATGCGACATACCGTTGAGACGTGTCACTAGCGCTGCCGCTACCGCCACCGATGACACCGAGGCGTTGCCGTTCAACCACTGCCAAATTGCTACGCCTCCGACGCCCATCAATAGGCCTTTGTTGATCAGCGTGAGAGTGACTTGCATTTCTGTGGTCAAGCGCATTTGCGGGTGCACTGTTTCCATGAAATTGCTCATGGACTGCTTGGCGTAGTCAACTTCTCGACCGGCGTGGGCGAACAATTTAACGGTTGCGATGTTGGTGTAGCTATCGACAATGCGGCCGGTCATCAGCGAGCGCGCGTCTGCTTGCTTGCGGGAGATCAGCGCCATCTTTGGCAAAAAATACCGCATGGCAACTAGGTAGGCGATAAGCCAAAAGACAAAGGGGATGAGTAGCATGGTGTCGAGCGTTGCGACCAGTATCATGCCGCCCAAGAAGTAGACGATGACATAGATAAATACGTCGAGGATTTTGATCACCGTCTCGCGTACACCCAAGGCAGTCTGCATAACCTTGGTAGCAACACGACCAGCAAACTCGTCTTGGTAGAACTGCATCGACTGACCGAGCATGTAGCGATGCGCCTGCCAGCGAATCACCATCGGAAAGTTGCCAATAACGGTTTGATGCAAAACCAGCGACCACAATATAGTGGCGACAGGCAGAGCGATGACGATGATAAAAGCCATCCACCACAGCTTGCCCGACTCGGTGGCCAAAAAGGTGGCGCGATCGGCGTTCGATAGCCAGTCGACTACGTTGCCGATATAACCGAAGAGCATAATTTCAAGTGCGGCGATCACCACGCTCATGGTGGCCAGCACAGCTAGCCAAGGCCAGATGCCCTTAGAGTAGTGCCAGCAAAAAGCCCACAGACCTGTGGGTGGTGTGCTGGGTTCTTCGTTGGGATAGGGCTCGATCAAACTTTCGAAATAATCGTATAACTTGCTCATAATTTGCGCTTTTCATGCGGTCAAGCCATGTGTTTTTGAATTGGCTTGTGAATTGGATACCGATTCGAAAGAGACTGCAGTTTTAAGTTGCACTTGTACAGTGCAAATGCATAAAAAAATGCGCATATTGCATTGGCATCTTATCCTTGTGGCCTTTGAGGCTGCTGTCTCGACGTGTAAGAGCAGACAGTTCTAGCAAACTGGTGTGTCTTACGTTTCTTTTTCATGAACTCTCGAGGCGCGCATAGAGCTATCAACACATTGGCTTTGAGCGCTTAGCGATAGGGAAGGTAGACGTGTTTTGCTCTATGGAGCTGGGCATAGCCGTAACCGGCGATTACACTAGTGGCCTGTTCTTCTGGAAAAATCACCTTGAAAGCCAAGCGCAATGATCTTTGCCCCTGCGGCAGCGGCAAGAAGTTTAAAAAATGTTGTATGCAAACGGAAATTGGTTTGAGTGGCCAGGACTTGCTCAGTTCTTTACGACAGTTACGCCCTGCGATTGAAGACTTTGGGCGTCAGCAGTATGGCGGGCAAGTGGTGCAGGCGGGCTGGAAGGATTTTAGTCGTTGGGGCCGCGGTGCAATTGCACGCGAAGAGCAGGCTTACCAGTCGGCGTTTGCGGCGTGGTTTTTATTTGCATGGCTACCCGATGACAGCGTGCTCGAAGGTGAGCGCTTTTTAAATGCCCCGTCCGACCATGCCATTGCGTTTGACTACCTCAAAGCTAATCGAGAGCATTTGAGCCCAATAGAGCAGGGCGTGATCGAAGTGAGTGCGACTTCACCGTACAGTTTTTACACCGTGGTAGCAGTGGCTGCCGAAGACCGCTTGCAGTGTCGAGAGATCTACACAGGGCAAACATTGATAGTCGAAGGCGTAGCGAGCAAGGCTTACGCCGAGGGCGATGTGTTGTTTACAGCAGTGCTGAGTGTCAACGGAGTCTCGGTGCTGTTGGGCTGTATGCCAAAAGCGCTTGGCGCTACGGCGCAGAGCAAGATTGAGGCGCATCGCGAAAAGTGGCGCGCTGAAGAAGGCAAAGCCATCGATCGTCGCCTGCTCTATCTGCACGATACAGAACTGCGTCGCTTTTATTTTGTGCTGTTGAGCCAAGTGCAGCGGGCCAAATTGCACTGATGCACCTGCCAAGAATATCGACCGAAGCTCTGTCGCTAACGCTTAGTGCAAACCTTTTCTTTGTGCGCTCGAGCTGTGGCGCTCTGCTCGATCAGTAGTTTTGATATCGCCTGATTGCATTCAGCACGGGATATGTCAGCGCTACTGCGTTCAGTGGACCAGCTGATATTTGCCGTTGTTGCAGTGAAGTTCGTCGCTGCTTGGCAATACATATTCTTGAGTCGTCGGTTTGTGTGCACGGATGACGATGACTGCTGAAAGTGCGAACACATGTGGTTAAACAGTGACTGCGCGGCCTCCGTGCAGTTTGAGTATTTAGCCAAATTTGGCTTGTCGCGTTTGCATACTGAAGCCAGCTGAATATTCCACATCAGATAGTTGTAAGTAACGAGTGTGTTGTGGTGTTCTACTGCCACGCTCTGTATTTCGGTACCGAGCGCGGCACTCATCTTGTCGATTGTTTTTTGCGATACCAACTCTATGTACGATGCAAAAATTGCTGAGATGGGGTCCATTATCTTCTCGGTAGTTTTATCCCTGAAACACCCAGAAAATAGCGGCACTGACAAAGCTGTGCTGAAGCCGCTAGCGTCGCATTTCAACGTTACACAAAGGTCACGGCTGACAGAGTGAGTGAAGTTGTGCGATGGTCTTAGTTCTGCTGTTGAATACGGTTCTCGACCGTGCCCACCTGCTCGATCGTTACGGAGACTACATCGTTGTGTTGCAGAGATTTTGTGCGGCCGGGGGTGCCCATAAAGACCAAATCACCTGGCAGCAACGTGAAGTACTGGCTGAGGTAGCTCACCACTTTTGTGGGACTGTGGATCATGTGTGCGGTGGTCTCTTGTTGCACAATCTCGCCATTGAGCCGTGTGGTGAGCTGCACGTTGTTGTAGTCCACACCCACCGCCATAAGTGGGCTTATCGGGCCAAAACCGTCGGCGGCCTTTGAGCGCATCCACTGTAAATCTCGTCCTTGCCAGCTGCGTTCGGTGAGGTCGTTGCCGACACTCACAGCAAAGATGGCTTGCTCTGCTTCAGCTTCTGAGATGTGTTTGCTCTCTTGGCCAATAATCAAAACAAGCTCGCCTTCAAAGTGCACGTTTTGCGCGTCTTCAGGCAGTTCGATATCACGGCCCGAGACAATAAGAGAGCTCGGCAACTTGAGGAACAGAGGCGGTGGCGCTTCAGCTTGCGATGAAATATGACTGGCGAAGTTCATCCCGACCGCAAAGACTTTTGGCGATTCGCTCGGCAGCAATAACTCCACTTGTGCGAGATCGATTGCATCGCCCACTGGTTGATGGGGCTCAAATGGTGAACCGCTAATAGGCAGCACTGTGTTGTCCATCACTTGGCCGTAGCTGACGGTGTTGTTGTGTTTAAAGCGGGCGAAGTACTCGGGCTCGGCTTGCGTAGCGCCACAAAATAGCGCGAGAGATAGCAAAATTGGTGTTTTCATATATCTGTCAGCTGTTGGGGTTTTGAACGACAGAATACCCAAAAACGTAGGGTTTGTGGCAGGCTGAGGAAATTTGATTCGGCGTTCTCTATGAAAAAATACGTAGAGCGATAGCCGTATCTTGCAAGCCTAGTGGCTGTTCTTTTCTGGTTGCCCGCTCTAGGCACTTCGCGCGCAACAGCTCCACACTCAAACTGGCGACGCCTTTAAACCTCTGACTGCTGTATCCGCTGATGCCGTTTTGTTTGAAGTGGCTGAGCAGTTTTTGATAGTGCTGTTCTGAATACGCATGCAAGGGTTCAGCAAAGCCCGGCACGGTCAGCTCAAAAAGTGGCGCTCTGAGTAGAGAGAGTTTGCCAGCGTCGACTAATTTAGGCATGTATTGGTGCAGATAGATTTGCACTAGCGCGCCGCAGTGTATGCCGTCGGCGTCCGGGTCAAAAAGTAGCGCGATGCGCTTGTAGCGTATGGCCTCAAGCTGTTGCTGCGCTTGGGTGCCTGAGCCTATCGCGGATTTCAGCGCCTGTAATTCGATGCTGCTCTCTACGCGGGCCTGGCTGGCTTTGGCCGCGTTCACAGGTTTTCCCTGCAGCGCCAGTACGGCCTGTGTATCAGCATTTCTGGCCCTGCGTACATTCGCAGCCGCAGACAAGCCTTCAACCACGATCAACTCGTTGTCTGTATTGGGGCCATGGCATTTGCAGTCTTGAAAGTTCATGTGCTTTTAGAGCCGCTGGCTAAAGCGCAGTCGATGTGACATGGCGCTCCGCCTTTTTGGGGTATGCTTGTCGACCGCAAGAAGCTGGTTTCTAGCGTATGACAAGACGCTGTAACAACGGTAAAAAATGCTCGAGATCGGGGTGTGGCAACTCGGGGTCTTTTCCCGCCTCGTCCCATTGGCGCACACGGATACAGGCTTGTAAATGAGGGTTGCGCTCAAAGTCACTGACTTCATCGGCGTCCATAGGCCCGCCCTGTAACTCGAGTGTGCGCACTGAGGCGAGAGACAGGCGGCCAAAATAGTCGGGGTCTACGGCGCAGAGGTAACGTTTAGTGGCGACGTGTTGGCGCACCGGCTCCACCACCTCTGGCGCAAAGAAGTGACTGAGGAACTCCGCACCGGCGTCCTCGTGGTAGGCGTCCTGCCCGTGTTGTGCAACAGCGGCGTCTAGGGTGTTGGTGAAGTGCCCCACATCGTGTAGCAGCGCCGCTGCTATCTCGGTATCTGGTGCACCGTGTTGCTCTGCGAACATAGCGGCCTGCAACATGTGGGTTGCCATGCTGACTTGCTCACCCAGATATTCTTGATCACCTTGGCTGGCAAAGAGCTCGCGCAAATACGCGATAACATCGGTCACTTGTTGGTGGTCACTCAAGGTGTTCATTGGGTTTGTCTCTGTAAAATTCGTAAGCGGCTGTAGAGGCCATCGAGATCGCTGTAGGCCCCTTGTAGGTGGCGTTTCCCGCCGGTGGAAAAACGTGAGCGAGCGTGCATTACACGGGTGTTGTCGAACACCATACAGTCGCCAGCGATCAGCTTAAACTGCGTCGCTAATTCTGAGCGATGCAGTATTTGCGCAAAGTGACGGTAGGCCGTGTAGAAGGCCGGTATTTGTGCCTGCGGCAAGTTGATGGTGTCGATTGAGCGATTGTTGTACCGCACGCAGCAGACTCGGCCCAACTCGTCGGTTTCGATCATTTTTACACGTGCTTGTAAATCTGCCTCTGCGTCACTAAAACGAAAATTCAAGGCGGACTCACTGAGTGTTTTGAAGTGCTCGGGGCTTTCACGCCGCAACATGTCGGCGGCCATAAAACCATCGAGCAACAGGGATTCACCGCCATCAACGCTATTTTCTACGCAGTGCAGTGCTTGTATGGTGGGCACGGGCTCGCGGTAGGGGTTGTCGGTGTGCTGGCCGAGGCCAATATTGGTATAGGCGAGGTTGTTGGCGTCCAAGGTGGCGCGCACCTCGAACAGTTGACCGTAGTTGGTGTTGCGTACAAAGCCAAAACTATCGACGATTTTTAGAACTTGGCCTTCTTCGGCCGGGCTGTCAGTGATAATAAAATAGCCGAATTTTTCAAAGCACTTGAGAGCCGCTAGCTGGGTGGCTTGGTCGTCGCTGTAACCTGCCCAGTCAAAGCGTGTGTTGTGCCGTTCAATCTGCTCGGCGTCCCACAGCGTCTTGCCTTGCTCACAGCGTGAGTGGTTTTGATGCTCTACAGCTTGCAGTGTGTTGAGCAGGGCCTCGCCACTGTAGCGCGTCTGGTGTTGCTCTGGCAGAAAACTCAAAAGCAATTCGCCCTGTGCAGACACAGTCGCTGAGTCTATCGTGAGGTTATTGTCTAACTCACTCACGTCTAAATAGCGCTGGCCGTTTTGCGGGTTGCGGCATTGCTCACAACGGCAGTGGTCGCGCAACCATATCGCGTGAAAACTATGTTGACTGTTGTCACTCCAAGTAAGCTCTACTTCACTGCCAGTGTGCTTTGCGCTGCTAAGCTGAATACTCACGGGTTGTGCCTTTGTCAGTTGGTGTATCTAAGTTGGGCTGTGAACTAAAGCTCAACGGCAAGTACCGCAATGGTGTCACCGATAGTGACTTTCCCCAAGTGCCGGCGCGCCAGTAAAATACCGTCGCGCTTGGCTGCGTATGTTTTTGGCTCTTCGCCGGTGCGCTCGATACTGTGTACGCGGGCGAGGGTGTCGCCGGCTTTTATCGTGTCGCCAAGGCTAAAGCACAACTCTAATATACCGCTGTGCTCACTTTGCAAATAGCAGTCGCCGTCGGGCATATCAAGCCAGCGCGTGGGCTGTTGTGGCAATTGCGGTTGGCCTTGTGTAATGCCACTCCAACACAAAAAATTATCGACACCGCGCTCTGCGAGTTCAAGAGTGGCCGGCGTGCTGGTACCGCCGCCACCCAGTTCGGTGGTGACAAAAATTTTACCCTGCTTTTCAACAGCGGTGTCGTAGAGTGCAGACGCCTCCATCTCCAACATCACCACCGTATCACTGGCGCCAAACATCTGTGCGCCTTCGATGCACTTCGCTTCTTGAGTGAGGTTGTCGGGTAGGCGGTGCGCCGCCGCAAAAGGCAAGATATCGAGTGTCTTTCCGCCGGAGTGAATATCCAGCGCGTAGTCACACAGGGGGATAAGCACACGTGAAAAGTAGTCGGCGACGCGCTCGGTTTGAGTACCTGCGGGGTGACCGGGGAAAGCTCTGTTCATGTTGCCTTTGTCGATCGGCGAGGTACGGCTGGCGGCTTGTACGGCCGGTGCATTCATCATCGGCACAATGATGACTCGACCCTGCACCTGCTCAGCGCGCAGTTTATTGGCGAGCTTTAACAGTGCGGTGATGCCCTCGTACTCATCGCCGTGGTTTCCACCGGTCAACAGTGCTGTTGGGCCCTCGCCGTTTTTTACCACGGTAATGGGGGTCATAATACAACCCCAGGCGGAGTCATCGTGGGAGTAGGGTAGCTTGAGAAAGCCGTGTTGCACGCCATCGGTATCGAAGTCGATGGAGCTACTGATTGTTGTGTTGGGTAGTTGCTGTTGCATTAGGGCTTCACAAAAAGGTGGCGTGGATAGTCGCAGAGTGTTTCAACACCTGTCTCGGTGATCAGAATGCTCTCGGTGGTTTCAATGCCCCAGTCGTCCATCCACAGGCCAGGCATAAAGTGGAAGGTCATGCCGGGCTCTAGTACGGTGCTGTCACTGTCGCGCAGGCTCATGGTGCGCTCACCCCAGTCGGGTGGGTAGCTCAAGCCGATTGGATACCCGCAACGCGCACCACCGCGGTCAAATCCGTGCTCGGCGAGGGTTTGGTTGAGTGTGTTGGCAAGGTCGCTGCAGAGGTTGCCTGGCTTGGCTACGGCGAGGCCGGCTTCTAGTCCCGCTATAAGCGCTGCTTCTGCGCGACGGAAATCATCGCTTGGGCTGCCCAGATAGATACTGCGTGACAGCGGGCAGTGGTAGCGTTTGTGGCAACCGGCGAGCTCTAAAAATGTGCCTTCGTTGTGTTTAAAGGGGCGTTCATCCCACGTTAAGTGTGGGGCAGATGCGTCTGCGCCAGACGGCAACATGGGAACAATAGCGGGGTAGTCGCCAAAATCTCCTTCGTGGCCGAGCATCGCCACTTTGTAAATTTCAGCCACTAAGTTGTTTTTAGGCAGGCCCGGCTCGATCATCTCAAAGGCAGCGCGATGCATGTTTTCCGCGATTCGAGCAGCCACCCGCATGTAGCTGATTTCTTGCTCGGATTTTATCGCACGACACCAATTGACCAACCCCGTGGCATCGACAAGCTTTGCATCAGGAAGGTTTTTTTGCAGTGCAAAAAAGGCGGTGGCGCTGAAGTAGTAGTTGTCCATCTCTACACCCACGCTGCCCGTGTGCCAGCCGCGCTCGGCTAAAGTTTCACTGCCGAGGTGTTCCATCGCGTGACGGGGTGGATTCATCACGTAGTGGTCGGGATAACTGAGAATGTTCTGTGGCTGCATGTAGACGGTGCGTCGTGCGCCGTTCGCATCCATGTTGCGGCCATACCAGAGCGGCTCGCCGACTGCGCCGACAATGACCGCTTGTGGCGTGTAGAACGACCAGCCGTCGTAGCCTGTTAACCACGCCATGTTAGAGGGGTCATGCACCACCAGTGTGTCGATGCCTTGCGCTGTCATGGCAGCGCGAACTTTAGCCAGGCGCTGGGCAAATTCATCGTGGGTAAAATGCAGCCTAAGTTCGCTCATGCTGTGTCCTTTGTGCCGGTGCGGTATGTTGTTGCCAATGTATCGCAAGCGATAGCCTTTGTGCAGCATCAATTTGTTGAGTTGATCAGGCAGAGCCGAGTGGCCAGCAGATCGCGTTGTTTCGGATATGCGAAGGCCAGTCACTAGAACAGGCGATCTATCACCGAAGTTCGTGAAAAGCTCAGCGTGATTTTTGCATTTGCTGTAGTGGTGTTTATGGCTTCAGGTGCCACTCTACTGGGCTGTGCCAAAACGTTTTGCAGAGCGCAGTTTTGCTTTTTCTGCTTCACATTCGCGGTTCTTGGGCGGTGCATTTGTTACCCATTTGTCCAGTAACTCGCGCGCGACATTTTCAATTCTGTCCACAGCGACAGCAAACTCGTGTTCATTTGCTTTGCTCGGTTGAGTTGTTCCGCTGATCTTACGAACAAACTGCAGTGCCGAAGCTCTGACTTCTTCATCGCTTGCGGGTGGTTCGTAGTTAGTCAAATTTTTAATGTTACGACACATGGTTTTTTGCTCAACTATTTTTGAGTGGGTTGAATGTTGCCTGAGTCGCTCGCGACGGACTTAGTCGTAGCGCGGTACCTTGTCTTCAAATTTCTTCTCGAAAACACACTCTGTGTTTTGCCATGCTTGCAAAATCTGACTGACGTAAAAATGCGTCTCATCGGCCCACATGTCAGTGCTGAGTTTGGTGCTTACCTGTACTGAATCTCGCTCAAAGCTGCGGTCCCACGTCAGCAGTGCGCTGGCGGAGGCTGGGTCACGGAGGTCGATTGTCCAGCACTCTTTGGTCTTGCTGCTAGTAATAATGCCGCTGTGTAGGTCTTCAGTTTTGCCGTGGTCGCCAATGATAGTCAACGTGCTGATGTTATTTTCTGTGAGGCGTTGTTTGGATTCGAGCGCTGGCTCTAGCGCATGGCATTTCCTGCCAGCTGGGCTATAGGGTGGCTCGAACTCCCATTCGTCACTGTCGGGTACCGAGCGAGTTGGTATCGTTAGTTCGCCAGCGGTAATGGTGAGGTTTGCGTTTTTGCCTTCGGGCCATGCGTAAGGCCAGTAGCTGTTGCTTAAGGCTAAACGCAAGCGATGACCCGCGGGCAAATGGTAGGCGCATTGGTCTAACTTGAGGTCTATCTCCACGGGTTCACCGGGTGAGAGATTCTCTGGGTGCTCAAAGCTGTTTCTGTGGCGTAGGTTTAGAAGACCAAGGCTTATCAACATCGCGCTACCGTCGGGTCTGACGTCGCTTAGTCGTGCCACTAGTTGAGCTGCTTTCTGATCGCTGCTAAGCGTGAGTTTGAGTGAGGGCGCACCCAAAATGCCTAGGTCAGAGCACTGCGCTTCTGTTTCAAAGCACAGAGAGTGTTGATCGTCCTGAGTTTGATCTTCGGGTAGCTCACCTGGACCAAAACCAAAAGGGAAGTATTCGCCACATTTGTTGCCAACTTCCAGCGCTCGACCAATGGTCGCGCTGAAATTTGCACTTTTACCCAAGGTGTTTGGGCCGAGCCCATAGCTAGTCTGGCGAATACTTGGCGAGGGCCATAGTTGTTCTTTTACCCAATGTCCAGGGCGTGCCTTGATGCTGGCGCTGGGTTTGATACTGTGCATCATATAGGCACGATAGGCTGGGTCATTTTCCACGGTTGTATTTTCTTCTTTTAGCCAGTGGTCCCACCAGCGCAGTGCTTCTTGCAAATAGCCGATAGAGGGTTCAATGGTGCTTATGTGTGGGTATTTGTGGCTCCAAGGGCCTGCGATAGCTTTTACCGGAGCCGTGATGTTCTCCGCCAGATGCGTCATGGTGTTGCGATAACCGTCGTGCAGGCCGCCCATCGCCAGAACAGCCGCTGTGATGCTGCTGAAGTTTTCACAGACGGAACCGTGTTTCCAGTAGTCGTCGCGGTTTTGGTGTTTGAGCCAGCGACTGATTAAGAACGGTGTATTTTCAAGGCGATGCAGCCACATGTCACGCCAACGATCACCCACGATGGCGGGGTCGGGTGGCATAGAAAACCAAGACATGGCAGTTGCTGCCCAGCCGATATTTTCACTCAGCTGCACACCGCCTTTGTAGTGAATGTCATCGGCAAAACGATCGACAGTGGAGCCAATGGTGATAACGGCTTTAAGTGCACTGGGGTTGCGTGCAGCAATTTGCAGGCTGTTAAAACCGCCCCAAGAAATGCCCTGCATACCTACCTTCCCGGTACACCACGGTTGAGCTGCGATCCAATGGATAATGTCTACGCCATCTTGCAGTTCTTGCTCCGAATATTCATCTTCAAAAAGGCCTTCGCTATCGCCGCAACCACGCGCGTCAACACGCAAACAAGCGTAACCACGCTCGGCAAAATAGGGGTGCATGATGTCGTCGCGAGCGGCTGTGCCGTCGGACTTTCGGTAGGGAAGATACTCAAGAATGGCAGGTACAGGGGAGTTTTCGCTGCCTTGTGGAAGCCAGAATCGGGCCGAGAGTCGAGTGCCGTCAGGCAGCACGATCCCTAAATCTAGGTTCTCTTCCAGAGCATGTAATTGTTCCGTCATTGTGCTTGTCCTGCGCCAATAGAGTCTCGCTATAATACCGCGAAGCGAGCATTTGCAGTACTGTGCAAAACAAGGTGCTGGAGCAGCAGATCCACCATGGTTTTACTTGTATAGTGTTCTGCTTATCATTGATCACAACACGACCGACGCTGGAGCAAAAAATTGTCTAAGCAGTTAAGTGGCTACGAAGAAATACAAGCACTGATCAGTGGGCAGAGCCCGCTGCCGTCGATGGCTGTATCGATGGGCATGGAGTTCGCTGAGTTGGGTGACGGTACGATGCTGATTTATGCAACTGCTGACGAGCGGCACCTAAACCCTATGGGTGGTGTACACGGCGGCTTTGCGGCGACCGTGCTGGATTCAGTCACTGGGTGTGTTGTGCATGCGGCGCTTGCGGCGGGTGAGAGCTATGGCACGATTGATTTAGCGGTGAAAATGATGCGACCAATACCTTGCAATACGCGATTGCGAGCCGAGGGTAAACTGCTCAATATCTCCAGATCACTAGGTGTATCAGAAGGCCGTATCGTAGACGACAACGGTAAGCTTTACGCTCACGCTACTTGTACGTGTAAATTGATACGATAGCCCTGCCAAGATTGTTGAACTTGAGTGAAAGTGCAAGCTCTGCCATGTGCTTATTGGTAGTTACTTTCGGGAATTTCAAGACGGAACACATTGATGCTGCCCGAGTTATCCCAGTCTGAATTGAAATACGCGCGCGTGCCATCACGGCTAAAGGTGGCGTGCGGTTCGGCATAATACCCTGCGCCAGAACTGTGGGTGCCAGTCAAGTCTATAACCTGCGGATCAGCATTGAGTTCGACTAATGATAGCCGATTGCACTTGGCCGTATCCCGCTCGCTTTTGCAGTTATAAGTGGACATCAGCGCCCAGCCAGGACGATCAAACGCGCGTCCTGACAAATGCAGCGATGTATTACCCGTTTCAAATATGTTTAATAGGGGGGTGGAGTTACCGGTGGCGAGCTCAGTGACAAATACCCAGCCGTAGTTTGGGTTGTCGGTGTCATCAAACGACACTGACACATAACAATCTTGACCGGTTGCCGTAATGCACAAGTCAGAGTGCTGTGTTTCGTTGAGTAGAATGCGCTCAGAGGAAAAATCAACCGGATGCACGGTAGTTTTTTCAGCAGCAGAAATAACGACGTACTCTCCCGATGGGGACATGCTGAGGTGATCGTGGTCACGTGCGTCGTAGTCCAACGTGCCAAGCACTTCACCGCCGTTACGTATATCAAACGCAACGTATCCTACGGGGACTTCGGCATTGTTCACTCCTGATTCAATAATCCAAGCGAGTCTGTTGCCGTCTCTACTAAAAGTACCTTCATAAGCCGTCATGCCATACAGAGAGGCTCCCCAGCTGACGGGCAATTTGCCGGTCAGATCAGCCAAGACAGTCACACTGTTGTCGCTGAGATTGTACTCAAATACTTTTAGGCTGCCTTTGTAAGAGTTTTGGCCTTGGATAAAGCGTATGCGATTAGGGTCTGTAGGGTGCCAGCGAGCTTCGGCTTCGTCGTGTAAAAAGCTCAGCTCAGAGACATTGCCGTCGGGTAGATTAATAGGCTGTGCAGTGCCTCCGGTGGGAGGAAGTAACGCATATTGTAGAATTCCACTGTCGTTGACGGCAAAAACAAGCAATTGACTGGCGTCGGCGTTTTCGGCCTGCAGGCGAGAGTAGTCGGTTTTATTGATGAAACCACCGCTGCTGCGGGTGGCAGATGCACTGTCGCTTAGTCGGGTAATAGAGCCGCCAATCTCGGGGTTGACGAACAGCGTGCCCACCGCTGGCAATGAACCGCCTGTGCCGCCCAGTGCTCCCGTGTCGGGTTTAGAGCTACCACCGCATGCCGTGAGCACGACGCTCAGCAAGGTGACGGAGAGCTTGATCTTTTGTGATGCATTCATTGATACGATGATCCTTGGCGGCTTACGACTTTATCGTTCTTGAGCTATTAACTAAATGACACTGAACAAGCAGTAATAGTTCGTATGAACTCTAGGCAATAAAGCATGAAACGCAAGAGCACATTGCCAGGCTCGACAAGCGTGTTAATGTGCCAAGGCATGGACGAGAGAGTAGCCTGCGCTTGTGTATGGAGCATTCAGTCGCTGACCGGCTGAAGGCTCTTATGCTGATGCAAGTCGCTTGGGTAGGTGTTGTTTAAATTTTTTATAGGTTGTGGGTCCCTTATGTTATTGCTAGATAAGCTTGCTGAGCGGCAGATAGAACAACACCTAGAAAACACTGATTGTGGCCTGAACCCCTATGTGGGCGAGGCGTTGGACTTGAGCGTTGATGCGCATGTACCCGCCCAAGTGAGGGCGTTGTATCGGGTGCTTAAACACAGCGGCTATGTGCCGGCTGAAGTTGCTCTGCACAATGAAATCCAATCGTTAACTCAGCTGTTGACTCTTGTGACTTGCGAGCAGGAGCGAGGTCGAGCTGCTCGGCGCTTGCAGATGTTAAACACGCAACTAGAGATGCGCGGGCGCGCAATGGCTACTAAGCCAATAGCCGAATACCAATCGCAGCTGCTTGATCAATTACACACAACTGAGCCAGCAGGAGATAAAGCATGATCGAGGGCGGGTGCTTGTGCGGAGGGGTGAGGTATCAATACACAGCGGAGCTGCAGGATGTGGTTGTCTGCCACTGTCAGCAATGTAAAAAAGCCCAAGGTTCGGCGTTTGCTGTCAATGCGCCTATCCGGCAAGAGTTTTTCACGTTGTTGAGTGGTCAACAGCTGTTGCGCGAGTATCGACACTCGCCGTTTAAGAGTCGGGTTTTTTGTGAGAACTGCGGTAGTGCGCTGTACAGCCAGCGTGACGATACACCTGATTTAATTCGGCTAAGGCTAGGCACTTTAGACAGGTTCGACATACCGGCACCTAATTATCATATCCACCACGAAAATGCTGTGGATTGGTGTCGCTTTGATGAGAGCCAGCCGCGTTATCCCGTGGCTAAACCGGTGTTGTATTAGAGAGAACAGGTCTCCAGATTTTCGTCATTTTTAATGGGAAGCTGAAACCTTAAAGTCGACTAGTATTTGGCTAGGTTTGATTTCTTCTTTTAGCTACTGGAGCTTTTATGCAATACGAAGAGCTGGCATTTGGGCATCTAGTCACTATTATCCCCGCTTTTTTGATCGGTACTTTTTTGCTTATCCGACGCAAGGGCAGCGTGGTGCACAAACTCTTGGGCAAAATTTATATGGTGTTGGTTTTTTTTAGTGCCTTTGTCACTTTGTTTATGCCTGCTGAGATTGGCCCAACACTATTGGGGCATTTTGGCTTTATCCATATCTTGACTTTTGTCGCACTGTTCAGTGTGGTGGAGGCTTGGTTGGCGATCAAAAGAGGGGATGTAAAGCGGCACCGCAATTCGATGATTGCTTTGTACGTGGGCGGTATGCTGATAGCTGGCAGTTTTACGTTTATGCCAGGACGCATGATGCACAACTGGGTATTTAGCTTGATTTAGCCCCAAGAGTCACGGCGCAGTAGGCACCGTACTCAGCGTGTATATGTAGCTGCTATAGCTTTAGTACGGCATGGGGTGAGCCTTATGCGCTTGCTCGATTTCTTCTAAGACTTCATCGCTCAGCTGAACATCTGCTGCCGCCAGAGCGACGTCGAGTTGCTCAAGGCTGGTGCTGCCAAAGATCACAGAGGCCATAAATGGGCGAGTTGTACACCACGCCAAGGCCATGTGAACTGGATTCAAGCCGTGGCGTTTTGCAATGTCCATATAGGCTTGCACGGCTGCGTCGGTGCGCGGTGTGTAGCGCTCATTAAGGTCTGGGTTGAAGCTGATTCGCGATTTTTCTGGTCGAGCGCCGTTGAGGTATTTGCCGGTTAGCAGGCCAGTCGCAAGCGGAGAATACGACAATAAGCCAACGTCTTCATTGGCGCAGAGTTCGGCTAGGTCGGTATCGAACATGCGGCACATCAAGGAGTATTCGTTTTGGATGGTGTGCATGCGCGGCAAAGCTTTGCCCTCGCTGATATGCAGCCATTGTGCTGTTCCCCATGCGGACTCATTCGAAAGTCCCAAATAACGCACCTTGCCGTCACGAACAAGCTTATCTGCCGCTGTCAAAACAGAGTCCATATGCGCAAGCGTGGCATCACGGTTCTGTTGGCTAGGGTCATAACGCCAGTTTTGGCGAAAGTGGTAAGAGCCACGCTCGGGCCAATGCAATTGGTAGAGATCAATGACGTCTGTTTGCAGGCGCTTGAGTGAGCTCTCTGCAGCGCGAATCATCGAATCTGCGTTGATGCCTTCACCGCCGCGAACAAATTTGCCTGGGTTCACGCCAGAAATTTTTGTTGCCAGTATGACGTCTCGGCGTCGACCTGTTTTGGCGAACCACTCGCCAATCACGCTTTCAGTGTCACCACAGGTCTCCGCTGCCATAGGGTTGACGGGGTACATTTCGGCGGTATCGATAAAGTTGATGCCGGCATCAAGAGCGCGGTCTATTTGAGCGTGGCCTTCGGCCATGGTGTTCTGCGTGCCCCAAGTCATGGAGCCGAGGCAAAGGGCGGAGACTTTTAAATCAGTGCGACCGAGTGTGTTGTATTGCATGTGGCTTCTCTAGATCAGATGATGTTCATATTGTTCGATAATTGTCCCGTCAAAGCAAACGAAGGCATCTATTTTTTAGGCTCTCCGAGCTAGCCTGTGCGCTTCCTTGCCGTGTTCATACTCAATTATATGTACAGCGTGCGAAGCTTTGTCTGATCGAGTTGCGTCATTTACTCTTGTTCAGCGTATGCACTACGCTGTAAATGAAATCAGTACCACGGATAGGTATCGGCATGTATAAGATCAGTCGCTCGTTTCGAATGTTATTTTTAGTGCTCTCGCTAGTTGGCTTGTCAGGATGTTTTGTCAGTAGTCCCTATCACGGGCAAGTTTTCAGCAGTGCTAATGCGCTCATTCCAGTGCAGGTGTGGAGTAATAATAAGGACAACGATATTGTCGTTTCCTGCCATAAGGGGCATATCAGTGGCTTATATCGGTCCTCAATAAACGACTGGCAAGTTGTCCGCCGGTTGCCAGCTCAGTTACCAGGGTCTCTTGATTCCTCGGGTAGCCGGGCCTACAGCTTCGGTGAAAAAATACGATTTCCATCGTCTTGTTGGCAACGGCATGAGTTCAATGTGGGATATCGCCATATGACCGCAATTCGTTTTACTCAAGTTGTGAACGATTTATTCAGCGGTGGACAAAGCACGCGTAACTCTTATGTGTTCGATAAGCCAGGGCTCGCCTGTGCCGGTGAAGCGATCGGAGAGGCGGGTAAGTGGAACGGGTTTCTAGGCAATAACTGTAATAAGACCTACGGTGATACTTCCTCTGCGTTGCCTTTTTTGCTGTTGTACGCAGATGACTAATAAGGCAGAGCGCCAGAATAATATTCATCGACTTGAACAATATGATTATGCCGACGTTGAGTTATCTAGATCAGCCGCATTTGCAACGAGACAGCAGAGAGTATTAAATACCCAGTTTATTCAATAGGTATTTGATCATGGCCCGTATGCCTTCCACTATGCTGCCGCTAGGTACCAAGCTGCCTGCTTTTGAGCTTCCAGAGCCGCGCACTGGTACCACTATTAGCAGCGCTGACTTTGCTGGACAGCCGCTGGTGCTCAGTTTTGTCTGTAATCATTGTCCTTTTGTTGTGCATATATGGGAGCAGTTTGTAGCGTTTGCTGCTGAGTACGCCGACAAGGGTGTGCAAACGGTGGCAATCAGCAGCAACGATGTGATTGCGCACCCAGCCGACTCACCAGAAAAAATGGCTGAGCTTGCGCATAATTCGGGTGCGACTTTCCCATACTTGTACGATGAATCTCAGTCAGTGGCCAAGGCCTACGACGCATCCTGCACGCCTGATTTTTATTTTTTTGATGAGAAAGGCTTGTTGGTTTACCGCGGACAATTTGATGGCGCACGACCCGGTAACGGCACTTTTGTAACAGGCGCCGACATGCGGGCAGCGGTTGATGCTTTGTTAGCTGGTGAGCCAATATCTATCGAGCAAAAGCCAAGTATGGGCTGCAGCATTAAGTGGAAGTAATTTTTATAGGCGCGGCGTGAGAAGCTTAGATCACTTCGGGGCCTGCAAGCTGCTCGCGTATGGCTCGGTGACGCAGAGCTTAGAACTGGTGCGTGTGCGGTTCTGTTTCCCGCATGGGTAATCAACGACAAAAAGGTTGGCTGCTTGCTGGGCTTGGCATGTTGCTGGTATCTACCGACGCCGTTTTTGCACGGGTGGCCGGAACTGATGCGTTTAGTCTGATCTGGTTGGTGTCGTTGTTTTCATTGCCGCTGTGCGTGTTGCTCAATCTTCGCCTTGAAACTCTGCGGCCATGGGCGGCGTTGAAAGCCCAGCCGGTGGTGATATTGTCTTTGGCTGGGTTGATGGCAGGTACGCAGCTGTGTTTTTTTGCAGCGGTACAAAATACCTACGTCGCCAACGTTGTTGCTATTGTTGCAGCTGGTCCCGTCTTTGTAGCCTTAGGTGCGGGTGTGTTTCTGGGGGAGCGCACCAGTGCACGCGTGTGGTTGGCCATCTCCGTGACGGTGCTCGGGATACTCATTATCGTCACGCCTTCGCTGGGCAGTTTGAATATGCGCGGCGATTTTTATGCCCTACTGACAATCGTTGGTTTTTCGACGACCTTGTTAATTCTGCGCAAACATCGAGAGTTGAGTCGCTTTCTTATCTTTAGTGCCAGTGCTGCGTTGGTATTGCTTTTAGGCGCACCCTGGGTTGAACTCTCCGCCCAGCCAGCATCTGCTTGGTTGTGTGCCGCCGCGATGGGGCTGTTTTTTAATACCGGTGGAAGGGTGCTTTACGCCAATGCGCCACGCTTTGCCCCCAGCAGCGAAGTGGCACTTTTTAACCCAGTTGAGACAGTGGCTGCCACTGTTTGGGGTTGGTGGTTCTTTGCCGAAGTACCCAGTACCCAAACTTTGCTTGGTGCAACGGTTGTGGTTCTAGCGGTGATCATGGGTACCGTTGCGCAGTCGCGTCAACTGCAGCCCTAGATAGAACTGCTAATTTGTGCGGCAAGGCGAGCGCAAAGCAATTTGGTCGTGTGTTTTTCACGCTTACTTTGCTTGCAGCGCAGTGCAATAATGAAGAGTTACTGAGACTCTGAGTGTTTTTCTGGGCTACTTCGATCGTCTATGACGGTTGGTGGCCACAAAGGTACCTTTGTTCTATAGGCGGCGCGCCCAACTAGGTGAGCTGCCACAGGCGCTGTCAGTAGCACGAACCACACAATCAACCCCGCCTTTGTGGTGACAAGATCATCCGCAAAAAAAATAGCCACGCCAACCACGACAAGGCCTACGCCGAGCGTGCCGGCTTTGGTTGACGCGTGCATGCGCATAAGCACATCGGGGAATCGCAGCAGGCCGATGCCGGCGATGGCTGCAAAAAAACCACCCGCTATCAAAAGAACACTAATTATTATTTGAGTCACTTGTTTTTTTCTTTTTCAGAGGGTTGGTGAATCTTAGTCCTGGGCTCGTTTGTTCGAGGGGGGTTTTCTCGATATACCGCGCAAACGCTACAGTGGCGAGAAACCCGATAAGCCCAATAGCCAGACCTAGATCAAGGTAAGCAGAAGCCTCATAGAGCATGGCCAGCTCTGCGGCTATCGCTATGAGCAGTATCGTGATGAGATCCAGTGCGACGATGCGATCTGCTCCACTTGGACCAAGAACCAAGCGAATGCTAGCGCAGACAAGGCCAACAACCGTCAAGACCAACGCGACTATCAAAGCGGTGTTCAACGATATCATTTGTGCAAAGCCTCTTTTACTCGGTGCTCCATGCCCTGTTTTATTTCGTTTCTAAAATCGTCCGGGTCTTCTATGAACATCGCATGCACGACTAGATGTTTTCGATCCGCTGAGATATCTAACGACAGCGAGCCGGGTGTAAGAGAGATTAAATTAGCCAGTACGGTTAGTTGAATATTTGAAGAGGGTTCCAGCGGAATGCTGATGATGCCAGGCTTGCTGTTGCGCAGAGGTGTAAAAACGCTCCACGCCACCTTCACGCTTGAGACCAGTAGCTCTCGCAGAAAAAAGGCGGCTAGCACGATCAGGCCTATAACTTTGGCGCAGTAACGGTTTGCTGGGAACAACGGCTGCATAGCCCAAAGAGTGACGAAGCCAACTACAAAGCCGACCAGCAGACTGGCTAAAGTGAACTCGCCCGATAATGCGGCCCAGACAACACCCAGCACCATATTGATAGAAAACGGATTCATGGCTTTATCTCTGGCGTGGGTGTGGCAGCAGAACCTAGCACCACTTGAAGATAGGACTCAGTATCAAGAACACCTGCTGCTGCTTGCTCTGCCAACGTGATCAGGAATGAAGGTGCCAGACCGAGCATCAACAGCATGGCAGACAACGCCAATACGGGCACCATCAACAGCCGGTCAGTTTCAACAGGCACTTGATGCTCAGGAGTGGTTTTCCAAAATGCTTCGAACCAGATACGCATCAGTGGAATGAATATCATCAAACTGGCCAGCAGCACAATGCCGATCATCACCCACGCTTCATGCTCAATACCTGCTTTGAGCACCATCAGTTTTGCCCAAAAACCGGATAGGGGAGGGACGCCGATTAGTGCCAGTGCCGCGAACAGATAGAGCATGGAGAAGCCTGGATGCGATCGGTACAGACCGCCCAATTCCGACAACTCGCTGCTTTTGCCTTTCTTTTCGATCACACCGATGATGAGAAACAACAGCGCCTTAACCAGAATGCCGTGGATTATGTAGAAAATCGATGCTGCCATGGCGAGCGCGGAGCCAAGCCCTAGCCCAAGTAACATATAACCGATGGAGCCGATGACATGGTAGGAGACAATGCGCCTAATGTTGCTATGCGATATTGCACCTAAGACCCCGATCAGCATGGTTAACAAAGCAACCACCAAAATTACTTGGGCGATTAGGTCATCTTGTGGTGTGAATATGAGTGTGAACGTACGGATCAAAGCGTAAACACCGACCTTTGTCATCAAGGCTGCAAATACTGCAGCAATGCTGATGGGCAATGTGTGATAAGACGCTGGTAGCCAGAAATAGAGCGGAAAAACAGCGGCCTTGATGCCAAAAGCCACCAGAAACAAGACCGATACAACGGTGACCAGTGACTGGTCGGGCGCCTGCGCTAGTGCTCCGTTTAGGTCGGCCATGTTCAGCGTGCCAGCCATGCCATAGACCAACGCTATGGCGGTGAGCAGTAAAACTGTAGAGACAAGGTTGATTGCAACGTACTTGACTGCACCATCAAGTTGAACCTTTCTACCGCCCAGCACCATCAGGGCAAACGATGAAATCAACATGACTTCGAACCAGACATACAAGTTAAACAGGTCGCCGGTTAGAAATGCACCTACAACACCTGTCAGCAGTGTTTGCAGAAAAGTATCAAAGCCGCCTTTGGCGCGAGCATCGTCAATATCGGATAGTGCGTAGATGCTGACAGCAACACCGACAATAGCCGTAACCATCACCAACATCGCACTCAGGTGATCGGCCACAAAAGTTATGCCCATCGGAGCTTGCCAGCCACCCATCTGAGCGCTTATTGGGCCAGCAATCCAGACTTGGCGTAACAACAGTGCTGCCAGTACCGACAGCAGTACGCTACCAAAAACACTGACCAAACCTTTTGTCCGACGACTACCGGGCCAGAGAAACGCCAGAATGGCGGTCACCATGGGCACGAGCAGACAGCTGACCAGAAGCCAATTCATCAAGGGCGTTCCTCAGCAGACTTTAGATGCTCGTTGTGGGGTTGCAGGGTCTCTGCATACGCTTGTGAAGAGAGCACGCCCCCCTGATCGTCCGTCATGCCTGCTCGCGCTTCGCTCAGGCACATTTGCTCGACGTCGGTTGTGCCGATACTCTGCCAGGCTCGCAAAGCCAGAGTCATTGTGAAAGACACCAATCCAAAGCCAATAACGATAGCGGTCAAGACCAACGCTTGCGGCAACGAGTTAGCGACGCCTTCTACAAAACCGGACTCGCCAATCAAAGGCGGGCGTCCTTCGGTGACACCACCCGAGGCGAAGATAACGAGGTTGGCCGTATTGCTAATGAGAATCAGGCCAAAAAGAAACTTCAGCAGATCACGGCTGAGAATAAGCCACACGCCACCTGCCATTAGTACACCAGCCAGCAAGCCAAAGAGTATTTCCATCAGAGAGATTCCTCAATGGCGATAACCATTCCAACGACGCCGCCGACCACCGTGAGATAAACGCCAATGTCGAAAAGCAACGGTGTACCTAGCGCTAAGCCCTTATCGGTTGCAGTTGCGCCAATAAATAACCACAGTCCCGTCAGAAAGTCCGCTCCGCCCAGTAGTGGCAGCAAGCCCGCCAAAACGGCGATAAGCAGGCCGCTCAGAGCGATGATCCTAGGGTCAACTCGCAATATCATTCGCATCGATTTTGCGCCATCTGACAAGCCATACACCACCAGACCTGCAGCGGCGACAAGACCACCTATAAATCCACCTCCGGGCTCATTGTGACCACGCCACAACAGAAACATTGAAAACAGCAACATGAGCCCCATCAACAGGCGGCTGACGGTTCGGAAAATAATTGAGTTCAAGATGACTGCCTCATGATGGGTTCCGCTGTGAACGCACGGTCAATAGCGCGATGACCGCCAACGCCGCTATAGCGACTACGGCCACCTCGCCGAGCGTATCCAGAGCGCGAAAATCAACCAGAATTACGTTGACGATATTGCGTCCGTAGGCTTGCGATAGGCTCGCCTCTTCGTAGAATTCGGTAATCGACAAGTCGAGTGGCGAAAGCCCCACAGCCACGGTGATCAGGCATATCACGACTCCGCAGCTAATGGCGATAACGGCATCGCGGACTCCACCGCCACGCCCGGGGTGTTCCTGGCCTGAAAACTTAGGCAAGTTAAGCATCACCGAGGCGATCAAAACGACAAACAGAGTTTCCACCATCAACTGTGTAATCGCCACATCTATGGCGCCAAACAGCAGGAACAAGACAGCCACACCGCTGCCTACTATTCCCAGCGCACAAATGGACAATATGCGCGATCGGCTAATTGCAACCACCAATACGGCACACATCATCGGCAGGCTAATCACCAAAGCCAACGGCGGTACGGCTGTCAGCTGAGAAAACTCTAGGGTCACTCGATTGGCCATCCAGAAGCTGGCTATGGTGACAATGAATACGACGAAGATAGTGGTGAGGTATTGTCCCAGTGAGCCCGACTGCAATCGGTCTGTGAGACCACGCGCAAAGCGCTCAATGCCTCGCAATACTGAGCGATAAATGCGATCACCCGTGATAGGGCAGACTTGCATTGTTTTTTCGATATGCTCACGCACCCAATCAAACTTTAAAAACAACACCGTGCCAATAGCTACCGTGGCAATACTCATGGCAAGCGGCACGTTGATACCGTGCCACAGAGACAACTTTACAATCGTCTCGCGCAGCAATACTTCGCTCAGGGCGGGCTGGAGGATGCTCTTGGCTAGCATGTCGGGGAAGATCCCCGTAAGCAAGCCCGCGGCCGCAAGAATAAGTGGCCCAATCCACATTCTCCAAGGCACCTCTCGGATGCGCTCTCGACCGGAGGTTGTTTCGCCCTTGAGAAACACGCGAATCACGATGGTTAGCGCCACTGTCACCATCATGGCATTGGCGGCTAGCGCCGCTGCCGCAATAAGGTAGGGCTCTTCGGCAATGGCCAAGGCTCCTTCGTACTTGAGCTCTTTACCGATAAAGCCCAGAAAAGGGGGAAAGCCAGCCATGGAGAAGCAGGCCGCCATTGCAGCCACAGATGTAATGGGCAGAACTTTTGCCAATCCGCCAAGCCGAGTTGAATCTCGTGTGCCGGTAGCGAAGTCTACGTTGCCAATGACCAAAAATAAGGCACATTTATAAAAAGCGTGAACCAGTAAAAAGGTCATTGCAGCCAGTGCAGCAATTCTAATGTCTGAACCCAGAAAAAGTGTCAGAGCCCCGAGCGACATGACCGTGGTCCACGCTAGCATCAGCTTCAGATCAGTTTGCCGCAACGACATAATCGATGCCCAAACGGCGGTGACGGCTCCGATAATCGACAGGGTGTAAAACCACATATCAGTGCCGCCCAAGGCTGGCTGAAAACGGGCCAATAAATAGATGCCCGCTTTTACCATTGTGGCGGAATGCAGGTAAGCACTGACTGGCGATGGGGCGGCCATGGCGTTGGGCAACCAAAAGTGAAAGGGAAACTGCGCTGATTTGCTGAACGCACCAATCAATATCAATGCGAGCACAAATTCATAGGCATCGTGGTTTTTCAGTAGAGCACCCGACAACACCAGCTCAGAAACACGGTAGGTACCGGCAATTTCTGCCGCCATTAACAGCCCAACCAACAACACAAGACCACCACCACCAGTGATCAGCAAAGCTTGCAATGACGAGCGCCTCGCTTGGCGATTTTCATGATCGAAGCCCACCAACAAAAACGAGGTAATCGTGGTCAGCTCCCAGAAGATGAACAGCAGCAGGACATTGTCAGCGGTGACCAAGCCCACCATAGAGAGCATAAAGGCGAGTAGCAGCCACTGCAGCCGGCCTTGATCACGGTGATCCTTGAAATATCCAGAGGTGTACAACATGACAAGCACACCGATGCCGCTGATCAGCAAGCAGAACAGCATGCTCAGGCCATCGAGTCGGAATGCCAGTTCCACACCAAGCTGTGGTACCCATTCCACTAGGAGCACTTTGGCTTGACCGGTCGAGATCTCTGAAATCTGCGCAGCAAAATAAAGAAAAAGGCTTGCTGCAGATAGCAGTCCAACTATGAATCCAGCACGATGTTTAGGTTGAGACATAGATTAGCTGTGTCAGTTTCGCAAGCCTGAAGTTTAGCCTAAGAGGGTATTATTATCGAACTGTTCATTTTTTGACGCTCATTGAAAATGGGTCTTTGCTGTCCCATTAAGACAACTATCAACAACCTCTAAATACGCATTGCTTGATATATGGAGGCTGCCAGAAAAAAATTGAACGTTATAAAAAATTAGATCGAAGCCCACCTCATTGGCGGGACTGCCAATTTAGCCCAGCATCACTCGCTGCCAAGTCCAGAACAACCCGATTGCCGCGATCGTGAGTGAGCCAGGTATCACCACTACATTTCGGTACCAGTCGCGCTCGCCAAACCATTTACTCATTAACAAATACCCTGTGAGTAAAATCGCCAGTTGGCCTAGTTCCACTCCAATATTAAAACCTATCAGCGCCGTCAAGAAAGCCTCACTGGGCATGCCGAAGTCTGACAAGACACTGGCAAAGCCTAGTCCGTGTAGCAGGCCAAAACAGAAAACGATCACTAGACGACCGCGTTTGAACCCTCGATTAAAGATGTTCTCTATGGCGATCCAAGCGATCGATAAGGCGATCAATGGTTCGACGACACGTGCGGGCAGGCTGACGATATCGGCCATAGACAGCCCCAGCGTCAGGGTGTGGGCAAGCGTGAACATGGTCACTTGCCACAGCAAGGGCTTGAGTCGGCTGCTAAAGAGAAACAGGCCGAGGATAAACAAAATGTGGTCGAGACCGAGCGGGATGATATGCGCAAAGCCAATGCCGATGTATTCGAGCACGACTTGATAAACGGGCCGCTGAGTAAAAACTTCGGTGAGTGAAAACGGCTCGCTTGGCTCGTCACTGCGAATCCATTGCCATTCAGACCAATGCCACTTTTTGTTTGCTTCGTCGACCTGGCGTACCCGCACAGCGCTGTCGCCAAAAGCGGCAGGGTAATAAAACTGCAGCGTGTTAGCGCTGCGAGGAATCTGCCCCTTTAGTGTTAGCACGCTGATGCGCGGAACTTTTACGTATCCGGGGGAGGGGATTTTTGCGCCTTGCAAGCTCAGTTCAATCGATTGGCCGTCGGCGTGTAACCATATTCTGTCGAGCATTTGCTTTTTAAATGGCTGCAGCTTGATACGAAGCTGCTCGGCTTCTAACACGCGCAATTGATCGTATTCCGCCGCTGTGGGTGCTTCCTGCGTGTTGCTGTAACGGGCGTTGATGCCGGTTAACAGGGCTTCCACGCTGGCACGAAGCTCCAGCTCGACTTCTCCGTTCACGTTGGCGCTGATTTCTATCAGTGCGGGTTTGACAACATCGGCGCCCGCGGGTGACAACACCTGAATAAGGCTGCATAACAAGACTAGGGCGATGCCAGCTGTGCGGCGAATAGCGGGTGTGTAGTGAAGCAAATTAAAACCTGTGAGGTTTGGGAGTTATAGACAAAAAGGATGCAGTAAAACGTTTGTTATTGGTCGATTTGTAAGTGACTGCTTGAGGCTCTGAACTCAGTAGCTGGAGAGTATGTAGCATTGCTCAATAGGGTGTATTTTGCACAAATGAACATATTCAAAAAACAAGTGATGTATAGTATAAGGCTAAAATCGGTGAGTAGATCAAGAGGGTTATATGTCAAAAGTTAGCAGACGCGCATTATTACAATTATTAGCCGCTAGCGGTGCTGGTGCAGCAGGGTTGGGCTTCTCTCGTTTAGCGACAGGTCAGAGCAGCACGGATAGCGTCGCCGGTACTGCCAATCCCGATTTTTATAACGTACCCATGAACGGCGATGCGCGCATCATTCATATCACCGACGTACACGGGCAACTCAACCCGATCTACTTTCGTGAACCCAATGTGAATTTGGGTATCGCCGACGCCTATGGGCGGGCGCCACACCTGGTGGGCAAGACTTTCCTTGAGGCGATGGGCTTGGAGCCCGACTCGCCAGAAGCCTATGCTTACACTTACCTTAACTTTGAAGAAGCGGCCAAGCAGTATGGACGCATGGGTGGTTTCGCTCATATAAAAACGTTGGTTGATCGTTTGCGCGAGCAAGCGGGTGGGCTCGATAAAACACTGACCGTTGATGGCGGTGATACCTGGCAGGGTTCTGGTACGTCGCTGTGGACACGCGGTGTGGATATGGTCGAGGCTTGTAATATCCTCGGCGTGGATGTGATGGTGGGGCATTGGGAGTTCACTTACCCAGAGGCTGAAGTACTCAACAACGTGGCATTGTTTAAGGGTGACTTTATAGGTCAGAACGTACGCGTCACAGAAGATGCCTTGTTCAGCGATGAATACCCTGAGATGGTGGAGAAATACGACGGCAATGGACTGTTTGATGAAGACAGTGGCCATGCGTTTCAGCCCTATGTTATGAAAGAAGTAGGCGGGAAGCGCATAGCGGTGATGGGGCAAGCATTTCCACGCACTGCTAACGCCAACCCACCAGAGTTCTTTCCCGACTGGTCTTTTGGCCTGCGCACAGAAGACATGCGCGATTTGGCTAAATCCATTCACGAAGAACACAAACCAGATGCCATTGTGCTGGTATCGCATTCAGGCATGGATGTGGATATCAAAATGGCTCAAGAGATCCCTCATCTGGATGCCATTTTTGGTGGCCACACCCACGATGGTGTACCAAAGCCTCTACAAATCACGGATAACGCAGGTGGCACATGCCACGTCACCAACGCAGGCTGCTCGGGCAAATTTATCGGTGTGATGGACTTCGCTTTTGGCGAAGACAACAAGCTCGCTGATGTGCACTACAAGATGCTGCCAGTGTTTGCTGAGCAGCTGCCCGCTAACCCTGAGATGGAAGCCTATCTCACCCAGCTTGGCGAAAAAGTCTACGATGAAAATGTCGTGGAAAGCCGCGCTGCAGATCGAGCGAACAGTAAAGACCGCCTAGGAAAAACCTTCAAAGAGATCGTCTCTGAAGAGCTCGCTGTTGCCGGTGAAACACTGTATCGGCGCTCCAACTTTATGGGCACTTGGGATCAGGTAATCTGTAATGCTTTGCGTGAGGAGTTTCAAGCAGATGTGGCCATGTCTGCTGGCGTGCGCTGGGGCACCACTGTACCCAAAGGTGAAATGATCACCATGGATGAAGTGCTCAATCAGTGCTCGATGACGTACGGCGAAACCTACGCTAATGAGATGACAGGCAAGCAGCTGTTAGATGTATTGGAACAGGTAGCAGACAACCTGCTAGACCCGGATCCTTATTTGCAGTCGGGCGGGGACATGGTGCGTGTCGGCGGCATGGATTACACCATTGACCCCACGAAAGCGCTCTACAGTCGAATAACAGACGCGCGATTGGACGATGGCTCAGCTATCGAGCCTGACAAAACCTACAAAGTAGCCGGTTGGGCTGTGGTTAATAACACACCTGATGGTCGTATGATCTGGGACGTGATCCGCGATTACATTCTCAAAAACCGTGACGAAGACAAGGTGTTGAATTTGGCCAAGGTGAATCACCCTAAGTTGGTTGGCGTTAGCGATAACCCAGGTGTGGCTGATTATCCGGGTGAGGTTGGCTAGGAACTAGCCTAGCAGTCCGTGTTTCAGCAAGGCGGCGCCTGTAACAGGAGCCGCCTTTTTTAGTGGCTCCGTTTTCTGCTTGACGTTGCATGAGGCATGAGCTCGCGCCGTCATGTGATGCCCTGATGTGTTTGGGCGCTCAGTCGTAATACATACGATAATTTGAAAACCGCTGCGAGTGGTATTTGAACGACGTGGAGCGCGACTAAACTACCCAGAGCAAATTGCGCTTCGAAGGCATAAGCCAAGACTGCAAACGTTGTTGCTAAGGTAAAGCTACCTAGCATGAGCAAGCTAGGAATGGTGGTTTTTTCAATTCTCATAACATCTATCTCATATGTATGTTTAATAGATACATATTATAAGCATGTTTAAAAAGCGTCAATTACTAGTCAGTTTTTTCTATGCGCAAATGTAAGAAATCTCTGTTTATTTTGATTAGGCTATTGATTGTTATAGGGTTTTAAAAAGAGCATGAATAGATCAGAAGCAGCTAGCCTATTGCCGCTTTGCGTTTAGTGTGACTGCAGGCTGGCTCCCGAATTAGACTGTTTATTGTATACAGCGGGATGGCCGTACTGGTTGTGAATTGGGCTAAGGTGTCAAAACGGAATATTTGTTCGTACAGACTTCAAATATCGTACTCTGTTGCTACAAATGGGCGAGGTTGGTTTCGTACTTGCTCTATGGTCTGAAAATATCTGTGTGAAACTAACTCTACTGGAATTACCTCATGTTAGTGAGAAGGCTGGCGAACAGCTTGTGTGTTGTGGTTTTGGCGCTTGCTGCCTCCAGTTGCGCCACAAATCCATGGAGTGTGAATGCGTGTGATATTGAGAAGCGGGTTGAGATTTCGGGTGCGGAGTTCGAATCAAGCATCAAATACCTCGGTCCACCTGTTCGTTCGGCGGGTTGGCGAAGTTCGATAGATGATATCCACTTTGCACGCTTGTACGCTGAAAGATCTAGGCGTACTAACAACGTCAATTATTTTGTAAAAATTGAAATCAAATATGCCAAGGGTTGGCGCTACTATCGCCGTGCTATCTTTGCCGATTCGAGTAAAACTGCGGTTGATACTCAGTGGTTTGCTGAGGACTCATGCTCAGGTGAAGGCTGCTTGAAAGTTTATGCGCTTCAGGTACCTGTGACATTCGAACGATTGATCAGTGAGCCTCAGTTGCGGTTTAAGCTGGAGTCGATTACAGGTGAAAGCAATGTATTTACGATTCCGCGTCATCATATCGAAGGTTTTATCCAAGCAACCGGGGGAGTTGTAGATAACAGCTGCGCTCGGTAGCGCGCCCGTGCCGCGAAAAATCATCCCTGTTCATTAAATAAACAGTGACTAGAAATGCTGGCACAAACCACTTGCTGGTGACGACCTACCAGATTGCTCAAAAACACACGTTTTAGCCATCTGGTGCCTACACAAAACCTTGCTTACACGCTTAACGAAAAAAGTGACGAATGCTCAGTTCGGCGGTCTCTTCCCAGCGAAATCCTTCTATGTTTCGTCGTTTTCCTGTGACTGCAATACTGCTGTTTTTCGCAAGGCGGTAATTTGCCTCAACGCTTAGATTTCTACTGTCCAGCTCATCGCTGAAACGCTGCACCGCGTTGAGTTGAACGTTGAGTGGCCCCCACTGTGTTAATAAGCCAACTTGAGGGCCCGCACCCAGAAAAAAGCTGCCGTTTCTGTGGTTAAACTCCGCGTGGATGTCGAGCAGGCCGTAGAGCGCTGAGTTGGACGACAGGGCGCGGCTGTAACCCGCACCGGTGGTGAGTTGCAAGCCTGTCTTTTGATTAGCTTGTAAATCCAATGGAGCTAAACCCACATTGACCTTCCAGGCCACGTGAGGGAAGTATCGCTGACTCGGCACCAGTGAAGCGATATCAATAAAATCGAGTTTTTCCAATCTGACGTTGTCTTCAGTCAAACGCAGCTGCAAATCAAACATGTTAATTTGCGCGCCTTGTAGGTAACCAGCTGGGTTATCGTTGAGGCTGTGAAAGGCCATGCGAGCCGATAGCAATAAGCTGTCTTGTTGCTCACCGTGGCGATAGGTGAACTGCAATCGTCGAGAATAGTGTCCGTCTTCAGGAGCAGAGGGTGTGTCTCCTGTAGGTCGCATCGCCTCTCTAGTTTCTTGCGGTAGAGCTTTGATCGCACGAAGTAGTTTTATTCGATTGGCTGCTCGCTGTCTATCGCCGTCTGTATCTTGGTGGCGAGTATAGCCGTACGCTGCCTGCAGCAGTCTGGCTCTTGTTATCAAAGGCAGTTTTTGGAAGTCGCTGTGTTCTAGCTGAGACGGGTCGTCTCGAAGTGTTTTCATCCAGTGGCGCTGTTCTTGGTCGATCAGCGCAAGTACATCGTTAAGCTGCCTTTCTTGTGAAGGCCTGAACTGCCGCGTGGTTATTAGCTTTTGATCGGCTAACTCTCGAATCGTGTCCACGGGAATAGCTGTCACTTCAAAGGGCTGTGTTAGTTGCAGTGAAGGTCTGGCGACTTCGAGTAGCTCCAACAAACGATACGAACAGTTTTGATCAAAAAAATAGTAGCCAAAATCAATGCCGCGTAACTCCCAGAGATGAGTTACTAGCCAGTCTGTTTCTGCTTCACTAAAGTCTAAGCTGTATTCCCAGATATCGCGGTTTTCGGAATGGCCGTACTCTTGTATTTTCCGGAAGTAGGGCATAACGGCAAAGCTGCCCGTATAGCCACCTGATATTCCTTTGAATGCGTAGGTGGCGGAGTTGTCTTGTGTTGTGTTGACGGCACCAAAATTCACGGCCTGGGCTAACCAAGTGGCTTTGTTGTTGCCTGCGGGCGGGTCAATTCTCAGTAATGTATGGCCAAACATAGATGACGGGCTGTTGAGCTGGTAAGAGGGAAATATCAGTACCAGCTTTCCAGCAGGTGTTCGTTCGCGCCACGTATGGTATTCGTCGCATCCCTTAAGACCTTCGCTGTCTTGGTAGTCAAATACTCTTGAAAGCCAGGTGTACCGAGCCGGAAATCGGCAGCGCTTTGCTCGTTCATTCGGGTCATCTGACCAGAATGCGCGCAGGTTTGATTTCAGTTCCGCCTCTGGATCTCTTCTTCCAGTTTCACTCAAGAAAAAGTCAGGGTCTCTCACCATACTGGTTCGGCTACCGTCTTTTTCTACGTGTAATAGTCGAAGCCAGATAGGGCTTTCAGAGGGGAGTTCAGCGGTTTCAAAAGTAGCCAGCAATTCGTGTTTTGAAATGGCTGCCATCACGGGGTTAGCGATTGAGGCTAACAGAGCAATTACTAAAAATAGTTTCAAGTTCTAAGGCACTTTGAGATGTAGGAACTCCGCTGCCAGTTTGGTAGCGGAGCGGCCTTGCAGCTACGACTAATTAGGCGACGTATGCAGCGAGGCTAGGATCTGACTTCAGAAGGTCATAGAGGTTTTGAGAAACCTGCTCAGCAGTCACATCAGCTGATGGGAAAAGAGTTTCAAAGTTGTTGTGCGTCAGGCTTGCGAAAGCGGCAACATCAGCAGAGTCTTCGATTCCGTACATGCCGGCAACAGCGTTGATTGCTTCACCTTCACCCATAGCGACATCTTCAGAGAAGTCATCCAATACACCTGAGATATCGACCATGGCTTTACCGTCATAGGTCAGAACCGCGCCGGCATCACAGCCGTTGGTGCCAAATGTCAAACCAAAAGAAGCATTGCCTGACGTGCCGTTGGTCGTGGCGGCAAATAGGTGTGGTCCTAGTCCACTTTGTCCTTGGAATAACATGTTACCCCAGCCGCAGCCCGGGCCCCCTGGTGCGGCGGCGTTAGCCAAACCAGTGCTGAGCAGCAATGCAGAGAGTGCCAGTGTTTTTTTCATGGTGAATTCCTTTTTTTGTGGGTGAGAGCTGACTTACGACAAGTTGCTCGTGATTATCGCGAATAACTTGTCGTTGTAAAATGATCGTTTGTGACAAACGTTGGCCATTGCCTCAGAGTAATTATGGCACGTACTTGCCAAACCTGTGCAATGCCGTGGCAAGTAGTAAATGGAGCCACACGACGGCTAAACTAAAGGCTGATAATTACACATTTAGCGTACTTAAATGCCCATGGAGCTCAGTGTGTTTGCAATGTTATGCAATAACGCGGTAGCGGAGGGGTGCTCACCTTCAAACTCGCTCACGGCGTCGTTAAGCTCATTTAGCAAATTGTCTGTCTCAACTTTTTCGTTTGCGTTGAGGTGCGTTTCTATCGCCGATGAAAGTTGGTTCAACCGCTCTTTTGCTGATTCTTTGTCTGCGTCCAGAGTTTCAATGGTTTGTCCTAACTCGGCGAGTAGTTTACGAATTTCAGTATCTGGCATGGTCTTCTCTGCGTAGCATTTATCTGTTTTTATCTTCGGCTTTTTAACCGGTTTTGGCAAGTGAATTGAGCACTGGTAATCGCGAAAAACAAAGTGATTTTCTCGATAACAACTCAGTGATTGAAAGCACCTTCAGCGTGCTGGCTTGTTAAAGCTTGTTGCGGTCAGCTGGGTGATGAGTGCCGTTGCTGGTAGGGACTTCATCTAATTCAAACGGATTGACCCCTTCTAGGCAGCCGATGTTATAGCCGTATTCATTCGGGTCAGATCGTCGTTGATGGTGGGTGTAGATACCGCAGTTTGAGCAGAAATAGTGCTTCGCTGCAAATGTATTAAATTGATAGAGCTTTAATACATCTTGACCTTTTACAACACGGATTCTATCAGCGCTTATCGAGCCAGCAATTGCGCCTTTTCTGCGGCACATAGAGCAATCGCAGCGGCTTGGCTTTTCAATGCCGTTGGGTAAAATCAGCTCCAACTCTACAGAGCCACAGTGACACGTGGCTCTGTGAATTGCTTGGATTTTGGTCTTGCCTACGCTCTTGTAGATGCTGTGCTGCCTTTTTGCCAGATGTCAGCTGGTTTTACCAACACTACAAAAATCCCCAGAGCAGTGCCGCTGCAAAAACCAATAACGCCAGCCCTACCATCGAGGCACTGTTTGCATCGCGCACTAGATAGCCGTTACTGAACTGCCGACCGAGCCACTGGCCCATATGGCCAACCGAGCGATCGATGGCCTCTTCAATGCGCTCGACAAGCTCAAATGTGTAGTTCAGTAGGGGGGTCAACGCAGCGGGTATGAGCTTGCGATAAATCCAGTCTGTATCGAGGTTGGTCGAGCGAATCTCCGGCGGGTACAGACCTGTGCGAAAAAGAACAGCGAAGGCCAAGGCCGAGAAAAATAACAACTGCAGCTGAGCAACTACGTGATCGCTGGTATAGGGGTTGTATTGCAGCGCGAGCTCAGGAAAGGGCAGTAAGGCATAAAGAGGCGCTGGATAAATACCAATGGCCACGCACAAGAAGGCTGCAATGCCCATAGCCCACAACATGTTGCTCGGAGCTTCTTGGATTTTGTGGCTGAAGTTATGGCGCTGGTCGTGGGCAAAAAACGTAAAAAACGGGATTTTGATGCCGGAGTGATCCATGACACCCGCTGACGCCATCAACAAGACACACCACACCACCCACATGTGTTCTTCGGCTGCAGCGGTGAGGATCATCGACTTAGAGACAAACCCTGAGAACATCGGGAAGGCCGAAATGGACATGGCACCGATAATACAAAAGAAGGTCGTCAGCGGCATGGACTTGTAAAGCCCGCCAAGTTCAGACGCTTTGATGGTGCCAACTCGGTACAACACCGCGCCCATCGACATGAACAGCAAGGCTTTGTAAAGGATGTGACAGAAGGCGTGCGCAGCCGCTCCGTTGATCGCCATATCGGTACCAATACCGACACCAACGACCATAAAGCCTAACTGGTTGTTGAGGCTGTAGGCCAATACACGGCGCAAATCGTTTTCGATAACCGCAAAAAAGATTGGAAAAGCGGTCATGGTCGCGCCAATCCAAATCAGTATTTCTTCCCCAGCAAAACCACGCGCCAAGGCATAAACGGCCAACTTAGTGGTGAAGGCTGACAACACCACTGTGCCCGTGGGGGTGGCTTGCGGGTAGGAGTCCTGAAGCCAGTTATGCAACAAGGGAAATGCGCACTTGATGCCAAAGGCTATAAAGATGAGCTTGCCGGCTGTGCTGTCCAGGCCTATATGATCAAAGGCCAAGCTACCGGTTGTGTGTTGCATCAGCAGAGCACCAGCCAACAACAAAACGCCAGAGCCGACTTGGATGATCAAGTAACGAATGCCGGTTTTTATAGCGGTTTCGGTGCGGCTCGCCCAGATCAAAAACACGGATGCAATCGCAGTGAGTTCCCAGTAGACAAATAATGTGATGAGATCACCGGCGAGAACAGCGCCAACGCCTGCACCGGCATAAATAAGGCCCGAAGCGTCTTGTAGTCGACCCATCTCAGCGCCCTGACGAAGGTGCTGTGAGTAGAGGCTATTAATACAGGCAGCAATACAGAAGATCAGCGCCCAGACAAAGGAGAGTCCGTCGATACGTACGGTGACAAGTTCATGGCCAAACAGTTGCCAAAGCACGTGATTGCCCGAGGACATCAAGCACAGTTGTGCCAGCGCAGCGATGGGAGCGCCAAACAATACAATATTGCGACCATTGCGTGGCAGCAGCGGCATTAAAGCACCGCCAAAAATTAGAATTAACGCGGGGCTGAGATCATCAATCATAGTAATTTTCGTCGCGTTTTAGGATACGGCGTAGTTGTTTGGCGCTGAGCACGATAAAGCAGTAAGCGATAAACCCGTAGATGGCATAAAATCCGGGTATTTCTTCGAAGTCAAAGTGGCCGTGTCGTGACCATATGAAGTCGGCCAGTACACTTAGTACGCAAACAGCAATCAAGGCATAGAATATCTTGTCGACATTCTTGGGGTGATCGAGCCAGCGTTTGTCTTCTGTTTGTTGGTCTTTTTGAGTCATGTGAATATCTCGGGTTAACGCAGCGGTATAAGCTGCACGAAGCCGTAGATGGCGTCGCCAAACAAAAAGGCTAAAAAGCACAGGCCGGCAGTAACACATAATGGAATCACCATCATCATTGGCGCTTCGTCTATGCCTTCAGATTCACCGGCTGGATTCGATCTAAAAAACCCATTGGAGACAATTGGAAGTAAGTAGGCGATGTTCAGCAAAGAGCTGACAATCAAAGCCGCTGCCATTATCCAGTGACTTGTGTCAAAGGATGCAGTGATCAGAAACCATTTGCTCCACGCGCCACCAAGTGGTGGCAGTCCGATAATGCACAGCGAAGCCACGAAAAAAGCACCGAAGGTGAATGGCATTCGTCTGCCCAAGCCGTCGAGCTGGCTGATATTGGTTTTCTTGGTGTGTACGTAAATCGCGCCAGCGCAGAAGAACAGGGTGATTTTACCTACGGCGTGCATAACAATATGCATGGCAGCGCCGTAAACACCTGCCGCAGTCGCGAGCATGGCACCGAGCACCACATAGCTAAGTTGACCAATGGTGGAATAGGCCAAACGTGCTTTGAGGTTGTCTTGACGCATGGCAATCACTGAAGCTGCGGTGAGCGTAAATGCAGCAACCCACATCATCGCTTCGGCTGCACCTGTCTCGGCCATGAAATCAACACCAATCACGTAGACGACTACTTTTGTGATTGTAAACACACCCGCTTTAACTACCGCTACCGCATGTAGCAACGCACTGACTGGTGTGGGTGCAACCATGGCACCAGGTAGCCAGCGATGAAATGGCATCAGTGCTGCTTTACCCACACCAAAGGCAAACAAAGCAATCAACCATGGCAAATACACGGGGTCGAGTTTGCCTTTAAGGATTCCGCCGGGTTCAAAGTCGACAGTACCCGCCACACCCCAGGTAATGATGATGGCTGGCAGAAAAAAACCGATAGACGTGGTCAACAGCAAAGACAGATAGGTACGTCCGCCGCGGCCTGCGTCAGCAGTGCGTTTGTGCGTGACCAAGGGGTAAGTGGCAAGTGTTAACATCTCATAGAAGATGAACAAGGTCAGAAGATTACCGGCCAGCGCGATGCCCATAGTCGCTGCAATAGACACCGCAAAACAGAAGAAAAACTGAGTGTGATGTTCTTCTTTGTTACTGCGCATATAGCCAATAGCGTAGAGCGTGGTGGGTATCCACAGCACCGCCGCCACGGTTGCAAACAGTAGCCCGAGTGGCTCAACGGTGAGTCGAATGGCAATGTCTTCAATCGGGGCGAGTAATACCCAGTCGAGCTTTTCACCGCGCAGAGTAGCGGGGTAGAGCACGATGGTGCAGAGCAAGGTAATGATGGTCCCGACTATGCTGACGCCATCACGTACATTGGGCCGCGACATATTGGCGGCTGCCAAAAAAGCGACAAAAACCGGTACGGCAATAAGCGCTGCCGGTGTGATGCTCTCGACAATCATGGTGTGCCTCCCAGCAGAGCTTGCACCACGCGATCAGCGGCGCCCATGGTGACACCCGTGTCGATGCCAAAATAGATGCAAGTGAAACTCAGCACGGCAGCCGGGATAAGAATGTTGCGTGGTGGTTTAGCACCGTGCGCTTCAACCAACGGCGACATAGGTTTGAACCAGAGGTAGTCGACCATTCGCCAGACGTAGGCGACAGCCATAAGAGACGAGACGACCAATACGATAGCCAGTGGCCACCAGCCGTATTCGATGACGGCGAGGATCAAGTACCACTTAGTGATAAAGCCTACGGTCAAAGGAATACCAATGAGGCTGAGGCCTGCCACTGCAAATGCAGCGACGGTCCAGGGCATACGTTTGGCTGCACCGGCTAAGTCTTCCAGCTTGGACGAACCCACTGAATAAACCATGGCCGCTACACACAGGAAGAGCGCGCTCTTGACCAGCCCGTGATTGAAAATATGTACCACGCTGGCCGTGAGGCTGGTTTTGCTGGCGATAGAAATACCGAGCACCATATAAGAGAGCTGGGCCACCGAAGAGTAGGCCAGCACCTTCTTGATATCGTCTTGATAGATAGCTGCCATCGAACCGACCATGATGCCCAGTACTGCCAGCGGCATCAGTACGTGCTGTACTTGCAATTCGACAAATGAGAACTGCACACCAAAAATGCTGAAAATAAATCGCAACAAAATGTACATCGACACTTTGGTGGCGGTGCCGGCTAGAAAGGCACTGGCTATCGATGGAGCGTAGGTGTACGAGTTGGGAAGCCAATAGTGCAGAGGATAAAGTGCGACTTTAATGCTGACACCCAAGATGAAAAAGCCAAACGCCGCTTGCGCCACACGGTTGTCGTGCATCGCAGGGAGCTTGCTGGCCAGATCAGCCATGTTCAAGGTGCCGGTTAGTTGGTACATCAGACCGATACCAATCAAGATAAAGGTGGCGCCAATGGTGCCCATAATGAGGTAGCGATAGGTGGCGATGAGTGCCCGCCGATCTCTACCCATGGCAATCAATGCGTAAGTACTGAGTGATGAGATTTCGAGAAACACAAAGACATTAAACGCATCGCCTGTAATGCTGATGCCAATCATAGCGGCCAGAGACAGCAGGTAAGCGGTGTAGTAGAGAGGAACTTTTTCCTCTGCGACCTCTTTTAAAATGCTTTCTCGTGCAGCAGTTATGACAACCGTTGCGATGCCTGTGATGAGCAGCAGTATCATCGCGTTGAGGCTGTCTATCGCGATCTCAATGCCCCAAGGAGGCGCCCATCCACCAACGTGATAGCTCAGTGATACAAATTCGACCACTTGATAATTGAGCACAATAGCCACGGCTAACGAAGCCCAAGTGACTATTGTGGCGAGTATCCAAGCCGGCTTTTCGCGCGTGATCAGCGCGCACAAGGGCGCCGCGATCAGCGGTAACAAAAGCTGGATGACGGGCCAATGATTCATACTTGAGCCTCGTCGGATGCTTGAATGTCGGCTTCTTCGATACTGCCGTAGGCCTCGCGGATGCGAATAACCAAGGCCAGTGCCAGCGCTGTGGTAGCAACACTGACGACAATAGCTGTCAAGATCAGCACGTGTGGCAGCGGGTTGCTAAAGACGCTAAAGCCCTCTCCAGTGATGGGGGCGGTTCCACCCTCGACCTTGCCCATCGTAATAAACAGAAAAAACACGGAGGTTTGGAAGATGTTTAAACCGACAACTTTTTTGACAAGGTTGTCGCTGGCTATGGTGGCGTATAGGCCAATCAACATGAGCGCAAAAACAATCCAGTAGTTAAGGTAAGCACTCATGTGTTGCGGCCTCCGCCAACGAAGGAATAGAACAGCAGAATCATGACACTGGCAACGGTGATGCCTACACCCAGCTCGATACTAAGAATGCCGTAGTGTTGACCATGTAGGGGGTCGTGCACCAAGACGTTGTAATTAAGAAATTCAGCGCCTCGAAACATAGACAGAACGCCGGTGAGTAAATACAGCATCCAACCAATGACGGCACTGATGCGTACTGCGTCTGGTGTGATCATGCGTTGTGTGGCACGAATGCCAAATATAAGCCCGTGCGCAATAATGGCCACTGCGAATATCACTCCGGCCTGGAAACCACCACCTGGTCCATAGTCACCGTGCCATTGCACGTACAGCGCAAACAATAAAATGGGCGCCATCAATAAAACGGTGACCCCGCGGATAATGGGGTTTCCTACTAAGGAGGGTGGTTTATTCAGCATTTTCGCCTCCTTCTTTACTGTCTACTACGTCTTTACGGTACCGACGACGCAGGCCGGGTCCGAGTAATAACAAGACACCTACACCGGCGGTAAATACAACTCCTGTTTCACCTAAGGTGTCGTATCCGCGGTAGCTGCTAAGCACAGACGTGACCATATTAGGCGGTCCAACTTCATTGGGAGAGTCGTTGATATAGCGCGGCGCGACGTGCGTATGAACCGGTGCGTTGGGATCACCATAGCGTGGCATATCGGCACTGGCGTAAATCAATAAGGCGGCCACCACAGTACAAACTGCCAGCGCTAGCCAAGGTTTGTTTTTAGCTTTGCGCTCATTTCGACCTACTTGAGACATCGTGGCGAGAAAAAGCACGGTTGTAATGCCCGCGCCGACAGCTGCTTCTGTAAAGGCCACATCGACAGCGTCTTGCAACATAAAAAAACAGGCAGATAACAAACTATAAATGCCCGTTAGCATGGCCACGGCAAAGAGGTCTCTCATGATCACGAGTGCGATGCTAACGACTAGAAGCATGAGCAGTAAGCTGGAGTCAATCAGGGTTTCGATGAGGTATCCTCCGAGTGATCTGGTTCGTTGGGCAGCAGTGGGATCTCACCGCTATGCACCGCTGCACGGGTCAATGCATGGATAGCAGCGGGACCTGTGAGAAGCACAAAAATGTAGATAAATACAAGTTTGATGATGACCAAATAGCCTGGCGCTTGAAGTGCCATGGCTACAAACAGTAAACCCACGCCGAGCGAATCCATCACGCCGCCTGCATGGGTACGACTGAAAAAGTCGGGTAGACGCAGTAGTCCCAATCCAGCGGTCACGCAGAAAAAGCTGCCAGACACGATGAAAATCCAGCTGAGAATTTCGAGCAATAGACTCATGCGTTTTCACCTTCTGAGTCTTCATCGCTATAACCTAAATTGCCATACTTGAAAAACTTCAGCACAGCGATTGTGCCGATAAAGTTAATTAGTGCGTAGACTAGCGCTATGTCGAGAAATTCGGGGCGGCCCATCAAGAAGCCCAATACGGCGATAAACAAAATGGCGGCTGTGCCAAAGGTATTGACGGCCAAAATACGGTCGTACACGCTCGGGCCCATCAGTGCACGTGCCAATGCCATCACCATGGTGATAAGCACTGCGATCATTGCGATACTAAACATTACTTATCGCTCCAGAGCGGTAACCCGCTCATCAATTTTTTGAAAACCGTCCCCGTCGAAACTCTCAGCTTCAAGTGCATGCACGAGTACCGAGCCAATATGTGCATCAACACTTAATGTACCTGGGGTCAAAGTGACTGAGTTGGCGTAAACGACCAAACCAATAGTGCTCTTTTGGGTCGCGCGGACCTGCTCAACGGCAGGGCTGATGTTTAAGTCGCGTCTCCAGAGGATTTTAGCCACGGCAATGTTGGACAATACAATTTGCCACAGTAGCCAAGGGATAAAGGTTGGCAGCCTGAAAAAGACTTTTGCTGAATCTGGGTTGAGTTCAATGACTTGCAAACGATGCAAAAGGTAATAGACGAAGAGGCAGGACACTAGACCAAAGCTCAACATCAATGGATCGAAGTGTCCTGACCACAACAGCCAAGAGACAATAAGTAACGCCAGTGTTGCGAGCTTTTTCATGGCTTGGTGTCGAGTCCTCTCTTGAAAAAATGGCTGTCACTTGCAACTGTGCTTCAAAATCAAGTGACGGTGTAGTTTAGTTCAGATAGCGCGTATCTTAATCGGAATTGCGTGCCGACTCCATCATATCGTGTGGTACAGCTTGTATGCGATCTCACGCGCAGACGCTGACTAAACGCACCGTGTTCAACACCGCTAAACGAACGCGCTTGTTGCAAACTTAGTGAAGCTTTTCAGTGCTCAGAAGGTTTGACGGCTCGCCGCTGTGAATATCGAGCGTACACCAAGCATTTAGTTTCAATTCGCTGATGGTGAGTTGGCAGAAGAGGTAGGCAGAGGCTGTCGTTCGACGGCCGAAGACATGTTTTAGAGCGGCTTGATACGGTGAAGGGAGCTTGGGCGATCGATCAGCGCAGGGCTTCAATGGCTTTTAACCACATTTTCGCCAGCTTTTTTTCACCCGCTGCATTAGGGTGGAGGCCGTCGTAGAGCTCTGAAGCTATATCGAATTCCTGATCTGGACTGACGACGATAATTTGGCTGTCCGTGGTACTGAGCTTGGATTGAAGTTGCAGTAAGCCTTGGTTGATTTTCGCTAGGCACCCAAATTCTTGCCAACTGGTGGGCCCAAGCGTCGAAAATGCTATATCGATAGAGCTGTTGCTGGTCCTCAGCACATGCACAATCTGTTGCAGCTCATCGAGAGTTTCTGGAACTGCTTGGTTTTTCAGGCAATCGTTGGTGCCTAAATGTATCAGTGCAACGTCTGCGTCGTAGTGCGTCAGCCATTCGGGCAGCTCCGCTAAAACTTCATCGCTGCGCCAACCCCAGCGCCCTTGGTGGTTTTTATCAAAATCCTCGGGAAAGTCAGGGTTGCCTTCGTAGTTGCTATTTTGCGTACCAACAAAATCCACGGCGATGTTTTTTTCAGCCAGCATATTCCACAGCCAGTAACGATAGCTCATGTTTTTATTGTTGGCTTGGGTAATCGAGTCGCCAAGCGGCAAAACCCTAACGGCTTGTGGGTTGTCGCTGTGAGCGCCAATTTGTTCGGCAGGGGAGTTGCTGCAACCCAGAGTGGGCAGCAGAGCAAAGACTAAGCAGATACCGAGAAATGGTCTATTCATGGCCATTAATTTAGCACAACCTGCGCATGGCAGGCTGTGTACGCTGCTTTTAGTGCGAGAGGATCTGGCTGAGAAACTTCTGGGTCCGTTCGGATTTCGGGTTGTTGAAGAACTCTTCTGGCTCGTTCTCTTCGATGATTTGGCCTTCGTCCATGAAAATGACGCGATCGGCAACGGTGCGGGCAAAGCCCATTTCGTGTGTTACGCAGATCATTGTCATACCCGTGCTGGCCAATTCGATCATGACGTCGAGCACTTCTTTGATCATCTCAGGATCGAGTGCAGAAGTAGGCTCGTCGAACAGCATGATCTGAGGGTTCATGCACAGTGAGCGGGCGATAGCTACTCGTTGCTGTTGACCACCAGAGAGCTGGCCAGGGTACTTGTTGGCCTGATCAGGAATCTTGACTCGTTCAAGGTACTCCATTGCCGTGGCTTCCGCTTCCTTGCGCGGTGTTTTGCGTACCCAGATAGGTGCCAAGGTGCAGTTCTCTAGCACCGTTAAGTGCGGGAAGAGATTGAAGTGCTGGAAACACATACCCACATCACGACGAATCGCTTCGATGTTTTTCAAATCACCCGACAGCTCTGTTCCGTTGACTTCTATCAAGCCGTCTTGGTGTTCTTCCAAGCGGTTAACGCAACGAATCAGTGTGGATTTACCTGAGCCCGAAGGGCCACAGATAACAATGCGCTCGCCTTGCTTAACATTGAGATTGATATCGCGCAGCACGTGGAACTGACCGTACCACTTGTTCATCTTTTCTATTTTGATCACTGCTTTGTCAGCAGTCTGTACGTTTGTATTTTCAGTAGTCATGATATTTGTCTCAGCGTTTGTGGCCAGTGTCGAGCTTGCGTTCTAGGTGTTGAGAGTAGCGCGACATGGAGAAGCAGAAGGCCCAGAACATAGCAGCGGCAACTAGGTAGCCGGTGGGCGAGGTAACAGGAGTGGACCATGCTGCGTCGGTGTAGGTCAGCTGGATTGCTCCGAGCAAATCAAACAGGCCGATAATCAGTACCAAGGTGGTGTCTTTAAACAAGCCGATGAAGGTATTAACAATACCTGGGATTACAATTTTCAGTGCTTGCGGTAAGACGATCAGGCGAGTCATTTGAGGGAAAGACAAGCCAAGAGCCATCGCTCCTTCGTACTGGCCCTTGGGAATGGCTTGTAAACCACCACGCACAACTTCAGCCATATAGGCAGCCGAGAAGAGAGCAACCCCAATCAGTGCTCGCAGAAGTTTGTCGAACTCGACTCCCTCGGGCAAAAATAAGGGCAGCATGACCGACGACATGAACAGCACCGAGATCAACGGAACGCCGCGCCAGAACTCGATAAAGCCAATTGAGAGATAACGGATCAGCGGTAACTGTGATTGTCGACCAAGAGCGAGTGCTATGCCCAAAGGCAGAGAAGCGACGATGCCCGTGATGGCAACAACTAGCGTCACCAACAAGCCGCCCCAGTTGGCCGTTTCAACATGGGGTAAGCCAAAGTCGAGGCTGGTCACAAACATCGCGATCAGCATAGCGGTCACGAAAATACCAAACACCATGAAGAAACCTGAGAGGGCAAACATGACTTCGCCGAGCAAGTTTCTAGCGGCTAATAAGCCGCCACCGAGGAAGATTGCGGTTAATACAATCATGGTAGTCCAAGTGCCTTGACCCCAGTGCACGTCGCCGCCGGTGAGCAGTATAAACGCCGCCAACGGAAACACTGTCAGCATCAGTGTGCTGGCGTATCGACGTAAAGGAGCATTTTCCCAAACTAGCCAGAGAATTCCTACCGCTAATGCGATAAACAGGGCGTTTACACGCCACAGCTCTGCTTCTGGGTAGCGGCCATAGATGATGAGCTTGCCTTTGGCTTCGATGAACGGCCAGCAGGCGCCGACCGGGCCTTCAGCAACACCACCTTGCGGTACCGTTGCGCAGATACCGCGCTTTAACGTATCTGGATCGGACCAAACCGCGTCAATAAAAGCGAAGTTGATCAGTGACCAAGTAACCGTGATGCCAAAGTACAGCAGCATGGCTGTCAGAGCGATGATCAGTATTGAGCGTATTGACGCGCCAATGCTGCCAAAGTTGGCCATGGACGAAAACATGTTGTCCCAAAGCCATTTACGCCAGCCAACTTGCGAAGAGGGCGGCGGAAGAGACGGTGCTTCGTCTGTACGAATGTATGCAATTGCTTTAGACATATTCAGCCCTCCTAGCGCTCGACGAGACGCATTCTGTTGTTAAACCAATTCATCAGCGTTGACATGCTGACGCTCAAGACCAAGTAGACGGTCATCATCATGAAGATCATCTCGATTTCCTGACCAACCTGATTGAGCGCCGTTCCGGCAAACACAGAGACGATATCAGGATAAGCGATCGCAACTGCGAGAGAGGAGTTCTTGGTGATGTTGAGGTACTGCGAAGTCAGTGGCGGAATGATAACTCGCATCGCCTGCGGAATAACCACCAGCTGAAGCGTGTTGCTGGATTTGATACCCAGTGCGCTTGAGGCCTCAGTTTGACCGTGCGGCACTGCAAGTATCCCAGCACGTACTATCTCGGCGATAAACGAAGCGGTGTAAAGTGATAAGGCTAGAGTCAGAGCAATCATTTCAGGCTTGATTACCATGCCTGACTGCTGGAAGCCGCGACGAAGTACCGGGCCAGATTCTTTAAATACAGGCATGTCCCACATAAGTGGAGAGCCATTGAAGAGGTGAACGATCAGCGGGAGACCAATAAGTGTGGCGATCGAAATCCAGAATACTGGTAGGCGTTTGCCCGTGGCTTCTTGGCGTTTTTTTGCAAACTTGGCTATCGCCCAGATAATAAAAAAAGCAGCTAGTAGGGCAAACATTGTCCAGCGGAAGCCGTCTTGGGGAATCGGCTGTGGGCCGTATAAACCTGTGATGTTAATGGCGAAATTTTCACCGACTAGCTCAAGCTTGTCGCGTTTACTGGGTAGTGCTCTGAGAACAAAGAAATACCAAAAAAAGATTTGCAGTAGCAAAGGGATGTTGCGCAGTAACTCGACGTAGACAGTGGCAAAGCCATTGAAGACGGCATTCTTGGAGAGGCGCATAACGCCCATCAAGAAGCCGATAATTGTAGCGAGAATTATTCCCACCAAGGCGACCGCTAAGGTGTTGATAACGCCTAGAACAAAAACATCCCAGTAAGTTGAAACACCTGCCTTGTAGTCCACAAGGCTTGTGCCGAGCGATGAGAGAATTTGGAAGCTTGCCGTTTGGTCTAAAAAGCCAAAGCCGGATTTTTTGTCTTGCTCATTAAGGTTATCAAGGGTGTTGCCCACGACCCACCAAACAAAGGCAATGAGCGCGACGCCAACCAATATCTGGAAGACGGTGCCTCGGAATTTTTCATCATAAATAAGTGTGGACAGGGATCGTCTGCCCGTGTCGCTTGCATCTGCCATAATTTTCTTCCGGGGCGATAAAATTGTGCTCAATAGAGTGCTTTCAAGCACGTGTTGGTCAAACACGTTTTGCGTTGCTCACTGAGGGGTTGTCGCCGTTCCGTTGATTAAATAACAAAAAAGGGCAGGTCAAAATGACCCGCCCCTCAGGACTTCAGGTGTTGATGCTGCTTGTGCATCGCGCGCTGTCAACGAATCCAGAACGAAGAGTCAAAAGGTGTTGTTCCTTTCGTCTAGCATCGTGCTGAAAAAATTCGATGGCGCCTCCTGCCAATTGCTGTATCAAGTCTAAAGTCCGTCGTACTGTAAGAGCAAAAGGCTCTTAGCGTACTGGTGGTGCGTACATCAAGCCGCCTTTATTCCACAAAGCGTTGACGCCACGATCAAGTTTCAGTGCTGTCTCAGGACCTACGTTGCGATCATAGCTCTCGCCGTAGTTGCCCACCTGGCTGACGATGTTGAATGCCCAATCGTTGCTTAAACCAAGCTCTGTACCAAACTCGCCTTCAGTACCGAGCAAACGCTTGATACCTGGGTTGTCAGATTTAGCCATTTCAGCAGCATTAGCAGAAGTAACACCGAGCTCTTCGGCGTTGATCATCGCGTTGTGAGTCCACTTAACGATGTTGAACCACTGATCGTCGCCCTGACGAACAACTGGGCCTAGTGGCTCTTTAGAGATAATCTCAGGAAGAACAATATGAGCTTCAGGGTCTGTCATGCGCAGACGCTGAGCGGCTAGACCAGAACGGTCAGTCGTGTAGATGTCACACCGGCCCGAATCGTAGGCTTGAACAACTTCATCAGCCTTTTCGAACGCGACCAGTTCAAAGGTCATGTTGTTGGTGCGGAAGAAGTCAGTGATGTTGAGCTCAGTGGTTGTACCTGTGTTGGTACAAACCGAAGCGCCATCCAGTTCAGTGGCTGAAGTCACTTCCAGCTCTTTAGGGACCATCATGCCCTGACCGTCGTAGTAGTTGACGCCAGCGAAGTTGAAACCTAACTGGGTGTCACGTGTCATGGTCCAGGTGGTGTTGCGAGACAAAATGTCTATTTCACCAGAAGAAAGAGCCGTGAAACGCTCTTTGGCTGACAGTGGGCTGAATTTGACGGCGTTCGCGTCACCAAAAACTGCCGCGGCAACTGCGCGACAAAATTCAACGTCGAGACCAGTCCAATTGCCTTTGTCATCTGGGTTTGAGAAGCCAGCCAAACCTTGACTAACGCCGCACTGGACGTGGCCGCGGCCCTTGATGGTCTCAAGAGTAGTCGCGGCATATGCCTGACTTGCCATCAGGCCAGTCATTGCTGCTGCCAATGCGATCTTCTGAATTGATTTCATTTAATTCTCCAAACTAACGGTCATGCGGCTCCAACAGAGGAGCCAAGGGTTTAGCCTTTTCTCGGGCTTTCGCGGAGAGAAACTAACATATCTAATTCAGTGTGAAAATGGGAAATAGTGCATGAACGCTGTTTTGCCGTCTGCTGGGAAGTGATCCGTTTTGGGCATGCTGCAGCGCACAAACGCACCATAATCTAGCCTGATAGGCTCGATAGAGTAGGTGGGAACTGTTAATGGTGTGATGCAACATAGTGCCCGTCGGGTGCGGGCACAGATGATCGATTGGAAATGGTTCTTTGCACTCTATTAAAAATGAGTACTAGGTCTCAGTCAGATTTGCTGAGCGCGGCGGCTTCAGGTTTGGCCAACATTGGAAGTACACGTACGAGCTCCGCTGATTTTTTATCAAATGCAGCCACACCGTTACCGTACATGCTCCTTAATCTGTAGTAATCGAGGTTTTCATCGACAGCGTCGCCTACCGCATTGACCAGCGCTTCGTCTTTCAGCTTAGCGGATTGGAAGGTCTCAGATCCGGTTTTAAGGTCTTGGTAGCGTTCAGCTCGGTGGGCCAATTCAAGGCCGCCGTTCATTATTGAAGCTAGGTATTGACCGTACTCATCTCGATCAAAAGGTTCTGCGACCACCACGGGTGGTAAGTTGTTATCCAGTTGTTTAGGTATTTTAGCTATTTGCTTTTCTTCAGAGAGCGTAAGGCGCGCTTCGCGAGCGTCTTTGGCGGTGAGAGTAATTAGCGCTCCCTCTGATAACACAAGCGCTTGCGGGTGCTGAGAATACACCGCGTGTATGCCGTAACTGAGCGCTGCGAGCTGTACGCAGGCAATAGCGCTAAGATCAAAAACCGCGCTTTTCTTGCCCGGTTTATAAAATAAAAACGTAAGTGCTGGCCCGAGCACCATATCGATGGGCAGTAAAATCTTAAGGCCATCCCACCCGCCGGCAATGCCAAAGAGGCCTTTGGGGTACCACCACAGCACCATCACACTCATGAGGATCAACATAAGTGTGGCGCTAATCGCTACGTGGATAGAAAAAACTTTGAGTTTTGGCGTGTTCATGCGTCACCTGTGGTCGTTCGTCAACAATCACCGCAGATGTAGCAAAAAAATGGCCAACCGGCTGGCAACGCATGCCAGCCAGGCTGACTTTTATCAGGCAGGGTTAAGTAACATCTCGAGCAATGCCTTTTGCGCATGCAGTCGGTTGCCGGCCTGTTCCCAGACAATACTGCGATCACCGTCGATAACAGAGGCTGAGACTTCTTCGCCTCTGTGTGCTGGTAGGCAGTGCATGAACAAAGCGTCTTTGTTGGACTCTTTCATCACAGCATCGTCTACACAGAAACTTGCAAAGGCTGCGTGGCGAGCTTTGGCTTCTTCTTCTTGGCCCATGCTGGCCCACACGTCGGTAGCGATTAGGTCCGCACCCTCAGCAGCTTCTCTCGGATTTCGCACAATGCGCACGCGATTGGCGTCACTGTCTCTGAGCTCTGGCGGGTCAAATCCTTCCGGACAGGCCACAACCAAATTGAAGTCCAAGAGACGTGCAGCGCGTATGTAGGAGTTACACATGTTATTTCCATCACCAACCCAAGCCACCGTTGCGCCTTGAATATCCCCGCGATGATCAAACCATGTTTGCATATCAGCAAGCAGCTGGCAGGGGTGGAAGTCATCGGTCAGACCGTTGATGACCGGTATAGTGCCGGCCTTCGCCAGAGTTTCGACGGTGCTGTGGGCGAAGGTTCGGATCATCACGATGTCGACCATTTCGCTCAGCACACGCGCGGTGTCCTCTACAGGTTCTCCGCGGCCTAGTTGGGTATCACGAGAGCTGAGATAAAGTGCATGTCCGCCCAGTTGAAACATGCCTGTTTCGAAGGATATGCGAGTGCGTGTGGATGACTTCTCAAACACCATCGCCATCGCTTTGCCTGCACAAGTGTGGTGCGGCGTGCCTTCACGCTGTAGTTTTTTTAGTTCTGAAGCGCGTGTTAAAAGTTTTTTATATTCTGCATTTGTGAGGTCGTCATCGACCAAAAAGTGTCTCGTCGTCATGGAAAGTCCCTCAGGAATGATTGGCGCTGAGCGCCTCGGCGAGTTTATCTACAAGCGAGTCCGCATCGTCATCGCTCAATATATATGGCGGTAAGAGTCGAATGACGTTGCCAGCTGCTGTTGTGACCAATGCGCCGTTCTTGGCTGCCGCTTCACGTACAGGCGTAGGGTCACGATCCAGCTCAATGCCTATCATCAGGCCTTGACCTCTCACTTCTACAACACCCGGTATGCCATCAAGCGCATCACGTAAGCGACCTACCATGTGCTCGCCTAGTGCGCCCGCTCTTGCAGGTAAATTCTCTTCGCGCATAACAGCGATGACTTCGCTGGCAACTCGACAACTCAGTGGGTTGCCACCGAATGTGGTGCCGTGATTGCCCGGTTGCATTAATTCTGCTGCAGCACCACGCGCCAGACTGGCGCCAATAGGGACGCCATTTCCCAGAGCTTTTGCTACAGACACGACATCGGGCAGGGCGCTGGTGTGCTGGTAGGCGAACCACTTGCCCGTGCGACCCATGCCGCACTGGATTTCGTCGAGCATGAGCAGCCAATCGTATTGATCACACAGTGAACGTAGGCCTTCGAGGTACGCGGGGGCTGGCACGTGAATACCGCCTTCGCCTTGAATGGGCTCCACCAGAATAGCCACGATATCGTCGTGTTCGCGGGCCGCAGCTTCAATAGCTTGCAAGTCATTAAAAGGTACTCGCACAAAACTGTCGACCAATGGCTCAAAGCCCGCGTGCACTTTTGGATTTCCAGTGGCCGAGAGAGTGGCGATAGTGCGGCCGTGGAAGGCGTTTTCCATCACAATGACTTTGCCGTTCGCGAAGCCGCGTTTGCGCGAATGCAGGCGCGCGAGTTTCAGAGCGGCTTCATTGGCTTCAGCGCCTGAATTACAAAAGAACGCTTTGTCCATATGTGAGATTTCACACAGCGCTTCACCTGCGTCTTCTTGTGCTGAGATAGTGAAAATATTTGAGCTGTGGATCAGTCGATGAGCTTGCTCAGTGATGGCTCGGGTGATTCGAGGGTGCGCATGACCCAGTGCGGTCACGGCAATGCCACCAAATCCATCAATGTATCGATTACCGTCTTCATCCCAAACCCAGGCGCCTTCGCCGTGGCTAAGAGAGATCGGGAGCGGGCTGTAGGTGCTCATCAAGGCACTCATATTTTATTCCTTTTGGATGTCGGCAAATGCCGCAAAGGAGTGCATCACCTTGCGACAGGCAATCTATCAGTGTATCTCTTGGTGGGCGCAATGCAAAGTAATGGTAATTGCAACAATTACTGGGTTGATTTCCATCAACTCAGACACCATGTAGAATAGGCTGTCTGCCACCTCAAGGTGGCGTGTCGAGTTTTTTCAAAAGCTCGGCTTTTTTTCAGACGAATCATCCAATCAGATCAACCTCATAGGTGTTTCAACATGTCTTTTGAATTCCCAGATTTGCCCTACGACTTTAATGCCCTCGAAGAGTCTATCGATGCGCAAACTATGGAGATCCACTACGATCGCCATCATCGCGCTTACCACACCAACTTCATGGGCGCGATTAAAGACACCGCGCTTGCTGATCAGAGCTTGGAGCAGATCCTAGCAGCAGCCGGAACCCACGCGCCTGCAGTGCGCAACAACGGCGGTGGTTTTTACAACCACATCATCTACTGGAACTCCATGTGCAATGGCGGCAGCGCGCCAAGCAGCGATTTGGCGTCAGCCATCGACGCTGAGTTCGGTTCATTAGACTCTCTTAAAGAGAAGCTCACTGTTGCTGGCATGACACGTTTCGGCTCTGGCTTTGCTTGGTTGATCATGCAAAACGGCAAGTTGGTCGTTACTTCTACACCTAACCAAGACAACCCCTTGATGGATTGTGCAGACGAGCAAGGCGCTCCTTTGTTGGGTATGGATGTGTGGGAACACGCTTATTACCTGCGTTACCAGAACAAGCGTCCTGACTACATCAAAGCATGGTGGGATGTTGTCGATTGGGCCAAGGTATCTGAGCGCTTTGCAGCTGCTTAAGGTGGTGTAGCGCATAGTCCGTAGCTTATTAGCAACGGCCTATGTGCACATCAACTGCGACAGAGACGGGTTGCCGCCATTGTGTGTGCAGCCCGTTTTTGGCTTTTAACGTTGTACTTTACAAAAATCAGATCGCCGATTGGGGCGCGATGATAAGCGGCTCGATCGAGCCAAAGACCTAACAAAAAGCGAGATTGCTCCAAGATGTGTGGAATTTGCGGCGAACTGCGACTCGACGGTAGTCGGCCTGACGCTGAAGTTGTAGCGCGTATGCTGCCTGCGATTGAGCGACGTGGCCCTGACGCCGCGGGCCAATACACGGACGGCCCCCTTCAAATGGGCCATCGTCGTCTGTCGATTATCGATTTGTCTGATCGTGCTGCGCAGCCGATGCGAGATTTACGTACCGACAATTGCATCGTCTTTAATGGATCAATCTACAACTACCCCGAACTGCGCAAAGAGTTGCAAGCTTTGGGGCACGAATTTTCATCCAGTGGCGACACCGAAGTTATTTTGCGTGCTTACAGCCAATGGGGAGAGGCGTTCGTCTCGCGACTGTCAGGCATGTTTGCCTTCGCCATCTGGGACGCAAAAGATCGTTCCTTGTTGTTGGCGCGTGACCGCATGGGAATCAAACCCCTTTATTTCAGCCACACAGATGGCAGCTTTCGGTGGGCGTCAAATACTCAAGCGCTGTTGGCGAGCGGTGGAATCGACACACGTATCGACCCCGTTGCAGTGCATCATCAGCTGACGCTGCACGCTTCAGTTCCAGCGCCGCACACACTCATGATGGGAATTCGTAAGCTCGAACCAGGTCATACAATGCGGGTGAAAGCGGGTCAGCCGGTACGCAAACAGCGCTATTGGCAGTTGTCTTCAGCACCTGGCGCGGTTCGCAGTGACCAAGAGTGGACCGACTCTGTGCATCAAGCACTGCGGGTGGCTGTGAAACGTCGGCTAGATATCGCCGACGTACCGGTAGGGGTTTTACTCTCGGGTGGTTTGGACTCCAGTATATTGGTTGGCTTGTTAGCTGAAGCCGGTGCTAGCAATCTGCAAACCTTCACCGTCGGCTTTGAAGACCAGCCCGAAGAGCGCGGTGATGAGTTTGAATTCGCCGATATGGTGGCGCAGCAGTACGGTACAAGACATCATCAATTTAGTGTGCCCAACGAAGATCTGATGCGCCGGTTGCCCGAAGCAGTGGCAGCTATGGCCGAGCCGATGGTAGGGCAAGATGCAGCGGCTTTTTATCTGCTTTCCGAGCGTGTATCGCAGGAAGTTAAAGTGGTGCAAAGCGGACAGGGTGCAGACGAAGTGTTTGGCGGGTATTTTTGGTACCCTGAAATGCATAAAGCTGAGGGCGAACCTGATCTGGCGCGTTTTAGCAATCGGTACTTTGATCGAGACCACTGTGAGTGGTTAGAGATGATTGATCCTGAATACCACACCGATAGCGACGTCAGCAGTGCTTATGTGGCAGGGCTGCTGGCTCAATTCGGCGAGGGCGAATATGTCAATCGTGTGTTAGCGATGGACACTAGCTCTTTAATTGTTGATGATCCGGTCAAACGAGTAGACAACATGACCATGGCATTTGGTCTAGAGGCGCGTGTGCCGTTTCTCGATCATGAGCTGGTTGAGTTAGTCGCTGGCATGCCGGCACGTTTGAAGTTGGCGCAAGGTGGAAAGGGTGTGCTTAAAGATATTTCGCGCGGCATCGTGCCAGACGCAATTATCGACCGTCCAAAAGCCTACTTTCCGGTGCCAGCCTTGAAGTTTGTACGTGGTGAAGTATTAGATTTTATGCGCGATATCCTGAACGCAGACGCGTGTCGACAACGCGGGTTGTTCAATCGCGCTTATGTGGACAAACTGTTGGTAGAACCTGACCAGCATTTTACCCGCTTGCAAGGTAGCAAATTGTGGCATCTGGCACTCTTAGAGCTGTGGATGCAGCAACACATTTAATTTGAGAGACCTGCCTTAACTTAGGCAATTCCTAACTCGTGGAGAATAACGATGGAAGTTTTAGAGAAAATCAAAGAGCAAGTAGAAAGCAACCCTGTCATCATTTATATGAAGGGCACGCCTGCAATGCCTATGTGTGGATTTTCCTCACGTACCGCTGAAGTGCTCAAGAAGTGTGAACGTGAATTTGCGTTTGTTAACGTGATTGCCAATCCAGATATATTTGAGCACCTGCCTAGCTACGCTGACTGGCCGACATTCCCACAGGTGTACGTGGGCGGCGAGTTGATCGGCGGTTGCGACATCACTGTTGAAATGTTTGAAAAAGGCGAGCTCGCGCCAATGGTACAAGCTGCCGTTGACGCAAAGGCCGCTCAATAGTCAAACGCTCTTCAGTGTGATCCACATGAAGAAAGCAGGGCTGCAATAATGTTGCAGCCCTTTTTTATGCCTGCTTAAAATGAGGGGATGCTGCAGTTTTTTTAGGGGCATTTACTCAAAAGACCTGATTGCAAGATTGACGCATACCAGCGATTGGCCATCTTCAGGTAACCGTTTTTGTTGGGGTGCAGCCCTACGGAGTCGACCGAGTAGCTGCTGAGATCGGTTTGCCAATCCAGAGCGCTGTATTGATCGACGTACGTCGCGTTGTTGTAGGCTGGCACTAGGGCCTCGACACCCGCGTTAAAGGCATCGAGGTGTGTTCGCGCGTTGCCACCATCACGGCGTTGATCAACGATACTGGCGATATACATTTCCACTGCATGATGATTGTCTTGCCACTGTTGTACTTTATTTAGCAAGGGAGTCAGCACACCGGCATTGCTGGTGCGATCATTCGTGCCAGCATGAATCAATACCGCGTCTACAGGGTTAGCGTTAAGCCAGCTGTCAATGTTGCCTAGATACGATGAGCTGCTTCGACCATAGGCCAATTCACTGGCGCGCCAACCCGGAAAGCCTGCATGGTCTGCATCACTTAAGCCGGCATCCCAGCCGGCGCGAGCAGGACCAACAAAGTCGACCATGTAACCAGCAGCGACAAGTTTGTCGCGTAAGATTTTGCGATATCCCACAGCGTGATTGACGACGGGTAGATCACCTGTAGCACCGGTGTAACCTTCCACGCCAAATGTGATGGAGTCCCCCAGTGGCATTAGTCGACTGGCACCGTAGATCAGGCTAACCACTCCGGTTGCAGTTCCGCCATCAAGATCGTCTACTTGGTAAACAAAGTAGTCACTGTAACCACGAGAGCTCGTGTGAGGCGTGTAGCTGTAACGGCCGCTACTAAGGTCTATATCAACGCTTCCAGTCGATGCGTTGCTCGCAAGCGTGTAGTTGAAACTACTGCTGTCGCTGTCTTTAACCAAGCTTGCCAATTGGCCGGTGTAGCTATTGCCAGGTGTTGCTAGCGGTAAACATTGATTGGCTGCAGTAGGGTCGGTATTTGTACTAAGTGCTTTGATTGAAAGATGTACTTGTACTTCCGCACTGCGGTAAGTGCCGTCACTAACAGTGTAACTGAAGCTGTCGTTGCTGGCTGTTGTGGCACTGGCCGCCGTATATTGCCATCCACCTAGGGAGTTCAGTGCAAAGTTAATTGCTTGTTTGGGGCCGCGCACAAGCGCCACTTTTAACTTATTGTTCGCGGTCGTTTGTCCGGGTTCATCGCGATCGTTGAGCAATAAGTTGTTTGTCGGCTGGGTTAAGAGTTCCGAACCGCTGAAGCCAAGGTCAGCGACTTGAATCGTCTGACCAGCATTCAAGAAAATTTCTTCCCCTTTCGCGATCGGTGTTTCTTCTACTGGATTAACCGTTAAGGTGAGGGCTGTCGAATCTTCTTTTCCGGCGCTATCACGTACGGTCAGCGTAAGCGGGATGTTAGTCTGTGAGTAGATAGCACCCGCTTTAAAGTTAATCGTATGATTGCTACTCGTTTCCGTCGGAATGCTCCACCCAGAGGGTAAACTGCTGCTACTCAGTCGATAGCTAACGATCGCATGGTCGCCCGCAATTGACGCACTCGCGTCAATAGTGACGTTCGTTTTTTCGTCCACGGTGAGCGATTGCGCACGCGCGATAGGAGGTGCGGAATCTGACGGCTTTATGCTGATAAAAACCGTAGTTGCAGCACTGGCCCCGTTAGCGTCTAGTACGCGATAACTAAAGCTGTCGCTGGTGGCTGTTGTGTTTTCCGAGCTTCTGTAACCGTAACCACCCAATGCATTGACATAAAAATCTGTCGCGTATTTTGGTTTACTGATGAGTTGTACTTTCAGTTGCTGGCTTGGCGCTGTGTCTTCGGGTTCATCGCGGTCATTTAACAGCAGGTTACCAGCGGGCGAACTGCTCAGCGTGCCGCCGCTAAACTTCAAGTCTGATACCTTTAAAAATTCTCCCGCTACAACATTGTTTTTATCGGCGTTTGCAGAAGGGGTTTCATCTACTGTGCTGACAATTGCAAGCACTTCCGTCTCATCGCTGTTGCCTTCGGTATCGCGAACGATAAGTTTAAATTTCAACGTTGTATTTTGCTTGTGATTCGCGGCCTTGATAGTAAAGAGTGATGAACTGCTGACCCCACTCGAAGGCAATTGACCGTTCCAAGAGTTCGGCACATCTAAGGGAATGAGTTGGTAGCTAGCGATAGCAAAGCTGCCGCTTGCGCTACCCGATGCGTCGATGGTTAAGGTGCTTTTTTCGCTACCGTTTATTGAAGCCGCCCGCGCCTTGGGTTTGATCAACGTTTGACCGCTGGGTGCCAAGCGCAGATATACTTCAACCGCTTCGCTGAATAGACCGCTACCGTCTGACACGCGATATGTGAAACTGTCGCTTGTTTCCTCGAACGAGAGCGGAGCATCAAAGCTAACGTCACCCGTTTGCGAGAGCTTAAAGTTTGAAACCACTGCAGGCGCTCTCACAAGCTCTGCTTTCAGTGCGGAACTTGTAAGTTTTATATCAGCTTCATCAAAATCATTCAGCAGGATATTGTTTTTGGCGGTCGTGTTGAAGTGGCTGCCTGCTACCGCGGTCAGTGACTCCGAAAATGCGAGCGGAGCTTCATCAACAGCCTGTACTTGCACATCAACCGTGGTTGAAGATTGATTTCCCTCAAGGTCTGTCACGGTCAGCGCATAGTGCAGCGTCGTACTGCTCTGGACCGCGGGTAGAACCACACGCAACTTAGCGTCAGAGCTCAGAACCGTTTGTTTTTCAGACTGTGCGCCTAGCAAACTCAGGCTGTAACTCTCAATTTTATAAGTACCAGCGGTACTGCTTGACGCATCTATGTAAATTTCAGATTTCTCTACAGCGGTGACATGCTGAGCGTGAGCCACTGGCGGAGATATCGTGATTTCGTCAGCACAGGCGGAAAGCAGGCCAAACAGCAGTAGTGAGGCTGTGGCACGAAATACAGAAGGGGCTACTAAGTCATGTTTTTTCATGCAGTGAATGTAACTGCAGCGTTACAGCGAGGCTTTGAACCTGTTCACAAATGTGACTTATGTACTTAGATAAGGAGAGTAGATGTCGTCAGATAGGCACTATGGGGCGTAGAAGACAGCTTTTACCAGCGTTTTTTGCCTTTTTTGCGGCGCGCGATGCGTGCCTGGCGTTTTGCCTCCTTTTCCGCTTCCAATCGCTCGGTCTCGATCATTTCTTCTGCGATCATTTCGGGCGTTTCTAGGGTCAAACGGCCTAGTTTTCCGCTACGTAAGTCCGTCAGCAGTACTTTGGCTACCTTGTCAAAATCCACATCACCGCCGCTGCCCAAGCAGCCGCGTCGTGCGCCAATGGCTTGCAACAAGTCGAGCTCTTGTTCTGCTATTTGCGTTAGCTGATACCGAGCTTTTAATGCATCAGGGTAGAGTGTGCTCAATGCCGAAGCGGCAAAAAAGGCAACATCTCCGTGATCTAATGCTGTGTCTTTTATGGCGCCGGTCAGTGCCAAACGGTAGCCGCTCGATTCGTTGCGTACCTTCGCCCACAACATGCCTGGCGTATCGAGCAACTGAAAGCCGTCAGCCAATCCCACACGTTGCTGGCTTTGTGTTACGGCTGGTTCATTACCTGTTTTGGCTACGGTTCGGCCTGCCAATCGGTTTATTAGCGTTGATTTCCCTACGTTTGGGATACCAGCAATTAATGCTGTTGGCGCTGGTTTGTTGTGACGGGGTGGCAGCAGAGCGAGGCATCGGTGAATGACCTTCTTTTGTAAGTCACCGCTATCGAGGTGAATCGCGAGAGCATCGGTGCCTGCACGATTTTTAATCTCGGCGAGCCAGCGTTCCGTTTGTGCTTCGTCGGCCAAGTCCGCTTTGTTGAGAATTTTTAGGCTGGGTTTTTCCCCGCGCAGCTCCGCAATCATCGGGTTTTCACTGCTAAACGGGATACGCGCATCGATGACTTCGATGACGACATCTACTTGCGGCAAAATTTCTTCGATTTGTTTGCGGGCTTTGTGCATATGGCCCGGAAACCACTGAATAGCCATATTGAATTCGTATTGCTTTAGACGGGCCACATAGTAGCACTGCTGGTCGAAGTGGGTGTGTTTGCGCTCGGATTAGGTAGCACAGGTAGGTGCGTTGATTAAAATCTAGCCACTTATATACATATTTGAGCATATGTTTGTCGAATTTGCTGGGTTTAAGGCGATGGCAGGCGTGGGCTTTGCTACTCAATTGCTCTGAAGAAAGTAAATAAATCTGTAAACCGTCGAATGACGGTCAATGATCAGAGAGAGAGAGTGGCTTGATGGATATTGATGTTTGGTTACGCATCCTAGCGGAAAAAGATGGTTCGGACTTATATTTGAGTACCGGAGCGCCTCCTTGCATGAAGGTTGAAGGGGAGTTAACTCCCGTGACCTCCGAGCGCTTATTGCCCGGTCAAATATTAGACATCGCCAACTCGGTGATGGACCCTGAACAACAAGAGCAGTTTCACCACGATCTGGAAATGAATCTGGCGCGTACCATCAATAAGGTGGGGCGGTTCCGTATCAATATTTTCCAGCAACGTAATGAAGTATCTATCGTGGCGCGTAATATCAAAATGGATATTCCCAGCGCAGACGATTTGAAACTGCCCGAAATACTGCGCAAAATCATTATGGTTAAGCGTGGTTTGGTGTTGTTTGTAGGTGGAACCGGCACGGGTAAGTCGACGTCACTGGCGGCGCTTATCGACCACCGCAATGCCACCTCCAAAGGTCATATCATTACGATAGAAGACCCTGTCGAATTTGTTCACCGTCATAAAAAATGTATTGTGAACCAACGTGAAGTTGGCGTTGATACTCGCTCTTTTCACGCAGCACTGAAAAACACCTTGCGGCAGGCTCCCGACGTTATTCTTATTGGAGAGATCCGAGATAGAGAGACGATGGAGCACGCCTTGGCGTTTGCTGAAACAGGTCATTTGTGTATTTCAACGTTGCACGCTAACAGTGCCAACCAAGCGCTTGACCGCGTGATTAACTTTTTCCCCGAAGAACGACGCCCGCAATTGCTTGCCGATCTTGCCAATAACCTGCAAGCGTTTGTCTCGCAGCGCTTAGTGCCAACGGTCGACGGTAGTCGCGCAGCCGCGTTTGAGATTATGCTGGGTTCACGCACGATCAAAGACAAAATTCAGCGTGGTGATCTCTACAGCATCAAAGAAATCATGGAAAAGTCTAACGCCATGGGCATGCAGACTTTTGATCAGGCGCTGTTTAACTTGGTGAAAGACGGAAAGGTCAGTGAAGATGAAGCGGTGTTGTTCTCTGATTCACCTAACAATCTTCGCCTGAAATTCAAGCTTGATAATCCTAATGCTGTTGCGGATGATCCATTGGCTAACAGCTTGTCGTTGACGTCAGTAGATGGCGCGGACGATGAGGCTTCTGAGGTAGCGTTTGTTCCTCAATCTGAGGGGCCCGCAAATTTTGATTTGATCGACCCGGACGAACAGATCGATGGGAAGCAGGGCACGGGTTAAGGCCATTTAAAAAGTGCGATGTTAGTCTTCAGCTAACATCGCGACTCGATGCGCCGCACGAGCGCATTGCTTGCACTGCATTTCGTCAATTGCCACAGGCTGATTCGTGGCTCAGCTGGCGAGTAATTTACCTGCGCTTCTGCTTGCTGTCATCGGGTAGAGCGATAACCTCGATGGTACCTTCCATTTCCTCTTCGTCCGCTTGCACCCAGTGACGAGCGACTTTCTTTTGCAGGCTGTTTTTTTCCTGCTTGACACGAATAAGGTACCCGGCCAAACCACCGCCTGCGGTGCTGAGTGTCAGTATGCCTAGAGCAAACATCTGCGTTGCGATCAGTGTAACGCCACCTACCACAGCAGCTGCTGCGATAAGCCCGACTTTTACATTGGCTCGCGTACTCGCTTTGGCGGCTTCTTTGGACACCTGCTTGTGTGTGTCACGAACCATGTTCAGCTTTTCGCGCTCGGCTTCGACTTTTATGCGTTCGCGCTCTGCTAGAAATTTTTCACGCTCCGCCGTGGTGGCATCTTTGACACGCATCTCACTGAGTAGCTTGATCCAGTACGCGAAAATAAAGCTGCTGATCACAAGGTAAACAAGTGCTGCGATCCACGCGTCTTGCGTGCCCACTCTATACACGGCGAGTGTGACGGCAACGGCTGCCACCTGAATCAATAGGCACAGACCAAAGGCGCGCATCATAGTGAGAGATCTCGAGGTTCTAATTCACGTAGGTGCTGATTAAGTTCAACTGAAAGCATGGCGGTGACTGGTAGTGAGCTAATGGTGCGAGGTTAGCAGGCTGTCCGCGAATCGACCAGTGCTCACCAGCATTTCATCAGTTGTCATGGCTTACTAATTGGTTATAGACGGTCTGTGAAAATAACGCACGCGTAAAAAAGCCCCGACTAGCGGGGCTTCCGTTTGACTTGTTGTTGTCTATGCCATCAGGGGCATTTGTGTAACTCTCCGCTGTCTTGCAGGGCTTCTAGCCATACTGCAGCCATTTTGTTGTAGCCGCCTGTGGTGGGGTGTAGGCCAACGGAGTCCTGAGCGATTGGCGTCAGATCGGTTTGGTTATCGAGTGCGCTGTATTGATCGACGAGATCAACTTCTGGCCAACTCGTGTCAACAAGCTGTGCCAAGTTGATATTAAACTCTTCGACTGTGTCTTCAAAAAACGTATCCGGACGCTGGTCGACAATAGTTGCTAGCAGTGTCTTGACGGTGTTGTTGTTGGCAGACCAGTTGTTAATATTGTTGAGTACAAAGTTGACGCCGTCTGTGGTCACTTTATGATCGTTAGTTCCCACATGCGCTAAAATCACGTCGGCAGGGTTGGTATTCAGCCAGCTATCAATTTGGTCGCCCAAGTGCCAGCTTGTCCACCCCGGCATACCTTGGTGATCTGTATCTGCAAGTCCGGCGCTTGCTCCTGCTTGTTGATCGCCCACAAAGTCCACCATGTAGCCGTCAGCCACGAGATCCTCGTAAAGGGCTTGCCGGTAACCAACGGCAAATTTAGCAGAAGGTCGGTCACCGGTTTCACTGGTGTAGCCCGTCACTCCGTAGGTAATGGAATCGCCGAGTGGCATAACACGCAGTGCGCCGTAGATAATTTCAACAGTACCCTCGGTAGTGCCGCCATTCATGTCGTCCACTTCGTAGTGAAAGCTGTCTTGAAAGCCTTGGGAAGATGTTGTCGGCAGGTAGTTGAAATCACCCGTGGCTAAGTCGAGTTGCAGGCTACCGTGCTCGGGCTCAAGCGTTACGCTAAAATTGAAGTTGTCGCTGTCGGTATCACTGATTTGTTCTGCCACTGTGCCGTTATACCCCAGCGCTGAGCCTTGTGTCGAAACGCACAACGCGGCGGCTCTGGGCGTGCTATTGCTGGCAACAGGGCTGTCGATGACGACGTCATTGGCCTGAGGCTGTCCGCCGCCGCCATCGCCTTGCGTGCTTGGTGTACCGGCGTTGTCATCTGCTGTGCTTTGAGATGAAACTTTTGTCTGATTACAACCGACCAAAGTGGTTGCGGTAATTGCGGCTAAGCCAGCGGCGCGCAGAGTTGCTAAAATCATGTCATTAGGCCGTAGTGCAAGCAGGCTACTTTATTGGGCCTGCGTAAATTGGGTTGCCGCAACACCTGTTGGCTGCAACACGCTCGGCAATGCGCACGATAACTTCAGGTACGATTGCCTTCTTACTAATGACAAAGCAGTAAAAATGCCTGCTTTAGCTTTTTTTGATGGCGATTGCGTAATTAATTTGAATTTCGTCTTGTTAGGAGTGCTCTTTTGCGTTGGAAACCACCCAGGCCGCGATCGTCGCCTTACATCACGCCCGAAGGCTATGCCGCTCTCGAAAGGGAGTCAGCATCTCTGTGGGAGAGGCGTGCGGAAACCACGATTGCAATAACCGCCGCAGCAGCGGAGGGCGATCGGTCTGAGAACGCTGAATACATTTATCGAAAAAAGGAATTGCGCGAATTAGACAGGCGGATACGCTACTTGCAAAAGCGCATGCCCGATCTAAAAATAGTGCGAGATGTGGGCAGCGCTGATCAAGTGTTTTTTGGCGCAAAGGTGACGCTAGAACGAGAGAGCGGTGAGTTGCTAAATTACCGAATAGTGGGTGCTGACGAGCTAAACCCAGCGGCGGGTACCATCAGTATCGACTCCCCACTTGCCAAGGCATTGTTAAAGAAGTCGGTTGACGATGAAGTGGAGTTAGTTATGGGCGAACACCGTGAGCTGTATGTGATCGAGTCTATAAACTACGACTGAAATAAGCTTATAGACACAAAAAAGCCCGCCGAGGCGGGCTGACATAATCGCTGTCGGAATTAGTCACATTTTGCTAATTCATTTGAATCTATCAGCGCTTCGTACCATTTGTCGGCCATCTTTGCATAACCACTGCTATTTGGATGAAGCCCATTTCTGTCTTGGCCTTCGATAGTGCCAATAGTTGTCATGTCTGTTGCAGGGTCGAGCTCATTGTACTGATCAACCAGTCGCACCTGAAAATTTGCATTGATTGAGTTGTCGAAAGTCGCACTCAGGCTATTGGCCATTTGAGTATTAAATGCTTCGATTGTTGCTAGAGCGACGCTAGAGTTTCCTGCAGCTGACTGGTGTGAAGGAATAATCTGGGCTTCGATAACAGTCAATGCTTGGTCGGCAGTACTTTGCCATGTTTGCATATTAGTGACCAGAGTCGTGACGGCAGTCGCAGTATCGGTGCTACTTTCAGATTGAAACAGGTCGTTGGTTCCTGCATGAGCTAAGACAATATCGGGCTTGGACGTGGACAAATAGCCACTCACGTTAGCAGCCATGGTATCGGCTCGCATACCAGGAGCGCCTTGGTGATTGCTGTCTGCTAAGCCCGCACTACCACCAGCTACTCGACTTCCAACAAAATCAACAGAGTAACCTGCATCAGCAAGCTTGTCGTAGAGTGCTTTGCGGTATCCGACAGCGTCTGCAGAGAGAGGTCTATCGTCAGCGGTTGTTGTGCCTGAGTTGTATATTACGCCATAGGTGACTGAATCCCCCAGGGGCATGATGCGTTTGGCACCATAAATAATCTCTACTTCACCTGAGTCTATTTGCTCACCGTCTTCGATCACGCCGTAGGTAAAACTCGTTGAGTATCCGCGAGAACCTGCGCTAGTAGGTGTAAACGTATAAGTTCCGGTTGCAGCGTCGACTAGTACGGATCCATTTGTCGGTTGCTGCACGACACTGTACTGGTACGCACCGCTAGCACCATCTTCCACTAGGCTTGCCAGAGAATTACTGTACGAAGTTGCGGAACTCGCGATATTAACTGCCTGACAGAAGTCACTGGCCACTTGAGCGCCACCACCGCCACTTACGCCACCACCGCTGTCACAGGCAGAGAGGGCAACCGTTGTTGAAACGGCGAGGGCGAGTTTAGATACTTTATTGAATTTTGACATTATCTTGACGCTTTCCATGTTTGATTCGTGCTGCTAATAATTGGCCCAGCGTGTAAACACACGATTTGATCTTTGCGGTGCATTTAAAACTTCGGCTGAAATTACGACAGAATATGGGGCAATAGTAGCTTTTTTGTTACATAGCAAAAGCCGATCCGCGCACAGTTTTGTAAACAATTAGATACAACGTTCGATGAGTGGCTGTTGAACTGCTGGCGAGACCGGCGCACTAGTGGCTTGTCCTTTAAATATTGAGTCTAGTGTAAGCCAGCGATAACTACTTAAAATTACATAAGCATTTAGTGCCTAAAATGGGTGTTTATTGTGAATATCGCATCAATAGGCTGGGTTGCCAAGGAAAGCGCGGACAATTAAGTGTGGAAATCTGAGTTATTGTTAGTGGGCATCGCAGTAGACTTCGGCCCAAGCCTTTCTCAGCTCGAGTCCTAAAGTAACTTTGCATCGACGAAAGCGCTGCGCCAATACGCCGCCAATTTCAAGTAAAGAGGCGTCGTGGGCGCGGTCTGAAAAGAATGGCAGCCGCCGAAAATTGCTTTTTGCTGGTGGCACAGCCCAGACTTATATCCCCGAATCAACTTGCTCGTGTCGGTAGGCCTCTTGCAAACGTGCTGTTACTGGGCCTCGTTTTCCGTCGCCAACGCGGGTGCCATCAATACTGACTACAGGCACTGCAAAGCACGAAGCGGAGCTGATAAAGGCTTCACGCGCGTGTTTCGCTTCTTCAAGTGTAAAGGCGCGTTCTTCGAATTTTATTTGCATCGAAGCTGCACAGTCGAGCAGAGCTTTACGCGTTGTGCCGTGCAGTATGTCGTTACTGAGCGGCCGAGTGACAAGCGTACCTTCCGCCGTGACAATAAATGCGTTGTTACTGGTGCCTTCTGTAACCAGGCCATCTTCTATAAGCCAAGCATCGTCGGCCCCTTGAGACTTGGCTTGCATTTTTGCCATTGATGGGTAGAGCAGCTGGGTGGTTTTGATATCGCGACGTGCCCAACGTTGATCTTCAACACTGATGACTTTAATACCGTCGGCTAGTGCAGGAGTTTCGAGCACTTGGTTGACTTGAGTAAAGGCGACTAGTGTGGCGGGTGTTTCTTGGCTAGGGTACAAAAAACTTCTATCCGCGACACCGCGACTAACCTGCATATAGACCAGCCCTTGGTCTATTTTATTGCGCTTAATAAGCTCTCGGTGCATCGTCAGCAGCGTGTCGTCATCGGCGGGAGAGGGCATGCTCAACTCGTTCAAGGAACGGCGCAAACGCGTCATGTGACTGGTGAAATCAACTAGCTTGCCATTGACGACTGTCGTGACTTCGTAGATCGAATCGGCGAACAAAAAACCACGATCAAAAATTGAAATCTTTGCTTCGTCTTCTGGCAGGTACTCGCCATTGATAAAAACGGTTCTCATGGCATTATCCCCATAGTGTCGGCGCGGCAGGTGCTATGGCCGAGCCTGTAAATTGAAGCCCTTCAGGGCGATCTTCGGCGAGTAATAGTGGGCCGTCTAAATCAACGAAGCTCGCGCCTTCAGCAACTAACATGGCCGGTGCCATCGCTAGGGAGCTGGAGACCATACAGCCGACCATTATGCCAAGCCCTGCGCTTTGTGCCGCAGCTCGCAGTGCAATCGCCTCGGTTAGACCGCCGGTTTTATCGAGTTTAATGTTAATTAGATCGTACTTGCCCAGCATGTCTGGTAGTGATGCCCTGTCGTGACAGGATTCATCGGCACAGATTGGCACCGGTCGCTCTGCACCGCGCAAAGCTTCGTCGTCGCCGGCTGGCAGGGGCTGTTCAACTAAGTCCACGCCAAGTTGTATTAAGTGGGGTGCGAGTGATTGGTAGAGTGCAAGGTCCCAGCCCTCGTTTGCATCGACGATCAACCGGCTCTTGGGTGCGCCGCGACGCACAGCCTCTAATCGTGCCATGTCTTCTTCGCCACCGAGCTTGATTTTTAAGAGAGGCCGATGTGCTTCTCGCGCTGCTTTTTGCTGCATGATTGCAGGATCTTCGAGCGATAAAGTATAGGCGCTGGTGAGCGTGCTCGGCGCGTGCTGGCCGAGCAGTTGCCACACGCGTTGGCCGCTGCGTTTGGCTTGCAAGTCCCACAGTGCGCAGTCGACTGCGTTGCGCGCCGCGCCTGGTGCCATGCGCTGTTGCAAGTTGTCAGTGTTGAGATCATCTAGACCGTCTCGCAAGCTTTCTATCTGTGCCAGAACGCTGTCGACGGTCTCGTTGTAGCGAGCGTAGGGAACGCATTCGCCACGACCACGGTGACCATCTTCAGATTGAACTTCAACTTCGACAACCACAGCTTCGCTGCGTGACCCTCTTGAGATGCTGAACACCTCTGCGAGTGGAAACACTGTAGTGCGCGTTTCGAGTTTCATCACAATAGGGCGTCCGCCAGTTTTGCGCAGCCGTGGCGGAAAGGATCAACAGCGGGCAAGCCCATGCGTTGTTCCGTGTCTGCCAAGTAGGCGACGGCTGTGTCTTCGTCCATTGCTGCCGTGTTGACAGAAATTCCTGTAACTCGACAATCAGGGTTGACTACCCGTGCTAGTGGCAACGCGATGTCCCGTAGTTGCTCTAGCGTGGGCAGTTGATAGTGCGGCAGGCCGCGCATGTGCGTGCGAGTGGGCTCGTGGCACAGTATCAATGCGTCCGGTGCTGAGCCGTGAATGAGCGCCATCGTGACGCCACTGTAGGAAGGATGGAACAAGCTGCCTTGGCCTTCGACTAGGTCCCAGTGGTCGGCGTCGTTGTTGGGGGTGATGCTCTCCACCGCGCCGGCCATAAAATCAGCCACTACTGCATCGAGTGGTGCGCCGCTGCCAGTGATCAAAATTCCTGTTTGCCCTGTAGCGCGAAAGCTTGCCTTGACTCCTCGAGACAACAGCTCGCGCTCTATCGCCAGAGCTGTGTACATCTTGCCCACAGAGCAATCGGTGCCAACAGCCAAGCAGCGTTTGCCGGTACGTTTGTGGCCCTCAGCTATTGGGTACTGTATGGTTGGCTCTCGCACATCTAGCAGCTGTCGACCGTGTGCCTGAGCAGCGGCGACTAAGCGCGGCTGGTCGCGAAGTAGGTTATGTAGGCCACTGGCGATATCCATGCCGCTGGCAAGTGCCTCCTCAAACACGTTCAGCCAAGACTCGCTGATCACACCACCGCGATTGGCGACGCCCACCACAAGTGTGCGTACTCCTTGATCTTTGGCTTCAGCAATACTGATATCGCTTAGACCAAGATCGGCGTTGCAGCCAGGCAATCGGATTTGCCCCAAACAGCGCTCTGGGCGCCAATCGGCAATGCCGCGGGCGACTTTGGCGGCGAGCTGATCGGCGGCATCGCCGAGGAACAACAAATAGGGGGCTTCGATCACGATGTTTCCTCCGTCAGGGCCTAGCCTGAATGGCCAGTTACAGGGAGTATGGCACCGCCACAGCATTTACGGAAAGTGTTTGGAATTAGATACGCCTAAATATTCTAATAGATTCGACTTTAAGCAGCGTTTGTTGCAAAAAACTGGCTGATGTCGCGTTGATGTTCTAACAAAATGCTGTGACGGTAGCTAAGTCCTAAGCTATCAGGGCTCTGTAGTGGCATATCGTTTGTGCCATTGGCTACAACGGGCTGGCGAGCTGAGACGGGTTGCACTCACTGTATCTGGTTGGTTGCGTGACAAGCAATATTCACAAAGAGATGCTGATATTCATCGCTCGCTTGCCAATTGTGGATGTTGCTCAAACAATTGCCAGCGGCCTGTTCCTCTCTGTCGCTCTAGTCGCTAGTCGGAGTTAGGCGGAAACTCCACATTGGGCTGTCTGCGAGTGATAAGCAGCTTGTTAACTATTTGATACGAAAGTTAATTCAAGAGTCTTAGCTGGGAGCGTGTAAACCACACTCACGATTTGCCAAGCCTTTGGTTGGGTCAAAGTAGTTGTTTTCTGTGGGCACAGCGTGGGCAAGTAAATACTCTTCCATCTGTTCTTCACTGTGATGGAAGAAAGGAGCGACCCGTGTCAAACCGGGGCGACCTTCACTGACGATAGACAGGCTGCGCCGATGGTCTGTTTCGTCTTGCCGGATACCGGCGAGCCAGAGGTCCGGCTTGAGCTCGTTCAGCGCTCGCTCAAAAGGCTCAAGCTTTACTTGTTCCGCAAATTCCGCGTGCTTGGGGTCGTCGAGGTCCGGTACACCACCCAATTGAGACAGTATCCATGCGCTGGACAGCTTAGGTGAATAAATATGCAGCTCTGGATCAAAACGTTTAATGAGTTGTTTGGCAAAGCGGTAGGTCGCATTCGTGTTGAATCCATGATCTACCCAAAGCACAGGAACGGTAGGGTCAATACTAAGCACAGCATGCAGTAGCACACCAGCTTGCGGTCCAAAGCTGGTGGTCAGCAGTGGCCGTTCGCTGTTGGCTAGGGCCCAAGCAATAATTTGCTCTGGGCTTGCGTGTTCCAATTGTGTGTTGGTACGTTCTAGCTGTGCTTTACTGATTACTGTGCTTGTAGTATTCATGCTTAGCTCGCGACTCGTAATTCAATCAGGGCTTTATTCCAATCAGCGACATCAACGTCTGCGCTGCACTCAAAACTGTCTATTCCTACACGCGCCATAAAGTCTATTTGGTCGCGTCGAACATCGCCGGTAGCGATGAGTTCACCTTTGTAGTCGTAAAAGTGCCGTAGTTGTCGTGCATGGCTGTAGCCTCGGCCGTCGGTGAAAACAGGGAAAACTATCGCCAAATGCTGATGTGTTAGCAGCTCTTTTGGCAAATCATCCAGGTCATCGTCAGGCTGAACCTCAACAGTCCAAGGGCCATCGAGTGCTTGCCAAGTCTGTGATTGCGCTAGATAGTCTTGTAGCGTCACAAATTGATGCGTGTCGACTTTCCCTTCTAAGCTGTGGTGTGACCAAACTGTGTGGTCAATCTCACCGTTACGCAGCAGTGGCATAAATCTTCTCCTGAAAAGCGCTGATACCAATACGATCCAGCGTTTCTACAAAGCTTTCTTCTTGTTCGCGCTGCGCCAGATACACGGCCAACACGTCATCGACTGTTTGTGCCACATCAGACTTGGCGACCGCTGGCCCGAGGCGTTTGCCAATGCGGGCACCATCACCCGAATGGCCACCCAGTGTTAGCTGGTACCACTCAATGCCTTTTTTCTCTACACCCAAAACACCGATATCAGCGACGTGGTGGTGGGCACAAGCGTTCATGCAGCCAGATACTCGGATCTTTATGTCACCTAAATCATGCAAATAGTCGAGATTGGTGAAACGGGCGTTGATTTGATCCCAGATTGCAATGGAGCTGGCATTGGCTAGGCTGCAATAATCCATACCGGGACAGATGATCATATCCGCCAGAGTGCCAATGTTGGCTTCTGCAAGATCTACCGCGTGAAGTGCTTCGTAAAGATTTTCGAGTTCTTCTGTTGGAACATGGGCCAATACCAAGTTTTGGTCGTGAGTTGCGCGAATTTCCCCTTGGCTGTGTTGGTCAGCTAGGTCTGCCAATGCTTGCATTTGCTCTGAGGTGATATCACCTGCGGGCCGGCGCGGAGATTTTAACGACACACTCACTACTGTGTATCCGGCTTGCTTGTGTGGTTGAGTATTCTGCGAAAGCCACCCTTTGAAACTGATGTTTTTAATCTCCGCTAGGTTTAATTCCCCTGTTCTGGCGGGTAAATCAACGGCGAAGTCAGCTTGGATTTGTTGCACTCGCTCAGGCTCCCAGGCCGGTGCAAAAGCGCGGCTTTTGGCCCACTCAGCATTCACTTGGTCGCGGAAACTATCGATGCCAATTGCATTAACTAGGATCTTGATACGGGCTTTGTAGATGTTGTCTCTGCGGCCCGCGAGGTTGTATACACGGATGGTCGCTTCTAGATAGCTCAACAGATGCTCTGGAGGCAGTGACTCGTGTAGCACTTGCGCAATATGCGGCGTGCGGCCTAAGCCACCGCCGACCAAAACACGAAAACGCACTTCGCCTTCGTCGTTGTGGAAAATACGCAAACCTATGTCGTGCACTGCAACTGCTGCGCGATCTTTTGATGCGCCGCTGACAGCAATTTTGAATTTGCGTGGCAACCAGTTGAACTCGGGGTGAAAGTTCGCCCACTGGCGAATATATTCACACCACGGTCGCGGATCTTCGAACTCGTCGCCTGCGGCGCCCGCTAAAGGGTCGGTAGTAACATTTCGAATGCAGTTACCGCTCGTTTGAATGGCGTGCATATCCACATCAGCCAGCGTTTGTAGTACGTCTGGAATGTTGTCCATTTCTATCCAGTTAAACTGCATGTTTTGGCGAGTGGTCATGTGGCCAAAACCGCGATCCCATTTGCTACCAACACCGGCGAGTGTGCGTAACTGCTGGCTGCTAAGCAGGCCATAAGGGATCGCTACACGGAGCATCGGTGCATGCAGCTGGACGTAGACGCCATTGCGTAACCGCAGCTGTTTGAATTCGTCTTCGCCTAGCTCGCCAGCATTAAAGCGATTGAGTTGGTCTCGAAATTGATCGACGCGCTGCTGTACAAGGGCGCGATCGACGCTTTGGTATTGGTACACAACCGGTACTCCGACAGGGATAGTTGAAGTGAATTGTGCGGCGCGAGGTGACTAACGTGAAATATCGTTGGGTTCTATGGTTATACGACTAGCGAAAGGAGTCTCTAAGTTATTGATGATAATACGTTATTTGAAAGATGTGCTCAAAGCGAGCACAGCTACACGAACGGTTCTTCAGAGTTCCTCAGCAACTTCCTGTAGTGACTGAGCAAAGCGATCAAAAAGTTGGTCCAATTCTTCCGCGGTGATGGTCAGTGGCGGGCACACAGCAACCGAATCGCCGGGGGTGGGGCGTAAAATTAGCCCGTTTTGCTGGCAACGAGCGGCAACCTTGGCAGCCATTTTGGCTTCGGCAGGAAACTGCTCTTTGGTCTGCTTATTGGTCACCAGCTCGACCGCGCCAATTAAACCAATACCACGTGCCTGTCCCACAATCGGGTTGGCTTCCAACTCTGCCAATCGAGCCAAGAACTGAGGCTCTAGCGATTGCACGTGGCCGATTAAGTTGCGCTCTCGATATATGTTGAGCGTTTCCACGGCAACAGCCGCAGCGACAGGGTGCCCCCCGTAAGTGTTACCCGTGCCAAAAACCCCAAACTGCGCACTGTACTCTTCTATGGCGTTATAGACTCGATCGGCGACCAGCACCGCTCCAATAGGCAGGTAAGCCGCTGACAGTTGTTTTGCAGTTGTCATGAGGTCCGGTTGAATATTCAATCGATCGGATCCAAACATCTCACCCGTACGGCCAAAACCACAAATAACCTCGTCTGCGATCATCAGTATGTCGTGCTTGCGCAGAACAGCTTGTACGCCTTCAAAGTAGCCAGCTGGTGGGATTAGTACACCGCCTGCGCCCATAACGGGTTCAGCGATAAATGCTCCAATAGTGTCTGCACCTTCGTGCTCGATCATTTGCTCGAGTGATTGCACTAGTCGTGCACTGTAATCTGCTTCGCTCTCGCCTGGCAGCCCGTATCTGTAATAATGGGGGGCATCGGCATGTAGAGAGCCAGGAGCTGGGAGGTCAAAACCTCCATGCACATAAGGCAAACCGGTTAGAGAAGCGCCCGCTACGGTGACTCCGTGATAAGCACGTTGTCGAGCGATGATTTTCTTTTTCTTCGGTCGGCCGAGTGCATTGTTGTAGTAACTGACCATTTTGATCGCGGTATCAACAGCTTCTGAGCCTGAATTGACAAAAAAGACGCGGTTGACGCCTTCGGGAGCGATGTCCGCCAACATTGCAGACAGTACGATCGCAGGTTCGGTAGAACGGTGTGCGAACATATGTGAGTAGGGCAGTTTGGCAAACTGTTTCGCAGCGGCATCCGCGAGGCGTGTTTCGCTAAAGCCTAAGCCGGCACACCAGAGGCCCGCCATGCCTTCGATGTATCGTTTGCCCTGATCGTCGATGACGTGCACGCCGTCACCGCCGGTTATCACAAATGGGCCCTGTTGTTGGTGTGCGGCCAAATTGGTGTAAGGGTGGAGGGCGTAGTCTTTATCGAGTTGGCTGAGGTTGACTTCGGACATGCGAAACTCCTTGAAGGTGGGCGAAGAAAAAGTAGACCTAGAAGCCCTGCAGTGTGCAAGTTTGGGCATCGATTGGCAACTTCAAACGAGTTGCAATTGCGATGTGGATAAGGTGCTTGATTGTCGCGTTAAGGCGGGCAAGGCTATGCCGCTAGATAAGGCAATGGATGCTCGAGGTAGCCGTATAATTTGACCCTGTATCCTACTTGCTTAGAGGATTGATTTAGGCATTTGTATGTGGTTGTTTGTCTTGTAGCAATAGCGTGTTTTGAACCGCTAAGCTTCTGTTTTAATTGCATATGTCAGCTTTGCTGTCGAAGCCTGAGAGATGCATCGGGTGTGCTGCCTTACCAAGGAACCCTGTGAAGTCGATTGACGACAGCGTAGTAAACGGAATTCTCCTGCATGCTTTGAAAGACGTGCGGCAGATCTATCGTGGCTGTAGTCCGGCTTTTGCTCAGTGGTTACAGCAACCTTCGGCAGCTTATGTGATCGGTCGCTCGGACGAGCAATTGCTCTCTGAAGACATCGCTACGCAGTTAGCGCACGATGAAAAACTCGTCCTACGCGACGCCATTCCCAGCGTCGCGATTTCCCCTAAGCCTAACCACTCTCGGTTATTACGATTGCCTTTGACGAGTGGGGAGCAGGTGCAAGGTGTTGATCTCGTCGTTGTAGAAGAGTCGCGCCTTGCCAAGCAATTGTGGCGATACTATTTCCCTCCCTGGGCACTGAATGACGCTCAGCTCGGTGGTGTATTCAAAGTGTTTGCTCAGGGTGGTTTGCTGTTCAGCAGTATCGAGCCGGCACATGCCAGTAATGATGAAGCGCTGATACGCGACGTAACATCTCAGCTGCCCAAAAACGCACAACAGTGGCTAGCAACAGGTACTGAAATTCAAACGGATAGTCGCTGTGGTCAGTTAGAGCTCGCAATAGACAGTGCCGGAGCATCACACCTGCTCTGGTGTTTATTGTACTGGGGGTCGGAACCTTGCTTGGCTGTCTCGCTCAGTTCACGTAGCGAGACAAAAACAACCGCTAAAACTGCAGCGCTGTCTGGCTCCACTAACAATGATTATCAATCGTTGCTGGATGCATCCGCCAACGGCTTGATGGTGTTAAAAGCGGGTAGACCCGTTTGGGTCAACAGCAGCGCCGCTCGATTGTTGGGTTTCAACGATACGGCGCAACTGCAGCAGCACGAGGGCTTTGTGGATCTATTGCCCAGAGAACTTAACAGTTTGTTGGTGGCAGACGATTGTGATGCGGTGCCTGAATTACAACAGTATGAAGGCCTGTGGCGTACACGCAGCGGTGGCAATCTGTTTATAGTGTCGCATTGGCAGCAAATTCAATGGCAGGGCCAGAGCTGCTGTTACGTGAGCTTGGTGGACATAAGTCACCGACATCGAGCAGAGCTTACCCAAGCGCGTAACCAACGTCGCTTCCAGGATTTTGCTGAATTAGCGGCAGATTTTTTCTGGGAGCTCGACACTTCCTTACGCTTCAGCTTTGTCTCGCATCGGTTTGAAAATATCCTACAAATAGCGCCACAAAATGTGCTTGGTCTGTCGATACGCCAGTTCTATGAGCGCTATTTTCCACAACCTGCGCCACCCCATTGGCGTCGTCATCTACAAGCGTTGTCCGAGCACAAAACGCAGCGCGAATTTGAATATCGTTGGACTCGAGCTGACGGTAAAGAGCGCGTTATCGTACACACTTGCCAGCCCATATTTGATGAGCAAGGGATCTTTGAAGGTTATCGTGGCGTAGGAAGAGACGTCACGCACGACAGGGCATTGGCGGCTCAGGTTCAGTTTCATGCTACGCACGACGCCCTCACTGGATTGGTGAATCGGCGCGAATTTGAACGCCTACTCGAAGAAGCATTGCAGGACGCTGATACAAGTAAGCAGCAACATGTGCTGTGTTATGTCGATCTCGATAATTTTAAAATCGTTAATGATTCCTGTGGGCATTCGGCGGGTGATGAGCTGCTGCGTCAATTGGGTGATTTATTCAGAGAGCGGGTGAGACAGAGTGATGTCGTTGCGCGGTTGGGCGGGGACGAATTTGGCATATTGATTTACTCATGCAGTATGGATCAAGCCATCGAACTCGCTGAGAAGATTCGCCAAAGCGTGATGCAGTTTGAATTTCTGTGGGAAAACAAGCGATTTTCAATTGGTGCCAGTATTGGTATATCTAATATTGTTGCAGAAAGTAGTTCGGTGAACGAAGTGATGCGATCTGCCGACTCGGCTTGTTACGTGTCTAAAGAGCGTGGCCGTAACCAAGTGACTATGTCCGCTGAGGAGACCGGCGTACGTCGCACTGATGCTGACCGAGTGATTCAGGTTGGCTCTATGCTCGATGAGGGCAAGTTCAAACTTTGGCGACAGCCCATTCTCTCGTTGGGACAATCGCATAATAAATCTGAAGGCGAGTATTTTGAAATATTGCTTCGCCTACTTGAGCCCGATGGCAGTTTGGTCAGCCCCGCGACAATCATGCCGGCAGTAGAGCGTTATGGCTTGTGCTCAAAGCTAGATCGCGTGGTGTTTGATCGAAGCCTAAATTGGATCGTCGAATCTCGCGATCAATTGGACCGATTGGCGATGTGCAGCATTAATCTCAGCGGCCCGAGCTTGTTAGATCGAGACCTCGTGGAGCACATTGACGAAGAAATAAAGCGCAGCGGTATCCCTCCGGAGAAGATTTGCTTTGAACTCTCCGAGACAGCTGCGATAGCGCACCTCAGCAGCGCCCGCGCAGTGATTGATAAATTAGGCAAAACGGGCTGTAAATTTGCACTGGATGACTTTGGCAGCGGTGTTTCGTCCTTTACCTTCCTGCGTGATCTGCCGATCAACTTCATTAAGATTGATGGAAGCTTTGTGACGCGCATGCTCGCTGACCCCGTCTGCGGTGAGATGGTGCGTTCCATCAACAGTGTCAGTCATGTGCTTAACTGTAAGACTGTCGCAGAGTCTGTAGAAGATGCCCGTACACTGCACGCTTTGCACACTTTAGGTGTTGATTTCGCACAGGGTTATCATATCGGGCGTCCAGAGCCGATCGACTTCTAGCGTAAACGCTAATGTTGCGAGTTTAAATTCTTAGTAATTTGACGAACCCAACCGTCTGCTGGCGGTCTATCCTGTCATCAGTAATCTTTTTTTATTCAAAGTATCGATTTGGTTTGAACTTGCCGTTCAGATCTAGCAAATTGACTAAAGTAAGGAAGTTCAGACCATGAAAAAAATAGCACTAGCGATGAGTGTTGCACTGATTTTAGGTGGTTGCGCGACAGAAGGCGGAATGACTAAAAGCCAGTCGGGTGCGATCTTGGGCGCGGTTGTTGGTGCGGCTGTTGGCAACCAAACGGGCGACAATGCACGTGATCGTAAGCGTGACCGGCTCACGGGTGTGCTGGTTGGTGCCGCGGCCGGTGCGGGCGTCGGCCATTTGATGGACAAGCAAGAGCAAGAGTTTAATGATGCACTAGCGCAAGAGAAAGCCAATAATCAAGTGGAAGTGCAGCGAGTCACCGATGAAATATTGCAGTTGACTCTCTCTAGCGAAGTATCATTCGACATTGATAGTTCAGCCATCAAACGCAGTTTTAAGCCCAGTTTGGATAAGCTGGCCGATGTGTTGACGCGTTACAGTGATACGAATATCACCGTCGTAGGGCACACGGACTCCAGTGGTAGTGAGGCTTACAACCAAACCTTGTCGGTACGTCGTGCGCAGTCGGTTGTGAGTTATTTGCGTAACTATGGTGTAGAGCGTGGACGCATGCGTGCGGAAGGCAAAGGCGAGTTAGAGCCACGTGAGAGCAACAGTACTTCACAGGGTCGACAGCTCAATCGTCGCGTAGAGGTTTTTGTCGAGCAGCGCTAGTTGTCGACATTGCGCTCGGACAGTGGTCTGGGTATTAGTCTACTGCTGAGCGCTGACTATCTGCCAGCGCTTCGGCGAGTAGATAACCGCCATGTTGGTATTTGATATCCAGTTTGGGCAAATTATCTAATTTATGGATGGGTGCAAACACCCATTGACCTTGGCGTGGCATTTGAATTGGCACTGGTGCCTCGCGGTAAAAGCTCAAACTGGGTTTGTTGGTCTGCCACTGAACCAACTCAACTTGCGCTTCTCTCGCCATCAGCGCCGCTTCTTTCACCGCACCTTGTTGTATCGCGCCCACAGCCGTGCCCAAAGTGCTCGCCACAAAAGCGGTCTGTATGTAGGCACCCAGTGCCAAAGCCTCAACCGCTTTAAATTGTTTGCTTACCATCAACCACAAGCTCAACAGGGCAAACAAACACGCTGACGCCCAATAAGAGCTATCGAACAATACGGCCCGGCCAATCGACACAAGCTCGGTGTCAAAGCTGCGATTGCCAGCATTGTAGTACTTAAAAACTAGCGGTAGCGACGCGCACAGCAGTGCAAAAGCTAGCAGTGGAATCAACGTCAGAATTCGCGCTTTGTAGTCTGCCTGAAACTTCGCCATTAATAAAAATAGGGCGGTACTACCGTACAACAAGTAGTTTGGCTGCATTTTCCCGCCTGCAGAAAAGCTGACTAGGACCACCGAAAACCAACACAGCATGTAGCGATTGAACGGCGTATTCCAGTCCTGACCTGCTCGCCAGAGAGCGACCATAGCGACGTAACTAAACGGCACGACTATCAGAGGCAAGGTGTAGAGGTAGTACAGTGGCGAGCTAGTGTTGGCATAGGCGCGGGCAAACTGGAAAACAAAGCCATCTAAAAAAAACGCCTGTAAAAACGCTACACCGTGCAGCGAATATTGGTAGACATACCAAGGTAATGCGATTGCCCACAAGGCCAACCAACCCGGCCAAAAGAAGATAGTTTTGATGAGGTCCTGCCAGCGACGAGCACTGAGCAAGTGCACACACACAACGAGCGCGGGTATTAACAACGCTAGTAAGCCTTTGCTGAGCACACCAAGTCCTGCCCATACAAACGCTTTAAACAGGTGGCGTCTGCGTTCACCTTCACACCATCGGTAGAGGTCAAACATGCACAGCGTTAGCCACAAATTAAAGAGTGCATCGGCTGAGGCCGAGCGCCCAATCAAGACGACCGCCAATGAGCAGCACATAAAAGCGACGGCATAACACGCGGATAAATTGCCAATACGGGCAACCGCAAACTGGTAAATAACCAGTAGCCATAAACTGGCAGCGACCGCGGATGGTAGGCGCAGCGCGGCTTCGTTCATGCCAAAGGTTTGCAGGCTAAAACCTTGCAGCCAATGGATTAAAGGCGCGTCCTCAAGCAATAGTTGGCCATTGGCAAAGGCTTGCATGGGGTCGCCGCTTTGCAGCAGCGCAAGGCTAGCGGCGGCAAAACTGCCTTCTTCGGTATCAAATAACGGTGCTTCACCTAAGTGCAGGAAAAAGCACAGCCAGATGCTGGCCCCGAGAAACCCCCATCGCAGCAGTTTGTCGTTAGCCATCCGTGTGCAGTTCTCGCAAGCAGTGGTGAAAAAAGCGATTGGACGAAGCGTGCATGTGGATATTTGTTAGTCAGTCAACAACGCAGCATATCATGGGCTTGTGTTCTGGCTGCAGCTGTTTAGCGTGCTTCAAGGTGATCGATCATCAATTGCAGATTGTCGCGACCGCGCCAGTGATTTATGTCCAGCCGATAGACCGCGCGACAGCGACGCATGCCGCATTTCTCCGCTTGACCAAATGCGATGGCATCAAAGCTGAATTCAGGGGCTTCTAGAGGAGCGAGCGTCATTTTTAAATGGCGTTCACCGACCACGCGCTCGTATTGCACCACAAATTCGCCATCAAAGCAGGGCTCCGCAAAGCCCATTCCCCACGGCGCTGCAAAGCGCAAAAGTTTTGCCAGTTCAAGGTTCATGTGCTCGGCTTCTAGTGGGCCGTCGGTCTGTAAAATCCTACTGGGTGGATGGCGTTCAAAATGGGCGGAGACTGCGCGCAACATCGCTTCGCGAAACTGCGGTAGTGCTTGCTCGCTAAGGCTCAAACCAGCGGCCATCGCGTGACCGCCAAATTTGTCGATTAAGCCGGGTGCTTCGGTGTCTATGCTGGCCATGATGTCGCGCATATGCAGGCCGGGGATGGAGCGAGCTGAACCCCGTAAACTGCCGTCGTCTGCGCTGGCAAAAACGAGTGCCGGCCGGTGGTAGCGTTCTTTTAAGCGACCTGCAATGATGCCGCAAACGCCTTGGTGCCAATCGTGTTCAAACAAGCACAACACCGGTGGCACATTGCCGTCGAGCGTACTTTGCAGTTTGGCTACCGCTTCTAGCGCTGTGCTTTGCATGTCCGATTCAATTTCACGACGCGCCAGATTGAGTGCGTCGAGTTCGGAAGCAAGAGCGTGCGCTGTGGTAGAGTCGGTGGCTTGTAAGCACTCAACGCCGCGCTGCATATCGTCCAGACGTCCAGCTGCGTTTAACCGCGGTGCCACGGCAAAACCCAAGTCACTTGCGACCACTGTCTCGATGCGGCGCTTGCCAATATTTAGCAGGGCGTTGATACCAGGGCGAGCGCGGCCAGCGCGCATGCGCCGTAAACCTTGCTCAACTAAAATACGGTTGTTTCGATCAAGAGGCACCAGATCCGCAACCGTGCCAAGGGCAACCAAGTCTAACCATTCGGCCGGGTTTGGTTTTGGGATGTTGTTTTTTTTGAACCAGAGCTGTTCGTCTAAGTACTTACAAACAGCGTTCATGACGTAAAAAATCACCGCGACACCGGCGAGGTTTTTGCTCGGAAACTGATCACCGACTAAGTTTGGGTTGACGATAGCATCGGCGATAGGTAGCTGATCGCCTGGCAAATGATGGTCGGTGACAACAACATCGAGCCCCAGTTGTTTGGCGTGCGCCACTCCAGCAAGGCTGCTGACGCCGTTATCCACAGTGAGGAGTAATTTGCTTCCACCCTTGGCCGCTATGTCTACCAAAGGCTCGCTAAGACCGTAGCCCATGTCAAATCGATTGGGTATCAGGAAATCTACGCATTGCGAGCCACAGGCCTGAAGGGCTGTAATGGCTAGGGTCGTACTGGTGGCTCCGTCTGTGTCGTAGTCACCGATCACCGTGATTTGCCGCTGCGAACGTACCGCATCTGCGATTATCTCGCAGGCCTTATCTAGACCGCCGAGGTCAGTCGGTTGAAACAAATCGTGCAGACGGTGGTCTTCAGGATCACCCGTTTGCACTCCGCGCGCATTGAACACCCGATTGACGATAGGATTAGGGTGCAAATCGCGTTCTTCAGTCATTGGTCGGCGAACAATCGTTGGTTGAGCAGTATTCATGAGATGCGGTGGCACGTGTGTTGTCGCTCATCGAGCAGAGAAAATTTAAGAATGGATAAGAAAAAGCTGGTTGTGCTGGCTGTTGTGCTGGTCTTTGTCGCCGTGTTTTTTGCGCTGGACTTGGGGCGGTTTTTCAACTTCGAGTATATCAAGAGCCAGCAACAAGCGCTGGCTGATCAAGTCGCAAAGGCGCCTTTTGTCTCGGCCGCTGTCTATTTTCTGATTTACATAGCAGTCACTGCACTGTCGTTGCCGGGCGCGGTAATTTTAACCTTGCTGGGAGGTGCGTTATTCGGCTTGTGGAAAGGTTTACTGTTGGTCTCATTCGCTTCTAGCATAGGCGCAACACTCGCTTTTTTGGTGTCGCGCTACCTGTTAAGAGACACAGTGAAGTCGCGTTTTGGCCGACAACTGGCCCCTATCGATGAGGGCATTGCGCGCGATGGTCCGTTTTATTTGTTCACCTTGCGGCTAGTACCCGCGTTCCCGTTTTTTGTGGTCAATCTGTTGATGGGCTTAACGTCTATTGGTACAGGTGTTTTTTATCTCATCAGCCAGTTAGGCATGTTGCCCGGCACCTTGGTGTTTGTAAATGCAGGAACACAGTTAGCGCAGTTATCATCTCCTGGCGACGTACTTTCTCCGGGCTTACTATTTTCTTTCGCCTTACTGGGAATCTTTCCCTTAGTGGCCAAATGGATTGTCGATATGTTTAAAGCAAAAAAAGTCTATGAAGGCTGGGAAAAGCCCAAGAAGTTTGATCGAAATGTCATCGTCATCGGTGCGGGTTCTGGCGGTTTGGTTGCCTCCTACATTGCCGCTGCGGTAAAAGCCAAAGTGACGTTGGTTGAAAAAAATCTGATGGGCGGTGATTGCCTCAACACGGGCTGCGTGCCTTCTAAAGCGTTGATTCGCTCAGCCAAATTCGTCAGTCATGTGGCCCGACACAAAGAGTTTGGTATGTCTGGCGCGACAGTGGAAACCGATTTTGCTGCAACCATGGAACGCGTGCAGCGTGTGGTTGGAGATATCGCGCCGCACGATTCAATCGAGCGTTACACAGGTCTAGGGGTAGAGTGCATACAGGGCGAAGCGGTGATGATTTCACCGTGGGAAGTCAAAATTGGAGATCGCACACTGACTGCACGGAGTATTGTGCTTGCTACTGGTGCGTCGCCATTTGTGCCGCCCATCCCAGGACTCGAAGACACGGGCTACTTAACTTCAGATAACGTCTGGGATCTGCGCGAACAGCCTAAGCGGTTGGTTGTACTTGGCGGTGGACCCATAGGGTCTGAACTGACCCAGGCGTTTGCTCGTTTGGGCAGCCATGTAACGCAGGTTGAAATGTTGCCACGCATCTTGATTCGAGAAGATGAAGATGTCTCGCAGCTGGTGCAGCAGCAGTTAGTAGCGGAAGGCGTGGACGTGATGACCAATACTAAAGCGCAGTCCGCCAAAGTTGTGGATGGTCAAAAGTTGTTACTCTGTGAGCGTGACGGGGAAACGTTGGAAATTCCCTTTGATCAAATCTTAGTGGCTGTCGGTCGCAAGCCTCGCACCGATGCGGCGGGCATCAAAGACATTGGCGTTGAGCTCGCACCGCGAGGCACAATCGCGGTTGATAAATATTTGCGCACCAATTTTCCTAATATCTTTGCTGTCGGTGATGTGGCTGGGCCTTATCAGTTTACCCATACCGCTGCACATCAAGCTTGGTATGCCGCTGTCAATGGGCTGTTTGGTACCTTCAAGAAGTTTGCCGTCGACTACCGCGTGATTCCTTGGGCAACGTTTACTGAACCAGAAGTTGCACGTGTGGGCTTGAACGAGACAGAAGCAAAGGAGCAAGGTATAGAGGTGGAAGTTACGCGCTTTGGTATCGATGATTTGGACCGTGCTATCGCTGATCAAGAAGCGCACGGGTTTGTCAAAGTGCTTACAGCGCCGGGCAAAGATAAAATCCTTGGTGTGACAATTGTGGGTGAGCATGCGGGCGATTTGATCGCCGAATACGTGATGGCCATGAAGCATGGGCTGGGGCTAAATAAAGTCCTGGGCACCATTCACATCTACCCCACATTGGCTGAGGCGAATAAATTTGCAGCGGGTGAATGGAAACGAGCCAATGCACCGCAACAATTGTTGGCATGGGTAGAGAAATTCCACACATGGCGTCGCGGCTAACTGCAGCTTACCGGTACTTAATCTGGGCGTCTGGGGTTACTTGAACGTGAAAGATTTATTAGCGCAGAAGTGTTGACCATCAGAATTTATCTAGATATAGTTCGTGGTTCGGCAGGCGCGTAGCTCAGTTGGTTAGAGCACTACCTTGACATGGTAGGGGTCGGTGGTTCGAGTCCACTCGTGCCTACCAAAACTCTCACAAGCCGTAGAGAGTTTTGGCAGGAGCTGAACATCAGGTCGTCTTTGGACGGCCTTTTTTGTGCCTAAATATCTTGTTATGTATCGACAGCCGCAGCGTTGTTATATGCGTTTAAAATTTCCCAGCCTCATGTTATTGATTGTGCTCGTTACTGGCTGCAATGCAAACTCTCCACTGAAACCTGCATTCGCGAATTTACGCGGTTATGGCGCGGCTCTTCATTAGCAATGTGCCGACGGTGTGACGGTTGTTCTAAAACATAGCAATGACAAAAGCACGCCTCAACTTTTGATGAAACTAGAGGGTGTGCCTGAGCAACTGCTAAGCCAGCAGTGTTCTGCATCTGGTGCCCGCTACACCAACGCGCAATATGTTTGGTGGGGGAAAGCTCACTCTGGCTTTGTGCAGTTTTTTAATGCATCAGGCGCTGCTCAAACACTGTACGATGAGTGTCGTATCGGGCGCTAACTATTCAGAGCCTGTAGCTTGGCTGTTTGAAGCCGAGAGAATTCCACATAAGCCGCTCTAAAAACCAAAACCTACCACGAGAACTTGTAGCTATGTCCGGTTCACGAGATCAACAGCTAGAACTCTTGTTTCGCCCTTTGCAACTGCCTTGTGGTGCGACTCTCAAAAACCGTATTGCCAAGTCCGCCATGTCAGATTCACTGGGCGATGGCACGGGTAATCCAACCGAGAGTCAAATACGATTATATCGGCGTTGGGCTGAAGGCGGTGCAGCGGTATCCATCATCGGCGAGGTGCAAAGCAGCCCACACTACGCCGAGAAACCTGGCAACCTAGTGCTTGATCACCGTTCGGATTTTAAGCGGTTTGAACAGCTAGCCGCAGCGGGCTCAATAGACGGGAGTTTGCTCTGGCCTCAGATAGGGCACGCGGGCGCGATGGCATATCCTGAGATTAGCCGGCCAAAAGGGCCGAGTGCCATGGATATTCCTGGCTTGTCTTGTGGTGCGCTGAGTCGGGATGAAATTGGTGATCTACCGGTGGAATTTGCTGCTTCGGCGCGTATCGCAAAGCAAATGGGTTTTGGTGGCGTGCAAATCCACGCAGCGCATGGATTTGTATTGAGTCAATTCTTGTCGCCTTTGTTTAACCGACGTACAGATGCCTATGGTGGGGATATAAACGCGAGGATGCGTTTGTTGTTAGAGGTTGTTGACGAGGTTCGCTATGAAGTTGGTGCTGACTTTCCTGTCGCGGTAAAGCTAAATGCAACTGATCAGCTAGTAGGTGGCTTGGGCTCACAAGAAGCCTTGGAAGTCGTGGCTGCACTGGATAAGACAGGTGTGGATCTTATTGATGTCAGCGGTGGTACTTATTTCCCTGGAGCACAGTCAGCTTCCGATGCTCAGGGTTCGGGTCCTTATTTTATTGAGTTTGCCAGAAGTGCTAAAAAGCGAACACGTAAGCCGTTGATGTTAACGGGTGGGTTTAAAACTCTTGATCAAGTTATCGAAGCCGTGTCCAGCGACGCTGCGGATGTTGTGTCTTTAGCGCGCGCCTTGGTGCTTGAACCATCTCTGGTTAACGATTGGCAGAAAAATGGAAAGCTCGAAGATCCAAAGTTTCCGCGTTTTACGTCTGCGCCTGAAGGCGGTGTGACCGCTTGGTACACCATGCGCATCCATCAATTAGCTGAACAGCGAGACGAAGAGCAAGCACTCGATGTGGAAGATGCCTTGCGAAGCTACGCCGCCAGAGATGCGCAGCGTGCCGACATTTGGAATGCCCACTTTAGTCGTTGAGTTTGGAATGACTTCAAGCAACTCGGCCAATCTCAAAACGTTCCACTAGGCGTAGCAGTGATTGTGCTTCTTCGCGCAGGCTCTCGCTCGACACTGCCACGTGATCCACCATAGAGTTGTTTTGCTGCACAAATGAATCAACATCGTTCATCGATTTACTCGACATTTCAATACTCGCCGTTTGCTCTGATGTGGACGATGAAATCTTGCTGATCAGGTTACTCACCCGTCGAGAAGAAGTGAGAATCTCTTGTAATATCTCACCTGAATCAGTGACTAACTTCGAGCCTGCTTGCACGTTGGATACGCTCTGCTCAATCAGTGCTTTGATTTCGCTGGCTGACGCGGCGCTGCGTGAAGCCAGTGAGCGTACTTCGGTTGCAACTACTGCAAATCCGCGACCTTGTTCGCCGGCGCGGGCTGCTTCTACTGCAGCGTTGAGAGCAAGCAAATTGGTTTGAAAGGCAATACCATCAATCACATTAACAATATCGGTCACTTGTTCACTGGACGCTGTAATTGCATCCATAGCAGAGATAGCTTGCCGTACAACTTGCTCGCCTTTGGTCGCCGTTTTTTGTGAATTTTCCGCGGCGTCACTCGCTTCCTTTAAGCGTTGGTTGTTGTCTTTGACTGAGCTGGCTGCTTCAAATAAGTTTTGATTGGAGTGCGATATGTTTTGTGCTTGCTGCTTTGTGCTGCCGGCGAGATCCTGATTTTTAGAGGCAATCTCTTCAATGCCCAGGCGAACGCTTGAGGCGGTTGACGAAAGCTCACCCAATGTGGAGCACATACTTGATTGCACTTCACTCAACGAGTACAGCATTTGCGCGAATTCATCACGACCGTCTGCATGAATAGGCTTGGAAAAATCGCCGCGCTCAAAATCCTCGAGGTGGCCTTTGATTCGAAGAATTTGTAGCAAGGTATCCCTGTTGATGAATGTGAGCAGCACTAACATGGCGACAAAGAAGGTGACCGACAGAGCAACCAAACCTTTGCTCCGACTGATAGTAGATACCACTGTGTCGTAGATATCTTCGTCATAAGTACCGGAGCCAACAAACCAGTTCCATGGTGCAAAGCCCATCGCATAAGAAGTCTTGTTGCCGAGTTCGTCGCTGCTTGGTATCGCCCATTGATATGATACAAAACCCGCCTTGCCATTTTTAGATACGTTGGCAAGCTCCTGCATGATCATTACGCCGTTGGGGTCTTCCATGCCTGACATATCAGTGCCCTCAAGCGATGGCTTTATAGGATGCATCAGGGCAGTACCGTCTGACTGGTAAACAAAAAAGTAGCCGTTTTTACCGTAACGCAAAGGACGAATAGATTCCGTGGCTTCTTCCTTTGCTTCGCTTAGCGATATCTCACCCGCTTGATAGCGCTTGTAACTATGGTCTATGAGACTGTAAGCACTTTCCGTTAAGGATTTTATGTTCATGCGGCGCTCGTTGGAAACAGCGCTGACGGTCAACTCGAAGGCTAAGTAGAAAGTCGCAATAGTGACAAAACCCGACACAGAGGCGATCAGCCAATTCTTTTGACGAATGCTGAGTTGCTGTAAAAAGTTCAAGTGCTAATCCTCAAAATCATAGAGAGATTTCATCGTAAAATGCCGAGCGCAATGATTTGTCGCTCGTCTATTCTTCAAAGATCGGCTTTCTGCTCGCGTTTCTTCATAACCATGCTTATAGAAAGCGTGTTAATTACAACCAATAGATTTGCTTTTATGTGTCTGTTTCTTTTTATTACGTTCGGTTCTTAGAATCGGAAATTATTGAGCCTGTAAGTCTCAATAATTATTTTTCTGAAGATCTGCACCACCAGCGTATTTAGCGCATTGGCTTACGCCTATAGCTATAATGCAGCGCTAGCAGTCCCAGCTCGCCAATCCATGAGCACATCGTTAAGGAGTCACTGCATGTTATTGAAGTTGCCGCAATTGCAGCCTGATCATTTATGGGAGTTGATCAAGACGTTTGACGCTGACCCACGCGCCGAAAAAATGGATTTGATTGTGGGCATGTATCGTGATGAATTAGGCCAGACGCCTGTGATGCAAGTGGTGCGCGACGCCGAGATTGAGCTTGCAGAGCAAGCAGAATCAAAAGCCTATAAATCGCTTTCAGGCAATGTTGATTTTAATAACGCAATGGCTGCCTTTCTACTAGGAGATCAGTCCGAGCACTTGCGGCGCCAATGCACGATTCAAGCGGTCGGAGGTACGGGTGCGCTGCGTCTGTTGGCTGGTTTTATCCAGTTATCTAGCCCTGATAGCACGGTATGGAATACGAACCCTGCTTACATGAATCACCAACCGTTGATGCAGGCGGCGGGTCTACGCGTCGAGCCCTTTCGCTGGCAAGAATGCCGCGAGCAATTGGCCATTGATCTTGTGTTTGAGGATCTCGCTGCGGCCACACAAGGCGATATTGTGTTGTTGCATGGCTGTTGCCATAACCCCACAGGTATAGACCCAACCCCTGCGCAGTGGCAACAAGTTGCTGAGTTCTGCCACGAACGACAGCTCATCCCGCTTATCGATATGGCGTATCAAGGATTTGCTGATGGTGTGCAAGAAGACGCGACGGGGCTACGGATTCTTGCGGATCAACTCGAGACTGTTTTGGTGGCGGCTAGCTGTTCTAAGAACATGGGGTTGTATTGTGAGCGCACTGGAGTCGCGATGGTGTTGAGTCGTGAGAATTCTGCAGAATTACTCAATATTCGCAGCAATCTAGAGCGATTAGCGCGTTCAAATTATTCCATGCCACCTGAGCACGGTGCCGCCATTGCAAATCAGTTGTTTGCCCGGCCAAAGGCTTGGTTTGCCGAACTAGAGCAATGTCGAGAGCGAGTGTGCAGTCTCAGGCGGGAGTTGGGCATCGCTCTCAAGGGCCTGAACGCGCCGGCACCATTGCAGTCTATATCAAGGCAAAAGGGTATGTTTTCCTTGCTCCCTTTTAGCGTTGAACAAATGACTACATTGCGCGAAGATTTTGGCGTTTATGGCACGCCATCGGGGCGTATCAATATGGCGGGATTACTGCACAGCCAAGTTCCCGCGCTTGCACTTGCCTTGTCGCAAGTGGGTTCACAAACTGTTGAATAGCTGGTTAGCGCCAACCGTCCGGTAGCAAGAAGCCATCGTCTGATTGTTTCAGCATGTCGTCAACGATGTTTAAACTGTCTTGAGTCTCTGTGCTGGCACAGTCGCTGGCGACAACTAATAAGGGGTCCTGTGCGGCCAGTGGCTCTAGCATGGCTTGGGCGTGGCGCATTGGCGCATATGTTATCAGTGGTGCGGCGTAAAAGTCTGGCTCTGCGCTGCGTGGATAGTGATCCCAGTCAAAGGAGTACACCATCACACCGCCTACTTCTTGAAATTGCCAAAAACTGTCGCGCGCGCCGGTGGCGTCTACATAAACAGGGTTGCCGATATACGGGCAGGAAATAAACATACGCGAGAGAGGGCGTTGATACACGGGGCTGACTGATCGTTCATCGCCACTGTGCAGTGCAATCAAATTTTTGCTGTGTTGCCAAACTCGATCGCTGGTCACGTTCTCTCCGCTGAGCGACCAACGAGCTTCGGCGATACTTGTCCAAGCGTTGTCGTCCGATCCATACCCAGTGACCCGCACGTATCGGGTAGGGGAGTCTGGTAGAAGACTGAAATAGGTACTCTCCGCGCTAGCGAGGCTCTGCACACGACGCCAACTTTGCTGCCAAGTTTCTCCATCAACAGATTGCTCAATGGATAGCCATTCGGCATGGTCGTAAGACATCCACAGGTAGATGCCCTGTATGTCTTGTACGGTGCCAGCATCTAACAGAAGCTGTTCGCCTTGGTTACCGGCCCAGCTAGACGCCGTATCGATGCAGCCGTCTGTTGCTGCGGTAGGTGTGAATAATGGGTCCGACTGATTACCTGAAGCGCGTACAAATGCATTGCCAACTGTGGTTGTTTGCGCGCAGTTTTGCAACACTTGGTCGCTGGATTCGCTCCATATTGTGTCTGCTGTGTCAGAGCTTGCATCATCAGTCAGTGAAACAGACGAAGAGTTGTTGCAGCCGACGAGCGAGGCGACAGCGAGCGCAGCGATTGTGTATTTGATCATGACGTACATCACCTATTGGCGGAGATTAAACACGTGTGCGCTTTAAGAGCTACACAGGTGTTTTTTGTACGTCGCAATGCTTATGCCAACCTTGTTTGGCCCTTCTGTTGAAGCAGCTTGTTGGTGCTTCAATCGTTAGCTTTCTGACAACTCCAGCAAGTACAAATCTTTGATGTACTTACGCGCACTGTCGGCCCACAAAAATCGCACCCGTCCGGCGGCGTGTTCCATTTGCTTCCACTCGCGTTGCTTGGTGCGTTGCAGCTGCAGTGCGCTGCGCGTGGTCAATACCAATTGGTCCGCTTTCGCGGTGAGGTTTTCTCCATCAAAAACAAACCCGTTTTTGCCGTGTTGCACGGTATCAACTAGTCCGCCTACCGCGTGTACCAAACACAGCTGCGAGTCTCGCATGGCGAGCATCTGACTCAGACCACAGGGCTCATATGACGAGGGCATCATAAACAAATCGCCGTGGTCATAGAGTGCATTGGCGAGTACTTCGGAGTAGCAGTTGAGGAACAAGAAATTGGGGTTGTGAGCCATGGCCTGGGTGAGTTGAAACTCCATATCGCGTTGGCCATTACCCAAAAACACGTACAACCCATCATTACCTAAGGCTGACAAGACGCCTTTTAATGCGGTGGTGCCGAGGCTGTCGGGCTGCAGCAATAAGCCGACTTTTTGGCCGCTGACCCGACTGACGCTGGTCAACAGACGTGAGGGCTGGCGCTCGCGCAAACGCGCAATGCGACGGGCAGCAATAAAGTGACTGCTGCGCAGCACATCGCTCTGAGCGGCGGCGACTAAAATTGCAGACTCGGCCGCGTCTAGAAAGCTAGACCAACTGTGGATACTTGAGCCGCGTTTCTTTTCGGCTTCAGTGGGGTAGTAGCACCCGTTGATGATGCCAATAAGGCGGCCTTCCTGCGCAACCGCTTGCAGCGCTTTTTCCAGCCCTTCACCGCCATGGTATCCACGTTGTTCTTCGTCATTGGCGTGCTGAATTTCTCCGGCATAGGTAGGCGAGACGGTATGCACCAATGCCGCTTCGCGTATCGCCATCAGCATAGGGTTATAACAATCGGGCCAGCGCGGATCAGCGACTGCATCGGTATTAACTGGTAGGTGAGGGAACCAGCTCTTCAGGGATGAAGGGTTGTCAACCAGCGGGCGGATGCCTTGTAGACCCAAGTTGTGAATGCTGTAGACACAGTGCACGTCACGCAGAGAGCGGTAGCGCGGATCATAGGCGCGCAAAAGCAAAACGGTAGAGGCATGCCAGTCGTGCAGGTGCACCGTGTCGGGCATCTGATTTGGGTCGTGGGTCAGAATTTCCGCTGCCGCTGCGCCAAACAGCGCAAATTTAGTGGCATCGGTGGCGAAGGGCTCGTTTGCGTCGTCATTGTAAATACGTCCAGGCGTATCGCCGGTTAACAGCGGGTGGTCCAGAACCCAGTGCCGCACATTACTTCCAGCCGACGATTTTAAATCGATGCGGTACAGCGCCACGGTTTCTGTGCCGCCACCAAAAGGGACTTCAAAATCGCCCTGATGAGCAGAGCTGTGATTTTTGTGCAACGCGCCATAACTTGGCGTGATGACTGTCACCATGCAGTTGAACTTGCTGAGTGCTGGCGGTAAGTCACGCAACACGTCACCGATGCCACCTACTTTGCCACCTTCAAGGGCGCCGTTCTCGGCGGCTATCATCACGATATGTCGGGGATCAGTCATTGCGCTGAACATCTTGCTGAAAAACCCATTTTGCCTTGTAGTGAGGGGCGGCGGCAAGTCGGAGCGGGCATGAGACGGCTATTGCTGGCCCATATTTGCAGTTTTACGTTGATTTATCGCGTTATTAAAACGAGGTTTTGCTCATTCGCCCGCTGAGCGGCTATTTCTGAGAGCTTTTTTGCTGATGTATGGAATCACAACTTCAAACAAAAACGGCGGCCTTTTGGCCGCCGTTTAGGGTGTGTGTTGTTAAGGTCTTAGGTGATAACTGTCGGCGCATCTCGACCGGTAAAGCCTTTTATATCTGCCAATGTAGACGCCAACTCAATGACATCCGCCAGCTGCTGCTGCGGGTCGTTAAGTTGGTTGGCTGAGTTGGCTTCCAAACGTTCCATATATACGCGGATCGTCGCACCCTCTGTTCCGGTACCAGACAAGCGGTAGACAATGCGAGCGCCGTCAGACAGCGAGATGCGGATACCTTGCCCTTTGGCGACTGAGCCATCAACGGGGTCGGTGTAGCTGAAGTTGTCGGCTGAAGTCACTTCGGTCGCACCTAGTGATGTGCCCACTAGCGTAGGCAGTTTTGCTTCTAGTGTGTGCATCAGTTGGTTAGCTGCTGAGCTGTCTACCGCTTCATAGTCGTGGCGTGTGTAGTAGTCGCGACCAAAGCTGTGCCAGTGATCTTCTACGATTTGTTTAACGGATTTACCGGTAGCTGCCACCAAGTTGAGCCAAAACAAGACGGCCCAGAGTCCGTCTTTTTCGCGGACATGGTTGGACCCAGTTCCAAAGCTTTCTTCGCCACAGAGTGTGATGCGTCCTTCGTCTAGCAGGTTGCCAAAAAACTTCCAACCTGTGGGTGTTTCGAAGAACTCGATGCCGAGTTTTTCCGCTACTCGATCTGCGGCCCGGCTGGTTGGCATAGAGCGCGCAACGCCAGCGATGCCGTCTTTCATCGCCGGGATGAGCGTTGCGTTGGCAGCCATAATAGCGAGGCTGTCACTGGGGGTGACATAACAGTGCGCACCGTGGATCAAATTGCGATCACCGTCACCATCAGAGGCCGCACCCATGCTCGGTGCGTCACTGGCTGTCATACGCTGTACAAGTTCAGCAGCGTGAGCGAGGTTTGGGTCGGGGTGACAGCCACCAAAATCGGGCAGGGGGGTGGCGCGAATAACGGAATCTGCTGGTGCACCTAGCTCGTCGAGTAAAATTCGTTTTGCGTAGGGCCCCGTCACCGCGTTCATAGCATCAAAGCATAGAGTCAATTCTCCGCTGCTTATTTTCTGTTTGATAAGTTCGAAGTCAAACTGCTGCTGCATTAGCTCGGTGTAATCATCCACTGGGTCGATTACGTCAATCTGCATGTCCCCAATACGGTGCGAGCCGACGGTGGCGAGATCAATATCTGCGCTTTCAGAGGTGTTGTATTGTTCTAATTTTAAGCTCCAATCAAAGATGGCATCGGTAACTGTAGGGTTAGCTGGGCCGCCATTGCTACCGTTAAACTTGATGCCAAAATCTTCGTCTGGGCCGCCTGGGTTGTGGCTGGCTGAGAGGATAATGCCGCCAGCGGCACCGTGTTTTCGAATAATACAAGACGCAGCCGGAGTTGACAGCAAACCATCAACTCCAACTAGGACACGAGCGATACCATGCGCCGCAGCCATTCGTAGAATAATCTGTACCGCCTCACGGTTGTAATATCTTCCATCACCTCCCACGACCAGGGTTTTACCGGGCAAGCCTTCAACAGAATTGAAGATAGACTGCACAAAGTTTTCAAGGTAGTTGGCTTGTTGGAACACCTTGACCTTTTTGCGCAGGCCACTGGTGCCAGGCTTTTGATCTTGAAATGCAGTTGTTTTTACTGTTCTCACGACTTTTCTTTCTCGCGGTGTAGATGTATGTATTGCCCTAGCATTTCTGCTGTGACCAACGTGACTCCTCCGTCGGTGACCCGATAACCCGCTGCGATGTCGGCATCTTTGTCGATTCCGATTTCGGTGCCAGCAGCGATTTTACAGCCACGATCTATGATGGCATTTTTTATCGTGCAGCCACGTCCGATATCAACGTCGGGCAGAATGACAGATTTTTCGACGGTTGCGCCGGTATGCACATAGACGTGGGAAAACAGCACCGACCCACGCACGGTTGCACCTGAGACGACACATCCACCCGAAACTAGGGAGTCGTAGGCTACTCCGGTGCGGCCTTCTTCTTCAAAAACAAACTTTGCTGGTGGTAGCTGTGATTGGTAGGTCATCAGTGGCCAGCTGTCGTCGTAGAGATCCAGCTTTGGTACAACATCAGCCATTTCTAAGTTTGCACGCCAAAAAGCATCCAGCGTGCCCACGTCTTGCCAATATGCATCGCCGCCGGTTTTTATGTCACGAAAACGATACGCTTGTACCGTATTTTGCTCGATCAGCTTTGGGATAATGTCGTGTCCAAAGTCATGGCTCGAGTTCTCGTCGTCAGCGTCGTTGCAGAGCAACTCGTATAAGAACTCTGTGTTGAATATGTAGTTGCCCATCGAAGCGAGTGCACGTTCTGGGTTGCCGGGTACGTGCGGTGGATTAGCGGGTTTTTCGACAAAATCAATGACTCGATTGTCTTCATTGACGTGCATCACACCAAACTCTGTAGCCTCGGCCACCGGAACCTCAATGCAGGCGACTGTCATGTCTGCACCTTTTCGCGCATGTTCGGCGATCATCAGGCCGTAGTCCATTTTATAGATGTGATCCCCAGACAGCACTAGCACGTAGGTCGAACCCTGATTGCGCAGGATATCTATGTTTTGATAGATCGCATCAGCGGTTCCTGCATACCAGTTTTCACCCGTGCGCTGCGAGGCGGGCAGAACTTCAACGTATTCATCTAGCTCGTGGCGAAAGCCGCCCCAGCCTCGGTGCAAGTGTCGGATTAATGAGTGTGCTTTATATTGCGTTAAAACACCGATGCGGCGGATACCAGAATTGATACAGTTGGACAATGGGAAATCAATAATGCGGAATTTTCCGCCAAAGAAAACAGCAGGCTTGGCACGCCATTCGGTGAGTTCGTATAGCCTCGAGCCTCGTCCGCCGGCCAAAATGAGTGCTACAGTGTCTTTGGTTAGCTTGCTGATTTGTCTTTGTTGCGTCTCGCTTGTCATGTCCTGCCCTCGTAGTACTCAGGATTTGGAGCCCATTATCGCACGTTAATCGTAGTATTTGGCAGTATAGTTCCGATATTTGTTCTAATTGTTCCGCTCACTACGAATGGCATGCAGCTGGTCCTGCGTGATGGTGGAATTAAAAATTTCAGCGCTAGAGCAAGGCAATCGTTGGCGCCAATTTGGGTGTTCGTCAACAGTGCCTGGTAAGTTCACTTGCTCAGCCAAACCGAGTAGATCTTCAACCGGGACGACGAGTAAACGACTAGGTGTTTTTGCTAAAAATGCTTGTGCAGCGGTCAATACTCTTTCGTCTAGCGCTGTGTGGTTGGGGTCTATGCCATGATCGAGTGGCAGTGTGCCAGCGTCTACAAGCGCGTCCAGTAATCGCAAGCGATCATGGGCTCGCTGGTCTCGTTCGTGTTTTTCCGCTTCCGCGCTATGGAAGTGGCCAAGTGCTGCCATGAGGTCTAGCTCGCTAGCTTGCCACCAACCGGCCAGTGGCGGTAAGTCATGGGTGGAAACAGTCACCAGCGCTTCGGTAGGGTAAATATCTGCGCGTTTAAACAAGCCTTCTGGCCAGCGCTCAAAATACAACACCTTATAGGAGAGCAAGCCTACATCCGCGAGCTGGTTTTCCAGACCTTCTGGAACGGTGCCCAACGCTTCGCCGATAATGACGCACTTGGATCTGTGGGATTCAAGCGCGACAACTTTGAGCAGTTCGTCCAATGGTTGATGCACGTAGACACCCTGATTAGCGTGCTCGCCCTCAAGTACCCAAAACTGACGCATTAGGCCTAGCACATGATCAATTCGCAGCGCGCCAGCATATTGGGTGCTAGCGCGTAGCGACTGAATGAAAGGGCGGTAGGCGTTACGTCGAAGTGCAACAGGGTTGTAGGGACTTAGTCCCCATACTTGTCCGGCTGGGCTGAGTTTGTCCGGTGGGGCGCCAACCGATACGCCAGGCACAAAACAATCGTTATCGGCCCAGACATCAGCGCCGTTTCCGTCGCAGCCAACGGCAAGATCGAGATACAAGCCCAAGCTCATACCGGCCTGACTTGTTGCATCGGCAGCTGCGCTGAGTTGTACGTGCGCTTGCCACTGCAAGTAGCGCCAGAAATCCATGCTTTCGTAGTGGCTTTCGGCAAACGCCGCTACGGCTTCGCTGTCGGCTCGTTGATATTCTTCTGGCCAGCTTGACCAGCCAAAGTTGTTGACGTCTTGCTCACGGAAGTGCGCGAATAATGCGTCAAAAACGGCTTGTCGTCGTAAGGCTTCGCCGCCCAGTGCACAGAATCTTCGATAGGCAGCGCCACGCTCGCTGTCCGCGTCACGATGGTGCGCAGAAAAGTGTTTGTGCAGCAGTTGTAAAACGGGCAGTTTGCACCACCAAACGGCAGCGTAGTCTATCGAAGCAGATTCTCGTGCGTGCTTGAGCTGCTGTTGAAAATCATCCGAGTCCAAATGCTTTTGTGCCGCTTCGCATTCGCTTAACTCTGGAATAGCGGTGACGTCAATATAGCCGACGTGCAAAAAACTGCGACTAGCAGGGGAGTAAGGGCTTATATGGTGTCCGTGGCCTGTAAACGCCGCGTGCAGCGGGTTGAGCCCTAGTAGACTGGCGCCTTGGTCGGCTGCTGCTTTAGCCAGGTGTGCGATATCACTGTAATCGCCCATGCCCCAATTGTGTTTGTCTTGAAGTGAGTACAACTGCGCCGCTACGCCCCATGGGCGTTCTTCGGGGCAAGCGTCTTCAACACTGTAACAGTGGGCGGGCGTGACAATAACCGTGCTCTCGGCTTGTCGCCCGATGTCGCCGCTCAAAGCTACTTTTAACTGGTGGTAGCCAAGTGGTATGTAGTTGGGCAACGGCAACTCGTATCGCTTTATCAAAGTGCCGTCGATTTCCGCGCTGGATGCAACGTTTAAGCGCGCTAGCGGTAGTTCGCCGCTATGTTGCAAGCCTGTCTCTTCTTCTAGTTGCCAGCCGATCAGTGCTTCTTCGTTATCAGGGGCAACTATTTCTACTATCAGTGCTGATCCATCGACCAATACGTAGACGTCATCAAGCAGTGACTTCCATGCCAGGTTTTCCAGCTCTTGAGCAGACGCTTCCACCTCGTTGTCATCGGCGACTGCAAAGCCCATACGGGATAACACGCGAAGTTGTACACTAGCGCTGACTTCGTGATAGTTGCCAAAAATGTCATGGTAGGCAGTTTCGAGGCCTGCGTTATTTGCTAAGCGCTCTAGAGCTGTCATGATTTTGCTTCCGCAGCTAGTGGCAGGCTAAAGATGGCCATGCTCATCGCTGGCAAGATCAGCTCGCCGCGAGGTGCGACAAATTTCTCGGGGTCGTCCAGCCATGGGTCGGCTGTGTGCAGTTCGCAGCGCCAATCTATATCCCTGAGCGGCAGGGTCAAGCTGCGCTCGACACCGTGGCCATTGATGGCGATATAAAGTGAATCCGCAGCGATGTGATCGCCGTTTAATAGCAAACCGATGAAGCGCTTTTCAGTTTGCCAGTGCTCATCTTGCATTAACGTGGCATCGTGGTTAAGCCAGAGTACATCACGCTGTTCTGAGTCTTCGCATTTGATGTCGCCGTGTAAAAAACGTTTCTGGCGTAATGTTGGTTGAGCATTACGCAAGGCAAGAGCGCGGCGTACAAAGCTCAGCTGTGTCTGGTCTATGTTTTTCCAGTTCAGCCAGGTGATTTCATTGTCTTGGCAGTAAGCGTTGTTGTTGCCGTTTTGCGAGTGCCCCAGTTCGTCACCGGCCAGTAACATGGGCACCCCTTGCGCGATCAATTGCGTCAGCATTAAGTTTCTACGCTGACGTGCACGCAAAATATTTATTTCGGCGTTATCTGTTGGGCCTTCCCAACCGTGGTTGTAGCTGTGGTTGCCGCTGTGGCCATCGCGGTTATCTTCGCCATTGGCGAGGTTGTGTTTTTCGTTGTAGCTGACAACATCCGCTAGGCAAAAACCGTCGTGCGCGGTGATAAAGTTAACGCTGGCCCAAGGCTTTCGACCGCTGTGATCGAATAAGTCGCTTGAGCCCAAAAGCCGTCCAGCCATTTCGGGTAGCACTTCGGAATCACCTGCCCAAAACTTACGCGTGCAGTCGCGGAAGCGATCATTCCACTCCGCCCAGCCACCTGGAAATGCGCCAAGCTGATAACCGCCGGGGCCTATATCCCACGGCTCAGCGATCATTTTCACCTTGTTCAGTACAGGGTCTTGCATGACAGCATCAAAGAATCCGCCTTCGCGGTCAAAGCCGTGTGGCTCACGGCCCAATATAGGTGCCAGATCAAAGCGGAAGCCGTCGATGTGCATCTCTTCGACCCAGTAGCGCAAGCTGTCGAGCACCATTTGCAGAACACGTGGGTGTGAGATATTGAGTGTATTGCCACAACCGGTGTCATTAATGTAGTAGCGCGGGTTGTCCGGCATCAAGCGGTAGTAACTGGCGTTGTCGATACCTCTAAAGCTCAGCGTAGGACCGAGTTCACTGCCTTCGCAGGTGTGGTTGTAAACAACGTCCAAAATCACTTCTAGCCCAGCATCGTGATAAAGCGCGACCATGTGTTTGAACTCACGCAGGTCGTTGCTGGCCAAATAACGTGTCTCTGGCGAGAAAAAATTCAGGCTGCTGTAGCCCCAATAGTTGCGCAAGTCTTTTTGTACTAAAAATCGGTCGTCGACAAATGCATGCACTGGCAGCAACTCGACCGCGGTGACGCCAAGAGATTTGATGTGATTGATGACGTCAGCGTGGCCAAGCGCAGCAAAGCTTCCACGCAGCGGTTTGTCGATCCCCGGGTGGCGCATTGTCGCGCCACGCACGTGCGTTTCGTAAATACAACTGCGATCCCAAGGGATCTTCGGTGCTTTGTCGTCACCCCAACTGTGAGCAGGGTCTACCACCACACCACGCGGCGTATTGGCGGCTGAGTCACGTCGATCAAAACTGAGATCTTGTTGTGGGCTGTCGGCACGGTAGCCCAAGTGTGTATTTGACCACTTCAGCGGCCCCATCAGCTGTTTGGCGTAGGGGTCGATCAGGAGTTTGTGGTGGTTGAAGCGGTGTCCTTTTTCAGGTTCATACGGTCCGTAAACGCGGTAGCCGTAGAGAACGCCCGGACGTAATTCGGGTAGATAAACGTGCCAGATTTGATGGGTGTTTTCTCGCAGCTCTACGCGTGTGATCTCGCGTCGACCATTAGCATCAAAAATACAAAGCTCTACTTTTTCTGCGTGTGCGGAAAAAAGCGCAAAATTGACGCCTTTTCCATCCCATGTTGCACCCAGCGGATAGGGAAGGCCGGGTTCTTGTCTGAGCATGCTGTCTAGTCTCTCGGTTGTAATATCACAGTAGATAAGGGTGGTACGGTTACTTCTATGGAGTGTTCGTGGTTCTGCCAAGGTATAGAAACGCTTGTCACGCCACCTTCGTTGCCCATACCACTGCCTCCGTAAACTTCGGCGTTAGTGTTGAGGCGCTCTTGCCAAAAGCCTTCTTTTGGTACTCCAAATCGCATGCCATGTCGTGGTGTTGGGGTGAAGTTACAGATAACAACCACCGCTTGGCCATCTTCACTGAAACGTTCAAAAGCTAAAACCGAGTCGGCGTTGTTGTGGTGGTCAAGCCAAGCAAAGCCTTTCCCATCACAGTCGAGCTGGTGCAGTGCCGGTATCTCGCGATAGAGGTGATTCAAATCGCGAACGAGCGATTGCACTCCAACATGTGAAGCATGCTCAAGCAGGTGCCAGTCGAGGCTTTGGTCGTGGTTCCATTCTTCGCGCTGGGCGAACTCGCAACCTTGGAACAGCAGTTTTTTACCGGGATGAGCCCACATGAAGCCATAGTAGGCTCGCAAGTTGGCAAACTTCTGCCAGTCGTCGCCTGGCATTTTGCCAATCATAGAGCCTTTGCCGTGCACCACTTCATCGTGGCTGATCGGTAAAATAAAGTTCTCGTTAAACGCGTAGACTAATCCAAAGGTCAGTTCGTTGTGATGATGCTGGCGGTAAATTGGATCCCGTTCCATGTAGCGTAACGTGTCGTTCATCCAGCCCATGTTCCACTTAAAACCAAAGCCAAGCCCGCCTGAGTCCACCGGCTTAGAGACGCCCGGCCACGCCGTAGACTCTTCGGCGACCGTCATAATGTCGGGAAAGTCTCCATAAAGCTCGATGTTGGCTTTTTGCAGCATGGCGATAGCTTCAAGGTTTTGGTTGCCACCGTGTTCATTGGCAAGCCATTCGCCGTCTTTGCGTGAGTAGTCGAGGTACAACATGCTGGCAACGGCGTCTACGCGCAGGCCATCAATGTGATAACGGTCTATCCAATGACGCGCGCTGGCAATAAGAAAATTACTCACCTCTGTGCGACCGAAGTTGTAAATTAATGTACTCCAGTCGGGATGGAAACCACGGCGAGGGTCGGCGTGTTCATAAAGGGCTGTTCCATCAAACTGACCGAGTGCGTGTGCGTCCTCAGGGAAGTGACCTGGCACCCAATCGATCAACAAGCCAAGCCCAGCGGCGTGGCAAGTCTCTACAAAGTATTGCAAATCTTCTGGTGTGCCAAAGCGACTGCTGGGCGCGAACAAGCCCGTTTGTTGGTACCCCCAAGAGCCATCAAAGGGGAATTCGCCCAGCGGCATCATTTGTATGTGCGTGAAGCCCATATCAAGCACATAGGGAACTAGCTGATCAGCAAGCTCGCGATAACTGAGGAAACGATCTCCGTCGTCGGCAATGCGACGCCACGATCCGGCGTGTACTTCATAAATACTGATGGGGGCATTGTGACGATTGCGTTCGCCGCGCTCAGTCATCCAGGATTGATCTTGCCACTGGTGCTTAGCGGGGTTACGTACCACTGATGCTGTGTGAGGGCGCAGCTCAGCGCCTTGAGCAAACGGGTCGGATTTTTGGGGCAGTAAGTGGCCTTCTTGGCTCACTATTTCGTATTTGTAGCGAGTGCCTTCTTCGAGCCCCGGAATAAATATCTCCCAGATTCCCACTTCGTAGCGCACGCGCATCGCGTGGCGGCTGCCATTCCAGTGGTTGAAGTCACCAACTACAGAGACACGCTTGGCATTTGGTGCCCAAACCGCGAAACGTACACCATCGACGTCGCCGTAGCGCATGGGTTGTGCACCCATCACGCGGTACAGTTCTTTGTGGTTACCCTCGCGAATAAGGTGAATATCAAGTTCGCCTAATAGGGTACCAAAGCTGTAGGGGTCTTCGATTGTTTCGTGGTGACCGCCGTAGTCAGCACGCAGCTGATAGTTCGGGCGTTGATCTGTGTTTAGGTTGGCGATAAAAAAACCACTGTCGTGCTGGCGTTCCATGTTCGCAAGCAGTTTGCCGTTTTCCCGGTTGATCAGTTCTAACGTGTCGGCTCCGGGAATGTAAGCTCGAACTTGCCAACCTGTCTCTACTGGGTGCGGGCCCAGCAGGGAGAAGGGCTCAGAGTTACTGCCGTTGATTAGATCGTTTATGGCTGCTTGCTGGTCTTGCATGCCTTGTCGTCCTCGCCTATTGAACATGGTTTAGTCAAAAGTGCTGCATTCGAAACAGCAGCGCCGACAAGGAGTCGGCGCAACTGAATTAGCAGTGAGCGACGATCAACTGGCTTTTCGGCGTTCTCTTGGGTTGGAAGTGGGAGCTTCCAATTTCCAAATATCTTTTACATAGTCTTGAATGGAGCGGTCTGAATTAAACTTGCCTACCAATGCTGTGTTGAGTATGGCCATTTTCGCCCAAGCTGCACGATCTCTAAATGCAGTGTCAACTCGCTGATGTGCCTCGCAATAGCTGCGGTAATCCGCGAGACATAAGTACGGGTCGCCACCACCCAGCATACTGTGCTTTATCGACGCTAATGCACCGGTTTGGCCTGGAGTGAAATAGTCACTTTCAAGCCAATCTAACACGGCTTTAAGCTCCGCGTCATTTTGGTAGTAATTCCACGGGTTGTAGCCCTCGGCGAGCTTGGCTTTTACTTCATCGACGGTTAGACCAAAGATAAAGATGTTGTCATCGCCCACTTCTTCGGCAATTTCTATGTTCGCACCGTCAAGTGTACCTATGGTCACAGCGCCGTTGAGTGCTAGTTTCATGTTGCCAGTGCCCGAGGCCTCTTTGCCAGCTGTCGAGATCTGCTCTGAAACGTCCGCGGCTGGGATCATTTTTTCGGCTAGGCTGACACGGTAGTTAGGCAAAAAGACGATTTTAAGCTTGTTGCCAATGCGCTCGTCGTTGTTGACCCGTTCAGCAACTTTATTGATGGCGTATATGATGTCCTTCGCTAACTTGTATCCGGGCGCTGCTTTAGCGCCAAAGATAAACACTCGTGGGTGCATATCAAGCTCTGGGTTGTCGAGTAGGCGCTTATACAATGTCAGGATGTGCAGCAGGTTTAGATGTTGGCGCTTGTATTCGTGCAGGCGCTTTATATGCACGTCAAAAATAGCGTCTGGGCTGATTTCGATGCCGCACAGCTCCTTCACCACTTCACACAGCGCCAGTTTGTTCTGGTGCTTGATCCCCAAGAATTGTTGTTGGAAATCGGCGTTATCTGCTTTGCTTTCCAGTTGGCGCAGGAGCTCCAAATTGGTTGGCCACTCCGTGCCCACTTCATCGTTGAGAAGATGCGCGAGCAGAGGGTTACAGGCTTTGAGCCAGCGTCGTGGAGTTACTCCGTTGGTGACATTGGTGAGCTTGTTTGGCCAAAGTGCATGAAACTCAGGGAATAAGTCGGATTTAACCAGCTCCGAGTGGATTTGAGCGACACCGTTTACCTTGAAGGCGGTAATCACGCACAAGTTGCCCATGCGTACTTTTCGGTAGCCGCCTTCTTCGATAATGGATAGCTTGGCTTTGATTTCGTCATTGCCTGGCCACTTGGCTTCAACGACTTCTTCCAAGAACCACTGGTTGATCATGTACAGCATGTCGAGGTGACGTGGAATAACTCGCTCAAATAAGTACACCGGCCATGTTTCAAGTGCTTCGGGCAGTAGGGTGTGATTGGTGTAGGCAAACACTTCTTGGCAGATAGTCCAAGCGTCTTCCCAAGCCATGTCTTCTTCGTCGACCAACAAACGCAGCAGCTCGAGAATGGCCACGGTGGGGTGGGTATCGTTGAGCTGAATAACGACTTGTTTGGAAAATTCACTCCAATCACTGCCATGTGCACGCTTGTATCGACGTACAATGTCTTTGATAGAACAGGCGCTAAAAAAGTACTGCTGGATCAAGCGTAGCTGCTTGCCCGCTTCAGTCTCGTCGTTGGGGTAGAGCACTTTCGAAACCGTTTCCGCTTCGGTTTGCTCGGCCTGTGCATCATTGTATGCGCCAGCGTTGAACGCATGAAAATCAAAATGTTGCGACGCACGACTTTCCCAAAGACGCAGCACATTTACGGTGTTGCCACCGTAACCCACAATGGGGATGTCCCACGGCACACCGCGGATGATTTGACCTGGGTGCCACGTTTTGCTCGGACGACCAAGCTCATCGTGCTCGATGGTGATTTCACCAAATAGTGGTACTTCTTGTACTGACTCAGGGCGGCAAATCTCCCATGGGCTACCGTATTCGCGCCATTCGTCGGGGCGTTCAATCTGAGCGCCGCTGTGGAATTCTTGACGGAAAAGCCCGTGTTCGTAGTGAATGCCATATCCAATTGCGGGGTAGTCTAGAGTGGCCAGCGAGTCTAAATAACAAGCGGCTAAGCGGCCTAAACCACCATTGCCCAGCGCCATGTCGGGCTCTTCTTCGCAAATGTCGCTGATGTTGTGGCCCAGTTCGGCCAGCGCCTTTTCAGCAACCTCAAAAACTCCCAGGTTGTGCAGGTTGTTAACCAGCAACCGACCCATCAAAAACTCTAGAGATAAATAATGCACAGCACGAGTGTCGTGTTTGGCGTGATTTTTATGGGTGGCGCGCAGGCGTTCGAACACCAATTCATTCAAGGCCGTGCAGGTAGCTGTCCACCAGGCTTTTGGTTTTGCTGTATCAGCATCTGCGCCCAGTGTGTAATCCAGATGTCGCACGATACTTTCGCGCATTTCTTCTACTGTTGGGGCAGTTTTATCAGCTACTTGAGAGGTCGCCATGGTGTTCCTTTAACTTTGCAATGTGTTTGGCTTGCGAGACAGTAGTCGCGGGCAAGCCGTTGATCATGAGCTTTTCCAGCAAAAGCTGCGCCCACGAACGATATCTGTAATTCAGACACGCGAATGATTAGGTCTTTGCTGCGCGGTGACCCGGTGCACGTGTCACTTAATAAGAAGTGTAGACAGTCCACAGCGTGCCGTTGGTTTAGCTCCGTGTAGGCAGCTAATGGTCTCCGCTCAGCAAAAACGGTTTATCGGCACACTGCCATTAAGAGTTAATTTAGGGTACTTAACGCTCTGTGATGAGCAATAACCCAGCATCGTGGGGCTCTAAGGTATTAGTTTAAAGTAGCACACGGAGCTTGTTTGTCGAACCTTCTGTTAACTGCCGCTGGGTGGCTGGTGTTTAACAAGTTCGGCTAGCCACATGTGTGGCTAATGGGGCAGTTTTGCTGAGTTGCGTAGGTTGATCGCGCCATACCCCAAAATTCCTGCGCGAATTTTGACCTGTTTATCTTCTCGAGAGATTTTTGCCGCAGGTATAACAAGATTTCGGACACCAAGGCACCGAAAGCCAGGTGCGAACTTTTTGCACTTTGTTGTGGCAGTTTGGGCACTTCTCGCCCGTGCCAAACAACAAATAGGCGATGGGCAGCAATGTAAACAACAGTATCTGGTTGTTGCCTACATTATTAGCAATAACAAGAATGATGACTACCGCTGCGTACGATATTGCCGCTTTTTTCCAGAACTGACGTCTGACTGTCTTAATCAACATGATTTGACCATTTCATTATTGCGTGTTTGTACTGTTATTTGTCTAAAGTACTAGCAGCAAAATATAGGCCGTACACAAAAAGCGTATGGCCTTTATGGTCTAACTCTAGCGGCAGTTATGATTTGGCGGTGTTGTACTCGTCTTTCAGAATGCGCTTGAGCAATTTGCCGGTGGGTGTACGTGGTAGCGCTTTTTTAAAGTCGAACAGCTTCGGGGTTTTGATTGCCGACAGGTGCTCTCTGCAATAGCTTCGCAGAGTGGCTTCCAGCTCCGGGCCAGCCTGTTGCCAGTCGAGCGGCTGCACCACGGCTTGTACAATTTCTCCAAACTCATCGTCTGCGACGCCAAAAACCGCGACATCTGCGACAGCGGGGTGCGCCACCAACAGGTCTTCAGTTTCTTGTGGGTAGACGTTCACACCACCCGAAATAATGGTGTAGGCGCGCCGATCGGTGAGGTACAAAAAACCATCGTCGTCTAGCCATCCAATGTCCCCAAGAGTCGACCAACCTTCTGGAGTAAATGCCTTTTCTGTTTTTTCCGGGTCGCCGTGATAGGCAAAACGTTGTCCGGCATTAAAATAAACGTCACCAATTTCACCCGCAGGCAACGGTTTACCTTCATCGTCGAGGATGTAAATGTCGCCGATGAGTGCTTTGCCCACAGAGCCTGGATGATCAATCCACTGTTGCGTGTTACTCGCGGTGACGCCGTTACCTTCCGTGCCCGCGTAAAACTCGATCAGTATCGGTCCCCACCACTCGATCATTTGTTGTTTGATTTTGACGGGGCAGGGAGCCGCTACATGGATAGCGCCACGCAGGCTAGTCGTGTTGTAGCTCTCACGCTCTGCTTTAGGCAATTTGAGTAGCCGTACAAACATAGTCGGCACTACTTGCGTGTGCGTGACTTGGTGTTTCTGCACGGCTTGTAAAAAATCTGTTTCGTTGAAGCGCGGCATGACCAGCGTTGTACAGCCCAAGCCCGCTGCGATCATCGCAGTGGCCAGCGGAGCTGAATGGTACAGAGGGGCCGGTGAAAGATAGACCGAATCTGGCCCCATGCCGGCCATTTTTTCACACACTGGCAGCACCACGGGGCTGAGTGAGTCTATGCCGGTTTTGGGGTAAGCACGCAGGATACCTTTGGGGCGCCCTGTAGTGCCTGATGAATACAACATGCTGGCACCTGCACACTCGTCATCGACAGGTGTTTGGGGCATGCCTTCTAAGTTGTTGTTCCATAGGTTGTAGCCATCGATGGCGCTATCGAGCATTTGTCGATTGATATGGCCGCTTAGCTGTTGGTTAATCTCGGCGGCAACTTCGCTCAGCTTTGCCGACGTGATAAATACTTTGGCACCGCAGTCTTCAACAATAAAAGCGGCTTCCGCTGCGGTGAGGTAGCGACTGATCGGCGTGTAAATCACACCAGAACGCTGTGCGGCCCACGCCAACACCATGAGCTCCAGCCGGTTCTCTAGCAATAGAGCGATGTGCTCACCCACTTGCACACCTAGTTGTCGAAGTGCGTGTGCCGCCTGATTTGAAGCCGCGTCTAGCTCGGCAAAACTCAGTGAATCGCCAGAGTCCAACATTTTGTAAGCGATCTTATCGGGCGTGATGGTGGCGTGGTACGCGGGATGGTTCATCGGCTGCATATTAGGTCTCGATGGCATAGTAGTAGTGATGGAAAGCCCAAGGCACTGAGTGTTTTGCTGAGATACTTGCTCATGTTTGCTCGCCGAGCATGCGTCGGCGACGCATCAGTTGGTGAGAGCCAGCCCCGAGCAAATATAGCGTGGCGATAAAAGCAACCAGACCGGATACGGCCCAGTTATCGGTCATCAAAAGCATTAACGGTAGGCCTAGCGTTGTGCCTAGGTTGCCCATTTGAGCAATAGCCCCATTGGCGAGTGCTTGGTCTTCTCGGCTAGGGTTGAGTTGAGGCACTGAGGCAAAGCTAGCACCTTGTACCAAGCCCAGTGCAGCGGCCAATGCGATGCATAATGCAACGCTGGCTTGTGTCATGTAGATAACAACAACCACAGCCAAGGCGAGTACAAAACCGAGTTGGACGCAGCGAAATGCAGGCCAATACCGCAGCAAAGCAACACCGAGGGTCATGGACACTGCAATGCTGGCCAGTGGCATAGCGCTGGCGACAAAAAGACGTTGATCGGAAACGACGAAACCCGGCAGTACGGTTAACAACGCCACAAAAGTGAGGGTGTAGAACAACCAGCCGATTGCAGGAGCGGCAAGCTTTGGTGAGCGATAGATGCGCACATGCTGTGTGAGAACGTGTTGCAGTGAGAACTCGAGCGATGCTTCTGCGCGCTTTGCTCGAGTGGGAAGAGCGATCGCAAGCCACACAGCGACGAGTACCATGTACAGTGCATGCACCGCAAAAAGACTTGGCAAGCCATGTGTCGCTACTAGCGGCACACCCATCAGGGCTGTCAGTGCAAAGGCGATACCGAAGAATGTGCCCCACAGTGTCATCGTAAAACCCCGATGCTTGTCGCTACTCAATTGTGATATCAAGGTGGGTGCTGCCACAACGATGGCTAGGTGCGACATACCTTCAAGAACACGACTGACTAAAAACAAGGGCAGCGCAGGCAGGGTGGCTTGATACAAAGACATCAGCGCACCGAGCAACAAGGCAGAGCAAAGAACCTGCTTGCTGCGCATTTGCGACACCAATAAGCCTGCAAACACGCCTAAAAGCACGCCGACAAAGCCGACCAGCGACATACTGAATCCAATAAGGTGGCCAGCGTCGGGATAGGCTGCAGCAATAGAAGAAAATACCACGCCTATTTTAGCGAATTGAGCGGCTGCTCCTAGACCTGCCGCCCACACAGCAAACACAAGCGCAAAAGATGTCTGAGTTGTCCGCATATCTGAGCAGTGTCCGATGGGCTTTGGCGAGAGAACTTCTAAGCTGGTAAGTGTGAATGAAAAAACACACAAAAACACCCCTGTCAGCCGGTGAAAAAGCGCTCAAATAGTGTTCTTTTTAGATAAATTAACTGTTGGGCACCAGTGCATTTCACTCTATTGAATAACAATCGACAAGCGGCGGTGAAGTCACGGTGCGTGTCGTATACTTGACGTTATTGTTTTAGTTGAAAAGCCGCTTATGGCCACACAAAAAATAGCCTGTCAAACCTGTGATCTGCTGATCGAGCTACCAAAACTGCAGCCAGGAGATGAGGCACATTGCCCACGTTGCGATCATGTGGTGGCATGGCAGGCACATGGTGGCTTGCCTGTGTCGATGGCTTTCCTCTTGGCCGCTAGCGTCATGTACGTGCTCGCCATGTGCTTCCCCTTTCTTGCCTTTGAAAGCCGAGGGCTATCTCGTGAGATTGCTCTGTGGCAAGTCGCCACCGAGCTCTACCGCGAAGGCATGCCTCTGGTTGGTGTGGCAGTGGGCTTACTCGTCATCGCCGTGCCTGGGCTTCTGCTATTGCTGCATCTGATTATTTTGGGCTCTGTGTTTGCGAACTTACACCTGCGCTATTTAGCGGTGGTGCTACTGAGGTGGAGTAGTCATTTAAGCCCGTGGAATATGGTTGAGATATTTGCGGTGGGTACGCTCGCCAGCTTGACCAAAGTGGCCAGCTTAGCGACGGTAGTGTTTGGCGTGTCTTTTTGGGCTTATTTGGCGTTTGCCGTTTTACTGACGATATCCTTATTGCACTTTGATCGCCGCCGCATGTGGTCGTTGATCAAATTACCGCGGGCCGTGATCGCCCCACAATCTCAGCCGCACACCCTTGAGGTGCAGCTGTGAGTGACGGCATGCAAACGGCACGAGAAGCGGGTCTACAAGCTTGTCACGTGTGTGATAGTTTATCACCACTGCACGAAAGCGAGTGCCCGAGGTGTTACTCGGCATTGCACTCGCGCATTCCCAACAGCATTCAGCGCACAATGGCGCTAGCAATCACAGCTGCAATTTTTGCTTTTCCAGCGCATCTGTTGCCAGTTATGACCACGACGACACTTGGCAGCTCGCACCCTAGCACTATATTGGGTGGTGTAATCACTCTGTGGGAAATGGGCTCGTATCCTATAGCCTTCATTATTTTTTTGTTTAGTGTGGTCGTGCCATTGTTTAAGTTACTCGCGCTATTTCGCTTGTGCTGGGCGGCGACACACAGCAACTCCTCAGACGCGGCAGCCCCGCGAACCTTGCTCTATCGTATGACCGAACTCATAGGTCCTTGGTCTATGTTAGATATTTTTGTGGTGGCGGTATTGGTAGCGCTAGTGCATTTAACTGGCGTCATGGTCATTACACCAGGGTGGGCAACGGTATCGTTTGCGTGTTTGGTGGTGCTAACCATGTTGGCCGCTGAGAATTTTGATCCACGTTTGATTTGGGATAGGGTAGATAAACAATGAGCGAGCAGGGGGTTAAGCCCAGAATCAGGCGTCGCCGCGTCATTTCAGGGGTCTGGTTGATCCCGCTTTTTGCGCTGCTTGTGGGTGCGTGGTTTGTGTATTGGGAATGGGCTAACCGCGGCTTCGAAGTGACCGTACAGTTCCATAACGCTGAAGGTATTGTCGCCAAAAAAACCAAGCTGCGGTATCGCGATATTGATGTCGGTGAGGTGGAAGAGGTTGTACTGAGTGATGATTTGCAAAGCGTGGATGTGCGCTTGCGAGTGCAAAAAACAGTTGAAAACATTTTGCGCGAAGATACCCAGTTCTGGGTGGTGCGCCCACGTATTAGCAGCGGCGGAATCACCGGCTTAGGTACTTTGTTAAGTGGCGCCTACATCAGCCTTTCCGCTGGTGATAAATCTCTCAAAAAGCACTTCGACTTTGTCGGCTTGCAAGAGCCACCGATTACTCCTGCCAGTGTCCCCGGTAGACGCGTGCAACTGATCAGCGACCGAGGCGATGCATTGCGAGTGGGGCAACCCATTCACTACAACGGTTTCCGCGTGGGTAAGATAGAGCAAGTCAACTTTGACGCCAAGCGTGCTCGGCTAAACGCGCAAGCCTTTATCGAAAGTCCTTACCATGAACTGCTCAACTCCAGCTCGCGGTTTTGGCGTACAGGTGGGTTGGGCATAGAAACAGACAGCAGTGGTCTGAAGATTCGTGCCGGCTCGATGGAGTCGGTCGTATTTGGTGGCGTTTCCTTTGGTCAGCCTGATGGCGTGAAGATAGGCAAACAGGTGGGTGACAACCACCGCTTTGATCTTTTCCCCGATCGTCAGAGCATCGATATAAACCCCTACCAGCACGCCTTGTACTATCTGTTGTTATACCCCGGCTCAGCGCGAGGCTTGCAAGTCGGTGCGTCGGTTGAGTTTCGCGGCACACGTATTGGCAATGTTGAGCAGGTCTCCTTTGATCTCCTGAGCAGTCAACAATTTGCAGAAGTGACAGACGTCGCTTTTCCTGTGCCTATTCTTATTCGCATAGAACCAGCGCGCTTGATGGGTGAAGACACCGAAGAACAGTTAGCGTTTTCGAAAGTTGCGTTGGCAGATGCCGTTCGAAAAGGCATGCGGGCCACTGTTAAACAAGGCAACTTGATTACGGGAGACTACTACATCTCAATGGAGCCGCTGGCGGAAGAAGGTGAGGGCGAATTACATGCGTTGGGAGACTACATGGTGATGCCCTCAAGCGTGAGCGGTTTAGATAAACTGAGTGATAGTGCCATGGCTGCGTTTGCCAAAATAGAGAGCTTGCCTGTAGAACAAACTTTGCAGCAGATCAACGCATCGCTGGTCACGTTGCAGCGCACGCTTTGGCGTACCGATCAAGTCATGGAGGGCGTCACCGAAGATTCGCCGATCTACCAAGATATGCAGCAGACGCTCACGCGAGTGCGCGGAACGCTGCAAAATATCGATCAGCTGACGCGCACGCTTAAAAACCGCCCCAGTGAACTGTTGTTTTCATCTCCACCAGCCGCTGACCCAATCCCCAGGAAGGACCGATGATGCGAGCGATTGCCTTTTTAGTGTTAGCGACAGTTTTGCTCGGCTGCGCAAGCAACAAAGCCCAGCCCAGAATAAGCTATTACCAGCTGCCCGATAGTACGCAACAAGCTGAGGAAGGTAGCGTGGGTATGCCGAGCCAACGTTTGAGTGTTGCGCGAGTCAGTACCAGTGATATTTTGGCTCAAACAGGTATCGTGACAGCGAGCGCAGATGCACGGGTAGTGGTTGCTAATTACCATCATTGGTCTGAGCTGCCAGAGCTCGCTTTACAGCGAAACCTCAACAAGTGCTTGCGTACTCGCGAGAGCCGCAGCACGGGCAAGGTTTCCCTAGAAGTAGAAGCGTTTCAGAGTGATGGAGCTGGTGGTTCGTTGTTTGCCGGTGTCTGGAATTATGCAGCAGCGGCACAGCCACGTTCCGCTAAGCCTTATCGCTTCCACTATCGACAAGCCTTGGACGACGACGGTTATGCTGCGCTAGTGAGTGCGTTGGCGCTGTCTGTGCAGCAATTGTGCTCGGATATCGAAAAGCAATTGCAATAGCATAAGTCAAAAATAGCGCTCAGTAACCACGGGCCCACGTCGGTATCAGCGGTGTTTCTCCTTGCTGTGCCGCTAACAATTCCTGTATGAGTCGCTCTTTGTCACGCGGTAGATTACCCGCCAGTGGGAGGGCGTTAGATGCATGATTCGAGCGGAATATCACGGGACTCTCGGGCGAACACGCGGACAGAAGAGTCTGCTGCTCTTGCAGCATGCCAAGGTCATCTTGCGCTTTAAAATCGGCGGGAAACCTTTGCAGAAAACGCGCTTTGATTTCAGGGTCCAAGCCCAACTGCAACGTAGAGAGATAGGTCACAGGTGCTGAATTGATCAAGTTGGCGGTATCTTGAATATGCGCTTCCCAGTGTTCAACGCCGCCCAAGCCCAGTATTACAGTGGCGGAGACTTTCATCTTAGCGGAAGCCGCTTTGTACAGCGCCTCACGCATCATTGCAGCGGTGGCACCTTTGCGAATAATCTTCAGCAAAGGGTCGTGACCTGACTCCATACCGAAGTACAACATGCTCAAGCCGGCATCGCGCAGAAGCTCTAACTCTGCTGCTGACTTTCGGATTAAGTTTGAAGGCATTGCGTAGCTTGAAACTCGCGTCAAGCGAGGAAAGCAACGCTGCAACTCGGCCAGTATCTGCAATAGATCATCCGTGTCTCTGACCAGTGCATCACCGTCGGCCAGAAAGATACGATCACCCTCAGGGTAGGCCTGCGATAGCTGCGCAATGTCTGCAAACACATCGGCTAGCGGTCGCGCCACGTATTCTTTACTGACATACATGGAGCAAAAGGTGCAGCGGTTGTGGCTGCAACCCAGAGTGGCTTGCAAGATGATGTTGCGCCCTTCAGAAGGCGGGCGGTAGAGCGGCATATCGTAAAATTGCATGGTGTTTTGGCCTAAAACGACTTTTGTATCAGCGTGCTATTGCAACAGTAATATTCCTGCGCATCAAGGTAGGCACGCTTAAGGATGTGAGAGAAGAGGCTTGTTTTTATGTCCCAGTTGCTTCGGTTGATCGCGCATGAAAAATAAAACCAAGAAAATTCAACAGCACTTGCGCGGCCAGTATTGAGGTTGAGTCAGTGGGATCGTAGTCCGGCGCGACTTCACATAAGTCGATGCCAACAACTTTACCGTGGCCGGCCAGCGCCTGCAGGATTTCTAGTACGTCGTAATAGAGAAAACCGCCGTGGCTCGGGGTGCCTGTGCCAGGAGCTATTGAAGGGTCGAATCCGTCGATATCGATAGTGACGTAAAAGTTTGCACCTTTGGGTATGCGCTCCATCACTCCGTCAACACCTAGCTTCCGGACTTGGCGTACCGAGAGAATGTCGGAGCCCTTGGCGCGAGCATCTTCGTAGCCTTCGCGAGCGGTGGACGAGACGTTTCGGATGCCGAGTTGGCTGATACCTTTGACGTAGCTCTTGTCGGCGGCGCGACGCATGCAGTTACCGTGGCCGTGTTGTACGCCATGGCGCACATCGACAAAATCAAGGTGTGCGTCAATCTGAATGATATAGATGTCTTCACCGTACTCTTCAAACGCGGCTACACAGGGGTCGTTGACCGAGTGATCACCGCCGAGCACTAAAGGCATTGCTCCCGAGCGTATGATTTGGCGAACCGCCGCTTCTATGTTCGCGTGTGAGGTTTTGGTATCTGTGTGCACCATGTCAGCATCGCCCATATCTACGATGCGGGCTTGGCCTTCGGGCAGGTAAACCACGTCGTCTTCGTGGTCGTAGGCACCGCCGTGGCCAAAGGAAAACAAGGTAGACGCCTCGCGGATACTGCGCGGACCGAAGCGTGCGCCAGGCCGGTATTGAGTGCCTGAATCAAAAGGGGCACCGAGTACTGCGACATCGGCATCTAGCTCATCCCAGTTTAGACAGACAGGGCTTTTGCCAAAGGTGCATAGGCCTACAAAAGGAAGGTTGAGCCGACCGCTGTCGTAGTTGTTTTTACTCATAAGCGTTGTTTTGCTCCGCTGGTAAAAGTGCTGTGTTCTGATGAATTGCCAAGTTAAGCGCTATGTTCTTTGGCCGCAAGTGTTGTCTTGCGCAGACTAAATAGCCGCTTTAAGAAAACCACCATTTTTAAGTCACCTGTGAAGAGCGTGAATCTGAAACTTCTATCAAATACGCTAGACTGCTGTCGGTATTGATGCCAGCATCAATAAACAATTTTTCTCTCTACAGGGGTTGGGTATGTGCGTTGTTCTAGTTGACCGTTTGCAAACGCGAGACGGTCACGTGGTGGTCGAGATCGCTCTCAATGTACCTAAGTCTCTCAACGCCCTAAACCGCGAGATGATTGAAAAGATGCTGCAAGTCTTGGATGAGTGCCGCCAGGATCCGACGGTTGTTGCCTTGGTATTGCACTCGACAATCGAGAAGGCGTTTTGCGCGGGTGGTGATGTGGTGGGGTTACGCAGTGCCTGCCTTGAGGGTGATGTGCGTGATGAAGCCACTGATTTTTTTCAGCAAGAATACAAGCTTGACTACGCTATCCACAGTTTTAATAAACCTATCATAGGCTGGGGAAGCGGCATAGTGATGGGTGGAGGCATGGGATTGTTGTGCGGCTGCAGTCATCGAGTGGTAACCGAAACCACCCTGATGGCGATGCCAGAAATAACTATTGGTTTGTACCCAGACGTGGGCGGCAGTTGGTTTCTCAACCGCGCTCCAGGGCGCACGGGTTTGTTTTTGGCATTAACCGGAGCACGGCTCAACGCGGCAGATGCGCTTTTTGTTGGTTTTGCCGATCGGCTATTACACAGCACTCAACGTGAGCAACTGCGCGAACAACTCCTACACGCTGATTGGTCCGGAGAAGCCGCTGCCGAAGTGCATCGCATACTGAAATCCCTGGAAGAAAAAGCAGGGATTACTCTTGAATCATCGGTAGAAAATCACCTCGATGTGGTGCAGTCGCTGACCGATCATCACACAGTGGAGGAGGTTGTGGAGTCGATTCTAGCGCACGACTGTGGTGAGCTCGTTTGGCTATCTCGTGCTCAAAAGTCTTTATTACATGGCAGCCCTTTGGCCGCGCAGCTGATTTTTCGGCAGCTCAAAGTGAGCAAACACTTATCGCTGAAAGAAGTGTTTCAATGCGAGTTGATATTGTCGGTGCAGTGCTGCTTGCAGCGAGAGTTTTTCGAAGGGGTACGTGCGCTCTTGGTCGACAAAGACGGTCGGCCTTCATGGCGTTATGGTGCGGTGAGGGAGGTAGAGCAAGCGGTGGTGGATTCTTGTTTTGAAATGCCTTGGTCGCAGCATCCGCTGAGCGATCTGTAACTCAGTCTTGGTTATCTGAAGCGCGCGCTTTTGCGGCTTCAATGCGTTCACGGCAATTGGCCTCGATTTCCTCGAGCTCAATTTTTGCCGAGTGAATATCTTCGAGTTGCGTTTCCAGTAACTCACGGGTGCCTTTGAGGCGTTCCAGCATGGCAGCTAGCTGCGCCTCTTCGCCACCTTGGGAGTTGTACAAATTGATGATCTCCCAAATATCATCCAGCGCCCAACCAAGGCGGCGGCCGCGCAACAACAGGCGCAAGTGCGTACGGTCGCGTCGCGAGTACACTCGATTACGTCCTTCACGTTGCGGCTCCAGAAAGCGTTTTTCTTCGTAAAAGCGAATCGTCCTTGTGGTGATGCCAAACTCGCGCGCCAGTTCACCAATGGTGTAGTTTTCTTTCATTTTGAATCTTTACTTTATTTTTCTGATAGTTATCTGGCTTGGCGGGCTTCATTTGAGCGGCCAGCAAAATGCACTATACGGCAGTTTTTAACGTTACGTAAACGTCCGATAGAAATTTAGGTACAGGAAAAATCAAATGCTTAATTGACGTTAACGTAAACGTCAATATAATGGAGGGATTATAAAATGCGTATCATGCTATCAAGCACGTCAAAAGGAGCACTATATGTCCACTTCTGTTGCGGCACTCGTCCAACCAGATCCAGCTATGAAAAAAGTCCGGTTTGTTACAGCTGCCAGTCTATTTGACGGGCACGACGCTTCTATCAACATCATGCGCCGCATATTGCAGGCTGCAGGTGTGGAAGTTATTCACCTTGGGCACAACCGATCGGTTGCCGAAATTGTTGATGCCGCTGTGGCTGAAGATGCCCACGGAATAGCGATTAGCTCGTATCAGGGCGGCCACGTGGAGTATTTCAAATACATGGTGGACCAGCTGCGCGAGCAAGGTGCTGAGCGCATCGCGGTGTTTGGCGGCGGCGGCGGGGTTATTGTGCCGGAGGAGATCGCCGAGCTGCACGACTATGGGGTGGAGTATATCTACGCCCCTGCCGATGGCCAGAAAATGGGTCTGCAGGGCATGATCGACGACATGATCTCGCGCACTCGCGCGCGCTCTGTGGCGGGTGAAGTGGTGTCTGCCGACGCCCTACGTGAAGGCGGCCATCAGGTGTTGTCGCGAATGTTGAGCGCTTTGGAGGAGGGCAGTGTCAGTGCTGCTGATCGCGCCGAGCTGCAAAGCGCCTCCCTGCAACAAGCTGCCAGCACGCCCGTATTAGGAATCACCGGTACCGGTGGTTCAGGTAAGTCGTCGCTAACCGATGAAATCGTGTTGCGATTCCGCTTAGATTATCGGGATGACCTAAAAATAGCCTTGTTGGCGGTGGACCCCACTCGCCGAAAAACCGGAGGTGCGCTGCTGGGTGATCGCATCCGCATGAACGCGATAGAACACCCCAATATATACATGCGCTCCATCGCCACACGTGATGCGCAGGGCGAAGTGCCTGACTACTTGACCGACATGATCGCCGCTACGCGTTTGTCAGGCTTCGATTTGATCATTCTCGAGACCCCCGGTATTGGCCAAGGCGATGCTGGCATTGTGGGGTATTCAGATATTTCGCTCTATGTGATGACGCCAGAGTACGGGGCGGCTAGTCAGCTAGAAAAAATCGACATGCTCGATTTTGCTGATTTGGTAGCGATCAATAAATACGATCGCAACGGTGCCGAAGATGCCTTGCGCGATGTCCGCAAACAGTTCCAGCGCAACGCCGAAGCGTTTGATCGCAGCCCCGACGAGATGCCCGTGATCGGTACGATCGCCGCCCGATTCAGCGACGACGGTGTAGCGGGTCTATACCATGAGTTGGCCAGCCAATTACGTGGCAAAGGGCTGCGCGAGGGCGGAGGCCATTTCACTGTACCAGGTGCACGAGCTTCTACACGTATCTCGGCACTGGTGCCCTCGGACCGCAAGCGCTACCTTGCTGAAATTGCGGAAAAAGTGCGCGGATATAAAGTGGATACAGCAGCGCAAGCTGAGTTAGCGCGTGCTTGCCAGCAACTGCGTGAGTCAGCCCGTATGATGGTTGCCGCCGGTTGCGATGATGCGGATTTACGCCGATTGTTGGACGATAAGATTAAAGACTTACCCGCGCGAAGTTTGCAGCTGCTAGAAGAGTGGCCAGCGCGCGCCGCCAGCTACGATGGCGACGAGCAAGTGGTCAAAATTCGCGACAAAGAAATTCGCACACAGCTGGTGCGCACCAGCATGTCAGGCACCAAGGTATCGCGTGTCTCTATGCCAAAATTTGCCTGTGAAGGTGAGTTGTTGCGCTGGTTGTTGTTAGAAAACCTGCCCGGCTATTACCCCTACACCGCTGGTGTGTTTCCCTTTAAGCGTGATGGAGAAGACCCTACGCGCATGTTCGCCGGCGAAGGTGATGCAGCTCGTACGAATGCGCGTTTCAAGCAGCTGTCCGAACACTCAGATGCCAAGCGTTTGTCCACAGCCTTTGATTCGGTCACCTTATACGGTAACGACCCTGACCTACGCCCTGATATTTACGGCAAAGTCGGCAACTCCGGCGTGTCTGTCTGCACAGTAGAAGATATGGCGCAGTTGTACGATGGCTTTGATCTATGCCACCCGACAACCTCGGTCAGCATGACCATCAACGGCCCTGCGCCGATCGTATTGGCTTTCTACTTTAATGCTGCGGTGAAGCAGCAATTGGCTAAGTTTGCTGCTGAAAACAGTCGTGAACCGGATGAAAAAGAAAGCGCTGACATACGGGCATGGGCCTTGGCCAATGTGCGTGGCACCGTTCAGGCCGATATTCTCAAAGAGGATCAGGGCCAAAACACCTGCCTCTTTTCGACCGAGTTCAGTCTCAAGCTGATGGGTGATATTCAGGAGTTTTTTGTGCAGAACGCTGTGCGCAATTTTTACTCTGTCAGTATCAGCGGTTACCACATTGCAGAAGCCGGAGCCAATCCGATCAGTCAGTTGGCTTTTACTTTGTCTAACGGCTTTACCTACGTAGAAAGTTATCTGGCGCGCGGCATGAAGGTAGACGACTTCGCGCCCAATTTGTCGTTCTTTTTCTCCAACGGCATGGACCCCGAATACACCGTATTGGGGCGTGTGGCGCGGCGAATTTGGGCGGTTGCTATGCGTGAGCGCTACGGCGCGAATGAGCGCAGCCAGAAGCTGAAATACCATATCCAAACCTCGGGCCGGTCGTTGCACGCACAGGAGATGGACTTCAACGATATCCGCACCACGTTGCAGGCGCTGATTGCAATATACGATAACTGCAACAGCCTACACACCAATGCTTTCGACGAAGCAATCACTACCCCTTCGGCAGAGTCTGTTCGTCGCGCTCTCGCGATCCAATTGATCATCAATCGTGAATGGGGATTGGCTAGCAACGAAAACCCGCTGCAAGGCAGTTTTATTATCGAAGAGTTAACCGAGCTCTTAGAAGAAGCGGTGTTGTTGGAATTCGAGAGAATTTCGGAGCGTGGCGGCGTGTTGGGAGCGATGGAAACGGGCTACCAGCGCGGAAAGATCCAAGAAGAGTCCATGCACTATGAGCATAAAAAGCACGATGGCTCACTGCCGATAATCGGTGTTAACACCTTTCTTAATCCGAACGGCCGCGAGCAAGTAGAGATAGAGCTGTCGCGTTCAACAGATGAAGAAAAACAAAGCCAGTTGAAGCGTTTGCAGACTTTTCACTTGGCTCACAGCGATGAAGCGGCGCAGGCTCTTGATAAAGTGCAACAGGTAGCGTTGGCTGACGGCAACGTGTTTGCCGAGCTGGTGGAAGCGGTTGAGCATTGTTCGCTAGGCCAGTTAACCCACGCTCTGTTTGCGGTGGGTGGCAAGTATCGCCGTAACATGTAGCAGCTCTGCTTTGTGTTGATGCTGCAGGCTAGATGCACACAAACTGTTTTGTGTGCGTCTGGCCGTCTATTTGCTGCATTGAAGCTATCTTCACGAACTCAGAAACTGTCATGGCAGCTCCCAATGCGTCAAAAAGCCGCTTTCGATCACTTAGCCAAAAAATTTCTGGTCCAACGTTTAGAACAGGAATTGGCGAGGTCTATCGTGAACTAGAGCGTGAAGGCAAAATACCGGTCGAAGGAATCGAGAAAAAAGCCGCTTATGAAGCCAATAAAGCGGCTAAAGAGGAGGCTCGTGCGCACCCCAAAGGTCCTCTGGGGCGCATCAAACAACTGTTCAACTGGATTGCTGCTCAGTTCGATTGATCATCAATAGTGACGTCGGCACCTAGCTGATTGTAGACAGCGAGCAACTTCCGCATTGAGTCAAAGTGATCAAAATCCACCTTGCCAAGCTCAGGATTTTCTATCGCCTCGTGCAAGGCTTTGCCCAGAGATTCCGGATTTTTACTTTCGCACAAGTGCGCACCTGCCGGTCGAGTTGTGACATCAGTTGCGACAATTCGGTTGCCAAAAAAGCTCGCCTCACGCACTGATACTGCGTCACCGTCCCACCAAGTTGGGCGCACAAAAATATCACCGATCGACATGAGCGCCGATAGTTGAGATGGGTCGATTTCTTTATATTCAAATACTTGTAAGCCTTGCATCAGTTTTTTACATTGTGCTTTGTAGGCTTCGTCTACATCTAGATAGGTCACAAAAACCAAGCACGGCGCGGGCTTATCGCTGCTTGGCAATGCCTGCAGCGCGGTGAGCATTTCCACCACACCGTAGTGTTCAAGATAAGGTGCGGTGCAAACCAAAATAGGGTGCCCAGCCTCTTTTGCGGCCAATACGTCAGCGTAAGGGCTGGTGTCGACGTCGCGCACGGGCGGTAAATAGGCGTTAACAATGGTGATTTTTTCCGCAGAGACCTGCCAATCCAGTAAGACTTGTTTCTGCTTTTCGCTGACACAAACAAAAAAATCGAATTGCTTGAGCATCCAGCGAAAAATCATTCGCTCCCATGCCGCAAGGTTGGCGATAACTTCTGGGAACGCGCCGCCATGGATCGTTAAGATGCGTTTGCCTTGCCGTTTGCCGCCGAGCAATACCGGTGTGCCCCACAGAAACTTCCGCATTGCAGACACATGTATGTGTTCAATATCGCTGGGGTTCTTTCGAAGCATCTGGCCACAGCGCAAGATGCGTTGCATTGATTTGCCATAAACGCGATGTACACCGGGTTCGTCTGGCTCGCCACCGCTGGCGTATAAATCGTACACATGGCAATCGCTGGCTGAAGCTAATAATTTGTGCAGGCGCTGCATGTGGATCGAGATACCACCGTAGTGTGGAGGGTATGAGCCAACAATTGATATCTTTGTCATGGGTGGTCGCTGTTATTTTTTCGATTGAAGTATGCGCAGAGCATAGTGCGTTTTGTCTTTGTTTACCTTCAACGACACGTGATACGGACTCTGAAGCGCCAAATGCCTGTTTTAGCCGGCCGCAAGCGCACGCGTCAGGCGTCTAGCCTATTCGTAGATGAACATTTGGTTAGGTATTCACAGTTCTTGGCCGATGATGTAGTCAATGATTACATCTTGATTCGGTACGTCAGTATCGGTGGAGGATTCTTTGAGTGAAGATGGGCTGCAACCCGAAGTTCGCAAATTGCGAATTCTTGTGGTTGATGATGATCCTGTGGATCGCCTTTATTGTGTGACTTGCCTTAAAAGGTCCGACACACAAGTCTACGAAATCGCTGAAGCCGAAAGTGGAGAGGCGACCTTGCTCGCTTTGGAAAGCGAGCAATTTGATTGCATGCTGTTGGATCAGAATCTGCCCGATGTCACGGGCATTGAGTTACTGAAAAAACTGAATGAGAAGGAACTCACCAAAGGCATGGCGGTGATTATCCTCACGGGCCAAGATACGGTCGAGGTGGCGGCTCAGGCTCTGCGTGGTGGTGCTGCTGATTATGTGCAGAAAAAGTCGGTTTCAACGGACTCTCTAGGACGTGCGATCGGTAACGCCACCGAAAAGGTACGCTTGGAATTGGCCATTTTCCAGGAGCGAGAAGTGCTGGCAAATGCCAATGAGCAATTGCGTGCAAAGCACCGGGAGATCCAAAACTTTTACCACCAAGTGTCGCATGAGCTGCGCACACCACTGACCTCGCTGAGAGAATTTGTCTCGATTGTGTTTGATGGTTTGGCAGAGAATCACGACGAGCAGCAAGAGTATTTGAACTATGCGATGGAAAGCTGTGACCGATTGAGCAGCCTGGTTGAAGACTTGATTGATGCCACACGCGTTGAAAGTGGGAAGCTGCGCTTAAAAGTAGATTGGGTGGCGGCGAGATCCGTTCTGGATTTGCTAGAGCGCACACTGAACGGCATCACGCGAGATGCTGGCCTCGAGGTCAGCTACACGACAGCTGATGATTTACCGCTTATGTGGGCCGATCAGGAGCGTCTGCTGCAAGTACTGACGATTCTGATGACCAATGCGGTCAAATTTACCGCTGAGGGTGGCAAAATTCGGGTGGCTGCAGAAAACGCTGAGGTTGATGGTGTGCCAATGGTGCGCTTGTCGGTTAAAGACACCGGATGCGGCATTGCAGAAGATGACTTAGATGCTGTTTTTTCGCGTTTGTACCAGGTAGAAAAAATAGAAAACGAAGCGAGCACGGGCTTAGGGCTCGGTCTGAGCATTGCCAAAGAGTTGGTTGAGTCGCACCATGGCAGCATAGGTGTGGTGAGTGAACCTCAGGTTGGCAGTACTTTTTTTGTCTGTATCCCGATCGAGCAACAAATTTTCGCTGGTGATAGCGACAATGATGGGCGACAGGATGATCTTGAGCATACTTTCAGTGACGCAGCGTAATGTGAAATAGATTTTTACCGCGTTAAAACGTCAGTCCGTACAACATAAAAAAAGCCGCGCCCTGAATAATTCAGGGCGCGGCTTTTGTGCGCTTAGGCAGGAGCAGTGGGCTCTTGCCTAAAGTTGGCACAACTCAGTCAGTATTAGTAGGTTCTGTACTGCTGGGTTTTTCTGATGCCTCTACTGGGGCTTTGCTCGCAGGTGCTGGTGCAGCTGGTGGCGTGCGTGCCAGTGCTGGCGCTTGTAGCTCAGCAGCTACCGGGCGAATGCTCGCCGCTGGCTGAGGTTGGAGAGCTGGCTTGGCTTCTGCTGGTGGCGCGGCTGCAACTGGCGGAGGCACCACGGCTGTAGTCTCCGTTTTTGCAGGAACGGGCGCAGGAGTCGCTGGCTTAACAGCTGGTGCCGCATTTTGCTCGGGAGCAATCGCCACTGGAGCCGCAGCTTCGCTAGCGGATGTTTTTGCTTCCGGGCTTACCGTTGCAGCGACTGCACCTACCGCAGCAGCAGGTGCGGCTACATTAGCTGCCGACTCTGTGCTTTTGGCGGTGTTGTCTGACCGTTTAGCCTTCGAGCTGTCGTTGTCGCTGCTCGCCTCATCGCCGTCGGTCTTCGCTTTGGGCTGGCGATTGCGGGGCGCTCGTTGACGCTTTGGTGCAGCTGGCGCTTCACCTTCAGCCGTTTGCTGGGCATTGTTAGCGCCATCAGCTTTGGCAGTGTCTTCTAAGCCAGAATCTTGCGACTGCTCGCTATTCTCACTCTCGTTTCCTTCTGCACCTTTGCGACGACCACGACGGCCACGACCACCACGACGACGACGACGACGCTGTTGCTGATCGCCACCTTCCTCGGTGTTCTGTGAATCGCCGTCGGGCAGTTGAGCTTCGGCTGCTTGATCAACAACTTCTGCTTCGGTCTCGGCAGCTTTTGCTTCGTTGTTCTTTTTCTTGTTGCGGTTGTTTTTGTTTCGGTTGTTCGACTTTTTCTCTTGCGAGTCGTTGCCGTTGTTTTTCTTCTTTTTGTTGTTGTCTTCGTCTTTATTGTTGTCGCGGGCATTGCTGTCACGTTGCCCGGCGTCACGCGCGTTGTCATCGCGATTGTTTTTGTTGCGGTTGTTCTTATTGCGATTATTGTTGCGCGGGTTTTTATTGCGGTTGTTATTGTTGCCACGACTATTGCGCGAGCGCGAGTTGTCGCTGCGTTCAGTGGTTTCAACGTCAGCTTCGTTGGCTGCAGCCACAGCAGCAACCGGTGCAGCGCCAAACAACTTATTGAACACACGCTTGATCACGCTCGATTGCTCGGCGATAGGGTGTGTTTGCGCTTCGGCTTTTTGCTGGTCACGACGAGCTGGTGGCGGCGCTGGCTGGCGCGGCACAACACCGCGCACAGCGGCGGCCTCTGACTGGCTAGCAGTCGTGGCTGCGTTCTCTGGCACGCTGGGGTTTTCGGGCTTTTCGACCAGCTGATAACTGCGACGGGTTAAGGCCGCGTGGTCTGAGTCGTTGCTACGCACGCGTTCGATTTCGTAGCGTGGGGTTTCTAGGTGCGGGTTAGGCACCACTAACAGACGTACTCCGCTGCGTTTTTCAATCGCTTCGAGCTGGTCGCGTTTTTCGTTCAACAAAAAGCTCGCAACGTCGACAGGCATTTGCCCAACCACGTTAGAGGTGTTGTCTTTCATTGCTTCATCTTCGAGCAAACGAAGAATCGAAAGAGACAATGACCCGATGCTGCGAATGGCACCTTGGCCAGAGCAGCGCGGGCAAACTTCTTGGAAAGCATCACCCAGCGATGGACGTAGACGCTGACGTGACATCTCCAGCAAGCCAAATCGAGAGATGCGGCCCACTTGTACACGGGCACGATCTACTTTGAGTGCTTCACGCAAACGTGTTTCAACCGCTCGTTGATTGCGGTTGGCCATCATGTCGATGAAGTCAATCACCAGCAGGCCGCCCAAATCGCGCAAGCGCAGTTGGCGAGCCAACTCGGTGGCAGCTTCGAGGTTAGTGTTAGTTGCTGTCTCTTCGATGTCAGCGCCTTTGGTTGCGCGCGCTGAGTTAACGTCTACCGAGACAAGAGCTTCGGTGTGATCAATCACGATCGCACCGCCCGAAGGCAGAGTCACTTCACGGTTGAAAGCAGACTCGATTTGCTGTTCGATTTGGTAGCGAGTGAAGAGCGGCGTAGAGTCTTCGTAGAGTTTCAGCTTGCGCGCATTTTGCGGCATGGTGATATCGATAAAAGCACGTGCTTCGTCGTAAATACCTTGCTCGTCGATGAGGATCTCACCGATGTCGCTGCGGAAGTAGTCGCGCAGCGCGCGCACAATGACGTTGCTCTCTTGGTAGACCAAGAAGGGTGCTTTGCGAGAATCAGCAGCTTCGACAATCGCGGCCCAGACTTCAGCTTGGTAGTTGAGGTCCCATTGTAGCTCTTCGGCAGACCGACCGACGCCGGCAGTACGGACGATAATGCCCATGCCGTCGTCCATTTCGAGGCCGTTCATGATCGAGCGAAGCTCGGCGCGCTCTTCGCCTTCAATGCGGCGTGATACGCCACCGGCGCGCGGGTTGTTTGGCATCAGCACCAAAAAACGCCCAGCCAAACTGATGAAGGTGGTGAGGGCGGCACCCTTGTTACCACGTTCTTCTTTTTCAATTTGGACCAAGATTTCTTGGCCTTCTTTCAAACCTTCTTTGACGTTAGGTCGTCCACTTTCGCCTTGGACCTTAGGGTCTAGGCACTCGCGTGCGACTTCTTTGAAGGGCAGGAAGCCGTGGCGCTCTGCGCCGTAGTCGATAAAGACGGCTTCAAGGCTAGGCTCAACGCGAGTGACTTTGCCTTTGTAGATGTTTGATTTTTGTTGTTCTCTGGTGCCGCGTTCAATGTCCAGGTCTTCGAGACGTTGGCCATCGACGATGGCCACCCGAAGTTCTTCGCCGTGTGTGGCGTTGATTAACATTCGTTTCATGGAGGTGTTCCGAGGTAGCCCGCACAGGGGCTTCACACGCGCTCGCGTAGGCGCAGCGCAGTGCTCGCATAGTCAGCGGCCGCACGGTAATGTCGGCGGCCAGCGGAGAATGCGTGTTGAATAACTGAGTAGGCAACATGCCGGTATCCAGTGCGGTATATTTTTATTTTTCGATGTCCGGCGAGGTATTTCATTCGCGCGGACCGCAATTTATTCGAGGGCTGTTGTCATCTGTGACAACTTTCTACCCTCGTCTAGTAAAAACTTATAGGTTGAGGCGGTGATGTCCCGCGCCTTGCAACCATTTCGCGTATCTGAGAATTGTCCGATGTGCTCTTTCGTTAAAGAGAACCGCAATCTCGGGCATTTTGGCCAGCGAAAAAGGTGGGGCTGCGAGTGACTGCCGCTGCAGTCCCTACATCTCACAATAGGTCAACTTCAGGGCTGCTGCACAAATCTTCACCAGCAATCACACGCAGCTAGCTTGCCAAGTGCGCTGATTTGAAGAAGTTTTTAGCGAAATTAGTTCTGCTAGCAGCAGGTTCAAAGTGTGTGCGAGGAGATTCTCTTGGCAAGACTACAACCAAGTCAAAAGTAGCCAGCTTGTGCTGTTTACTCGCCCAAATGAGCGTTTTGAAGAGCGATTGAACGCCGCCAGAAGCCCCGCAGCAATTTCGAACAGGCGGCTAGGCGAGATCTTGCTTAGCTGTTGACCCATATGAAGCGTTAGAATATATCACCGTTTTGAGAGAACCACCAATTGTCTACTTCCTCAAGTAAAGATTCTGCAACACCACAGCGCACATCTGTACGAATAGCGGAGGTGCCAGAGGGCCTCGAAGGGCAGCGTCTCGACAATTTTTTGCTGCGAGAGCTGAAAGACGTGCCGCGAGGCGTGATCTACAAGCTCTGCCGAAAAGGGCAAGTGCGTGTTAATGGTGGTCGGGCAAAACCCGACCGTCGCTTAGCGCAGGGCGACAAAGTGCGTATCCCGCCTGTTGAAGCGCACGACGAAAAAAAACAGGTGCGCGTGCCGGATGCATTGATCCAGCAGCTCGAGGCCGCTGTTGTTTTTGAAGACGATGATCTCATCTTGCTCAACAAACCGGCGGGCATCGCTGTGCACAAAGGCACGGGGGTCCATTTTGGTGTGGTCGAAGCGTTTCGCCAAAGCCGAGACGCTGGCACTGGTTTTGATCTGGCGCACAGACTTGATCGCGAGACCAGTGGTTGCTTGTTGATGGGCAAGCACGCGGGAGCTGTTCGTGCCTTGCAGGCACTGTGGAAGCAGCGCTCTGTAGAAAAACGCTACAGCGCGTTGCTCTGTGGCCGCTGGCCTAAGGGCGAGCGCACCATCATCTCGCAGATGAAAAAAAACCAACTGCGTGGCGGGGAACGTGTCACCAGCAGTGGCGAAGGCGGCAAGCGAGCGGTAAGCCATGTGCGACTGATAAAACAAGGCTTGGCTTGCAGCCAGGTGGAGGTGCATATAGAGACGGGCCGTACCCATCAAATTCGTGTGCACACGCAAGAAGCTGGGCACCCGGTGCTAGGTGACGACAAATACGGCGACCGAGCACTGAACAAAGCCTTCGAGCGCGCTGGTCACAAACGCATGTATTTACATGCGCAAGAGCTAATCTTTGATTGGAAAGGGCAGCGTAACTGGCGTATTCCGGCACCCGCTGATTGGTCAGAGACATTGAATACCAAGATTTATCCATCACCTTAACTAGGCAATGGCACGATCCGTGATTTGCATGGTCGTATTCATCTGATTTAACTACAAGATTTGTCACACACTGTTTGGCTAGGCGCAGTTGCTGTGTCGGTCGATATGGAACACGAGATTTAGATATGAGCGAACCCATTAATCCCAGATCATCCTCTTCTTCACGTACCGAGACTTGGGAACGGGCGACGATAAAAGAGTTGGCCAATGGCGCCTTGGTTGAGCAGCGCCGCAGCCGCCGCTGGAGCCTTTTCTTCCGCTTTTTGTTGGTGGCCTATATTGGCTTTGTCACGTTGATGGCATTTCGTAATCACCTGTTCCCTGACACCACAAGCACCACCGATCACACCGCTATGCTGGCGATGTCTGGCGCTATCGCAGCAGACGGTGACGGTATTACGGCGCAAGGTGTGCTGCCTTCGCTGCGTAAAGCGTTTAAAGATGACTCCGCCAAAGCCGTGGTACTCAGTATCAACAGCCCAGGTGGTAGCCCCGTGCAATCCGGCATCATCTACGATGAGATCGTGCGTTTGCGCGCCGAGTACCCAGACAAAAAACTCTACGCCGTCGTGCAGGACATGGCTGCTTCAGGTGGTTACTACATCGCTTCTGCCGCCGATGAAATCTACGTGGATAAGGCCAGCATCGTTGGCTCCATTGGTGTGGTCACCAACGGTTTTGGATTCGTAGGCACCATGGAAAAACTCGGCGTTGAACGCCGCATGATCACTGCCGGTGAAAACAAAGGCATGCTTGATCCTTTCTCGCCTTCACGTGAGTCGGACGTGGAGCACATGCGCACATTGGTTGCCGACATCCACGAGCAATTCAAAAGTGTGGTTCGTCAAGGTCGTGGTGATCGACTCAAAGAAGACGATCAAATCTTCACCGGGAAATTCTGGACAGGCGAGCAGGCGATCAAGCTAGGCTTGGCAGATGGTCTAGGCAGCGTAGATTATGTTGCCCGCGAGATTGTCGGCGTCGAAGAAGTGATCGAATACGGCCCCAAGAAAAGCTTGCTTGATCAGTTGGCCAGCCAAATTGGCGTGTCTTTTTACCACTCGGTGAAAACAGACATGTTTGGTGGCGGCCAGTTGTTTCAGTGATTTGGTTTGGTGCGCCATGCTGCTGCGCACCATCATCTCTGTAGCCAATTTCATCAGAAGGTTTGTCTCTTGGTCGAGCGCACACTAGCTGTTCATCAGACCCGCACCTTAGTCGATCAAGAGGCGACTGAAGCGCTGGGTGCCGAACTTGGCACTCAGTTACGCGCGCCTACTGTGGTTCACCTTGAGGGCGACTTAGGCGCGGGTAAATCCACTTTGTCTCGCGGTATGCTGCGCTCGTGGGGCGAGACCGGTCCAGTACGCAGCCCTACATATACCCTGATCGAAACTTACGAGACAGACATCGGCACAGTGCACCATCTGGATTTGTACCGGCTAGGTGATCCAGAAGAGCTCTACTATCTTGGGCTCGACGATATGCTAGCGCGCCCAGCGGTGTGGCTTATCGAATGGCCGGCGGTTGCCGAAGGCGTTTTGCCAGCACCCGATTGGCAAATTTTCCTCGCATATAAAGGCGAACAACGCGAAGCCGAATGGCGTCATTTCTACCGCGTCAAATAAAACTCCTTGTTTATTTCTCAAGCTCTACTTTAATCCTTAGTCAGAATCATTAATTTCAAGTTGCCAAAGCGCGGTTTTTTGGCCTGGTTTTCTCGCTGTAGCCCATGCGTTTGCTGAATAAGCAGTCGATTGGACTGCTCGGCGGGTTTGCGTGACGGCAACTTGTATGGCTTGACGATGGGTTATCTACGGGTAAGCCAGCGTTTCACTGGTTGAGGCAATGGGCAAAAGCAAACTCTTTAGACGTCGTTTTTTAAAGACCTCTGTCTCTGCAGGTAGTCTGGCCATATTGCAGGCAGTCAGCGGTGTGGCCGAAGCTGGTCAAGCTCGGTTGTTGGGCGTACGTTATGGAACCCATGAAGGCCAAACGCGGCTTGTTCTCGACCTAGACTCAACCGTTCGTATCAAAAACTTCGCGCTGGACAACCCGCCAAGGTTGGTGGTCGATATCCCTAATGCGTTGAGTGAAGCGCGCATGCCCGACAGCTTTGGTGACGACCCGATAATTCGATCTGTGCGTGATGGTAAGCGGCCTGATGGCGGCCTGCGATTAGTCTTCGAGACGCACGGCGTTGCCACTGCCCAGACTCGCTACCTCAAGCCTGCAGCCGATAACAACTTCCGTATAGTGCTCGACTTAAAACAAGTTGCTGGCAAGACTGTCGCCAAACGCAAGCCGCAAGTTGTCGAGAAAGCAGAACGACCCGCGACAAAAATTTTGTCTAGATCACCCAACGTCATCGTCGCTATCGACGCCGGCCACGGTGGCAAAGACCCAGGCGCTCTAGGCGCGCGCAGCAGTCTTGAAAAAAATATAACGCTGGATATGGCAAAGCGCTTGGCCAGGTTGCTCGAAGCAACACCTGATATCACACCCGTGTTGGTGCGAAACGATGACCAGTTTGTCTCTTTGTCTAGGCGCGTAAACATCACCCGCGAGGCCAAAGCCGATCTGATGATTTCGCTACACGCCGATTCCTTTGATGACCAGCGTGCATCCGGTTCATCGGTATATGTTTTGTCTACCAAGAGCGCGAGCTCCGCGGCGGCCAAGTTCTTAGCAGCCAAAGAAAACAAAGTAGGCGGCCTGGGCAAAGGTGAGCCTGACGCACTGCGTAAAATCATTCTTGATTTGTCACAAGGCGCTTCACGCGAGCTGGCCCATGATGCGGCTGGTCGAATTCTTAAGCACGTGGGCAAAGTGAACAAGCTGCACAAGAAATCAGTGGAGCACGCCGGCTTTGTGGTGCTAAAAGCACCCGACGTACCATCTGTTTTGGTGGAGATGGCGTTTATCTCCAACCCAAAAGAAGAGCGCCAACTCAGCACCTCATCGTACCAAGAGCGTTTTGCTTCATCGCTGCGCGACGGCATCATCGAGTACTTTATCAACAACGCGCCCTACGGCACCAATTACTACGCCAAGTATCGTGGTGGCGGTAACCTGATCGCCTCGGCTGACTAACGCGTAGTTGCTTACTCAAATTGAATTTGAACACCTTCCTTGTGAAGGTGTTTGTTTTGTGGCTCAAATGGGCCAGCCTTTCATTTTTCTTTTTTAGTCCGTGCAAGCGACGGTACCTATTCACTCACGGATACCGGCGTTTCCGTAGCCAGTGAAGCGCAGGCGATTGCTGACAGAGTTGGAGCTATCGAGCGGGTTTCAAACAGACAGGCCGCTGACAAATCTGGAACTGTCAGGCTTACCTCCGTCCCCATAGTTGTGAATCGCTTACTTGTGCCTCAAGTGAAGCGACTTTTAATCAAATATCCTGAACTGAGTATCGAGCTAATTGCAGAGAGTCGAGACTATAGTCTTACCCGCAGGGAAGCTGATTTGGCTATCCAGTTTTCACGTCCAGTTCAGGGTGGTACACAACTCAAGGCTCGCCGAATTGGTCAGTGGCGCTACGCTTTATACGCCGCTACAAACCAAGGCCCTGAAGATGATCTTGGTCTGCCGCTGATATTGTATGATGAAACATTGGCGCACCTTCCCCATGCTCAGTGGATTGAACGTGCGGCCCGAGTGCATGCTGCCGGGATATCGACACTACGAGTTCATGATGCAGAAACGGCAATTGAAGCGGCCCGCGCGGGCATCGGTCAGGCCATACTACCTATCCCAATTGCGTCCCAAACCGAGGGGCTGCGCCGAATTTCACCAACCTCAGTACAGACAGAACTTGGATCCGAAATTTGGCTGATTGGCCATGCGGACCAAATCGGGCTGCCCAGAGTTTCATGTGTGACTAATTGGGTTAACGACATATTGGGGAGGGCAAGGTGAGCAATTTACTAGAAAAGTGTTCACCTTTAGAGCCCCAAAAGCTTACTTGGCGAAGTGTTTATCCAGCTTGTCGAGCACTGCTAAACCTTGCTCTCGATCACCCTGTGCAGCGTAGGCTTGAAACCGAGCGTAGGCATCAGATTCGGCAATCGCTTGTGTTGAAAACTCTTCAAACAGCTTATTCAGGCTAAGCCCTCGAGAGCTTGCCAGGGTCTTAAGCCGAGCGTGCTTGTCGTCTGGAATTCGTATTGTCAGTGTGCCCATCTCAGTGACCTCCAACTTGCGTTAAAAACAGCCTTGGCGTGATGATCTCTATGTGAGGAAATCGTAGCTCAGCGCCTTTGAAATCTTTCGTGTTGCCCGTGATGATATGCGTTGCGCCGCCCGCCACAGCGAGCTCTAGCACGTGATTGTCGGCCTCATCCTTCAGGTTGGGTCGCCATAAAAAATACACGCTGACCCACTCACAGCATCGAAAGAAAGCGCTTAGAAGCGCTTGTCTTTCCTGCGCAGAAAGAGGGCTATTTTTGAAGATTTTGTCGCGCTGCATCAGCGCTTCAAACTCAGCCAATAACGCATTCCCCATGATCGGCTTAGCCTTGCCTTGCAGGCATTGCCTGATGATTTCTCGAGGCGCGGTGTCTGCTTTCAGCAGGGCAGAGACAAAGACGTTGGTGTCGACAATAACAGTTTGTATCATGAGTTTATGATAGCATATATGCTATCAATATGCTGATAGTCAGTTATCGGTCGCTTTGAGGCAAAACTTGTGTAAAAAAACTGAATAGATGTCCAGAGTACTGTTCATCACAAGCGAAAATCGTATGGTTGTATCCTCGATGACCGGATGGTGTGTTGGCGTTTGCGCAACTGAACACTCGATTTCCCTGCTCAAAAGTTGCCAGCATTGTGGTCTACTAACTTCAGCTCATCAAAACGGTCGCTTTTAAAGCACGCCCATGTCTTCGCAGCAGAGCGGCAAGAATGGCAAACAGCTAGTTGCTGAGCGAGCTATTTGTCAATCTCAACCGTTGATTGTAGCGGACAGCGCAAGCTGGCTCGTGGCACAATACGCGGCTATGCCAATACAAAAACTACCTGAGCAATTGATCAACCAAATCGCCGCGGGCGAGGTGATCGAGCGACCTGCGTCGCTGGTCAAAGAGTTGATGGAAAACGCGCTGGATGCGGGTGCAACTGAGCTGCAAATAGATGTGGAGCTTGGTGGAGTTCGCCGTGTGCGTATCCGCGACAATGGTCACGGCATTCCTGCAGAACAGCTGCCGCTGGCATTGGAGCGTCATGCGACCAGTAAAATTGCCAGCCACGATGATTTGCACAGTGTGTCTTCGTTGGGCTTTCGCGGAGAGGCGCTGCCCAGTATCTCTTCGGTCTCTCGGTTGACGTTAACCTCGCTTGCCAAGGGTGAAGAGCAAGCGTGGCAGGTGATCTGCGATGCGCGCGGGGCGCCTACCGATGCGCAGCCAGCGGCGCACCCACAAGGCACTACTGTCGAAGTGCTGGATCTCTTTTTTAATGTGCCGGCTAGGCGCAAGTTTCTAAAGCGAGAGCGCACAGAATTCACTTACATAGAGCAAGTGATCAAGCGCTTGGCATTAGCACGACCAGAAGTCAGCTTTAAACTCAGTCATAACGCCAAACCTGTTTTGCACTGGCGCGCAGCGCTGCCGGGCACCGAGGCGGCGCGGGTGCGTGATGTGTTGGGTAAGGCGTTTGCCGAAAACGCTTTTGAAATAGATCAGCAGGACGACAGCGAAGCGCTGCGCCTGCGTGGTTGGATTGCACAGCCAAGTTTTTCGCGCAGCCAAGGCGATATGCAGTACTTCTTTGTCAATGGTCGTCTGGTCAAAGATAAGTCGTTGGCGCACGCGGTTAAACGGGCCTACGCCGATGTGCTCTACCACGATCGTTTCCCCGCTTTTGTTTTGTTTCTCGAAATGGACCCGCGCGGGGTGGACGTCAATGTGCATCCGGCAAAAACGGAAGTGCGCTTTCGGGATGGGCGCAGCGTCTATGATTTTGTCAGGCGATCATTGCAAGGTGCCATGTCGGCGCTGCGACCGGGTGGAGCGGCGCTAGCCGATGGGCCGGGTTTTTCGGGTGCGCTCAATGTATCGCCAGAGACGGGAGAAGTGCTCGACAACGAAGCGCCATTTTCAGCTCACTCGGCGGCGCAGTCACCCAGCTTAAATTTGCGCTCTGCGGCGGGCGCCGGATTTCAAGGCCGTTCGATGCCCTCGCAGCAGCAGCCGTTGCGGAATCTGATCGCAGAGAGCAGTAACCAGTACAACGCTTTGTTGGCGCCCGAAGGCGCGGTGGCGGGTGATATGCCCAGCGCCAGTGCTGATGTCATGGCTGCTGATCAAGAGTCTCCGCCCTTGGGTTATGCCTTGGCGCAGATTCACGGTGTGTTCATCCTCAGCCAGACGGCGGACGGGGTTGTATTGGTCGATATGCACGCAGCGCACGAGCGCATCACCTACGAGCGCTTGAAGGACCAATATGCCCAGCAAGGCGTACGTGCCCAGCCGCTGTTGGTGCCGCTGACTTTAGCCGTTGCGCGTGCAGAGGCTGATCTGGTGGAGCGCTATCAGGAGATGTTTCAGCGTGTAGGTTTTGAACTCGATCGTGCGGGGCCAGAGGCTGTGATGGTGCGGCAGATACCGGTGTTGTTGCGTGCGGCTGATAGCGAGCAATTGTTACGTGATGTATTGGCGGATTTGACCGAACTGGGGGAGAGCGGCCGAATTCAGGAGCGTGCCGACGAAGTGCTGAGCAGTATGGCGTGTCACGGTTCGGTTCGTGCCAATCGGCAGCTTGGGCTGTCTGAAATGAACGCCTTATTGCGAGACATGGAGGCGACCGAGCGCTCCAATCAATGCAACCATGGCAGGCCGACGTGGGTGAAGCTGCAGACCCGTGATTTGGACAAGCTCTTTATGCGGGGGCAGTAGCGCGATGAGTGCTGCGTATCCGGCTGTTTTTATTATGGGGCCAACAGCCTCCGGGAAAACGGCGCTCGCTATCACCTTGGCCGAACGTTATAACGCGCTGTTGATCAACGTCGATTCGACGCAAGTCTACAAGCGATTCAATATCGGCGCGGCTAAGCCTGACGCAGAAGAGCTAGCCCGTGGGCCGCACGAGCTTTTAGACATTCGCGAACCGTGGCAGCCCTACACTGTGGGTGACTTTTGCCAAGATGCGGCTGCACTTATTAAGCAGGCGCATGAGCAAAAACGCCTGCCGGTATTGGTCGGCGGCACCATGATGTACTTTCGTGCGTTGCAATTTGGGCTCAGTGATCTGCCGTCGAGCGATGCTGAGACGCGCGCGATGTTTCAGCAACAATTGGCCGAAAAAGGCCTGCCAGCGCTGCGTCAGCAGTTGGCGGCTATTGATGCGGCCACGGTTGAGCGAACTGAAGAGGGCGACACGCAGCGCACTCTGCGCGCGCTTGAGGTTTGGCATGACACCGGTCGCACACTAAGTGATTGGCAGCGCGAACCTGCGGTGCCAGTTTTGCCGTTGGATGTTTTGTCGTTGGTGCTGTGGCCTGAGCCGAGGGCGTTGCTGCATCAGCGCATTGCCATGCGCTTTGATGCCATGTTGCAGCAGGGCTTTGTTGAAGAGGTGAAGCAGTTGGCAGCGATGCCAGAAATTGATGCAAGTTTGCCAGCGATGCGCAGCGTGGGTTACCGACAGGTGCTGGCGCATTTGCAAGGCGAGTACACGCTTGATGAAGCGCGAGAGCTGGGCGTGATTGCGACACGTCAGCTGGCCAAGCGGCAGTACACTTGGCTGCGCCGTTGGCCAGATGCGCACTACCTAAACCCCTTTGACGGCGAAGAGCAGATGATTGATGCTAGCGTGAAACTTATACAAGCTTGGAAGCCCGAGCTATTACACAAGAAACAAGAGGGATAGCACATGAGCCTGCCTAGCAGCCTTGATCAACAAATTGGAAATACCCGTTTGGTGCGCATGCAGCGATTACCTGATAACTCGAACGGCAGTCAGCTTTTTGCCAAGCTCGAAGGTGATAACCCTGCAGGCTCGGTAAAAGACCGGCCCGCATACAATATGATCAAGCAAGCGCTTGCTCGCGGCGACATCAAAGCCGGAGATACTCTGATTGAAGCGACCAGTGGCAACACCGGCATCGCGCTGGCAATGGTGGCTGCCATTATGGGTATTCGCATGGTGTTAATCATGCCCGACAACCTCACCATTGAGCGTCGTCAGCTGATGCTGGTCTACGGCGCAGAGCTGATATTGGTGACAAAAGAAGAGGGTATGGAAGGAGCGCGTGACCGTGCGCTGGCCATGCAGGCGGCGGGTGAGGGTAAAGTGCTGAACCAGTTTGCCAACCCTGATAACCCTGCGGCGCACTATCTCACTACCGGCCCAGAGATTTGGCAGCAAACGGGCGGAAAGGTTACGCACTTTGTCTCGTCCATGGGGACCACTGGCACCATTATGGGCGTTTCGCGCTTTCTAAAAGAGCAGAATCCCAAAATTCAAATTCTTGGCGTGCAGCCTTCCGAGGGTTCGTCCATCCCGGGTATCCGAGCTTGGCCAAAAGAGTACTTGCCAGAAATATTTGATGCTACTCGCGTAGATAAAGTATTGGAAGTTAGTCAAAGCCAAGCCGAAGACTGTGCTCGTGAAATGGCCAGAGTTGAAGGTGTTTTTGGTGGTATTTCATCGGGCGGTGCCATGCACGCGGCGCTTAAAGTGTGCGCAGAAGAAAAAGACGCGGTGGTGGTGACTATTGTTTGCGATCGCGGTGATCGTTATCTTTCGTCTGGAGTGTTTGGCGCGTCTTAAGTCTGAAGCTCGCGCTTCAATACTCGGTTGTTTAGTGCGAGTTTGACGGTTTAGTGCTTTGTTTTGGAAGGGGGGTTGCCTGTCGCAACACTCCGCAGCTTTTGTGCAGAGTGTGAGGGGTGGGGCGAGCAGATCTTTGATGCGTTAGTTGCTGAACTCGACCTCAAAGCAGACTTCAGTGCCGGCGACTCGCAATACATCGCTGTGGCCAAGCTTGACCGGAGCGTCATCGAGTACTTGGTCATTGACTGTCGCTTGGTCTTCACACTGCATGGTCTCCACGTGCAGTGCATAAAAACCATCGCTTTGACGATTGATCGCGACAACTTGAACACCGGGTCGACCGATAGTGGTGACAGGCTTTGTAATATTGACCGATGTTCCGGCTTTGGCGCCCGACTGAATTTTGATCACCGCGCTGCCGATGTTAGAGCTGTTGTCGTCATTCTGAGCAGGGGGCATGGCGACCGGTATGTCGTCTTCATCGCCATCGGCCAGAGCGGTCTCTGCCACCTGGTTAGAGACGTTGCTGACCACGCGGGCTGTCAGTGCAAATTTACCAATGCGTATTGTGGCACCAGGTGTCAGGGTTGTGGGTTCGCTGACGCGCGTTCCATTGACTGTGGTTCCGTTTGTGCTCTGGTTGTCGCTTAGAACGTAGTTCCCGTCTTGCAACTCGACGACCGCGTGTTGGCCGCTAACTTCGCGGCCGCGAAGCTGGATGTCGTTGGTGCTGCGGCGTCCTATTTCTGTTCTTGATTTGTGCAGCGGAAATTCACGCGCTTCACTTTCGCCGTCTGTGAGGATCAGTTTCATCATAGTGTTAGATCTATCTGCTCTTTAGTGATGATCGCTGCGTCTAGAATACCAATTCTTGGCATCCGGTGGTAAGCAAAGTGAATACTTTTTTACGCGTAAATCGATCGGGTCGTTGACCTATCCTCTGGTCGGTGCGTCCTGCTGGCCAACGTATCTCAAAAAATTATTCCCTAATACACTTTGAGTGCTTTTAGTTTTCGAAGAGCAGCGCCCTAAGCGGACGAAAATAGCCTGTGGGCTGCCGTGCCCTCTGTGCGGAGTTTTCCGACTCAAAAAACAGTGCGGAAAAAACTTCTTCATACTTGAGGCTAGCACACAATTTTAATTGTGCGTTCCCAATTGCGTAAAAAGTTCAATCTGACCAAAATAGGTCACCTCAAGCCACGCTAGACGTATGTCGTCGTTGAGCGTCAGGGGCTATCGCGGCAGAGGTTGTTGCACGTGGTTTGGAAAATTACTGAATTAGAATTCAAATTGGCGTGTTTTCTGAATTAAACTACGTTGTCTTGGTGGCGAATTTGCGCATCGAAAATCGGAGTGTCACATCAGTGGAAAAAACTTGGCTTAATCAGCAACCTGAGCTGCGACAGTGGTATCAGGGTGCCGTGGGGCAAGCGTTGTTAGGGCATGCAAAACAACGCCTTGATTTGATGTTGCCACAAGTGTTTGGATTCCGTGGCGTGCAAGTCGGCCAAATAGCACCAGACATGCCTTTGTTAGAGCGCGCTGGGTTGATGCGGTCTTTTGTGGTTGACCCTGAAGGTGCTGCGGTGGGTGCTGACATGGTGGGTGATGCGACCAAGCTACCCCTGTGCGCTGATAGCTTTAATTTGGTTTTTTTGCCCCACACCTTAGATTTTTGCGAACAACCTCACCATGTATTGCGTGAAGCTGATCGTTTGCTTACCTCTGATGGCTATTTGCTGTTAATGGGTTTTAATTTGTTCAGTCGGTTTGGTGTGCGTCGCGCCGCGCAAAAATGGCGCGGTGGCGTACCGTGGCAAGGTCATTTTTTTACTCGCGGACGCGTTGCTGATTGGCTCTCTGTATTAAATTTCCAGATCGTTGAAGTTGCAGGAGTGTCCAGCGGTTCTATTTCTACCCCTATCAGAGGTGGATTTGGTGAGCAAATTCGAGGGCTACGGGAGTATTATTCACCGGTCTACATGGTTTTGGCGCGCAAGCGTACGGTACCGCTGAACCCATCGATCGAAAACTGGGCAGCCCGTCGTCCGCGCGCGGCTAATGTTGTTACAGGTTTGTTCAGCGACGGCGCACGCCGTGGAAATACACAGCGAGAGTCTCAACCGCCCACACCACCTAAGAATGAAAACACGTGACTGAAATTGTTAAAATTTACACCGACGGTGCTTGCCGTGGTAACCCTGGTCCTGGTGGCTGGGGTGCCTTGCTTGTGTTAGGTGAAAAGCGCAGAGAAATGTGCGGTGGTGAACGTAACACTACAAACAATCGTATGGAGTTGGTGGCAGCTATCGAAGGTTTGGGTGCATTGAAGCGGCGCTGTAAAGTGCAACTGATCACTGACTCAAAGTACGTACTCAAAGGCGTCACCGAGTGGATGGATGGTTGGAAAAAACGCGGTTGGAAAACTGCTTCTAAACAGCCAGTTAAAAACGTCGATCTTTGGCAGCAGCTCGATAAAGCCTGCAGCGAACATGATGTTGAATGGCAATGGGTCAAAGGGCACGCAGGGCATCCCGGCAATGAGCGTGCCGATCAATTGGCTAACCGTGGGATTGATGAACTGGCATGAGCAAAGAAGATAAACGACAGATCGTACTCGACACAGAGACAACGGGGATTGATCCGCGCCAAGGGCACCGCATAGTCGAGATCGGTTGTGTTGAAATGATTAATCGGCGCCTAACTGGGCGTCACTATCACCAGTACATTTGCCCAGATCGTCGCGTTGATCCGGAAGCGGTGGCTGTTCACGGCATCACCGACGAATTTCTGATGGACAAGCCTCGGTTTGGCGAGATTGTCGACGCCTTTATCGACTTTGTCGATGGTGCTGAGCTTGTTATTCACAACGCGCCATTTGACGTCGGCTTTCTCGATGCGGAGCTTTCTTGGTTGCGCCCAGCTAGGCCCGCAATCACTACGCACTGTGGCGTATTAGATACCTTGAAGATGGCGCGGGACATGTTTCCCGGACAGCGGGCCAGTCTTGATGCGCTGTGTAAACGCTACGCAATCGATAACAGCCACCGAACTTTGCACGGGGCATTGTTAGATTCCGAGATCCTTGCTGACGTCTATCTGTACATGACAGGTGGGCAGACCGATTTGATGTTGGCCGAAGAGCTGGAGAAAAGCGGTGATAACGAGCAACAGGCAATTAGTATCGACCCGGAGCTCGCGGCTAAGCTAGTAGTGCAACGCGCTGATGCACAGGAGATAGCAGCACACGAGGAATACCTCAACATGGTTGACGATCAGAGCGGAGGCGAAACACGCTGGCGTATTTTGCAGCAATCTTAGCGGTCGACTGGCAAAATTCGCAAAAGTGTCGATGCATTGCAGGTGTCTTCAAAGTGCATTCACGCTTTGAGAGACTGGTTCAAATAGGTGTAGAGGTTTTGGAAGTACGCGCGGCGATCTCACCGCGCGCATCCGGCAGTTCTGATTAGCGGCGCAACTCTCGTTGTTTGTCGCGTTGCCAGTCACGGTCTTTTTGTGTTGCTCGTTTGTCGTGTTCTTTTTTACCTTTGCCCAGTCCAACTTCCAGCTTCACGCGGCCGTTTTTCCAGTAAAGAGCCATCGGTACAAGGGTGAATCCTTTACGTTCGACGGCGCCCACCAAGCGGTTGAGCTCACGGCGGTGCAGCAGAAGTTTGCGCATACGCATTGGGTCTGTCTGCACGTGGGTGGACGCAGAGAGTAGCGGAGCAATATGGCAGGCAACTAGATAAGCCTCTGCATTGCGAATGAACACGTAGGAGTCGTTCAGCTGCACTTTACTTGCGCGCAGGCTCTTCACTTCCCAACCCATTAGCGATAAGCCCGCTTCAAAGCGCTCGTCGATCTGATAGTCAAATTTCGCCTTGCGGTTGAGGGCGATTGTGCTGCCGCCATCTGCGGGCTTTTTTTTCTTTGTTTTGGCCATGGTTTCAGTATATCAGTTAGCTGCAGTATTCGATTGGCAGCGAGTGGTTTTATCTGGCGCAATAGTGTCTATTCATGTGGGCTCAAGCCAGCGCATCTGTCTCTGTGTAGAATATGGGGTCACATTAGATCAAAGCTAGCCCAGATGCCGACTATCCAGCGTTCGGCGGTAGTGAAATATACGCCGCTGCAAATGTACGACCTTGTTCATGACGTAGAACGATACCCAGAGTTTTTGCCGTGGTGCAATGCAACGCAAGTGCACAGTCGCGATGAGCATGAGCAAGTGGCATCTATATCCATGTCAAAAGGTCCGTTGCGGCAGACGTTCACCACGCGTAATCCGCTGATACGCGGTGAGCAATTAGAACTGCATTTGGTTAAAGGTCCCTTTAAGCAGCTCAGTGGTCGTTGGCGCTTCGAACCCTCAGGCGAAGAAGGTTGCCGAGTGTCCCTTTCTTTGCAGTTTGAATTCAGTAATCGCTTGCTGGCAGCGACCGTTGGACCAGTGTTCGCTCAAATTGCACGCTCCATGATGGATGCGTTTATCAAGCGTGCTCGGTCTGTTTATGGTGCTAGTCGATGAAGATTGAAGTTGCTTACGCCACTCCCAAAGATCAGCAAATAATCGAGCTTGAAGTGCCAGAAGGCTGCACAGCACGACAAGCCGCTATGCACTCTGCTTTGGATCAAAATTTTGAAGATCTTGAGTTAGCTGAAGTGCCGCTGGGTATTTTTGGCAAAAAAGCAGCAGACGATCAGCTGCTAGTAGAAGGGGATAGGGTGGAGATGTATCGACCGCTGCAAATTGATCCTAAAGATGCACGTCGTGCACGTGCTCAAAAGTCTTCTTGAGTTCAACGCGATAAACAGCGCTTGGTTAGCGCCAATTTTAATGCTGGCAAACTAGCCAGCACGCAGCAGCTAGTCGAAGTCCGAGGCGACGTTAGCGCGATACACTTCGAGTGATTCTTCTGGTTGGTAGTTGTCTTCAACAGCCGTCACAACACCATTGTAAAAACTCACCATCAACAGTTGTGGCTCACCCGGTTCAACAAGCTTGCCTGCGCTAAAGCTGTACAGCCATTGGTTTTCATCGGCTAAGTTGGGAATTACGGGGTTGCCAAGTAAGTAGCGCACTTGTTCTTCGTTCATGCCAACTTGCAGTTTGTCGACTTCTTTGCGCTCAATCAGATTGCCTTGCTGCATAGCGTGTCGGTGCGCACGTGGTAAAAAACCGTTGGCGCAACCAACCAGCAATATGGCGGTGATTAGGGTGACGAAGCTTGTTTTGATAGTCATGTGCAAACTCTGTGTTTGGTTAGGCGCTTGCGAGCATCTCGCGGGCGTGTGAGCGCACCTTGGCAGTCACTTTTACGCCGCCGAGCATACGCGCAATTTCTTCCACGCGCTCGTTTTTGTCCAATAAGCGCGGCTCGGTCTGAGTGTAGTTGGCGCCGCTGACTTTGCGTACTGCAACGTGTTGATGGGCTTGGCTGGCGACCTGTGGTAGATGTGTGACACACATCACTTGGCATCGTTCCCCGAGGTCGCGCAGTTGGCCGCCAACAATTTCTGCAACGCCGCCGCCAACACCGGAGTCTACTTCGTCGAAGATCATCGATGGAACAGGAGCGTAGTGCGAGGCGATCATTTGGATTGCGAGACTGATGCGCGAGAGTTCGCCGCCAGAGGCGACGCGTGCCAAGGGCTTGGGGCTCTGGCCAGGGTTTGCGCTGACCATCAGCTCGACGCGGTCGATGCCCACTGCGCTGGCGCGCTCTGGGTCGTCGCTGAGTTCTACGACAAATTTGCCGCCGCCCATGCCTAGAGCGCTCATGGTTTTGGTGACTTGTGCCGAGAGTTTTTTGGCGGCTTTAGCACGAGCCGCGCTGATTTTATGTGCTTGGCGCAAATACACCGATCGAAGCGCTGTCGCTTGGGTTTGTAGGTCTTCAGCGCTGCTATCAGAGCTTTGTAGATCCTGCAGCTCAAGTTCAATACGTTCGCGCAAAGCCGGTAGTTCGTGTGCCTCACAACGGTGCTTACGAGATAAGCGTTGCAAGGTATCGAGTTGTTCTTCAACCCAGCTTAGGCGAGCTGGGTCGAGTTCTACGCTTCCCGCGTAATCTCTCAAAGCGGCTGCGGCTTCATCGAGATTAATCAAGGCATCATTAAAAAGAGAGGCGACGGGCTTGGCTTGTGAGTCGGTAGCGGCAAGCGACTCGGCTGCACGCAAGGCGTGGCTGAGACCAGAATGAGCGGAATGCTCTGCCTCGTAGCTTGACTCGAGTGCTTCGTTGGCGAGTGATAAAAGGCGCTCTGCATTGCCTAAGCGAGTGTGTTCCAGTTGCAACGCTTGTATCTCTTCGGCCGAGATGGGCAGCTGTTCGAGCTCTTGCAGTTGAAAGCTGAGAAGGTCGAGCCGCTGGGCGCGGGTGTTACTGTGATGCTGCAATTGTGACAATCGATCCGAAGCATCGCGCCACTTGTGGTAGCTGCTGGCGAGCTGTTTAAGCGCGGGACCGTTGGCCGCACACGCATCGACAATTCGGCGTTGTACGGTGTGGTCAGTGAGTCGTTGATGCTCGTGTTGCCCAAGAATTTGCACCAGCCGCGAGCCGAGTTCACGTAAGTTGGCCGCGGTGCTTGTGTGGCCGTTGATGTAGGCGCGTGAGCGGCCGTCAGCACCAACAACGCGTCGCAGTACGCAGCTGTCGTCATCGTCTAGGTCGTGCGCTTGCAGCCACTCGCTGGCGTCGTTGTTGTTGCGCAAATCAAAACTGGCGCTGATATCTGCGCGCTTGGCGCCGTCACGCACACTGCTCGAGTCGGCCCGACCGCCCAAGACGAGGCTTATGGCGTCGAGTAAAATGGATTTGCCCGCACCAGTCTCTCCGGTGAGGGCGGTCATGCCCGATTGCCAGTCGATTGATACTTGCTCAATGATTGCGAAGTCGCGTACTTGTAGATGCTCTAGCACGGCACTGTCTCCATACTGTGTATGAAAACAGTGTATCAGTGTTTTTGAATAACGCCAGTGTTTAAAGTAACTGATTTAATAAACAGTAGTAAAATCGCCCCTAAAGCTCGGTGCACTGTGGTGGTGAGCGGGTAGTTTACGCGTTGTGAGAGTCGTTTTCTAAGCGGTATAAAGCAAAAAACACAGCGCGCGGGCTGTGTTTTTTGATTTCTAATGAGATTATCGCCAGTTCAATTTGGCGCGCAAAATCTCGTAATAGTCGTAGTCATCTGGGTGCAACAAAGTGATCAGCTTGTCGGTCTGTCTGACCCTAATAATGTCATCGCTGCGAATTGGATGGTATATCTGACCGTCACAAACAACCTGACCATCGGCGTCGTCTTTGTCGCAAATAACGATTTCGATGTTGCTGTCGTTCGAGACAACAATTGGCCGGCTGCTGAGCGTGTGCGGGCAGATAGGCTGCAGAATAATACTTTGCAAGCTTGGGTTGACGATTGGTCCGCCGTTGGACAACGAATAAGCTGTTGAGCCAGACGGTGTAGACGCGATAATGCCGTCGGCGCGCTGATGGTTTACAAACGAGCCATCGATGTAGATTTCAAAATCGATGATGCGCAGCATCTCGGTGTTTCGCACAACCATGTCATTGAAGGCGCTATTCGTGAAAACTATCTCGCCTTCGTGCTCAACCTCAACGCGCAGCATGAGTCGCTTGTCGCGAACGTACTTGCCTTCAAGAATACAATCGAGCTGGTGCAGGTTCTCGTGTGGGCAGACATCGGTGAGAAATCCGAGGCGGCCGCGATTTACACCTACCAGAGGTACTTCGTAGTCCACTAACGAGCGAGCTGCGTGCAGCAGGGTGCCATCGCCACCGATAACGATGGCGAGATCGCACTGCTGGCCAATGGTGTCGATGTCGACTGTTTCACCGTCGTCGATCATCGCTTGGGTGCTGTGGTCAAGCATCACATTGACGTGCTTGCGCGCCAGTAAGTGGCGAATATCTCTAAGTGTGTCGTGTACTGAGTTGTCTTTGTGGCGAACAATCAAGCCGACGTTTTTAAACTGTGTCATAACGGATAAGTTAGCACGATGTGATCCAGTTCGGCTATGCAAAAATCGCTTCTTGGACAAGGGAGAAATAGTCGATTGTTGAATGAATTCATAAAGATAAAGCCAATATACATCTTTCCGTGAGGTAGCTATTTTCAATGGTGCCGTTAAGCTCATTGCAGCAAAAACCTAGCTTTGAGGCGCAGGATTGATGTTGAGTAGCCTTATAAGGCTACTTTGGGCGGCCTACGCGGTGAGCTCGTCAGTGCTGTTTCAGGCGCAGTTTGAGAAGGATTAGCCTTCTTTGGCTAGCTCTGCGAGTTTGTAGAGATGCTCTAGCGCAGCTCTGGGGCTCAAATCATTAGGGTCTAGCTCATCGAGGTAGTCGTGCAGGGCACCGCGCATAGGTGCATCAAACAAGCCCATCTGCGGTGACAGCACGGGGGAAGCAGGCGCTTCTGCGATGGCAGCGGCAGGTGGTGTTCCACTTTCGAGTTCGGCCAATTTGTCACGAGCTTGCTGCAACACCGGTTCGGGTAAACCAGCCAGTTTGGCGACTTGTAGGCCATAGCTCTTGTTGGCTGCACCGCTTTTCACCGAGTGCATAAAAACTATTTTTTGACCGTGCTCTACCGCGTCGAGATGGACGTTAACCACAGCCGGTAGCTGCTCGGCCAGAGCAGTCAGCTCAAAGTAATGGGTGGCAAAAAGCGTAAAAGCTCGGTTCTGCCCAGCTAGCTGCTGTGCGCAGGCCCATGCCAGCGAAAGGCCATCGTAAGTGCTCGTGCCACGGCCAATTTCGTCCATCAACACCAGGCTATTTTCGGTGGCGTTGTGCAAAATATTGGCGGCTTCGGTCATTTCCACCATAAAAGTTGAACGACCAGACGCGAGGTCGTCCGCCGCGCCTATGCGGGTGAAAATTCGGTCTAAAGGGCCAAGCTCTGCGCCGCTTGCTGGCACGTAGCTGCCGGCGTGCGCCAACACCGCAATCAGTGCTGCTTGGCGCATGTAGGTCGACTTACCGCCCATATTAGGGCCGGTGATCACCAGCATGCGTTGTTTGGGGTCGAGCTGTAAGTCGTTTGGCACAAAGGGTTCGTCGATCAGCTGCTCTACCACCGGGTGGCGTCCCGCATCAATACGCAGGCCCGGTTGTTGGCTAAAGCTCGGTCGGTTCCAAGCAAGCGTATGCGCTCGCTCTGCTAGGCAGGCATCAACATCTAGTTGTGCCACCGCGTGACCGTAACCCTGCAGCACGCCGAGCGAATCATTGAGGGTGTCGAGCAGCTGCTCATAGAGTTCGCGCTCTCGGCTAAGTGCACGCTCTCGTGCACTGAAAACTTTGTCTTCGTAGGCTTTGAGCTCTTCGGTGATGTAGCGCTCGGCGTTCTTGAGTGTCTGGCGGCGGGTGTAGTGTTCTGGAGCCTGCGCCGATGCGCCTTTGCTTATTTCTATAAAGTAGCCGTGTACTTTGTTGTAACCCACTTTCAGGGTTTTGATACCGCTGGATTCACGTTCGCGGGTTTCCAGTTCTGATAAAAATCCTAAACTATTGCTCTGTAAATTACGCAGCTCGTCTAGTTCGGCGTCAAAGCCTTCAGCGATGACACCGCCGTCTCGTGCCAACACTGGTGGTTCATCGTCCACGGCACGCACGAGCAAGTCGTGCAATTCTTCATGCTCTCCAAGCTCTAATAACATGCTCGAGAAGGCATCGCTGGTAGTTTGGCGTGTGCACAGCGCGCGCAATTCTGGGTTGCGTGCAATGCTTTGACGTAAGCCTAATAGATCACGTGGCCGGGCGCTGCGCAGAGCAACTCGAGCACAGATGCGTTCAACGTCGGCGCAACCGCGCAGTGCTTCTCGCAGGTCTTCACAATCCAGGGACGTGATTAACGCTTGGACTCGATCGAGCCGTTTATTGAGCCGAGTGTGATCGCGCAGTGGGCGGTTGAGCCGTCGTCGAAGTAGACGCCCACCCATCGCGGTGACGGTGGTGTCTAAGCTGGCGAGTAGTGTGTGTTGGCTTCCACCGCTCAGATTCTGCTCTATTTCTAGGTTGCGGCGGGTGGCTTCGTCCAAAACCACGCTGTCGCTACGGTTCTCCGCTTGAAGGCTGTTAATATGTGGCACAGCAGCACGCTGCGTGTCGCGCACATATTGCAAGGCCGCGCCTGCCGCTCCAATGGCGATCTCGAGTTTCTCGCAGCCAAAGCCAGAAAGATCACGTGCTCCCAACAATTGCGTCAATTGCTCGCGCGCTGAGTCGCCGTCAAAGTGCCAGGGCGGGCGCATGCGCATGTGCCTATCAAAACCCGCGTATGTCTCCATCGGTGCGCTCTCGTCACACAGGAGTTCTGCTGGTCGCAGACGTGCCAGCTCTCCACGTAGCGCGACTTCGCCTTGGACCTCTTGCAGTGCAAAACGCCCAGCAGCTAGATCGAGAGAGGCGATACCAAAGTGCTCGCCGCGTTGTGCCACCGAGACGAGAAGGCTTTCGGCGCGTTCAGGCAGCAGTGCTTCGTCGGTGACGGTGCCCGGTGTGAGTACGCGTACCACTTTGCGCTCAACCGGTCCTTTAGCCAGTGCGGGGTCACCAATTTGCTCAGCGATTGCGACTGATTCTCCGGCCTGTAACAAGCGGCCCAAGTATCCCTCGACAGCATGAAACGGCACCCCAGCCATCGGAATAGGTTGGCCGTTGTGGTTGCCACGGTGTGTCTGTGTGATGTCCAGCAAACTGGCTGCACGCATCGCGTCATCAAAAAACAGCTCGTAAAAATCACCCATGCGGTAGAACAGCAACATGCTGGGAAACTCGGCTTTGATGCGTAAGTACTGTTGCATCATCGGCGTGGTCTTAGAGGCTGCAGCTGAGCTGGCGCTAGTGGTTTCAGCGGACATGGCGATTAGGGCCTTGGAGTGAGGGCATCGTGTCGAAGTTAGCCGAGCAGGGTAGCAAAGCGCCAAGTTTCTAGCTACAGCGAACGCGGGGTGCAGGTGTTTGTCTCGTGTCTAGGTGTCACGCATAGATGCGTGTGTTCTATGTGGTTTGGGTGTCGAACTTGGACACTGCAGCAGCACGTGCGAGTCTGGAGGCTGGCTGTTGGGCTGGTGCTTTTGTCGCAAGCGGGTTGCCGTGGTCCTTGGTACATCTGGCATACTCTGATGATGAGTAAACATATTGAAGAAGACACAGAGCAGGCGTTGCTGGTGCTCGCTACTGAACTCACTCAGCGTGGGCTATTATTCGCGACCGCTGAGTCCTGCACCGGCGGAGGTGTGGCGCACGCGTGCACTGCTTTGGCCGGTAGCTCCGATTGGTTTATTGGAGGGTTTGTTACTTACTCCAACGCGGCGAAGAGTCGCATGCTCGCGGTGCCAGAGCAGCTTATTGTTGCAAATGGAGCTGTCAGTGAACCGGTAGCACGTGCCATGGCTGAAGGCGTTCTAGCTCATAGTGAAGCTAGCGTTTCAGTATCGATAACCGGTGTCGCGGGTCCGGGAGGTGGGTCTGTCGAGAAGCCGGTGGGCACGGTGTGGTTTGGCTGGTCGATGCATGGTCGGGATACGATCAGTCGATGCGAGCATTTTGATGGCGACCGTGCATCGGTGCGCGAGCAGTCTGTATTAAAAGCGTTGCAGGGTGTGCTTGATTTGCTGAGAAAAAAATAAAATACTGTATATTTGTACTGGTATTTTGAACAGGCTTTGTGGGATACTCCGCATCTAGAAATACGACGGTTCAGATGAGCCGCCATCACACAGTATCGTTGGGAGATCTCCTGTGGACGACAATCGTAAAAAGGCACTCGCTGCCGCCTTAGGCCAAATCGAAAAGCAATTCGGTAAGGGTGCTGTCATGCGCATGGGCGATGCAACCATCGGCCAAAATATTGAAGCCATTTCTACTGGCTCACTGGCAGTCGATATTGCTTTAGGTATAGGCGGCTTGCCAAAAGGTCGTGTGTGTGAAATCTACGGCCCGGAGTCCTCTGGTAAAACAACCATGACATTGCAGGCTATTGCCGAGTGCCAAAAAAATGGTGGTACAGCTGCTTTTGTCGACGCCGAGCATGCACTTGATCCCAACTACGCCAGAAAGCTAGGCGTTGATGTTGATAACCTGCTGATCTCGCAGCCCGACACCGGTGATCAAGCACTTGAAATCGTCGATATGCTGGTGCGCTCTGGTGCGGTAGATCTGGTTGTAGTCGATTCCGTTGCCGCGCTGACTCCTAAAGCCGAGATTGAAGGCGACATGGGGGACTCTCACATGGGTCTTCACGCCCGTTTGATGTCACAAGCACTGAGAAAGCTCACGGCTAATATCAAGCGCTCCAATACTTTGGTTATTTTTATCAACCAAATCCGTATGAAGATCGGCGTGATGTTTGGCAGCCCCGAGACCACCACCGGAGGTAACGCGCTGAAGTTCTACGCCTCTGTACGATTGGATATCCGCCGTATCGGAGCGATTAAAAAGGGCGATGAAATCGTTGGTAACGAGACGCGGGTGAAGGTGGTTAAAAACAAAATGGCCCCTCCGTTCCGTCAGGCCGAGTTTGAAATTCTTTACGGCGAGGGTACATCGCGTGAGGGTGAGTTGATCACCTTAGGTGTTGCCAATGGTTTGATCGATAAAGCAGGCGCTTGGTACAGCTACAACGGTGATCGCATCGGCCAAGGCAAAGAGAATGTTCGCATCTACATGAAAGAACATCCCGAAATGGCAGATGAGATAGACAAGCTGTTGCGCGCCAAATTGTTGGTCAACCCCAACGTTGGAGCTGACAAAGAAGCGGATCTAGAAGAGGCTGAAGATACTGTTGAAGAAACAGATTAAATCTTTGCTTTCTTCATAGCTTTTGCACGGCGCGATCATTTCAGTGATCGCGCTTTTTTTTGAGTAAAATACCTCCACGATGAACAAGGGAACGCTCAATTAATTATGGCTCGTAGATCTGATGCGATGTTTGACGACGTGGAAACCGATGGTAGCGACAGTGTCCCTGTGCGCAAAGAACGCCCACCTGAACAGTTGGCAGAAATCAAAGCTATCGAATTTCTGGCTCGCCGCGAGCACACCCGTGCCGAGTTAGAAGAGAAGCTAGCTAAGCGAGAGTTCTCTGCCGAAGCCATTGAAATCGCTATCGACTCGCTGGCAGCGCGAGGGTGGCAAAGTGATGAGCGATTCGCGGAGTTGTTTATTGAGCAACGCGCCAACAAAGGCAAAGGGCCGCGTTTGGTGCGTCACGAATTGACAAAGCGCGGTATCAGTTCATCGATGGCGTTTGACGCGATGCGGGATACAGAAGTCGACTGGGAAGAAGTTGCTAATCGCACGGTTGCCAAGCGATTCAGAGCGGATGCAGACTACGCTAAAATGCGCCGGTTCCTGGAGGGGCGTGGCTTTGACTCGGCCATGGCGCGCCATGCAATTAAACAACTCCAGCACCCAGATCCTGATAGCTAAAATCAGAGAGCTTAGTTTTAGTTGCTCACCCTCCATATAAGCGTGCATTTACTCATTCAGCGAGCCATCAAAAGCAGCGGTTTATTAGGTAAAAGGCGCTTTGTCGTAACAAATCGAACAAACCTTGCTTCAAATCAGCGATAATTCTAGGTTGTGCCTTTTCCTTGTGTCAGTGAAAGCTTGATGTGAGAGGGCAGCTGCTAACTCTACACAGATTATTTTGGAACCCTTGATCATGACGATGCTGACGACCTCAGATATTCGCCGCGAATTCTTGACCTATTTCGAGAAGAATGGCCATCAGATAGTGGCTTCGAGCCCGCTGGTGCCTGGCAATGACCCTACCTTACTTTTTACAAACGCCGGAATGGTGCAGTTTAAAGAGCTGTTTTTGGGGCAAGAGAAACGTAGCTACAACAAGGCGACCACGTCTCAGCGTTGTGTGCGCGCCGGTGGTAAGCACAATGATCTCGACAACGTTGGTTATACGGCTAGGCACCACACTTTCTTTGAAATGTTGGGTAACTTCAGCTTTGGTGACTATTTTAAAGAGCAGGCGATCGCCTACGCTTGGGAGTTCTTGACCGAGGTTTTGAAACTGCCCAAAGACAAATTATGGGTAACCGTCTTTGAAGAAGACGACGAGGCCTATGAAATCTGGGCCAAAAAAGTCGGTGTGCCGGAAGACCGGATTGCGCGCATTGGTGCTAAAGACAACTTTTGGCAAATGGGCGATACTGGCCCCTGTGGGCCGTGTTCTGAAATATTTTTTGACCACGGCCCGGATGTTTGGGGTGGGCCTCCAGGGACACCTGAAGAGGACGGTGATCGTTATATCGAAATCTGGAATCTAGTGTTCATGCAGTACGACCGTTCGGCGGACGGCACACTCACACCATTGCCCAAACCCTCTGTTGATACCGGCATGGGTTTGGAGCGAATTGCCGCTGTCATGCAGCATGTTCATTCTAATTACGAGATCGACCTGTTCCAGAAGTTGCTCACGGCAGCGTCTGATGTCACTGGCAATAAGGACATGGAGAACGCGTCGCTCAAAGTGGTTGCCGACCATATTCGTTCATGCGCGTTCATGATTGTCGATGGTGTTGTGCCCAGCAACGAAGGGCGTGGTTATGTGCTGCGACGCATTATTCGTCGCGCTGTGCGTCACGGGTACAACTTGGGTCAGTCGCAGGCCTTTTTCCACAAGATGGTCGCGCCTCTCGCTGACCTGATGGGTGAAGCTTACCCTGAGCTGCTGAAGCAACAAGAACGTGTCACCGCTTTGTTGGCCCAAGAAGAAGCGCGCTTCGCAGAAACTTTGGACAAGGGCATGAAAGTTTTTGAGAGCGAACTGGCCGATATTAAAGGGGACACTATTCCTGGCGAGTTGCTGTTCAAGCTCTACGATACCTATGGTTTTCCACTAGATTTGACCGCCGATATCGCTCGTGAACGTAGCTTGAAAGTTGATGAAGCGGGCTTTGAAACTGCGATGGAAGCGCAGCGTGAGCGTGCGCGTGCTGCGAGCAACTTTGCTGGCACTCAGAGTAAACGCATCCAAATGGACAGCGCTACTGAGTTTGTGGGTTATACAGAAAGCGGCTCGGTCAGTCATGTCACGGCCCTGTTTCGAGACGGTGAACCGTTGCAAGCCATGTCTCAGGGTGAAGAAGGTCAGCTAGTGACCGACATCACCGCCTTTTACGGTGAGTCGGGCGGACAAGTCGGTGACACCGGTCGTTGGTTGGCAGAAGGTATAGAAGTCACGGTACTTGATACCCAAAAATCCGGTCAGGCCTTTGTGCATACTGTACGAGTAGAGCAGGGCTCTGTTGCGGTAGGTGATGAGCTTACAGGTGAAATTGCGGCGGACCGCCGTTGTAAAACTGTTGCCAATCACTCAGCCACGCATTTGTTACACGAAGCCTTGCGTCGCTCCCTTGGTGAGCATGTGCAGCAAAAAGGCTCATTGGTGACGCCTGACTACTTACGCTTTGATTTCTCGCACGATCACCCTGTGACTTTGCAGCAGAGAGTAGAAGTTGAGGCGTGGGTAAATGAGCAGATTCGCGCTAACCACAAAGCCGATATCCGCGAAATGTCGATGGACGACGCAAAGCTCACCGGCGCCACTATGTTGTTTGGCGAAAAATACGGTGAACGTGTTCGGGTTGTGACCCTAGGTGACGATTCCGTTGAGCTGTGCGGTGGCACTCATGTGGGTGCGACTGGTGAGATTGGGTATTTTAAGCTCACTGAAGAAGGCAGCGTCGCGACGGGCGTGCGTCGGATTGAGGCTGTAACAGGTGCGCAAGCCGTAGTGCGTGTCGCTGAGCTCGAAACAGCTGCAGCGGGTGTTGCGCGCCGTTTAAATACGTCGGTCGCGGATATGCCTGGCCGTGTCGAGTCATTGATTGAGCGCACACGCGAATTAGAACGCAGCATTGATCAGTTAAAAGCCAAAGAGGCGGCTGCAGCTGGTCAAAGTCTGACTGACTCCGCTGTAGCACTTGGTGATGTTAAACTGCTGGCTACAAAAGTACCGAGCGGCGACGCCAAGCAGCTGCGTGAGACAGTTGATCAGATTAAAGGCAAGCTTGGTCAGTGTGTGGTGGTGCTTGCGGTTGATGATGGCGGGGTTGCTAGGGTAGTAGCCGGTGTCAGCAAGCCCTTGTGCGAACGCATTAGCGCGAACGATCTGATAAAACATCTGGCTGCTCAGTTGGGTGGCAAAGGCGGTGGGCGCCCAGATTTCGCTCAAGCAGGAGGAGATGCCGCGCAGTTGGATGCTGCTGTTTCGTCTGTACAAGCATGGGTCGAAGAGCGCCTAGGCTGAATAGGAATTTTAAAGAGTAAATTTAATGAGTTTGTTTGTTCAAAAGTTCGGTGGCACATCTGTCGCCGACGCTGAGCGCATTGAGAACGTCGCTCGACTGGTTGGTAAAACACGAGACGATGGCCACGATGTGATTGTTGTGGTTTCAGCTATGTCTGGCGAGACTAATCGCTTGCTCGCGCTAGCTTCAGAAGTCAGTGCAAGTCCAAGTAAGCGTGAAATGGATGTGCTGGTTTCAACTGGTGAGCAGGTCACTATTGCGCTGTTATGTATGTCGTTGCATAAACATGGCTATAAGGCGCGCTCATATACTGGTGGCCAAGTTAGAATCACTACCGACGACGCACACGGTAAGGCGCGCATCCAGAGTATCGACGATAAAGCCATTCGCTCAGACCTTGAACAGGGGAATGTTGTCGTGGTCGCCGGATTTCAGGGAGTGACGGAAGCCGGTGATATTTCTACTCTAGGGCGTGGTGGTTCAGATACATCGGCAGTAGCACTAGCGGCGGCACTGAAAGCCGATGAGTGCCAAATCTACACCGACGTCGACGGGGTCTACACCACAGATCCAAGGGTCGAACCTAAAGCCAAGCGCTTAAATAAAATCACCTTCGAAGAAATGCTTGAAATGGCATCTCTCGGTTCTAAGGTTTTACAAATTCGCTCGGTAGAATTTGCCGGCAAATACAATGTTCCACTTCGTGTGCTGTCTTCGTTTGCACCGGGTGAGGGTACATTGATCAGTTACGATGAGGAGGAGCAGGACATGGAAAACGCATTGGTATCAGGTATTGCTTTCACGCGAGATGAGGCGCAACTGAAAATTACCGGTGTACCCGATCAGCCTGGCATCGCCGCGCGAATTCTAGGGCCTATTTCTGATGCGAATATCGAAGTTGATATGATTATTCAGAACACGGGCAGCAACAACTCTACAGACTTCACTTTTACGGTTAATCGTGAGGAATATACAAAAGCAAAGGCGATCTTGGCGGATCTGGCAGAAAAACTGGATGCTGGAGAAGTGCAAGGTGATGACAAGATAGTTAAAGTCTCAATCGTTGGTGTTGGAATGCGCTCGCACGCTGGAATAGCTAGTAAAATGTTCAAGGTTCTAGCGGACGAAGCTATCAATATTCTTTTGATCTCTACGTCTGAGATCAAAATCTCTGTCGTCGTGGAAGAAAAATACCTCGAGTTGGCTGTTCGCAGCTTGCACGAAGCCTTTGGGCTGGGCGAAGACAAAGACGGATAGTGGGCGTTGTCCTACACTGTGTTGTGGCCTTTTGATGTTACAGCGCACAAGTAGGTTAAAGTTCGGCAATCTTTTCCCGACAACGAAGAGACCGCAGAAGTTATTTGCAAGGCAATTTTAATAGGCAGCACCTAGCCAAAAAGGCATTTAGTAGAAGCTGCTGGGACAGAGAGATTTACGGAGAGTACGGCTATGTTGATCCTGACCCGTCGAGTCGGCGAAACGCTGATCATCGGTGATGAAGTTACAGTGACTGTGCTGGGAGTTAAGGGCAATCAAGTCCGCATCGGTGTTAACGCGCCCAAAGAAGTATCTGTGCACCGTGAGGAGATCTACGATCGAATCAAGCAGGAGCAGGAAGGTACTGGCGGTAAAGATGCTGACTCGCAGCAACTTGGATAAGTAGGAACAGACAGGGTGCACCGGTGGTCACAACCGGTGATTGAAGCAATCAGCTCTCGCCCTGGGCTTTCTTTTGACAACCCTCACTATTTTTTAAAAACATCAATTAAGCAGTTCCCATTTCTGATTTTATTGTTGTATAATAGTTGGCTAGTCGTTAGTGAGTCACGGAGAGGTGGCCGAGTGGCTGAAGGCGCTCCCCTGCTAAGGGAGTATAGGGTTTATAGCTCTATCGAGGGTTCGAATCCCTCTCTCTCCGCCAAATGTTCTTGCATTTGGAAAAATGATTTAGTATGATTAGCGGCTTGACAATGAGCGCCCGTAGCTCAGCTGGATAGAGTACCTGGCTACGAACCAGGTGGTCGGAGGTTCGAATCCTTCCGGGCGCGCCATTTTAGAAAGAGACGACCATCAGGTCGTTTTTTTTTGCCTAAAATAAAGTGCAGGCTTGGCTTCTTCTTGTGATTTCCACACTTGTACTTTTCGCTTGTCTTTGTCTTTGTCTTTGTCTTTGTCTTTGTCTTTGTCTTTGTCTTTGTCTTTGTCTTTGTCTTTGTCTTTGTCTTTGAGCTGCAATTGGCGGCTATTGCACTTTATCATTGCCTTCGGTGTGTGTTGAGGCGATGAGTGTGGGGGCTGAGAGCATTGCATCTTAGCGAATGTATTTACCATCGCAGCCTGCAGGTTTTTGTGGGTGGCTTGAATGAAATTGGTGAATCGGCACGCACAAAAAAACCGGGTCGACGAATCGAACCCGGTGAGTATTTTTGCAGCTTGGGTGTTTGTTATCCCGCGCCTTGTCTTTTGAAACTGTTTGGGTTGCGAGAGCGCACTCTGATCTCGGGTCGTCGGTTGTTGAACTGAGGTTTGCGAGCTTTGGGTTCTTCGCTCCAGGCGGCGTCAGTTGCTGCCTGCATGCCCATGGGAGGGCCGATCAGGTTGCTCAGGGTTGAACAAATATTGATGCCACCATCTTCTGCATGCAAGCTAGCTTCGACATAGTCGAATAGAGGGCTTTCGCCAAACAGTGAGGTCAAGTGCGTGCGCACTTTTTTGGCGCTGATGTTCTTGGCTTTCTCTGTCGCTTCGGCAAATCCAGTTGCGTCGCTGATGCGCTTGTGTAAAGCCAAGGTGCCGAGTTGATCATGCGCTTGGTTTTGCCCGCCTTTGGGGTTCTGGCGAAGTAGCATTAATCGAGGCATAAGCGTTTGTGCAATCGCTTGTTGCAGTACACGGTCCTCAAACGACGGAATCTTGATTTCCATGCCGCTGCGATTAGGCTCGAATATCGACGTCGTTGAGACCGCAGTCTTACCTTTGAGCATTTCTTCTAAGCGGGCACGCAATTGACGTACAGGGTCGCTGAGCGGTTCTTCTTTTGTGCTGTCTGCGCTGGTTAATTCACCAAGTTTTGTTAGCTCGTCTTGCTCAAACAGGCAGTGGTAATAAGAGGTCAGCAGGTTTTGCTCGCCCATTATTTGTTCTAGCGGGCCATGCGTCAGGCAATCTTGAAGCCATGGGCTTGGATTGTTGTTTTGCTTGCCTAGGTTAAAACGGCCCCAGCCTTGTGAAGTGCGTTGGCCTATGCCGGTGAATTGACCAAGCACTAAGAGCTTCCACCAATCTAGAGGTAGGCCATCAGGCGTGTTGAGCGTCATCGTGCCGCACAGTCCACCCATGCCGCGATCGTGTGAGCTGGGATCGCTGTAGATGCTTTCGAGCCAAAACAAATCGTGAGAAGCGGTGCTGATAGAAGGTGGTGCAGTGCGGGGTGGTAGTCGTCCGGCACCACGGCGGCGCAACAAATCGGCAAAGCTATCTCTAATACGGTTGATCAGCAGCTCGCTGTCGAGATCTTTGTGATCGTGACAGTAGCGCGACTCGCCTCTGTTGTTGATTCGTTGCAGTTTGTCTTTCAGAAGCCGTACAGGTGACGCAAAAGATAATTGAACACCGTGCGGGCTCTCTTGAGACCATTGCTGCGCTGTCGCCAGCAAGTCATCGGCGGTGAAGCAGCTGAGCTCTGAGAATTCTTTTATCGGCTTGTTAGTGATGCCATCGCGAAGCTCGAGTAGACGCAGGTTATCGCGAAAGCAAATACGACGTTCGCGCCGTAAGGCGGAATCGGGCAGGTCTTTAAGGCAGTTGATCAGTTCTTCGAGCAGAGGCTCAGCACCGTTCAGGCTGAACAAGCGGAACACGTAGTGATCGCCGGGGCCGAAGTCGGTGCGACCCGATTCGTGGCTTTCGATTCGAATTAAGGTATCGAAGTCATCGGGCTCTCTGAGCAGATGCCTAACAAATGCTGACAAACTGGCTTGGTGGAAGAACTTGGGGTGTGAAGCGCCTGTGAACTGTAAAACAACAGTTAGGCAACGCACTGGTAGTACTTGCTCGATGGGCAATGATGTAGCTTCTTCGGTGTCACTAAATTCCATTTCAATGTCCTTTTGGCTCTAATTCTATAAACGCTATGTTTGGCTAAGGTTATCCGGTCCGTGGACTGCCGTTTTTTCCGTTTCCAAACTGAAGCCCTTATAGATGATTCATGTGCCTGAGTGGCTTTTATGTCATCCGATACTAAGTGGCGCAGTTCGCGCTTTCGCGGGAATACCTGAGCGCTCATCCAAGTATAGTTGGAGGTTATTGAATGATGGCTCAAATAGCAAGAGACAAAAAGCATATTTTGTTCCAAAAAGAAACTGCTACTCGCTCATTATAGACTGCTGTTGCTCGCTTTTCGTGTGTAAAACACACAAATTGATGCCTAGAGCAGACAGCTTTCTAGGGTCGATAGGCCGCTCGAGTTCAGGGCAGATAACCTCTGCCCCTGCGGATTTAATGAGGGTGTTGAGGCGGTGTAGATTTTTGGCACTAAAGTCATGATTATTAAATGAATTTAGTACGCCCGGATGCAATTGCACATAGTCGGGTTTGAGGGTTTTAAGAAGCTCTAAATCGTTACTGGCTTTGAACACTTCGCACAAGCTTATGCCGTAGCCTAAGGCTCTCACGGCGGGTACAAACTTTTCGCACGCCGTTTGGTGCTCACGACAGTCGTCGATGTGTAATGTTAATGTTAGACCGACGCCCGTATTGGCCAATTGGCCGAGTAATTGACGCAGCCAACCTATCAAACCACTGTCTGTGATGGCTCGAGCGCTGACGGGGACATGCAGCTGAGTGTCTTCTAATTGCAGGCGTTGGGCTTCGCGGGCTGCGCTGAACAACAGCCAGCGATCGAGGCTTTGCGTGGTGCCGACGTCTGCCGCGAGTCGCACTAGTTTCATGTCCTGTGGCAGGCCTTGCTTTGCGTCACGGGGGCGCAACTGCACCAACACTTGTTGCTCGTTGTTGTCACTGGCGTTTTCTAGCGCATTAAAGTGTAATTTTAAGGCGTTCTGTCGCATGGCTTTATCGAGCAAGGAGCGCGAATGCTCTTGCTGTTGCGAGGGCGATGTTTTATGCGACAAGCTGGCTGGTTGTGGGCGAGAAGGCGGTGGCAACTGGGCCAGCGACCGCACAGTCAGTAGTAGTCCGCGCTCTCCATCGCCAATGTATGGCGAGAGCGTCAAGGTTGCGTCAAGCACTAAATCGTCGAGGCGTTTGAGAGATAAGCGTGCCTGCCGTGTGCTGCTTTCAGCCCGTGCATAGCCACGCAGCAACGCTTTGGCTTTGTCTCGATCACTATCGTGAACTAAATCTAAGAACGGTGTGGCAATAGCCTGCTGGTGGTTGTCTAATCCCAATAGCTTTAAGTAGCTGCGATTAGTGCTGGCGTGGGCTCCATCTATTATGACAGCGTGAGGCTCACGGGCATCCTGCATGACTTGCTCGGCTCTGCGCTCGCTGTCGAGCAACGCGCTGCGCAGTAGTGTCGTGTGCCTTGAAGAGGCTAAGCGAGTGCCTTCCCGTCGAGCGACTTCGCGTAGGTGTAATAAGTCGTCTACGTCCACCCAATCGGCAAAACCATGGGCGAGCACTGAGCCGAGCGAGGTGTCGCAATTTGGTTGTCCAAGTGCCAGAACAGGGCAATCTTGGCGTAAGTCTCGTAACAAGTTGATGCCGACATCTCTTAGTGTTTCTCGGTGTTCGAGCGAGATAAAACACAAATCATAACGTGGGCAAGGGGCTTCTAGCTGACCAAGGCTTTCGTAGCGGTCCATGTGCACTGCGGTGCCGTTGAGGCGGAGACTCGCTGTCACTTGCTCGGCGCGTGCGCTGTCCGAGTCAATAATTAGCAAAAGCAAGCGTGAGGCAGTTTTCAAGTGGAATCGGCAGCCTTGGAGTGGGTTTCACCATTATCGTTTAATCTTTGTCTCACGAAAAGCATTACTATTCTGCTCATGTCAAAAACCTCGACAAGTGTTGTTTCTTCTTATTCCCCAATTGCTTGCATCGGTTAGATTTGATGGTGCGAGACGAGTTGGGGGGAGTGGGAAGGACAATATTCTGACAAATTGGTGATGATGCTGTGTGAGTGTTGATCTTGTGCAAGGGCACCAGTCCAAAAGGCTGCTACATGGGGTGCAAATGCGCGCGAGCATATCCCGCAAACGCCGCAATCAAATGTATAATGTGCGGTTTGATCACTTCACATCAATTGTATCAAGCGCTCAATGAGCGTTTGCACATCTACATAGGACATTCGGCGATGGCCAACTACAGCACCAGTGAGTTCAAAGGCGGCTTAAAAATTATGCTTGACGGGCATCCGCATACCATCGTCGAAAACGAACTCGTCAAGCCCGGAAAAGGGCAGGCGTTCAACCGCGTACGTGTGCGCAATCTCAAAACCGGTCGCACGATAGAAAAAACTTTTAAGTCGGGTGAGAGCGTTGAAGCAGCCGATGTGATGGAAACTGAGTTGCAGTACCTCTACGCCGATGGCGAGTTCTGGCACTTCATGAACACCACCACTTACGAGCAGATCGGTGCCGATGTGGCCGCCGTGGGCGACTCTAAGCTGTGGCTGAAAGAAGAAGACGTGTGCCAAGTCACCTTGTGGAATGGCGAGCCCATTTTGGTTACGCCGCCTAACTTTGTAGAACTCAAAGTTACCGAGACTGATCCAGGTATGCGTGGTGATACGGCGCAAGGCGGCAACAAACCAGCACACTTGGAAACAGGTGCGGTAGTTAAAGTCCCGCTGTTCATTGAAGAAGGCGAAATACTTCGCTGTGACACTCGCACGGGCGAGTATGTCTCTCGCGTAAAGTAAGCATGAACGCAGCAGACTGGCGACCGACCGCCACAGCACAATCTCGCGTGGCGCGTGCCGCCATGTTGACCAGAATTCGCGAGTATTTTGGCAATGCCAATGTGCTGGAAGTTGACACGCCTGTATTTTCGAGCGCCACCAGCCCCGATCAGCATGTGCCCAGTTTTGAGGCGAACAACGCTGGGCATTTTGGTTATCTGCACACATCGCCCGAGTACCCGATGAAGCGATTGCTCGCCGATGGCAGCGGCGACATCTACCAGATAGCCAAAGTATTTAGGGCAGGTGAGCGCGGTGCCCATCACAACCCTGAATTCACACTGCTTGAGTGGTATCGCCTCGGCTTCGATCTGGCGGCGATGATGCAAGATGTGCATCGAATTATGGCAGCTGCTCTTGACCAGCCGGTACAAGCTATTCAGCTCTCCTTTCGTCAAGCTTGTATTGATTTGGGCGGCTTTGATCCTTGGCAAGACGACGCGGAACACCTGCGTGAATGCTTAATAAAGGCTGAGCGTTCAGTACCAGAAACTTTGGGCTTAGATGAGTTTGACGCGTGGGTTGACCTCGCTTTCTCCACCCTTGTTGCTTCGCAGTTTCCGCGAGACCGTCTGACTTTTGTGGTGGGCTATCCAGCTAGTCAAGCGGCGCTTGCACGCATCGAAATAATCGACGAATTGCCAGTCGCGTCGCGATTCGAGGCGTATTGGAGCGGTTTAGAGCTCGCCAATGGATTCCACGAGTTGGCAGATGCAGGTGAGCAGCGCTCTCGTTTAGAGGCTGAGCTATCAGCTGCGCAAGTCAGCGGCGCGCCGCAGCGTCCGATCGATGAGCGTTTTATTGAAGCGTTGGAGGCTGGACTGCCTGATTGTTCAGGTGTCGCTGTGGGGTTGGATCGCGTGCTGATGGTGCTGCAGCAAGTCAGTCATATCGAAGAAGTGATCAACTTCCCCATTGGTCGAGCGTGAGTGCCGTGGTCGCGCCTGATCTTGAGGCGGTTATGCCAGCATCTGCCGCTGGGCGCGATACCTTCGAGCAATTGTTCACACCTTTTGGTTTGCAAATTTGTTGGCATTCAGTGGGATCGGCTATTCCCGGAACCTATTGGGGGGAGCCTGAAGCTGGCTTGATTGGCGATACTTTACACGCTCGCGACGACACGCCGGTGCAGTCTCTACTGCACGAGGGCTGTCATTGGTTGTGTATGTCTCCTGCCAGACGTGTGGCGCTGCACACCAACGTTGGCGGCAGTATGCTAGAAGAATGCGCTGTGTGTTATTTGCAAATCTTGCTGGCGAGCCGTATCGAAGCGATAGGCGAAAAACGCATTTTGGCTGATATGGACGCTTGGGGTTACAGCTTTCGGGCCGGTACTGCTGCGCAATGGTTCCAGGAAGACGCGGAAGATGCCCGCGAATGGTTGGTCAAGCGAGGGTTGCTCTGTGCTACCACTGGCCGAGTGCTTGACCCATCTGCACAGGATCGCCGGGCTTAAGTGACTCGTGCCATTGCGCACCGGCGGGCAATAACAAAATCACCGTTGAGCCCATGTTGAAGCGGCCCATCTCATCACCGCGTTGCAACTCAACCTCGCCTTGGTGCGGCACCTGCCGTGGGCCCCAGGCTGCGGGAGGCGTAATTAAGCCTGCCCATACCGTCTCGATCGCAGCCACATTAATAGCGCCGACCAAAACCTGTGCAACGGGGCCTTTATCGGTGTCGAAAAAACACACTGCTCTTTCGTTGCGCGCAAATAATCTGGGCACATGAGCAACGGTGTGCGGAGCAACGCTAAACAGCCGACCCGGTACATGCAAAGTTGAACGTAATCGAGCTGTCAGCGGCATGTGTACGCGGTGGTAGTCACGCGGTGACAGGTAAATCGTGATGAATTGACCGCCGTCGAAGGCCGCTGCCTCTTGCTCGCTGCCGAGCAGTTCAGCTGCTGTGTAGCTGTGGCCTTTGGCTTGAAAAATCTCACCGTTTTTAATGTTGCCCAGTTGCGATATACGTCCATCGCTCGGCGATACAACCACGCCTTCGCCTGTTGCGATTGATCTTGCGTCATCTCGCAGCGCGCGCGTAAAAAAGGCGTTAAAACTGTTGTATGCGCTGAAGTTAGGCTGTGCTGCTTCACTCATATCGATGCCGTAAACACGCGCAAACCAACTCATGACAGGCTGTGCCATGGGGGTTTGCAGCCGAGTAAACCAGAACACGATGCGAGAAATCGCGTGGTGAGGCAGCAGGTATTGGAAAGCGGCAAACAAGCGGGCCATAGAGTTCTCTATTTTAGGTTTGTACGCAAAGTGGCTAGATCGGCCGCCATGTTGTTGGGTGTGTGCGGTGGCGTGATGATCGCTCGCAGACCACCTTTGGGGTCAATGAGCACAATCTGGCTGCTGTGGTCCACGAGGTAATTATTGTTGTCTTCTGTTTCGCCGACAATGGTGTAAAGCGCTCCCAGTGCACTTGTTAGCTCGTCAATGTCGGTTTTTTCACCGGTAGTGCCGACAAACGCAGGATCAAAATATTCGACGTATTCTTTTAGGCGATCGGGTGTGTCACGTTGGGGGTCAACCGACACAAAAAGAATTTGTGTATCGGCAAATTCAGGGTATTTCTCACGCACTACGGTCATAGTTTGCGCCATGTTTGCCAGTGCAGCGGGGCAAATATCTGGGCAATAGGTATAGCCAAAAAACGCCATGGTCCAATGGCCTTCAAAATAACTCATAGCAGGGCGGTGTTTTCCGTCATAACCCAGTAGCGCGACATTGGGCACCGAACGAAAACCCACAGGCAGTGCAGTCGCACCTTTTAATTCATCGTTGAGCGCAGTGATGTCTAAGGCAGGTGGGTTGATGCTGCGGTAAGCAAATGCGCCCAACAAGAGGGCAGCCACCACGACGAAATAACGGATGATCCAACAGAACTTACAGGTTTTTTTGGCTGATTTTGACATGGGGGCTAGTGCTATGATGTTGGGTTGAAAAGGCGGTAGTTATTCAGCGACAAATTAATTGTCGAATCTTTGAAGACTAAGGCGTTCAGACGTTTTACCGGTGCTTATAGTTCACGGGGTAAAGGCCTTGGGCGCGTCGTCTCATGCTTAATTCACAGCATGGGCTGAAGTACACCGCAATCGACAAGTATAACGCAGCGACGGCAGGGCGGCATGGTAAGCGAAAACAAAAATGAGCCGATTGACGGCAACGAAGTCTATTTGGATGATTTGATTCGGGAAGGTGAGGCTTTATTGAGTGCGGCACAGTTGAGCTATGGCCACGGAACCGACAACGCACTAGATGAATCGGCTTGGTTGGTGTTACATGCGGTGGGGCTCGCACCTGATGAACCCATCGACGATTACCACCAGTTACTGCGTGCCACGCAGGCGGATGCTGCACGTGTCTTGCTGCGGCGTCGCATTGACGAGCGCCAACCTGCGGCGTACTTAACAGGCAGCGCATGGTTTGCGGGCTTGCAGTTTCATGTCGATTCACGAGTCTTGGTACCGCGTTCACCGCTGGCCGAACCTATTATGTCTGGCTTCAGTCCTTGGCTCGACCCCACTAACGTGCGTTCGGTGATGGACATGTGCACAGGCAGCGGCTGTATCGGCATCGCGTGCGCTTACGCGTTTGCCGATGCGCAAGTGTTGGCCACAGACATCAGTGCGGATGCACTTGAAGTCGCGGCGCAGAACGTATTTGCTCATGACATGAGCCAGCGTGTTGAGCTGAAGCAGGGTAGTTTGTTTGAGCCAGCGATTGGAAGAAGCTTTGATTTAATACTCAGTAACCCACCGTATGTAGATGCGGCAGACATGAGCGCGCTCAGTGCAGAGTTTAAACACGAACCTGAACTGGGGCTCGCTGCTGGCGAGGACGGTTTGGTGCTGGTGCATGAGATGTTGCGTGACGCTCAGAAGCACCTCAACCCCGGTGGGTTGTTGGTGATAGAAGTGGGCAATAGTGCGCCAGCGCTTGAAGCGGCTTATCCGCAGTTGCCGTTTGTTTGGCTGGAGTTTGAAACCGGCGGGGAAGGAGTCTTTATGCTGTGGCGGGAAGATTTAGACGTCTTGAATACCTAGCGCTCTGGGTGCGGCAGAGCGCTGCTGCAGATCAGTCGCGCAACACTGCCACTAAATCCTTGCTCGATTTTATCCGCCAAAGCGCACCGAGCCAAAATGTATCGCTGCTATCGGTTTCGAACAATGAGCTGTCTTCGTTGGCGGCGCCACCGTAGAGCTTTTTGCCCAAAGCGCCGTAAAGCCACAGGTTAGGTGTTGCTTTAAACGACAAACCAATTGATGCATCGGTGCCTAGGTATCCACCCTTGGCGTCGTAGGCTGCTCGCTCTGCCGTGGCAAACTCGGGATCAACTTGGTAGAACACTTTTTGTAGGTCTTCGGTTGCCCATTTGGGGCCTATGTCGGCAAATACGCCGAGTTTGCCGCCCATAAAGCCATTGCGCTCCCACTCTAATACGGTGCTAAACACAGCTCCACGTGATTTTATGTCACTAAAATCCGTTGAAAAAGCGGCTCGCAATTGCGTCGAGAAGGTCATCTCACTACGAGTGCCGTCGTTGTTGACGTGGTCAAACACCGTCACCACCAATTGCGGGCCCATTTCAAACATGTAGTCGATGTCGGGCAGACCGTCGCGTAGGGCGTTGTCCTCAGAGTTGGCATTGACAGACCCCGCTAGAGAAAAATCGATCGAGTAACGTGAGTTTTCAAAGGCGAGTGCTGAGACTCCGCCTTCTCCGATGCGAATTTTCTCGCCACGATAAATGCCGTAGGGCACCACAAAAAGCCGCTCATTGTCGTTGTCTGAGCCAGGGTAGTCTTTACCATTAATTTGTAGTGCACCTAATCCTACTTCCCAACGAGGCAGCATCTCGGTGTGGGCTTCTGCCCCGAGTTTGTTCAGTTTTTCTTTGACGAGATCGGCGGCTTCGGTTGCTATGTGCTCGATTTCACTTTCTGCTTGAGCCGTATTAAAAAGCGCGGCAGTGGTGAGAAGGCATGTCAGCAGTGCGGCGGAGCGAGAGTAGCGAAATGGCATAAGGCGAAACTTTTGTCGGGAGTGAATGTAGTTTAGGGGCTTTGCTCAACAGCGGCGGTAATTTCTGCTTTAGCCGTTTACGGTCGCTGTTATTCGTTGTCAGTCAAAAGTAATTGCTGGCCATTACGACCTGCTGGTGTAGCGATTATTTGCAGGATTTGCGCCGCCTTCACCGAAGGCATGGGGTTGTTGTGCGGTATTTCCCCTGGAAAGGCGCGCTGGCGCAAGGCGGTGCACATGGGGCCTGGGTTAATCGCAATGACGTTGACCAACTGCTGGCCGCTTTCGTTGCGTTGGCCATCACATTCTTCAGCTAGCATTGCGGCCGTAGTACGCAGTGTCGCTTTGCTCAGCCCATAGGCCCCCCAATAGGCGCCTGTGTGGTCGTCGAGTGTAAATATCACGCTGCTTGGGCCACTGTCGTTTAACAGTGGCAGCCCGGCTTGTGTCAGTCGCATTGGGCCGTTGAGGTTGCTGTTAAATACTTTTTGCCAAACGTCGTCAGGGTAATCCGACAATGGAGTCATCAAGCCGAGTTCAGCGGCGCAATGCACAATTGAAAACACGCCACCAAACGTGCTGTATAAGGTGTTGATAAGGGTTTGGTGATCGGCCAATGTGGCACCCGCAAGATCGAGTGGGTAGATGGCTGGTTGCGGAGCACCGGCAGCTTCAAGCGCGTCGTAGCAGGCTTCTAACTTGGAAATTGTGCGCCCGAGAAGTACCACCGAAGCACCCGCTTTGCCGCAGGCTAGCGCGAGCTCACTGCCTAGCGCGCCTCCGGCTCCGGTGATCAACACGCAACGGTCGCTCAGGTCGATAGGAGGGCTTTGCTCTGATGTACTCATGTAGGAGGTCCAGTAAATCTAGTTTGGCGTTGTTTTTGAAGAATATTTTAATTGAGCCGTAGTCACATTGCTGGTGAAATACGTGCACGCAACTGTCAGCTGATAAGTGTAACGCAGGCTTCCGCGCTATGGCATCAATTGACGGTTGATGACAACTTGTTCGTCTTCTGTGATCACTGCACTGCACAGCGGTTCTGTCGTGCTAAAATGCGGCTAGACGTTGTTGGCGAGTGCGCGATAGTGTGTCGCTCTTTAGCGAATTGAATATTGACTGAGGTGAAACTGTGAACAGATTGACTGTATTGGCCATTGGGCTGTTGATTGGCGCGCTTGTCGGCCTATGGTTTGGCGTTAACGTTGGCAAGGGTAATCCCCTCACCACTAGTCCTTTTGCAGACAGTACACTTACGCAGTCTTAAGTCTGCGCGTGGCGGGTTGGCGATTCACGCCAGCCCTGTTTGCTCGCAAACCCGCCAGAGCGCATCCGCGTCGGCACAGTGCCAATCAGCTCCCCAGCTAGCGGTATCCTCGTCAGCACCAAAATACCCCCACTGCATTACCACTGTGCGCATATTGGCGGCAATACCGGCTGCGATATCTCTGTCGGCATCACCGACATATACACTTTTTTCGGCAGCTAAGTTTGCGTGTGAGCAAGCCAGCATTAACGGAGAAGCATGCGGTTTTCGCAGCGCCATGCTGTCGCCACACACTAGGCTGGAGCAGCGTTTGCTCAGGTCCAGCTGCTGCATTAAAGGCACAGCGAAGCGCGCTGGCTTGTTGGTGATCACTCCCCAAGCGGTGCCTCGATCTTCTAACCGTTGCAGTAGTGCATCCATGCCAGTGAATAGCTTCGATTCTTCCGCCACACACTGAGCGTAGCAATCCAGGTAGCGCTTGATCAGTTCAGCTTCAAGATCCCTTGATAATTTGTCGCCAAAACCCAGAGCGACCAAGGCCTTGCTGCCGTGGGAGACATGCGGACGGATGCTCGCAGCCGACAGTGCGGGTTTTCGTTCTTCTCGCAGTAATCTGTTGAGCGCCTCACCCATATCAGTTGCTGTGTCTATTAGGGTGCCATCTAAATCAAACAGCAACCCGCCTAACTTTTCAGTCATTGTTACCACGCTTGGCGTGTGCGAGGTAGTTGACATCGAGATCGTCATTAAGTGAATAACGGCGAGTTAATGGGTTGTATCCCATGCCGCGCAAAGTTTGTATGTGGAGATCACTCTCCCGGCAAAAAGCAGCAAGCTCGCTTGGGCGAATAAACTTGTCATGCTGGTGCGTGCCGGCGGGCAATAATCTCAGAATGCGCTCGGCGGCGACAATCGCAAACAGCCATGACTTTGGGTTGCGATTGAGCGTCGATAAAAAAACATCACCACCTGGTTTTACGAGACTACTGAGGGCTTGGCAGATTGAGCCGGGGTCGGGTACATGTTCCAGCATCTCCATGCACACAACAACGTCGAATTCGCTCGGTAATTCTTCCGCTAGTTGCTCAGCGGGTATTGCGCGATAGTCGATACTCAAGCCAGATGTCTTGGCGTGTTGTCGCGCACATGCGAGTGCATCTTCGGCCAAGTCAATGGATGTTACTAGCGCACCAGCACGCGCAAGTCCTTCGCTTAAAATCCCGCCGCCGCACCCTACGTCGAGTATTTTTAAGCCACGCAAATCTACGCCACGTTGAATAAAGTCCAAGCGCAGCGGGTTGATGTCGTGCAATGATTTAAACGGTCCGTCTGTATCCCACCAGCTGTCGCCATGGGCGTCAAACATCTCAATTTCGCGGGCATCCACGTTAGTCATTTGTGCCGAATTCCAGAGTCGAAGCAATCTGCCTAGTGTAGCGCTTGGCGATTCCTAACGCCTATAAGAATGTGGTAACAATTGGGTAGCGAAAAATGAGTTATTTCTCGATTGCTGCGACTGTAAAATCATCTCGTGAGTGTTTCGCGAAAAGCAGTGATTGAGATCATCGTTGCTTAACGTGTCCAGCGGCTGCACGAAAGCAGCTTTTTTAGCTTCAAAAATTGTTCTGACTGAACGAGCCGAGTGCAACTGGGGCATGTGTTTGCCCACTTGAATCGATCGTGGAACTCTTGAAACAAGTAGGGCGAGAAAGAGTTGGCTGGGAGGGCAGAATTTTTTATGTATCCGGAGGATCTTATGCCTTATGGTTGATATACAAAATCAAACAAAAGAAATTCGAGTCTTCTCATGACTAAAGTAACACTAGACCCTCGATTAGAAGCCGACACTTACCTACTGGGCTATTTTGATAGCACCGCTGTACTGATGCTGCGTAATGCGCATTACCCGTGGCTTGTCCTCGTGCCGGACACGGATGAAATCGAGTTTCACCGCTTGCCTGCCAACCAGCAAGCTGAGCTGATGGCGCAGTCCACGCGCCTGGCGTCTTTCATCGAAGATTGGCGACCAGTGGATAAAATGAACATCGCCGCTATTGGCAATGTGGTGTCACAGATGCATTTACATGTGGTTGGGCGCCACAAAAGTGACCCCAGCTGGCCCGGTGTCGTGTGGGGCGCGCAGCCTTTTAAGGCGTATGAAGCCGCTGAGGTAGTTGAGGTGCAGAGACATTTGGCGCTGGCGTTGGGAGACGATTTTGAATTGCGGATAGTGGCGGCCGAGCAATAACACGACAGCTTAAGTGCACTCCTTCAGTATGCGCTTGCTAAAGCCGAAGCGGGGTGATGCGGTCGCTTTTAGCAGGCCACTTACACAATGCACGCATGACTTCGTTGTGCAAACCCCGATTATCGCTCCTAATTGAATACCAAGTCTGCGCCGAGTATTCGTTAAGAGTGCGCTTGCAGCTCTTCCCAGTGCACTTCTACTTCACCACCGACGCAGGCGATATACGCCGAGTTGCCAGTTATGGTTACGGACAAATCCATGGTCCGCTCAAGCAGCTCAGCAAAAGCGACAATTTCATTGGGTACAAAACGATAAAATGCAGCTGGGAGCGTTTTAAATTTCTTCTCGCCTTGTGCCCACCAAACATCGGTTTTTGAGTTGAAGCTGTATACCTTCACCGCCTGCGCCAACCGGCTGGATTTTTTTACACGGTCAAAGTCAGGTTCGCCAACATCGATCCACAGAGTAGTTTGCTCGTCGTAGGTTCGCGCCCAAATATCCGGCTCTTCTACATCGCTCAGGCCCTTGGTAAAGGTCAGGTGCTCTTCTGCGTTGATGCAATACGCCAGTAGGCGCGCCATCATACGTTCGGGCGTTTCGGATGGGTGCAGTGCCAGGGTCAGGTTCAACGTGTCGTAGTAATCGCGGTTGAGATCAGACAACGATACACGCGCTTTATAGATGGTGGGTTTTATAGCCACAGTGTTGAACCTGCAGGGAGGAGTAGGAGGAGCGGCATTATGGGCTATAAGCCGCCAACGCGCAAAAATGCAGTCATTGAGATGCGCTCGGCAAGTTGGAGAGCCGTCGCGCGCGTTTGTTGTTCGCCAATTGGCTGATCGCGAAATGTACAATTTGGCTCGGCAGGTGTGTCGCGGTAACATCAAGCCCTAATATTTTTTCACACACCAAGAGCGCTTGTTTTAGAGCTGTAGAACCCCTATGACCCCAGGTATAGATGCCGCCAAAAAAGGCAAAATAGATTTCGATGTGCACGAATACACGCATGACACTGCGGCGGAATCTTACGGTGCTGAAGCCGCCGAGAAGCTGGGCATTGCACCAGAGCGTGTCTTCAAAACGCTGGTGCTAAGCCTTGACAGTGGCAAGCTCGCCGTTGCGGTACTTCCTGTGTCACAGCAGTTAAGCATGAAGTTATTCGCCAAGAGCCTTGCAGCCAAAAAAGCAGTGATGGCAGCGGCGGCTGATGTGCAGCGTTCTACGGGATACGTCTTAGGAGGCGTGAGCCCACTGGGACAAAAAAAACGTTTAGCTACTGTTGTGGATTCTTCGGCGCAACAGCATGAAACTATTTATATCAGTGCGGGTAGGCGAGGTCTCGAAATCGAATTGAAAGCGGCGGACCTTGTGAGGCTCACGGGTGGCAGCTTGGCCGATCTGTGCCAAGTGTCTTAACTGCTTTGCTATTTTGTTATGGGCGAATCAGGTCCAGCAATGACATTAATCTAACCCTACAGAGAAACCGCCAGTCATGAACGCAGTGTTTAGGCAAAAAATTATCGACGTGTGCGATGCAAAAATCGCTTCAAAGGGTGAAGCTGTTGGCCTGTCGTTTTACGCGTTTTTCAAAAACAAAAATGATGACCCTGAGCAGCTTATGGATGTGGCGCGGTGGTGGATCGAAACTCACCAGCTCGATCATTTTGAAAAGGCGATAAAGATTAAGGCGTTGGTTCAAAGCGGTGGCTAAGTGCTGGCGTCGCCGATGAAAACGAGGGGTTCAACATGGATGAAAAAATCACACTACTAGGCGGCTGTCTCTGTGGCTTGTTGCGATACTCTGCGCTCGCAGCTCCATTTGCAGCAGATTATTGTCATTGCCGAATGTGTCAGCGCAGCACCGGATCGGTTGCTGGAGTTTGGATGGACTTCAAGGAAGAGCACATCCTGTGGCAAGGCGATGGGCTCAAGGAGTATGCGTCGTCGGAGTTTGCGCTGCGCGGGTTTTGTGAACACTGCGGCTCCACGCTGTCATATAGAGACACTCGCCATCAAGCGTATTTGAGCCTGGCGATCACCTCGCTCGATGAGCCAGAATTAGTTGAACCCAGCTACCATATTTACACCGACAGCCAAGTGAGCTGGTTGAAGCTCAATGATAGTTGCCGTCGCTACCCGCAAGCACAAACTAAAGAGTGATTCTTCGCTGATAATTTGTTCTATTTGGCCAAGCTTGTATTTACAGTTGCGTCAGACCGTGGCTCTCTAATATTTCGACTAGCATTTTGCCCGCGTTTTCGCGGTGTATTCGGTGTACTCGACGCGCAGTATCCGGATCTTTCGCTTCGATGGCGGCGACAACTTGCGCGTGATCTTTGTTAGATTGTGTCGGCATAGGTCGCAAGCGAATGGTCAGCATGCGAACCCGATGCACCTGATCCATGAACTGATCCACGAGCTTTATGAGGCGCTGGTTGCCACTCATGGAAACGAGCAGCCGATGAAAATCCTCATCTGCTTCGGTCCAAGCCACTAAGTTCTTGGCTTTGAGGGCCTTGTCCATTTTTTTTACACTTTGTTGCAGGCTTTGTATTTCGCCGTCGAGGTGATCACGGCTAGCAGCTTGCCACGCCGCGGTAGACTCCAGTCCGGTGAGCAAAGCGTAGATTTCTTGCATATCAGAGACCGAAATCGGTTTCACCTTCATGCCGTGGCGTGGGCGAACTTCAACCAAACCTTCAGATTCAAGCCGCATAATCGCTTCTCGAACGGGAGTTCGGCTTATTTGAAGCAACTCCGCCACTTCCGACTCCATCATCTGATGCCCAGCGGGTAGCTGGTTATCTAATATGCGCTGTTTTATGTCGATATACGCTCGCTCCGAAAACGATACTTTTGGAGTCTTTTTTGTGCTCGACTGAGTTGCCATATTCAACTTATTTGCCTGATTCAATGGCTGATTATTCCGTACTAAGGCTATCGAGAGCAAATCCAGGCTTAAAATCGGCAAGGCGCAGCTTGCTGCCGCTTTCATTGGAGGCGTAACAGGCTTCAACTATGTGCAGGTTGCTCAGGTAGTCGGCAGCTGTGTTCATAAGCGGGCTGCCCATCGAGAGGTGGTCGACAACATGTTGCTGTAGGTTAAAAACACAGTCGCCACCAAAGTCATTGTCTATCCAGTCGTATTGCACATTTTTTTCGTCGTTTTGACCGTGCATGCGCAGCAAGATTTGAGCGTCGCCGTTAAGGAAAATACTGCCGTTCTCTCCCTCGACGAGCAGCTCGCCCATGGTTAAGCGGCGATTTTTGGCGCGGTGATCACTGAGTCGGTTGCCGTCGAAGACCCCGCGTTTGCCTTTTTCAAACTCAAGTACGATTAGGCCGGAGTCTTCGCCTTGTAGGACGGGGTTTAAACGCCGCAGATCAGCGTAGACGGATTCAACCTCACCAAACAGATACCGAAAGACGTCGATAAAGTGCACAGCGGTCTCGTGCACCAGCAAACGCGGCATCTGCTGAAAGTAGGGTTGACGTTCCATGTAAGCGGTAGCCCCTTGCCCGTCACCGGGACGAAGGCGATAGCTGATCTGATAAATTTCGCCCAATACGCCCTGTTCGAGCAATTTTTTTATCTGCTGGTACCAAGGCTGGAAACGGAAATTCTCGTGAATAACGACCTTGGCTTTTTTGCTTGAAATGTATTCCACCAGCCGCTGGGCTTCTTCGAGTTTAGGCGTGAAAGGCTTTTGGCAAATAGCGAAGAGTCCACGATCAACTGCTGCTTTAACACAGGCAGCGTGCGTTTCAGGCGGGGTTATGATGTCGACAAGATCAGGTTTGCAGTCGTCGAGCATTTGTTCAAAGTTGCTATACACCCCAGCTATGTTGTATTGCCGCGCCAATTCTTTTGCCGGCGCTATGGACCGGTTACAGATACCCACCAACTCGGTTTCAGCAATTCGGTGCCAAGCTGCGTATTGGAAGCGACTGAAATAACCCGCACCAACAGCCGCTACTCTGATTTTTTTGCGCTCACTCATGGTTGTGTTCTCTAAATAGCTGCAGGTGATCGATCTCTAGGGATAGGGTCGTGCTTGTCTAACGGGGCCTTTGAAGTGCCAATGTGCTGGTGCGTACCCACTCACAGGCGCTTTAAAACTGTAGATACAGTCGTCCAGCAGGCAACCTAGAAAAGCGGTGTTGAGATCAGCGCCTCCAAAAGCGAGACTGGATACGTTTTTGAGTTTTTGACTTTGCGCGTTGTCGAGATGCGGTCTGCCCATGCTGCCGTCCTGAAACGCAGCTTCGACCCAATCTAAATGCGTGAGATCACAATCTTCTACAAAAATTTCTTGATGGCCTTCTTCCGAGATGCGTATCACTCGATTACTGACGATAGAAGTGATCCAGATGCTTCCCGAGCTATCGAAAGTCATGCCGTCGGGAAAAGTGCCTTTACTGAATTCGGCCACAGTTTTTTTATTTAGCAGATCGCCATTTTCTTGGATGTCGAAGCGCACTAATTTGCGAGCGAAGGTCTCATTGACATACAGATATTGACCACTGGGATCAACCAAACACTCGTTGGTATAGCCGAGTGAATCGGCGACGATGCGCGCACCACGTTCGTCGACCAAAACCACAAAGCCGTCGGCCACATTGGGTTTATAGCCTTCACTACGCGGCAACTTGCGTGTACTGACAGTTATCCAAACTCGGCCCTTCGCGTCCAAATGTACGTAATTGCTGGGTGGTAAAGTTTCTCCATCGGCCTCTAAACAAAATGGTCTAGCGTCGCCGTTAGCGTAGAGCTGATAAACGCCGCCGTCCTGATCGCCAAGGTGCGCTATCAGCATCGATGCATCTGGCAGTAAGCAAATGCCATTGGGTTTTAATTGCAGCGCGGGGTCCTTTGGAAGCAAATACCACTGTTCACCATCTGGCTCAATAACAGCTACGCCACCGCGCCAGTCGGCTGTGTAAAGCCGGCCATTTTGTGTGCTTAGCACACACTCCGGACGATTAAGTCCTGACCCTACGCGGCTGATTTTTGCTAAATCGATCATGTGTTATTCCTCCGTTTTTGCGGATCAGAAAGTGAAGCTACCTGAACATTGCAACCATTGACAGGGATACCGCGGGTATATAAGTGACTAGCATAAGCGCCGATAATGCGGCGAGATACAGTGGCCACATGGCGCGAGCAATGCTTAATACGCCAACCCCCGAGATACGAGAAGCAACATATAACGTGGCGCCTACAGGTGGTGTGAATAAGCCAACTGCAACATTGCAAGTCATGATAACGCCTAGGTGCACTGGGTCTACACCAAAACTCTGTGCGGTTGGAATAAACAGCGGCGCGGTAAGTAAAATAGCTGGAACAGGGTCCAGTACTAAGCCCAGAATCAGCAAGACAATGTTCACTAGCAGCAAGAACGTCAAGGTGTCTGACGAAACACTTTGAACAAAAGCAACCAGTAGTTGCGGAAGCTGCTCAAGCGTAATAAGCCAGCCTAAAACGCTGGTTGCACCAATGACAACCATGACAATTGCGCTCGTCACAAAGGAGTCAACGACTAGTTGCGGCAAGTCGCGCAAAGAAAAATCGCGGTACACCACAGTCGTGACAAAAAGACCGTAAACAACGGCGACAGCGGCCGCTTCTGTTGGTGTGACTAAGCCACCAAAGATACCGCCTAGTATCAGTACTGGCATAAACAAGGCAGCCGCCGAGGCGCGAAATGCTTGCCATAATTCTTTGCGGCTGCTGCGTTGCCCGCCTGGATCGCAGCCAGTGCTTTTGCCTACGCGATAACACACGGCCATAAAGAGTGCACCAAATATTAAGCCCGGCACGATACCCGCCAAAAACAAATCGGCGACGGATACGTTGCCAACAAAGCCGTAGATCAACATTGGAATAGAAGGCGGGATAATGATTCCGATGGTGCCTGCAGCGGCCACCAAACCACCGGCAAATGCTTTGCTGTAACCCTGTTTGGCCATGTTGGGGATCATCACTGATCCGATCGCTGCCGAATCGGCAATAGCCGAGCCCGATATGCCGCCAAACAACATGGATGCTCCAACAACGACAAAGCCTAAACCGCCGGGTAAAAATCCAAATGCAGCTTTGGCAAAATCTATAATGCGCTGGCCTACACCGCCGCGACCCATAAGCTCGCCTGCGACTATAAACAGGGGAATGGCAATAAAGTGGTTGGGTTCCACGCCGCCGATAAAGTTTAAGTAGACAGCCTGTAATGGGTAGCCTAAATCAAAAACAAATATAGGCAAAACCGCGGTAATTAAAATGGCCCAGACCAGCGGGACACTCAACATAATAGTGCAGAGAAAAACGGCGCAGATGAATATGAGGATCATTGTGAGTCCTCCTGTGTTGAGTGTTTGCTCGTGCGTTTTTCTTCGCCGTTTGCAGCGAATTCAAGCTTCATGTTGTAGCCATGAAAAAGAAGGGTGATAAACATTCCCACCGGTAGAGAAAGATAAAGTAAACCAACGGGCCAGTAGAGCACCGTCGTTTTTTGTGCCCATGTGTGTGCGGCGATGGAGTAGCCAAAGTAAATCAAGCTAGCGAGCACGGTCGCCACAACGCAGTCAATAATGACTGACAGCACAAATTGCTTTTGTGTTGAGAAAAAGTGGTTGACCACTTCTGTGACGCGCATGTGTGCACCGCGGGCGGTGGCGGCAGCACAGCCAATAAAGGTTAACCAAAGCAATAAAAATGCGGTGACTTCAAGTGACCAAGCCAGATCGAACCCAGCGGCACCGCGCAGCACGGCATTGGTGAAAATCAATAGCAAAACAGCGATTCCACCCAATACAAGAAAATAATCAAGGGCGGTGCTGAGATGTTGCAGTGGTGCGGGGTACTTGCTTCTGTAGTCCACGGAGAAACTCACTTTTTTACTTTTAAAACCAAAAAGGTCGAGCCTCAAAGGGCTCGACAACAGAGGTCAGACTAAGACCGACACGGCGATGTTATTTGGTTGGGTGTTGTTCGCGAATTGCGGAAGCGGCCTCTAGCACTTTTTGTACTTCGTCACCGTAGATGCCTTTCGCCTTTTCGTAGACTGATTGAACAGCCTCTCTAAAAGGTGCTATTTCAGGCTCGCTGATGGTGGCACCGGCCGCCTTCATTTCTTCGATCTGGCTGTTGACTGAGTCACGAACCAGATTACGACTAAATGTGGACGCTTCGGTAGCGGCTTTTTTTACCGCTGCCTTGTCTTCATCTGAGAATGCCTGCCAGGTGTTTTCAGAAATAGTCAGCGGCAGCGGGCTGTAGACATGGCGTGTCAGAGTGACATTGGGCGCGACTTCATAAAAGCGCAGTGATTTGATGGTATCGACGGGGTTTTCTTGCCCATTAACCACGCCTTGTTGAATTGACAGGTACACGTCTGTGATTGGCATAACAACTGTCTGGAACCCGATTGCTTCCATGGTCCAACGGATCATGTCGTTGGGATAAACGCGCATTTTTTTGCCTTTGGCGTCTTCTGGCGTTGCGAGTGGCATGCTGGTGGTAAAACTGCGAAAACCAGCTTCCCATGTAGAGAGGACACGAAAGCCCTTTGCAGGTAGCTTGTCAAATTCGTTATTGAGCCACTCAGAACTGTCGTATAGGGCCCAGCCTTGTTCGTAGCTGTCCACCAAAAACGGCATAGCCGTCAGGTTGAGCGAGGGCAGGTGAGTGGCGTAGCTGCCGGTGGCAGAAACGGTGAAATCAACGCCACCCAGCTGCAATTGTTCAATTGCCTTGGGGTCGTTAGCCAGCTGTCCAGCCGGATAAATACGAACGTTATAACGATCTTCTGTGTATTCCGCTACTTTCTCCGCGAACACTTCTGCCGCTGCCTGACGAGACCCGCCCGGGTTGTCTGTGTGACTGAAACGAAGAACTTTGGCTGCCATTGCGCTGCTGCTTGCCAGCATAAAAACACTGAGAAGAGTCAAGGCTGTCATTGGTTTTGCGGTCTTGCGTCGGATAGGGCTTTGCATGTCTTTCTCCAAATACAGGGATGCGTATAGCTAATGGGAATCCTGAAATCTTTCGCAGAACTCAGTGATTCATTAGTGCAGATCATGATATATACAACATCAAATATGTCAACAGATAAGTTAATGTATACATTGACGTGGAGAGAATAACGGGGTTTAATTGATCTCAAGTTTTGATGTTTTTGTCGAACTTGCGCGCCGCAACGAGGAAGTTTGCGGGTATCGCACCCATGCATCACCGTGATGATCTGTTGTTTTCGCCGTTCCAGTGGCAGCCGCTGTCACTTCGCCAGTACAAGAGTTGAGAGTTCGTTTATGAGTAAATCCGAGTTTCAAGTTGCAGTCATTCGTGGTGACGGCATCGGCATCGATGTGACAAATGCAACCCTTGCGGTGCTGGAGGCAGTGCAAAAACGCGTGGGTGGTTACGCCTTGTCCTACCGAGATATAGCTGCAGGGGCAGGACATTTTCGTGAAACCGGTAGTGATATCGAAGTGGGTGGCGAGGAAGCGGCAGGGGCCGCAGATGCGATGTTTCTTGGGGCAATCGGTTTGCCCAATACACGTTACGTAGATGGCACAGAAATATCTCCACACTTGCGTTTACGTGATCGCTATCAGCTTTATGCGGGTATCAGGCCTGTACGAGCGTACCCCAATGCGCCACAGCGTTTACAGGATCCTCGCGCCGCCAATATAGATATGGTAATTGTGCGGGAGTCTACGGAAGGTTTGTTCTACACAGCGGCGGTGCATAATCGTTGTCCTGTTGAAAACGACGATGAAGTGCAAGACGTGATGCGTATTACTCGTCCAACTACCGAGAGGCTACATCACGCCGCTTTTAGGCTTGCGCGCAAACGTCAAGCACGCGGGAAAAAAGGCAAGGTTACCTGTGTTGATAAAGCCAATGTCTTTAAGTCCATGGCTTTTTTTAGAAAAATCTTTAACGAGGTTGCGCCCCAATACGAAGATGTGGAGACAGGGTATAACTACGTGGATGCCCAGGCGCTGGATTTTGTCCGGCATCCGTGGGAGTTCGATGTGCTGGTGATGGAAAATATTTTTGGTGATATTTTGTCGGACCTTGCAGGCGGGTTGGTGGGTGGTATGGGCATGGCTGCTTGCGGAGAGATTGGCGAATCTCATGGGTTGTTTCAAGGTGCTCACGGTAGTGCTCCCGACATCATGGGGCAAAATAAAGCTAACCCGCTCGCGGCTATCTTGAGCGGTGGTTTGATGCTGGATTATCTTGCCGATAAATCACAAACTACAGCTCTGTCAGATGCGGCACAGATCATCGATGCAGCTGTCTACGCTGGGTTTGCCGCCAATACCATTCGCCCGATGGAGTTTGGCGGGGACATGAGTACAACAGCTGTAACCGCCGAAGTTATTCGCCAGATTCAGGAACAAAAATAAACAGGCGAGCAACAAACGCGCGTCACCTATGCGGTCTGTTTTTTTTGCTGGCCATCATCCATAAGAAAAAGAGAATAACCATGTTTGTTGTTTTGGTGCAGTTTGAGATTAGGGCGTCGTATGTGCAGCAGTTTCATGAGGCGGTTAAGCAACAGGCGTTCAACTCGCTCAAGCTCGAAAGAGATTGTCATGTTTTTGATGTCTGCCAAGGCAACGAAGAGAAAACCTGTTTTGTCTTGTACGAGCTGTACAGCGACGAAGATGCCTTTAAAGTGCACCTAAAAAGCGAGCATTTTTTGGCTTTTGATCAGTTGGTGGGGGATTGGGTGACTAGCAAAGCGGTGCAGCTGCTCACGCGTACAAGCGCTGGCACCTTAAGAGGGGGTGATGAATAGCTTGAGACTTGGCACCAGATCTGACACCAACTGATGTGGGCTGGTTGTCGGGCTAAAAGCCCTGAAATCAGTTGGCCAAGATGCATGCTTAAAATGATCTCGCGCAGCCGCTAGGCTGCGCGAGTGATCAAAAATTTCAGGCTAGGATTTGTTGTTACCAAACCAGCCGCTCCAGCGCTTGAACTGCTCTTGCATCTCATCCGCCGCTCGTGTGGCCATCGCCATCATCGAATCTTGTGATTTCTCAAACTCATCGGCGATGTGCTTGCCGCGCTTTTCCCAGAAATCTTCTGCTTCCATCACGGCTAGGTGGCGCTGAAGCTCGGCGTCGTCCAGCATGGTTTTGGTTTTATCCACCATCTGCGACAGCTGGTCGTTCATCACTACACGAGACGCATCCAATTTGTCGTGCGCTTCCATCAGGCCTAGGTGTGCTTGTAACTGCGCTTCACGGGTGCTGGTTTCGGCTTTTTCTGCCGAGTCTTTTAGAAGCGCTGATATGCGTTTGAGCGATTTTTCGGTGCGCTCACGCATCTCTTCAGCTTCTTCGGGCAAGTCTTCGATCATGTCTTCAAACTTGTCTTGCATCTCATCCAGGGATGACATCGCCTTTTTCATTGCAGCGCGGAGTTGCTCTTCCATATCGTTCACCTATTGCGTAGTTAGCAAAAAATCAAACGGGTTACGGAGATCTTTGTTTCTCCGTACACACCATAATACTGTGGTTTTCTGCTTTATTTTCAAGTCAAAGGTAGAACTCGGTGACATAAATTTTCCAAGATAGCGTCAAGCAATAAGGCAGTAGACAAGTGCGGCTACAGAGGGTTAGCCTGTTTGTTATTTGACGTATCGCATCGAGATGTTGGCACGATCGCAGGATATGAAGCAGGATCACGACAACTAATGTCTTGCCTCGCTCGCCGCAGACTTTTATTTACGTCATAATAAAGAGTTATGTCATTTAAATTGTTGAAGGCTTCCTATGTCCGCGCAAGGTGAACCCTCAGAAGTAGCAGCATACGTGTACTCATTAGGTGCAGCTGCCAAGCAAGCTGCCCGCACTTTGGCCCGTGCTCCAGCGTCTGCGCGCAACACCGCGCTGTTAGCTATGGCAGATGCAATAGAGAGCAGCAGTGACGTCTTGCGCCGCGAAAATGCCAAGGACCTTGAGACTGGCCGGGAAAACGGTTTGGCAGCAGCTCTGCTAGATCGCTTGGAATTGACACCCGAACGTATCCAAGGCATGGCCGATGGCGTGCGCGAAGTAGCCGCCTTGGCTGATCCCATCGGCGAAATAGCTGATATGCGCCAGCAACCTTCTGGCTTAACGGTCGGCAAAATGCGTGTGCCGCTTGGCGTTATCGGCATAATTTACGAATCGCGCCCCAACGTCACAGTGGATGCGGCGGTGCTGTGTTTGAAAGCGGGCAATGCAACAATTTTGCGCGGTGGTTCTGAAGCTATTCATTCCAACCTTGCGATTGCCAAGTTGATCGAACAAGGGCTGCAGGCAGCCGGTTTGCCTGCCGCTTGTGTGCAGGTGATCAACACACCAGATCGCGCGGCGGTGTCTGCTTTGCTGCAGATGGATGAGTTTGTCGATGTGGTGATTCCACGTGGCGGCAAAGGCTTGATACAGCGCGTCAGCGAAGATGCGCGTGTACCAGTGCTATATCACCTCGATGGTGTTTGCCATGTATATGTTGATGATCATGCTGATCTGCAGATGGCTGAAGACGTGGCTTTCAATAGCAAAACTTATCGTTACGGCATCTGCGGATCAATGGAAACACTGCTGGTTCACGTGCAAATTGCCGCGGAGTTTCTGCCAAAGATTGCTGCTCGATTCACTGAGCATGGTGTTGAGATGCGTGCCTGTGCGCGTGCGATGCCACTGATGGCGGGTAGCGTGCTAGCCGTCGAAGAAGACTGGGCAACCGAGTACTTAGGCCCTGTGGTCTCCGTGCGTGTAGTTGATGACATAGACGCTGCAATGGAGCATATTGAGCTTCACGGCTCACACCACACTGATGCGATTATCACCCAAGACCTAGCGCGTTCGCAGCGCTTTTTACGGGAAGTAGACTCAGCTTCAGTGATGGTCAATGCGGCCACTTGTTTTGCCGATGGCAACCAATATGGTTTGGGAGCGGAAATTGGCATCAGCACAGGTAAGCTGCATGCGCGCGGGCCTGTCGGTGTTGTAGGGCTGACATCGCAAAAATTCATCGTGATGGGCGACGGGGCGATTCGTGGCTAGAGCTTTACAACGAGCTTTTGCTTGATGAGCGAAAAAGTACACAGAATTGGTGTGTTAGGTGGTACCTTCGATCCTATCCATATTGGTCATTTGCGTCCCGCGCTAGAAGTGCAACAGCAATTGGGACTTGATGAGGTTCGGCTCGTGCCGTGTCATCGTACCAGCCATCGCCAACAGCCGGCACGCAGCTCCGAGCTGCGCAGCCACATGGCGTCTCTGGCCGCTGATGAACTGCCCAATTTTATTGTCGACGAGCGGGAACTGCAGCGCGAGACGTTGTCCTATACCGCAGACACTCTAGCGGAGCTGCACAGAGAGTTTCCCGAGGCCAAGCTGTACTTCTTGATGGGGTCTGACAGCTTCGACTATTTCCAGCGCTGGCATCGCTGGGAAGAAATACTCGATGTCGCCACATTGGTGGTGATGGAACGCCCAGGCACACAGTTTTGCGCCGAAGCACTGCAATTGCTTGCCGCGCGAGCTGATCGCATAGTGCGGGCAGAAACAACAGAATTACGAATATCCTCAACCGCCTTGCGGGCCATGCTTTTGGCGGGTCAAGACCCGCGTTACTTGCTGCCTGCGCCGGTGCGAGAATTCATTTTACAAGAACAGCTTTACACGGATAAAACATGACTGAAAAAGTAAGCCCGATGGAGCCACAAGCTCTCATCGAACTCGTAGTGAGCGCGCTCGAAGACCTCAAGTGCGTGGATCTGGTCAATATCGATGTACGTGACAAGACCAGCGTTGCGGACAACATGATTGTCTGCACCGGTACATCACGTCGCCACGTGGTCTCATTGGCCGAGAATGTGGTTATGGAAGCCAAAGAGGCCGGACAGGCGCCCAGAGGTGCCGAAGGCTTAGAAAGTGGCGAATGGGCACTGGTCGATCTCGGTGATGTGATTGTGCATGTGATGCAGCAAAGCACGCGCGATCTCTACGAACTGGAAAAACTCTGGTCGATGGCGCCATCCTCTGCGCAAGCGAACGGCGAATAGGCGTGCCGTTGTCGATCAGCAGCTTTCAACGGGTCGGCTAAGGCATGCGTATGCACTTGTTGGCTGTGGGTCAACGCATGCCGGGTTGGGTGCAGCAGGGCTACGGTGAATACCAACAGCGCATCAAGGGTGATTTCAGCCTGCAGCTCACTGAAATCCCCGCGGCAAAGCGTAGCAAGGGCGCGACTGTCACTCGTATGATGGACGAAGAAGCGGCACGCGTGTTGGCCGCTACCCCCAAGGGTGCGCGTCTGGTGGCACTGGATGGTCGTGGCCGCGATTGGAGTACCGAGCAACTCGCCGAGCAACTAGAGCACTGGTCAGTTGATGGCCGTGAACTCGCTTTTGCGGTGGGTGGCCCTGACGGTCACGGCAAGGCTGTTCTCGATGCCTGTGAAGCGCGCTGGTCTCTGTCACCTCTGACCTTTCCTCATCCCTTGGTACGTGTCTTACTGGCTGAGCAACTGTACCGCGCTTTGACTATTCTTCGAGGACACCCTTATCACCGAGCTGAGTGAGCGTGTAGAGCGGGTCGGTCGCGGCTAAATTATGTTGGCTGGCGGCTTTTATTGAATTTAAGTATCTGATTTACAACTGATATTACAAGAGAAATACATTGCGCGATTCGACGGCGACGCTAGAACAACCCACTATAGTGCTCGCCAGTGCCTCGCCGCGCCGTCTGCAGTTGCTACAGCAATTAGGGCTCCGCGCGATTGCCCAACCAGCGGATATCGATGAAACACCTCTCGCCAACGAACGTGCTCGTGATTACGTCATGCGTGTCGCCGTGGATAAGGCACGCGCTGTGCTGAGCACTTTGTCGAACCCTCAGAATAAAGTTGTTATTGCTGCGGATACATCGGTGGTTGTAGCGGGTCAGATACTAGGCAAGCCACAAGATGCGGCCGACTGTGAGCGTATGTTAGGCGCACTGTCGGGTGTGGAGCACTCGGTGCTGAGCGCCGTAGTGGTTGCCGGTGGTCGAGTGCCATTGGCGCAACGTCTAGCGGAAACGCGTGTGTGGATGCGCGAGACAACCCGCAGTGAACGTGCGGCGTATTGGGCATCGGGAGAGCCCGCTGACAAAGCGGGAAGCTACGCCATTCAAGGTCTTGGCGCGATGTTCATTGAACGAATCGAAGGCAACTACGCCACAGTGGTAGGGTTGCCTGTGTACGAACTATCGACCTTACTGGCGCTGCACGGCATAGACTTGCTGAGCGCGCCGGGAGATAAAAATTGAGCGAAGAATTATTAGTTAACGCATCGCCAGAAGAAACGCGCATTGCCACCATCGAGAATGGCGTACTGGCGGAGCTATGGGTTGAACGAGCGAACAAGCGTGGTTTGGTGGGTAATATCTACCAAGGCAAAGTGGTGCGCGTATTGCCCGGAATGGAGGCGGCGTTTGTTGAAATAGGCCTCGATCGTGCGGCGTTTTTGCACGTGTCGGATATTGCGTGGGCACCGTCTGAAGCAGATGTTACTGAGCGTCCGCGTGCTATTCACGAGCACTTGCACGAAGGCCAATTGGTGTTGGTGCAAGTAGTGAAAGACCCACTGGGTACCAAAGGTGCCCGGCTCACGACTCACGTCACTCTACCGTCGCGTTATTTGGTGTTGATGCCCTTGGATGACACGGTGGGTGTTTCCACTAAGATCGAAAATGCTGAAGAACGTGATCGGCTGCGCGCCATTGTGGAGGACAGCGATCGTCAGGGCCATGGTTTTATTGTTCGCACGGCTGCAGAAGACGCTAACGAAGCCGCTCTGCGGCATGACCGTGATTTTTTACTGCGTTTATGGGCGGTTGTATCGCGTAGAGCCGAAGCACAGACGGAAATCGGTATTGTGCATCAGGACCTGCCGTTAGTTCTGCGTGTCTTACGTGATCTCAGCAGTAGCTCAATCGAGCGTATTCGTATCGATTCGAGAGAAAACCTCAGTAAAGCGCAACAGTTTGTCTCGGAGTTTTTGCCTGAGCAAATTGAACTGTTAGAGCATTATCCCGGTGAGCGGCCGATCTTTGATATCTACAATGTTGAAGACGAAATCCTGCGTGCGCTCAACACTAAAGTTCAGCTCAAATCAGGTGGATACCTGATTATTGATCAAACAGAGTCGATGACGACTGTGGATGTGAATACTGGCGGTTTTGTTGGTCATCGCAACCTTGAAGAAACCATCTTTAAAACAAACCTAGAAGCGGCTCAGGCGCTGGCCCGACAGCTTCGGCTGCGCAACCTGGGTGGCATCATCATCATCGACTTTATCGACATGATTGATGAAGAGCACAAACGCCAAGTCTTACGTGCGCTCGAAAAATCTCTCGATCGAGATCACGCCAAAACGCAAGTCTGTGCCGTGTCGCAATTGGGCCTGGTAGAGATGACGCGCAAACGCACCCGTGAGAGTCTTGAAGACCTGTTGTGCGAAGCGTGCCCCAGTTGTGAAGGCCGTGGCAAAGTTAAGACCGCTGAAACGGTTTGTTATGAAATCTCGCGCGAGATCATCCGGCAGGTTCGCCAGTTTGATGTCAGCTCGCTGACGGTCTTAGCGGCGCAAGATGTCGTCGATTTATTTCTCGACGACTTCTCTGATTACATGGCAGAGCTGGAAGCTTTTGTCGCCGTCCCGATTCGACTGCAAGGTGAGCCGATCTACACCCGTGAGCAATACGACGTGGTGCTTGTGTGAGCGACACACCTAAAAAACAAGGGCGAATGTCGCGGCACATGAGACGCGTGCCCGAGCATGTGCGTCGAATGCCCGAGCACATGCGCAGCGCCCCAGTTAAAAAGGCCGCCAGAGCCAGTGGTTCAGTAGCTCTGTGGCTGAGCTTTTTTGCGCTGTTCTTGATCTGTGTGGCGGTCAGTATGGGTCGCTGGTGGGCGCCGGTGTATGTAGAGACGCATCGCACCGAATTGCTGGGTTTGATCTCAGAGGCTTCCGGCACGGAGATCATCAGTGACGACATGACCTTGGTCTGGAGTCGTTGGGGGCCGCGTTTGCAGTTGACAGGTCTGAGCGTACGAGCTGAGGGTGGAGATATACCTGCGTCCCTCGAAAAGGCGCAGTTCAGTGTCAACGTTTATAAAATGTTGGTGCTCGGCAAACTGATCATCGACGATGTCGAAGTTGAAGGTTTACACCTCGATGTGCTTCGGGGGCGTGAAGGGGATTGGCGGCTCGCACTGAGTAATAAAGACCGTCCCGCTCAACAAGGCACGGATTGGTTTGAGGTGCTGAGCCGTTTTCGCTGGCTGAACCTCAAAGATTCCGTCATCACCTTCAGAGATTTAAAACGCCAACGTCAGTATGTGGTGGAAGGCGTTACGGTTGTTGCCAACCACTACAAAGACCGATATCGCATCAATGTTGATGGCGATTTACCTGAACACTTGGGTAAAAAGCTGCGTTTGATCGCGGACTTGAGTGGAAACGCTGGTAACAAACTCAGCGGTCAGATGTACTTGGACATGGAGCAAGTCAATCTAACCGAGTTCGGTTCTGCTGTTGGCAGTGAAAAAGTGCAAGTAAGAGGGCGTCTGGAGCAGCTTGAATACTGGCAGGAGATGGACGCTGGCAAAAGCAGCAACGGTAAGATGCGCTTCAAGGGTGAAAACCTGCGTGTTAACCAGCCCGGAGATGACGAAATTTGGGAAGTCGATCTCGCCGAGTTGGAAATGGGCTGGGAACGCGAAGAAGACGATTGGGATATCTGGCTAGATAACCTCACAATAGCCGCAGCAGGTGAGGCTTGGCGCAGCGGCTATACACGTTTCAAGCGAACGGCTAATGGCAAAGTGCAGGCGCAGGGCGAGCAGTTGCGCTTAGGTTCCATCTCGTTACTACTGGCGCAGTTAACCAAAATCGAGGCGATCAACACGCTGGCCGAAGCCGCTCAGCAATACAACCCACGCGGTGATTTGGTGTCCTGGCGACTGCTGCTCGAACCCGACGAGCAAGGCCAGTTCAACACGGCTTTTGAGGGTGTAGTCAGTGGGCTTAAGGTAGCGTCTGTGGACGGCAAACCCGGTGTGCAAGGGCTTGATGCGCTGCTTCGTGTCAAAGACAACTTACTGACCACTCGCATTAACAGTGCGGACTTGCGTTTTGAGGCACCAAAGGTCTTTGCGAAACCGCTAACCTTTGATCGCGTCACCGGCGAGATTTCCGCCAGGCTAGACCCAGTCGACTGGTGGGTGCGCAGCGATGCGGTCGATTTCGTTACTGGGGACTCTGAAGCCAAGGTTGTCTTTGATGTTGCCAAGCCAGAGGACTACCCGGGGCTTGCAATAAATTTGCAAGCCAACGTGACGAACGTCGATGCACAGGCTCTTCCGGATTTCTACCCAGTTGGCATTATGCAGCAGGGCCTGACAGACTGGCTCAACAACGGTATTCACAAAGGCCATGTCAACGCGGGAGAATTTATCCTGCGTGGATACAGTCCTGAATTTCCCTTCCGTGAAGGCGATGGCGTGATGCAAGCCAGCTTTGATGTCGACGGTTTAGAGCTAGATTTTAGCCCGGGTTGGCCCTTGGTGACTGAAGCCGATGCCGAAGTAGTTATCACGGGGAAAGGGTTGACGGTAGCTGGCGAGGGCAAGTTTGACGGCGCACCCTTGGAGAATTTTGCACTCGATATTCCTGACTATCGCGAGGGTCGCTTACTGATAGAGGGAGAGCTGGAGACCACCGGCCAAGCAGTACGCAAGTTCGCTCGTTCCGGTCCGCTGTCGCAAGCATTGGCAACCTATTTTGACGATCTCATCTTAGAAGGTCCGGTGCGGCTGAAGCTCGAGCCGATCGTCGACTTAAAAAACACCGATCAATCCAGTATCAACGGCGTTGCTCTGCTCAAAGGTGCTCGTGTCAACATAACCACGGCCAACGTGGATCTACATAAGGTTGTCGGCGAATTACCGTTTGATGAAAAAGGATTAAAATCCTCGTCGCTGCAAGCGCAGATCTACGGCCGTCCGCTCAAGGCGAATTTAAAGCGATTAGATAACAACAAGGGCTTGCAAATCGATGCGCGCGCGACGCTTCCACCTTCTAGCTGGTTGCGAGACCGGGATGATCCGTTGGCGGACTACGTCTCAGGTGTCGGGAATTGGCGCGCTTTAGTACGTTTGCTCAACGATCCAAAAGGTGGAGCCGCTAGTGTCTCAGTGTCGTTGACCAGTGACATGAAAGGCGTGCAGGTACGCGCACCTGATCCTGTGGCCAAAAGCGCTCAGACGGTGCGTCCTTTTCATATAGAAGGGGTGATTGATAGCAAGCAACGCGGCAGCTGGAACTTCACCTTTGGTCAAGACCTTGGTGGGCGATTCAAAATAAAGTCTAATGGCGATTTGCGCAGCATGGCGTTGGGCGCAGGGGAGCCCATACCAACGATGCCGCAGGACGGTGTGCGTATTCGCGTGCACTGGGCTAAAGCGGATGTTGCGCGCTGGTACGATTTTGTCGATACCTGCTGTTTGCAAGGAGACGGCGAAGGCAGTTACCTAGATTTGTTTGCGGATATCGGTGAGGCAAAGTGGTACGACACAGCGATCGGCAGTGGTTCCCTAGCCATGGTCGACGACGAAACCGGATTGACTGGGCGCATCGATAGCCGTGTCGCCAACGGTAACTTTCGTTATAACTACCGTGTCGGTGAGCCCGCGTGGGATATTGATTTTCAGCGTGTTAACTTAACGCCATTTATTGAATCGGAGAGTGATAGCAGTACAAAAGATCCGCTGGATCCGCGTACCGTACCGGTCACTCGCTGGAAGATAGATAATCTGCAGTTGTCCGACATCAATATCAGAGATATTTCGATCAACACCAGCCCCGTTGATAGCGGCATGCGCGTGGACAGGGTGATTATTTCTACCAATGATTACACGGGCAACGGAAAAGGCTTGTGGCAGTTGCTGCAAAACGGCCAGCACAGCAGTGAAATAGAGATGTTTTTGCACGCCAACGATTTGGGTAGGGCAGTCGCGAGCGTCGGCCGCGCCGATGCGATAACCGGCGGTCGCGGGCAGGTTACACTCAACTTACTTTGGCAAGACGCCTTGTATCAGCCCGATATCGCCACCATGTCTGGGGATGTGAAGCTAGAAATGGCTGAGGGTCGCATCAATAAGTTAGACCCTGGTGCGGGGCGTCTGTTTGGCTTGTTGGCGTTGCAGACCTTGCCACAGCGTTTAGCGCTAGATTTTTCGGACTTGGGTGAGGGCTTGAGCTATACCCAGGTCAAAGGTGAATTTGAACTCGCTGATGGAATGGCCAAAACGCGTTACCTTGTGCTTGAGGGCCCCATTGGTGCGGTGAGCGTGGTGGGTGATATAGATTATGTCAATCAGCGCTTCGATGAGCGTGTGGTGGTACTGCCCAATGTTGGTGGCTCCCTACCTCTGATTGGTGCGGCCATCGGCGGACCGGTGACGGCGGCAGGTGTGTTTTTGGCCGATAAAATATTCCGATCAGTGGGCTTAGACGTCAACCGTTTTGGACGCCGTGACTACACCCTTACAGGAACCTTTGAAGAGCCGGTACTTAAGCAAGTGGTGCAGCCGCGCGATTCTCAGAACCTAAACGGAAGCGATAAATAAGCGAATTACCCTTGAGTGGGTAATACCGATAATAGTAAAGCGTGCAAGCAATCTGCTCGGCACGCCTAGATGGAGACAGCAAAATGGCAGACACACTGCAACGAGCAAGCGAGCTGCTGCTGGCGCCCGCGGGCATGGGCGAAACAGAATTGCACAAAGCACTCGACCAATTGATGGGCCGTGGCGTAGATGCGGCGGACTTGTATTTTCAGGCCAAACACAATGAGTCTTGGGTTCTGGAAGACGGCATGATCAAAGAAGGTTCTTTTTCAATAGATCGAGGTGTCGGTGTTCGTGCCTTGAGTGGCGAGAAGACAGGCTTTGCCTATTCGGATGAAATCCTGTTGCCCTCCTTACTGGAGGCCAGTGTCAATGCACGTGCCATAGCACGCAGTGGTGCTGATGCGGGAGTTGGTCAGTGGGTCCGACCCGTGGGTCGCGGTTTGTACAGCGGCGATAACCCGATTGCGAGCTTAGACGAGAGTGCAAAGATAGACGTTTTGCGTCGTGCTGATAAAGAAGCGCGTGTCCAAGACCCTCGAGTCACACAAGTTATCGCAAGCCTGGCTGCCAGCCACGAGAGCATCTTAGTGGCGGCGAGCGATGGCACTTTGGCGGGGGATTTGCGCCCGCTGGTACGCATGAATGTCACTGTGTTTGTGGAAAAGGACGGCAAGCGAGAGAGTGCCAGTGCTGGTTCAGGCGGGCGTTTTGATTTGGCTCGATTTGCCGCTGGGGATGAACCCGAAGACCTAGCACGTGAAGCAGTACGCCAAGCCTTGATCAACCTTGAGGCGGTAGCTGCACCGGCAGGCAACATGGACGTGGTACTTGGCCCAGGTTGGCCTGGTGTCTTGTTGCACGAGGCGGTTGGTCATGGACTCGAAGGTGATTTTAATCGCAAGGGCACATCACTGTTTGCTGGGCGAATGGGCGAGCAAGTGGCAGCAAAGGGTGTCACGGTTGTCGATGATGGCACGCTGGATGAGCGCCGAGGCTCGCTAAACATTGATGATGAAGGTACGCCGACCAACTGCACTACGCTGATTGAAGACGGCAAGCTCGTGGGTTACATGCAAGACAAGCACAATGCGAGATTGATGGGTGTGCCGGCTACAGGTAACGGCAGACGCCAAAGCTACGCGCACACCACTATGCCGCGCATGACCAACACCTATATGCAGTCGGGCGATAAAAGCCCAGAAGAAATTCTCGCCTCGGTCAAAAACGGTCTTTATGCGGTCAATTTTGGCGGTGGCCAGGTCGACATCACATCAGGCAAGTTTGTTTTTGGCACATCCGAAGCCTATTTGATTGAGAACGGCAAAGTAACACGGCCTGTAAAAGGCGCCACTTTAATTGGCAACGGACCCGACGTGATGAATCGCATCAGCATGATTGGCAATGATCTAGCGCTCGACCGCGGCATTGGCGTGTGTGGTAAAGAAGGGCAATCGGTGCCGGTAGGTGTTGGGCAACCGACGTTGCGCATCGATGGTTTGACCGTAGGTGGAACGCAAACCTAGACAGAAAACATTGTTGTTACAGCGCCCTACTATTTGGGTAGGGCTTGCTGAATCAAGGGTGCATTTTTTCCTTCAGATGTTATAAAAACAGAGCGATTGTCGTGGTTAATAGTAATCGCTTCTGCTTGCTCTAATCTATGCGGCGGTAGGCTCGTGATTTGTGCTTGCATCCAAGTTTGTCCGGCGTCTCGTCGCAGTAGTACAGCTTGTTGATAGCCTAGAATCACGGCTTGCAAGCCGTCGCTGCTGATGTCAAAGCCGGTTGCCATGCCGTGACTGACAACGCGTTTGGGGTTGAGTAATAAGCTGCTTAACCGCGGTACGTCGCCGTCCCAAGGCAGTGGGCCAAGTAGTTTGGCGCTGTGCCGTGCCTTGGGATTTGCTGAGAGTTCGGCCAGTGGCAGCGAATAGAGCTGCGCGGGTCGGTCGCGTTTACTGAGGATGAGGATCTCCTCGCTAAGTGGGTCGTAAGCGATAGATTCTGCGTCTCGCGGCCCGTCAGGGTAAGTAAAGTCTATGCTGAATGTGGGCTTGAGCTTGAGCTTTTTTGATCTCGCGGGTAGCTGAGGCTCTTCGAGAAAGTGCAGAGTCGATTTTTTATGGTTAGCGCTGTTGTCACCAATGTCGGCCACAACTAACCAATGGCGATCTCGCCAAGTAAAACTGGCTAAGTCTTCCCAGTCGCGGTTTTTTTCGCCGCGTACTTTTAGACGGGCGAGTGCTTTGCCAGTGGTGTCTAGCGCATAGAGCGTCGCAGGGTGGTTGCCATCGTTGAGCAGCCATAACTGGTTGTTGTTCAAACGGGACAGCGCGATTCCGCTAGTCTCGCGCAGCTCTTTATCTGCCAGCGTGTTTTGCGCGGCGATAGGGGTAGCACACGAAGTTAGTAGTACCGTTGCTGCGACTAAAGCGTAGCGAGCACGAAATTTTGTCAACATAGTGGGTTTATGCCCGCTTGAATGAATTACACGCAGGCCACTGGCCGCGATCTGGGATACAAAGTATGTCATCGAAAGACCTTCAAGGCAGCCCTGCTCAGCGCGAGCAGCTGGAATCAATTGCACAATTGGCACTCGAAGCAGCCGCTGGCGCTGGTGCCACTTCTGCCGAAACCGACATCAGTACCGGCGTTGGTCTTGATGTAGGCGTGCGTTTGGGTGAAGTAGAAACCTTAGAACATCAGCGCGATCGTGGCATGGAAATTACCGTGTACATGGGCAACCGAAAAGCATCATCGTCCACCAGTGATTTTTCAGCCGAAGCAATTAAAGCGGCAGCTGAAAAGGCCTGCGCGATCGCAAAACATGGCTCGCAAGACCCTTGTGCTGGTCTCGCCGACGCTGAGTTGATGGCCAAGGACATCCCCGATCTAGATCTCTACCATCCGTGGGCATTGGAAGTAGACGAGGCCATCGAACATGCGTTGCGCTGTGAGCAAGCGGGTCGTGACAAAAGCGCGCTGATTAGCAACAGCGAGGGTGCGACCTGCGGCACCTACGCTGGTGAGGGCGTATACGCAAACAGTCACGGATTCTCTTATTACAAACAAGGCACACATCACGGCTACTCGTGTACGTTGGTAGCAGGTGAAGGTGACAACATGCAGCGCGACTACTGGTTTAGCAGCGCGCGTATGGCTCAAGACCTAAGCAGCCCTGAGTCAGTGGGTGTCGAGGCGGCCAATCGTGCGGTCAGTCGATTGCAGCCCAAAGCGATCAAAACCGGTACCTATCCTGTTTTGTTTAATCCACTCATGGCGCGTGGCTTAATACAAGCGTTTGTCGGCGCGATCAGTGGTGGCTCTATCTACCGTCGGGCGTCTTTTCTGCTCGACAAAGTGGGCGAGCAAGTGTTTCCCGACTTCATTAATATGGCTGAGTTCCCGCTGATACCTCGTGCAATGGGCAGTGGTGCTATCGACAGCGAAGGCGTTGCACGGCAAGAGCGAGTTTGGGTAGAAAAGGGTGTGATGCAGGGCTATATATTGTCCAGCTACTCAGCGCGCAAACTAGACTCAGTCACCACGGGCAATGCTGGCGGTATCCGCAATTTCAGCATTGAGCCAGGCGATCAAGACTTTGATCAGTTGCTAAAAACTATGGGTACCGGGTTGCTAGTCACCGAAATGATGGGTGGCGGTGGCAATACGATCACTGGAGATTATTCACGCGGGGCCAGCGGCTTCTGGGTTGAAAACGGTGAAATCACACACCCGGTTGAAGAGATTACGGTCGCGGGTAACTTGGCTGATATGTTTATGGATATTGCGGCGGTAGGCAAAGACGTCTATCTGCCAACCACAATTCGCACTGGCTCTATTCTGCTCAATAAAATGACGGTGGCTGCTGGTTAATGCGAAGGCTGGCACCGTGCTTTGCTATTGCCAAAAGCACCCGTGCAATGGTGCTCTCCTTGAGCTGTTTCCTATTGTTCGGCTGCAGTAGTGAGGGAAACTTCGCAAGTTTCCCAGGCTTTGCAGAGCACTTTGAAGCAAAACCTCCTCGTACAACAGTGCCCACTGCAGAGGAGCAGGCTCTACTAGAGCGATTCCGGCCGCGAGTTTATCTTGCGGAAAATCAGCCTAGCTTTGTCGATTTTTATAGCGACTACATCGCCCATGGTCGCTTGAAACTCAACAACACAGTTGTCAGTGAGCAAGTGAGCCAAGCGCTTCTCAATCAGTATAAAAACAATGCCGCAGCAGAGTTTGTTCACGATACAGGGCATCATAACGACACCACACCGACGGTGTTTGCGCGTGTGGATTACGACAGTTTACAGCTCGATGATCAATCTTGGGATCTGAGCTTCCTCAGCTATAACTTGGTTTTCCCCAGCAGCGGCCTTTTGGCGGAGATACCGTGGTTTGCCAGGAGCGCTTTGGGAGTTGTTGCCGATCTCGATGACTGGCATCAGCTCGACCACTACGTTGGTGTGACAGTTGTATTGTACCAACAAGAACCCATTGCCTACTATTTGCAGCAGCATAACTATCAGAGTACTTACGTGCTGGCAGAGCAGCAGAATTGGCCGGCTGATAATAGAGTTCAGGTCGACGTCGCGTTTCGCTCGAACGAGCTCTACCGGCACAGTGCAGATCGTCAGCGACATCCGGGCTTGTCTTTTGTTGAAGTCGATTCAATGGAATTCTATAAAACGGGGCGTAACAAGCCCATGATGGCTGGCTGGGACATCACACACGGAGAGCTTGAGCAAGAATACGAGCTAGCGTTCTTGGCGCCCGATGATGCGTTTTATCAGTTCAAAGGCCGGCTGGGCGAAGCTAGACGATTGCCTGGGCGCGACGGACCGCCCGGCGCAGATTACGTCACGCTACCTGGCTTAATGAAATGGTCTCATCGTTTGGTCGCCGGTTATCGTCCGCAAAGTGTGGAGCGCGAGAGACAAAAACTCAATGCCCTCTTTGACAAGCAAAACTTTCTAATTAAAGCCCCTGGTATCAGAGCCTATGTACATGATTTTGTACAGGCGTGGCAGGGGCCTCACTGAAGCCTGAAGCTAATAGGATAAAGATGAACAGATCCTCCTCCTTCGTCAGATTTGCTGAACTTTCAGACGCCGAATCCATTCATCGATTATCAACGCAACTCGGCTATGAGCCGACTTGTAGCAAAACTTCTGAATCGCGACTGCAGGCATTGTTACTCTCCGAGACCGATTTTGTCTGGGTGTATGAGCGTGAAAACGAGCTGTTGGGGTGGCTGCATGCCTTTGTTGCCCAGCGATTAGCGTCTGCAGCGTTTGTTGAGTTGGGTGGTTTGATTGTGGACCAAGCCGCGCGTCGAGTTGGGGTAGGGCGAACTCTGGTGCAAGCAGCTAGTGGTGAAGCTAAAAAGCTGGACATGACACTGCGTGTTCGCTGTAACGCCAAGCGCACTGAGACTCATCAGTTTTATCGTGAACTTGGCTTCGATGAGCTAAAACAACAACGTGTTTTTTCTGGCTAAGCTCTGTCAATGAGTGCCATGTAACGAATCTGGTTCAAGCGCTGGTGATAACGCGGTTTCTACCTTCGACTTTTGCCTGATAGAGGTTTTTATCGGCTTCGTTTAGGGTCGACTCAAAGGATTTATCGGTTTCCGAAATTAGTACCGCCCCAATGCTGCAAGTGATAGGCACCTCTTCATCCTTGTAGATTATTTTTAAGGTTTCTATACGCTTGCGAATGGATTCAGCTGTAGACTCCAGAGATTCTAAGTTTTTGCAATTCACCAGTATGCAAAACTCCTCGCCGCCAAAACGAAAAATACTTTCTTCAGCACGTACCGTGGCTTTGAGAGCGCGAGCTACTTGTTGTAACACCTTGTCACCACAAGGGTGGCCTCGCGTGTCGTTGATCACCTTAAATAAGTCTAAATCCAAAACTATTAGACCTGATATGACTTTATTAGAAACTATCGTGCTGCGCTTTTTCTCAAAAGCTTCTTCCAAACCTAGTCGATTGTTAACGCCTGTCAAAACGTCCGTTCCCGCGACTTCTAGCAGCATGCTATGCGCATTTGAACGCGCGTTTTCATATACGTGCACGAGTGCCCAAATTACAATGGCACAGACGATTAAATTCAGCTTATGAATGTTATTAATACTGTCTAAAAAATCGCCGTATCGCCAGACAATCTGCAGCGCAAAAAAAACGTATGAAACAGCGGAAAACAGCATGCCGTAGAACCTACCCATGGTGGAGTAGGCCATGATTGGTAAGACATAAACCCAGACTAACATGGTGATCGAAGAGTTGGGGCTAGATATACCGGCAAATATGGTCAGTATGATAAACACCGTAAAACCGATAGTCATTTCTCTTATATGCGGTGTTTTTTTGGAAATAACTAAAAAATACACCGAGAAAACAAAGATAGTCGCTTCGAGTATCGGCAGTAAAATAAGACCGCGATAGAAGTTCGCCAATGAAAACAACAAACTTGCGGGTATAGAAACGATTAAAATAACTCTAAAAATTGCACGATGCCGAACTAAGTCCGATTCTTTTATATTTAGAGATATATTTTGAAGGTTTGCCATTCTTTTGGTTAGTAGTTTTGTTGTGAGGTGTACACGTGGTTTTTTTATAATAAGGATCATGTGCAATTAAGCAGTTTTCTGGCCTAATAGTTAGAAACTGATGATTTATTTAATTCGATAGCGAATGGTTTTAGGTTAGTTGTTCACTGTAATCAAAGCGTACTCCGTGCTTGACTTCGCTGCGCGAGCATAGGCTGATTCCTGTAGCAAACATGGGCAGCGTAAAGTTGGTGCCGATTGCCGTGAGTGGCAATCTATTTTGGCAGCTGCTGCAGTGCTCAAAACCACGCATCCGTCTGTTTGAGCGGTCAGCAGTTTCAAGTTGTAAGCCATTTGCCACAGATAGTGCTTGTGGCAGCTTAGATCAAGCCTCAAACTGAGCGTTTAATGTTCAAATAGTCTGTCTCCATGAATCCCCGCCGAATTTTGATCCGTGACGACGCACACAGTCGTTGGCTTTCACTCTCTGGTCTCAGTGCTGAGCAATCGTGTTTCAGCCTTCCCAGCAGTTTGGCTTTGCTCGACTGGGCTGAGCAGCAGGCAAAAGCGGGCTTGTGGGTCTGTGGTTTTATGCGTTACGAAATGGCGGCTGCGTGCGACGACGCGCTAGATCCTGCGCCAGCTGATGACTGCGAATTGCCCTTGGCGTGGTTTGGTGCGTTTACTGAAGCGACACCTGTGGCCGATCCGGGTGTAGCGGCTGTCGCACCTATGGCGGCGCCTGATCTACAACCCGACATGAGTGCTGAACGGTATCAACAACAGTTTCAACAGGTTAAAGACTATTTGGCAGCGGGTGATAGTTATCAGGTCAATTTAACGTTTAGGTTGCGCGGACAATTTGAAGGCGACAGCTACGCATTGTTTTGCCAGCTATGCGCCAATCAAGCTGGGCGTTTTTCTGCCTACTTCAGCTTTGATGATATTGTTGTCATGTCAGCTTCGCCTGAATTGTTTTTTGAACGTCGCGGTGATCTCATTCAAACGCGCCCGATGAAAGGCACAACCCGCCGAGGCAGTGACGAGAGCGAAGACGATGCCTTGGCGGCCGCTCTCAGTGCCGACCCCAAAAACCAAGCTGAAAACCTGATGATTGTGGACATGATCCGCAACGACTTGGGTCGGGTAGCGGATATTGGATCAGTGCAGGTACCAAAGCTGTTTGAAGTGGAGCGTTATCCGCGTATACAGCAGATGACGACAACTGTAACAGCGCGTTGTTCTGAACCGCTTTCCGCCGTTGTGCGCGGTCTGTTTCCCTGTGCCTCAATTACCGGCGCACCCAAGGCACGTACCGTCGAGATAATCGCCGAGTTAGAAAGCTCCGCTCGTGAACTCTACACCGGCAGCGTCGGCCTGATCCGCCCAGGCGGTGACTGCCAGTTCAGTGTGGTTATCCGCACAGCGATCTGGAATCGGCACAGTGGTGCGATGAGTTTTGGGGTGGGTAGTGGAGTCGTCTGGGACTCGGACGGCAAAGATGAGCACGACGAGTGCTTGTTAAAAGCAAACATCCTAGAAGCACAAGCACCGCTGGCGCTGATCGAGACTATCCACTGGAACCGCGAGAGTGGTTATAGGCTAATTGAAGGGCACAAAGCCCGGATGCAGCGCAGTGCAATTGCTTTGGGCATTGCTTTCGATTCGGCCGCTTTTGACCGCCTAATGCAAAAACTACCAACGGACGCTACCGCGCGAGTACGCCTGCATTTGTCTGCGACCGGCCAGTTCAGCCGGATAGTAGCGCCAGCACCGGTGCCAATGGACGTGATGGAACTCGCTTTTTGCCCTTGGCCGGTCGATTCCGGCTGGCCGCTGTTACAGCATAAAGTTGATCGCCGAGATGTTTACCAGCGGGCCTTCGCCGACACCAAAACCTGCGATCAGCCTTTGCTCTGGAATGAGCAGGGAAATGTCACCGAAGGCACGTTTGCTAATGTCGTTATTCGCGAAGGCCAACGAATGATAACGCCACCAGTGAGTGATGGTTTGCTACCGGGTGTTATGCGCGAATTTCTGCTTCAGGAGCAGCAGCTCGAAGAGGAGAGTATCAGTCGTGAGCGCTTGCTGGCGGCCGATGAGGTGTGGATGATCAACTCATTGCGTGGTTGGTTGCGTGCCGTTGTGTTGCCTGAGTAATTACGAGCGCTGAAGCCAGCACTGATACGAGCGGCCGCTTTGGCCGCTAGTATCAGTGCTGCGTGTTTATCGCGCCTTAAATGCGTTACTTCAGTATGGCCGCGCCAACAGCCACCAAAGTCATGATAAACAAAAACCATTTCATTGTTTTTGGCTTTATATCTATGGCGATATTTACCCCGAGCCAAGCGCCTACAGTGCTTCCCACTGCTAAAAGTAAGCCCGGCACCCAAGCCACTTGGTCGTTGTAGATAAACAACGCCAGCGCCACTGCAGTAAATGCTACTGTGCAGAGAATCTTTAAGGCGTTGGTTGAAACGATGTCGTATCGCAACGTGCCCGCGAGAGCAGCAATCAACACAAAACCCACACCCGCCTGTACAAAGCCACCATAAAAGCCCGCTGCAAACAGGGCCATCCACGCACCCGGTGTTTCGTCTACCCGTTTGACTGGTGTGCCCGCATCCGGTATCACAACCGAAGGCTTGAACAACATAACTGCAGCCATGCCAAGCATGGTTAACAACAGTGCGGGTTTGAGCAGATAGGCGGGCGCGTAACTCGCTAAAGCGCCGCCGAGTAAGCCGCCCACCAGCGTCGGGATCAATATGCCTTTAAGGTCACCAGTGGGTAGCTTGCCCTTGGCGTGAAACTGCTTCAGGCCCGTCATGCCCTGCATCATCACGCCCACACGGTTTGTTGCGTTGGCAACATCGGGTGGCATGCCAGAAATCATCAACGCAGGGATGGTCAGGTTAGAACCGCCGCCAGCGAGTGTATTGATGACTCCCGCGACAAGGCCGAGCACTACTAGTAACAGCCCATAACCAATCGTCATCTCTTCCATTGTCGCCCCTGAAAGCAAAACCGCCATTGTAAGCTGCTTGGCGAACCGATGCACTGTGGTACTTTGTATTTAGGCAGCCGGAGTGTGTAAACGTATTGGCAGGTTGATCAGGCAACGGTTTAGCTAAATCGATGTTGTTTGATCAGTTAATCCATTGATACCGCCTTCAGCTGATGAAACTAATGAGGGCAAGAGGACGCAAGATGGGGGTTCCTAAGCGAGGTTTTAGCGACGCGGAGTTTGCGCAACGCACCGAGTCGGCGCAGCGCTTGATGAAGCAGTACAACATAGATTTGCTCTGGTTCAGCACCGAGCCAGAGATGCGCTACTTCAGTGGTTTTCAAAGTCAGTTTTGGCAGAGTCCGACTAGGCCTTGGTTTTTGCTCATACCTGCTAACGGCAAGCCTGTAGCGGTTATTCCCGCTATTGGTCAAAGTGCCTTTGCGCGAACTTGGCTCGATGATATTCGATGTTGGCCATCGCCTCAGCCGACTGATGAAGGGCTGAGTTTGCTGCTGCAAAGCATGAAAGAGCTGTGTCCAGCGGCTGGGCGTATTGGCACACTCATGGGCAGAGAAACTCACGTGCGCATGCCGCTCGCGGATTTGGACCAGTTACGCAGTGCGTTGGGGTCCCGCGGATTAGTGGACGCAAGCGATATCGTGCGCACACTGCGATCCATAAAGTCAGCCGCTGAAATAGAGAAAATCCGATACTGTTGCGATGTCGCCAGCGGTGTCTTTGAGGAGCTACCAAATTGGGTGAGCTGCGGTGACAGTGAGCAAGCGATCTTTAGGCGCTTCAAAGTCGCGATGTTGCAAGCAGGCGTCGATGATGTCAGTTATCTGGTCGGTGGTGCGGCAAGCGGAGGCTACGACGATATTATTTCGCCTGCGCGCGAGCTTGCCACAAAAACCGGCGACGTTTTGATACTCGATACGGGCAGCGTGTTTGATGGGTATTTTTGTGATTTTGACCGTAATTACGCTTTTGGCCACGTGAGTAGCGATGTCGCCAGTACCCACGAGTTACTCTGGCAAGCGACAGAGGCGGGCTTTGCAGCAGCTAGACCCGGAGTCAGCGCTGGCCATGTATACCAAGCCATGCACAAGGTGCTACAAGCAGGAGGCGGGGACGTTGGCAACGTCGGTCGCATGGGTCATGGGCTGGGTATTCAGCTGACTGAATCGCCTTCCATAGCGGCTTTTGACGATACCCCATTGAAAGCCGGCATGGTGCTGACCCTTGAACCTGGGCTGGCTTACGCGCCCCATAAAATGTTGGTGCATGAAGAAAACATTATTTTACACAGTGACGGCGCCGAATACCTCAGTCGCCGTGCACCTCAAGCAATGCCTATAATATAAACGTGCTAAACCGGCAAGAATAGCGCATGCAAACTGAATGTCACGCGATAAGCTTGCCTTAAATCACCGGCTGAGCGTCGCGCTACAGCTATTCAAACTTTCTGCATTGACAGTTGCAGGGTGGATATTGAGCGCAATTTTTGCAGTTGACTTTATGCCAGTGTTTTTTACATTGCTCGTCTTTATTACGTACTTTCGACCAAGGAGATTAGGGTGTCAGACCTTCACAATATTGAGCTTAGCTATCGCTTAGACGATAGGCCAACATCTGGGCCTGCAGTGGGTTTGCTTGCCTTGGCCGAAGACGCCACTATCGAATCGGACTTGCACGCTTTTTTAGGTGATTTATCGGCCGACATCTACACCAGTCGCGTGCACTGTGAGGCGTCCATAAACGCAGACACTCTGGCGGCGATGGCCGATCGGCTCGACGAGGCACTGGCGCTGATGGTGCCTTCCACGGCGGTTGATGTGGTTGCCTATGGCTGCACTTCAGGCTCAATGGTGTTGGGGCAGAGCACGTTAGAGCAAGCTGTGCATCAGCATCGGCCCAATGTTCCCGTCACCAATCCGTTGTTGGCGGCGCGCCGCTGGATGGAGGCTACCGGTGTTAAGCGGCCAGCCATTTTAATGCCGTACGTGCAGCCGTTAGCGGCTCAGGTGGCTCAAGCTCTGGTCGCAGACTCAGATCGTGAAATTTCCGCGTTGGGGAGTTTTCATTGCGATCAAGATCCGCAAGTCGTAAGAATCAACCCGCGCTCGATTGTGCACGGAGTTAAAAACTTACTGACAGGAGTGGACGCTGATGGTGTGTTTATTTCGTGTACTGCGTTGCGCCTGAGCGGCATTCTGCAAGAGCTATGTAACAGCTTGTCGTTGCCAGTCAGCGGCAGCAACCACGCGTTGAGCGAAGATATTCGACGTCATTGCCATTCGGTACCCGCGCTGAAATCAGGCGCTGCTTAAACGAGCAATTATTTGAGTCTGTTGCCAGCGCGGCTGAGAATGCGAACAGCAAATTGAGTTTCTACTACCGCGTTGGCCACAAACAGAGTGCCAAAAAGTTTTTTTGGCACGCCGTTTTTCTCTGAACACCTGCAGGCAATCAGCATCGATTGCAGTGATCGCTTCGATTAAGTGAGCTTTTTGATCAATGCTTCTGCAGTCGCTGTAGACGACGCGGGGTTCTGACCTGTGATTAAGAAGCCGTCTTCGACCACAAAGCTCTGCCAATCCTCGGCACGTTCGTAGCTGCCGCCATTTTCTTTGAGCATGTCTTCAAGCAAGAAAGGCACAACCTGAGTCAGGCCGACGGCTTCTTCTTCGCTATTAGAAAAACCAGTCACCCGATGATTAGAAACCAGTGGCTTGCCGTCGGCTTTTTTGGTGTGACGAAAAACCGCCGGCGCATGGCAGACCGCAGCAACAGGCTTGTCTTGTTGACTAAATGCTTCAATCAAGGCACGGCTGTCTTGGCTCTCTGCCAAGTCCCACAACGGGCCATGGCCACCTGGATAAAAGACAGCGTCAAAGTCTTTGGCATCAACTTGCGCCAAGGTGTTTGTGGTGGCCAAGTGCTGCTGAGCGGCGGCGTCTTGCTTAAATCGCTCTGTGTCTGCAGTCTGCGCGCCTTCTGCGTCGCTGCTTGGATCAATAGGTGGTTGGCCGCCTTTAGGAGACGCGAGCGTGATGTTGACACCCGCGTCTTTGAAGGCGTAGTAGGGCGCAGCAAATTCTTCTAGCCAAAAGCCCGTTTTGTTGCCCGTATCACCGAGTTGATCGTGTGATGTGAGCACCATTAAAATATTCATAATACTTAAAACCTTGTTGTTTAGTCTTTGCCAACGCGGATCACGCGTTTGCCAAAATTTTCGCCCTTCAATAAGCCTACAAATGCAGCTGGTGCATTCTCTAAGCCGTCGATCATCTCTTCACGGTATTTGATTTTCCCGTCGGCAATCCAAGCCATCATCTCTTTGGCAAAATCAGGGTATAGGTGGCCAAAATCATCAAAGATGATGAAGCCTTGCATCTTTATTTTTTTGCGCAGTAGTTGGCCCATGAGCCAGCCCATACGGTCTGGTCCGGCGGGTAACTCGGTAGCGTTATAAGCGGAAACCAATCCACACACTGGCACGCGGGCGTTGGCGTTGAGCAAGCCAACGACGGCATCGAATACCTTGCCTCCGACATTCTCAAAATACACATCAATGCCATCGGGGCAAGCTTTAGCCAGCTCTGCTTTCAGGTCACCAGATTTGTGATCTATGCAGGCATCAAAGCCCAATTCATTCACCGCGTAAGCACATTTATCTGCTCCACCGGCAATGCCGACTACACGGCAGCCGCGCAGTTTGCCTATCTGGCCAACTGTCGCACCGACAGGCCCTGTGGCTGCCGCAACAACTATGGTTTCGCCAGCCTTTGGCTCACCAATATGTGTCAAACCCGCCCAAGCGGTAAAGCCGGGCATACCCAAGATACCCAATGCCCACGAGGGGTTAGTTGGGGATTGGCCGAGGTTATTGATGCCTTCACCGTTCGACACGGCGTAGTCTTGCCAGCCGCTGTAGCTCAGTACCCAATCGCCAACGGCAAAGCCTTGCACGTCGGAGTTGACAACTTGTGCAACAGTGGCACCCACCATGACTTCGTCAATTTCTACAGGGGCAGCGTAGGACGGTGCGTCGCTCATACGCCCGCGCATATAAGGGTCTAGAGATAAGTACTCGGTGCGCAGCAACATGTGACCTGCTTTGGCTTCTGGTATCGCATTCTCAACCAGTTTTAAGGTGTTCTGGTCTGGTTCGCCAACAGGGCGCTGGGCCAAAACGAGTTGGCGGTTTGTGCTATTTGACTGTGGCATTTGCATGTCCTTTTTGTTTGTTCAGTTACTGTGTTTGTAGGGCAAAAGTTACTGCTAGTGCCCTACAAAATTAGACCGGTCGTCTAGTTAAAAGTTAAATATTTTTAGGCTTCGGGAATGAGCTTCTCCGTGGCCTGCATGGCAGAGAGCAATGGGGCATCGTCGTGGCTCAAGCTGGCCACTAAACTAGCGCCCAACCAGAGGTGGTAGATAGTCGCTGCGGTAAGGCGACAGTCGTCGACCGGTGTTATCGAGCCATCGGCGACACCTTGCTGCAATGTTTCGCTCAACACCTCGATGATCTTGTTGACACCTGTGTTCAGTATTTCGCTCATGTCTTCGGAGAGATCAGCGATTTCTGCGGCAAGCTTCACCACCAAACAACGGTGTTCAGGATCAGGGCTTAACTGCCGGATTTTCCAGCCTTCGAAGTAACTCAACATACGCTGGCGTGCATTGAGATCGTTGCGTTTTAACGTCGCGGCAAGCTTGTCGTCGTATTCACTGACAAAAGTATCAAGCAGGGCGCAGCCATAGGCTTCCTTGGAGGGGAAGTAATGGTAAAAAGATCCCTTGGGCACACCGGCAACTTTTAGCAGCTCACCGAGACCCACAGCCGTGTATCCACGCAGCGCCGTCAGGCGGCGGCCAGTGTCGAGGATGTGGGTTCTGGTATCGGTGTCTTTGACTTTCATGGGGGTACTCTATGCTTTATTAGACCGGTCGTCTAGTCGCTTTTTCGCTCAACTTCATTAGCCATTTTGCTCAATGCGTGGGCTGCCGGCGACGCGTCTTGCGCCGTTACTTCAAAACGTTCACAGTTGTTAAAGCGTGTGAACTCCAGCAATGCTATCTGCAGCGCTGCGGTGAACTCCTGTACTTGCCTCAGCGAGCTTTCTAGATGTATCGACAATACGTGCAATGTTCTATTTTTGCGGTCAGCTTTACAGTCCAGGCGAGCGACTAGTTGGCCTGCCCACAAAACTGGTAGACAAAAATACCCGTGTTTGCGCTTGCTGGCGGTGACATAACATTCGATCTGATAGTCGAAGTTGAACAACTCCCGCATGCGGTGACGCTGGATGAGTAAATTATCAAAAGGGGATAAAATACAAGCGCGCGACTTCTGTTGGCGCTTGTTAAGCAGCGTTAGATGATCGGGTAACGCGAAGTAACGTTGTGCAGCGGCTTCCACTTCAACAAGTTCGTTGTTTTCCAGCATGTCGCTCGCTGTTTTTTCAAGCTGCGTTTTGACACCTTTGCGCAAGTAAGCGATATCCTTAAGCTGAGCGATGCCGTTGGCGTGTAAATACCGAGTGATCAGGTGCCGAGCAAACTCGTCTTCGCTGGGGTGGCTGCTGTCTACGTCAGGCGGCAAAACGCGTTCGCTCAGGTCGTACACCATTTGAAAACCCTCACGACGTGGGCACATTAAATCTCCCTGCATAAACAGATAAGTCAGTGCTCGCTTGGCGGGTTTATGATGCCATTCCCCTGATTTTTTGTGGCGTTTGTCGTGTTCAAAATCGCGTGCTTTGAGTGGGCCCTCGGCGCGTATTCTCGCCAGCACTTCACGGATTTCCTTTTCGTCTCTTGGATACCAGTGATCAAGAGCACCGCTTGCGAGTGCGGCCTTGCGCGGCAGGCTGTAGCGATAATCTCGCATCGGCAGGTAAGCAGCCGCATGCGACCAGTACTCAAACGCAAGCCCGTCAGCCACCAGTTTTTCAATATCACCTAGTTGGTAGTTTGCGTTACGCGACCAAAAGCAGTGATGGTGTGCACGCTGAACCACCGAAATGGTATCGATTTGCACATAACCTAAATGCTGCAAATGCTCGAGAGTGGCTGACTTTTTCTGGCGGGCGTTAGCTGGCAAGCCTTGGCTGAGCAGCACGAGTTTGCGTGCTTGGGTTGCAGAGAGGGATTCCACGTGTCCATCCGATTTTCGACGTTTTCTCAGTGTATACAACTGCGAACGTCAGGGGCAATGTTAAATCGGCGCAAGTGTTTGAAGCGTTGAGCCGGCGGCGTGCCGGCTCATTCAGACTACAAGCCGTCAATCAGTGCTCGTGTGTGATTTTATCAAAGTCGAGTACTCGGCCTTCGGGTGAGCTGTCGATTGCTGCAACTTCCGCTCGCTTTTGCGTGAGGATGTAAATAAAGCACGCAAAGTACAAGCCGATCACCAACGCACCAACCCATTGAATCTGTAAAAAATCCAGTTTGAACAGTAACGTCAAGGCGCACAGCACCAAAAGGTTGCCAATGATATACGCTGGTTTGCCCAGTTTTTGGGTGGTTAAGTTGAGGTTGTCAGTGTAGAGGCGAATCAAAGAGTCGAGCGAGTTGACAACAAATGTGATGCCTACCACCACCATTGAGATAGCAATGAAGCCGTCAGTGGCTAGCTCGTTGCTGTGGTAGTAGTGCAACACAACAAACCAGATAGCTAAGGGGATAGAGGGGAACACCAACAGCGCTGCCAGTACTTGCCATGTGCGCAGTCCGCCTACAAAGCGCGAGGTAAACTGCCCAATCATGATGCTCCACGCGAACCACCAGAACAGATAAAAGGCGTGGTAGTCGTTCAGCGGTAATACAAAGCGATGGATGTTGCCAAAGTAGTTACCAATTAAGCTCAGTTGGGAAACAAAAACATCAGGGGCTATTTTGGCTCCGATCCACATACCCGCGATCAAAGCGAGAAATAACCAAGTGGAGGTCAGACTGAGGAATTTGACGTAACGGATGTCGGTGCTGGAGAACACGGCCGCTAGTATGACCACAAAAACGATGACGTAAAACGTCAGAACGATGCTTTCTCCATCGCCAAAGCTGGGTAGATACCAAGGCAAGTTGCTCAGCAATAGATAGGCTGTGAAGGCGCAAGTGCCAACGATAACCACATTGTTGAGCAGCTTCACGAGGGGGATCTCGAAAAATTTAACCCGTGGCTCAATTATGCAAAAGTAGAAGCAGGTCAGGAAATAGAAGCCCCAGATCATGAAACCCCAAAAGCCAAACTCCACCGCGAGCGGGTTGGTGAACGCATACTCTGGACTCGCCACCGTATCGCCGTAGCCAGCAAATTCAGTAAGCGGGAACATGATCAAGCCCACGTCCAAGCCAGAGGTAAATAAAATGGCGATAAAAGTAAAGGTTTTGACAGGGGTGACACCAATGCACTGCACATTGCCCCAGCGTACTAAACAGTAAATGACGGATAGCAGAGTAAAAATGATACCCGCAGATAATAAGAAGTTCATTGTATGTCTCTTGTGATTTAAGACCGGCGGATAGTGCCGGTCATAGATGTCTAATGAGTTCTAGCGCTGACTCGTTTGGTACTCGGGGTTGATCCACACAGGCGCGTTCTCGCTGGGCAGTGCGGCGTTTCCAAGGATGGCATCGGCGGCTTTTTCGGCGACCATGATGGTGGGCGCATTAAGGTTTCCGTTGGTAATCAGCGGAAAAACAGAAGAATCAACTACGCGCAATGCTTGTACGCCACGCACTTTGCACTCGCTGTCGAGTACAGCCATGGGGTCGTCGTCTGCACCTATTTTGCAAGTGCACGAAGGGTGGTAAGCACTCTCGACATTTTGCCGCACCCAAGCGTCTATCTCTTCGTCAGTTTGCACATTTTCGCCTGGTTGTATCTCACCGCCGTGATAAGGAGCCAGAGACTTTTGCTCTAGAATTTCTCGTGTCAAATGCACTACCGCGCGCCAATCTTGTTTGTCCTGCTCGGTGCTGATGTAGTTGAAGACGATTTCTGGATCAGCGTAGGGATCGGCGCTTTTGATGTGAATGTGGCCGCGGCTGGTGGGTTTGTTTGGGCCCACATGAACTTGATAACCGTGACCTTTTACTGCCGCATTGCCGTCGTAGCGCATGGCGGCAGGCAAAAAGTGATACTGAATATCCGGTGATTTAAGGCCCGCGCGCGAGCGGATGAAAGCACAGGATTCAAAGTGATTGGTCGCACCCAAACCTGTTTTGGTCAATATCCAGCGAGCCCCGATAAGGCCCATACTGAAAAAATCTAACTTACTGTTTAAGGTGATAGGCTGTTTGCAGTGCACCTGAAAATACACTTCCAAGTGGTCTTGTAGGTTTTCACCCACACCCGGCAGCTCGTGTACAAGCTCAACACCGGCCTTTTCCAAAACCGCTTTGGGACCAATACCTGAGAGTTGCAATAACTGCGGTGAGCCCACAGAGCCTGCGGCCAAAATAACTTCGGTTTTGGCGCTCGCGGTTTTGACTTTGCCTTTGTGCTCGTACTCAACGCCTGTGGCCTTGGTTCCCTCAAGCAGCAGCTTGCGACTGTGTACCCCTGTGATCAAAGTAAGGTTGGGGCGTTGCATAGCGCGGCGTAGGTAGGCATTAGCCGTTGACCAGCGCACGCCTTTTTTGACGGTCATGTGCATCGGGCCAAAGCCTTCTTGCTGTTCGCCGTTGTAGTCTTTTGTCTCTGGATAACCGGCGTCAACACCCGCTTTAATAAACGCGTTGTAGAGCGGGTTGAGTTCCATGTCGTTGCCGTTGTTGGTTGACAACGGACCTTCGCCGCCACGGTAGGTGTCGCCGCCGCGTATCCAGTTTTCTGCACGTTTAAAGTAGGGCAGGCATTGCTGGTAGTTCCAGCCGGCGGCGCCGGCTTCTTCCCATTGGTCAAAATCACAGGCGTGGCCACGCACATACACCATGCCGTTGATCGACGAACCGCCACCGAGCACTTTGCCGCGTGGGCAGTGTAGTACGCGCTCGTCAATGCCTGCGTCCGGCTCAGCGTGAAACTGCCAGGTAAAGCGCTCCATGTTCATGGGGTAGGAGAGCGCGGTCGGCATTTGCACAAAGATATGCTTGTCGCTGCCGCCTTTCTCTAGCAACAGGACCGTGTGTTCACCGCTTGCGGTGAGGCGATCGGCGAGTACGCAGCCGGCGCTGCCTGCACCCACAATGATGTAATCGTATGCGTCGCTCATGATATTTTTTTTCCGTCGTTTGCTGGTGCTTAACTGCTGCCAACCAGCTTGAGATGTTGTCGCCAATATTTGGCGGGCAATTGCTGTTCTAGGTAGTCGGTGATTATTCTGCGTGCAAGCTTGTGGTCTATGCCGTCTGGGTTTAGGGCGCCACGCAGCCAAATACCATCGATCAACGCGGCAACGCCCTGTGCAACAAAGGCTGCACGGTCATGCGGAAGCGCGCGTTTTAATTCAAGGCGTAGTGCCGAGAGTAAGCGCTTTTCGTTAACGCGTTGTAAACGATATAACGTGGGTTCGTGCATGGCTTGCGCCCAAAACGTCAGCCAAGTTTTGACTACCTTGCTTTCTAGTTGCTGCTCAGAAAAATTGCCGTCGACCACCGCGAGTACGCGTCCAACGACATCTTTTTTATCTACGTTCTCTAAGCTCTCGCGCACTGATTTAGCGAGCATCGCGATGATGTGGCGCATGGTTGCATCAAGCAGTCCTGCTTTACCACCAAAATAGTGGTTTATTATTGCAGGAGTGACACCAGCGTATCGGCTGATCATGGCAACATTTGCATGACTCAGGCCCACAGCGTCTATTGATCGCAAGGTGGCGTCGATCAGTTGTGGTTTGCGTATTGCTGCCATTCCCAATTTGGGCATGTGCGCTTACCCCATCATCTGCGAGGGGTTTATTAAACAGTTGTTTAATAAAAAAATCAAGGCGCCGCCGTGTCGACAACACCCCGGAGGCTAACGACTTGCTCCACCGACCGGCGGAGCACGTTAAAACTTGGCAGTTTATGCCTAGCGATAAGCGCCCAGTACTGCTTCAAGGTTTGGCCCCAAAGCATCACAAATGTAACCGCCTTCTTGAACCAGCACAGTCGGTTTGTCGAGTGCTTTAAGTCGTTCACCCATGCGCGCGAAACCCTCAGTGCTGAGCCTAAGGCCGCCAAAGGGGTCGTGCTCTGAAGCGTCTAGTCCCAAGGCGATGACAACAGCGCTCGGGTTAAATGCCTCAACTTGCTCAAGCACGCGTTCGAGACCTTCAAGAAAGCCAGCGTCAGCCGTTTTGTGTTTGAGCGGTAAGTTGAAGTTGTATCCCAAGCCGGCAGCCTCGCCGCGCTCGTGGGCGTGGCCCCAGAAAAAAGGATAAAAAGCGGCGGGATCGGCGTGCAGTGATGCGGTGAAAATATCTGAGCGACGATAAAAAATATTTTGTGTGCCGTTGCCGTGGTGCAGATCTACATCAATTATCGCCACACGCTCGTGCTGTTTTCGAAGGCGCTGCGCGGCAATGCCTGAGTTGTTAAAAAAGCAAAAGCCTCCAGCCAGATCTGCCGACGCGTGGTGACCAGGCGGTCGACAGAGTGCGTAGGTCACCGACTCACCGGCGAGTACTAAATCTGCTGCTGTAGTGGCGCAATGGCTTGCCGCCAACGCTGCAGCGTAAGTGCCAGGGCCCACGGGACAGGCAGTATCACCTAGATGAAAGCCTGCTTGGCCAACAGCCGAGCTGGGATAGCTGTCGCTACGCACTATGGGGTGGATGTTGGGGATAACTTCCTCAGAGGCGTTGGGTAGCTCTTGCCAACGTGCGTGTATATTTTGCAGAAAGTGGATGTAGGCGGGTGTGTGTATGCTGGCAGCCGGTCCAACACCGTGATCGATCGGTGCGATGATCTCGCATCCCGAGGCGAGAGCAGCGGCGTGAAGTATCTCTCCGCGCTCTGGTTTCTCGGGGCTTTGCAATAGTTTACCGCTGCTCAGGAATGTCTTTGGACTGTGCAATGCATGATCGGAACTGAAAGTAACCTTCATCGAGTGTTTACCGTTCGCCGTAAGAGTTGCCTGCAAATTTACGGCAAAGCTCGTGCTGAGTGCAAAGGCTTGTGTTGGATTTTTCGAGCATCGAGATATTGGTAGTATTCTTGTGAAGCGTCGAGACAGACTTTCTTGGCTCGAGGTGATGTGCAAAAGTGCTATTTATCGTTAGTCTGGTGCTCTAATTGCATCGTTTGAGTACTCTCACGCTAAGCCGTTGGTAATGTCTCAAACCGAACAAGTTATTTCCTGTCTGAAAAAAGCCCTGAAGATACATGGCTTAACCTACGCTCAGGTCGCGCAAAACTTGAATCTCTCGGAGGCGAGTGTAAAGCGCATATTTGCCGAAAAGAGTTTGTCGGTGCAACGCATGATGCAAATCTGCGAAATGATGGACATGCGCTTGCCTGATTTAGCGCAATTGATGCACGAATCAGATGCCGCCATCAGTTCTTTAAGCAAAGAGCAAGAGCAGATCATCGTTGACGACATCGTGATGTTGTTGATCACGGTGTGTGTTCTCAACCGCTGGAGTATGGCCGAGATTTTGGCGCATTTCGAGATCAGTGCAACAGACTGTATTCAATATTTGGCCAAGCTGGATCGGCTCAAGATTATCGACCTGAAGCCCGGCAATAGTTTTAAGTTGCGAGTGGCGACTAACTTTAAATGGATTGATGCAGGCCCAATTCAGCAGTTTTTCCAGCACTATATAGAAGCGGAGTTTTTTAGCTCGGGTTTTGGTGGTCGACGGGAAAAGTTGCAAGTACTGAACGGGTTAATGAGCGATGCATCGTACACCGACTTAAGCCGAAAAATGGCGATGCTGGCGCGAGAGTTTAACGCCATCAACGACGCCGACTCACACCTGCCTGTGGGTGAGCGCAGCACAGTGACCTTGGTGATGGCCACGCGTCCTTGGCGGTATTCGTTGTACGAGGGTTTACGTAAAAAGGCGCCAACCTAATCTGTGTTTATAGCCAGAACACTTCAATACAAACGTACAGCCACAAAAACAAACTCACAAACACTGCAGCCGAACCGATATCCTTCGCTTGGCCAGCAAGCGGGTGATACTGCAAGCTAATACGATCAACCACCGCCTCTATGGCGCTGTTCAGTAGCTCAACCACTAACACCAGCACAGTGACTAAAACCAGTACGATGCGTTCCATGCTACTTACATCAAATAGGGTGAGCGTTGCCAAAAACGCGACAGCAAGCATGCACTCTTGCCTGAAAGCCGCTTCTCCCGTCCACGCCGCCTGCAAACCTTTGAGGGAATAACCACCGGCTTTGATGATGCGACGAATCCCTTTGTTTTTGTACGGGTTATCGTTACTGGCTTGATCAATCTGATGGATCATGTTTTTTCCTTATGTGAGCTCAGAGTGTGTTGTGGATGTTTGTCGTCAAAGAGTCGAGAAAGCTGTATTAGTATTAACAAGTGTATAGCTCTGCCCAGAGCTGCAATAAAAACAAACGGCATTACCCCGACACTCGCTGCACCAGCGGCGATCGCCACTACGCGAAACGGTAGAGGCAGCAGACAAAATAGAAAAATAACGATCAAACCTTTCTGGTTGATACTGTGGATCAACCAACCGCCGTTAAGCCAATTGCTCGAGCTTTGGTTAAAAAACAAATGTGCAAAATGACCAAGTGCGTAACCGTAAATGCTGCCAGCCACCGAGGCTGCCAGTGCAAGCATATAAAATCTCTGACTTTTTCTGGGCTGCTTTATGCGCAGTGGTATCAACAATAAAAATATTGGAATAGGCAGCAAACTTGCTTCAGCAAAGCTCATTAACGCTACTGCAAGCCCAGCGTTTTTATGTTGAAGGTAGTAGTGCAGTCTTTTTTGCAACCAACAGCCGGAACTCAACAAAGCCAAGGCTTCAGTGTGGTGCTTGGTTTAACACGTCTCTTCAAAGTAGTCATTTATTTACGCTTTGGTGTAACGCGTTACCATTTGCATTTTTGTTATCAGCTACGGCTGTATCAGAAAACACATGGCCGCCTTGCTTAAATAGATCCAGCTCGGATTGATACAAGTCTGTTTTTACATCGAACAAACCCAACAATGACGCACTGAGGTTGTCGTGGGTAATCGCTTGATCTATCTGCCTAACCTGTAGTGGCTGAGCGGGAAGAGCTTTGCTGTTGATGTAGCCATCGGAGAACCAAGCGATAACAGGTACGCTGGTCTGAGACGCAGGCGCTATAAACCGGGGTAAACCGTGCAGATAAACACCGTTTTCTCCCAGTGACTCACCGTGATCTGAGGCATACAGCATAAAACTATCGTCGTCGCGTGCAGCCAGTTTGTCGATAATTTTCGCTAGTACATGATCTGTGTATGCAATGGTGTTGTCGTATGCGTTCACTATTAGCTCGCGACTGCAATCCTGCGGCGCTTTGCTCTGGCAGAAAGGTGCAAATTGTGCTTTCTCGTTGGGGTAACGGCGATAGTACGCAGGGCCATGACTGCCCATGGTGTGTAGCACCAACAGCACTTCTTCATCACTGTTGTCTAAGTAGGTGTCTACATACTGCAGTAACTTTTCGTCATGCCATGCGCCGTCGACAAACAGGTGCGAATCGCTGTCCGCTTGTTTCAGAATTTTGAGAGAGTCCTTCATGATGTTGATCGACTCGACACGCGCACACACGCCCTTACAGCTAGAGTTGCTGTCTACCCATACTGTCTTTACACCTGCGTGTTGCAAAACGTCCAGTACATTTGATTCTTGTTTTGCCTTTTCTGGGCTGTAGTTTTCTTGACCCAGGAACGAAAACATACACGGCACAGAGTAGGCGGTAGAGGTGCCACAAGAACTTGCATTGTTGAAGTTGATTACATGGCGTTTTGCTAGCTCAGCACTGGTGTCTCGAGCATAGCCATTGAGCGAAAAGTGGTCGCTTCGTGCTGTTTCGCCAACCACCATGACTCCGACTGTGCGGCGTTTGTGTTTTTTAGTTTGTATGGCATCTCTACCGATCTCCGTGAACACAGCGTTGCTTGCTTTGCGTTTTTCTTGGAACAATTGTCTGGCAGTTTTAACGGTGTAAAACGGCGTAAGATAAACTTCAAGATCGTGGTTTTCTCGAGAGAAATAAGTAACATATTTAAAGTTTACGGCAACCAAACCGGCTGTGATACAGGCCATTGCGCACCACCAGCCCACACGCGAAAGTTGATCTTGCAGCAAGGTGCTTTTTTTGATATTGCTGCGCGCTATGACAAACAGAGGAAAAGCTGTACTCAGCGCCACAAAGCTGATCATCGACCACGAAATTAGCTCTGCGCCTTCTTGTGTATTCTGATCGACAATAGTCTCGACCACATTACGTACCATCTCAATATCAAATATGACACCGAGTTGCTGGGTGAAATACGCAAGGGTTGCCGAGAATAGCAACAAGGAGATAAGCAAAGGTTTCAGTAACCAGCGCTGCGCCACAATGAGTAACGGTGTGGCCAGCAATATCACCATTAAGCTAAGTAATGCAAGCATGTATCCAATTGAAGAGAGTGACCAGGGTGCCAAGCGATCACTGATTTGACCCCACAGACTCTGGTTAGCAATTAGCGCTATCCACAGTACGGTCAACAAAATAAGTGCTGGGGCACTGATTGAAAACCGACGCGTGAGTTGGCGTTTGAGGTTGTTACTGGTGTGAGCTGTTTGCATTTTTAGCCTTGTGTCCATAAGACGTTGATCGTTTTATGCACTATCGGTTTTGAAGCTGAACGCAGACTGAGTTGAAACTGAGAATAAGCTGAAGATTTAGGCTGAAGAGGGGGTTTCACTACCGCAGAAACAGTGGAGGGCACTGTTTGCGACAAACAGGAAATGTGTCAGGTTGAGCGGTTTCTACTTAATAGTGAATCGATGAACCAATGAAAATTTGATAGTCAGGCACGTCATCACCTTTGACTAATGGCGCCGAAATGTCGATGCGGCTGATGGCTGCACGAGAACTTCGAGTAGGCGAAAACAAAAAACCTAGACCGACGTTGGTTAACTGATGCGATGAATCGCCGTCATTCCAAGCCCTTCCGCTCTCTACAAAACCAGCCACAGCGGTATTGGCCAAAGACCAGGGTGGCCACTGCGTAAGGTGCCGGAACTCAGCCATCGCAATAGCTCGATTTTCGCCTTTTTGGTAGTTGGTTTTTTAGGCTTTTAAGCCATTGGCGCCACCGACGCAAAAAAAATCGTGCAAGGGCGAATAGCCCTGATGGGTCTCACATGTTAAGCGTAGGTCGAGTTGGTTGTTTTCTCCTATCCAGCGAAAGTATTGATAGCGCGCACTGAGCGCGAATTTTGATTCCTCGCTGCCATTAAAATACTGGGTTTGTTGGTAGCTGACTTTGTGCAGTGACTGACTGTAATCGTACCAACTGTTTGTCATGTCTATGTTCAGCCTAAAAGCATCTTTGTCATTACCCAAGGCATTCGCTATCAAGCCAAGTTCCACGTCGACATTGAGCCCTAGGTGGATATCTTCTGTCGCGCGAAGACTCTGATAGTTTTGTCGTTTTGACCACTCGCTATTACCCCATTGCGCACTAATAAAAAGGTAGCTCTCATCAAAATCGTAAGCTGGACGTGAGGTGTTTTGTGTTTCTGCAATCTCAGTGCGCTGTCGAGTAATACGAGCACCCACACCAACACGAGCGTATCGGGCCGTGCTACTTGGCAACAAGGTGCTTATCTTGAAAGTAGCGTATTGGTTGGCAATAGGCACAAGGTTATCTGGCGAATCGGGGTCGTCGTAACTGTCGTGTACGCTGCTCAGAGATAGCCACCAACTATTGGCGGACGACAGCGAGTAGTAGGGCAGTCCACCTTGAATATCTGTCTGGCTTCCGTCGTCGGTTTTGGCAAGGCCCAACTGAAACTGATATCGACTACCCATAACGTTGTCATCGGCGTATCGAAAGTTCGAACTCTTGAGATCACCATTGTGGCTTTGTTGAATTCTTAACTCTTTGCCCAAACCAAGCACATTGAGATCTTGGATTTCATAGGCGTAGCGTGTCTCGCCACCTGCGCTACCAAAAGACACCGAAGGCGTCAGCGTCCAGTTGTCGATGGTCAGTACTTCGATGTTGACCACGTTGCCGCACAGCTGATGCGCGACAATCGTGGCGTCGTGTAAGTAGCGTTTTTTACGCAGTGAGCGCTCACTCTCTGCTAAGAGTTTTTCACTAAAAGCTTCTCCACTACTAAACGTCAAAATGTCGGATATCGTCGATTCTCGTGAGCTTATGTGCAGCGAGTTGGCGACCGAGTGCATACGTTTTGTCTGCGAGGGATCATTGAGGTTGAACAGATTACCCGCACGAATAGATATGCGGCCAACACGGAGATCCTGAGCCTGTGCTTTTGCCGCCTCTGGTGTATAGGGCTGGCACGGTTCAGTCTGTGCATTTTGCGTGCAAAATATAGAGTAAAGGGCGCAGGCTAGTCTGAGTTGCAGAAGACAGTGTTTGGCAGCGGTGGTTGTTTTATCCATAGCTGTACCTTCGGCCGCTAGGCTGAAGCAAGACTGAGCGCTAACTGAGGTTTTGCTGAAGGCTTGATCTACTGCACATATTGTTGCTTATGTTCCGGTGTTTTGGCTTGCATTTTTTACACGTCTGACAGCACCGCATTAGCAATAAGCGTGTAGAATCGCCGCATGCAGAACTTCTCCCAGCGTCTCTTTCGATCCATCGTGCCCAGTATCTTGTTTATCTTGATCACGGCAGGCGTACTGCTTGATGTGCTGATCGCTGAACGACTAGAAGAAGAGTTCGATCAACTGCTTGTGGCTAAATCACAGGGGCTTGTTGCGCTGTCTGAGTTTGAGGAAAACGGCTTTATGGTGGAGCAATACGAGCGTGCATTGCCGCAGTTCACCGCGCATCCAGGCGGCGAGTATTTTCAGTTTCAAAATGACGAGGGGCAGGTGCTGTTGTCGTCCGAGTCAATGCCCCAAGACGCGGTATTGGCGCAATCTACATCACAACCCAATCGCGTGTACCTCAACGTGACGTTGCCTGATGGTCGGCAGGGGCGTCTGTTGCGCAGTCGGTTTTTGCCGCGTGTCGATTTTGATGACGTTGGTGGGCCAGGTGTCGACCTTGAAATGGATGCGGTGTTGCTGCCGCGAGAACACGACGAAGTACCCACGAACCTAACCGATATTAAAGTGGGCGAGCAGACTTTTATTCGCGAACCTCTCGTGCTCAATATAGCGATTAGTCGTGAAAATCTTGATAAATTGATTTGGCGCGTACATATGCTGTTGATCACGGCAGGCCTGCTGACAATGGCAGCGATTACATGGTTGGCACATAACCGTATTCGCGAGACAGTTAAACCGCTGAAGTCGATTAGCAAGCAAGTTCGGGAGCTTAATCCGCAAGACTTAGATCAGCGTGTAGACGTGCAAAGCAATGTGACAGAGTTAGATTTGATGGTGCAGCAAATCAATCAATTGCTAACTCGCGTGGGCCATGCCTTTCAACGTGAGCGCCGATTTTCAGGCGATGTGGCGCATGAACTTCGAACACCTTTGGCAGAGCTGCGCACATTAGTCGAAGTGCGCGAACGCTTCCCTGATGACCCAGAATTGGCAAAGCACTTTCTCGGTGATGTGGGTCAAGCAACACGTCGCATGCAGCGCACCATCGAGGCACTGCTGGCTCTGAGTCGTTCAGAGGGGGATGTTAGCAACATCAAATCACTGAATAATTTTCCGGTTGTGCTCGCGCAAATGCTCGACGAGTCGCGAGAGTTTGCGACACAACACGGCGTCACTCTATTGCTGTCCGCCGATGAAAAGCAGGTGGTTGTGCAAGGTCGTGATGAATGGCCGCTGATCATCAGCAATCTACTCAGCAACTCGATTGAATACAGCAAGCAAGGCTCTTCTGTTTTTGTTGCTCTTGAGATAGACCTAGAGAGAGAGAGCCTGCAGATGTCGTTTAGCAATACGGTGGATGATTTGATGGAAGCCGATATGCCGCATTTGTTTGAGCGACTTTGGCGTAAAGATAGCTCGCGCACTTCTACTGAACACAGTGGCTTGGGCTTGGCTTTAGTGAAGGCTTGTGCTGACCGCGTGGGCGCGGAGATTGATTGTCAGTTGCACGAGGGCGAGCTGCGCATAGCGTTGAAGGCGCCGTTGCAAAGCCCTGAAACTGACTAGTGCCACTTGCTGTTTGTGTGCGCCGAGGCACCGGTTACAGCTCAAAGTAATAACCAAATCCCCGACGTGTTTTGATGCAGTCGTCAGCTCCTGCCGCCCGTAGCTTTTTGCGTAGTGAACTCACGTGTACTTCAATCGCATTGCGAGTCACGTCGTGACTGTTTGAATATAGTCTGTCAATCAATTGATCGTGATTAAAGACTTGCCCACGGCGCCTGAGCAGTAAATTTAGAATTTTGTATTCATAAGGTGTCAAGACGACTGCTTTGTCAGCGATAGTGACAGCGCGCTCGATAGTATTTATCTTCAGCTCGCCCACTTGCAGGGTAGAGCTGATTTCCTGCTCTCCCAAGTTTGTTCGCCGCAGCATTGCCCTCAGCCGCGAGAGCAACTCTTCGAAAGAGAAGGGCTTGACCAGATAATCGTCTGCGCCAATATCAAGCCCCTTGATTCGGTCTTCAGCGGTATCACGAGCAGACAGAATCAGTACAAAGGTTTTGTCTCCGCGTTGGCGCAATTGTTTGAGTAGGGTTAGGCCATCACTTTTGGGGATCATGATGTCGAGCACGATCACATCGTAGTGAGTGCTGAGCAGGTGCTGTGCGGCTTCTTCGCCATCAAAGGCTTGATCCACTGAATAACCAGAGTGACTTAAACCCGCGCTTAGCGAGCGCTGCAGAGTGTGTGAATCTTCGACGAGCAGTAAGCGCATGGCTGGTAGCCTTAATAGAGATAGGTGGTTCAATGCAGTTTTTAGCAGCCAGTCAGAGCTGGCGACCCGCAACGTCTGTCGTGTCTGGCTTATAGACAGCTGTCTTCTGCAACTGCTTGCAAGACAAATTGCCGGAAAGTAGCGACTGCTGGGTTGCGCAGCGCGCCGTCTCTGTAGAGCAAATAGTAGCCAATTTCAGGGGAAATTTTGCTGTGGAAGGGCGCAACAAGAGAGCCTTGTTTGAGCTCTTTCTCGACCAGCAAAGCACTGCCCAGACCGATACCTTGGCCAGCTAATATGAGATCGTACAACATGATGGAGTCTTGGCAAATGATGCCGGTACTGCAATCGATGTGATCAAGTCCCTGTGCATTACACCATTCACGCCATGCGTTGTGGTTATGCTCGTGCAGAAGGGTGTGGTGTTGTATATCCGATGCTTGCTCGAGTGGTGCACGTGATAACAAATGTGAGGCGCACAAAGGTGTTTCGCGAACGGGCATAAGCCACTCGGCGGTCAGGCCGGGCCAGTTGCCGTTGCCACATCGAATGCCTAGATCGATATTTTCAAGTTGGAAATCCGCATTTTTAGCACTGGGTATTAAGTCCAGCTGGATTTTATGTGCGGCCCAGAAATCGGGCAGACGTGCTGTTAGCCATCGACTGGCAAAAGCAGGTGCGAGCGCTATACGCAGCGGCTTTAGATCGGCAGAACCGCTGCTGATCTCATGGCAGAGCGTGTCCAGTTGATCAAAAAAACCGGTGCACAATTGCTGCAGTCGTCTGCCGTGATCGCTCAGCTTTAGCTTTTGGCCGCTTCGGTCAAAGAGTTGCTGACCCAAGTGAGCTTCAAGGCTGCGTATTTGGTGGCTGATAGCAGTTTGCGTTAGGTGCAGTTCGCGCGCTGCTTTGGTAAAACTTCCGCAACGGGCGGCTGCTTCGAAACCGCGTAACGGCCCCAGTGGAGGCAGGTTTCTGTTTCTCGACATGAAATATTCTAATGCCCCCTGAAAAATCATCATTGGCTGAATAACGTGTGATGTTCCACTATAGATTCTAAATCATTTATTGGAGTTGCCCACATGCCGATCGATCACCAGAAAGTACAGCACATTGCCGCGTTCGCCGACGGCTGCAGTGGCGGTAATGCCGCAGGAGTGTATGTCGCAGATGACATGCCGACTGAAGCGGAAATGCGCGCACTTGCTGCCCAGTTGGGCTACTCCGAAACTGTTTTTGCTATTCCGGAAGGGCCGCAGGGCAGTTATCGTGTGCGTTACTTTTCACCTGAGTCTGAAGTGCCGTTTTGCGGCCATGCCACTATCGCTTTGGGCAAGGTATTGGGGCAGCAGGCCGGAGAAGGCGTATTTCAGCTGCAACTCAATGAAGCGCAGATCAGTGTGGAGGTGAGCGACACCAACGGGTTTCAAACGGTTGCTCTACAGTCGCCACCGACAAACAGCAGCCCGGTTGATCCCGCTTTATTGGCAGAGGTTTTAGCGCTGTTCTCGTTGACAGTCGATGATCTTGATCCGCGCTTTCCGCCTGCGCGCGCTCACGCAGGTGCTGATCATCTATTGCTGATGCTGCGCAGCCGTAAGGCGGTTGCCGCTATGCGTTATGAGCTGGAGTCTGGCAGACAGTGGATGAATCAACACGGCTTGGTGACGGTGCTACTGGGCTATGCAGAGTCCGAACAGTTCTTCCATACGCGCAACGCCTTTGCCTCAGGTGGAGTGCTGGAAGACCCAGCGACAGGGGCAGCCACCGCCGCTCTGGCAGGCTACCTGCGAGATATCAACTGGCCACACGACGGTGAAATTGATGTCGTGCAAGGCGAAGACATGGGGCAGAGATCCCTGTTGCGGGCGCAGTTCTCAGATGAAATTGGCAGCTCGATTCGCGTGTCGGGCAGTGCGCGACTTATGTAAGCACTCTGCGGCGGTGATGTGGTGTGACCGCCAGACAGACGCGCGCAGCAATTGCTGCACTCAAGACAGCTTCGGCGCAGGCACCGGCAAGGCGCAAGTGCTAAACTGCACGGCTAATTTCTATTCCATGAGCCCAGTTTCATGCAGTTTGACTTAATCACCACTGACGGCGCGGCGCGGCGCGGCCAACTTCACTTGAGCCATGGCACGGTGCAAACACCTGTTTTTATGCCGGTTGGTACCTACGGCACGGTGAAGTCGGTGACGCCTGAAGAGCTCAAATTGCTGGGCGCAGATATTATCCTCGGCAATACCTTTCACTTGTGGCTGCGTCCTGGCACCGACATCATCAAGATGCACGGTGATTTGCACGACTTTATGCACTGGGACAAACCTATTCTTACTGACTCGGGAGGCTTTCAAGTCTTCTCGCTGGCCAAGCTGCGTAAAATCACCGAAGAGGGCGTCAATTTTCGCTCACCGGTGGATGGCGCTAAGGTGTTTCTCAGCCCCGAAGTATCGATGCAAGTACAGCGTGATTTGGGATCGGATATCGTCATGGCGTTTGATGAGTGCACGCCTTACCCTGCGACAGCTGACGAAGCACGACACTCCATGGAGTTATCGATGCGTTGGGCGGCACGTTGCAAAGAGGCGCACGGCGACAACCCCAATGCCTTATTTGGCATAGTGCAAGGCGGGGTGTATCCGCATTTGCGCAAAGAGAGCGTGGATGCACTCACAGACATCGATTTTGACGGCTATGCCATTGGAGGGCTGGCAGTGGGAGAGCCGCCAGAAGAGCGCAACGCCACCCTAGAAGTGGTGGATCCGTTGTTACCTGCGGATAAACCACGCTACTTGATGGGCGTAGGTAAACCGGAGGACTTCTTTGAAGGGGTGTCTCGTGGTGTGGATATGTTCGATTGCGTGATACCAACCCGCAATGCGCGCAACGGTTTTATCTACACGCGCAACGGTATTTTAAGACTAAAAAATGCTGTTAATAAAACCGATACCCGCCCAATAGACGAAGACTGTTCTTGTTACACCTGCCAACACTACAGCCGCGCCTACTTGCACCATTTGTTTAAATGTAATGAAATTTTAGGTGCACGACTGAACACGCTGCATAACTTGCATTATTATCAAGACATCATGCGTGGCATTCGCGAGAGCATTGAAACAGGTACTTTTGAAGCGCACAAAAAAGAAACATTGGCCCGCTGGTTAGGCTGATACACCGGCCGGCGATGGCGGTATGTACGTCGTGTATATCACGCGTCTATAGCACTCTACGCGCTGTTTCTCTAACGGCGCGTTCGCATCTCCATATTCTTAGCAGGGCACTGCATTCCGCTTTCTTCACTTTCTCTTCCGTGCAATTGCTGTTTTCATCGCAGTGACTTTTGGCTTTAAAAGGTGAGAAACGGTGAAGAGAACAGTATTAGCGTTGGGTATTAGTTTGCTTTTGGGTTTTAGCCCTATTGTTCACAGCGCTGTCGAACATCGACAAGTTCCGCCCTTGGCTTTGTCAAAGGTATATAACGATTCGATCAATATAAATGACTACTGGGTCAGCGAAAAACTGGACGGAGCTCGCGCATACTGGAACGGCAAGCAACTATTATCCCGCAGTGGGGTGGTGTTCCATGCCCCCGATTGGTTTACACAGGGGTTGCCAGAAGAGACGCTAGATGGCGAGCTGTGGATGGGCAGGGGTAGCTTTCAATCATTGATGCAGGTAGTCCGCGATAAAACACCTGATGAATCAGCATGGCGGGAGGTGCGTTACTGGGTGTTTGATTTGCCCGCTGCGCTTGGTCCTTTCAGCGAACGTCAACGAACGCTTCACGCCTTACTGCAATCCGTACAAAACCCTCAGCTGAAAATAGTCCGGCAACAACGTGTGGGTTCTCATGCTCAGCTGCAGCATTTATTGACTGAAATGGTTAGTGCAGGGGCGGAGGGTTTGATATTGCAGAGGGAAGATCGGGAGTACAGCACCGGTCGCCACGCGGGTGTTCTCAAACTCAAAACACACGTAGACGACGAGGCCATTGTTGTGGATCATTTACCGGGTAAGGGCAAATACCAAGGCATGCTCGGCGCCTTGTTGGTCGAAGATGCGCAAGGTCGAATGTTTCGTCTCGGGTCTGGGCTGAGCGATGCGCAAAGGCGTGTGCCCCCTGAACGCGGAAGCCGTGTGAGTTATCGCTATCAGGGACGCACCGATAAAGGCTTGCCGCGATTTGCACGTTTTTTACGGCTGCGACCCAGTGGGGACTAACAACTAGCCGGTGTATTGCAGAGGGCTTTCGCCGTTAAGTTTAAAGCGAGCTACTGAGTTCATCAGCACGTTTGCTTGGTCTTCTAGCTCTTGTGATATACCCGCAACTTCACTGACGAAATCAGAGGTTGACTGCATTAAGTCAGTCATTTCGCTGATCGAGTGGGTGATGGTTTGCAAGCCAATATTTTGCTCGCTGGCCGCGGTCGATATTTCGTTGACCGTCTCGGAGACTTCTCGAATAGAGCCGATGATGCTGTTGAGTGTCTCGCCGGAGGTGTTTACCAGCGAAGTACCAAGCTTAACGCGTTCGTTTGTGGTTTCACTTAAGGCCTTGATGTCGCTTGCAGCAGTTGCGCTACGCTTCGCCAGTTCTCTCACTTCTGAGGCTACCACGGCAAAGCCTCTGCCTTGTTCACCCGCGCGCGCAGCTTCAACAGCTGCGTTCAGCGCTAACAAGTTTGTCTGAAAAGCAATAGAGTCAACCAAGCTTGTGATATTGACAATTTGACTACTCGACTCACTGACATCGACCATTGCTGCAACCGTTCTCTCGACAATATCGGTGCCCTTAGTCGCGGCCGAGCTGGTGTTTGCCGCGCGCATGCCCACGCGCTCAGCGTTGCCTGCACTCAGCGCCATTGAGCTCGACATCTGCGTCAAGCCTGAAGAGGCTTCTAGCACTGTGGCTGTTTGACGTTCAGATTGCTCAAGTAGAGATCGATTACCTTCAGAAATTTGTTTGACAGAGGCTGCAACTGCAAATGCTGATTGTTTAGTTTGGCTAATCGTGTCGTGTAGATTGTCACAAAATTTGTTGAATGCAGTGGCGATGCTATCGAGCTCGTCGCGCTGAGGGTTTTCTATGCGTCGTGTGAGATCGCCATCTCCCTCGGCAATATCGAGGATGCGCGCGCGAATACTTGCCAGCCGGCGAATCATACGCATGGGTAGGTAAATAGCAACGGAAACGCCAAAAAAAGCACTGAAACCTGCAATGATGGTCAGCATGCTGATGGTGCCTGCAGAGCTATCTACGACCGACTCTACACTGCCTTTGGCTTCGCCAATCCAAGCGTCGGCGATGTCGGCGAGGTTTTTATTGATACTGTCAAATTGCGCACGCGACTCACTACCACTTAGCTCGATCGCCACCAAACGACTTCTACGGTTATCCTCTGAACGTAGCGCAATAACTTCGTAACTCGATTCCTTCCATGCTTGCAAAAACATAATTGACTGGCTTATCTGGTCTTTGTGTTTTTTCTGAGGTAAGAAGTTAAGCAGTTCGTTGAGGCCAGCAGTGGCTGATTCCAATCGATCTTTATGGTGAGAGACCAGCAGCGAGAATCTCTCGGTTTTAACTTTCATACCCAGGCTTGCACGCTCATCCAGATAGCCGGCGTTAACCGCTGTTTGCACTTTGTATAGCTTGTCGATCGCAGGCATTTCGACAGTTGCAATATTTTCTGCTTGGGCCGAGAGTGACACAATCGCGGAACGACTAAAGCCTATTATCGCTAAAACAACCGCCACCAAAATAAACAATGGCATAGCCAGCTTAAATTTAACGGAATGAAAAAGCGATTTCTTTTTAGCGGTCATGGGCTTTGCCTAGTAACTATTTTTTGCAATAACTACACTGTGGTGAAGTGACTCAATAGACGAATTGCGAACTGGCTGTTACTCGAAGTCGTCTATATTTACGCCGATAGTTATCGCGCCGATTGCAGCGCCATCGCTGATCACTGGAACTGATATCTGCACTAAGTAAGCTTGTGCACTGTCGTCGAACTCTACATCGCCAATGTGTACCTGACCTTTTCCACTGGCGTAGCTGTCGGTAAATTTAGCCTCGTCACCTTGCCAGTAGTCGGATGTTTTATTGGTTGTTCCAACAACACCGCCCTGATTTCCCATCACGAAGGACTCAAGTACGTAGCTGGCGTCGTTTTCTAAGTTGAGTAGTTCGTCCACAGCTGTATTATTAAAGTAGGGCTGCATAAAGTCTGCGAGTCCCGGTGTGGCTTGCCACTTTGCATCTAATGACTGAATACTCGATAGCGAGATATTTTTGGCGTTGTGAGCTTCCACAGCAGCGACAATTTGGGGGTTTTTTCCCCACGTGTTTGAAAACTGAGGGATTTCGTTAGCTAAGGCAGGTGGCAGATCAGCCAACGCTGCTGATTGTGGGATGTCCGCGAGGGCAGTAGAGGCCATAAGCGTAAGAGCAGTAGCGGCGACAAGTTTTTTAGCAGAAGTCATTTTGCAACTGTGTGAAAGTTTCATCGAAAAGTCTCTTTGAGTTAACGTGCGTTTTCGCACAGTAGTAAAGTGCGACTGTCAGATGTTTTGCGTACGGCCTCACCTTTGTTACCGTATCGACAGAAAAGAAAATTAATTTTGTGAATTTTTGTTTTGCTGGCTTTCCTAGTGCTCACGTGGAGAGTTTCTGTTCTGCGATACCTATTCGGTGCTAAAAGAACGCTAAAAAGTAAATGCCACGCGGAGAGCTACACCAAAATTGAGACGTTTAACGCCATTTAACGGTATGTAGACGAGCAATAACTTGAGCGCACAGTTCCCCCTAGTTTCTACCCAAAGTGTTTTCAGAAACCTATTAGGCACCTTTTCGCTGAGGGTGTTGGCGCGGTGTGTGGGACCCTGAGTTACACTGACTGTTGATTTCTATCAACAATCAGAGGCAAGAGGAGCGTGAGCTAGATGGTTGAAGAAGTGAAAAAATTGCTGTTGGTGTGCCACGCGCCATCACCCAATACTGTGCTTTTACGCGATGCGGCCCTGAGTGGTGGTCAACACCCATTACTTGAAAGCATAGAGTGCAAGTGCATAGCGCCTTTACAAGCAGGCGTGGATGATGTGCTCGATTGTGACGCGATTCTGCTCGGAACCACTGAAAATTTCGGCTACATGAGCGGTGCGCTAAAAGATTTTTTTGACCGCATATACTATCCCTGCCTAGAAAAAACAGAGGCCAAACCGTTTACCTATTATGTGCGGGCTGGCAGTGACGGCACCGGAACTTGCCGTGCCATAGATGCAATAACGCAAGGTTTATCGTGGCGGCAGGTGCTGCCGCCGCTGGTGTGCAAAGGGGATTATGATCCGCGATTTGCCGAACGAGTCGCCGAGTTGGCAGCTACATTGGCAGCGGGCGTGGAGGGCGGGCTGTACTGAATGGGTAGTAAATCACAGCGCGTGTGGTAGTGGCTGGCCACTGTGCGACTCTCCGCAGCGCGAAATGCATCGTGCAAATCGTCGTCTAGTTGCAGGCGGCGCATCATGTCTCGTCGCTGCATATAAGACTCGCGATATCGTAACAAGGTAGTTTCATTGCGCGGTGGTCTGGCATTGTCGCTTTTGGGGAAGAGCACCACATGCGAAAAACTGGGGACTTTCCCTGCTTCAACCTGTTTACTCAAGCGATCATCGTCGAGTAAATCATGCAGTATGCGCTGCGCAAACTCTGCTTCATCGAGTTCGTCATCACAAAAAGTAGTCAGTAGGTAGCGCTCTTCCTCGGAACTCAGGCCATACTCCTCGGCGAGAATCACTAAATTCTGCGTCATGTACCGATCGGCGGCGTCTACCGTTGCTTCGATCAAGCGCACCATGCCTTCAAGCATCTCTTTTGAAAGGCCTAGCGTCGCATGGTAGTCGGGGTCTTTGCGGCTGTGCTCAATCTCTTTGACCAGTTTATATATCAGTGGTCGCACAATCGGGCCGCGCACACGTTCTGACCAGTAAATGCGAATTCCGCTCGAACGCCACCAGCCATCAAGGCTTTCAGGGTCACGCACGGATTCATCGTAGGTCATGGCGGTATCGACCAGCTTTGTGATGATGCCCGCGACAGTGTAGGGCGTTTGTACATCTGTGGCGCGGATGCGCATGTTGGTATAACGGCCGACGTTGTAAGCTTTTTGTGCGGTGCGCAAGCCCGGCAAATCAGCGGTGTAAGCTGCTTTGCGCGAGCCTTGCTCAGCGTTAGAGGCATCGGTGACCTCACCGACCATGGCGGCGATTGGGCCACCAAATCTCTTGCGCAACAACCTCAGGGAGTGATTGTACCCGGCTACTTGCGCAGAGCCGTCCTCGACTACGTCGTGCAAGATGGTTGCGCAGGCAATACTGATATCCAGGTGTTCGCCAAAGGCTTCCCATGCGGCGTAGGCCAAAGTAAAAGCGTGCGCTGCCATGGTCGAACGAGACTTGCGTCTGCAGCGATCTAGGTGGCGCGTCATCTCAAGGGCGGCTAGATGAATTGTGGCAATGTTATCCGGTGTTGCAGCAGCGTCGTAATACTCCATGATCGGCAGATTAATATGCACTTCATGCACTGCGCGTCCACGTCGCCCGATAAGTCGGTTGCGTTTGCGCGGGTCGTGCAGTACGTCTTCTACTGCCTGTAATAGGGAGTTCTCAAGTGGCTCGCGCAGCGCAGAGTAATCAACACCAGGCAATGAAAAAGCCGCGCGCAGCATATGGTAATCGCGCTCTAGAGTTTGCAGCTCCGGAAAGGCGCCTCGAACTTCAACACCAGCCGCCACAAGCTCTTGCTTTTTAAAGGGGTCGAGTGTGTGAATGATTTGTTCGCCAGCAGCGCGAGCCGCAAGCCTTAGCTCACCGGCCACTAGGCAGGCGATAGCATTGGCGTAGCGGGGTTTGATGTTCAGCTGAGACACAGTGCCCGAAGCAAACGCCGCTCTAAACTCTGCCATGTGCGTGGCGATGTTGCGCGAGTGCAGTGCTACCTGCTTGCCAAAGGTTTTTTCGATGTACGCCATGTCCACTATCGGACATTCGTTATGCTCAAGGCTGGTAAAGCGGTTGACCTTTCCGACACAATCGTGGATCAGAGTAGCGACAATCAGGTTGCTGGTGATGTATCGATGGCCGCGTCCGTTGGCTCCATAACGCCGCACACCTTGCAACATAGTCGAGCTGAGCACCAATCCGTTAATACGAGGCTCGAGCTTCGGCAGTCGATTGGTGTTGATCACCGTGTCCCAGCGAGGGTCTTCTTGATCAATCAGATCAAGTCGAATGCTCTCAGGATCGAGGTCTTCATCAGGGTAAAAGATACTGGCGAGAATTTCGCTGCCGCGATAGGTACTTAGCGTGGGCAGGGGAATGTCACTGACCCGAATGGAAGACTCTATTTCAGAGTCTAACCACCGGTTGGAAACTTGGCCCACCATTGCGCGCTCGCCATCGAGTGTGGCGGCTAGCAGATGGTAGCCTTTGATAAGTTTGCCCAGTTTTCCAAGCTCTGGTACCCAGCCGCCGGCGCCCGGCATATTCACTCCGCCGCGCTATGGCAAGCGCGATGTTTAATCAATAACCGCTAATTTTATACCTAGATTTGCGATTGTGGCAGCCCAGAGTAAGAAATATTACTGCATGTCATCTTTGATTAGGTCAAACAGCTTCTTACCCGCTGTTTTCATGTCGATAACGCTGGTATCCAGCTTGTAGTCGGCTGTTGCGTAGAGCGATTCACGCTCGTGCAGCATGTGTGTTAAATCGTCTAGGGTTTGCTGGTGGTGCTCAAAGGGGCGCATGTCACCTTGTGCCATTACACGGTTCATGTGTTGCTCAGGTTGGGCTTGTACCCAAACCAGTTTGCAGTGCTCACGCAGCATGTTGAAGGTACGTGACTCAGCTACCACACTGCCGCCTGTTTCGATCACACAACGGCTGTTGTTTTCAATGATGTCTTGCAGAGCTGTTTGCTCCCAACGGCGATAAGCGTTTTGGCCACCGAGATCCATGATCTCTGCGAGACTCATCCCGGCTAGCTCGCTGATACGGTCAGACACACGAAAAAACGGAGCGCCGAGCATCTCGCAAGCGATAGTTCCCGCAGATGTTTTACCGGCTCCACGCATGCCAATAAGTGCAACTCGTTGATCAGTCTGGCGACGGGTTGGCGCTATCACGTGTTCGATGTGCTCAACTAACTGCTGCTTTTGCGATTCTTCAAGGTTGTTGACCAGTGCCCGCAGTTGCGCATCGATGGGGCCGTGAAGATTGAGATCCACCAGAGTCAGTAGCTCGACGTCCAAAGCGCGGGAGATTTTGTAGAGCATGGCAAAAGATAAATTTGCCTGACCACTTTCCACTTGCGCCAAGTAGCGTTCTGATATTTGAGAGTGCGTGGATAGGTGCTTACGGGACACGCCGCGCTGAGCGCGCAGAGAGCGTACCCGCCGACCAATTTCCCGCAGCCAATTGTCCATTCGTTCCATTAGTTTTCTCTTAATAATTCTGTTGGGTTTATGTATACATATACTAGATAAGGTGTCGGCGATCATCGAGTGTCGGCCATTGGCCGAATACAAATAATGACATCTGGTGCAAATTTGTCTGCGCCGTGCAACAAAATACCTGTTCTATGTTGCCAACTATAGCGGAAACGGAATGCTAGGTCAGCGCCGAAAGTGCAAACCTAGGAAGTATTACGGCAATATAAGCAACACTTTTACTCAAAAACGCACATAAACTCGCCATGCTGTTGCTTTTTGGCGCACCACGTTAACTTGTCAATAATCGAATTTTTGGCTTCGTTGGTATTGCCGATTTGCGTATAGCAGCGCGTCTTCACCGCTTGATAGATAGGTCTCTTGCACTTCGGCGATAAAAATATGGTGTGTGCCTACTCGCTCTGCGCTGATGATTTTGCCGTCAAATGCGACCAGCGCATGCTCTAGTCGAGCAGAGCCTGTTGGCATGTCGACCCACCGCGCACAACTGAATTTATCGCCGTCATGGGTCTCGGCCAAACCTGCAAACACGTTTGCGATGTGGCTTTGCTCTGGGCGCAACACATTGGTGCAAAAGCAGCCGTTCGCTAGCATGAGAGGCACGGCAGGTGATTCATGATGCACACAGACCAGCAACGTAGGTGCACGGCCATCGGCAGAAACAGAGCTCATGGCCGAGACTGTCACTCCTGCGCTACCCGCCGCTCCGGCAGTGGTCACAACCGTTACGGTGCTCGCTACTTTGGCCATGCCATCGATAAAATTTGCGCGTTTGTTGTCTGACGGCATACTCATAATCTAAGGCGAAACCTTTTTGGTCAAATACTGGGCAAAATCGTAGTTGGGACGCTCGAGGTGTGACAGTGGGCCTGGTTGCGCCATCGAAGAACACAGCCCGCGATACACCTTTTCGGTGCAACCGCGATCTTCCACATTAACATCGTCCAGAAGTGCTTTGAGTTGATCAAAGTGCTCTTTGGCCTCCGGGTCCGCACTGTGTTCGGGAGACATTCCACCGCCAAACTGTATTTGCACTTTGCCAACGCCTTCGGGGTGTAGAGACAAGTACCAGAAGTAGCCGGGTGTCAGGGTGATAAGCAAACTAGGGTAGATGGCCAGAAGATACGTGGTGCGCCGGCGCTCACCTTCCATGCGGGTGTTATCCGCATGGGCCATGGCGATACTCAGCGATTCATCTTTTAAGATAGTGTGGTAGTTGAAGCTCGGCAGTCCTTCTGGGCAAACCATTTCGTCGAGCTTAGATAGCCCGCCAATAGTGCCTGCATGGCACACCGGCAGGTGATAGCTCTCCATAAAATTCTCTGCTAAAACCTTCCAGTTGGTGTCCCAAACGTGTGTTTCATAAAAGGTTTCAATGTAGTTTTCCATGCCGTAGTCACTGACTAGCGCCTCGACGTCAGCGAGCTGATTACTGACCGGGGCCGCATCAGGGTTCAAACACACCATTATCCAGCCTAGCCATTCTTCGCAACGCACGCTCGGTAGTTGCAGCTCCTCTTTGCAAAAGCTCTTATTCGCCTGCATCGCGGGCGCGCCTCTCAGAGAACCGTCGAGGTTATAAGTCCACGCATGATAAGGACAAACAATGCTTTTGGTATTGCCTCTGCCGTCAAGCAAAGTTGACATGCGGTGCAGGCAGACATTCGAAAAGGCTTGTAGCTCACCGTTTTTACCGCGTATCACCACAATAGGCTGTTCAGCTAGCTCAAAAGTTTGGTAGTCGCCAGATTTGGCCAAGCTGCTCGCTCGTCCAGCGCAAAACCACTCTTGCTTAAAAATTTGCTTTATTTCAGCGGCCAAAAAGGCCTTGCTGGTGTAGACGGCGGCTGGCATGGCGTGCGCCTGCTCAAAGGGTCTATCGGCAGCGGCCTGCAACGCCGCTATGGCGGAAAACTCTGAAGAGGCTTCGAACATCGGTCTGTGGCTCCAAGATAGTGTGCGGGCTATTGTCAATATCGCGCTTGTTTCAACGTACTGAGCATAAGCTCGCAGGTGTCTTACTAGAAAATACACAAGTCGCGAACAAATTGCTGCCCTGCATATGTCGGCATCGCACGTATTCAGTTAGTATGCGTCGTTTACACCAAGCAAACGAACGACCTCTGTATGGGGTCGCTGACGACCTTACTCGTGACTTTTGGTCCGGTCGTTTTAACCTCAGGAGAACCGCTTTGTTCGAGCAAATGCAAGCTGCACCCGCCGATAAAATTCTCGCCTTGATCGGTAAATTTCGTGATGATCCTCGTACCGACAAGATCGACCTTGGTCCCGGTGTGTATAAAGACGAAAACGGTGACACCCCGGTCATGGCCGCGGTGCGTGACGCTGAGCAACGCTTGTTCCAGAGCCAAACCAGCAAATCTTACGTGGGTGGCTTGGGCGATCTGGGCTTTAATGCCGCTATTAGTCAGTTGGTTTTTGGTGCTGATTTAGACACATCGCGTGTGCGTGCTCTACAAACGCCTGGCGGTACAGGCGCACTACGTGTGCTTTGCGACACGCTAAAGCGCGCCAACCCAAAAGCCAAAATATGGTTCAGTGACCCAACTTGGCCCAACCATCTGCCTATTGCTCAAGAAGCGGGCCTCGAAATAGCCAGCTACCCGTACTTTGATGCGCAGACCGGCGGCCTGCGTTTTGACGCCATGATGGAGACACTCAAACAGTGCGGGCCAGATGACATTGTGATGTTGCACGGCTGCTGCCATAACCCAACCGGTGCCAACCCGACCGCTGAGCAATGGCAAGAGATCGCGGCACTGGCCAGCAAAAATGGCTTTTTGCCGTTTATCGACTTTGCCTACCACGGCTTTGGTGATGGCCTAGACGAAGACGCGGTGGCTGTTCGCATGATGCTGAAGCAGGTGCCTGAGATGGTGGTCGCGTCCAGTTGCTCGAAGAACTTTGGCGTATACAGAGAGCGCACAGGCGCCGCTATTATTGTGGGCAAAAACGCTGAACGCGCCGATGTTGTGCTGAGCCAGATGGCAAGTGTTGCCCGCGGCAACTACTCCATGCCGCCTGATCACGGCGCGGCGGTTGTGCGCATCATCCTCGAAGACCCTACCTTGCGCCAGTCCTGGGAAGAAGAACTGAATGCGGTGCGCACACGCATGCTGAGTTTGCGAACTACTTTGGCAGACACGTTACGTGAGAAGAGTGGCACTGACACCTTCGACTTCGTGGCGCACCATCGCGGCATGTTCTCGCGTATGCCTGTCACTGCCGAACAAGTTGATCGCTTGCAGTCAGAGTTTGGCATTTACATGGTCGGTGATGGGCGTTTTAACGTTGCTGGGCTCCGGGCTTCAATCATCGAGCCTTTTGCTGATGCGTTGATTGCCGTTCGCTCCTAGGCAATTGCCACTAGGCGCATGCGACTTTCAGCATGCGCTTTGTTTAATTAGGAGCAAGCCAGATCATCGTGCTTAAGCGATAGTTAAAGACCGCACTAGTATTATTGAGATCGTCATGAGTCAAACTAAAGCCTTAAAAATTGGTCTTCTAGAGACTGGTCGCCCACCGGAAGAGCTGCAAAACTTTGCGGACTACCCGACAAAATTTGAGCGCTTGTTGCGTGGTGCAGATGACAATCTCAGCTTTCAGCGCTGGGCCGTTTTAGACGATGACATTCCCGACGACGTGCACGCTTGTGATGCTTGGCTCATCACCGGCAGCCGCTTTGGTGCATACGAAGATCATAGCTGGATAGAGCCGCTGATGGCCTTTATACGCAAAACACACCAAGCCAATGTGCCACTGATAGGTATTTGCTTTGGCCACCAAATCATTGCGCAGGCGCTTGGCGGTAAGGTGGAAAAGTCCGACAAAGGCTGGGGCGTGAGCGTGCACAGCTACGAGCTGTTGGATAATAATGACAAGCCAAAATGGCTTGAATCAGACAAAGACAGCTTTGATATTCAGTGCTTCCACCAAGACCAAGTGGTGCAGTTACCCGCCACAGCAGACGTCTTAGCCAGCAGTGATTTCTGCCCTTACGCCATGCTCAGTTACGGCAATCAAGCGCTCACCTTTCAAGGGCACCCTGAATTTAGCGGCGACTACGGCCAAGCGCTTATCGACGTACGGCGTGATCTGTTGGGTAACGAAGTATCGGAAGCAGGCGAAAAAGTTGTACGGCAAGCTATTGATAGTGCAACAGTGGCCAAATGGATTGTTAATTTCATTCGCCAGCGTTAGTTTTGGGTGCTTGGCCTATTTTGCCTTGCTCTCGATGTACTGAGGTAGGGAAATTAAGTTAACTTATCTCAGATATTGCTGGTTGTTGTTTGATACAAATCGCAATGGATTATTGCCTATGCTGGTATTTCAAGGGTTAATAGGTTTTAGTTTCAAAGCCTGCGTTGTTCTTACTGGGGGTTTTGATGCCTGAAGTCGATGATGAGTTTTACGACAGAGCCGATGCACATATTCTTTTATCTAACGAGCAAATATCAAAAAACATCGGCAGAGGAAAGGCAAGTGCATCGATGATGTACGCAACCGCGAGGTTCAATTCTTGGGTTAGTGCAACCGGTTGGGTTTCAGGTGAAGAGATGGCAGAATCCAAGGAAGAAACCATCGAGTATTTCGTCTCTCAATATCGGAAGATGCTTGAAGAAAATATGGCGGACTACATCGATAATTTCGACAAATATATACAGGTGCCAAAACGCGATGAATAAAAAAGAGCGGTCAGTTCGCTCCATGTGTTCTCCGGACACTTAACGGCACCCGCGGGCGTTAAGCGGCTAGATTAGGAGAGCAAATTGTCTATTTATTTTAGTACTCCGTATTTGATTGTCGTAGCTGTTTACGCAACGTTACTCGCGCTGCTTTTGCTAGTAGTGTTCAGTCTTTTTAAGAGAAAAACAGGCGCGCGCCGGAGCGCTATTGCTTTGGTTTTTTCTGTGTGTCTCGTGGTGGTGCTTGCACTTTTTGGTGACTGGAGAATACCAAACTGCTATGACGCGCAGGGAATACTCATTTCAGAACTACCGCAGTGTAGATTCCCTTAATTGGTGAACGCGAGGTAGCGGCTATCACGCAGCTTGAACACGATCGAACGTTCGCATCAAAGTTTCGCTGAACTTCAAACTGTCAGGTGTTGCGAGTGTTGACACTCATCTAAAAAATTTTATGCGGACCATGAAAATCAATAGATTGCTCATCAATATTACCGCCAGTGTTTTTACCGCTTATGGGCTGGGTTTTATTTTTGCTCCTACTCAGCTGTTATTGCTAGTTACTGGCGCCGTTGCAGAGAATGCAGTTGCTTTAACGGACATAAGAGCCACCTATGGAGGAATGTCGTTAGCCGTAGGTGCTTTGCTTTATGTCTTGGCATCTGAAGCGCAAACAGTAAGGCTTGGCTTAGTTGCCGTTATCATTGTGATGCTGTGCATGGCTGGTGGCCGGATAGTTGGGCTTGTTGTTGACGGTTCGGCTAGCCTTGTTATGTACATTTACTTAGCGCTGGAATTACTAGCGGCCTCGGCAGCCTCGTTTTTATTAAGCTCCAACAGACAGCTGTAAATAATACTAATTGTTAGACCGTCAATCTCGCTCGAATAGAATTTAGAGTTTATTTGTGAAGATCTGCCAAAAGGATTGTCTGGACGTGCGCGAAATAGAATTTTTGTGTTTTGATAGAGTAAGCCCAACTGATCTTATCGAGATAGTCAATGAGGACGCTCTGAGAACTCATTTAATCGATCATCCCTATTTTGATACGACCAGCCTTCAGGCTTGGATGGAAGGTAAAATCAGAGTTGATGCGACTCCGGGCTGTCGAGTTCGGGCGGTGTACATAGGTGGGGAATTAGCTGGCTGGTGTGGCATTCAGCCCGATGATAAGGGCTATGAAATAGCTATTGTTATCTCTCAAAAGTTCTGGGGTTTTGGTATTGCCATATTCAAAACTCTCATGTGTTGGGCTCGCGAGCTGGAGCATAAAGAAATTCTTTTTCACTTGCTCGACAGTAGGCCCGAGTACAAAGCGCTGAATAAAATGGCTAGTAAAGTACAAAAAACAGAGCAATTAGGTCGGTGTTTTACGAGCTACTACATACCCGTCGCTCAGTAGACCGCGCAAAAAACTTCTCATTCGTTTTGCACTTTCAGGCACTCAAGGCACCGGTACGAGTGAGCTTAGTAACCCAGAATTAACCACCACAAAAACTCCGGTGTTCAGAGATTTATGAGTGGACCTTAGAACTACTTGCTTTAGAACTACTTGCTTTCCAAAAAGTGGTTCTAGATTAAGCGGCATCGTCGCGGTTGCCGTCACACTAATCCTCTCGATACTGGGTGAGGCTCTGTTTGTTTATCGCATCTGTAAAGCGTAATTGTTCACGCTGAGGGACTACCAGTGTGTAGTGTTCTCGTGTTTACCCCTTTCTAGACCACTAAGCCCTCAACCTAATTGTCAGTTCATTTACTGTCGCTGAGATTCTCTATTTGCCTTGTCCAAAACTGATTTATCTGCGCCATGTGGTGCTCATGACGGTCGGCGAGGTCGGTCGCGATTTAAAAATATACTAGACAAAATTGTATAAATTAGAAATATGTGTAAAATTCAAGCCTCGGTTTCAAGGTTGTCTTTCGATCGGTCGGCTTTGTTGGGCCGAAGCAAAATCTGCTTCGGCTTGAGGTTAGGGCGACCTTTGAGTCAAACACAGTGTATGGATAAGAGTTTTTTGATCAGATTTGTCTGATAAAAGCTGTAACGATAAGGAATGAATGGTGGATTCTGACAAGCTCAAACGACTGAAGGAACGTTACGGCAACGCCGACGGTGGGGATATGTATGATCCGCATTTTGTCGAGATCGCGGGGCATATCTTTGGAGAAGGTGGGCACCGTTCGGCGCCTTATGCTGGTATTCCAACGCTACTCGACGCTCCAGCTCGAGACCAAGGGGAGCTGCGCGATCGAGTCGATGGCTTGGAAGTAGCGCTATACGGTATGCCAATGGATCTAGCCGTAACTAACCGAAACGGATCGCGGTTTGGACCACGGGCTCTTCGTTCGATAGAGCGCGTTGGACCTTACAACGACGTACTTCGTTGTGCGCCAATACACCAGATGGCCGTCGCCGATATCGGAGATGTGCCTTTTCGTAGTCGTTTTGATCTGCAAAAGAGTCACGAAGACATTGAGACGTTTGTTGCCGGCATTCTCGCTGCCGGTGCGCTCCCGTTGGGCGTGGGCGGTGATCACTCCGTCAGCCTCCCAGTACTAAGAGCGGTGGCGAAAGACGGGCCTGTTGGTCTAATCCACATAGACGCGCATTGCGATACTGGAGGGTCCTATGAAGGAGAGAAATTTCACCACGGTGGACCGTTTCGGCATGCGGTTCTAGAGGGCCTAATAGATCCTGAGCGGTGTATTCAGGTGGGCATTCGGGGTGCGGCCGAGTACATCTGGGAGTTCTCAACCGAGGCAGGTATGACGGTAATCCACGCCTCTGAAATCAATGAAATGGTTCTCGATGAGATTATCCAGCGGATACGCACAGTTGTTGCAGACCAGCCAACCTATATCTCGTTTGACATTGATAGCGTGGACCCGGGTTTTGCACCCGGCACTGGTACACCTGAAGTTGGGGGGCTTACGCCACGTGAGACTCTCACGATTCTACGTGGCCTGAGCAAGCTCAACTTAGTCGGTGGTGATGTGGTCGAGGTTGCACCAGCTTATGACCCCACAACTAACACAGCGCATATCGGTGCCCAGATGCTGTTTGAAATTCTAAGTTTGCTGCAACTACGCGCTAAAAATTAAACACACAAATAAAGGTTAAAAGTCAGATGAGTTCAGATATTCAACGGTCACACACAGATTCTTGCATGAGCCAGATAAATATCCACAACGGTATTGTTTATCTTGCCGGACAAGTGGGTGATGGAGAAACCATAGAAGAGCAAACGCGATCTATGTTGGGCTATGTCGATCAATATCTTGCGGAAGCGGGAACAACCAAATCAAAAATGTTGTCGGCGACTATTTGGCTTGCGGACATACAACGTGATTTCGACGGTATGAACGCGGTGTGGAAAGAGTGGGTGGATGTTAAAAATACTCCGGCCCGAGCCACCGGCGAGGCACGATTGGTCGATGACAAATTTATCGTCGAAATTATGGTAATAGCAGCGATTTAGAAGCCAAAAAGTCACCTCTTCTCGTGATTGCCCGCGAGGAGATTCAAATAAAGAAATGAAATGAATCAATCCGTATTTAAAAATGCAATCGCGCTGTCCGAAGCCCTCGTCGCTCTGTTTGGGAAGAGTGTAGAGGTGGTCATCCACGATACCGGCGTTGATGAAATTTGTTATTTAGTGAATCCAATATCAAAGCGGCAAATTGGAGATCCAGCAAACCTCGACCAGTATGACTTTTCTAATGGCGAGACAGTTATCGGTCCCTATGAAAAAGTTAACTGGGACGGCAGCATCATTCGTTCTATCAGTGTCGTTTTGCGAGATGAATCTGAGCAAGTGAAATATGTGCTTTGTGTCAACTTTGATCTCTCCGATCTGCAGGCGGCACAGCGTGCTTTAGCGATACTGGCGCCGAGGGAAATTGCGTCTGGCCAACCTGAGGTTCTTTTCAAGAATGACTGGCACGAGAAGTTGAATGTTTGGATCACTGAATGGTGCACGGGCAAAGGTCTGAGCATCACGTCACTTGGTCGTGCCTCAAGGGTAGAGTTGATCCGTGAGTTAGAAAAGGCAGGGGCTCTGAAAGGACGAAACGCGACCGCTTATGTTGCACGTGTTTTAAATGTCAGTAGAGCGACGATCTATAACGATCTTAAATTAGAGCATAGCGCTGAAGTTCTTGTGTCTCAGCCAACGAAAAAGAGAGGCAAGTAGATGCTAACGCTAAGCGCAAATGAAACGTCGGCAGCGCTTCCGGTACTTGCTGTTGTAGACGCAATGGAATCACTCTTTTTACACGGAAGAAGCGCTCCCGATCGACACCACCACACCTTAGAAATGTCGGATGAAGAAAATGCGACGCTGCTGCTAATGCCCGCATGGGATGCAGAGATAGGGTGCGTAAAAATGGTAAACGTTGTACCGGGAAACAACGCGAGAAACCTTCCGGCTATTTCTGGAAGCGTGCTGGTTTTTGATCGCAAAACTGGTGAGCACAAAGCGATCCTCAATGGCGGTTCCTTGACTGCTCGTCGCACAGCTGCCGCGTCTGCTTTGGCGGCGCGTCACCTTGTGCGGCAGGACGCCAAGACTCTTTTGATTGTAGGGGCGGGTAAAGTTGCTGCCGAACTCGCGGAGGCTTTCATCGCGGTTCGCCCAACAATTGAAGAAGTATTGGTGTGGAGCCCCAAGCTGACTTCTGCGCAGACGTTGGTAAAGTCACTTCGGTCTAAGTCAATTGCTGCAACAGCCTCGAATGACCTTGAAACCGCAACACGTGCGGCGGATGTTATTAGTTGCGCAACACTGGCTCAAAAGCCCCTTATTGCTGGCGAGTGGCTAAAACCAGGTCAGCATCTCGATTTGATTGGAGCGTTTACACCGGACATGCGAGAAGCCGATGACGAAGCGCTACGCCGAGGGAAGATTTTTGTCGATACGGATTTTGCCTTGGTCGAGGCAGGAGAGTTATGCATACCTATCAAATCAGGTGTCATTTCTAGGGGTGATATCAAAGGTGATCTCTACGATATCTGTGGTGGTAAAAGCGGGCGAACCTCGCCAGATGAAATAACGATTTTTAAATCTGTCGGAAACGCTGTGATGGATCTTGCTGCCGCTACGGTGGCGCTGTCAAATTTTGCAAGCACGGAACAATAGTTTTTATGGGGTACCGGGAGGGGGTAAATATCGCTTTTTAGCGTTGCAAACCGATGACACATTAACTTTCGCGTTCCAAAGTATTAACTGAAATTATTAAGTGAGCACAACATGTTAAACGATACCATGATCTGTGAATTAGCCGAGCGCTTAGCAACTATCCCACGGTTTTCGCTTGCGCAATTGCCAACGCCCTTACAGCCGCTTCACAACTTTGGAAAGCTACTCGGTAGCACGGAGCTGTGGATGAAACGCGACGATTTAACAGGCTTGGAAGGCGGGGGTAACAAAACAAGGAAGTTAGAGTATTTAGTCGGTGATGCATTGCGCAGCGGTTGCGATATGCTAGTCACGGTGGGTGCCATACAGTCTAATCATACGCGACAGACAGCCGCTGCCGCTGCTAGAGCGGGGATGAAATGCGCGCTTCTTCATTGTGCCTGGACCAAGGATGCTGGACCAAACTACCGTAGTGTCGGGAATATTCTACTGAGTAGTTTGATGGGAGCAGAGCTGTATATTGACGAAACCCCTCGGCCAATTGAAGATCAGGGTCCGCTAGAAGAATTCATGGAGCACTTGCGTAGTCAGGGTCATCGTCCATACCTTATACCCGGTGGGGCTTCAGAGCATCGATACGGTAGTATGGGGTACATCAATTGTGCACTCGAACTAGCTGTTCAAATGCAGCAGTCGGGTATGCACTTTGATTACCTAGTCCATACAACTGGATCAAGTAGCACCCAGGCAGGTTTGGTTGCCGGGTTTAAAGCGCTTGGTGTTAAGACGCGAGTGATTGGTATTGCGGACGATGGTGAAACCGAAATAAAAACCCGTAGAGTTAGAGAATTAGCAAATGAGGCGCTTCAGGTTCTGGAGCTACCTGAATTGGTAGAACAAGACGATGTAGAAGTTACGGCATCCAACGCAGCTGATTACGGCTACGCGGATGAGGAGATCAAAGAGGGCATTCGATTGATGGCAACTCGCGAAGGGCTGATCGCCGACCCTGTTTATGAGGGGCGAGCCATACGGGGGCTGTTGGACCTCTCTGCAGCAAACCGGTATAAAGCAAATGACAAGGTGCTTCTAATGCATCTTGGCGGATCTCCGGCAATTCACGCTTATGCTGGTCAGTTCGAAGATGTCGTATTGACACCTTTTAGTGGTTGATCAAAAAGGATAAAGACTGAGTGTTAACACCTTCCGTGGTGCCATTTTTAATATTCGTGGTTGCACCCACAAGGCAAGCAGACGAACGCCATCGAATAGATGGCGCTGATCAAATGCTGATTCCTCTTCAAATGGTTCAATAGTCTCTAAGCACCGTTTGATCTATTCGTTGTTGAGCTACGGATTGAGGAACTGTCCAGCGCTTTGTTGCCCTGTAGGCTCCGTACCTGCAATTTGGCCAAGAATTTCACCTGGGCGAGTCATGTAACCAATACGATGTGAAAACAACAGACCAGAATGCGGTGCTCTCACTTCGGTAGAGCATAGCCACGGATCAGCAGCAGTGGGGTCGAGGATTTCCGCCACCAAATCGCCTCGGTTGATCTGTGCACCAATTGGTTGGTGCCATATCACCATCCCAGCGCAAGGCGCGCGAACCATATCGCAAAAATCGACAGAGGACAGTTCGCAAAGTTGTTTGGGTAGTTTTGGCGCCGGCCCTGCGATCATGCCCTGTCGCCGCAGAAAATTCATGATATTGGCCGCATCTTGTATGCCGAATTTCTGAGTGACATCGCCCTGACCACGGAGCTCTACCGTGGGTGAAAAGCAGGCCGCTGGCAGGCTTGTGGGCGATAGGTTAAGTATTCGGCGTATCTTGATCCATGTACCGCCGTTACATTCATCAAAGAGTCCGGAGTCTATACTTTTTTCAAGTATGACGGCTCTGGCACCCGTATCTTGTGCAAGTTCTGAGATCAAGTTCTGATGTTCTTCGTGTGCGAAGAGATGTAGCAGGGCCTGCGCGTCGCAATGTAGGTCAAATACAAAGTCGGCATCAATCGAAAGAGACAAAAGGGTCTTTTGGTGTACTTCGCGTTCAGAGGTTTCTGGCAGGTTCTTCACTGCGCGCACTAGGGCTGCACGCACCATCGCAATATTTTGATCTGCATCCTCGCCTATTTTGTCTTTAACTTCTTGAACGACAGCTGCGCTCAGATCCGGCCAACCTCGGTTGAAATTTGCACCTCCATCGGCAAAAGCGAAGCGACCTATGTGGTGTGTATGTAGTGTTTGTGCCATGCCTATTGGGTTTGCAGAAGGTAGAAGTATGACCTCACCGACTATTTCCCCTTTCTGGGCGGCTTCATCTAAATGGCGGATCAAGTGGCATGCGGCCATGACACCAGGTAACTCATCTGCATGTAGGGCTGCTTGAATGTAGACTTTGGGCCGAGCACCTGAGCACCCCCAATGGTGGGCAACGAGGTGTCGACTAGTCCCTGGGCTGGAAGAGGGCAGTGATATGGCTTTACTTTGGTGCATATGGGGGCTCTACCTTCACAACGGGTTGTCGTTTGTTCTCAGTGCAGTAATTGCTCAAGAAAGTTCTGGGTTCGCTCTTGCTGGGGATTGTCAAAAAACGATTCAGGATCATTCTGTTCAACGATCTGGCCGCCATCCATAAAAATGACGCGGTCTGCGACGCGCCTGGCAAATCCCATTTCATGCGTTACACAGAGCATGGTCATGCCATCACTGGCTAGTTCTATCATGGTATCCAAAACCTCTTTTATCATCTCTGGGTCAAGAGCAGATGTGGGCTCGTCAAACAACATTATCCGAGGCTTCATGCAAAGTGAGCGAGCTATCGCCACGCGTTGTTGCTGACCACCCGATAATTGGCCGGGATACTTGCGAGCCTGATCCGGAATTTTGACTTTTTCCAGAAAGTGCATGGCGATAGACTCGGCTTCTGATCTGGACATTTTGCGCACCAGTCGTGGTGCCAGCGTGCAATTGTCTAAAATGCTGAGGTGCGGAAAGAGGTTAAAATGTTGGAAACACATACCCACTTCGGAGCGTATTTTGTCGATGTTTTTTGTGTCGTCTGTCAGTGTTGTTCCGTCCACGATGATAGTGCCTTTTTGATGCACCTCTAGGTGGTTGATACATCGAATCAATGTCGACTTTCCCGATCCTGATGGGCCGCAGATGATGATTTTCTCGCCTTGCGTTACGGAGAGATCGACATCAGTCAGTACTTGAAACGCGCCATACCATTTACTGACTTTCTCCAGTTTTACAGCTTCCATTGTTTTTTCCTTTCGCTAAAAATAGTGGGTGAGCGCTAGCGATTAACTGTTCAGGTCATTTCCATCGATCTTTGACGGGCTGCCTGAATTGCCATTGAAATACTTCGTTGCAGCTGTTCGTTTTGACCCAAGGCGGCTAAGCCAGCTGCCGTAGTACCGTTGGGGCTTGTGACTTGCTCGCGCAGCAGGGCGGAATCTGGAGTCTCCTCTAGTAGCCGGCCTGCTGCGCTACAAGTGGTGTGTACCAGCTCTGCAGCCACGGCCGGAGACAAACCATTTTCGCAGGCAGCTGCAATCATGGCTTCACACAAGGCAAAAAAGTAGGCAGGTCCACTGCCTGAAACCGCGGTTACGGTGTGCATTTCTTTTTCGTTGTCTAACCAGACGAATCGCCCAAGTGCATCAAACAGTGTTTGCACTGTGCGTAACTGATTTTGCAGCGTGTTGGGCGAGGCAAAGCCCGCGCTTGCAGAATGGCCCACCATTGCGCCTATGTTTGGCATTACCCTAACGGTTGGGTTATCGATAGTTGTCGTTTTACGTATTTGATCAATAGACAACCCAGCGGCTACAGACACGATGACTGTCTCTTGCTGTAAATACTTTGAGAGACTCTGCAGAGCTGAGCAAACACTGTCCGGTTTGGTGGCGAGCACGATGGCGTCTAGTTGTAGATCGGCAGGGAGCTCGTCTGGGCGCCCGAATGCTGTAGTGGAGGCTTTTATAGCAGAAGAAAGTGTCGCCAGACGAGGGGCTGCGGCGGGATCTAGCACAATAAAGTTGTAGGTAGATGCCAATGATGTGAGCCAGCCAGAGAGCATCGCGAAGCCCATGTTTCCGGCCCCCACTAATAGTATCGTTTTCATAGATAGTGTTTCCGGTAGCTACGGTAATCTGAGCTTGTTTTCTAGATAGCGAAATATCTGCAGGGCCACAAATCCAATAGCTAGATAGACGAGACCTGCGACTGGAAAGTATTCAAATGGTGAGTAGGTTTTAGCGATAAAGGTGCGGGTTAAGCCGGTCAGTTCCATGATTGTGATGGTGCTGGCCAGAGCGCTACCTTTTAAAGTAAAAATTATTTCGTTCGACAGTGAAGGAAGCAGGTGTCTGTAGGCTTGCGGCAGTTCGATACGGATTAATGTTTGTAGCCTGCCAATACCCAAAGCACCGGAAGCTTCGATTTGACCTTTGGGTAGATTTTGCAGTGCGCCAAAAACTAATATGCTGGAGTAGGCACCTATATTGAGAGTGAGCGCTAGCATTGCCGCGCCTTCAGCACTCCCAAATACAATCCATAAAAAACTGTTTCTAACCGCGTCTATCTGGGCCACGCCATAATAAATAATAAAGAGCTGAATCAGCAGCGGCGTGCCCCTGAAAATAAATGGATAAACTCGGAGTAAGTTGTGCGGTATTCCCTTCGTTAGGTGTAGCGTGCTGCCCAAAACTAGGGCGATGGTTTGTCCAGCGAAAAAACCTACCAGTGTGAGTTGCACGGTCAAGAGAATGGCGTCCGGTAGACGGTTGATGAAGTCTTGCATCAGGCTATCTCCACTTTGATTGGTTGCTTATGGCGATTCACTCGAGTCGACATATGTTTAAGTGCGATTTCTGAGAAAGCAGTGATCGCGAGATAAAAAAGAGCGCCATAGCAGTAATAAAAAAGCGGGTCATGTTTCACACCTGCGGCGAGAGAAGATTTTCGCATCAGTTCTTCCAGCCCGATAACTGAGACGAGCGAAGTCTCCTTCAAAAGAATAAGCCACAGGTTGCTCAAACCTGGCAGTGCTTTTTGCATGAGCTGAGGAAAGATGATGTGGAAAAATGTTTGAACCCCGTTGAGCCCAAGCGTATGACCTGCCTCGAACTGTCCCTTAGGGATGGACTCATAAGCGCCACGCAAGACCTCGTAGGAATACGCGGTGAAGACCATGCCTAGGGCAAGCACACCGGCAAAAAAAGGGCTGAGTTCAGCGTAGCTTCCGTTGATCTTGGTCAGAATAATGGCCGCACCATAGAAGGTGAGAAAGATAACCAAAATCTCTGGCACGCCGCGAATGATGATCGAATACACGCGTATAAAGCCGTTGACAGCGCGACTTTTTAGCTGAGCGGCAAGCAGAAAAACGGTCGCCATTGTTAATGCAAATACGGCGCTGCAAAGACCTAGCAGTAGCGTTAAGCCAGCGCCCATCAGCAGTTGAAAACTATAGTCTGGCATTGAACTCTCCAGTTTTTTAATGGGCGCTGGGCAGGGCTTTAGTAGATATCTCGACCAAAATATTTGTCGCTGACTTTCTGATACTCTCCGCTTTCGCGTATTGCTTGAATGCCAGCATTAAGTTTGTCGCGTAATTCGGTGTTGTCTTTGTGAATAGCGATAGCAATACCGTCTCCGAACTTCAATTCATCGCCTTGCCATGCAAAGCCTGCCCCAGCTTCGCTTTTCAGGAAGCTCTCTGATAATGCGATGACTTCTCCTAGTAGCGCATCTACACGTCCGGCCGCAAGGTCTAGGTTCGCCTGATCCTGAGTGTCGTAGAGATTGATCTTGGACGTCTCGCCATAGGTCTTTTCTAGGTAATCTGCCTGCACTGATGAGCGTTGCGCAGCAAGGGTTTTCCCCGTCAATCCTTCGACGGAAATATCGATACCGGAGTCTTTCTTAGTAAGGAACTGAGAGGGCGCGGTATACAGTTTGTCTGTGAAATCAACCTGCTCACGGCGTTCCGGAGTCGCTGTCATGGATGCTGAGATAGCGTTGAATTTTCCGATAATCAGACCGGGGATCAGTCCTTCCCAAGCGTGTGCGGCGAACTCGCAATCCAACTCTGCTGCTTCGCAGGCGAGCAAGGATATTTCCACGTCAAAGCCAACGATATCGCCGTTATCATTTTTATATTGAAAGGGAGGATATTCAGCGTCCGCAGCAAGAACAATCTTGTCAGCTGCCGCGGAAGGAAGCGCAACCGTGAGGGCCAAGGCGGCGTATGTGAGCAATAATAGTTTTTTCAGTTTCATTTTTTATCTCCGTTGAGGGCAGGGGTAAATCATCTATTCGAAGGTTCTAAGAGCTTGTGCGAAGGCCGAGACAGTGGCTTCGACGTCTTGGGCTGTATGGCCAAGGGTGCTGCAGTTGTGCAAAGTGTTAGACGGGCTGATGTAAACACCGAAATCTCGCAAATGGTTTGCGAAACGAGCGAACTTCGCGCTGTCAGCTAGCGCGCAATAGTCCCTGAAGTCTGTGATTTCTGATGCATCTGTAAAGTAGAACTGGAACAACGAGCCGACCGACTGGCAGAGAATGTTGTGACGGTTCTGCGCCTTGATGACATCGCTAAGGCCTTGAACTGCCGCCTCGCCAATGGTGGTTAAATGGGAAAAACCAGCGTTGTTGTCTGCGGAAAGTGTTTGCGCTCCAGCGAGGCCCGCTGTTACGCCAACTCGGTGTGCATTGAAAGTTCCAAAATGCATGACCTTGCCCCAACCGAAGCCATCCATGAGTTCGTGAGACGCGCAGATTGCCGCCAGCGGGAACCCGTGACCGATAGCTTTTCCGTAGGTAATAATGTCGGGGGTGAGATCGTACAGCTCAGCGCATCCACCGGGCGCCACGCGAAACCCAGTAACGGTTTCATCCAGATAAAACAATGCCCCGTATTCTCGACAGAGTTCCTGCAGTCTCTGTAGATAGCCGTCTTTGGGTAGGATCACACCAATATTTGCCATAACACCTTCAGTGGCGACGCAGGCAATCTCGCGTCCACGATCACGGAAGAGGCGCTCTATGGCTTCTATATTATTCCAAGGTAATACAATCGTGTCCTCGATTGCCCCGTGGGGAATGCCCGAGCTGTCCACGATGCCGACGGGAGAATTCTCGTGACCTAGTGTTGTCACTGGTTGAGGGTTAGTCGTGAGCAGCAGCGAGTCTGCCCAGCCGTGGTAGTGACCTTCAAACTTAACGATTTTCTTACGACCGGTATGCCCGCGCGCAAGCCGAATGGCCGCCATACATGCTTCGGTACCGCTGTTGGCAAACCGAACTTTTTCGGCCACTGGTACCATGTCAACGATGAGCTCAGCGTATTCGACTTCTTCTGGAATAGCAGCCGCATAATGAGCTCCGGTTGCCACGGCTTGCGATGCAGCTTTAACGACCGCTGGATGAGCATGGCCAGTTGACAAGGCGCCAAAGGCGTTCATCCAGTCGATGTACTGCTCACCGTCTACGTCGTACAAATGGCAGCCTTCCGCCTTTTTGATGTAGGGCGGGTAAGGCTTGAACACACGAGGACCGCGTGAAGCGGAATTACCGCCATCGACCAGTACGGCCTCTGCCCGTTTGGACAGACTTTTGGAATGAGTGCCCATAGTCCTAGCTACCTTTGTTTCTGTCGACACAATCTGCCATGAGGCACAAGAGTTCGAACATCAACGTGGCTGCGATTAGTGCGGTTCCGCCGGAGGGGTCGAAGGGTGGACTGACCTCGACAATATCGGCGCCAATGATGTTGAGGTCTTTGAGCGAGCGCACCATCTTGAGTGCCTCGTAGCTGGTTATGCCACCAATTTCGGGGGTGCCGGTTCCCGGAGCGAAGGCGGGGTCAAGGCTGTCAATGTCGAAGGTGACATAGGTAGGGGTGTCTCCAACGATATCGCAGGCTTCTTGCATTGCGGTTGCGATACCCATGTCATAGAGCTCATCTATTGTGATGACCCGCATGCCATGGTCGTGGCTGAACTTCCACAAGTCTGGAACAATCGTTCCGCCTCGAATACCTATCTGAACAGATTTTTTCGGGTCTATTAGGCCTTCATTCACAGCGGCGCTGAATGATGATCCGTGATGATGTTCTGATCCTTGATACATACCACCTGTGTCGCAATGGGCGTCGATCTGCACCAACGCTACAGGGCCATCTTTAGCCAGTGCCCGAAGAATAGGCAGGCTCATCGAGTGGTCGCCGCCTACGGCTAATGGCAGTGCGCCGGCCTCTTTGATCTCTTGAAAAAAGCTTTCGATTTCCTTGTGGGCATGTTCTAGCTCAAAGGGCATCACAGGCCATGCGTCGCCGATATCACCAATCCTGGCTTTTTCATAGGGAGCGGCACCAGTGGCCTGGTTGTAGCAGCGCATCATGGTTGACTGGATTCGAACATCCCGTGGCCCGAGTCTCGTGCCTGTGCGGTTGGTTACGCCTCCGTCGTAGGGCACACCGCACATCGCTATATCGAGGTCGGTGAGGTTTTCGGTAAAAGGCGCCCGCATGAAGCTTGGGATGCCTGTAAAACGCGGGTGAGATTTTGGGTCTTCTAGCTCGGGAAACTGAGAAAGAATCTGACGTCGAAAATTCATCGGTAGCCTCTGTGTTTTGATTTATTGTATATCAAAGTAAATTTTAAGATATATCAATTTATCTCATAAAATATTCCATAAATCCAGATATTTCATAATATGATATATCAAAATAGTGATTTTTAGAGACTTATAGTTCGCTTTGTTTCCTTAAGTTCCGAAGTTACACCTCGATTGCGCAGATATTCGACGAGACCGAAAGTGACGCGCTACACTGCTCATCGCCCGTTGCCGAGCCAAAGACCTTAAGAGCACATTTATGCTACCTGTTGAAAAAGAACAAAAATTAACGTCAGTCAAAATCGCAGATGATCTGCGCAGGCGAATCATTGAAGGGGACCTGGCGCCTGAGGTCAGACTGCGGCAGAGGGAAATCGCAGCACAGTACGGTGTTAGCGGTATGTCAGCGCGTGATGTAGTAAAACTTCTACTAAAAGAAGGGTTTGCTACACAGGAAGGGGCCAAGACAGTAGTTGTATCGCCACTTTCGCCTATGGATTTCCTCGAAATTATGGAGCTGCGCCTGTTGCTGGAACCTAGGGCATTGGAGTTGTCTGGCCCGCGTTTATCTTCCAGCGTGTTTCAAGAGCTGCGCGATATTTTGGCAGATGATTCAACTGATAAGTCGCCGTTGGAAATGGCGGAAAGGCACTGGGCTTTTCATGAACTGCTTTATAGCCGCGCTGCGCGACCTAGGTCTGCTGAAATACTGCGAACACTCAATGGGCACCTTGTACGCTACATGCTTCCTCTCTGGGCAAGCGTAGGTATAGGTGAAAGCTGGCGTGCTCACCATCTTCGTCTTGTGGAACAAGTTGAAGCTGGTGAATTTAAAGATGCATCCGAGGAATTGAAGGCTGATTTGTTACAGACAAAATCTCGTGTGCTGGAAAACCTCGTCATTGACTCTATCGGATCGAATGTCTGAGTGTGAGGTTGTGATCTGGTTGATTTAAAAGGTTACAGGGAAGGGCGCAACTCGATAGGGCTGGCACCAAAGTGCCTTTTAAATGCTCTAGACATCGCCTCGCTAGAAGCATAACCGTAGCGACTTGCGACTGCCTGTATTCGTTCTCCTTGCTCGATATCCTGTCGTGCTAACACCATGCGCCAGTGCCGCAGGTAAGTCATTGGCGTTTGGCCAAGTGTTTTGCTGAAACGATCGGCAAACCGGCTGGTAGACAAGCCTGCAATTTCCGCTAGTTGCTCTATTCGCCACTGTTGTCCAGGGTGTTCATGCATTGCCACTATAGAGGGGCTTAGCCTCGGGTCAGCCAGGCCACCGAGCAGGCCAACGTCCGTGGTACCAGCGGACAGCTGCATCCTGAGAAGGCGGACCAACAAAATTTCACCTAGTCTGTTAATCACCGATTTAGACCCGCAGCGCTGTTGCTGGTTCTCTGATATCAAAAGCATCGCTAGGCTTTGCATCTCTGGGTCGTCGCTGATGTTGACTTCTATGTGGGCAGGCAGAGCTGCGATCAGCGGGTTATCCGCTCCCCCCCAGCTAGCGTATGCAGAGAACAGCGTGCAAGCTCCTGAGTCAGGACTCTCAGCTAAGTAGCCCGCTGGGTTAAACAACACGTTTTCGGGCGAGTCAGAGGATGCGCTCTGACGAATAGAGAGGTTGGCTTTCCCCTGCTTGGCAGGGGATACTTCAATCTCGAATCTGGAGACTAAGGCAGACAGGCGGTCGAGTCGGTCGCTAGGCATATTTAGTGGTTTGAATCATTTTTAATGGGTATATTTGACTTTAACGACTGTTATTCTGAGCGTCAACCACAACGAGCTGGAGTCTAGCCATGTTAATGCCACGACAAAAAACCCCTGATTTATCCGTGAACACCCTAAAACACGGGACGTTTGACCTATCGACGGAGGCCTCGGAGCGGGGCACTGTTGTGTGCTTTTATCGCGGTCTGCATTGCCCCATTTGCGCCAAATATCTGATAGAGCTTGAGAAGACTGTTGATGCTTTTGCTGAGCGCGGTGTTGGCGTTATCGCGCTGAGCTCTGATACACAGGAGCGTACTGAAGCGATGGCTGAGAAAATCAACGCGGATAAGCTGCGCTTTGGTTATGACCTTGATCTAGCAAAAGCGCGTGAATGGAGTCTGTATATCTCGACCTCACGTGGCAAGACATCAATCGGAATTGAAGAGCCGGCGTTGTTCTCTGAGCCTGGTCTGTTTTTGGTCAGCCCAGATCAGTCGTTGTATTACGGCTCAGTGCAAACCATGCCATTTGTGCGACCGCATTTTTCAGAGCTTATTGGCGCATTGGATTTTGCTATCCCTAACAACTATCCTGCGCGCGGCGAGTACACCGGCGCGGTGTAAGCATTCTATATAACTACCATCGATCAGTGTCAGGGCGGCGACAGTCGTGATGCTGTTGGCACTGGTCGGTGGTGGTTAAGTGCTTGAAACTACTACGCCTGCTCGAGGCGTTTTCTGCGTAGTTCACTCTTCAGCTTTTAGCCCTCGCTTCTCATTCGGTGAACCCTGTCTGCATTCCAATTCGAGTAATCATTGACTCTTGGTTTTTAAATACAAGTCTGTGTACTCAATAAAATCCCTTTAAAATCGTTCATAGAACTTTAGTGGAAATGGTTTTGGTGTTGCTCGGACTTGGCTTTGGGGCCGGCATGGTATACATCTAGTCGATTTGAAATCTTCGCCTGTATAAACAAGGAACCCCATATTAGGTTATGCCTTCATTGTTGACGTTCGAAATTTTCCGTAGTCACTTTGCTAATCAGGACATTGTCCTAGATCGAGATACTTAGCTGGGATCGACTAGCGTGATATCGCTGTCAATTGGCAGGGCGGCATCTTGGCCTTATTGGCTCCAAATATTTCACGTCAAAGTCACTTACCAGGCTTAAACCTGAGCTCCTCAGATAAGAGAGTAATGGTGAAATTAAGGATTTATATCCACATTTTCCTCGAGCTTTGCAGTCGTTTTTTACAAGTTCTGACGTCGACAAATAACATAGCAGGTAAAATGGCTACTTAAGTCTGGCGAGTTCAAACACGTTCTTGAAGAACAAAGCCAGTTAGCTTTCTCTCTTGAGCTAGTTGAAGAGCACCTCTGAGTATTGTTGAGAGGGCCGCAGAGTTTGAATTTGGTATCTTGAGTTACCGTTGTGAGTATCTACTGTGATTTACAAGTCTCTATCTTTTGGTCTAAGTGCGTGTATCGCGTCTTTCGTTTTAATGTCCTCCGTGCCTCTACAGGCTGCTGATTTGCAAGTGTCTGCGGTAGGCAAAGCGTTTTTGCCTGACACGGGGCAAACTGTGCATTATGACGTCAATGGCAATGTGGCCGCTGAAAGTGATTCTAGTTTGTACACGGGTCAAGACGCTTCTAAGCAAGGCCATGCACTGAATTATAGGGACAACGGAGACGGCACCGTAACTGACTTGAATACGGGTTTAATGTGGCAGAAAGAGCATGACTTTGAACGCCGCAGCCTGAAACAGGCTACCGAGCACGTCGAACATATGACTTTGGCGGGGTTCTCTGACTGGCGTATGCCAACAATAAAAGAGCTTTATTCTCTTGCCGATTTTGATGGCCAGCTGATTAAGCCAGAGGATGAAGGAGATCGTAAACCTTATATCGATACTGACTTTTTCGAGTATCAATACGATCAAAAGCTCGCCTTTGCAGGGCAGTTTTGGTCCAGTACTGTGTACGTTAAAAACGCCGTACAAAACTTTAGTCAACACGGCGGTATTCAGGGTGGCTTTGGTTTTAATTTCTCTGACGGCCACATCAAGTCATACGAAACTGGGCTCTTCTACGATGGCACTGAGATAACTGCGCAGGATAACCAGTTTGTCCCTGGGTGTTTTGTGCGTGCGGTACGACAAACAACATCTCTGTACGACATGGAATATGTCGATAACGCAGATGACACTGTAACTGATCGTTCTACAGGCTTGATGTGGGCCAAGAATGATAGCCAAAAGAAAATGGATTGGGTCGAAGCGCTAGCGTTTGCAGAACAAGCTACGCTCGCGGGCTATAGTGATTGGCGGTTGCCCAACGCAAAAGAATTGCAAAGTTTAGTCGACTATGAAAAAACATCTTTTCCAGCCATCAATACAGATTTTTTCAACACTACGTTGTCTTCTTTTCAGTCTGTAAAGGATGCCTACTATTTTTGGAGTAGTACGACGCAAGGAGACTTCAAATGGACTGCGGTCTATGTCGCTTTTGCTCAAGCTTGGAGTAAGAAGAACTCCAGTGCAACAGAGTACTTTGATTGGCATGGCGCAGGTGCTCAGCGGAGTGATCCAAAATCTGGATCGCCTTCTGATTTCGAGCTGGCTTCAGATATGGCTTCTGACTATATATCTATTAGTAACTGGGTCCGCTTAGTGCGAGATGCTAAGCTGTGAGTATTGACATAATACAAGTGAGGTTTTGCAGTGTTACAGGTCTAATATCGCTTAAGTGTCAGCCACGACCAAAACCACTTGATTGCATTCAACTAAAGAGAAATTGTGAGCATTAACAACACGGCCGAGAACTACGGCACTATCGCAAAGTGGTTGCACTGGCTGACTGCAGCACTCTTTTTGGGTGCTTATGTCAGCTTTTACTATTTACATTGGTTCACTGAAGCTAGAACTCCTGAAAGCCTAAGTGTGCTTCAGATTCATACTTCTATCGGGGTGACTATCGCGGTTGTTGTCGCTCTGCGTATTCTTTGGCGAATGACAAACCGCGTACCTGATCAGGAACCGGGTTCGAAGCTCGAGCATATGGCAGCGCACGCAGGCCATTATGCTTTGTATGCCGTGATGATAATCATGCCTATTACAGGCTACCTCGGCACTGGTGGAAATATTGATTTTTTCTTTTTGTTTGAAATCCCAAAATTTGAGAGCACGCAAGTATTCCAGTTACTGGTCAGTGATGGCCTAGGGTTGACGTTTGAAGAGTTCGAAAAGCCTATGGATTTTTTACACAAAGATGTTCTTGGGCCTTGGATCGTTTGGATGCTGATCGCCGGCCATGTGCTTGCGGCGCTTTATCATCACTTTGGCAAAAAAGACAGAACACTCTACAAAATGACATCGGGAAAATAGCATGCACACCCAGTTGGGCTGTAAATAGGCTCAGCAACCTGTGGGTTGGCGAAGTTGATGTTGTGTGAAACTGAAAGCACTCAGGCCAGTTGAACAAATCACGGGCTTAGAATAAGGAAGTTCAAGTCACGCCATTTCAGCGGCTATTTGTTTATCGTGGCTCCACTGTCTTGGGGACTGGCCGTACATACGTTTAAACTCTCGACTAAATTGAGAGGAGCTCGCATAACCGACTTCCATTGCGGCCTCGTTAACCGTCATTCCTGTGGCAAGCTTCATCGCGGCGTTGTTCAACCGCATAGATTTCACAAACTGTATAGGTGACATCGTGGTAGCTTGCCTGAACTTGCGATGAAACACCGCTCGACTCATGCCCACCTGAGTTGCAATGTCTTCGATGGTTACGGCTTCGCTTAGGTGCGAAGATAAATATTCAATGGCCCTAGAAATTTCATTGCCCACGCCAAATGCGCGTCGAGCAGAGACCCCTGCGTCTCCCTTCAAAACTGCGTAATACAACTCCCGAAGCCGACTGTCTCCAAGGATGGCTATATCTGTTGGGCAGTCCACCAATTGCAGTAGTCGCAGCAATGCTTCTGTGAATGCATCGTCCCAACTAGCGAGTGCAAGGTTTGGTGGCAGTGGCTCGCCTTTGGGGTGACGGATAGTCCCAGTAGCACTTTCCAGTTCAATGGCGAGTTTAGTCATCACACTCGTATCCAGAGAAATGATGACACCCAACAGCGGGTTGTCAGGAGAGGCTTTAGGTGTTCCGGCTTCTATAGGCATAGGCATGGCGCAGCACATGTACAGGCTGCTGTCGTATTCATAGCTTTTGCCCTGCAATATCGCTTCTTTGCAGCCGCTAACAATGGCGATTACAGAGGGTTCATAGACAGCGGGAGCGCAGCGCATAGGGTCAGTAACTCGAAAGAGCTGTACGCCTTTCACCCCTGTGTCCAAAAGGCGATCATCGCTGACTGTGCTTTCAATGATGTGTTTGATACGTTCTTTAGTCATTGACGCAACGTAGCACTGCAAAATACACAGATCAACTTTATCGACACAATTAGGCATGTATTAGCGATTATTTCGCCTAGTTAGCTGCGAATTTAGTCGTTATTGTGTATTCAGGCAATATAGAAGTTGTCACGGAAACAACCTGTCTACCTGGGCGGGTGTATCGACAAATAAAATGTAGTAGGAACACGAGTATGACTAACATCTCCTTAGCAGTAAGTGGCTGGACACCAGAGGGCCTTGGCTCCCTTGTCGATAAAACCTACGTCATCACTGGCGCCAACTCCGGCACTGGCTTTGAAGCCAGTCGGATACTGCTTTCCAAGGGGGCCAAAGTTGTGATGTTGAACCGCAACGCTGAAAAGTCGAGCACGGCTGTCGCAAAGCTCAAGCAAGAGTTTGGAGAGAATGCCGACGTAAGCTTCGTAATTCTGGATCTTTCGGTGCTTTCGAGCGTGCGGGAAGCAGCGGCTGAAGTTTTGAAGACGGTTCCGCGCATTGACGCGCTCATATGCAATGCCGCCATCGCTCAAGTTCCTACCCAAAAGCTCACTGTTGACGGGTTTGAGAGCCAACTTGGCACCAATCATTATGGGCACTTTGTTCTGTGCGGCATGCTCTTTGAGCGAATTGAACAGTCGAATGGGCGTATCGTTGTTGTTGCAAGCCTTGGTTACAAACTGGGCTTGAAGACGATTCAGTTTGACGATATGAACTGGGACAAAAACTACAGTGCCAACCCTGCTTATAGCCAGAGTAAACTGGCTCAGATGATGTTTGCCTATGAACTGCAAGATAAAGTCAAAGCAACAGGCAAGAACGTTGAAGTGTATGTCTGTCATCCAGGGTCTTCCGCTACCTCGTTGATCAGCACTAGCGGTGGGTTGCTTACACGGTTCTTGTGGTGGCTGATGACCAAGTCGCCCTTGGTTCAGACTGCAGAGAAGGGCGCTTATCCGGAAGTTATGTGTGCCACTGCAGGCGACCTAGAGCAGCGTGCGATCTACGGACCGACTGGACGTATGGAAATTGTTGGGCCAGTCGGAAAGGGCACATTGGAAGCTTACGCCTATGACAAGACCGTCATGGAAAAACTATGGCTTCGATCTGAGAAGGAAACCGGTTTTGAGTGGAATATATGACTCACGTGGCAATTAGAGCTTCCCTAGAGTGCATATCGCAGCGCTCGCTTTATTAGGTTTCTACAAAAACAGAGGCGCAGTTCTCTTGGCTGCCTCAAGAGCTAAAAGCTCATGACGGAAGCTTAAAATTACAATATCGGTATTAGGTGAGGACTAATACAGGCAATACAAAATATGTGTATGTACACTGCTTTTAACGTGTTGTGATCGCTTTCGGTAGATGACACTAATCGATGCATCGCGGAGGTTTTTCCGCGGTACTCGACTCTTATGCGCAGCTGCGATTAATTACCCGACAGCTCGCGTTTCAACGCATCTTTATTGATTTGGTTTTGATCGCTTTGCACCAACGGCAGGGATTTACGGTACACAATGCGGCTGGGCACCATGTAAGACGCCAAGTGCTTTTTCAGCTCGAAGGTGATTTCTTTTTCGGAGATTTCACTGGCCGCCGAATAGACCATCACAATCTCTTCTTCGATCTGCGGGTTGTCGATGCCAAAGACTGCGCACTGGTTGATCTGAGGTAAGTTCTTTTCGACCACCGATTCCACTTCGAATGGGGATACGCGGAAGCCGCTGGTTTTGATCATGTCGTCGTTGCGGTAGACAAAGTAAAAATAGCCTTCTTCGTCTCGGTAGACATAGTCACCGCTCGCCACCACAATCTCATCCGCTAGCTGACCTTCAAGGTCCACTACGTTTTTGAGTATCTGCACTGACTTAAAACGTTCGTTGGTTTCTTTGGGAGCATTCCAGAAACCTCGATAAATGTATCCGCCGCGATGTATTAGCTCGCCCACTTGACGAGGCGCACACTCGTTGCCGTCTTCGTCTATGACATGCAGTTCCACATCGGGAATCGCTTTGCCTATAGAGTCAGGGCGGATTTTGATTTGCGAGGGGTCGAGAAAGGTGGAGCGAAAGGCTTCGGTCAAACCGTGCATGGAGTAGAACTTAGCGTTCCTGAATACCTTCTGTGTTGCGTCGACCATTTGCTCGGTGACGTTGCCGCCGGATGATGTGATGATGCGCAGCTGATCGTAGAGTTCAGGGGTAGGGTTAGCCGCCATATCTTCGTCGAACATCTGTGAGATATTGACTGGCATCAGCGGCAATACGGTGATTTTGTCGTTAAGCAGATGGTTGAAGAAGTCTTCTGGCAGAATAAACCTATGTAGAGCCAGAGTTGCTTTGTTGGCGAGCGAGCAGAAGATTTGATTCAGACCGTAGTCAAGATTGAATATCAGCACACCAGAGATAACGTCGGTTTCGGCCAAGTCAAGATACTGCGAAACTACGCGCGCTGAGTCGATCAGGTTGCGGTGCGAGATAACGATGCCTTTGGGTGTGCCGGTCAAACCAAAGGAGTAGGTGATCACGGCATTGTCATGGCCGTTAATGTCGCAGCTGTACGGCTTATTGTAATACTTAAAAATCTCTTCAAACGAGGGAATATCTTTGCCCGCTGTTTCAAAAGAAAGTATATGGCCGTCGAAGTTAATCTCTTCGATGCTTTCGAGCTTGATCTTGTCGGTGATGATGCACTGGATATCGCAATCTTCGATGATGTACTGCACTTGCTCCGCTTTGAGCAGGCGTGTGAGCGGCACCAGAATGTAGTCGGTCGACAGAATTGCCAAGATCGCGATCACTTGCGACATGTCTTTATTGGAGTAAAGACCAATACGTGTGCCTTTTGCTAGCTCCAACTCACTGAGATACAGCGCTACTTGGTTTACCTTTGTTAGCAGCTCGCTGTAACTCAGCTTTTGCTCTTTGTAAATCAAGGCGGTTTTTTCTGGATGCGTTTGTGCCGCGTTCTCTAGGTGCAGACGAATGCAATTTATTGACATGATGCGTGCTCCTTGGCGCCAAGTGTCCAGATATCGTAGTTGCTGTCCAACACGGTGACAGGCTTGTGATCTGAGTTTAGTATTTTACGGTAGAAAAAAGCCACGATATCTTCGATGTCTTCCACGTTTAACACTTTGCTGATGCCACCGGTAAATACGATCGAATTGATCGAGAGCAGCTTGAGCGTGATGTACGAAGGTCGGTAGCTCGACATCTTGCACAGCACGAGAAATATCGCCAACTGCATCAGCACTTTGGTCGCTTTCTCACTGTGCTCGTTGTAGATGTTTTCGGTGACTTTCAGATGCATCAAAAGCTCGTAGGCAAACTCGTTGTTCTCTGCGGTGAAGATCAGCGATTGCCTGGATTTATACACACCTAATTTTTTAAACACGATGCGGTCGTGGCCCTGCTCGGTAACGATGTTGTCGTTGACCAGATCTTTGGAGTAGTGCACATCTGTGGTGGCGCCGCCGATATCCAGCAAAATAAACGGATCAGTGACCGAAAATGCGCTGTGCATGATGGGCAGGGACTGCCCGACCACATAAGGCGTGGGGAATATCTGATTGGCAGTGATTTCGTACAGATGTTTGATGTCTTCTTTGCCTTCGATATCTTCCTGATACAGGTTGGTGAGGTAATCTTTGAGGTGCTCTTCAACGATGTGCAAGCGGTCGTCAACCACATTGGGCAAAACTACAAGCTTGTCGAGCCTAGATGAAAGCGTTTTTGCATCCGGCGCGTTGCCAACGTACACCAAGTTGGAATAGTTCAGTTTGCCCAGATAGCTGTCGAGCCGTTCATCAAACAGGCCGCCGTTGGAGTTTATGCCTCCAACGATTATGACCACGTCAATCAAGTCGCTCGGGATCGAGTAGTCCTCGATGTCTTGGAAGACAATCGAGTCGATGATGTTGATGCCTGAGTTGTAGGCGATGTTGGTCGCGTACTTCAGCGAATATGAATGCGTGACACCGATGATCAGTGTGCTCAAACCACCGTTAGCTGACGAGCAAATTTGGATGTCTTCTGGGGTGAAGCGCTTGAGTGTATCGCCGCACTTGTGTGTCAGGTCGTCGAGAATTCTTTTGTTGAAATCTCGAAAGTGCTGCTCGAGAGAATCCTTGCTGCTGACTTTAAAGTAGGTGCTGCCGATATCGATCAGCAGTCTTTTGTTATCGGTGCTCACTGCATGATGCCTATATCGTGGATGATGTCGTTGACGATGCTGGTGGTGTCTTTGTTTAGGTCACAGCATGACTTCTCGTGCATAAAGCAGCGATCGGGAATGGGCACATTGCCGCGGTCGATGATGCGGATGTTCTTCTGCGCGTCGCGTATCGTAATCATCTTGTTGTGATTGATGATGTGAGGCGAGAAGGGCACGTCAATGATGCCGTTTTTGATCGAGTTGAACACCTTGCGCCAGAGCGTATCGGCCGGGTCGTTGAACACCGCCTCCATGATTGCGTGGACCTCGGCGGTGAGAATTTCTTCTTCCAGTTCGTCGGTGATCGCGGGCAAGCCCTTGAGAATGCGCAGCGTGTACTGCGTATCGGCGACCACCTTTGCGTTTGCCTCTTTAGTGGGTATGCCGACGGCTTCTTCACGGGTTTTGGTGATGATCTTGTCTGCACCAACCATGGCGGCAATCACTGTCGACATATTGATCAGCTGATCGGCGGAATCACGGTTGGTGGGAAAGGCACCCATCCACTGGTGATAGACCAAGTTGATGGTGGCGTCGGAACAACCAATCTGCTCGGCATAGTGGTCCGCCAGCTTGCGGATCACTTGACCAGTGACTACATCTTGGTTCATCGAGCCCTGCTGCGAGAAGGACACCGAGAAAGACTTCACGCCTTCTTCTAACGACAACAGCATCTCCAGCAGCTGAATCACGATAGTGATGCAGGGCGGTACTAGCGTGGCCGTCAGCGGACCAAATGACTCACGGTTGATCGGCTTGTTCAGCGTGGAGTAGTCGGCGCAGACGCGCTCCACGTACTTCCAGTACAAGAAGGCCTTGTCCAGCGGGAAGTTCTTGGAGTAGGGCAGCAAATAAGTGATTGGCCCGCCTTCGATCTCAAAGATACCCGAGGCGATAGCGATCTCGATCAGCAGGCGTGCATCCGGGGTGCCGTGGCGCAGGCTGACCGGGTGGTTGAAGTGCGTCATCATCTTGCGCGTGGTGCGGTAGCCGTGATTCACCAACGGATAGCCGTTGAGCATATCGACTTCGTTGGCTTCAGACAGGCGCAGCATCTTCTTCGCAGTGGTGTAGTCGTTCAGGCGGGTATTGGAGTCGATGGTCAGAGGCAGAACATCAACTTCCGCGTCGACAAAAAATTCGTACAGGGCGTACTGCTTTTCGTAGGTAGGAAAGCCGCCGCGCGGCTGCACCAGCATTTTGTCTTTAGTGGCGAAGTGATGCGAGATAAACAGGTTCTCATCGGCTCCCTTCACAAACTCGCGCACTTCGTCAAAATCAAAAGAATCGACGTTTTCGTTGCCTAATATGATTTGGCGTTCTTCTTGAAGCTGGCTCATGGCTGCTGCAGTTCCTCGATCCTGTGTTCGTTCATATAGGCTTCGAGCATATCCAAGCCAGTGTTCAGGTCGACTTGGTGACACACCAGATCAAAACCGTAGTTCTTGTAGCGAGGCACGATGTCTTCAGCGTTGCCGCTGCCCACGCTCAGGTTGCCACCGATCATCATGACGAGCTTGTCGATGGTCTTGTACTTGGCCTTGAGTAGCTTGACCTCGCGCGCCCAGCCTTCGGCTTCGCCGTTCAGCGACGAGATCAATAGAATATCTGCACCTGTCTCAACAGCCGCATCAAAGAACTCTTCCAAGTAGGTGTTCACCCCTAAATTGAACACCTCATAGCCCCTCGCGTTCAGCGAGAGGTCCATCAATCGGTTGGCTACCACATGGATATCGTTGCCTATTACGCCCGTTATGACTTTCATTTTTGTCGTGCCTTGTGGCCTTGCAGTGTGGAAGTTGCGGTGGCAGAGAGTGCTTGCTGTGCTTGAGCGAGTCGTGGTCTGCAGGGAATGGCTAGTCCTTTCCAAAGGCCGCAACGAAGCGCAAGCACGGTGAGCGCGCTCCCGAAGAGCGGTGGTCGAAGACTGCTAAACAGTCGGAATTTGGTGAGTGCCATCAATATTTTTCTGTGTTGATTATTCGAGTGTCGCTGCTGCCCAATCTTCCGCAGTGCTAGGCCACAACGATCCAGCCAGACATAATATCAAATGTGTCCCAGTTATGACGCGTCTGGGTGGTAGAATCCTCGTTTTAAACCTGTTAGCTGTGCGGCTGGCCATAAGCCTGTAGCTGAAGTGAGCCAAATTGGAGGCGACAATGACTGAATTTAGTGCTGATCTATGTGACACCCACCCAGAAAAAGTGCAGGTTCTTGGCCCTGGCTATAGCAACTACGGCGCGGCGCTAAAGATCGAGGGCGAGGTGGTCACTATTCGTCTGGACCTCAACAACTCTGACCTGATTACGCTGCTGCGAGATGAAGACGGCAAAGGCAAAGTGGTGGTGGTTGATGTCGATCAGGCCTATTACGCAGTGGTCGGCGAAAACCTGATGAAATTCGCTCTGGCCAGCGGTTACGCCGGCATCATCGTCAATGGCTACATCCGCGACACGCTGCAAATCAAAGACATCCCCGTGGCACTGTATGCACTGGGCACTTGCTCACGTAAATCCATTCCCGTGACAAAAGCTGAGCGCAACGTGCCGTTGAACTTTGGCGGAGCGGAGTTCCGCCCAGGCGATTACGTCTACGCCGACACCGACGGTGTGATCGTGACCTCTGAACCGCTGAGCTGAATGGAATTGTGAATGCAATTGACTGAGCGCTTACTTATTGTTTTTGGCGCTTTGTGCTTCGTGCAGTGTCTCTACACAACACCTGTAATGGCTTGGCGTGACTGATTTTTCCTTAAGCAGAGAAACAACGCGTTGAAACGGGCGAAATGCCAATGAGAAGTCGCGGATCCCATAAATCATCGGGCAGTAAAACGGAGCGCAGTAATTGACTGCGCCATGGTTGTAGTACGTGCACTTATGACTAGAGTCCGCGATCGACGATAGGTAGTGATCTGCATAGTTCTTGCACATTTGTCTGCCACAGTGCGAAGTAATGACTTAAAACGTCATTGACACCTAAGCGATAACAACAAAGTAAAACATGCGTAGATCCCTGACAAAAAAGCTCTTTGCCGCCTTCGCGGCCGTGACCATAGTGGTCATTTTGCTGATGCTGTTGTTTGTCAATTGGAGCTTTAATCGAGGCTTTAACGGGTATCTCATGGGTCAAGAGCAGCGGCATTTAGAGTTGCTGTCAGAAAGAGCTTTAAACTTTTATAGCGAAGAAGGCAGTTGGACTCGGTTGCAACAAGACCACCGAGCGTGGCGTGAACTGCTCTCGCTAGGGGGCGCTATCCCGCTTCGGTTACCGCCCAAAGGTGAAGGCGATAAAGAAATGGGCCTACATCCGCCACCGCCAAATTCATCGCACGACAAACCACCGCCGCTTCGCGGGCCCACTCCAATCGAGCACCGAATATCGCTGCTCGATGCACAAGGACATTTTGTTGTCGGGAACCCTCGTTTGGGGGATTCGCTCACGGTACAAGGGCGAGACCTTTTCCGCATTCCGTTGCTCAGCCAAGGCGAGATCGTAGGGTTTTTATTGTCTCGTGAACCAGAGTTTTTGGACGATGTGTTGGTAAAATCATTCCAGGCGCATCAGTTACGTCACTTACTGTGGGTTGCGCCCGTGGCGTTGCTATTGGCGCTTTTGATTGCTGGCTTATTGGTCAAGCAAATTTTGAAACCCATCAAGTTGTTGGCTGCCGGTACAAAAACGCTCACGGCGGGTGACTACAGTCATCGTATCGAGCTCATGCAAGTAGACGAGATGGGCCGGCTAGCGGAAGACTTCAACACATTGGCACAGACACTCGAAAACGAAGAAAACCTTCGTCAGCGATGGATTGCCGATACCTCGCACGAACTGCGCACTCCACTGGCCGTGCTGCGCAGTGAAATTGAAGCAATACAAGACGGTATTCGCAAGCCTGAACCACACCGTATAGCTGCGCTGCATAGCCAAGTGCTTTCACTGAGCAAGTTGGTCAATGACCTGCATCAGTTGTCTTTGGGAGACGCGGGTCTGGATCGCCAAGACGATCGTGAATTGGACCTAGTCGCACTGTTGCAGAGTGTGTTTGTTTCCAACGAGTCGATGGCTCAGTCGCAGCAATTAGCTTTGGACTTCGCCGCGCCGTCGCACGAGGTAATGGTGCGCGGTGACCAGACTAGGTTACTGCAGTTGTTTAATAACCTAATAGCCAACAGCTTGTACCACACAGAAGCAGGCGGTCAAGTGAAAGTGGAGTTGCAGCAGCTACAAGATCGCGCCAGCGTGCGCATATTTGATAGCAAGCCGGGTGTCTCAGACGAGGCATTGCCGCAGCTGTTTGATCGCCTCTATCGCCCCGATAGCTCCCGCAATCGCAATAGCGGTGGCGCGGGTTTAGGTTTAGCTATCGCCCAGCAGATCAGTGCGGCGCATGGCGCAACACTTGAGGCCGGGCATAGTCCCCTTGGGGGCGTTTTGCTTACCTTCACTATTCCACTGTCATCTTCTCAACAGGGTCTTGTTAATAATGTCTGAGTCGCAACTGATACTGATCGTTGAAGACGAGCCCTCACTAGCGCAAGTGCTGAGCGAATACCTCGACGCAGCAGGTTATCGAACGGCGTGGTTAGACAGTGGTGACGAAGTGCAAGCATGGGTAGAGCGATCTCCACCTGCATTAATCGTTTTAGACTTGATGCTACCTGGCAAAGATGGGCTGAGCGTTTACCGTGAATTGCGCGCAACACACGACATACCGGTAGTGATGGCCACTGCACGTGTAGACGAGATTGATCGTATGATTGGCTTGGAATTGGGAGCCGATGACTACATCTGCAAGCCCTACAGCCCACGCGAACTAGTGGTGCGAATAAAAAATATATTGCGCCGGTGTGGGCAGGGTGGAAAGCCCGTCGAGAACGGACTGTCACTGGACTCCAGCTCGCTGAAAACGAGCATCGACGGCCGGCCCCTTGACCTGACACCTGTCGAATTTAAGCTGCTACACCTACTCAGTGAAACACCTGGCAGAATCTACTCCCGCCAGCAGCTGCTCAACCATCTCTACGACGACTACCGCTCCGTGTCGGAACGTACAGTTGATAGCCACATCAAAAACCTGCGGCGCAAAATCGATTTGCTCGGCATCGGGCGAGAGTTGATTCACTCCGTCTACGGTATGGGCTACAAATACGAGAACGAATAGACAGAGAGCTCGGGCGCTTTCAGTCTTTTTTGTCTATCGTGACCTCAAGAGTTTTGCTGTCTCCCGCAAACCACTTTTGCACATACAATGAGCCTACGATCGCTGCGGTACCCTCGTCGGGGACCTCCTTGTAACGCACACTGTTTTTGGTTTCTTTCTCGTACTCAAAAACGACAACTTTTTTTGGCATAGCTTTTTCGCTCAATACAACTTTTTTTGATTTGGATAGCTGGACACTGTGCAGTGCGAGACCGTGGTACCAACTCGGTAACCTCAGTCTAGCTGCGTCTCTTACTGGCACGCGATGAGTCAAGCATTTGTACCACTAGACACTAGATCAAAAAAGGCCCAGATGCATCGCTGCAGTCTGGGCCGGATTGTCGCTCTTAGCTGGCGATCACATGGCCTTGATGACCTTCATCACCAGTTTGCCGTCAATTTTCACAGGCCCGTCCTCCTTGGCGCCCAAGGTGTATTCAAAAACACCCACGGCGTTACCGCCCGTTTCGGCATGTACCATTAACATCAACATGTCACCCTTTGCGACAGGTTCTTGCAAGATCGCAGCAACATCCATGTTTTTACCGTGACGAAGCGGCGCGTAGCCCACAACCGGTCCCGGCTTCATGTCGGAGTCTGTGCGATGTACAACTAACCAACCGTTTTCGCCTGCATTGACCATGCGGGCGCTTACTACACCGTTTGACACCGCTTGGTCTCGGGCTTCTATTGTAGGTGCCATGGAGTGGCCCGCAGCGAAAGCTAAGCTTGAGGCCATGGCGAGAGCGGAAACTGAAACAGTAAAAATTTTCATATTGAATAATCCCTAGGGCTAAATGAAAGGCTCATGGGGTATACGCGCTTAAAACAAAATCAGATGCAGTCAACGGAATTTTTTTTTGATGGATTTAGCGGTGCTAGGCCAAGTAATGAAAGCAGGCGATGAGCGGGCTCGGATGCAAAACAATTGTGTGGGTCTGTGATGCGCCGTGTTCGCGTGTTGTTGCGGCATTTACGAGAAGTAAAGCGGTGTTTCTTAGCGTGATGGTGATCTGCGCTGATTTATTTCACAGCATAAATAAAAGCGTCTGGTCTGTCTGAACATGCAAATTAGCATATGATGGGGGTATCAGATATGTTGCCGCCCACGGAATGGGCCGGCTGAAATGATCTGAGCTGAAAGAAACTTCACGACAACAGCCGTGGTGGATTTCGCGCGATACCGGAGGCAGAGATGAAGGCTAAAGAGACAGGCAAAATACCAACGCCACTCGATTACTTCGCCAATTGTGTGGATGGCATGCGCTGCATATCTGCAGTCCAGCGTATGCAAGCGGAGCCTATTGTCAGCGCGGCTTCGGCCAAAAATATTGGCATGAGTCGGGCGTCAGAGCTGATCGCTTACGCGCGCCAGCACTCCCCATTTTATGCTGACTACTACGCGTCAGTACCCATGGGGTCAGCGCTTACGGCGTATCCGCCGATCAGCCGATCGACACTTATGGCTAACTTCGATCAATGGGCTTGTGATCGTCGCATAGCCAAGTCATCTGTGCAGCAGTTTTTATCCTCCACTGACAGAATTGGTGAGCGTTACCTAGACGATTATTTGGTCTGGACCAGCAGTGGCACCAGTGGTGAGCCGGGTATCTTTGTGCAAGACAAAAACGCATTGTCGACGTACCAGTCCTTGCTCGCCGTGCGGTATAACCAGAATGGCAAAGCCAACAACAAATACGAACCCTGGCAGCTGGCTATCGATACGCAGCGTATGGCGATGGTGGCAGCGCTAGAAGGGCATTTTGCAGGCGTGGCTTTCTGGAATTGGTCATCTCGACTCAACCCTTGGTTAGCAAGTCGCAGCCGTACATTCTCCGTGTTACAGCCCATAGGCGATTTGGTTGAGCAGCTCAATGAATGGCAGCCGAGTTTTTTATCCAGCTACCCCAGTATGTTATCCGTGCTCGCCAGTGAGCAAGCGAGCGGCCGATTGACACTTTCTCCCACCAGTTTATGGTGTGGTGGCGAGCAGCTGGATATACCGCAACGACAAAAAATTGAAAGCGCGTTTGGCTGTGCGTTGGTTGAAGACTACGGTGCTTCGGAGGCCATGAACATGGCATTTGGCTGCGAGCACGGCAATCTGCACATCAACGCTGATTGGTTCATCCTAGAACCCGTCGACGAAAACATGCAGCCTGTACCCGCGGGCGAAAAGTCGGCGACTACGCTGGTAAGTAACTTGGCCAACCAGGTGCAGCCGCTTATTCGTTATGACATCGGTGACAGTATCACAGTGCACAGCGAGGCCTGTGGTTGCGGCAATCCGCTGCCAACACTCAGCGTTGATGGGCGCAACGACGATACCCTCTGGCTGCCCGGGCAGGGTGATAGAGAAGTTGCTGTGTTGCCGTTGGCACTCAATACCGTCATAGAGGAAGAAGCGGGGGAGTTTGGTTATCAAATTAACCAGTGCACACCTCAGAAGCTGTCTATTCGTACGCAAGGTGAAAACTGCGAATCCCGCGGCAGAGCGTTTGAGCGTATTCGCGAAAAGCTAGAGCCTTATTTCCGGTCTATGGGTACTTTGCCTGTCACGCTGCTACACGACTCGCGACCGCCGCAGCGCGATGCCGCCAGCGGCAAACTGAACCAGATCAGCAAAATTCCCGAGCTTGAGCCCTTGATAACTGACTAAGCGCAGAGCACGTGTGTGGTAACCGGCTCAGAGTGGTGACTGCTTAAAGCATGCCTTTGTTAAAGCCGGTGCCTCTTTCAAGGTCCAATACATCCATGCCTACGGTTGTAACCTGAGGAAACATCTCAACCAACTTTTTGACAACAGCTTGGCATAGATCGGATTTTTGTTCGCTTGTTCGGCCTTGCAGTATGCTAGCAAAAACGTGCACAAAATCTTTTTGCTCATTGCCCACGAGATTGTATTTGAAAGGAACTACACGCACTTGGATATTCGCTTCGCTGAATAGTCCCGTTGAGAAAGCGACTTGATGAACTTGCTCGCAAATTGCTACCTCGTCGTGGCTGGATAAAATACGCTCAGAACAGTCGATAACAAAATGTGGCATGGTTACTCCGCTTGTAAAATTGCTTTGGCTATCGCCAAAATACGAACTGTATTATTGCACATTTATTTGCATTTCCGATTCCTGCTCACCACGGAATCTCTTCACCATCGTATTGCCAAAATCGACCAGAGTGCTGCATCGTAAAGCCAAGTATCTGTTGCGTCAGTGCTGAGCTGCTCTCTTCGACACTGATATCCGCGCCTTCTCCGCCCATGTCCGTTCTTACCCAGCCAGGGTGCATCAGGTAGACGCCAATGTGGTGGACTTGTAGTTCCACGGCCAAACATTGCATTGCCTTGTTCAAAGCAGCCTTAGAGCTTCTATAGGCAATAGAATCGGCTTTCACTCTTGCCAGTGAACCCATGATACTGGACAGACAAACGATTTTTGCGTTGTCGGATAACTTGAGGTTTGGCAGCATCGCTAAGGTGATTTTTACAGGCGCAATTGTGTTCGTCTGCAGGGTCTCTTCCCATGCGTCGAAGTCGAGGTCGCTGATGCTCTGTTTGTCTCCACCTATTACACCTGCGCTGTTGATCAGGATGTCCAGCTTTCGGCCTGCAAGCGATTTTTTCAAACGCGCGATGGACTGTCTGTCCGTGACCTCTAACAAGTGAACTTCAACACATTTTGATAGGCTATTGGCTAGCTGCTCAACGTTATCTTTTGAGCTTTCATCGCGCACTGTTCCAATAACTTCGAAGCCTTGCTGTAGAAACTGCTCAACAAGATGCAAGCCAATACCTCTGCCGACACCTGTAATCAATACTGTTTTCATATTGCGCTACGCCCCTCGTTTGCTTAGCAAAGGGTAGCGAGCTTTGGGCTAAAAAACCAACTTATGTCTGGTCTAGTGAGCTGCCTTGTGTACTGGAGAGGTAGAGCAGGGTAAGCAAGTTATTGAGCGGCATAAACAGCGCTGAAGCCGATGTACTCCGAATCGTGTGCTTCTCATGTCCTTGGTCGTTTATTCGAACGGAATGCTCATTCGGTGTACGACTGATCAACACTGTGTTGACGCAACAGTTCAGTCATCTCGTTTGATCCGGCTTGCAACGAACAGTCGAGTGCAGATTCCCCGTAGGCATTCGTTGTATTCACTTTTGCCCCAGCTGCAATCAGTAGCTTTGCGGTGTTTAGCGGGTCTTGCTTTTTTGCAGGGCCTTGCGGGCCGCAGGCAATCACTGCCCAAAAGAGTGGCGTGGCAGAAAACTCCGTGCATTTTGCCTCAAGCTCGGCACCTTGTTTAATCAGCAACTCAACGGTTGATGCAAGACCCATCGATGCAGCCCAATGCAATGCACGCGCACCAAAAAGAGCCTTCGCTTCAATATCCGCACCCGCGGCAATTAATACACTCGCCACTTTTTCAGCGCCCAATGAGGTGGCTGCAATCAACGGGCTTTCTCTACCCAGAGTACCTTCAATAAGAGCGCCGTGTTCGAGCAACAAACTTGCGATTTGCGAAGCACGCTCGTCGTTAAGCCAATCATTAAACACACAGTCAGACACATAATGCAGCGGGTCTGACTCAATTTTCTGATTGAGAAACCATTCGATGCTTTGATTGGCCAGTTTTGGTTGACTGGCCAGCGCGAACCGCAAGCTGCGTAAGTCTCCCGCTTCTATCAAGTCTAGAAATTGTGCCTCACTCATGATCTCTATTGTCTCCCTAGGCTGAAACTACTCTCCAAGTATGGAATGTGGGTCGCTTACTTTCTAGCCCAAAAATAAAGGTCTGCGATGACAGATAGTGCAATAGGCGGGCGTAGCACGGTATCGTTTTTGGGCCTGTATAACAGTCAGTTAGACAACAACATTTCGACAAGCTGATGCCCGCCAACAATTTCTACATCGCGGATATATCGAAAGCCATGCCTTTCGTAATACCGTTGCAAATGAGCATGAGCATGAATCTCGATTGTTTTCACTCCACTTTCACGCGCGTACTGCAACATGGTTTCGATAACAGTTGATGCTACACCAGAGCCCCTGTATTTTTTTTACGACAGAGATTCTTGCCATTACTGCATGATCGTTGTCACCCACCGTTAGACGAGCGGTTGCCACCAAGGCATTGTCATCGGTAACCATCGCGTGACTTGAGTTTTCATCCAACCCGTCTAAAACCAGCGCCAGAGGGATTTGCTGCTCCAGTACAAATACTTGATGGCGAATCCACCGCGCTTGCGAAATGAGCTTGGAGTTATTGCCGATGGTGACCTGCATACTGCGCTCAATTTATCTTCTGATCCTGCCTACTGTAATAGATTTTTGCGTTTGATAAAATCACCTAGCTATTGCCTACCGAAGAAGCTCAAGTATGGCGTGCATCTTTGGGAAGGGCCGGTGTCGTGATGTTGCTTTATCACAGCAGGCAATCAGTTTGTAGCAATGTGAGGCAGCTCGGACAGGATTTGCAGGCATTTTTTTGTTAATTGCTTGGCTTGGCCGTTTTTCGTTTCTGTTGCGTAGAGAACTGATCCGGACTTTAACCACTCTTGTCTTATGGGTAGAAGCTGCCCGCTTTCAAAATATCGGTCTGCGAAGCCTCGCCATGCTAGTACCAAGCCTTCTGCGCGTGTGGCAGCCTCTAATGCGTAAACGTAGTTATCAAAGGTTTGTTCTGGGGCGGGGGGAATAGTTGTGTGCTGTGATGCGAACCAATCTTCCCAAGATGCCCAACCCGAGTTTTCTTTGGTGAGTGAAAGCCGTGCAATGTCTTTCCAGTGCTCGGGGTTCTTGTTGCTTAGCTTTTTATTGTTCGCTAAAAAATCCGGCGAGGCTGCAGGCACAATTTCTTCTGGCACAATTTTTACCGCGTGGCCATGAGGTACTGAGCGCCGGTATTCAAAGACGATATCCGCACCGGCGTCGATCACGTCCGGCATCGCTTTGTAGTCGCACGTGACGATACGAATGTGTATCTGTTTACCCAGTGCCTTCTTTAGCGCGGCATAACGAGGCATCAAAATGAGGTGTGACACCTCGTGGGTACACGCGATGCTCAATTCGTTGTTGTTACTCGATGCGCGTTCGCCTGCTTTACGCAGTATGTGCAAAGCCTCTGTAATGTCTTGTGCGTAGTTGTCGCCCACGGCTGTGAGTTTTATGCCTCTGCCATCTCTACTGAGCAGAGTTACCCCCAAGTTACTTTCGAGCTGGCGTATGTGTCTGCTAATCGCAGCCTGAGAGGTGTGCAGTTCTTCCGCTGCGCGGGTGATGTTGCCCAAGCGTGCTACGCGCTCCAACGCAACTAAAGCGCGGCAAGAGGGGAGATGTGGTTTCGAATTATCCATATCGGAAATGATATGAATATCAACATAAAAAGCAATAGAAATCGTCTTGGTGAACGGTGATAGTCGTTTGCAAGGGTTTCTATGCGTGCGGTCAAAAAATACCGAGTGGTTTTGGTGTTTTCTGACGGTGCTTTTGAACAGTTAGAAAATCAAACGGAAAGGGGATCACATGCTTCGACATATTGTGGGAGATCTATATCAGGTAGGCGATAGCGTATCGGGCGAAGATGGGTGGCACGAAGCGGTGAGGGTGTATGTGCTTCTCAATGACGGCAGCCCGTTGTTGTTTGATGCTGGCTCGCATGTGCACAAAGCAGGCTTGATGAAAGAGCTGGAAGAGTTGCTCGAAGGTGTGGCACCCAGCCATGTCTTCTTGACGCATACGGAGTTACCACACACTGGAAACATAGGCGCCATTCTCGAAACATGGCCGCAGGCTAAGCTGGTGGTGTCAAGTGCCATTCTGCCGCATGTTGAGTTGCCTTGGTGGGTAGAAGCCGATCAAATTTTGTATGGCTATGCCGGCACAAATGAAACTTATGGCGGTCGAGCCATATCATTTTTGGACGGTATTTTGAAAGATCAGCCAGGTACACACTGGATGTTTGATGAACGGACAGGGGCGCTTTTTTCTGCTGACGCCTTTGGGTACCTGTATCCGCAACAAGCTGATACTAAATTTGATGATGAGTTCGATGACGGTCTTCCTGTTGATTGGTTGCGACGTTACCACGCGTCAGCGTTTCGGTTTTTGCCTTTGGTGAGTGCTGAAAAAGTCATTGCTGATATCGCTAAGGTATTTGCTAAACGAGAAGTACGTGTCATTGCCCCAACGCACGGAAACGCGATTCGTGGTGATGTAAAACGCTATGTGAACAGTTTTAATCAAGCAATGTCGGAGATCTGCAAATGACTAAAATTTACGGTGAAGGACCAACCCGCGTCGCTGTACGGCAAATAACGCCGAAGATATTTTGGATTAGCCACTGTGTTGGAAAAGACGCAAAAAAATACAACGGTGGCTTTGCCGCAGACTTTGCGAGAGCTAACCCGCTTTTAGACCCTAACGCTAGCGATATTATTTATAGCTCTTACTTGTTCTTAGATGAAAAAACTTTTCTTATCGATACTTTAGGCCCTGCGCAACATGAGACAGTGCTTGAAGCGCTTGATGGGCTTTTGCAAGATCGCACACTGGACTTTCTGTGGATCAGTCACACCGAGTTGCCGCATGCGGCAAATACCGCGGCAATTCGGCGAATGTACCCCCAGCTACAGGTGTTGACCATTGGTGGGCACGACCACTATGAAGTGCACGGTCTAGGCGATGCCAAACTACTCCATTACGGCGATAAGGTCGACTTGGGTGAGCATCAGATTGAGATCATCGAACCCTTGTTTGTTGACCATGCGTTGACGCAATGGATTTACGAGGCTAACAGCGGCTTTATGTGCCCAGTCGATTGGGCGTTGAACGTGCACAACGAACATCAGTGCTTTCGATTTATGGACGAGATGGAAGAGGTGGGTTACTCCGCTGAACGCTTTATGCAAGAAGTCTCCACCACAAATCGCGTGGTGTTTTCATGGCTGCGCTGGGCTGATCCCGATGAAACTGTGGCGAGGATTGATAAGTTTTTTGACACCTACGATATCCGCATTTTTGCGCCGAGTCACACCAATGTTATCCGCAAAGATGTGCCACGTTATATGGCTGCTCTGCGCCAAGCGATGCATATGGCGGTAGTTGGAGACTTCGATCTAGTATATTGATACTTAGTTCGAAGTCAGATGCGTATGTCGGATTTGCCGTGTATATGCAGCGATAGCTTGTGGGTTGCAGCTTCTAAGGGATCGCTGCTCACGGAACGTGTTTTAGTGCTGGTCGTAGTTACCGGCCTTCTAGTTGTTAGTGAATCCAGAGCTGTTCAACAACTTGAACAATGAGTTACGAATTTCTCACCATTCTGAAGACACACGGCCCGAGTTCGTTGAAACGCACGAGCTAGGCTAGATGAGAAAACACAGCTTGCAATAAAGCTTTGTCGGGCTTGGAGACGGTTCAGCCCGAAGCATTGCTTGCTAAGTTGTCGTGTGTCTCAACATGGCGCAACCGCTTTGTACGCCTTGGCTTGTTATGAGACAGAAGCTCGAAGGGGTAACTCAACGAGCTGGCTATGCCTCTGAGCACTAAACAGCTCAACAGAGTGCTGTTAGCCTTGTTGCTTTTTGGTCTTCGGCAGGTGAAAAAGGCAACTGGGTATTCATGTGTTTAGTGGCTCTTCTCTTGATGGCCCATATGCTTGAGCGCTCGAAATACGACAGTGGTGATGAGAAACAAGAGTGCGCTCACGCAAACGATGGTTGGCCCTGTCGGTGTATCAAAATAGTAGGAGGACTGAAGGCCGCCCAGGCCGCAAAACACGCCGATACACGCGGCGACAACTGCCATGGTTTCGGGGGTGCGGCTAAACGAGCGGGCGGTGGCGGCCGGAATAATTAGCATGGCACCTATCAGTAAAACACCCACAACTTTAATCGCAACCGCGACAACAATCGCCAGAGCGATGGTCAAGATGAGTTCTTCCTGTTTGGGCTTAAAGCCACTTGCCAAAGCCAGGTCTTCGTTCAGTGTTGACAGCAATAAGCCAGACCATCGCCAAACGATTAGGCTCAATACAATAGCCGCGCCGCCCCATATCAGTAACAAGTCGCTTTTGCCCACGGCTAATATATCGCCGAACAAATACGACATAAGGTGAATATGTACACCTTCTAGTAATGACACTGCTACCAGACCGATTGCCAGAGAAGAGTGCGCCATGACACCCAGTAAAGTGTCCATGGTAAAGCCGCGTCCACTTAAGCCTGAGACCGTGATCGCCATTAATAAGCAAACTGCCAAGACACCCGAAAATATTGGCAGCGAAAATGCCAACGACAAAGCCACGCCTAATACGGCTGCATGAGCAGTGGCATCGCCGAAATAAGCCATTCTGCGCCAAATCACAAAGCAACCTAAAGGGGCGGCCGACAATGCAACCCCTACGCTTGCAAACATTGCGCGCATTAAAAAATCGTCAAACATGCGAAGTCTCTTTTGTCTGAGTGTGGCCGTGGTGCAGGTATAGAGCCGCTTCGCTTTCTTGATCAAGGCCAAAAAGTGCGTGGTATTCCGGCGAGTCGCTGACGGTTTCAGGCTCTCCCTGGCAGCAGATATGGCCGTTGAGGCAGATAACCCGGTCTGTTTGCCTCATCACGACGTGTAGCTCATGACTGATCATCATGATCGCGCAGCCGAGGTTTTTCCGCACACTGGCAATTTGTCGATAGAAGTCAGCTGAGCCGCGATGGTCCAGACCCTGAGTTGCCTCGTCTAGCAGCAGCAAGTCGGGGTTGCCCAGCAATGCTCTGGCGAGCAACACACGCTGAAACTGGCCACCCGATAAATCCATGATTTGCTGCTTATCTAGTCTCGGTAAGCCTGCGTGTGCAAGTGCGCTGGCAACAGTTTCTGCTGAATGCCCGCCGGGCAGGTTCATGAAGCGCTCGACAGTCATGGGGAGAGTTTCATCGATGTGGAGTTTTTGCGGCACGTAACCCACTCGTAAACCGGGTTTTTTCTTCAGCACGCCTGATGTTGGCGCTAGTGCTCCGATCAGGGTTTTAAAAAGAGTTGTTTTACCCGAGCCATTAGGGCCTAGAACTGTCACGATCTCTTGTGATTTTATCGACAAGCTAATGTCGCTGAGAATAGAGCGTTTACCGATCTGAACCGACATGTTGTCGCATTCAACTAACATACATCAAACCCTTAGCAGTGCTGTGAATATAAAGTGCGGAGGTACTACGTACGGGGCCTCAGATCAAATCATGCTCGCGTCGTTGACGCGCTAAATTGGCCCAGACGCATTGCAAATCTAGCCAATGTTCGGGGGCGCCTGGCTCGGCGCACTTAGCTCACGATTGCCGTAGATTGGCTGGGCGGCATCCCGATTTTGCTGTGTTCATGTTTTTCACGCCAACGTCACTGACCGGGCTTAATTCGAGGCTCCACAACGAGCAGATTATTGGTTGCTACCAACTGGTCATAAATGATATGTTACAACATAACATGTGAGTGGGTCTATTCATAGTTCCATCATGCGAGCCATTTCTAACATATATGGAGAGTTCAATGCACCATCAGTCTGCCGCTTTCGCGGTATTAACGCTTGCTTTATCGGTCAATGCCCATGCGGCGGCCCCGTCAGTTGCTGTGGACATTGCTCCCTTACATTCCCTGGTCAGCCAAGTGATGGGGGATGTTGCTGAACCTAATTTGCTGATACCTGCTGGGGCTTCACCTCACCACTACACTTTGCGTCCCTCAGAAGCTACGGCGCTTGAAGATGCAAACGTAGTATTTTGGATTGGCGAGAGACTTAGCCCGTGGCTAGGTAAATCCATTGAGAACTTAGCTGGCTCAGCCGAAAGTGTGGAAGTGCTAAGCATCGAGGGCACTACCTCCTATCTGTCTCGGGAAGGTGCAACCTTTGAAGGGCACGACCACGAGGGTGAAGAAGAGCATGGCGACGAACATGATGAAGGCAAAGAAGAGCACGATGACGAGCATGATGAAGCTAAAGACGAGCATGAAGACGAGCACCACGACAGCATAGACCCTCATGCTTGGCTTGACCCAGAAAATGCCAAGCTGTGGGTGAGTCACATCAGTGCTGTTCTTTCAAAGCAAGATCCAGAAAACGCGTCGACCTATGCCAAAAACGCGGCCGCTGCCACGGCTTCCTTGGAAGAGCTAATCGAGACTACGAGCAGTCAGATCCAAGAATTGGGTGATCTGAAATTTATCGTTTTCCATGATGCTTATCAGCACTTTGAAAAGCGATTTGGAATCTCTGCAGCTGGGTCGATCAAACTGGGCGACGCGGAAGATCCTAGTCCAGCGCGCATCAAGGAAGTACAGGAGCTTGTTAACTCGCTGAATGTGACGTGTGTGTACACAGAGCCTCAGTTTAACCCCGGCATCGTTGAGACTGTCTTTGAGGGCACTAGTGTAACCACATCTGGTGTCATGGACCCTCTAGGTGCAAGCCTGGATAGAGGCAGTGAGCTTTATCCGCAATTGATTCGTGGCATGGTTAACAGCCTGAGCCAATGCAAATAGAAATCGCGCTCAGTTAATATGGTGGCACAAGCTGCTCAGTGAGTATAAGAGCTTTGAGGGGAGGGTTGTTTCAGACTCCCCTTAAAGCTTTTTGTCGTTTATAAATCAGTAAAAATACTGCCTATCAAAAAAAGGCAAAGTAGAACCACATGAAGCGTGCATTTTTCGAACAGCTGGAGAACAAAGCCAGTGGCACTGCGTTCAGCCTAACCGAGTGCGTTGATCAGCTAGCGTTCAACGAAAACGGCCTTATTCCAGTGATTACACAAGATGCAACAAGCAAGGATATTTTGATGTTTGCTTGGATGAATCACGAGGCGCTAACAATAACCTTATCGACAAAGCGCGTCACTTACTGGTCTCGTAGCAGACAGCAATTGTGGGTAAAAGGCGAAACGAGTGGGCATGTGCAATCACTTGTATCTATGGCATTTGACTGTGACGGAGATGTCATATTGTGCCAAGTTGATCAGACCGGTGCAGCATGCCACACGGGGCGTGTCGATTGCTTTTACTTAGAAGTTGATATTGAAAAAAGACAAGTGCTGATTGCTGGAGACTCACAGTGAATTTACAAAGCAATAAAGGAGAAATCTGTTGTTAACGCGCACTTTGCCCGATGTGACATCGGATGTAAAAGCCGATACCCCCTCTACATTGCAGTGGGTGGGTATGGAAAAAATCGCCGTTCCAATCACTGTTTGTTTACAAGGTGAGAGCGAGCAAAGAGTAAGCGCAAAAGCTAGTGTCTACGTCAGCTTAGAAAAACCTGACGCAAAGGGCATTCACATGTCGCGTTTGCATCAGGTTATTAATCAATTAGCTACCCAATCGTGCACACAATCGTTAATCAAACATTTGTTACAAGAGATGGTTCTGTCGCAAGATGGAATAGGGTCGGCGGCCAGAATAGAGTTGTCGTTTGATGCACTGATAGAGAAAAAGGCTCTGCTTAGCGATGAAAGCGGATACCAGTCTTACCCTGTAACCATCAAAGCACAAAAGACAGAAGCGGGCTTTTCCTGCGAGCTCGATTTTGTTATTCCGTATTCCAGTACTTGCCCTTGCTCTGCGTCCCTAGCGCGGCAGTTGTACGCTGATGCGGTTAACGAGAAATTTTCTAATGCAAGCATCGATAAAGAAGAGTTGCTGCATTGGATTCAATCTCAAGCAGGTTCAGTTGCCACGCCGCATAGCCAGCGTTCTTATACCTATATTCGCCTTTCACTCGCAGATAACAATTGGCCTGAAATCGCGCCTTTATTGTTTCAGTTTGAAGACATTATCGGCACGCCCGTGCAAACCGCTGTTAAACGTGTGGATGAGCAAGAGTTTGCAAAATTGAACGCTGAAAACCTGATGTTTTGTGAAGATGTAGCCCGCCGAATTAAGCTGGCCCTAGAGCAGATGCTCTTTGTACACGACTACTGGTTTAAGGTAGAGCACCAAGAAAGCCTGCATGCTCACAATGCTGTGGTTATTGATCAAAAACATGTGAGTAATTGATGTAAGGGCAGTGGGCACCCGATTACTGAGGCTGTTTAGTCATTGCTTGGTAAAGACTCATTATTGATGATTGATTCAACGTCGGCTCCCTCTGCTTAGCAATACTCTGGCATGCACGTGCTTTTACCACAGCAACTATCTGTGCGGCTTGCTTGTTTTTTATTGGCGTATAAATAACCGCTTAACCCATTAATTACTGTGAAGAGTTAAGCGCAATACGCCGCACAAATCCCTCGCACTAATTCCACAACCGCCGGCGCTGGCGTGTGTTCAGCACGCTGCAGCAAATACAAGCTACGCACGGCGCTTTTATCCCGTAGTGGTCGCATCACTAAATCACGACTATCCGTTACTGAGCCCTCGGGCAACAGGGTAATGCCCATGTCTTTTCGCACGAAGGCCAGCAAGGAGGCAATGTTGTAAACACAGAGGTGCGCAGCTTCGCTTAGGCTGTGCACGGCCGGGTGGTCGATCTGTTGGCACAGGCCGTTGTGGATAAAGCGGTGTTTGCTCAAGGCTGTCCAGCTTATCGGGCCTTGGCTTTTGGCTAACGGGTGTTGTGTGCTGCAAACACATACAAATGCATCGCTGGCCAGTAAATGGTGCTGCAGGCTGCTGCCAGCAGAGGGCAGGCTGGCTACACCCAAATCTGCTGCGCCGCTAAGCACCGCTGCATGCACGGCTTCTGAGTCAGTGTCGTGCAGCTCTATGTGAAGCTCGGGCCGCAGTTGTTGGCATTTGGCGATAGCTTCGGGCAATTGTTGGGTGGCAGCGGAGGGAACGGCGGAAATGCGCACCAAACCTGTATCGCCTCTGGCGTAACTCTCGATTTCTTTGAGTGCACGTTGATGCTCAGACACAGAGCGCTCGGCCCGCGAGTAAACAAACTGACCCAGTGGTGTGAGGTCGCGTTTGCGGTCTCCTTCAAACAGTGAGCCACCCAGAGTTTTCTCTAGCTGTTTTAGGGTCATCGACACAGCCGAGGGTGTGCGATGCAGCTGTTCGGCGGCTTCGATCAGGCTGCCGCATTGGCTCACGACTAAGAATTGCTGTAGCTGTTCGAGTTTCATTATGGGTTAAGAATAATTGAAATAGGATGAAATACAATCAATTTGACTGTATTTGTTTTCTGGCGCAGGCTAAAGCTATCCAACAGTGATCAGGGCTTGAGTCGATGGCAGTGCAAACACAAAACTTTATAGCGGGGCAGTGGGTAGATGGCGTATCTACCGTTGAGAACCGCAACCCGTCTGATCTGAGCGATGTGATTGGTGAATTTGCGCAGGCTTCGACGGCACAGCTGGATGACGCGCTAGAAGCAGCGCACGGTGCACAGCGCATCTGGGCCCACAGTGGTTTAGAAAAACGTTACAGCGTGTTGATGGCGATTGGCGAAGAGTTGATCGCTCGCAGCGCCGAGTTGGGTGAGCTGCTGGCCCGCGAAGAGGGTAAACCTAAAGCCGAAGGTAAGGGCGAGGTCTATCGCGCCGGGCAGTTTTTTACTTATTACGCCGCCGAAGCACTGCGCCAGATTGGCGATACGGCAGACTCGGTACGCGATGGCATCGAGATTGATGTACGACGCGAGCCCGTCGGCGTGGTGGGCATTATCTCGCCGTGGAACTTCCCAACGGCCACTGCAGTGTGGAAGATTGCTCCAGCCTTGGCTTTTGGCAATGCGGTGGTGTGGAAGCCAGCCAACTTAGTGCCTGCATCCGCCGTGGCGCTGGCTCAAATTATCGCCAAACAAGATATACCAGCAGGCTTGTTTAACCTGGTGATGGGGCCTGGAGGCGCGATAGGTCAGCACCTGGCCGAGAGTCCGATGGTCAACGCGATTAGCTTTACAGGTTCGGTGTCGGTGGGGCAGCAGATTGCCGCCGCCTGTGTGCCTAACTTTACAAAAATCCAGATGGAGATGGGCAGCAAAAACGCATTGGCCATTATGGATGACGCCGATATGGATAACGCCGTTGCCTGCGCGTTGGGTGGAGCTTTTGGCGGTACGGGCCAAAAGTGCACGGCTTCTTCGCGTTTGGTGGTACACAGCGCGGTTCACGATGAGTTTGTTGAGCGATTGCTTGCCGGTGCCAAGGCAATGGTGGTGGACCACGCGCTGAAAGACGGCACGCAATTAGGGCCGGTAGTCAGCGAAACACAACTGAATGAAAACCTCGCCAATGTTGAACTGGGCAAACGCGAAGGCGGGGAATTGCTGTGCGGTGGCGAGCGGGTTGAGCGTGACACTGAAGGCTATTACATGACACCAGGTGTGTTTGTGGGTACGCAAAATAACTGGCAGGTAAATCGCGAAGAATTGTTCGCACCCTTGGCCTGCGTCATCAAAGTTGATGACTACGAAGCAGCACTGGCCACTGTCAACGATACTCGCTTTGGTTTGACCGCCGGCATCATGACAAAGTCGCTGGCGCGCGCCACGCACTTCCGCCGCAACGCCGAGTCTGGCTGTGTGATGGTGAATTTGCCAACCGCGGGCACTGATTACCATGTGCCCTTTGGTGGGCGTGGGCAGTCGAGCTACGGTCCGAGAGAGCAGGGTGCTTACGCACAAGAGTTTTACACCACGGTGAAGACGGCTTACATTAGTTCTGGCACGCCTAACTAGTGGTCTAGTTAGGCCTTAGGCGGCGATCGTATAGAGTTGTCGCCCCTGTGGCTTCGCCATGCAGGCCTAGGACTTAGGTCTCGGCGGTTTTTTGATTCATAATTTTGATTCATAGACAGAGTGCAAGTAGATGGCGACTAATTATCTGATCGACGGATTGCAATACGCCAACTGGTCGGAAAAAATCTTTCGACAAATGCGGGAGGGTGGCGTAGACGCTGTGCATGTGACTATTGTCTACCACGAAAATTTTCGTGAGATGGTGTCGCAAATTGAGCGCTGGAACCGCTACTTTGAGCAATTCCCCGAGTTAATCTTTAAGGGCTTGAGCGGCAGTGATGTGCAGCTAGCACGCGAGACCAATCGCACCGCGATCTTCTTCGGCTTTCAAAATCCATCGCCGATTGAGGACGACATCGGGCTGGTAGAAATATGCCATACCTTGGGTGCTAGGTTTATGCAGCTCACCTATAACAACCAGTCGCTGCTGGCGACCGGTTGTTATGAAAAAAATGATACAGGCCTGACCCGAATGGGAAAGGAAGTCGTCACGGAGATGAACCGCGTCGGGCTGGTGGTGGACATGAGCCATTCGAGTGAGCGCTCCACACTCGAAGCCATCGCTCACTCTAGTCGCCCCATCGCTATCACCCATGCTAACCCTGAGTTCTGGCATCCAGCTGTGCGCAATAAATCCAATGCGGTGCTGCACGCTCTGAGTGAAACCAGTGGCATGCTGGGTTTGTCGTTGTATCCGCACCACCTCAAAGATAAAAGTGACTGCACGCTGGAGAGTTTTTGCCAGATGGTGGCAGAAACCGTCGAGATAATGGGTGCGCAGCAGGTGGGTATAGGTTCTGATTTGTGCCAAGACCAACCGGACTCGGTGGTTGAGTGGATGCGTGTGGGGCGCTGGACAAAAAAGATCGACTACGGTGAGGGATCTGCCAGTGACGCGGGTTTTCCGCCTATGCCCGGTTGGTTTCAAAACAATACCCACTTTGGCAACATCGAAGCGGGATTGTTAGCCGTGGGTTTGAGCGAAAGCGATGTGGCGGGTGTGATGGGTAATAATTGGCTGCGGTTTTACGAGCAGAATTTTACCGCTCTGTAGAGTGAAATTTCGCTCGGCTGGGCGTTGCCCGCGCGACTTCGTCGTGCAGGCCTACGGGGTTTGCTTCTTTTTGGTATTACACGACAGGCGGCGTTGCTTTGGCTTGTAGGTTTGCACAGCCGTAGGCTGCGCGAGCAATGTCGCTCGCTTGGTTAGTTGCTGGGCTTGGTTTTTTTTGGTTTGTTCAGAAAACTATAGAGTTATCAATCATCGCCGGAGGCGCACGATGAGCACGCTGGAAAATTCAGACATCGACGGTGTGAAATCACTGGAAAAGCGCAGCCCCGACACCGTGATGCGGCTGGCGCGTATGGGGTGCTTTCATCAAACCCGGCTGAGTTTTATGCGCGCCTTGTTGCGTCGCTTGCGCCGTGAGAGCTGGCGCTTTGAACGCACGCGCTGGAACATCGATGCAAAAGGTGTGGGCGTCGCCGTCTATACCGCGTATGGCCCAAGGCGCAACTATTCTCTGGTGGCTTTTGCTCATGATCTCCCGCCCGAGCTGCGATCTGACCGTGTCATCGCTACTGCTTGGGATGCGACTTTCTGCCTCTTTGATGGCATACCCAATGATGCCGATATTGAACGACTACACGCTAATGTGCCGCTGCAAGAAGCAGGGCGGGTGAGTGATAGCGAGTTGTCTCTGTCGCGCGCCAATCGGTCGGTGCGCCTGTGGGCACACGTGCTAGAACGCCTCGCTGATGGCAAGCAGCCCGATGTGGAACAGGTGGACCAAGTGGGTTACCTGATGCGCACCACCGCGGTGTATGGCTCGGGTAAATTTGGCGCCGCCGACCGCTACCGAATTCAAGATCGCATGTTGGCCAGTGGGCCTTTCCGCCTCGAGATGTTATCTGTTTACCTAACCCGAGCATTCAGCGTTGATCTAGTAGAGCATATGGCCAAGGTCAAGGGTGGCGATAAGGCTGTGCTCATCGAGCCAACATTGCGCCGTCGTTTTGGTGTGGGCAATTCCACCGGACTGGGTATGGCGCCGTTTTTGGTTAACCATCCGCTTTTGTTGCATCGGTGGATAGACGCACGTGAAACAGCACTGGCGCGTGTTCGAGCCATTGATGCTGCGTCTCAAGCTGAGCAAGATAAATTTAGGCAACTGTTACAACGTGCTAGCCTAAATGCCGAGTTGTGGCACAGCGAGCACCCGTTACAAGTAGAAAAGCTCAAAACATTGCGAGCGGAGCTTGCGCTGCTGCATTCACATGTAGGCAGCATTGATTTAAACATCGAGCGGCCTTGGCAGGCGCTTTATTCGTGGGCGGAAGAGCAGCTCACAGAGGAGGGCCAAGAACAGCTATTGGCGTTGTTGCTCGAACCTTACGGTGAGTTGGTGGACGAATTAAGCGCCAACATGTGGGCAGATGAATACGCTGCTTTTCGCATTCGCGGAGATCAAAGCGTTGCAAAGTTAAAGCAGCGTCTTGAAACACAATACCGGTGGGCTCTTGATGTAGACTACGAGTTGCGCGAGAACAGTGCTCGCTTTTGGTATGTCTCAGAAGAAAAACTAGAGCCGCGCTTGGGTGAGCGATACGACGAGCCAGGCGCCGAGTACGAGCAGCCCTTAGACACCGGTCGTGCCGCCGCGCAGCTATACCACGCATTGGCACAGTGGTCCGATACCGCTTTGGTGGCCGATGTACTGCTGGCAGAGCCACAGCATCGTCACATAGTGAGGCGGGTTCAACTGCAAGCCAAGTACCCCTACGCTGAGATTCGCGACAACTTGATCGCCGCTGATATGCTGCCGATTGATCTACTGCGCTGCAAATTATCTTTTTTTGGTGCCACCCACTTTGATCCGCGCTCGGATCGCTGGGTGCGTATTTGTATGTTCCAGCACGCACCTTTCCCAGCTGAACTCGCTGACTTTGACGATGACGATTGGGCTTACCCGCCACTCACCGAAACTGTGGAAGCAGTGCAATGACAGTGCAACTTTCTTTAAGTGAGATCGACGCGCTGTGCCGTAAGGCAGCGCGTGGTGCTGGTTATAGTTGGGGCATGGCAGAAGAGGCGGGACGCGCAGCACGCTGGTTGGCGGCTTTTGGCTTCCAAGGGCCTGAGGCGCTAGCTGCATGGCTGACGGTAAAAAACAGCGACCACAGCCAACATTTTCCGCAGCTGAACAACAAAATATGGCGAGCATCACGGGTGATTTGCCCGCTGACGGCTGGCACCCTGGTGAGTGACCGCGAATCACAGCTGCTGCGAGGGCAAGAGTTTGACCTGCTGCGTGTGCAGCAACCTCTGTTGATGCTGCCTCAGGTGGCGCGCATTGCTGAGGCAAGCCAGCAAGCAGTGATGTTCAGTGTCAACGACGAAACAGTGTACTGCGCGGCTCAGGGCATTGTATGTGGTGAGGACTTCCCTTGGCATATGGCCTGCGCCAATGTGGTGTGTAGCCTAGCCGAATCTGATGCAGCCACACTCGATGAAATTATTGAACCGTCTGCGGTGAGCCGAGCTGTTGATGATGCTGCGTTTGAAGCTCTACAACAACTGGCTCATCGCACCTACGCGCCTGCCACCGAGGCGTCACGACTCGCAGGCGCGGGTTCGTGCCTAAACGATAACGATTAAGCTAAGTAGCGACCTTGAGGTCTAGCTTCAGTGGAGTTTAAAACATGGATCAAGCAGCAAAAGTTACCGTAGCTCTGGATGAAATAGAGCGAGTCACCCAACAGGCCTTGCAAAGAGCGGGCGCGGACCAATGGGTTGCAGTGGAAGTTGCTAAAGCGGTGCGCGAGGCGGAAGCAACCGGCAATATTATTTGCGGCTTGTATTATCTAGAAAGCTATTGCCTGCAGTTGGCCAGTGGCCGCGTAAAAGGCAATGTGCAGCCTGAACTGAGCTTGCCTAAGCCCTCCAGCGTGCAAGTGGATGCCAAGTTTGGTTTTGCGCAAGCGGCATTTGCCAAAGCTTTGCCGCAAGCGATAGACACTGCACGCACCATGGGCACCTGCAGCTTGGCCGTGTGCCATGCACACACCTGCACGTCTTTGGGCTATTTCACGCGCCAAATAGCGCAAGCGGGCTTGGTGGGAATTGGGTTTACCAACGCGTCGGCTGTCGTTTCGCCACCGGGCGGGAACAAAGCCGTGCTGGGCACTAACCCCATCGCTATGTCGGTGCCAGCCGAGCAGGGTGGTGTGGCGTTTCAGTTTGACCAAAGCACCAGCGCGGTAGCCTTAGGCAAAATCACCATGGCGGCCGCTGCAAGGCAATCAATCCCCATGGGCTGGGCTGTGGATGCAGAGGGGAAACCCACCACCGACGCGCAAGCAGCGCTCAAGGGCTCGCTTGTGTCCACCGGTGGTTATAAGGGCTATGGGTTTGGTTTGATGGCCGAGATATTGGCAGCGGCGATGACCGGTAGCGTAAATTCGCTTGACGTTAAAGGCTTAAAACTAGCGGATGGTCCCGCGCACGATCTGGGGCAGTTTTATTTTCTGCTTGACCCCACAACCTATGCCGGAGATGCATTTTGGCAACGCTTAGAAAGGTTGAGTGGAGCCATTGACGAGCAGGTTGGCGCACGTTTACCAGGCAGTGCGGCGCCATCAGGTGACGATGTCAAAATCGATGCCTCTCTCTGGAACAAAATGCTCAATCTTTCCCAGTAAGCACCAATGCGACTCTTTCACTGTGCTGATGACCGCATTGCATCAGCAACTCACTGACGATTTCCCACAAGTTGGTGGTTTTGTCAGTAGTGCAAGCTGTACATGCCGTACGTGAACCAAAGCTGCAGTAAGAAGCAGCCACTTTATAAAATACTAGCCTGTCCCAAATATCTCATCAAAGGTCAACCTATGTCGATACAACCTCCTTTTACAGATTTGGAAATTAAAAAAGCCGATTCTGGATTCTACGAAGGGAATAGCTTGCCTATTGCCCTTGTCAGTAAATTTATCATGGTCGCCCTTGTGCTGTGGGCTCTGATTCAACCCGAGAACGCCAACCGCTTGTTGGGTGCGTGGAACGGTCAACTGTTGAAAGGATTTAACAGCTTTTATGTTGTTTCGGCTGGTGGTTTTGCTGTGTTCTTGTTTGTTTTAGCCATCATTCCTTCCATCGGAAAACGCCGATTGGGTGTTGGAAACGAAAAACCCGAATTTTCGAACTTCTCTTGGTTCTCTATGATGTTTGGCGCAGGCTTGGGTGTTGGCCTGATGGTTTATGCAACAGCGGAGCCGATGGGCCTTTGGGGTTCAAATCCTGTGTTGCTCACAGGTGCAGTAGCTCCGAACACGGCAGAGGCGTTGGCCTCAGCATATCGCTATACGTTTTTGCACTACGGCTTTCATGCCTGGGCTATCTATGTAGTGACAGGCTTGTCGTTGGCCTACTACGCGTACTCACGTGATATGCCGCTGACCATTCGCGCCGCGCTCACGCCGTTGTTTGGTTCTTGGCTCAACGGATTTCTGGGCCATGTTGTAGACATTCTGGGTGTCGTAGCCACCATTTTGGGTGTTTCGGTCACGATAGGGTTTGGCGTTAGCCAGCTTGTTGATGGCATGTATGCGATTACAGATATGGGCTGGATGATGGACCTCAGCGGAGATGTGCCCACGCCAAACAAAGTTGGCTTGATAGCAGGTCTGCTGGTGATTATGTGTATGTCAATTATTTCGGCAGTTTCGGGCGTTGGTCGTGGTGTTAAGTACCTATCCAACCTCAACCTTGTGCTGTCGCTTATTTTGTTGCTTGTGTTTGTGGTTTTTGGTTCTTTTACTTTTGCAATGAGCACCTATGTCAGCGCCTTTATCGACTATATTGTGCATTTTTTGCAGCTGTCTTTTCAGGCCTATAGCCCCATGTCTCAACCTGATTTTGTCGCTGCAATGCCAGATGCAGTAAAAGCACTACCAGCGGCTGATCTCAAAACGGTTTACAGTGGGGCCACCAACGCTTGGGGTTCTCTAGCTGGCTTCCAAGAAGCCTTGCCGGAGTCATTCACCGCACTGCAAAATGCCGACGCGCTGAGTGCCACCGTTTATGAAACTGGCACCGAGGGGCGATTGTTTGCTTGGCAAGCGGGTTGGACATCTTTTTATTGGGCGTGGTGGATAGCGTTTTCTCCTTTTGTAGGGTTGTTTTTGGCGCGTATATCGCGTGGCCGCAGCGTGCGTGAATTCATCTTGGGCTGCGTGCTGGCTCCCGCAATGGTCTGCTTTGCGTGGATGACTATCCTCGGTGCATCGGCAATCGACCTTGAGCTCAGCGGCGTCGCTGAAGGCTCTATTGTGGCGGCTTCAACCACGAACAAGCTATTTGCAACCTTGCAAGTGATGCTGGTAGACAATCAAGCACTGCTCTCCGGAATAACCATCATGTGTGTGGTGCTAATCTTGACCTTCTTAGTGACTTCGGCCGATTCAGGGATTTTGGTGATGAACACCATTATGTCTGGTGGTGAGCAGGAGACCGATGTGAAACACCGCATAGTTTGGGGTGTTGTTATGACCGCTGTGATCGGCACTTTGTTGGTCGCAGGAGGCGGTGGTTTGGATGCCCTTAAAAACGCCATGATTATCGGCGCCTTGCCTTTTACGATGGTGATGGTGTTGATGTGTGTCTCGTTGGTTAAAGCATTAGTCCGTGATGGCATGAGGAATAATGCAGACTAGCAGCGTTGATTGTCTGTGTGCGCTGTGACACGGGCTGTGTTTTAGGCAAATAAGTTTCTAAGTTGAAGAGCTAGAAGGCGGTAGTGGTGAGCACAAACAGTCGCTCGCAACTATCGCCTTTTTATGCTGGATTCTTGCAAAAGAATCCACTGAACTCGCCAAAACGTAAAGCCGTGATGAGGCAAGGTGCACAAATAAAAGTGTTTCATGGCGATTCAGCTATGAATTGTGCGTTTTCGGTGTCTACAATGCTTGAATACGGTACAGTTTATGTACATTGAAGTGGGTACATAGTCGTCTTTTTATCTGTTAACTTGGGCGGCTGACACAACACTTCCGCCATTCAAGTTAACGAGTAAATTTTGAGATAGACATGAGCGAATTCAAAACATTGATTGAAATGGGTATCAAAAACCCTGACCAAATCGTGCGTTACAACGCCTACAACCACAACAACATCGACTTCTTGCGCATCACTTATAAGCGTCAGCCGGGCTCTATCCTGCCCAAGTCTCGTCGTTACCAGTTTGGTCGTGCGGCCAAAATGGTTATCACCGATGGCGGCACCAACAAGCGCGAAACGGTGTATGAGGTGTCTCCTGTTTTTCAGCGTGCGCTGACTGATCTTGACAACCTGTTGGTAAAAAACAAAGACGCCAAAGTTACCAAAGAGCACTTGATCGAAGAGCTGGACCGTTTAGAGCGGGATTTCCACGCGAGCCAAGCGGCTCTGCGCGGTATGATCAAGCAGCTTTAAGCGCTGAACTGGCAGTCATTTGCTGCCTGTCCCCCTCCAGAATGGTGCCATTGTGCGAGTTACTCTTACTCGCACAGCAATGCAGCTAGAGACATCTGCACAGTAAGCTATCGTGTGTGGTCCGTGTAGCCCGTCATTTCCAGATAACCTCGACCACTAATGTGAGCATCCGCTGAGCTCACGGTAGTGGCACCTTCCCAGTAGTTCACTACGCCGTGCAGTTCTTGTTGAGCAAAGTTCGCTCTCACCACAAGCTCACTTGCAATACCCTCGACGTTTAATTTCCACTCGACGGGGTACTCTGCCTTGCTGGTGGGCGACTGCCAGTATTTTACAGCTTGCATTTTTATGTCTTTGGCGGAAAGTGTGCGACTGCTACCGTCTTTTTGCACCAATGAGCCGCTGCGAGTCTGCGCGGTGTTTTGCTTGTTTGACGCATGGCGCAATTGGTACAGCATCAGCTGTCTTCCGTCGTCTAGCTGCAATGAAAACCAATCCCAGCCTTGTACGTCAGGCGGCAGCACACTGGTGCTCCACTCGCGGTCAAGCCACGCACTGCCACTCACACGCTTGCCATCGAGTGTGCCTTCGGCTTGCATGTCAGTGTACGAGTAGTAAAAAGAAGCGTTGCCGGCTCCGCCTTTTGCACTCAAGCCGCGATCTCCCTGCAATACTGGCGCTTTGCTGTTGTTGATATTCAACTGCAGATCAAATTGATTGTTTTTGAGTTTTAATTGCCAAGGGAAAGCCGCATCTTGCTTGTCGCTGCTGAGCTGCCAATTGTGCAGCCAGGCGTTAAATGGGGCAGCAGTCACGCCAGCGGTACCAGCGCCTCCGTGTGCTAAACGCTGCTCGTGCAGAAGCTGTGCTTGGCTGCTGTCGCTCAGTGCTGCGTGTGCCATCCACAGGGTGTCCCTGGGCCACTGGGTGTTTTCATCTGAGTTTGGCGCTGTCAGGCCAACGCGGAACAAGGTGTATTGGAATCCGTAGTGCTGACCAGATTGATCTTGCAGTTGACCGGTTAGGTACCACCACTCGTTGCGAAACGTCGGATGTGAGCCGTGATCCGCTGGGAAGCTGAATGCTCTGGCTTGCAAAGCTTGCTCAAACCCCTCGGCGTCACCCGCTAACGCTGTGCCAATGTCGATGCTTTCCGGTGCGGCCTGCAAGGTGGCGCTGAGTGATAAGGCGTATAGGCTTAAAAACATGACACGTGCTTGCATTATTCGCTTCTCATCGCTTGGCTAACAGCAAGTCTTCGCAGTTTGATTGCGGGCCAAATACTCGCCAGAAGTGCTGCCACGAGCCCCAGCGCTACTGCTTGCGCTAGCGGCAAAAAGCTCCACTGCATGTCGATACTCCAGCCAAATGAGCGTACGTTGATGACCTGAATCAGTAGCTTGGCCAGTAGTAAGCCCAGCGGGATAGCAAGTAGACCGGCCACCAAGCCAATCAGTAAGGCTTGCTGCACAATCATGAGTGTCATCTCACTTGAGCGAGCACCCAGAGCACGAAACACGGCGAACTCGCGTGTTTTTTCGAGCAGTACGCTCATTAAGGCACTGAACAAACCTAAAAACGCCACGCCTACCGTGAGTAAGCGCAATATATGGGTGATAGCAAAGGTTCGGTCGAAAACCGCCAGTGACTGCTCGCGGATGCTGTTATTGTCGCGTACAAGATAATGGTGGCCACTGTTTTTTAAGTATTCACGCAGTTGCTTTAGTTTGTCTTCGCTGTTGCTCGCGGATTGCAGTACTAAGCCAAGCGACGAATAACCTGTGTCGGCCCAGTACTGTGCGTAGAGTTTGCGGTGCATCACCACGGTGCCTTGGCTACTGCCGTAGTCTCGAAACACTTGCGCAATAGCAAAGCTCTGCCAACCGCTTTGGTCGGTAAATAAGCGTAGTTTGTCACCCACTTTGAGGGACTGCTTGCGGGCGAGGGGTTCAGAGATTTGTATGCTTTTTGCTTGTTCAAAAGCTGCATCGTCGTTGTCTACATTGGCCAATGGGCTAAAGGCGCGTAGGGTGTCGGTGCCCGGATCAATAGCCAATAACGCCACTTCGCCTTCGTCGCTCTGTACTTTGATCATGCGCGAGCCGGTGATGTTTTTGATATTGTCTTGCTGCGCCAGCCACTGTTTGACGCTGGGGTCTAGCGTGCCGTCGGCTCGTGAACTCAAACTCGATGGCGCCGACAAATAGATATCTGCGCGTAGGGTGTCTTTGAGCCACACTTCCACCGAACCCCTAAAGCTACCCACCATAATATCGACGCCAATGGTCGCGGATATGGCAACACACAATGCCGCCAGAGCGACACCGTAGCGGCTCATGTTGCGGCGGATAGCACCCAATGCGTGGTTGCTGCGCCAACTGCTGAGGCGCAGCTTTGGCAGCAGGCGTGTGCACAAGCTGAGGGCTGATTGAATTGCAGTAAACAGGGAGGAGGCAGCCACCGGCACCAACAGGGCATAGGCCATGACCACAGCAAACAAAGCGGCAAAGCCTGGTAACAAAGAGCCCCCCGGTACACTGAGCAATAGCCAAGCTAAGACAAACAATATAGCCGCTAGAACTATCAAATAGCGCTGACGATTTTTACTGCTTTTTTCGAGGGCGGACAATTGCACCAGTTGGCCGGGCGGCGTGCGCGCTGCATCCATCGCGGCGGCCAGAGCGGGAAGGGTGCCCGCGGCGGTGCCAAGTGTGATGCACAGTAGCCATTGCCAAACACTGAACTGCAGCTCGCGTACCGTAAGCACAAAATACAAGTCATTGATGGTTTGTGTCACCATGCCGATCAGTTGTTCTGCCAATAACACACCAATGATAGCACCCAGCACTGCACCCAAAAGCGCAAGCACAAAGGCTTCCACCAGCACGCCTTGCATGATCTCTCTACGCAGCACACCCAAGGAGCGGTAAAGTGCGTAGTGTTGACGACGGCTGACCACCACAAAGCTCATGGTGTTGTGAATCAAGAATGCACCCACCAACAGGGCGAGCAAGCTCATGGCGGTGAGATTGGTGTTAAAAGCGGCGGTCATTTCTTGCATCTGGCTATTGCGGGCGGAGCTCTCTACCAGTCGAACAGTATCTGGCTTCCACGTGTTCAGCTGTTGTAAATCTTGTTCGCTCAGGCGCAAGTCAATGCGATCAAGGCTATCGCCGCGCTGCAGCCACTCACGAGCATTTTCGATGTAGCTCAGCACGGTGGCTGCCGAGCCGGCGCTGGCCGGTAGTAATACGACAAGTGTGGCTAGGTGGCTAATGCCGTTGACTTCTATATCGAAGCTATCCCCAAGGTTGTATCCCAACCTAGCGGCTGTTTTTTGGTCCAGCGCGACGCCGTTTTTGGTGCTGATAAATTGGCTCAAGGCAGCACCTTCGCTAAAGCCCTGTGCGTTGTTCGGGCGTAAGGCTGTTTCACTCAGTGGCGCAACGCCAAGCAGGCTAAACACTTCGCCGTGCAAGGTGGCTAGTCCTTCTATTACCGGCGCTATCTGCTGCAAACCTAAATCCACACGCAACTGCCGGTAGAGCTCCAGCGCCAAGCCCTGTGATCCGCCCAACAGCTGATGCGTTGCGCGACCGTACAGTGCCTCGGTTGAAAGACTAAATGCTTTGCGTGCCGACGCCGTGGTGAGAATCACTGACGTGGCGATGGCCACGCCTAACGCTAGACCTAACAAGGTCAGCAGCAGCTGGCCTGGGTGTCGTTGATAAAACCGTAAGCTTGCTTGGCTCGACCAAGATTGTAATACGGTGCTTACCATGCAACGCCCACCATGCCTTCGTGTAGTTCGCCGTCTTGCAAGCTGACCACTCGGTCACAGCGCTCGGCAACGGTGCGGCTGTGAGTAACCAAAATCAATGTTTGCAATTGCTGTGAAGCGCCTTCGAGCAACAAGTCGAGCGCTCGCTCGCCACTAGCGGCGTCTAGGTTGCCGGTGGGCTCGTCGGCTAGCAGCAGGCTCGGTTGGTGGATCAGCGCACGGGCAATGGCCACGCGTTGTTGCTCGCCGCCCGACAAAGTATCGGGGAAGTTATCTGCCAGTTGCAGTAGATCAATTTGATCCAGCCACCGATGAATCAGGCTAGTACTTTGGGCTCGCTGCACGTTGTTGAGTTCAAGCGGAAGACTGAGGTTTTGTGCCACCGTGAGTGTGGGCAGCAAGTTGAAAAACTGATACACAAAGCCCATGTGTTGGCGACGCAACAGTGTGCGCTGATCATCGTTACAGCCGGCCATACTGCGGCCGTTGATGTGCAGTTCGCCTTCTTGCAGTGGTTCGATACCGGCGATCAGGTTAAGCAGGGTTGATTTGCCCGAGCCACTGCGGCCCAACAGTGCCAAAGACTGCCCACGTGGCACCTCAAGGTTGATGTTTTGCAGCACGGGCTTTTTTTGGCCGTGATGGCGGTGGTTGAGTCGTTGGATAGTGATCATGTTGCTTATGGTAGCGCGTTGCTAACTGAAGCTCGAATGATCAGATTAAACATGCGCAAATGTTTCTAGCCAGAAGTGAAAAACTCTACAAAAAAATCGAAACATTAGGTTGATATCAGTGTGACATAAAGTGCCTGAATAAATGTGCGCTTGTCACGTTTTGTGCCGTGCTAGTGTGTACGAATATGAGGTACCATAAGGCTCGGCAAACGGTGTGGCGCGTGTCAGCATAATGCTTGGCTTGCTATACAAAAGTGAGGGAGATCTTTTTTGTATAACAGATTAGAAGATACCATTTGCATTTTGCTGGCGGGAGGGAAGGGCTCGCGTCTCTCTCCCTTGACCAGTGATCGCGCCAAGCCGAGTGTGCCGTTTGCGGGTAAATACCGCATCATAGATTTTACTCTTAGCAACTGTTTGCACTCGGGTATTCGACGTGTGCTGGTGCTGACTCAGTACAAATCGCATTCTTTGCAAAAACACCTGCGCGACGCTTGGTCTATTTTTAACCCCTCCTTGGGTGAGTACATCACCGCCGTGCCACCGCAGATGCGTACCGGCGAGTCGTGGTACAGCGGCACTGCAGATGCTATTTATCAAAATAGTTTTTTGCTTGAACGCAGTGAAGCGAAGTACGTGGTGGTGCTGTCTGGCGATCATATCTATCGCATGGATTATGCTGCCATGCTACGTCAACATGTTGATTCGGGTGCTGATTTAACGGTGGCGTGTATGCAAGTGCCCTTGGCAGAGGCAAGTGGTTTTGGTGTGATGACCGTCGATGCAAAAAGCCAGATCACTGAGTTTGAAGAAAAGCCTGCTGCGCCTAATGCGATACCTGAAGACGCAGATGCCGCTTTGGTATCGATGGGGATTTACATCTTTAATCAAGATGTTCTAGCTGAACAGTTGGCGCTAGATAGCCAAGACGAGCATTCGTCGCATGATTTTGGGCATGACTTATTGCCGAAGATGATTCAGTCACATCGTGTTTTTGGCTATCAGTTTGGTCGCAGTGAAGGACGCGTTTCTCAAGATCGCTACTGGCGTGATGTCGGCACCATCGATTCCTACTTTGATGCCAACATGGATTTACTCTCGCCCGTACCACCATTGAATCTCTACCAAGACTCCTGGCCCATTCGCACTTACCACGGCCAGTTTCCGCCTGCGCGTGTAGTCACGACTGACGGCGAAGTAAAAAGCGATATTAAAAACTCTATGATTGGCAGCGGTTCGATGGTGATCGACGCCACAATTAGTAAATCGATACTCTCAGCAAATGTACGTGTAGAAAAGAACTGCCTAATCGAAAACAGCATTATTTTTGATCATGTGCAGATAGCTGCTGGTTCCAAAATCCGCAACTGTATTATTGACAAGAATGTTCGTATCCCGGCGGGTAGTCGCATCGGCTACGATCACCGTGAAGACACCGAGCGTTTTCACGTCTCAGAAAACGGCGTTGTGGTGGTAGCGAAAGACTTCTGCGCTGTGGACTCTGGCGACTCGACTGCGCTCTAGCACGTATATTGTGAACATACATCGCATTAGCTTCCGGGCTCTATTAACACTGCCTAAGATTTATGCGGTAGAATAAACGACAAGGGGCACGCGGTTGCCTCGTGAGGCGCCAGCCAAAACCCGCATCCAATTTTTCACTTTCCACTGGATGCTCCCTCTATGGCTTCTCTGAACGAAATTTCAGCTCAACAACTCTCGCGTTTGATCGGCACCGCCGACTGTCCTGTGCTGCTCGATGTACGCATTGACGAAGACTTCGACGCTTATCCTTCTATTTTGCCCGGTGCACGGCGCTGGCGCTTTGATGACATGGCCTCATTTGCGGAGCAAGCTGATGGCCAAAAAGTTGTGCTGTATTGCCACAAAGGCCTGAAGCTAAGCCAAGGTGCGGCGGCAGAGCTGCGTTGTCGCGGCGTGCAAGCCGAGTGCTTGCAAGGCGGTTATATGCAGTGGATAGAGCGAGCATTGCCGGTGATTGCCACCGATAGATTACCCGCTTTGGCTACCGGAGAGCGTTCTTTGTGGGTGACGCGGCAACGACCAAAGATCGACCGCATTGCCTGCCCTTGGCTAATTCGTCGTTTTGTCGATCCGCGCGCTGACTTCCTGTTTGTCTCAAAATCACAAGTAGAAGCCGTCGCCGATCGCTTTGGCGCAATCGCTTTTGATACGGCTGATGGCTTTTGGAGCCATCGCGGCGAAAACTGTAGTTTTGATACCTTGCTCGACGAATTTGACCTGCACAGTGACGCGCTTGATCGCTTGGCGCTGATCGTACGCGGAGCAGATACTGATCGCTTAGACTTGGCGCCCGAGTGCTCGGGTTTACTCGCCGCATCCTTAGGTTTGTCGCGGATGTTTAAAGATGATCTGCAGCAACTAGAGGCCGGCATGACACTATACGACGCGTTTTATCGTTGGTCGCGCGATGCAATGGATGAAGGTCACGATTGGCCTGGCAATAGTCAGCAGGGTTGAGCATATCTGTGGAAGAGTCAGTAAATGAAGGGCAGACACCACTGCCCAAATCCATAACCGTATCTCTGGCGGAGTTGTTCCGCGTGTTTTTGCACATTGGCCTGTTGTCGTTTGGCGGGCCGGCTGCGCAGATAGCTTTGATGCACAAAGTATTGGTCGAGCAAAAGCGGTGGCTTAAGGAGCAGCAGTTTTTAAATGCCTTGAGCTTTTGCATGTTATTGCCCGGACCTGAAGCGATGCAATTAGCCACCTACGCCGGCTGGCGACTTCACGGCACGCTGGGTGGTTTAATCGCCGGTTTGTTGTTTGTCTTGCCGGGTGCTGCGGTCATTTTTGCTCTGGCCTCGTTGTACGCTTTTTACGGTGATTTACCGTTGATGCAGACTCTGTTTTTGGGAGTCAAAGCCGCGGTGCTGATCGTCGTTATTGAGGCCTTGCTGCGGATCTCCAAAAAAGCGCTCAGTCGTCGTAGCCATTGGCTGCTGGCCGCACTGGCCTTTATTGGCATATTTTTCTTCTCTCTGCCGTTCCCGCTGATTGTTTTGTTGGCTGGGATAGTTGGTGCGTTTATGTCGACGCCTAATGCAGCTGAAGTTGCTGAGACGCATGCACAAGCGACAGCCAAAAACACGCTTACCGTGTTGGTAGTCGGTGTGTTGCTCTGGATGCTACCTGTGCTGCTGCTCGCGGTGCTAAGCGAGCAGCAGGTGCTAATCACCTTGGCAGGTTTTTTCTCCAAACTGGCGGTGGTCACTTTTGGCGGTGCTTACGCGGTGTTGGCGTATATGGCGCAAGAGGTTGTCCAGCTCTACGGCTGGCTGAGCGCAGGGGAAATGCTCGATGGCCTAGGGTTAGCCGAGACAACGCCCGGTCCATTGATTTTAGTTACCCAGTTTGTGGGCTTTTTAGCGGCCTTTCGTGAGGGAGGTTTTGTGCTTGGCTTGGCCGGTGGTTTGATCACCTTATGGGTGACTTTTGTGCCGTGTTTTATTTGGATATTTGCCGGTGCTCCCTACATCGAGTGGATGTCTGCACAGCCTCGGTTGCGCGGGGCGTTGCAAGCAATCACGGCGGCAGTGGTCGGCGTGATTTTGCATCTGTCGCTTTGGTTTGCTCTGCATGTGTTGTTTGCAGAGGTCAATCAGCAGAGCTATGGGCCGCTCAATATCTGGCAACCCGAGTGGGCTAGCTTTGATTGGCGTGTTTTGTTGATCGCAATAATCAGTGCGGTGATGCTGCTGCGTTTGCACCAAAATATTGTCATTGTGCTAGCTGTGGCAGCGGGGCTGGCTTGGCTTTTGTCGATGTGGTTTTGATGCTGTACGCATCTGCTGCGACATCGGTGCTTCAAGCTTGGTAGGTGATTTCACCCGCACAAACAGTCAGGCGCGCTCGTGCAGTGTCTAGCTCTTCAGTGGGCATGGCTTCTAAGTTATGCGACATCAAGGCGACATCGGCGAACATGCCTGCTTTAAGTTGGCCCTTTTTGTCCTCGTTAAATTCTAACCAAGCATTGTCGCGCGTATAAGACGCCAATGTGTGCATCAGGCTCTGACGCTGGTTTGTCCAAGGTGCGCCAAAATCTTTGGCGGCAACGGCGGCCTTAACGGTACGCATCACATCCACAGGCACCACGGGCCAGTCAGTCGAGAAGCACACGGCTGCGCCGGTATCGCGGATTGTCTGCCAAGCGAAGGCGTATTGGCATTGCTCAACACGGAACAGCTCGCCCGGTGTGTAGGGTGTGAAAAAACCACCGGCTGGGCTGTGCATAGGCTGTAGAGATGCCACTACACCCAATTGTTGTAGTCTGGCTATGTCTGTTGGGTCAATGGTTTCAATGTGCTCAATACGGTGGCGAGAGTCGCTTACCCCGTTGGCGATTTGTGCTGCTTCATAGCCATCGAGTGTGCGGCGCACAGCCGCATCGCCGATGGCGTGTACGGCAATTTGCAAGCCCATGCTGTCGGCTTTTATACAGGTTTGTTTAAATTGCTCTTGCTCAAACAGCGGCTCGCCTAAGGTATCGGTACCTGGGTAGGGCTGCAACATAAAAGCGGTGCGGCTGTCGATAACGCCATCCATAAACATCTTGACGCGGCGCGACCAAAGCTTGTCGGAGTTGTATTGCTCGCGCATGCTGTTGGCTTCAAGCAGGCGATTAATGGGGTCGTGGCCCTTGAGGTGCAAGGGTATCTCGGTGCGGCATAACAACGTGCCCGACTGCTCCATGTCGTGCAGTAATTCAAGCTGATAGAAGTTACCGTCCATGTTGTGCAGGCCGGTGATGCCATAGCTAGCACAGTGCCGCATTCCGGCCGCTATGCAGGCTTTGTCGGCCTCGCGCTCGGCAGCTGTGGCCGCAGGTTCAGGGTTGTCGCCGGTCACATATCCGAGTAAATCTCGACCGCCGTAGCGTGTGAGTTTAAGCACGGGCCCAAAAGCCCCGGTCTCGCGTAGCTCTCCCGTGGCTGTACCATCGGCGGCCATTACCACTTCACTTCCGGGTGGCACTTGAGCACCGTGCAGTAGGCCTGCCTTTTCTAGGGCGCGCGTATTGGCCCACACTGTGTGGTGGTCTGACGCCATGCAGGCAAATGGCCTGTCGGGGCAGGCTAAGTCTAAGTCGTGGCGGGTGGCGGCTCGTCCATCACCCATTAAAAAGTAGCTGGCTGCAGAGCCAAATACGCAGATGTCATCGGGGCAGCTTTCCGCATATGCGCCAATACTTGTGCGTAACTTGTCGCTGCCAATGACGTCTAGCATATCGAGATACTCAAGCTCTGCTGAGCCGTTGAATAGATGCACATGACTGTCAATAAAACCGGGCAGCAGGGTATTGCCTTCAGCGTCTATCTCGCTGCAGTTATCGCCGGCCAAGGCGCGTATCTGATCATTGCTTCCAACTGCTAGGATTTGGTCTCCTGCTATGGCAATAGCTTGTGCGGTTGGTTGTTCTGCATCAAAAGTGATGGCGGCAGCATTGCAGATGATGAGATTGGCCGACGGTTTTGGCATGTGCTGTGTCCTAGATACTAATACAGCCTTGGCTAAGACGGCAATTTGCCGCCTTAGCTAGGCCTTAAGTAGAGCTGATTACTTTTGTAGTTCAGTCCATATACGGGTATAGATACGTTGCACATCGGGGGAGCAAGTCTCACGCACGATCGCGGCGCCTTTCAGCTCATCCGGTGTGTTGACCTCGGGTGCGGTGGCCATATCTTCTGGCATAAACTCCGCTGAGCCTTTTATGCCGTTAGCGTAACGGGCGAAGGCAGATATCAGTGCCGCGTTTTCAGGTGCCATAATGAAGTTCTGAAAGGCTTTGGCGTTATCGACGTTGTTGGCGTCCTTAAGTACCGCGACATTGTCGGTCCATATGGGGTAGCCGGTCTGCGGGTAACCGTAGACGATGTCTTCGTTTTGCAAGCGCGCACGGAACGAGGCACCGTTCCAGTTTACGCCAGCACTCAGATCACCTTTGGCGTATTTTTCAATGGCGCCATAGTCGATCGATAGCCAGTCTTTTTTTGCCTCAACCAGTTTATCGCGAACTTTTTTCAGTACCTCTTTGTCGTCGGTACACTGCTCGCCACCCATGTAATAGATAGCCATAAACATCACATCGCCCATCTCAGGCACAACGTTGATTTTGCCTTTTAGCTCGTCTGGTGGATCGAGAAAAATAGCTGCCGTGTTGGGGTCGCCATCGTAGACGCTGGTATTGACGGTCATGCCCACCGAGCCCCACAACCACGGCACGGTGTAGGTGCGCCCAGGGTCATAAGCGACATCAACCCAAGTCTCGTCGACGTTTTGGAAGTTAGGCATCTCATTGGGGTTAGTCTGCATAAGCAGGTCTTCTTTGACGAAGATGGGAATGTACGTACCCGATGGCACTACGATATCAAAGCCGTGCCCGCCAGCTTTAATTTTAGCCAGTGCAGTGTCGTTGGAGTCGTAGTCGGTGATGCTCACCTTGACGTCGAATTCTTCCTCAAACTTCGTGATGAGATCGGGGTTGGTGTAGTTGCCCCAGTTGAAGATATTAAGCTCACCTGCGGCTTGCGCTGTGTGAGACGCGGCCAGCACTGTAGCAGCAGTGGCGAGGGTAAAAAGTCGTTTCATGGAAGCCTCCTTTGGCACCAATCTGTCATTGACGGGTTTTACTTAAAAAATGAAAAATCACCACCATCACAATGGAAATGCCCAATAGCACAGTGGATATCGCGTTGATCTCTGGGGTAACAACACGCCGGAGTTGTCCTAGCATGTAGGTTGGCAGGGTCTCTTGGCCTGCTGTTTTAACGAATTCGGTGATCACCACATCATCAAGTGAAATAACAAAAGCGAGCATGGCCCCAGCAAGAATGCCGGGCCAGAGCTGCGGTAGAGTGATTGTTTTGAAGCTGCGCCAGGGGCGCGCATAGAGGTCAGCTGCGGCTTGTTCGAGTGAGGGGTCCATGCTTTGCAGTCGTGCACGAATCGGCATGTAGGCAAAGGGAATACAAAAGGCAGTATGCGCCAAAACAAGATAGCCGATACCTGTGTAACCCGTGGCAACCTTGATACTGGAAAAAAACACCAACAGCGCAACGGCCGTGACGATTTCCGGCACCATCAGCGGCTGGTTGATCAGGGCGAACACCACACTAAAACCCTTAAAGCCGCCACCGCGTGTTGTTGCTAGGGCTGCGGGTACAGCGCAGGCTGTGGCCAATAGGGCGGAACTTGTCGCGATAATCAGCGAGAGCCATGCCGCGCGTTGAACTTGTTCGTTGGCCCATGCGGCGCTATACCAGCGCCAGGAAAAACCCTCCCAGATGGCGATGGTGCTGCCGGCGTTGAAGGAGTACATCACTAACAAGATGATGGGCAGATACAGAAAAATAAAACAGCTGATGGCCAAGCCGCCAAAAAAGGGCAGGCGACGTACATCAAAGGCTTTTCGGGGGACGGTTGAACTATCCATGTTGGCCCCCGTCTTTCTCGGCGTTGCGCACGTAGATCATCAACGCTGTCATCACGATCACTAACAAGGTGATCGATAAAGCGGCACCCAAGGGCCAATTGCGGCCTTGGCCAAACTGCAACTCAATCAGGTTGCCCAGCATCAGTTGTTTGCCGCCGCCCAAAACACGCGGCGTCACATAGGCGCCTAAGGATGGCACAAACACCAGTATTGCACCGGCCACAAGGCCCGGCTTGACCAGCGGTAAAATGACTTTTCGCAGGACCCGCCAGCGGGTGGCGTAGAGATCATAAGCGGCCTCTACCAGCGAAAAGTCGAGTCGCTCCATCGAGGCGTAGAGTGGTAAAACCATCAGCGGTAAGTACACGTACACCATGCCCAACATGATGGCGAATTCGGTATAGAGCATCTGGATTGGCGTATCGATTAAGCCAATTCCGAGTAGAACGCTGTTGATCACCCCCTCGTTGCGGATGATCTCCATCACTGCGAAGGTGCGGATTAACAGGTTGGTCCAGAAGGGGATGATGATCAACAGCATCCAATAGTCGCGCTGCGCTTTTGGGCGAGTGGCGATAAAATAAGCCGTGGGGAAGCCAACCGCTATGGCGGCGAGTGTGGTCAACAAAGACAGCCGAACCGAGCGCCAAAAGATAGACAAATGTGCGTCGGAGAACTTAATAGTTTCGTCGAAAAAATCTTTCTCGGCGACGACGTTAAACCAGGCTTGCGTAGAAAAATTCCAGACAACACCGCCGTAGTCGCCGGATTGCAAAAAGGAATAGACCAACACGATCAGCAGCGGTCCACTGGCAAATAACACAAGCACAAGTAACGAGGGGCTGAGTAGCATCCATCTGCGTTTGCTGGCTTCTTTTTCTCTGAGTAGGCCGATATCGCTCATGTGGGCTCAGTCCGCCAGTATCTGAGCGACGCCAGGCTCAAACATCAAGCCTAGCTTTTCGCCTGTAGCCATATCGATACTTTGTCCGGGGCTGTTTTGACGTCGTAAAACAAAGTCTGAGCCATCTTCTAGGATGATCTGATAATGCGTGTCGGTGCCAAAATACACTACTTGTTTTAGCTCGCCGCTGAGCAGCGGTTGCTCATCGCTGTTGCTCAATCTGGCGTGTTCTGGTCGTATGGCCACAGTGACTTTACCGGACTTAGGCGAGCTAGCGGTGCTTTGCGCTAGGGTGGTTTGCTGGTTGCTAAAGCGCACCTGCACGCCATCATCGCGTTGCTCGACGATGTCCGCGCTGACAAAATTCGACTCGCCAATAAAGTCCGCGACAAAGCGTTCAGCGGGTTGGTTGTAGATTTCGCGTGGGCTGCCAATCTGTAGAATATGACCGGCGTTCATCACGGCAATGCGGTCCGACATGGTCAACGCTTCTTCTTGGTCGTGCGTAACAAAAACAAAAGTGATGCCGGTATCTTGCTGCAGGCGTTTCAACTCGATTTGCATTTCTTTGCGCAGCTTGAAATCCAGTGCCGAGAGCGGCTCGTCGAGCAATAACACCTGTGGTTTGGGTGCGAGCGCGCGCGCCAGTGCCACACGTTGCTGCTGCCCACCGGATATTTCTGATACTTGGCGATCAGCCATTTCTGTCATGCGCACCAGCGCCATCATTTGTTGTGTGGTCTGCTCGACTTCGCTTTTGGGCTTGTCCAGCATCTCAAGACCAAAAGCGATGTTCTGCTTGACGCTCATATGCGGGAAAAGTGCGTAGTTTTGAAAGACGGTGTTAACGGGGCGAGTATAGGGAGGGGAGCTGAGCAGGTCTTTGCCATTGAGCAGAATGCTGCCGGCTGTAGGGTCAACAAAACCTGCGATGGCGCGTAGCAGAGTAGTTTTGCCGCAGCCCGAAGGGCCTAACAAAGTGAAAAACTCGTTAGAGTTTATTGTCACTGACACGTCGTCAAGTGCTTTGAAGCTCGACGCACCCGCGCCATAAATCTTGGTGAGTTGTTGTATCTCGATCATAAGTGCAGCTTTACCAATGTGTCGTGCTTGCTTAAAAACGGCCGTCTGGCCGGTCAATAAAAACAAAAAATTGGAATAACTTGATCTTTGGAACGACTCTGAGAATCGCACTTGCGTGGGGTTTAGTCAACAGAATGTAGATCGAGCAAAATAGTACTGCTTTACTTGAAGGTGAGTTGATTGAAGAAGTAGAAACAATAGGCTTTTAGTGACGACGAGGGTGAGGGCAACGCTGATATTTGTAGTATGTTTTAATGGTTCGAGCGTGGCAATTTAAAAGCAAAAAATCCTGTAAATAGGTGGGCTTTCCGCAGCTGTATTATTCGTAAATAAAGTGACTGCAAGCGAACCGTGCAATCACACGGTTGGTGATCACTGACAAGGTTTTTTGCCGCTTTTTCTTCAGGAGCGTGGACATTCGTTTGCGCCCTTTGTGGGTGTTAACAACAAGAAACCCCAATACGCGGTATTGACTGAAAAATCCGATTATTGCGTTAACCAGCGGAATTTTAAATTAACACTAAACAGATAGAGCCGGGAGGATTCGGCACGGACAATGAGGGTTTTTAATTGCCCCTTTATGGTGCTGTGACTTTGTGCCCGACGATAGGCTCTATTTTGCCGGTTTTTCAGTGTAAGCTTGTAGATTGATTCCTGAGGACTAAATCATGAGTAAATCGCGTTTGCCTGACGGTGTTATCCCACCGGTACTCACACCGTTAACTGCCGATCAAGAAGTAGATGTTCCCGCCTTAAAAGCGTTGATCAAACATTTGATCGATGGTGGTTCTAGTGCTTTGTTTGTAGGAGGCACCGCCGGTTTAGGTTCAATATTGACGGCTGCCGATTATGAGTTGGTTGTCAGCACGGCGCTTGAAACTGTGCCGAGTGGATACCCCGTACTCTGCGGTGTGTTGGAGCCTTCGACAGCACGTGCGTTAGAGCGCATTAAGCTTCTTGAATCTTTGAACGTAGAGTTTTTTGTCACCGTTACTCCTTACTATGTCAAAACCACTGACGAAGAAGCGCTACTCCGGCATTTTGGCCTTCAGCGCGACGCCACCGATATGGAAATGGTGTTGTATAACATGCCCGGTTGCACGGGGGTGAGCATACCGCAGTCGTTGGTACAGGAGATGGTTAAGCGCGAATGGACATTCAGCTGCAAAGATAGCTCGGGCGATAAGGCTTACTTTGAGACATTGTGTAAAGGTAGCCAAGAGACGGGCTTAAAAGTCTATCAAGGTATGTGCCCTGATTTTGGGTGGCTGCAATCGTTGGGAGCTGCTGGTTGCGTGCCTGTGCCGGCCAACGCTCACCCTGAATTGTTTTCCGGTGCATGGAACTCACGCGCAGATGCGGCCAATTTGCCGAAGTTACAAAGCGAAGTGGATCGTGTCTGGAACGAACTGGTGGTGGGGACAGATTACACCTCGAAATCCTTGAAGCACCTAGCCCAAAACGGTATTGGCTGCGGTACAATGGCGCTGCCTTTTTAACTAAACTCTCTGGCTAATGATCAAGCATCTTGTCGGGTTCAGTGTTTAGCGACACCGATTATCGGTCTTAATCATTTCTGGAGTTTTTCATGCGTGGGTCTCGGGTTCTTTTGTGCTGTGTCACATCTTTTTTGGCGTCTTGTGCACAGCTAGAAAAACAACCTAAAGTCGATGAGGAATACGCTGCTGAAGTCGTCGTCAGTGCGAGGTCAGCGGAACAACCCGTAGAGCAAGTAGAGCAAGAAACTTTGCTCGTTGCTGCGCCGCTAGTGAATGACTTGCCGGTGGTTGCTTTGAATCCTGAAGCGACTGCGCTCACTAGCGAGCCGACTATTGCGCAAAGTGATTGGTTAAACAGTGACTTATACGGCCACGATAACCACTACGCGGCGTTAGAGCTGGTTGAGATCACGCAAAAAGATGATCTCTACACCGTGTATTTCCAAAGCCAATTTGGCATGCGTTGCCTGTTAGAGTTTGGCGCCGATGGGCAGCCCAGCGTGTTGAACAATTGCACCTTTGACCAAGGTGTATGGTGGGTGCAGGAAGACCACATAGAGTTGGAATGTGGTTTTTATGTCGGCGAACACGTGTGCAACGGTAGTTACACTATCCGTTCGGATACCCAATACAAAAACAAAATGACGGTAGCCATCGCGCGCCGCTAGGGCGTGTTAGCCAAGCTCAGCATGGCTAAGACTTGTGTATAAGTAGGACTTCCGGTCGGGCGCGAACGCGCATCTGCACATAGCCCTCATCCAGCAAGTGCTATCGATTGCCTTGGCGGTCGGCTGCAGCACGAAGTTTGTCTTTTTTGCTCATGCGCTTACCCTTGATGCCGCCGTTGTTATCGCCCACTAACAACCTAGGGTTAGGCTTGTCTTTTGTTTCAAAGCCGGCAATTATCTCGCGCGGCAGTTTGATGCCTACGCGTTTTTCAATCAGCTCGAAGTGCGCTTGGCTATCGGCTTCTATAAAACTGATCGCCACACCGTCTTTACCAGCTCGGCCAGTGCGGCCAATTCTGTGGGTATAGACGGGGGTAGATCGTGGCAAATCGTAGTTAAACACCAGTGGCAGCTCCTCCACATCGATGCCACGAGCTGCCAAATCAGTGGCAACCAGCACGTCGATCAAACCAAGCTTGAGGTCTTCGAGTACTTCGTCTCGTTGCTGCTGCGGTAGGCTGCCGTGGAGCGCTGCTGCACGCAAGCCCGCTTGGCTGAGTTGATCCGCTAGGGCTTCGGCACCAACTTTGATAGAGCAAAAAACCAGCGCCCTCGCATTGTTGTATTCGGCCAGCAGATGTATCAGCAACTCGGCGCGACGGTTGCTATCAACCTCTATTGCTCGCTGCGCGATATTGTCGATGGGTTCGTCGATCGAAAGCTGCACGGGAGAATTCAGCAGTTGCTTGGCAAACTTCTCTACTTTGCCCGCGATAGTTGCGCTAAACATCAGCGTTTGGCAGCTGTCGGGTAGTTCACACAAAACAGCGTCTAATTCTTCGACAAAACCTTGGTCAAGCAAACGATCTGCCTCGTCCAATACCATCGTGGTTGTGTGCCAGAGATCCAGACCGTTGTGCTCGATAACGTCTAGTAACCGGCCGGGTGTAGCGACAACAAAATCGGCGCCGCCTCGTAGTGCCATCAGCTGTGGGTTAATCGAAACACCGCCATACAGTGCAACGATTTTGGGTCGATGCAAGTGCACGGCAAGCCCCTCCAGTACCTCTGCCACTTGTTGCGCCAGCTCGCGGGTGGGCAGCAAAATCAGACTGCGCGGTTTTTGTTTGTCGGTGCTAGTGGCCCAACGGTGCAAAAGCGGCAGCGCATACGCGACGGTTTTCCCCGAGCCCGTTCGCGCCGTTGCCAGCACATCTTTACCCTGCATCGCAGGTGGTATTGCGGCCAGCTGCACAGCCGTCGCCTCAGCGTAGTCGAGCGCATCAATAGCGCGAATGAGATCGGGGTGCAAGGCGAGGGAGTTGAAAGACATATCAGCGCAGAAAGTAAGTAGATGCTGCAGTTTACTTGGCTAGTCGCGGCGCGACAAATCTGCTGGTTAGATTGGGTTAACTCAAGGTGTTGTTGTCGGCGTGCAGGCGGTTCTCTGCGCTGTACTGCGGTTGTTTTAGCCGCCGCCTTGCCATAAAACTTCAGTGCTTTGAGCCTCGTCTGCGGGCGCGCATGTGCTGCCAGCTGCGAAAGCATGATAACAGTGACTAAGAGACTACTGACCTGCAACAGCTGCATCTATTGCGTAGAATACGCCTTGCCGCAATTGCTGCAATAACCACAGCCGAGACTTGATGTGAGCACTGCCAAAACTGAGCTTCTACACCCACGTAACCCACACCGTGGGCGTTATGATTTCGAGCGCTTGTGCCAAGCAAAGCCCGATTTACAATGCTTTGTGCACAAAAGCCCACGCGGCGATGACACGATTGATTTTGCAGATGCTAAGGCTGTGCTCTGCCTTAACGGCGCTATTTTGGCCGCGTTTTATGGTGTGCAACATTGGGCTTTGCCTGACGGTTATTTATGCCCGCCAATTCCAGGAAGGGCGGACTATATTCATTACCTCGCCGATGTATTGGCCTCAATGAACGGCGGCGAAGCACCCAAAGGCAAGCAAGTAAGGGTGCTGGATGTTGGTACCGGCGCAAATTGTATCTATCCGATATTGGGTAGTCGCAGTTATGGCTGGCGATTTGTTGGCAGTGATATTGACCCTGTTGCCGTCAATTCTGCTACTGCCATTGTGCAGAGCAACACCTGTTTGAAGTCACATATCGAATTGCGTTTGCAGAGTGACAAGGCTGTGATATTTGGGAACGTCATCAGTGCAGATGAAACGTATTCGATGACGATGTGCAACCCGCCGTTCCACGCCTCGGAAGAGCAGGCGCAGCGCAGCAACCAACAAAAACGTCAAAACCTCAGCAAACAAAAGGTGGACAGAGTGGCTGCAAAGCCAAACTTTTCAGGCACGGCGGGCGAGTTGTGGTATCCGGGTGGTGAGATCGCATTTCTTCAAAAAATGGCTCGCGAAAGTGCGGAATTTGCGTCGCAGGTGGGCTGTTTTAGCAGTTTGCTGTCAAAGTCTGAAAACGTCACACCGTTTAAAAAGACACTGGACAAAGTGGGGGCCAAGCATATTGAGGTTGTTCCCATGCGCCAAGGACAGAAAATCAGCCGATTTGTGGCCTGGCGTTTTAGCGCTTAGGTTATTCTGTGCCAAGCTTGTGCTAATAAAATTTCGTGTGTGGTGTTTTTCCAGAAAACACGTTATTTTCCCTACAGAAGCGCAGCCATACGTTCTCTTGCAGCTTCTAGCGCTGGTAATTTTTCCAATAAATTCTCTAGCTTAGAGTGGCTGGTGGGACAATGAAGTGCAAGGGCGGCTCTAAGGTTTCCCTCTTTGTCGTGGATGGGTATGGCGATTGCCACTAGTCCTGTGACAAATTCTTCTCGGTCAAGCGCGTAGCCATTAGCCAGTACCTTTTTGCAGTCGGCGCGTAGTTCTTCTGCGGTTGTGATCGTGCGCTCTGTAAGTTTTTCAAGCTGTATTTGCCGCAATAGGTAATCGCGCTTATTGCGTGACATACCGGCTAAAAATACCTTACCACTAGCGGTGCAGTGCAGTGGCACGTGTGCACCTACATCCAAGGTCAAGCGCCAGGGGCGCTTTGATTCCACTCGGTCTAAATACAACACTGACGAACCATCGAGGGTGGTGAAGTTACAGGTTTCTCCGGTCTCTTCAACTAGGTCTCTAAGCACTTGATGACGGAGGCCACTGAGCGAGCCGTGGTTGAGCGTATCAAGGGCCAACTTTCGCAGAGCGGGCCCAATAGCATAGTAGCGTTCATCAACATCACGAGCCACAAAGCCTAGCTCCATCAGTTGACCGCAGAGCCTGTGGGCCGTGGGTTTGGGTAGCTCCGCTGCCGTTGCCAGCTCGGCCAAGGTCAGCGAGTCTCCGTGTGCGGCAAGCTCTGTCAGCAAGCGCATAGATCGAGCGGTTGCGCTGTTAGAAATGCTCTGGTTTTCACTCTGATTGTCTGTGGTGCTCATAGTTGATTAGTAAATCCATAAAATGAAACGTTGCATTTCAGAATAGTAGCAAATAGAATCGGCACTATCTTACTGCACACGCTGTAATATAGTCATATCGGAAATATATTGCAGCATAGTTAAATGTAGTAGCAAATGGCATGTCGAGGGAGATACGATGGCTGCTGAATTCGATTATATCGTAGTGGGTGCAGGCTCTTCAGGCGCGGCTTTAGCGGGCCGTTTAAGCGAAGATTCTTCTACCCGAGTTTTGCTTTTGGAAGCTGGACCAGCGGACAAGTCGTTCTGGATTCACTTGCCTATTGGATACGGAAAAACCATGTGGAGCAAGAAGTACAACTGGTGCTTCCACACCGATGCCGATCCTAATATGAATGGACGTAAAATCTACTGGCCACGTGGTAAAACACTGGGCGGCTGCAGTTCCATCAACGGATTGATCTACATCCGTGGCCAGCGCGAAGACTACGATCACTGGGCTTCTCTTGGCTGTGAAGGCTGGTCATTCGACGAGATCCTGCCGTACTTCGTCAAGTCAGAGCGCAACCAGCGTGGTGCCAGTGACTATCACGGCGACAGCGGCCCATTGTCGGTCTCTAATATCGAAGATAAAAACCCACTCATCGAATCATTTATTAGTGGCGCCGAAGAAATGGGCGTGCCTAGAAACGACGATTTTAACGGTGCAAAACAAGAAGGTGCAGGATATTACCAGCTCACGACTTGGAAGGGCTGGCGTTGGAGTACGGCTAAAGGCTACCTCAAACCGGCTCGCAACCGCGCTAATCTGACCATCGCTACTGAGGCGCAAGCCACGCGCGTTCTAATGGAAGGTGACCGTGCGGTGGGTATTGCCTATCGTCAAAAAGGCGTAGACGTCGAGGCGCGTTGCGAGGGCGAAGTGCTTCTATCAGCAGGGGCCATTCAGTCGCCGCAGCTGCTGCAGTTGTCCGGTATCGGTCCTGCCGAGTTACTAAAAAAACACAACATCGCTGTTGTCAAAGATCTGCCGGGTGTGGGTGAAAATCTGCAAGATCATTTGCAAATTCGATTGATCTACGAAGCGACTCAGCCCACCACTAACGATGAGCTCAATTCTATTTTTGGGCAAGCCAAACTTGGCATGCAGTGGTTCTTCAAACGCTCAGGGCCTTTGGCTGTAGGCATCAATCAAGGCGGCTGTTTTATGAAAGCATTGCCTGATGAGGCAACAACACCGGACATACAGTTTCATGTCGCCACTTTGTCCGCAGATATGGCGGGGGCAAGTGTGCATAAATTCTCGGGCTTCACCTTATCTATGTGCCAGCTGCGACCCGAGTCGCGTGGGCACGTGCGCATTCGCTCAACAGACCCTTTTGAGCCGCCTGAGATGCAGCCTAATTACCTAGACACAGACCTCGATCGCCGCACAGCCGTGGCGAGTATTCGTGCTGCACGGTCTATCGCCCAGTCCAACTCAATGAAGCCGATGGTAAAGCGCGAAGTGAAGCCCGGGCTAGAGGATGAAAGTGACGAGGCCTTACTCGAGTTTTGCCGTAACAACGGAGCGACGATTTTTCACCCATCTGGCACCTGCAAAATGGGCACGGACGACGATCCGATGGCGGTATTGGATTCACGCTTGCGAGTGCGAGGCGTGCAGGGCTTGCGGGTAATTGATTGCTCGGCTATGCCAACTCTGGTTTCGGGCAATACCAATGCGCCGGCGGTGATGATGGCCGAAAAGGCCGTGGACATGATTCGCGAAGACGCAAAACAGTAGTTTTCAGTAAGGCCGGTACTAAGACAAGGGGTAATCGGTCTGTAACTAAAAAAATCCTTTCACAAGAGCACCAACGGGGCGAGCAACTGAGTTGCCGCTGCAAAATCAAGGCCTCTATAAATTGTACAGAGGCCAAATTTGGAGATTGACTATGTCAAAGCAAACACCCATGGATCGTCGTGGATTTCTGCGCATTGCGCAGCGTTTTGGATACACTTCGGCGGCGCTAGCAGCGGCAAGTGTTGTTGGTCCGTTGACCATGGAAAACGTGGGCGCTGCGGCGGCGGCTACCGCCTATAAGCGTGACAAAAACACCCCAATCAGAACACTTAAATTTGGTGCGGCGGGCTTTAATCCTGAAAACTTGAAAATTCAAGAGTCAGGTCAATTATGGTTTGCGCAGCAGTTAGAAGAGAAGACAGATGGCGCGCTGAAGATAGACTTTATCGGCAATAACTCTATCTGTGGACAGGGCGACTGTGTCAAAAAAGCTCAGCAGGGCATCGTTGATATCTACACCGCCAGTACACAAAATTCAGCTGGGTCAGCACCTTATTACAACGTGCTCGACTTTGCTTATATGTTCCCTTCTCGCGCTTCTATGCATCACTTTTTCTACCACAAGAAAAGTGAAAAGCTGTTCCGCGAACCTATGCGCAAAATACACAACATCCAGTTCCTCTACACCCACTGTGAGCTGCGCGGCTTGATGATGGGCAAGAAATTCGCAGATGCACCTCTGATCGAAACTGTTGCTGAGTTGAACGGTACTAAGAACCGTGTAACAGGCACGCAGTTGGGTCGTATTGCGATGCAGTTGATGGGCTTAAACCCTGTGCCAATTGCTTGGGAAGAAACACTCGACGGCCTGAAACAAGGCTTGATCGACGGTGCTGAAACGTGGATGGGTGCAGCAGCTTACGCCAACATGTCGCCGGTATTGTCACAAGCTGTTGACCTGCGTTTCTTCGCGGGTACCGAACACACTGCCATGAACAACGAAGTGTTTGAGAGCTTGCCAGCTGATATCCAGGACATCGTCATGGAAACAGCCTTCCAGGCCCAGCAGTACACTCAGCGCGAGCAAGAGCGTGCGCTAGTTGAGGTAGTTGGTGCTGTTCCTAACCCACCAAAAGGCACTGTGTTTGGTGACGCGGGTGTGCGTGTGGCTTCTCTGTCTGACGCTGAGCGTAAAACAGCAGAAGAAATGTGTTCTCCTGAATTCCAGCCAGCCGAGTGGGAAAAGTGGCGCGACCGCTTAAACGGAATGTCTGGTGGTCAAGACGTCTACAAAGAAATCTACGACATCGCTCGTGAGATTCCGAAAGATGCGGCAGTTGATAGCGTAGCTGCCCAGCGTTGGTGGGAAGCTTAATCGACATACCGGCTGACTCTTTGAGTTAGTATTTGCCGGCACGGGTGGTGTTCAAAGCCTCCCGTGTTTTATACCACCGAGCAGTTCTTGTGGAGACTGTGCTGTGAATATACTTTTCGCTTTGTTGCGCTGGTTTGATAAAAACACTGAGCGCTATTTAATACTCGTGGCCTACTCGGCGATGGCGTTGATTATCGTCTGGGCGGTGTTCGAACGTTTTGTATTGAAAAGCCAGATTCCTTGGAGCTCGTCGATTCCGATCTATTTGTTTTTGTGGGTGACTTGGATTGGCTGCTCACACAATGTGCGTAAGAGAACGCACCTTGTATTTAACGATGTGCGTATTCGCGCAAGTTATAAATTTCAGTTTGCTTTGATGTGTTTGGACGCAGTTCTTTGGTACGTTTTTGGTGCCATTGTTTTGTATTTCACCGTCGAGCAGACACTACTGGTCAAGCAAAACTGGGCCATCGTTCAAGGCACAGATGACATCATGCAGTGGTGGTTTTATTTGGCCACTCCGGTTGCTTGGACAATCCTGTTGATCCGTGTGACACAGAACCTTGTTGAGGATGTTCGTCGTTACAAAAATAACGAGCCGTTCTTGGTAGATATTCAAACCATCGGCGCAGAAGACTAGGAGATCATCATGGATCAAGGAATGTTAATAGGGCTAGTTTCTGCGGCGGTCATTACGCTGTTTATTCTTGGGGTGCCAATCTTTTTGGTGATTGGGTTCTGGGTGGTGGGCGTATCGATCATCATCGACTTCACGCTAGCCAACTTAGGTGTCACCTTATTTGAAGGGCTCAATTTTTTTGGCTTACTGTCGTTACCGCTGTTTATTTTGACGGGGGACTTAATTGCCGCCGCCGGAATTGCCAAACGCCTAGCTGATTTTGCACACGCCTGTTTAAGCTGGATGCGCGGAGGCCTGGGTTTAGCGACTATCGGCTCGTGTGGATTGTTTGCCGCCATATCCGGTTCTAACTCGGCGACCACGGCCACAATCGGCGGCATCATGCACCCGGTGTTAACCGAAGACGGATATGACCCACGCTTTGCCGCTGCTACCGCTGCTGCAGGGGGCACGGTTGGTATCATTATCCCGCCGTCGATCATCTTTATCGTTTACGGCTTCTTGATGAACCTGTCGATCTCTGATTTGTTTGTCGCGGGTATTTTGCCCGGCTTTTTGATGGTTATTGCGATGCAGGGCGTGTGTTGGTTTATGGCCAAAAAGCACGGTTGGGGCACCGTATCACCACTAAGTAAAACGCGCGTATTCCGCACGGCTCGTCAAGCGTATCTCGGTTTTTTTGCCATCTTCATTGTTATCTACGGCATTTACTCGGGCATTTTTTCCCCAACCGAAGCGGCCGCTATAACTGTGGGGTTCTGTCTCATCGCAGGTTTACTGCTCACACGAGAGATTCACTGGAAAAAGCTACCGGATATCTTATTGCGCTCTGGCCAATTGACCGGCATGTTGGCACCGATGATCGCTATTTCGGTGGTGATGCAACAGGTGTTTGGCTTGCTAGGTGCCGCTGAAGCTGTAGCAAACTTTGTCGCTTGGTTTGGCGATAGCCCTGTTGTGGTGTTGATGGTCTGCATGGCGATCGTGATGATGGCAGGTTGTATCTTAGAGAGCTTGCCGGTCACGGTGATATTTGCGCCCATATTGGCCCCCATAGCTGTAGCTCACGGGGTGGACCCGATCCACTTTAGTGTGATCTTCCTGGTGGGGGCAGCCATAGGCTTTATCACGCCGCCCTTTGGTCTGAACTTGTTTGTTGTCAGCGGTACAACGGGTATCCCGTACTCGAAGCTGGTTGGGTTTGCAGTCTTGTATCTGGGTGGTTTGTTAGTGGCCTGGGCGTTAATCGCATTTATACCTTGGTTTTCACTGGCCTTGGTCCCAAGCATTGGATAAATCTGATGCTGTCGTTTGTTGTATGAATCGAGTCTTATAGAGTCATGTACAAATCCCACGGTTGAATGCTGTGGTTGTCATGAACAATTTGAATTAATCGTCCTGCGTTAGCGGGGCCCCTTAAAAAACGTTGAGGAGCAACACCATGAAGATGACGACTGAAGAAGCCTTCGTCAAAGTGTTACAGGCACACGGCATCGAGCACGCATTTGGAATCATTGGATCTGCCATGATGCCTATTTCTGACTTGTTCCCACAGGCGGGAATCAAGTTCTGGGATTGCGCCCACGAGTGCAACGCTGGTATGAGCGCTGACGGCTATTCGCGCGCTACGGGTAAAATGAGCATGATGATCGCTCAGAACGGCCCTGGCATCACTAACTTTGTCACACCCGTTAAAACTGCTTTCTGGAACCACACTCCGATGTTGCTGGTCACGCCTCAAGCGGCCAACAAAACTATCGGGCAGGGCGGCTTCCAAGAGATTGAGCAGATGGCTCTGTTCAAAGACATGGTCGCTTACCAAGAAGAAGTGCGTGATCCTTCACGTATCGCCGAAGTACTCAATCGCGTTATCGATCAAGCGTTTCGCGCTTCTGGCCCAGCTCAGATCAATATCCCACGTGATTACTGGACTCAGGTTATCGACATTGAGCTGCCTCAGATCATCAAAATTGAACGTCCACGCGGCGGCGAAGGCGCGATTGCGGAAGCTGCGAAGCTTTTGTCAGAAGCTAAATTCCCCGTCATTCTAAACGGTGCAGGTGTTGTACTCGCAGGCGCTATCCCAGCCTCTGCTGCACTCGCTGAAAAACTCGATGCACCTGTTGCTTGTAACTACCAGCACAACGATGCTTTCCCTGGTTCGCACCGTTTGGCTGTTGGCCCCTTGGGCTACAACGGTTCAAAAGCGGCAATGGAATTGATTGCTAAAGCTGACGTTGTACTGGCTTTGGGTAACCGCCTCAACCCGTTCTCCACATTGCCAGGTTATGGCATCGACTACTGGCCCAAGAATGCCAAGTTGATCCAAGTTGATATCAATGCTGATCGCATCGGTCTGACCAAGCCTGTCACTGTTGCTATTCAGGGCGACGCCAAGCGTGTAGCTGAGCAATTGCTTGAGCAGTTGGCTGCCAACGCAGGCGATGCGGGTCGTGCCGATCGTAACTCTGCCATCGAAAGCTCACGTGCTCGCTGGAAGCAAGAGCTGGTTTCCATGGAACACGAAGACGACGATCCAGGTACCGATTGGAACGAACGCGCACGTAGCCGTGAGCCAGATAAAATGTCACCACGTCACGCGTGGCAGGCGATCAGCGACATCATGCCTGATGACGTGATCATCTCATCTGACATCGGCAATAACTGTGCTATCGGTAACGCTTACCCAAGCTTCGAAAAAGGCCGTAAGTACCTAGCTCCTGGTTTGTTTGGTCCTTGCGGATACGGATTCCCAGCGATTCTGGGCGCTAAGATTGGCTGCCCTGATACACCGGTTATCGGTTTTGCAGGTGACGGTGCGTTTGGTATCTCCATGAACGAGATGACTGCTTGCGGTCGTGACGACTGGCCTGCCATCACCATGGTGATCTTCCGTAACTACCAGTGGGGTGCTGAGAAGCGCAACACTACTTTGTGGTTTGAAGACAACTTTGTTGGTACTGAGTTGGATACGGGCGTGAGCTATGCAGCGATCGCAGAGGCCTGTGGTGTCAAAGGTGTTCAGGTTCACAACACGAAAGACCTCAGCGCTGCACTACTAAAAGCGGTTGATGAGCAGATGAACAACGGCGTGACTACGTTCATCGAAATTTGTCTGAACCAAGAACTGGGCGAGCCCTTCCGTCGCGACGCGATGAAGAAGCCTGTGTCTGTTGCAGGCATCAATGCTGCGGACATGCGTCCACAACAGGTCAGCTAAAAAGCTCTCTTACCTCCTGCAAAAGTGCTCCCTACAAACGGTAGGGGGCTTGGCTGGTCTCAGTTGCTCCTGAGTTCAGCAGCCTGTAGGTGCACTTGGTGCAATAAAGAGACTATCGCTTTTATCAAGCGTTAAGCTCTTTTTGCTTTGCTCAGCCATCTCGACGGAACAGATCATCTGCTCCGTCTTTTTTTACGAAAAAATTCCTCAACCATCCGGAGTCATGATGTTTAGCCAAGCGTTGATCAAAAATAAGATGGAGCAGTGGAATCTCTTGTTCGCTGGCTTTGCCGTTGCTGCGGTGGTTGCCGTCACAGCTCAGTTTTTATCCGAGCATTACGGCGCGCCGGCGATGTTGATGGCGCTCTTGCTGGGTATCGCCTTTCACTTTTTGGCGGAGGAAGGTAAGTGCGTTGACGGTATTAACTTCACCGCCAAAACCGTTCTGCGCTTTGGCGTTGGGTTGTTGGGTGTGCGTATCAGTGTTGAGTTGATTGTCGGTTTGGGCTGGGATTTGATCGCACTAGTTGTGGCGGGTGTTGCTTTGACCATAGGCGTGGGTTTACTACTGGCTAAGCTGTTTGGGCGGGGTTGGCGTTTTGGCCTGCTCACCGGTGGCTCAGTGGCAATTTGCGGTGCTTCTGCGGCAATGGCTATCGCTGCCGTACTACCCAAAAATGAACACTCCGAACGCAACCTGCTGTTTACAGTTCTGAGTGTGACGGTGATGAGCACGATTGCCATGATCGCTTACCCCATCATTGCCGATGTGCTCGAGCTGGGACCAGCCGCGACGGGCGTATTTCTCGGCGGAACGATTCACGATGTAGCGCAAGTGGTTGGCGCAGGCTTTAGTGTCTCGCAGGAAACAGGCGATACCGCAACGCTGGTTAAGCTTATTCGTGTCAGTATGCTCGCGCCGGTGGTGTTGTTGTTTGCAGTCGTCGTGCGTGCCAAGGGTTTGGATGACAGCACTGCTGGTGGTCGTCCACCTCTGATTCCGAGTTTTGTGGTCGCCTTTTTGGTCCTTGCAGCGCTAAATTCGTTTGGTTGGATTCCCGCCTCTGTTGTGCAGTTTTGCACTGATTTGTCGCGCTGGGCGCTGTTGATTGCTATCGCAGCTGTTGGTATGAAAACCTCGCTGAAAAGCATCTTTGATGTGGGTGGCCAGGCGATAATGCTAATCGTCATTGAAACAGTGTTTATCGCGCTGTTTGTTTTGGCAGGGGTGCATTACCTAGTTTAACAATACAGCGCTCTAGTGTGTTGTTGCTAAGCCTGACCCTCAGTTCTTTCAGAGTGTGTTATGAGGGCATGGCGTAAAACCGGGAGCCGTTTGAACTACAGCGGCTCGATTGCCAACGATACCTCTAGCAAGTGTTTCTCAATAGAGTTTGAGTTGGTTAGTATTGCTATAGCCGTGCAGAGCGTCACTGACAAGCGCAGATAATGCGTCTTCAGATCACTAGGCTGCATCGACAACTCAGGGGCTCAGTCTTTTTTCAGCGCTTTCAAAGCTTCAAGGCCTTTTTTGCGTTGGCTGTGGGCGAGCGCCGCTTTTCTTTTGATTTTTCTGCGTTTGGATTCTTCACCTTCGCAGGCTAGGTCTTCCGCGAGCGACTGTTCTTTTTCACGCAGTTGGCGAACCAGTTTTTTCAGCTCTTTCTTTTTGGATTTCAGCTTGCTGCTCTTAGTGTCCAGCAACGCCTGAGTGCTTTGCACCAGATTTTTGAGCTTCATATCTTCGTCATTCCGTCGTTTTCGCAGCTGTTTCGGAATTCAACACCGCTAATTCAATCGAGTCTAAAGCTAGCTCACGTTGGGTAACGCGATAGCTTATAGCCCCTTTAGTAAACAATATTGAGGCCATATCGACGAGCTTTTCAGTGATTGAAAAGGCGTAATGACTGTCATTCATCAGTGAAGTCGCCTGATGTGAGTTGATTTGTTTTTCACGGATTAACAAATCTATGCGTTCGTTCAGGTGATTGTCGCGTTCTTTCATTTCTAGGCGCAAGTTATCAAGCGCAAGAATGTGGGACTCGTCTTCGGGCTGAATCCGCACCAATTCGAGTTCGCGAATGAGATTAGCAAGGTCTAGGCGGAGCTCGTTGTACTCTTTTCGCAAGACCACATTGGCCGATGAAATGTTGATGTTGAGGTTTTTCTGCAGATGTTTTGTGCTCTTGATCGCTTCAACGATGTCACGTCCTGCGCCGCGCAAAGCGAAGAGCTCAGCGTTGATGTCTTGATTCTGTGAAGGCCTTATGCGGCTTATATACTCAATGATCTCACCGTGTAAGCCCTTGATATTGGTGTTGTAGGCTTCGTCGATATCGATGCTGCGACGCGTGTGCGCGCTGTTGATTAGCGGGGCCAAAGGCGCGTCCGAAATAATTTCCTGCACACTTAGTCGAAGCGTCCCAGCCAACACTTCACGAGCGTTGTCGTAGAGGTGGATTAGCTCTTGTTGCACGGCTGCGATAGCAGTGTCCACTAGCTCGATGGTCGATTCGTGCAGGTATAGTGGCTGTGATTGTGAGCGGTTTTTTGCTTTGAGCAAGCGCTGAAGCAGGCGGACCAATTGATTGACAAATGGCAGCATGACCACAATACCGATGGTGTTGAAAATACTGTGGAATACCGCCAGCTTCAGTGTGTAGTTGTCTAGCGCGATGCCCACAAAGCCGCAGACTGTATCAACAAGCTCCGTGAGCTGGAATAAAAATGCAATGGTGATGGCGGCGGTAACCAGGTTGAAGATCAGGTGAGCTGCGGCGAGCCTGCGGCCGTCGACGTTGGCACCCAATGCACCGATGATGGCGGTGACTGTGGTTCCGAGATTTGCTCCAATCGCCAGCGCGAGAGCATTCTCGTAGGAGATCTGTTGTGCCGCGAGTGCTGTGATGATCAGTACTAGAGTGGCGTGGCTCGATTGCATAACAACTGTGGCCGCCATGCCAATCAGAGTAAAAACCAGCAAGCCTTTGTAACCGTCGATCGCATAGGCGGTGAGGTCTATGCTGTCTTTAAAGGCTTCGAAACCTTCTTTCATGTAGTGAATACCAAGAAACAGAAAGCCAAGGCCGGTCAACACATAGCCAATGCCCTTGAGCTGTCGGGAGCTTTGGAAAATAAAGATAACGCCAAAGACAATCATGGGCATTGCGTATGCCGAGATTTTAACCTTCATGCCAAACGCCGCGACTAGCCACGCGCCAGTTGTTGTGCCGAGGTTTGCGCCAAAAATAATGCCGATGCCAGAGGCTAGGGTGATCAAACCTGCAGACAGGAAGGAAATGGTTATCACGGAGACCAAAGAGCTGGACTGCATAATGGTGGTGGAAATGACGCCAAAGCTGACGCTCTTCCAGCGTTTGTCTGTGGTTTTGTGCAGAAGCTTCTCCAGCAGTCCGCCGGTAAATGCTTTAAATCCTTCTTCGAGGCTGAGCATGCCAAACAGAAATATCGCTACGCCGGCCGCAATTTCCTTGAAGTCAGGACTGCGCCAAAAGCTGTAGCTCAAAAGCAACAAAACTACGGGTAGTATTATTCTGTTCAACTTGCGGTCTCGTTTGCATGGAGTAGGTGGCTTTGTCTTTGCAGCCCGAAAGCTACTTTTACTCACCGAATCAGACAAGTGTAAGAATATTTTCCTGATAGAACGAGGTTTTCTTTTCAAACGGTATACAGAGTGTTTGCGAGCAACTGCTAGCAAGGATCACAACACGAGGGTTGCAGTGGCAACTCAGCGCTACGCTAAACAGTGGAAGTGGCTGCGTTGTGGAAATGGATGTTGTTGTGTTTGCTCGATGAACTTCTCTGCCAATCGCACTGACTAACTCAGATCTGTTGTACCAGGTCATCAGACATGCGCAGCAACACAAAGCTGTATAATTCGCTTGCAGGTTTTCGAAAAACTCGAGGAGAGATCTTGATCAACTTAAAACGGCTGCGACTTGTCGCGCTCATCGAAGGCACGACGTTACTGTTGCTTCTTTTTGTTGCAGTACCGCTGAAGTACAAAATGGGCTTACCTGAGATAGTTTCGGTGATGGGGCCGGTACACGGCTTTGCCTTCGTGGCCTATGTTGCGGCCTTGATCGCTGCTTTGGGTACAGGGATCATCTCGAGCGTTAAGTTGATTTTAGGCACAGTGGCAGCCTTTATACCTTTTGGTAGTTTTGTCTTTGAACGATTCATGCTGAAAGAGACGCAGAGCTAAGCGATCTAGTGGCAGTATTGCTGCTAGTGCGAGTCGCGTGCAGGCCAAGCTAGTGAGCTTGATGCTGCCTGTTGATGCGGTTCAAGCACAAGGTGCAAGCGTTACTGGCCTCGTTCTTATATAAGTGCAAACAGAGCTTTTGCCGCATCTTGTTGCTGCCCCAGCTCGGTTAAACGCGCAAAAAACAAATAGCGAGCAGGTACGCAATGGCTGTTTGGCAGCTTCTGAAGCAGGCCGGAGTCGAGATATGTTTGCACCATCGCACTGCGAGCTAGGGCTATGCCTAGGCCTTCAGCGCAGAGCTGGTACGCAGTCATTGAATTATCGGTGCGCAATATTTTGTGTTGTTGCTCTTGTCGTTGAACGCTCCACTGACAGACCGTGTCGGCCTGGGTAGCTTCGCGCTGCTGCAATAACCACCACTGCCAGTCATCGCCGTAGCCTGCTACTTGAATCAGTGGCAACGCGTTCAGTTGCTCTTGTGTGAGATGGGTGGCTGTAACCGGGAACTGTTGATCGTCTTCCTCCAATAACTTAAGTGTTTCGCCGGTCTGCAGCGACGCTCGTAGCGCGTAGCCTATTTCAAGGTGGGCGTTTGCACTCGGCCGTTCTGGCTGCCAAATGCCGTTGTTGATGTCGACTGTAATATCCGGCCACTGAACTGAGAGCGCGGCTAAGCGCCTAGGTAGTAGCAAGGTGCTGTAACTGATGTTGCTGCGAATTCGCAAGCGATTAGGGTCGGCGCGCGTTGTGAACTGCTGCGTCACCCCTTCAAGATCATCCAGCAGCGGAGCGCATTCCGCGTAAAAACGCTTGCCTTGCTCTGTGAGCTGCAAACCGTGTGCTTCGCGGATAAATAATTGCACCCCCAACGTCGCTTCCAGCGATTTGATGTGCTTGCTGACAGCCGCTTGCGTGAGCAACAGCTCTTGCGCCGCTCGTGTAAAGCTCAGCAGCCGTGCCGATTCAGTAAAACTGCGCAGCCAATTTAGCGGTGTTTTTTGCATGGGTATTACGCAGCTCTAGAAGGATATAAGAATGATAAATCACAACTGCAGTGTTGTTGTTATAAAAGAGACATGTAGCGATAGCAGCCACAAGGCACAACTGTGAGTTCTTGCCAAAGCAAGCAACTAGGCACCTACTGCGCTTCTTGTTGAGAGACTAAAGGGTCAGATATTTGTGATAAAAACTCAGCAGTTTTGGGTTTTTGTCGATAGTGTTTTGCGCCGAATTGAGCTGAAAAAATTAGTTTGATCGCCGCTCGAAAAACACTTGCATCACCGAGAAAACGGCGTATATAGACGTTTAAATTACACAGATAAAGCTGTGTTGATATCTACCCCTTGGATGCCTACCCATGCACAAAACGCTGATCGTTTCCGATGAGCTGTCAGATCTTGAAAGCCCTGATCTCCAGGCTATTAGTTTTGAACGCTACCTGCAGGATTACCCCAAAAAGGGCGAGCCCAATACCCGTGTTATTAACCTGTGTGATGTTTCGATCTACTTGAGTCAAGGGTATTACTGTTCACTCTTGGCCGAAGCGCGCCAGCATCAGGTCTTGCCGTCGGTCAAGGTGATCAACTCCTTGCGGTCAAAAAAAGACAGCTTGCCAGTGCAAATAGACGTCAGTGAGTATCTGCAATCAAACGACGACACAACTGCACTTTTTGGCACCGCTATATATTTGTATTTTGGCAACGCCGCGGACACGCATTTACAGCGATTGGCCAACCGCGTGTTTCGTAAATTCCCTGCACCCATTTTAAAGGTGCATTTGGTGCCGGTAAGCGGACGTGTGCTCGCGCAGGTCGAGAGAGTTTCTGTGCCTGATTTGGCTGCAGATGAAAAAGTGCGCTTCCATGAGCAGTTGCGACGCTTTACTCAAACCATCTGGAAAACCAAATCAGAGGACAAAAAATACCGTTGGGAAATGGCGGTACTGGTTGACCCTAAAGAGGCCAATGCGCCTAGCGATGGTCAAGCATTGGAGCAGTTTGTTAAAGCTGCGCGTAAATTATCGATCAACGCGCAGTTGTTAAGCCGTGAGCAGATCACCAACATCGAGCACTTTGACGCGTTGTTTATCCGCGAGACAACTGCCATTGATCATCACACCTACGAGCTTGCGGTGCAGGCCGAGGAGGCGGGGCTGGTGGTGATTGACGATTCGCAGTCAATTTTGCGCTGTTGCAATAAAGCCTTTTTGCACGATGCGTTTAGCTACCAAAATGTGCCCACACCAAAAACGCATATTTTGCATAGTTTCACTGACGATAACTTACAAGAGCTCGAGCGAGAATTTGCTTTCCCGATGGTGTTAAAAATGCCCGAAGGCTCATTTAGTCGCGGTGTATACAAAGTTAAGACGGCAGAGGAATTGAAACAACGTTTGACAGAGTTGTTCCAGTTCACAGCGCTTGTATTGGTGCAAGAATACATGTTCACCGATTACGATTGGCGCATTGGCATACTCAATGGTCGGCCTCTGTACGCCAGTCGTTATCAGATGGCGCGCAATCATTGGCAAATTTACAACCATGGAGCTAAGCGTCATGTCTCGGGTGGCTTTGATACTTTGCCTACTTTTGAGGTGCCCAAAGCGGTGTTGGATGCTGCCATGCGTGCTGCAAAAATAGTTGGCACGGGTTTGTATGGTGTAGACGTTAAAGAGAAAGACGGCAAACCCTATGTGCTGGAAGTCAATGACAACCCAAGTCTCGACTACAAAGTTGAAGATGCCTACTTGGGTAAAGATCTGTATTTGCAAATCATGGGTGAATTTCAACAACGACTCGAAGCGCGTGGGCGTCAGTGAACACACGTTCTGTTCTGCCATTTGAAGCCGCAACAGCTGAGCACCTCGATGCACTTGTAGCGCTTGAAAAGCGTTGTTTCAGCGGTGATCAACTTTCACGTCGTAGTTTTAGCCGATGGATCAAACAGAGCGCTAGCATTATCCGAGTGTTAGTTTTGGATGATCAGCTGGTGGCCTACGGTGTGGTGTTGCACAGTCGCGGTACCAAGCTGGCACGTCTGTATTCGCTAGCGGTGTCACCTGATTTTCAAAAACGCGGCATTGCGGCGCAACTGATTGCGCACTTAGAAGCACAGGCGCGTGCACATCAACACTTGTTTATGCGTCTAGAGGTGGCGCGAAGTAACAAAGCGGCACACGAGCTGTATTTAAAGCTAGGTTACAAACCATTTGGCACATACGTCGACTATTACGAAGATCACGACGATGCTATTCGTATGCAAAAGACTATTTACAAAGCTGACGATACGCAGATGGCGCGTTCGCTACTTTGGTATCAGCAGACCACGGAGTTTACTTGTGGTCCGGCATCTTTGATGATGGCGATGCATCATGAGCGGCCGGTTTCGGTGCCTGCTCAAGAAACCGAGATCGATATATGGCGAGAGGCAAACACCGTGTTTATGACCTCAGGGCACGGGGGCACCCATCCCTTTGGCTTGGCCGTGTCCGCTGTGAAACGTGATTACGCCGCGCAGGTGTTGCTCAATAGTCGCGAAGTATTGTTTATAGATGGTGTGCGTTCAGAACACAAAAAGAACATCATGACAGTCGTGCATCTGCGTTTTTTACGGCAGGCCAATGAGCTGGGGGTTGTGATTGAGTACCAAGATCCCAGCATCGCATGGATGCAAAAAGTCATGGCTGATGGGTACACGGTGTTGGTATTAATCAGTACCTATCGCATGGACAAAAAGAAGGCGCCTCACTGGGTGGCCGTTACGCACATCGACGCGCGCTGTGTCTTTGTGCACGATCCAGATGTCTCTGATGATCAAGAGCCGTTGGATTGTCAGCATGTGCCAATTGCACTCGAAGACTTCGATAAGATGGCCGGCTTTGGTAAACGTAAACTCAAAACCGCGATTGCGATAAAGCCCAAGTAAGTGATTTTTTTGGCACTGCAATCGGCTAAAAAACATCGCTTGAGCAATCGCTAGCGCGTCTTAGACGGTGGAGGGCCAGGCAGCACAAAAACATCGCTTTTTAACTCGCTAAGCACATAAAAAAAACAGGGTCTCAGACATGTTCTAATTCGTTTGCATCACAGCCTGAAAAGCTCAAAACTCGCGGCACTATTATTCTACTCCCAGATATTCTACTGCCAGAGTTTGCCGCCATGAATGCACCGCTCATTACTCGTTCTCGTCGCCTGCGCGAGACACCCTTCACCTCGCGCATACTGGAAGGCGGTGCCCAGTCCTTCACCGTCTACAACCACATGTTGCTGGCCAGCTACTTTCGTGGTCTCGAAGAAGACTACTGGCACCTGGTTCAGCACGTGCAAGTGTGGGATGTCTCGGTGGAGCGTCAGGTGCAAATCAAAGGACCTGATGCCTACGAACTGGTGCAGTGGATGACGCCACGTGATTTGTCAAAAGCCCAAGACGATCAGTGTTTTTATGCGCCTCTGTGTGATGAGCAAGGCAAGATCATCAACGACCCTATCGCGATTCACGTCAGTGAGGATACTTGGTGGCTCAGTATTGCCGACTCTGATGTGATGCTTTGGGCCAAAGGCCTAGCTACCGGCCGAGGCTTGGATGTCGAGATATGTGAACCCGATGTTTGGCCCGTGGCAGTACAGGGGCCAAAAGCCGAAGACCTGATGGCGCGCGTGTTTGGCAACGAAGTGCGAGATATTCGATTTTTTCGCTACCGTCGCATGGCCTATCAAGGGCACGAGTTTATCGTCGCTCGCTCGGGCTGGTCGCACCAAGGTGGCTTTGAAATCTATGTGGATGACGCCAAGCTTGGCCAAGCATTGTGGGACGAGCTATTCGCGGTGGGTGAAGACCTACATGTGGGCCACGGCTGCCCCAATAACATCGAGCGCATGGAGGCGGGGTTGTTATCGTTTGGCAGCGACATGATGTTCAGCATGACACCGCTGCAGTGCGGCTTGGACAAATACTGCCATCTTGACCGCAATTTGCCGAGCATGAGCGTGGCCGCTCTGGCTAAGCAAAAAGAAGAGGGTGTGCCTTCGCGGTTGATGGGTGTGGTGGTACGGGAGTTACCGACATACTGCAATGAGATCGTTTTGACCATCGACGGGTTCGACTGCGGGGACATCACGTCGTTAAGCTTTTCGGCGCGCTTTGACGCCTGGTTAGCGTTTGCCTTGTTCGACAGCGCGCATATCGAGGCTATCGTCAGTGGAGCATCCAACCTAAGCGTTCATACCGACTATGGTGCGTTCGAGGCAATACTCTGTGAACTGCCGTTTGAATTGCACACACTATCGCTGAAAAATCGCTGAGCACTCATACCGTGCGCTGATCTTTCGCCCGTTGCATGCGTGCTTTTTAGTCTTCGGGTGATGTGCTGTGAACGCGCATGGTGTGTTCCCGCCACGCGATCACGACGCCGACTACCAAAATAAGCACGATGCCAAAAACGGCAGACGGTGCCGGTTCTTCTGCGAAAAAAACGTATCCGCCAGCGATTGCGATAGGCAGGTAAAGGTATTCGAGCGGGCCAACAATACTTGCAGGTGCATTTTGGTATGCAGCAGCCAGTGCAAAGTGCGTGAGGATACTGAAGGCGGCAATAACAATGAAGATAAACCAAATGAACAAGCTGGGTGGTTGGTATGCAGAGTTGTAAAACTGATCGCCTTGTAATTCCGGTGCAAAACCAAGTGCGGCAACGCCGACAAAACCGATAACCATAAAACACAGCGCCGACCAAAACGAGATTGCCAATGAGTTTTCGCTCTTGCAGTATTTACGGGTGTAAACCTGTGTGAGCGCATAAAAAAATGCACCTGTCACAGGCAACAACAACGTGGCATCGGCATCCGCTGAGTCGGGGCGCAGAATAAGGCACACGCCAATGAAACCGACAATCACGCTGCCAATGCGCCAAATCCCTACGTGCTCGCGCAGCATGTACCAAGCTAAAAACACAGTAAAAAAGGGCGCACTGAAAAACCCACCGGCCACCACGGCCATAGGCATCACAGCCAGTCCAGAGAAGAACATCAAGTAGCTCATTGCCATCAGCGAGCTGCGTGTAATCAGGTGGCGCCGGCTCAACGCTTGGATTTGAACCAGTTGATGGCTGATAGTCAAAATAGGCAGCAATATCAGCAGTGCAATCGTTGATCGAAGCCAGAGCATTTGCCACAGCGACACCAAGTTGGTGATGTTCTTCGTGATGAGATCACCAGCGGCGACACTTACGACGCCGGTGATGGCCATCAGCAAGGCATAAAACGTTCGATCGGGCGATTGCATGGTGAACTCGGTATAGGCCAGTACGGTTACTTTAAAGTAGCAGAAGTGATGGTTATAGCGTTTGTCCGGCAGAACTGGTGTTAGAACGACCAGAAGTGGCTCTGTCTTTTACGCTACATTAATCAGATAGGATCTGAGATTGGCTACCGAGGTATAAAGCTATGCATTCTGATGCTCTCACCCCCGCAGCTTATGTTGATGCTTTGCCGACCGAACGCAAAGCTCCCATGAAAAAGCTGCGTGCTGTCATTCGTAAAAACTTACCTCAAGGTTTTAAGGAGCAAATGAGCTACGGCATGCTGGGCTATGTTGTGCCTCATCGATTGTACCCGCCGGGTTATCACTGCGACCCGAGTTTGCCTTTGCCGTTTATGAACCTCGCTTCGCAAAAAAACTATATAGCTGTTTACCACATGGGCGTTTACGCAGACCCTGTGTTAGCGCAGTGGTTTAAAACTGAATACGCTAATCGTGTGACGAGCAAATTGGACATGGGTAAAAGCTGTATTCGCTTTAAAAAAATGCACGACATTCCGTATGATTTGATCGGTGAACTGAGCGCAAAAATGACGGTGGAACAGTGCATAGACTTTTATCAAGCGGCTCGTCGCTAGTTCACTGCCTTAATCTGTTTGTCGCATAAACTAACTTTGTTTTTGGAGTCAATGCAATGAGTGTTCGAGTTGAAAAAAATGGACCGGTCTGGACAGTGATCAACAGCCGTATACAAGCCAGAAACGCGGTCAACCCTGAAAACGCTAAAGCCCTTTACGAAGCCTTTTTAGATTTTGACCAAGATGATAGTGCCAAGGTTGCTGTGTTTTGGGGCGAGGGCGGCGCCTTTTGCGCGGGCTGGGATCTCAAGCGTGCTGCCGATCTCCAGGCAGACGGAGCGCTGCAAGACTACGACTACCCAGACGATAAAAACGCGGCGGTACCGATGGCAGCGATGGGTCCTAGTCGGCTGCAATTGAGCAAGCCCGTGATCGCGGCCATCGCCGGTCCCGCCGTGGCGGGTGGAATGGAATTGGCCATCTGGTGTGATATGCGGGTGATGGAAGAGAGTGCATATATGGGCGTGTATTGTCGACGCTTTGGCGTGCCGCTGATTGATGGTGGCACCGTGCGCTTGCCGCGCTTAGTGGGTGAAGGTCGGGCGATGGATCTGATCCTCACGGGTCGACGTGTGGACGCCGACGAGGCACTGCGCATTGGCTTGTGTGAGTATGTGGTGGCTGAAGGTGGGGCGCGGCAGCGAGCCGAAGAGCTGGCACATAGCCTGACAAAATTCCCACAGAGTTGCATGCTCAGTGACCGCCGCTCCCTGTTGGCGCAACACGGCTTATCCGAGGCGGATGCGCTGCGCCAAGAATGGTTCAATAGTCGTTCAGCCGTCGCCGATGAGGGCATTGCTGGCGCGGGGCGATTTGCTGAAGGCACGGGCAGAAGCGGTGATTTTAGCGGTGATTAGTTCTACATAATAGAATTCATAAGTCCTGAATTCTATTAGCTACACCGACACAACTTTAGCGCGTAGGGTCGCTGGCTATACGTTGAAAATTTCCTTGAGACTGTTTTTTTCTGCATATTATTCCGCACGATAACGTGCCCCTACGAATGATGATAGTGTGTGCGCACAAAGCGGGAATTTACCCCAAACTTCAAGGTCTATATTCTCAACTCAACGATCTCGGTGGGCTTTCACTCCCAGTGAGTCCATCGAATAGTCAACACGCTTACACACATGGGTCGCCAGCGAGCGACCGCACTAAAGGAAAGTTATGAACACGCAACAGCACTACATCAACGGCGCTTGGGTCGACTCACAAGGTGGTCGAGCAGCTGATGTGATAAATCCTTCCAACGAAGAAGTTGTCGCTACCATTACTTTGGGCAGCGAGGCTGATACCAATGCGGCTGTTGCCGCTGCCCGTGCCGCATTCCCGACCTGGAGTGTGAGCAGCAAAGACGAACGCCTGAAGCTTCTCAAAGCCTTGCGTGATGAATACAAAAACAGAGCCGAGGACATGGCAGTGGCTATCTCCACAGAGATGGGCGCGCCCTTGGCTCTGGCAAAAACCTCACAAATGGGTGCCGGTCTTTGGCACCTCGATAACGCTATTAACACGCTCGAGAATTTTCAATTCGAACGCACTCTCAATGAGCAGTCGCCGAATGATCAAATCCACTACGAAGCCATTGGTGTGGCAGCACTGATTACTCCTTGGAACTGGCCAATGAACCAGGTCATTTTGAAGGTGGTACCAGCGATTGCAGCAGGTTGTACTGTTGTACTGAAACCTTCTGAAATCGCGCCTTTGTCGTCTTTGTTATTGGCAGAGATGATCGACGCGGTGGGCTTTCCCACGGGTGTGTTTAACCTTGTCAACGGCGACGGCATTGGTGTGGGTAGTCAGTTGTCTGCACACCCAGATGTGGACATGGTGTCGTTCACGGGTTCTACCCGCGCGGGTATCGCTATCAGCAAATCCGCTGCGGATACTGTTAAGCGTGTCAGCTTAGAGCTTGGCGGAAAAGGTGCGAATATTGTTTTTGCCGACGCCGACGAAAAAGCTGTGGTGCGTGGAGCGCGTCATTGCTTTAACAACTCGGGCCAGTCTTGCAATGCACCCACTCGCATGTTGGTCGAGCGTAGCTACTACGAGCAAGCAGTGCAGATTGCTGCCGACACCGCTGCTAAAACTGAGGTGAATCGTGCCGATGTCGAAGGTCGCCAAATCGGCCCCGTAGTCAGTGAGGCACAATTCAACAAAATCCAAGGTTTGATCCAAGTGGGTATTGATGAAGGCGCGAAGCTGGTAGCTGGAGGTGTAGGCAAGCCAGAAGGTCTGGAAAAAGGCTATTACGTGAAGCCTACGGTCTTTGCTGACGTCAACAACCAAATGGATATCGCGCGCGAAGAAGTGTTTGGTCCAGTACTGACCATCATTCCTTTTGATACCGAAGAAGAAGCGGTAGCGATTGCCAACGATACTCCGTATGGCCTAACCAATTACCTGCAAACCACAGACGCGGAAAAAGCACGTCGCGTGGCGCGCCAGTTGCGTTCAGGTATGGTTGAGATCAACGGCAAGTCGCGCAGTGCCGGCTCACCTTTTGGTGGTTACAAGCAGTCAGGCAACGGCCGTGAGGGCGGTGTTTGGGGTTTGGAAGACTTCCTCGAAGTGAAAGCTATCGGTGGTTGGGAAGCTTAAACCTAAAGCGACGAGCAGGCGCGTACGGCGATAGCCGTGCGTGTATCTATAAGGTGGGCTAAGGGCTTTAAAATAGAAGAGTGTCCCACTCGAGCGGCGTTGCCCGTGTGCCCTTCGGGCATACAGGCCTACGTTGGTTCTGGGAAGTGTAGGTGCGCACGGCGTTAGCCGCTCGCGCATCTTGGCGGTACGCCAAGGCTTTATAACGCAACAGTGTCCCACTTGATCGGCTTTGCCCGTGTGCCCTTCGGTCATACAGGCCTACGTTGGTTCTGGGAAGTGTAGGTGCGCACGGCGTTAGCCGCGCGCGCATCTTGGCGGCACGCCAAGGCCTTATAACGCAGCAATGTCCCAGTCGAGAGGTATTGCCCGTGTGCCTTTCGGGCATACTGGCCTACGTTGCATCTGGGAAGTGTAGGTGCGCACGGCGTTAGCCGCGCGCGCATCTTGGCGGTACGCCAAGGGTCCTATCACCGATTAGCCAAGGTGTGGCAGTCTTGCCATAACTGATAGCCATTGTTCAATTGCAAAAGCCATTCAACCGGCAGGCCAGCTGTGCCTGCTTGTGCGCCGTACACAGCACCAATCATCAATGCGCGGCCGCAACTATCACCGCCCGCTAGGATGTTTGTTTGCACCGCTTCGCGGTAGCTTTTAGCATGGCTCAGAATATGGAAGCTCAAAGGTAGGCCTTGCGATAGATGACAGGCGCGTTCTGTTGTTCCTCCGTAGATAACCGAATCACTCTCTGATGTGTTCAGCGCCTCCGCCAGTTTCTGCCGCATGTCTCCATCGGGTATCTCATCCAGTGTCTGCTGCAAGGCTTCGTCTATCTGTAGGCCGCCCAGCACGCGTTGTAACAACCGCGAAAATACAAGGCTGTAGGCAAGAGTTGATTCACCCAAGTTGCTGATCTCTACCGCTGCGCGAATATCATCTGTACTGCACGGTCTGCTACCCATTAAGGCAAGCACTGCGGGTAAGCGTGCAATAGCTGGGTGCTGGTCGTCTTCAATGCCTGAGGGGGTTTTGATGCCACTGGACAAGTTGGCCAAAGTACCGCGAGTGGGCGCATCGATATAGCCGACATACGAGCCACCCGCTGCGAATGTTTCCGCAAAAGCTTCTTGGTAGTCAGGTACATTGAGTTTGCCTTCGTGTAGCAGCATATTTTGAATGGCTAGATACAATGTAAGCCCATATTGCGACAAGTCACCATTGTGCCGTTTAGCGTGGGCAAAGTAGGCAGGCACGTCTGCGTAGTGTTGTGCGTTGATAGGCACAAAAGCTGGACCCAGGTGTTTTGCGGCTACCTCAGCGATACGCTGTGGATCGTATATCCAATGTAAGCCGAGTGACGCAGCATCGGCGAGAAGGGCTCCAAGCATGCAGCCTTGTTGTCTATCACTGGGAGTTGTCATTGCTTTATATCCGGCTACGGGCAAGTGGTCATATTAGCGCCAGAGCTCAAACGCAACAACGTTGTCATTGCGGAAGAGTGTTACTGGAACTCCTGTGTCGCAGTCTTTAATGAGAGCCCATAGCTTTATGAAGTAAAGATGACTTCTCGTGATATTTGCCAGCGGCCGCTTTCGAAGACAAAATCAATACTCAGCGTGATGGTTTTTTCATCGCCCATTAAATTCGCTTTCCGACTAATAATAACGTGCCCCTTTTTATCATCAGCTTCAACTAAATGGTATTGAGCCCAAGTGCTTGGTGTGTGTCCACTTGCGGTGGACTCCCGTAGAAAGTCAATAAAACCCCGTTTGTCCATTACATGCAGCTGCTTATTGGCGTCTAGCATGTTGATCTTCATGTCGTCGTGATACAGCGTGTCGAGCACCTCCAGATTCGCTTGTGCAGCAGAATGGATGAGGTTATCTAGGGTTTCTTTAACTTGAGTTGCTTGTGGTGAATCTGAAATCATGTGGTTCTCCAGTTGTAGTTTAGAAGTTGAGTTGTATTTTCTGCTCGTTGCTGTCCGTTTTCGATAAGCAGAAAAGCGACGAGTGCTCGTTTAGTTTTTACTGCGACGGTGCTTCTGTAGTGGCTGTATGTTGATGCCACATATCGGTCGCGATTTTCCAACTGCTGCCGTCGGGTTTAAGCACAAACAAATAGGTACCTGTGGCATCCATACCCACGCTCTCCATTTTGGCTTCTACAGAGCCAATCATTACAGCTAAGCTGGCATCGTCGGCGACAAAAAGACTATCGATAGTGTGAGTTACTTGGCCTTCGTTAGTTGTCACAAACTCGAACAGCTGCCGTGGTTGATCTAAACCTTGAACTGCGGGCTTACCTTGCTCAATCCACAAGGCGTTATCAGCATAAAGATCTACCAAATCTTCAGCATCCCCCGCGACAACGGACTGGTTAAAACGATCGTTTAAAGCGTGAAGACTTTCTTCGGCGGCTGTTCGATGGCCAAGTGCGTAGGCTGTGACCGTTGTGCTAGCTAGCAGGGCGAGTAGTAGTGGGATGCGCATACAATTATTCCATGAGGTGCAGGAGCGGGCCTGCATTAAAAATGTGGGATTAAGCGTGAGTTCCGTTGATGGGAAAGCTTTGTGTTTGGCTTCTCAGCCATTTGATTCCCGCTAAGACATTGTTCAATGCTGGGCGAAGAAAAGGCGCGTTTGAGCTATCAACTAGCTGCAAAAATCCGTCTTGATTGACAACAAAAAGTCCTGGCTCAGAAAAAGCACCTTCGACGTTTGTTCCGTTTTGTGGCCCAGAGATATACAAACCCAATCTCTTCATGTGTTTTTCAGTTAAACCATAAGCGACAGGATAACTAGCATTGACCTCGTGTAGCTGGGCAATCGCACGCTCTTTGCTGTCTGCTGATACGGCGATAACATCGACGCCCGCTTCGTTAAAATCGTTGTGGAGAGCTTCGAGCTCTAGGAGTTGGCGAGTGCAGAGCGGGCAATGTTTGCCACGGTAGACCACAATCAGCTTCCAGTTTCCTGAGGCGGTTTTTGTTGAAATGTCTGTTTCGCCGTCACTCAGTAATGGCAATACGATGGAGGGAAAAGCTTGGCCAGCCCGCAGTGGTGAAGTGTTCATAAATTGTCCGTATATTTGTATATGTAACGATCGTTATATATAATTGGTGACGGCAAAGTTGTTGTCAAGGATTATTATATTGAACGATACAAATAAAAAAGGGCGACCCCGAACTTTTGATCTCGATGAGGCGTTGCTGGCGGCCATGAATACCTTCTGGGCCAAGGGCTACGACGGTACGTCGATGAAAGATCTGACTAAAGCAATGGGCATCAGTGGGCCCAGTCTTTATGCGGCTTTTGGCGATAAACGCGAGCTTTATTTGAAGTCAATCGACCGCTACGCGGACACCGATGGCTGTGCACCCATCGTGGCCTTCGAGTCAGAGAGCGATATCTCAAAAGCGGTGGAAGGTTTCCTGTTGTCCGTCATACATTATTCGACAGATTATTCGGGTGGGGCGCGAGGGTGTTTCCTTGCGTCTTGTGTTTCTACCAGTATGGGTGAAGTGGAAGGTGTCGAAGAGCGCATGACAAAAGCGATTGAAGAGACTGATTTTCGTCTGGCCTCACGGTTTGATATTGAAAAAGAAAAGGGTGTGTTGGGTGCAGATTTTCCTTCGCTTGATCGCGCGCGATTGCTCTATGACATGCGGCAGGGTTATGTGTTTCGTGGTCGGGCCGGTTGGAGCGAAGAGTCACTGACAAAAGATATTGCCGACAGAGTGCACATGGTATTACACGACGATTATTAGCGTCTGATGTTGGCGAATAGCGCATTCGCCAATATTTGCTCTTGTCTTATACTCACAAGTATATGCAGCTCCTTGGCCCGAAAAGCCCACATACTGCGTCCGGTAAAACCCAGATATTACAAGGTTGGCGCAATAGCGTTAGCAGTATCTAGTAGGTGCGGCACGATTTGCTCTCTCAGCCTTTGTTCATCCCATGTTTGCGCCGAAACTGAACATTGCACTGCCGATCTAGCAATACCATCAGCGGAAATGATCGGCGCCGAAACAGCCAGCTCATTCAACATGATTTGGTCTTTTGCAATACAAAATCCCTCTTCAACAGCATGTTCTACGCTAGTTTTAATCTTATTTCGATCGGTTGTGGTGTTGATGGTGTATTTCTCAAGTGGCCAAGTTTTGATAGCGTGTAATCGCTGTTCAAGCGCATAAGTAGACAACATGGCCCGTCCGCCGGTGGTGTTGAGTGCGTGTGCAGAGCGACCTACCACTGACGATGAAAATTTGCTGCGCTTGCAAGGTAGGCGGTAGACGTAAATGATTTGTTCTCCCGACTGCTCCAAAAGATTGACTGTTTGCCCTATTTGTTGGGATAAATCGATCAGTCTTGGCAAAGCGTTACTTATCAGTCGGTCAGACATAGAATAGGCAAAAGCCATTTGCAGCCAGGCGTGGGAAGGGCTGTAGCGGCGTGTCTGTTCGTCTTTGTTTAGCATGCCTTCAACATATAGGGTGTTGGCCAAACGCTGTGTTGCACTTTTATCCAAGCCACTTTTTTCAGCAAGTTCAATTAGAGACATGCTTGTATTTGACTCGTCAAAAACTCTCAGAATCTTGAGACCTTTGGCCAGCGCTCCAACGTACAAAGTATTTTGTTTGGCTTGCATAAATCTCTTTCACCATCTGTTCAATTCTATGTCTTGACGACCTTATCAGAACTGTTGTTTAATAAATCTGAAAATATAATACAAGGTATCATAATATAATACTGCGGTTTTTGAAATATTATTCCGATTGACTACAGCCACAGGGCACAGGGGTAGAAAGTGATCAAAAAGATAATGAAATTATCAGCAACTGCATGTTTGATCGGTGTTGCGATCAGTGGGCCTGCATTTGCAGATAAGGCCAGCAACAGCTTAAACGTGGGTTTTACGAAAGAGCTGGAAAATGTAGATAGCTATTTCAATTCATCGCGCGAAGGTGTTGTTATGCAACGCGCTGTGTGGGACGGATTAATTTATCGTGATCCCACAACAAACGAATACATAGGCAACTTAGCTACGTCGTGGGAATGGATCGACGACCTGACTATCGAATTTAAATTGCGCGAAGGTGTGAAATTTCACAACGGCGAAGACTTTAACGCTGATGATGTGGTTTTTACTGCTAACTTTGTCGCTGATGAAGCTAACGGCGTCAAAACACAGCGCAATGTAAACTGGATTAAAGGCGGTGAAAAAGTCGATGACTACACCGTGCGTATTTTACTCAAGGATAAGTTTCCCGCGGCGATTGAGTTCCTTTCTGGGCCCGTGTCCATGTACCCTAATGAGTATTATGCCGAAGTAGGTTCAAGCGGTATGGGCCTCAAGCCCGTCGGCACAGGACCTTATAAGGTCACAGAAGTTGTTCCGGGCCAACACTTTGTTTTGGAAAAGTATGAGGCTTATCACGACAGCCCCAAGGGTAAGCCGTCCATAGATAAAGTGGATATTCGCACCATTCCCGATATCAACACGCAGATGGCCGAGCTGTTTAGTGGCTCACTTGACCTGATATGGCAAGTACCTGCTGACCAAGCTGAAAAACTAGCTACTATGGATCAGCTTACGGTTGCAAACGAAAGCACCATGCGTGTGGGTTACATCTCTATGGATGCAGCTGACCGATCGGGTAATTCACCGTTTACCAATGTGCTTGTCAGACGCGCCGTCAATCACGCCATCGACCGAAAAACACTGGTTGAGCAACTGCTCAAAGGTAAGTCGCAGGTGGTGTCTACTGCCTGCTTTCCGAGCCAGTTTGGTTGCGTGCAAGACGTGACAAGCTACGACTACGACCCAGAAAAAGCAAAAGCTTTGCTGGACGAAGCGGGATACCCCGATGGTCTTAGCGTGGAACTTTATGCTTATCGCAACAAAGACTACGCGGAAGCGATTGCTAGCTATTTAAAAGCCGTTGGCATCAATGTCGAATTTAAGATGTTGCAGTACTCGGCTCTTCGAGAAAAGAACATGAAAGGCGAGGTGCCATTTTCTTTCATGACTTGGGGGTCGTATTCGGTCAACGACGCATCGGCAATGGTGAGCCAGTTCTTCAAACACGGCACACTCGATGATACGCGTGACGATGAAGTGCTCGAGTGGCTGACCATAGCAGATAGCTCGACTGACCCAGATGTGCGTATAGAGAACTACGGTAAAGCGCTGAAAAAAATTGCGGATCAAGCCTACTGGGCACCGTTGTTCTCGTATAACACCAACTACGTGTTCAACAAAGACGTTGATTACACACCAACACCGGACGAGGTATTGCGCTTTACCAATATGACCTGGAAATAGTGCAAAAATAGCTGCAAACCTGCAATTGAACAGTTCACTTGTAGGTTTGCAGCTGAAATTAGGTCTTGATTTCTGATGCCATAAAATCTTATTGGCATCCCCTTCATACTCAGCAAAGGCCAAACCAGTGTTGCATTTTATTTTAAAGCGCTTAGGGCTAGCCATTCTGGTCGCCTTTACCGTTTCGTTTATCAGTTTTAGTTTAATGTTTTTGTCTGGTGACCCAGCGGCTGCGCTAGCGGGAGAGACGGCCAGTGGCGAAGACATCGAAGCGATCCGTGTGTTATATGGGTTTGATCGACCTATGCTGGTGCAATACAGCGAGTGGTTGGCGGGAGCGGTTCAAGGTGATTTTGGCGAGAGCTATTATTTTAAACTACCGGTTGCCGGGCTTATCGGTGAGCGCTTGACGGTCACCATGACCTTGGGTGTGTACGCGATTAGCTTTGCGTTATTAGTGGCGGTACCGCTCGGTGTTATTGCAGCTATTCGACCCAACTCTTTGATTGATCGTTTTGCATTGTTTTTATCGGTTGCAGGACAAGCGATGCCGAGCTTTTGGTTTGGCTTGATACTCATTGTGGTATTTGCGATCAAACTGCAATGGCTGCCTCCGTCTGGAGCAAACAGCTTTAAGCACTTCATCATGCCAACGATCGTTTTGGGCTACTACGCTATGCCGGCGATTATGCGCCTCACCAGGGCTGGCATGTTGGATGTTTTATCGTCCGATTACATTCGTACCGCACGCGCCAAAGGGGCTTCCGAGATGCGGGTGTTGTTCAAGCATGCACTGCGTAACGCTATCATCCCCGTGGTATCGCTGGCGGCGGTACAGATGGGATTTATGCTTGGCGGTTCAATTGTGGTTGAGAGTATTTTTGCCTTGCACGGCGCTGGCTACTTGGCGTGGGAGAGCATTGCGCGCAACGATTTGCCCACGGTGCAGGCGCTGATTCTAATTTTCTCTATGTTCTACATTGTCTTTACCTTGATTGCGGATGTTCTCAATGCTTGGTTAGACCCCCGCATGCGGAGCAGCTAATCATGACGCCCTTAGACAGTACTGACCCACTATTACAGGAACAGTTTGTTCCGTCTGCGAGCAGTGTCCTGCGCGCGCGGATCCTCAATCACACCGGATTATTGTTCGGGTTGGTGGTGGTGGGCTTGTTGGTGTTAGTGGCGCTGTTTGCGCCGTTTATTGCACCGCATGACCCCTACGCGCAAGACCTCACCATGCGCATGAAGCCACCTGTATTTATGGGCGGCACTATGGAGCATTTGCTTGGCACTGATCATCTCGGTCGAGACTATCTCTCACGGTTGATATACGGCGCGCGGGTATCGTTGTTAATTGGCTTTATCGCGGCGGTTATCTCAGGTGTTATCGGTACAGCGCTGGGCGTGGCTGCTGGGTATTTTGGCGGCCGCGTGGACGCAGTAGTCACTTTCCTGATTAACGTGCGATTGGCCATGCCGGTTGTGCTGGTAGCGCTAGCGGTAGTAGCCATACTCGGCGGTTCGCTGCAGGTGGTGATTGGTGTGTTGGGTTTGCTGCTGTGGGATCGTTTTGCGGTGGTTATGCGATCTTCAACGCAGCAGGTTCGAAGACGAGAATACGTCGCCGCAGCGCAAGCGATTGGTGCTTCAACTCCGCGCGTTATCCTCTCTGAAATCATGCCCAATATCGTCAACAACTTGATCGTAATCGTGACGCTGGAAATGGCGCATGCCATCTTGCTCGAGGCAGCCTTGTCATTTTTGGGGTTGGGAGTGCAACCGCCCACTCCGAGTTGGGGTCTGATGGTCGCCGAAGGAAAAAACATGATGTTGTTCGAGCCTTGGCTGGTGTTGATTCCAGGTGCCGTGCTGTTTGTTTTGGTGCTGGCGATAAACTTGATGGGTGACGGTCTGCGTGATGTCACCGCCCCAGATAACAGGAATTGATGCGATGAGCGAAGAATCTTTATTATCAGTGCAGAATCTGCGCATCGACATTCCCACCGCCAGTGGCACTTTAAAAGCCGTGCGTGGGATCAATTTTGATCTGAAGCGCGGTGAAACCCTATGCATTGTGGGGGAGAGCGGTTCGGGCAAGTCGCTCACCTCCTTGGCGTTGATGGGCTTGTTGGCACCACAAATAAAAACCAGCGCCGATCAGATGGACTTTGACCGCATTGATTTGCGCGGTGCCTCCAAGAGCACGATGCGCTCTTTGCGTGGTGCTCGAATGGCGATGATTTTTCAGGAGCCAATGACCTCTCTAAACCCTGCTTACACCATTGGTGATCAGCTGATCGAAGCGCGCATGTTGCACCCCAATAAAGGACGCGCCGAGGCAAAAAACCGCGCCATCGAACTACTCGAAAAAGTCGGCATAACAGCCGCAGCCAGTCGTTTGTCGCAGTACCCGCATCAGCTGTCGGGCGGGCTGCGCCAGCGGGTGATGATAGCGATGGCGTTGATGTGCGAACCTGAACTGATCATCGCCGACGAGCCTACTACTGCGCTCGACGTCACCATTCAATCGCAGATTTTGCGTCTGCTGGTGGACTTGGGCCGCGAGATGAACACGGCGATGATACTGATCACTCATGACCTTGGAGTGGTTGCGCGAGTAGCGGATAAAGTCGCGGTGATGTACGCCGGTGAGCTGGTCGAAACGGGGCCAGTGGCTGATGTGTTTGAACGCAGCAGCCATCCCTACACCCGTGGTCTATTGCGCTGTATTCCGTTACCGGGTGTAACTAAACGCGGTGCACAGCTTGGCACTATTCCAGGCATTGTGCCTTCGTTAGTGGGGGATGTATCGGGCTGTGTTTTTCGTACCCGGTGCGAACATGTCACCGCTGCTTGCCGCGGTGAGATTCCCGCTCACACTAGCGGCAAACACAGCTTTCGGTGTGTACACAGCGACGGCCGACTTGAATCAGCGGAGCGCACCGCATGAGTGACAAAGCAATACTTGAGCTGCGCAATGTCAGCAAAACCTATCAGATCAAGCAAGGGTTGTTAGGGAAAATGAAACCGCTAACCGCGGTCAACGATGTATCGCTCAAGTTGCACCGAGGTGAGGTGCTGGGTTTGGTCGGGGAGTCGGGCTGCGGTAAGTCGACCATGGCAAAAATATTGTTGGGCCTTGAGGCACCGACGCACGGTGAGGTGCGAGTGGACGGGGAGCTGATCAAAGGCCAAGATCGGCTTGCATTAGCGCGGCGTATTCAGCCCATTTTCCAAGATCCCTATTCGTCGCTCAATCCGCGCAAACGCATCGGCGATATTATCTCCTTACCTTTGCGTGTCCATAAAATCGGCGATGCGGCTAGTCAAGCCAAAGCGGTGCGAGAGATCCTCGATGTGGTGGGTTTACCGTCGCGGGTTTTAAATTCCTACCCCAACCAAATGTCGGGCGGGCAGCGACAGCGGGTGGCGATAGCCCGCGCCTTGGTGATGAAACCCGAGATTGTCATCTGCGACGAACCTACGTCTGCGCTGGATGTATCAGTACAATCGCAAATACTCAATTTGCTGGCTGACTTACAAAGCGAGTTTGGCTTGAGTTATCTGTTTATCAGCCACAACTTGGCTGTGGTCGAGCATCTGGCCAATCGAGTGGCGGTGATGTATTTGGGTCGCATTGTCGAGGAGTCGACGGTCGAGCGCTTGTTTGAAAACGCACGTCATCCTTATACCAGCGCATTGCTCAAATCAGTTTTAACGCCTGAACCTGGGCTAGGCATTCCCGATACTGCTCTAGGCATGGAATACCCGAATCCAGTCAACCCGCCGTCGGGCTGCCATTTTCATCCGCGCTGCCCAAAGGCCACGGATATCTGTCGCAGCCAATCGCCCAAAACACTGTTTAAAGATCAAGAGCGCATTGAATGTCATCTCTACGATGACATCTGACTCCCTGTTTATATCAAGTATGGGTACACGTCCATGAAACACAATTTTTCTCGTACACAAAGTGTGCAAAAAGCTGTGGTGGAAACACCGTATGGTGTGGTTGCCGCGCAGCATAGTTTGGCTGCACAAGCGGGTGCCGACGTTTTGGCGGCTGGCGGCGATGCCGTAGATGCCGCTGTGGCGGTATCGTTTGCTATGGGCGTGCTGGAGCCATGGATGAGCGGCCCTGCAGGCGGTGGTGCAATGATGCTGTGGCGTAACGAGGAAAAAAAAGCTGTGGCGCTAAATTATGGCATGCGTTCGCCAATGCAGCTCGATCCCACCGACTACCCGATTATTGCGGGTGCAGTATCCGATGATTTATTCCCGTGGGAAAAGGTTAAGGATGATCGTAACGTACAAGGCGCAACAGCGATTGCGGTGCCAGGTGTGGTGGATGGAGTGGGGCAAGCGCATGCTCGTTATGGCAAGCTACCTTGGGCCGATTTACTGCAACCGGCTATCGCTTTTGCGCAACAAGGTGCGGTGATAGATTGGTACGCGGCATTGATCATCGCATCAGCTACACGTGCCTTGGCACAAGATAAAGACGCGGCAAATCTGTTTTTGCAAGACGGCCAGTGGCCCACCATTGCAGGTTGGACTAGCACGGCTATCAATCGCCTTGATCAGTCTGTGATGGCCTCATCACTTGAACAGCTGGCGCGCAAGGGCGCCCGCGAGCTCTACGACGGGGAGCTGGCTGAGGCGATGGTAGCCGACGTACAAGCCAAGGGCGGTAGCTTAAGTTTACAGGACTTAAGCAACTACTCGGCGAGCTTTGAGCAGCCCTTGTCATTTGCTTATCGTGACGCGCAGTTTCATGTCATGCCGGGCTTAACCGCTGGGCCAACTTTTAGAGATGCCTTAGCGCAATTTGAATCCGCGAGCATGGGCGAACATCCCGGGCCTGTCGCGTATGGTGCGTATGCCTCAGGTTTGAAGTCTGCCTACGCTCAGCGCTTATCAAACATGGGCGATAGTGGTGAAAGTGAGCAAGCACCTGGCTGCACCACCCATTTTTCTGTCGTAGATAAACACGGCAATATGGTGTCGCAGACACAAACGCTGCTGTCTATATTTGGCTCGCGTGTGGTCTCGCCTTCAACTGGCTTCTTGATGAACAATGGTGTGATGTGGTTTGACCCAGTACAGGGCAGAGCCAATTCATTGCAACCGAATAAACGCTGCCTGATGAATGTTTGCCCTATTTTGGGTGAGCAAGGCCAAAGGCGCTTCGCTTTTGGCGCATCCGGTGGCCGTAAAATTGTCTCGGCTATGGCGCAGATGTCGTCCTTTGTGGTCGATTTTGGCATGGATGTGGGCCAGTGTTTTCATCAGCCGCGTATCGATGTTTCAGGTGGAGACACAGTGGTTGCCGACGACAGCTTAGGCGACGATATTCTTGCACAGCTAAACGCTGAACACAGCGTAAAAACGACCCATCGAACAGTGTTTCCCTATGCCTTTGCCTGCCCTGCAGGTGTGATGCAAAGCGGTGACAGTAAAAGCGGCTGCACCGAGATTATGTCCCCCTGGGGTGATGCTATAGCCGAAGGCGGAGGGGAGCGCATATGAGCCGCGAAGACGCACTTGCAAAAACAGCACAGTATTGGCAGCAAGGTGACTTTATCGCTGAGCTTGCGGATTTAGTCGCGTACCAGACGGAGAGCCAGGAGAAGTCTCAGCGCGCCGAGCTCGATCGCTACCTGCAAGGTGCGATAGAACCGCGATTAAACCAAATGGGCTTTGAAGTCAGCATGCACGAGAACCCAGTCGCTGGTGGTGCACCGTTATTAGTTGGTAAGCGTTTTGAAGACGCTAGCCTGCCGACGGTGCTGGTGTACGGCCACGGTGATGTGATTCGCGCGCAAACTGATCAATGGCGTGAGGGTTTGCAACCGTTTAAGTTGATTGAAGAAGGCGAGCGCTTGTATGGTCGCGGCAGTGCTGACAACAAGGTGCAGCACTTAATTAACATAGCAGCGCTTGAATCGGTATTGGCAGCTCGTGGCACGCTTGGCTTTAATACCAAAATTCTGATTGAAATGTCTGAAGAAATTGGCTCGATAGGCCTGGCGGAATTTTGCAGTCAACATCGCGAATCACTGGCCGCAGACGTTCTTATCGCTTCCGATGGGCCACGTTTGCAAGCGGATACACCCACGGTTTTTTTGGGCTCTCGTGGTGGCTTGGGGTTCGAGCTAGAGATCAACCTGCGTGATGGCGCTCATCACTCGGGCAACTGGGGTGGTTTGTTGGCCGATCCAGCTATTATTCTCTCGCACGCCATAGCATCAATCACCGATCAACGCGGCCAACTAAACATCGCAGAGTGGCGGCCGAACAGCCTGAGTGATAGTGTGAAATCCGCGCTCGATGGCTTGCCAATTGAAGACGTCAATGGCCCTGATATTGATTTTGATTGGGGTGAAGAATCCTTGACTCCGGCCGAGCGCGCCTATGGCTGGAACAGTTTTGCTGTGCTTGGCATGAGTAGTGGCGTGCCTGAGGCACCTGTGAATGCCATATCTGCCTCGGCTAAAGCGACTTGCCAATTGCGCTTTGTGGTGGGTACAGACTTAGACCGTGTTTTGCCGGCACTGCGCGAGCACCTAGATGCGCATGGTTTTGAGAAAGTTGTGATCAATGCCTTCGATGAAAAACATTTTTCTGCCACGCGCCTGGATCCAGAGCATGCGTGGGTGAAATTTGTCTGTGCATCAATTACAGAATCTGCAGGAGTGGCCCCGCACTTGTTACCCAACTTAGCCGGTTCACTGCCCAACGACTGTTTTGCCGATATACTCGGCTTGCCCACTGTTTGGGTGCCGCATTCTTATCGCGGTTGCTCACAACACGCACCCAATGAGCACGTGCTGAAGTCGGTTTGCCGCAGCGGCCTAGATGTGATGACAGGGTTGTTTTGGGATATTGGGCAGGGCGGCACACCAAAATAGCGTGTTTGTAAATCCGCTAGTTGCGCACCGCCTCAAGCCGTGCGCGCATCTTGACGGCACGCCAAGGTTTTGTTTAACGCTTGCGCGTCATGGCGGAGTGGCATTGCCCGCGTGGCTCCGCCATGCAGGCCTACATTGCAGGCACGAGCAAATCCGTAGGCTAGTACGGCCTTACTCAGCGCGCGCATCTTGGCGGTACGCCAAGGCTTTGTTTAACGCTTTTGCGTTATAGCGGAGTGGCACTGCCCGCGTGGCTCCGCCATGCAGGCCTACATTGCAGGCACGAGAAAATCCGTAGGCGCGCACGGCCTCAAGCCGCGCGCGCATCTTGGCGGCACGCCAAGGCTTTGTTTAACGCTTTTGCGTTATAGCGGAGTGGCATTGCCCGCGTGGCTCCGCCATGCAAGTCTAAATTTACTGCCGCTCTGCCTACTTATTCCAATCCAATACGACCTTACCGCTGGTGCCGCTTTTCATTACGTCGAAGCCTTGCTCAAAATCGTCAACGGCAAAGCGGTGGGTAATGACGCCGCTGACGTCTAGACCGTTTTGTAGCATCGCGATCATTTTGTACCAGGTCTCGAAGATCTCTCGGCCGTACACCCCTTTTATGGTGATCGCTTTAAATACGATGCGTGACCAATCGACCGGTGATTTTCCGGGTGGAATACCAAGCATGGCAATACGACCTCCCATGACCATGGACTCGACCATTTGATCAAAAGCTTGTTGGTTGCCGGACATTTCAAAACCCACATCAAAACCTTGCACCAGCTTGAGTCGAGCCTTGACGTCATTGAGGTCTTCTTTGGCGACATTGACGGTGATGACATCGGCGACTTTTTGCGCCAGTGCTAAGCGATCGTCGTTGATGTCGGTAATCACAACATTTCGCGCACCAGCGTGTCGGGCGACTGCCGCTGCCATAATGCCTATAGGTCCTGCGCCCGTGATCAAAACGTCTTCGGCAAGTAGGCCAAACGATAAAGCCGTGTGTACCGCGTTACCCAATGGGTCGAGAATAGCGCCAATGTCGTCGCTGATATCTTCAGGCAGCGGCACCACATTAAAGGCGGGTAAGCGCAGATACTCGGCAAATGCCCCTGGCATATTGACACCAATACCCTGTGTGGCAGGATCGAGGTGGAAGGCACCGGCGCGGCTCTGGCGGCTGTCCTTACCTATAACGTGGCCTTCGCCGGAGCAGCGCTGGCCTACTTTCAAGCCAGTGACATTGCGGCCCATTTCGACAATCTCGCCGGCAAACTCATGGCCCGTAATCAAGGGCACTGGCACGGTTTTGGCCGCCCATTCGTCCCATTTCCAGATATGAATATCGGTGCCACAGATTCCTGTTTTGTTGATTTTTATCAGCACATCGTCAGCACCAATCTCGGGCACCGGATGTGTTTCCATCCACAGGCCTTCTTCGGCTTTGGCTTTGACCAAGGCTTTCATTTGATTGCTGATGCTCATGATAATACACCTGTGGCACGACCAGCTTTGGCAAAAGCGTCCAGCGCATAGTCCAAGTCGTCGCGGGTGAGCGCTGCATTCATTTGTGTGCGTATGCGTGCTTTGCCCTTGGGCACCACCGGAAAGAAAAAACCAGACACATACACACCCAGATCAAACAGTTTGCTTGCCATTTGCTGCGACAGCGCAGCGTCGCCCAGCATCACTGGAATAATCGGGTGCTCGCCGGGTAAGAGATCAAAGCCCAAGTTTGTTAAGCCTTCGCGCCAATAGCTTGCATTGCTGAATAAGCTGTCGCGCAGATCATCGCCAGCTTCCACAAGATCAATCGCTGCTAGACCCGCCATCACCACTGCCGGTGGCAAGGAGTTAGAGAACAAATAAGGCCGAGCACGCTGGCGCAGCAGGTCGATGACTGCTTGCGGGCCAGCGATATAACCACCGATAGCGCCACCGAGCGCTTTGCCCAGTGTGCCGGTCAGAATGTCGACTTCAACACCCAAGTGGGCGGGCATACCACGCCCTTGCGGACCCATAAAGCCGGTAGCGTGGCAGTCGTCGACCATGACGATGGCGTCGTATTTGTCGGCTAGACGTTTAACTTCAGGTAGGTTGGCCAAGTAGCCATCCATTGAAAAGACACCGTCGGTGGCGATCATGATGAAGCGCGCACCGGCCTCGCGAGCGGCTATCAACTGTGCCTCAAGGTCATTCATGTCGGAGTTGGCGTAGCGATAACGCTGCGCTTTACACAGGCGAATACCGTCGATAATAGAGGCGTGGTTGAGTGAGTCCGAAATGATCGCGTCTTCGGGGCCGAGCAACGGCTCGAACAAACCGCCGTTGGCGTCAAAACACGCGGCAAACAAAATAGAATCATCCATATTAAGAAACGACGCTATGCGCTGCTCTAGCTCGCGATGTATGTCCTTGGTGCCACAAATAAAGCGCACCGACGCCATGCCGTAGCCCTGAGTGTCGAGGCTTTTTCGAGCAGCCTCAATCAGAGCGGGGTGGTCGGCTAGGCCGAGGTAGTTGTTGGCGCAAAGATTGATCACGTCTGTGCGGCTGGTGCCGTGTTGGCTGACATTGATACGGTTTTTTTGTGGTGATGTAATCAGGCGCTCTTTTTTTAGCAGGCCCTCAGATTCGATGTTTGCCAGTGTTTCAAGCGTGTGGTCTAAAAACTTATTACTCATGAGGGCTCTCCTGTTTAGCGGATGATAATCCTGTAAACCGGATGTGGTCAACAGCTCAGTGGGCTATTTTTTTATTGGCTTTGCGCTGGCTTAGGCAATTGCGGCTATATCCGAGAATAGGTAGCACAGGACGACGATGCTGCCGCGTTTTTGATGATGGTGGTTTACTGGCTTTTGACAATCAACATGACGCGAGATTTTTTGTTCGCCTTGATCGAATGTTCTTGGTCGGCTTTGTAGCGCACCGTATCACCTACGTGCATTTCAACTACTTCGCCACCCGATGTCACCGTCACCGCACCACTGTAGACGGTTAAATGTTCAACGCTGCCGTCGCGGTGTGCAGAACTGTCCAACAAGCCGTCTTTGTCGAAGCTGATGTCGTAGACTTCCGTTTCACCCACGTCGTCGGGAGCGCTGAGGATACGGATCAGGCAACCACTCTCACGGCGGTGAATCACTGGAGTCTGGCTTTGCCGTATGACTTCGATTATCGGCTGGTTTTGCGATTTGTCGGCGTCCAGCAATTCGGCAAAGTCTACTTTCAGCGCGTTGGTGAGGTTCCACAAACTCGCCACCGTGGGGCTGGCTTCTCCTCGCTCGATCTGTGACAGCATGGAGCGGGATACGCCAGAAATTTTGGCCAGCGCCTCCAGGCTTAACCCTTTGCTCGTGCGCTCTTTTTTTAGGCGCGTGGCGAGGCGGTTGGTGATTTCGGTGTGGGAGGGCATGTTACTTAATCGTCTCGTTACAGGTTGTGGCTCGTTGCGCAGTTAATCTTGCCACGGCAGGCCGTGAGCCTCCAGTAAATCGTTCTTTTGGCACTTCACAGGCCGTGTGTTTCACTCAGCTTGGTTGGGGTAATAGGGTGACTACGCACGAGTGCTTACGCGCGTAATGCTCCCTAAGGTGCACTAGTGCACGTCGCTAAAACTGAGTTAATGACAGAAAGAGTTTGGCCTGCCGCCAATAAGCGCGAGAGGCTTGAGGCCGTTCGCTTCCACGGTTGCTTGATTTTTAAGCCCTGCGCGTAGGTCTGGATAGCGGGGTTACGCGGCCACTGTTGCCTTAATCTTTCTCGATTTCTCCAATTAAACCGAACGTCCACACTGACTGCACATTTATCCGCCATAATTCAGAGTAATCTGTATGTAGTTACAATCAAAATCACCTGTCCGGGAGTTGTTATGCCCCTATCACACAAGCTACGTTTTGCTGCTGTTGTCTCTTTTAGTGCAGTTGCATTAAGTGCGTGTCAATCGTGGAATCCGCTTGAAACACAAGCAGCTGCTGAAGCAAAAACCGCCTCCGGTGGTCCGCAGAGCACTTTAGACCCAAGCTTATTTGTAGCCGGTGCATTGGCGAGCGAACCTACCATTGTCGATTGCACGTTAGAGGACGGAAGCCAAACCACTTGTTACAAAATCACCGCGACGGGTGTGCCTGCCGGTCAAGTGGTTGGGCCTTTTTGTCCGAGCAACATCAGTGATAACGATCCCGACAACAGCGGTATTTGGTTTCACGAGAGCGGCACCGACGGCATTGTAGATTTAAAAGGCAGCTTTATTGAAGGCTTAGCCACTACTTACAACGATGACAAATGGAAGCTATACGACGATGCCACGGGCGCAGTGCGTGTCACCGACACACAAGTGGCCTGTGAAGGAGCCGCTCGTCCAGACGTCGCCGAGGAATATAAAAACTACTGTGTTGAATGCGCGATGGATTACATCGACGGTGGCATAGCAGTGACCTATCTTATCCCCACGGCACCTGTGCCTGCCGATGAGCTGGGGCGCATTCGACAAGTCGGTGTAGCGCTCAACGGCATTGAATTATCAGCGCCAGCTCCCGTGAACGATATTTTGTCCAACTACACGATTGCCGCCTTTGATGACTGCGGTGGGCACATCAACACCCATCAGGGCTATCACTATCACGCCGCAACAGGCTGCTCTGAAGTAGGCACACAAGAAGACGGGCATGCCGCCTTATTGGGCTACGCGCTTGACGGCTACGGTATCTACGGTATGCGCGATGCCAACGGTGAAGAGGAAATGTTGGACGAATGCCGAGGCACGACCGATGACATCCGCGGTTATCACTACCACGCAGCCAGCCCTGGTGAGAACATGTTTATCGGGTGTTTTCACGGTAAAACCGTCAAGGTTGATCGCGCACAAGGTGGTCCTCCGGGAGGCCAACCTCCCGGTGGCGGGCCACCACCTGACGGCGAGCCACCAGAAGGCGCGCCACCAGAATAGAGGCATTCTGTGGGTGGTGCTTGAAGCACAAACCAAAAAAGGCAAAAGCAGCGATGCTTTTGCCTTTTTAGTTTGTAGGCCAGTACACCAGCTCTGAATTTTTGGTTCAGATGACGCAGTAGGGTGCTCTCCATCATTGTATTATTCAGGATAAAGCACAACTGGCTTTTGTCGGTTTGCATGGTGGATGTACATGGGAAGTATCACTTGGGTTTGTACTTAAGCGTTGTTAAAGGCTTGGCGTGCCGCCAAGATGCGCGAGCGGCTTTGGGCCGTTCACGCCTATGGTTTTGCGTTTTAGAAACTGTGGGTGTGGGTCTGTTTGGTGGAAGAGTGTGGGCAACGTCGCTTGCATTTGTGCTTGAGGGTTATAAAGGGCTTGGCGTGCCGCCAAGATGCGCGAGCGGCTTTGGGCCGTTCACGCCTACGGTTTTGCGTTTTAGAAACTTGGGTGTGGGCCTGCGGGGTGGAGGCGTGTGGGCAACGTCGCTTGCGGTTGTGCTTGAGGGTTTTAAAGGGCTTGGCGTGCCGCCAAGATGCGTGAGCGGCTTTGGGCCGTTCACGCCTACGGTTAGCGTTTTAGAAACTCTGGTGTAGGCCTGCATGGCGAAGCCACGCGGGCAATGCCGCTCGCGTGTGTGCCTATCGGTTTTACCTTATGCGTTGCTGTGCCTGCTGCTATGATTTGCAACAATGTGACTTTGTACAAGCGTTAAGACTAAAAGCTTAAGTTGGGCAATTTAAGGAATCAAACAGTGACAGATGCATCTTCAGAAATTCTTCTTCACAACTATCCGCAATCGCCGGTGGCTGAAAAGATACGCGTGGCGTTTGGTGTTAAAGGCCTTGCTTGGCGTGATGTGGAAATCCCACGCCTACCCCCCAAGCCACTGTTAACACCGCTGACCGGAGGCTATCGACGCACACCGGTGATGCAGATTGGCGCGGATATCTATTGCGACAGCCAATGCATTATTCGTGAGCTAGAGCGTCGTCATCCAGAGCCCTCATTTATGCCTACGGCGGATGCCGGTCTGATGTGGTGCCTCAGCCGCTGGACCGACGATAACTTGTTCGACTTGGCGGTGAAAATTGTACTCGGTTCGGCGGGTGATGATTTACCCGGTGATTTTGCACAAGACCGTGGTCGTCTTTATTTTGGCGCCGATTGGGCCAATAAGCTCAAACAAGCCGGTGACGAACTTCCACACCATGTATCGCAAATGCGCGCACCGCTGTCATGGCTAGATACGCAATTGAAAGACGGTCGTAGTTTTTTACTCGGCGACAATGCGGCTGCTATAGACGCACAAATCTATTGCTCTGTTTGGTTTATCCGTGGGCGCTGGGCAGGCGGTGAAAGCATGTTGTCCGAGTTTCCCGATCTTGTGCGTTGGGAGGATAAAGTGCGTGCACTAGGCCATGGGCGTTCAAGTGCGCTGACCGCTGAAGAAGCACTCGCAAGGGCTAAAAGCTTAGAGTCCACAGCCAAAGCAGGTGTGCAGGCTCCCGACCCGCAGGGATTAAAAGTGGGCGATGTGGTGAGCGTGCAGCCGGACGTTGATGGTGGTGAAGTACCTGTTGTAGGCCCACTGCGGTCTGCTGATGCTGAGAGCATTGTGCTGGAGCATAGCGCAGATGAAGTGGGGAATGTCTGTGTGCATTTTCCGCGAGCAGGCTATAGGGTAACGGTGCTTTAAATTAAGTGCGCTGAGTCGAACACAGCGCTCTAAATTATCTGTGGTCGCTAGCCGGCAATTCTCGTAGGTGCGCACGGCCTCAAGCCGCGCGCGCATCTCGGCGGCACGCCAAGCAAACCCGGAGCGACATTGCCCGCGTGGCTTCGCCATGCAGGCCTACATACATCGTCGCTCGCCTGTAATGCTCGTAGGTGCGCACGGCCTCAAGCCGCGCGCGCACCTTGGCGGTACGCCGCGCAAACCCAGAGCGACATTGCCCGCGTGGCTTCGCCATGCAGGCCTACACACCGTCGCTCGCCTGTAATGCTCGTAGGTGCGCACGGCCTCAAGCCGCGCACGCACCTTGGCGGTACGCCGCGCAAACCCGGAGCGATATTGCCCGCGTGGCTTCGCCATGCAGGCCTTAAGCGCTTCAACGCATGGTTTTTAATATCGGACTATCGTGCGGCTTTCTATGCTTTGTCTAGGTGTGTGTAGGTTACTTGTGCTCTTCATGTCTAGTGCACTATGGGCAATGTGCGGCTGACCATGGTTGTCATATGTATTAAAAATAATAACTTCATCCGGCGTCATCGCAGAGCAATAAAACCATTCATGTTTGCTGTTGGCTGCAACCCCTAGAATCTCGCGCAGGTCGTTTGGGTAGACCAGATCAATGGTCATGTAATCCTCTGCCGTGATGGATTCAGGCTTTATAAAACCAAGTGGTGAAGAGTGGATTGGCAAAACGGGACGCCAGACGTTGATAAAGCTGTAGTGGCCCGCGGCCAATTCACGTGCTCGCTCTTCACCAATTTCATTGGCCATGCGCCGTTCAGCGCCAGCGGCGGTGTAGTCGTTGTGCACGTTTCGTGCGGGTTGGCGGGGAGAGTTGGCATCGTCGATACGCACGGTGTGATCAAACACAATGACTTCTTTGGCTCCCAGCTTGTCTCGGAGTAGGGTCTGCAGCTCGGTGTTGTAAGTGTTTTGCCAATCCGAACCTTCTGAAAAGTCAGTAATAGCCGAGCTATGGCGACCGAACAAGACGCCGTCGCGGGGAACATTCAGTGTCTTTTCGTCGCCGCGAATGTCCCGTACGTTGACCTTCGTTGGGGCTAGTTCCGGCGAGACAAGGTTGCCATAAATTCCGTCGACATCAAACTGAAATGCCTGTCGCTGCGAACTGTGGATATGGTAATTGACGATTGCTTCGCGTTGCATTGTTTTATGTCCAAAATGCTCGAACAGCTCGGCTTTGTGCAGAGTGTTCTTGTCAGGGTGTGTGCAAAAATTAAACGCTGTTTGTCCTGCTTAGCTTAAGCCGTGCTGCTCATCATCACAGCTACTCGGGGCCTCCCACGAATGGAGAGCGCCCATTAAAACTGTTGACTGTCGCTGCGGCTAAGCAACTCCAACTAGCAAGCTGTATTTAACGTTTCAGCTCATGCTGCTAGTTGCAGTCGTCGTATTTTAGAACGGTGCAAAACCATCGCTTACGGTCGTTGGCACTGTCCAGCGATCCTGAGCGCTAGTGGTGTCTGACGGGGACAGGTGGCGTGGAACTTGTCCGTGATCCCCGTACAGCCAAAGTACCAAGTTGCTGCGCTCACCACTTGTGATCGGTTGAGCCGCGTGTGGCACGTTGCCACGGTGTAGCATCGCGGTGCCAGGCTTGAAGGTCAGTCTTTTCATGTCCCCGGTCATGGGGTCGTAGACATCAATTTCTGAGCCGCTAAACTCTTCACCCGGCATATTAAGGTTCAAGTTCAAAGTCGCAGCCGACGCATCGCTATGCAGGCGCAGTGAGGTATCCACACCCACTTGATAGCGGATTGAAAAGCCAAACGTTTGCGTGTCATATCCCATCACTTCGGGAAACAGCAGCCGCGAAATAGGGCGCATGTATTTGTCCATCAGCTCATTGTAGAAGCGCTGAAAACCCGGTGCAGCAAGGTACCCTTCTGATCGAGAGTCCAACATTGCGCCGTAGCGATTCAACACAATGCCATAGGGAGGGCGAGTCGGAATTTCTGCGTTGGCAGCTTCTTCAAGATAACGGCGCAAATCAGCAAGGCGCTCTGGGTCGAAGAACTGAGCCATGTAAACACCTGGCGATACTTCTTCCCACAAGTCCTGGACTGCTGTCTCTTTACTTGGATCTTGCCAAGCCTGGGTGACGGCCTCACGCAGCTTCGCGTCTAACAAAGAGTTATCGGGCAGCGTCAAACGGCCTTTTTTCGACTCTTCCCACTCACTCCAAGCATCAGCCAGAAGTCGATTGTTGTTTTCCCAAAACTGGTACACAGAAGGTGCGCGATGAAGCACTTCTTCCCGTGTTGGCAGCGCCAATGCGCGAGCTCGCTGCAGATTGCTAAGGGTCATCTGGTCATTGTTTTTGGCAGTATTAATCATCTCAAATTCTCCTGATGAATAAGCAGCTGAAAATGCTGTTTATTTGTAAGTGGGGCTAATGTATTGCAACGGATGTTGCGAATAAACAGGGCCTTTGAGAAGACAGTATTAGGATTATCTATATAATCGCTCGGTGCTTTAGCTTTATAGCTCATGCTCTAGCGGGTAGGCAGTCGAGTGTTTTTTAGCCGTGGCTTATCTACTTTGCTGCATTTGTATTTGTTGTCTATCTGGCATAGGGTGGGTATCCGGCCGATGTGCGTGCTCTGCTCATACTAATACGTCAAGGTGACTGCGATGCGACTGCTGATTCTGCTAGTGATGCTATTTGGATTGACTACAGCTACTCAAGCGAACGACCGTGAACCCACACAGGTTATTAGAGCTCAGATTGCGGCGTTCCAAGTCAACGATCTCGATAAAGCCTTCTCGTTTGCGTCTGCAAATATTCAAAACATGTTTGGGTCTGCCAAGCGTTTCGGGCTCATGGTTAAAAGCAGATACCCGATGGTGTGGCGTCCTTCGCACGTAGGTTTTGGTGATTTTTTTCGAGAAAATGGCAAACAGGTACAAACCGTCTTTTTCACGGACAAGGTTGGTAGCGTTTTTGAAGCGCGTTATGAGATGCTCGAGACCGATTCTGGCTGGCAGATAGACGGTGTGTATGTGTATCAAGCGGGTGTTGCTGCCTGAGGCTACTCAAGCTAATTGAGCCTTTTTTGGTACTAGAAGCTATATGTCCGGAGTGTTTTGTCGGTTACAGTCATGGGCTGGCGCAATGAGGTGCATAGCAAAGTGGTCCCCTATAACAAAGCACTGGTGCTGGACTTTGGTGGTGTCATCTCCAGAAGTCCGTTTGAAACCCATGCCGAGACTGAAAAAGCACTGGGTATCGCTGCGGGCACGTTGACTTGGCGAGGACCCTTCGAACCTCGAGCCGATACATTGTGGCAGCTCGCTTTAGCGAATGAAATCACCAAGCGCGAATATTGGTTAACGCGAGTCCGTGAAGTTGGTGAGTTGGCAGGGGAAACTTGGAACAGCATGTCCGAGTTTTTAAGGGCTGCCCGTAGCGAACACCCTGAAGAGATCATTCGACCCGAGTTTCTAGATATTTTCCGCCGTGCTAAAACAGCGGGAATCGGTACCGCCATTTTGTCTAATGAGCTTGATCTCTTCTACGGTCCTGAAGTCCGTCAGAAGCTCGACTTTATCGCCGATTTTGATGTCATACACGATGCGACTTACTCCGACGTCGTAAAACCAGCTGAGCTTGCCTTTACGCGTTTGCAGCATGATTTGGGCGTTGCGGCGAACGATTGTGTCTACGTGGACTATCAAAAAATCAACGTTGATGCAGCCAATAACGTGGGAATGCAGACCGTGCTTTTCGACGTCAGGAGGCCACAAGCCAGTTTCGACCGCGCCGCTGAGTTACTGGGTATTGCCTAGTCGATGAGTGACTCATGCGTGGCCAATTCTATGGGGAAACTCCTGCTAAAAACGGTCCTTTGGGGTCTGTGTGGAATTGTTCGATCTGCAATACACCGTCTGCTCGGCGTTGGCTTTTAACGTAGGCCTGAGAGCTTCTTGATTTGAAAATTCTGCACGCCATTTTGCTGCTCGATTTACCGAGTGCACCCTCTAGTTCACACTCAGTGGTGTAGTTTATTGAGCATGCAATACGATTATCAATGTCCGTTTGGCACTTCAAAGCGGTCACTTCTTGAAAGCGCAAGTTGACCTGAGTTTTGAAGAGGATCGTACTGCACCAGCTCTTGCGAGAGCCGTCGACGAGCGGCAACGTACCCAGGGCAGGGTTTGCCGCGACGGGAAACAACGTACCCATTTGCGAGCAGCTCGATGGAAGCAGCTGTCGATTGAGCTCTGCCAATAGCTCCTCCGCCTCAGGCGCCCCGTTGGACACTCCTACTTGCTTCTCATTAGTATCCACATTCTTATCGGTATCCGCATCCGCAGTTGATGGTTCGGGTGCAACGCCTAGCAGGAAGTTTTTATTGCCATTGGCACGAAATCGTTCAATCAACAGCGTGCCATCAGCACGACGCCGGATCTGTGCGACACCGGCAGACGTACCAGCGGTGAGCATGTTGCAAATTAAGCGGTTGCCGTCCGTCGTGCTTTCAAAGCTATCGATGCGGCAATCAAGCTTGTAACGCACGGAACAATTAAATTGGTTTTTTTTCATCGGTTGGCACTGGAAGTCTTGTGTTTCGCCAAAGCGAAAATTGACTCGAACACCAATTGTAACTGCGCTGCACCAACCGTTGTGCGCTTCAACCTCGCTAAAAATTGGTACGTGTTCTAGGCTGCCAGTAGCAAACAAAATACCCGCCTTCGAACAATTAGGCAGCAGTAGCTGAGTGTTAAGCGCAGCGCGTATTTCGCGCTTTCCGGGCAAGCCTGTCACGTTATCTGATGCGCCGCCGGCACCGTTCTCCATCAGCGTGTCGATGCTTGCGCTCATGCCTTTGTCGGCAATTAACCCAACGTAGCGTCGGAATTCGTTTTGATAAGGTTGCAGTGTTTCAGTGACACCATAAGCTGGCGCAAAGCCGCCGTTGAGCGCTTTGGCCATGTGCAGCATGAACCGGTCATACGCTTCTATTTTGCTGTAGGAGCGATCATTTTTAGCATATATGCGTTCGATGTTTGCCTTTAAGTCTTCACCGCTAGACAAACTGTACAAATCGATTGCACACCGCGCGACGAGGAATGCAGCCATCGCATTACCAAGATCTGCCGCGCGTTGTAGCTCGTCACTTTGATGCTGACATTCATTGCCACGTTGTTCGTCAAAGTAGAGTGAGCCAAGCCCCATGCGGCCCACAATGTCATCCACAGAACCGCCTATATTTGGCATGTTCAGGCGCGCCAGCGAAAAGGCGATGGTTGGGTTTTCGGTTTGTGCCAATTTATCCCAGTCACTAGCTAATAAGGCTGTAGCGGCTTCTAGGCGTTTGTCTTTGTTTGTTTCCAGCAGGCTGTCGGCTAGGTGTTGAAGGTAGTCCTGCAAGGGGCCTTGGCTTGCGGCTATGCTCGACAGTTCTAAATCCGACAACGTCAATCGCTCTGCCCACCAAAGGTTGTCGCCGCTTGAATCCATTTTTCGGTCAGTCAGAGAAAATGTTGCTGCGAGCTTTTTATCTACGTGAAACTCCACACGCAGCTTCAAGGCATCGCCGTTGTTGGTGTTGCAATAGCTTCTTGCCCACCAGATAGCTGAAGAGTACAGGCGGGAGAGCGCGCCGACGTCGGATAGTCGGCTGACAACCGCATCTGACTGAGCGTGGCTTGATATGGTAGGGCTAGGGCAGTCTTTGGTATCCATGGCGTGCACGATGCCCACTTGATAGCCGACAATTCTTTCGGCTGCATAGGTCGCGTGTCCATATCCGAGCAGTACAAATATCAATAGAATACGAAAGTTCATTGCACGTGCTCGCAGCATGGGAAAGTGGCAATCATATCATTGTCTTACATGGCCGGATTACCAGAACAGCTTGGCAGAAGCGTGAGCTGGGCAACAAAATGACATGTGCGTGGTTGTTTGATTTTTTGCAGTTATTGATGCAATGGCGTTCTGTCGCTATTGCGGTATGCAGATGCGCTTGATGTCGAAGGTCGGCCTTGTATTATTGGTCACTTGTTGATGATGTTCGAGCAAACAGCATATTTGTTTTTGGTGTTATTGCTTTATGCAGCTGCAGAGCGAGTTGTGGCGACAGTCTAGAATGATTCGCCGATGCGCTTCTTATCTACTGTCATAAGCCACTTCTCTCAGCAGGTCGCGCAACCATATGTGGGCAGGGTGGTTACCCAAGCGAGAGTGCCACACCATGTGGATGCTTTTCACACTGAGCGGTGTGTGAATTGGGCATTTTGACACCAGCATACCGGTGCGCTCTTTGAATTCTCGAGCGACACTTGCGGGGCACGTCAATACCAGGTCTGTTTTATCTAAGATGACAGGTGCAGGGCCGTAGGTAGGCATGGCATAGGCCACGTGCCGCGTGCGCCCGTGTTCTGCCAGCACTTCATCTACCCAGTTGCGCCGCTCACCCTTGGCACTTATCAGTAAATGCTTGACGCTGCTGTAGCGGTCTATCGTGGCGGGTTTGCTGGCCATGGGATGATCAGGTCGCATCACACAGACCCAGTCCTCTTGAAACAGCACTTCAGATTTGAACCGATCAGGCGGATCAGGCCAGTTGAACAACGCGATATCTGCACGTTGGTTGTCGAGGTATTCCCCATAATGCAAGCTAGGTGTAAGGGCTTGCAGCACAATATCGGGCGCTTCGGATTGCAATCTACACAACAGTTTGGGAAACAACGTGATCGTCGCGTAGTCGGGCGTCGCCACACTGAACCTGCGTTTAGAGGTAGCCGGATCGAAACTGACGCCGTCTAGAGCGTTTTTTATATCTTGCAACGCAGTGCTGACAGGGCCGCTGAGTTCCAGTGCCCAAGGCGTCGGCTTCATACCGGTAGGCGTGCGGATAAACAGCTCATCACCTAGGCGTTCACGCAGGCGGGTCAAGGCGTTGGAAAAGGCTGGTTGCGATAACCCGATCGCGTTGGCTGCTCGTGTCACGTGTTGCTCGCGCATCAGCGCATCAAAAACAACGAGCAGGTTCAGGTCTAAAGATCGTAAGTTCATGATGTGAATATACACTATTGGATCATTCAATTTCCAAATAACGTCGATATTCCCCATAGTGCTTTCCAGACGGGACGTATGTCCCCTGAATGAACCAGGAACGCAGCGATGGGCAAACTCACAGGCAAGACCGCCGTTATCACGGGCGGTAACAGTGGCATCGGCTTGGCAGCTGCCAAAACCTTTGTGGACGAAGGTGCAAATGTGATTATCTTTGCCCGCGACGCTGACAGGCTTGCTCAGGCACAAGAAACACTGGGTAAGCGCGTGATTGCTGTTCAAGGCGACGTTGGTAAAGCAGATGATCTGGCACGCTTGGCGGCCGAATCAAAGGCGCGCCTGAGCAAAATCGATGTGCTGTTTGTCAATGCAGGTGTAGCTGAGTTTCAGTCACTCGCCAGTGCGGATGAACAACACTTCGACAGGCTTTTTGACATCAATGTACGCGGCGCTTATTTCACGGTGAAAGCCTTAGAGCCGCACCTGAGAGATGGCGCGTCCATCATTCTGACAACCTCGTGTGCCAATCAGTTGGGGTTGCCGGGCTCGAGTGTCTATGCAGCAACAAAAGCTGCTCTACGGTCATTTGCCAAGACGCTCTCTGCAGAGTTTGTCACGCGGAATATCCGAGTGAATGCCGTGAGCCCAGGGCCTACCGAGACACCGATCTATGCCCGCATGGGCATGTGCGATGAGCAGCAAGACGAGGCGGCCAGTGTGTTGTTAACGCGTATACCACTATCGCGTATGGCTTTGCCTGTGGAGATCGCTAAGGCGGTGCTGTTTTTGGCCAGTACCGACAGCAGTTACATGGTTGGCAGTGAGCTGGTTGTCGACGGGGGCATGAGTCAACTCTAAATTTTAAAGCTGTGGAAACCGGCTTTAACTGGTCGCTCCGCAGTACGTCGCCAAGAGCTATTGGCGCTAAGCAACTACACGTTTTATTCATAAGTAACAAAGTCATAAAAAGGAAGAAGAACCATGATCGATTTTAAATTGCACGATGAAACAACAGCACCAGAAGAGAGCAAGGCACTGTTGGCAAAGTCACAAGCCGCGTTTGGCATGATTCCAGGCCTGCACGCTGTAATGGCCGAAGCGCCTGGCCTGTTAGAGGCCTACCAGCAAGTGCACGCACTTTTTGCTAACTCCAGTTTTGATAAAGACGAACTGACCGTGGTTTGGCAGACCATTAATGTCGAGAATTCTTGTCACTATTGTGTGCCTGCGCACACCGGAATTGCCAAGAGCATGGGGGTGGATGACGCCATCACTGACGCGCTTCGCAACAAGACAGCACTGCCAAACGCACACCTTGAAGCACTGCGCGACTTTACGCTCAAGATGGTGCGTCAGCACGGTAATCTGGATGACGACACTGTGCAGCAGTTTTTGGATGCTGGTTTTACACAGCGCCACGTGTTGGAAGTGATACTTGGCTACTCACAAAAAGTGATGTCGAACTACACCAACCACATCGCTAAAACGCCGGTTGACAAGCCTTTCCAAAAATTCGAATGGCACGCAGCTGACTAAAAATGCGAGTGGTAATGCTCGGTATCAGAAACGTGTTAACGCTCTGGTATCGAGCTTTTGCAAACGCGTGAAGAATAATATTTTGGGGAGAGATGTATGATTATACGTGGAATCGCGGCGGGTCTAGTTGCCACACTTGCACTATCGGCCATAATGCTAATAAAAAGCAAAATGGGTGTCATGCCGGAGTTTAACGTGATCAACGATTGGGTGCAGGGAGCAGCTGCGGTGGGTCTCGTGATTGTTCCCGTTATTGCGTGGGTTTTACACTTTGCACTAGGTGCCGTATGGGGAGCCCTGTATACCATGGTGCATCGTCGTCTTCCGGGTGGTTATGTTGCATCAGCGGTCACCGTATCGATGCTGGCGTGGTTGGGCATGATGATCGGCTTTATGCCGGTGGCGGGCAATGGTTTGTTTGCACTTGGCATTAGTCCGATGGTGGCTGCGGCTTCGTTGATGTTGCACATAGTGTTTGCAGTAGTCTTAGGGCTTGTGTATCGCTCGCTTGATAAGAGAAACGCCCCTATGTCAGATGCTTCGCCCACTGATATCTCACTAGCACTTCAGTAGTGCTGAATAATGAATAAGGAGGACGGCAGATGAATCAACACAGCAAAGAATGAGTACTTATAGCTATCGTCCTAGGTCTGACGTTTATTGCTTACGGTTTTCTCCACCGCTCGGGTGGTACGTCTAGGCAAAATGCTTCTAGGGTACTGACTGGCCTGCTCGGGGCTTTTATGCGTTTAGGCGGGACAGCCAAGTTTTTTCTGCCTTTTAGATCGATGTTTTCTCAACAGATAACGTTGAGCCAGTTGCCGTTTCCCGCGCTTTCGGCTTTTGCTGGCCAGGCTGGCGAAATCGCCAGCGGGCTTGTTTTGCTGGCGATGTTTGTGATGACAATGAGGTTGCGCGGTGGCGTATGGGAAAGCCTTTTTTACCTGACAAACCTAGTGATCGTTATTATTATGATGGTTGCGGTGTATGTACACCTGCACCCTGATGTACCTGCTGAAGTATTGCCTTTCCAGTCTAAGCCTCCGGTGGTAACAATTGTTGTGATGTTACTGGCCGCACTGAACATGGTGCTTCGAAAAAGAGCTGGATTTGCTGATACGGTTTAGCTTTCTTACTCCTGCAAAAACTCTCAGTACTGTGTCTTTAAACAAAAAAGGTCACAGTGGTCGACCTGGGTTAAATAGTCCAACAGATAATTTTAACAAGGGACCCTCGGCTTAAGTCCGATCAGAGACGTCGGTGTGAAAAAATGTGAACCCACAAAGGTCAGGGTGCCACTCCGCCAATCGCCAATCGCCAATCGCCGGTCATTGGGAGTTAGGTGCCTCTAGCTGGGCGTCAGACCTAGGCTATATGTGCAACGCGGCTGCAGCGAATTTAGCGTGTCGACGGCGCGAGTATGAGTTGAGTTGAGTCTCTCTAGGCATGCATCTTTGCGAGAGCTTCGGTTGGACTGACTCAACACGCACAATGCGTTGCATCATTTTCATCGAGCAGTGGCCGTGCGATGCGTTTGCCCTCGCTAGCTTGATCTCACTTTTACTGTTCGGCATGTTCTACAGCCATCCGCGCTGCGCATCGACACCACAAACAGCTGTACTTGGTTTTTATAAGTGCAGTTACCTACGCGCAAATTTTACGAAACCTAGGCTTCGCTGATCTGTCTTTATACAGGGGCAGAAAGTAGCTCGCTAAGCGTTGCTCAGCTCCTCTTTCTTTTACCCTTTTATTTACATTTTTCTTGAGGAGTTCTTTAGGTGTTGAATAGCAGTAAGTTAACTTTTGCCTTGTTTTTTACCCGTGTTTCGATTTTGCTAGTTCTACTGATGTGGACGGTGGATAAGTTTTTGAACCCTGCACATACAGCGCAAGTGTTTGAAAGTTTTTATGGCATGCCGGGGACCGGCGCAACATTGGTAGCCGCTATAGGAGCCGCCGAACTCTTGTTGCTCGTGCTTTTCTTTTTGGGTATCAAAAAAACTTTCTCCTACGGGGCAGTGCTTGTCATACATGGTGTTTCTACACTGGCGGCTTTTGGGAAGTATTTCGCGCCGTTTGAAAGCGTAAATTTACTGTTTTTTGCTGCGTGGCCTATGTTAGCAGCCTGTGTTTTACTCTTTGTACTTCGTGAGCAGGATACCTTTTTGCAGGTAGCGAAAGTCAAAGATAGCGAATAGCTGATCGCTGGTGGGTCTTGGTTTGAATCTTGTGTGTTTAGTCTTAACTCTCGACATGCAAATCGCCAAGATTTGCCTGCCAGCGTATTTTTCTAAGAGCGTAGGTGTATCACCAAGTCTCTCTTCGCTAAAAGCTACTTTCTTCCGCCATTTTCACCACACCAACAGTTAAAATTAGGTTGGCAAAACGGCGCTGCTCGCCCGTCTGGATAATGAGCGTGGTGGCCGGTTCTCTGATTTTGTCGTAGAAAGCCCAGCGCTCTAACGAGTCCCACGTCACGTCGCCTAGCAGAGCTTTATAAGCATCGTGTATTTGTGCATCGGCTTCCGCGGGTTTTTCCATCACGATAGCGCCTTGCACGGGGCAAACTTCCAGTATGCCTTCAAGCACGGTGAGTGCGTCTAACAGGCCTGGGCGAAAATTGAGATGCACGGTGGTGGAGTTGGGGCCTGTCATGGCGCCGACGGGTAAATTGCCGTCTGCAATGACGACTTGCGCAAAATGACCCGAACGCGCGAGTGCTTCCATAATTGTGGGGTGTATCACGGCTGTCTTTAACACAAGGTTGTTCCCTGAAAAGTAACTGAGAGTAAAACACCATGCGCAGATAGCGCTTGGTGTGTGTAAAGCGACTAGTTGCACAGGGCTGTGATGTCGCTAACACTCGCAAATAGAGCTGCACTACATGTTGTAGACACCGCCATTAATGTCCAGTGTGGCACCTGTAATAAAACCATCAAACTCGGACGCGAGGTAAACCACTGCACGTGCTACGTCGGCTGCGTTGCCTGCGCGCTGGATGGGAATACTGGCCGTGGTGGCATCGGCTGATTCTTTGGTGGTGTGCGTATTGTGGAAAGACGTGCCAAGAATAAGGCCTGGCGCGACAGCGTTGACGCGTGTTCCCTGTGGGCCCAGTTCTGCTGAGAGCGCTCGTGTAAACGTGAGGATTGCACCTTTGCTGGTCGAATAAGCCAGTGAGCCCGGATGGCCGCCTTTGCGCCCTGCCAGTGAGGCCAAGTTAACAATGCTGCTATTGTCGTTTTTGGCCAGATGCGGTGCGGCAGCTCGAGTGACAAACATCATGGAGGTAAGGTTGATATCCATGACTTTATGCCAGAAATCGGCCCGCATTTCGTCCAGCATTTTGCGCGCGACAAGTGAACCGGCATTGTTGATCAGTATGTCTAGGCCACCCAACGCTTCAACTGTTTTTTCAACTAATGCAGTCGCTTCGGCTTCATTGGTCAAGTCGCCACTTATTGCAAGGGCTTTCTGGCCTTTGCTGCTTGCGTATTCGATCAGTTGCTTAGCGGTATCGGCACTAGAAAAATAGTGAATGACCACGTTGGCGCCGTTGTCGATAAAGTGCCTGGTGATGGATTCACCAATGCCTTGAGCACCAGCGGTGATGAGGATGTTTTTTCCGGCTAGTTTCTGACTATTGTTCATTTTTATCCTGAAGTTGAAAAAGTGACGATGACAGTAGAGCGATACTGATCGTTGTTGTGTGTTGGTATCTGATATCGAAAATTGAACACCGCGCTCGAAGCCAATTTTGCTCTAAGAAAATATCTTGCCAGGGTTCATGACACCTTTAGGGTCAAATACCGCTTTGATAGCGCGCATGGCTGATATCTCGTCTTCGCTGCGTGAATAGTGCAAGTAGTTGCGCTTGACTATACCTACGCCGTGCTCTGCCGACACGCTGCCTTGCAGCTGATGCACCAAGGCAAATACATGCGGGTTAAGCTCGCTGCAAGCCGCAAAAAACGCATCTGCTTCCATGTGGTCAGGTTTGAGAATATTCAAATGCAGATTGCCATCACCTATGTGACCGTACCAAACCGATTCAAAATCGGTGTAGCGTTCTGCAATCAGCGTGTCGAGCGATATCACAAAGGCTGGGATATCCGCTATGCGCACGGAAATATCGTTTTTATAGGGCGAATAGCTGTTGATTGACTCCGAGATATCCTCTCGATATCGCCATAAGTTTTTGGCCTGTTGTGTGTTCTGGCTCATGACACCATCGCTGACATAACCCTGCTCGAGGCAATGTTCAAAGGTCTCTAGTGCGGCCTTTGCTTTTTGCTCGCTGTCATTATCAAACTCAATTAACACGTACAGCGCAGCATCAACCGGTAGCGGTTTTTCAAGCTGCATATGCTGACAAACAATATCCACTGTGCGCTGGCTAAAACACTCAAAAGCGGTCAGTTGACAGCTGAGTCTAAAGGCGTCAAACACCTTCATCAAAGCGGATACATCCACCACGGCCAAGACCAACACGGTGAGGTCAGTAGGGGCTTCGGCAAGTTGCATCGTCGCTTCGGTGATAAAGCCCAAGGTACCTTCTGAGCCGATAAACAAATGCCGCAAGTCATAGCCCGTCGCGTTTTTGGCCAATCCCTGATTCAGGCGCATCACTTTGCCGTCGCCGGTGACCACCTCTAGACCGGATACCCAGTTACGCGTATTGCCGTAGGCGATCACGCGGATGCCTCCCGCATTGGTGGCGATGTTGCCAGCGATGTGACTAGAGCCCGATGACGCAAAATCGACCGGGTAGAGTAGGTTGTGATCGCTGGCCACTTGCTGCAGCTGTTGCGTTATCACACCTGCTTGGCAGCGCACGCTGCGGTTTGTGGCATTGACCTCAAGTACTTTATTCATGCGCTCGAACGAGACCACAACTTCTTGCTGGTAGGCGATAGCGCCACCGCTCAAGCCCGTGCGGCCACCGGAGGGCACCAGAGCAAAGCCTATTTTATTGGCCAGCAGTACCAGTGCTTGTACTTCATCCGTTGAGCGAGGGAAAACAACAGCGACCGGGTCGGGTTGCTTGTAGCGTGAGCGGTCCGTGCCGAAGTGAAGTAACGATTCCTCGTCGTTTAGAATTTGCTCAGCGCTGAAAATCTCGCAAAGCTGCTCAATAAGATTCATCGCAAATCGCTTGCTTGTCAAAAGAACCTGATTATACAGCAGGCTGAAATCAGAGCAGCAGACGATGTGCATGGTCAGTGAATCCGCGCAAACTATAGGCGAAGCCAATATTGTTACGAAACCCGCATTCCGCCTTCGGCTTCATACAGGCTACTTTCACGAGGGTGTCATATAAAGTAGCCTGTCATGAAGCGAAGCGGAATGCGGGGAAGGGACGTGTGCCCTGTGTTCTCGTGATCTCTACCTTCTCACGTTGTTTAGTCCGTCAATCCATCCGTACGAGCTAAGTCTCTATCAACATGTATTGGCATGGCCCTGCCATAAAACGCTTTGGCGTGGTGTGGGCGATTAACTAAGAATGGATTGGTGACATAAGTAGGCAATGCGATGATGCGTGGTGTAGCGCCTTCTGCAGGCGTGACGCGATGCATTGAATGACGGCCACGAAAAATTTGTAGATCTCCTTCAAACAAGGTCAGCACTTTTATTCTGCTGCGATCGCCTTGCAGTGTCGCCTGTACGGCATCAAAGTTTTCAGCTTGTGCATTGCGGATGTTGGGGCAATATTCGAAGTCGCCTCCCGCTTCACTCTTTTGCACCAGTATGCTGATGGTGAAGTCGTTGCCATCAAAGTGCCAAGGAAAGTAATCGCCGTCGTTCATCACGCTATAGGGATTGCGCCCGAGTGGATCTGCCCAACGGTAGATAGGGCCAACGTTGAGGCAGTCAGAGATAAAGTGAACCATCACGTCGCTGTCGTAAATCTTGCGCAATAAGGATGTGTGCTCTAGTTCATCGGAGTTTATGAACGAGCTGGTTCGACGCGAATATGTACGCTTGGGGTGGTCTGCTGGCAGGCTATCGTCGTCACTGGTGAGATAGGGGTTGATCATCGAATCTGCAGGCCTGGCTTTGGGTAGCAGTCGGGCGGACTCGCTGCGCATGGCTTCTATGGCTTCTGGAGTGATGAAGCTCGCGATATGGGCACAGCCTACACTTTCTAAATCTGCACGGGCAGAGGCCACTAGCTCTGCTCTTCGCGCACTACCTAGATCATGGATAGGAAATTCATCTAGGTCGATAAAATCTCGCAGATCAATTTCCACAGCTGCATAAGCCGAAGGTCCTGAGGGGGTATCAGTTGCATCTATGTGTAGGCTAGTCATATGGTTTTTACTCTAACGTATGGTCGTAATTGTTAAACCCTGTTAGGCAGGGGCCCTCGCTAAGGTCAGACGTTCAGGCTTAGAGCAATTGTGTCTGTGCGTAACGGCACGTACTTTTAGCCTTAATTAAGCGCAGCCTGCGGTTTCGACTTGCCATTTCAGCAGTGAACTCAGTGTTCTTTGCTTCATTGCTCGTTTCTACCGAGGTCACGCTTGAGTTTGCGCCTGAGAAACCCTTGCCTTCAGACATCAGATTGCCGTGACGGGTGCTCACTGCCGCGAACTTCCACGTTAGGCGATACCTAGTCATCGGAATCAGCCTTCTCTAGGTGCAAAATTTTACTTTGAGAAAGACTATCAGCTAGAATTGAATCGGTAAAACGAATATAAATGTATATATAAATCGATAAATACGATACTAGCGGCGAAGTGAATGAACATAGAACACATCCGGTCGTTTCTTGAAGTCGTGTCCACGGGGAGTTTTCAGCAGGCAGCCGAGGATTTAAATATCACTCAGTCCACGATGAGTGCTCGTATCAAAACACTTGAAGAGTCTCTCAACAGGCAGCTTTTTAATCGCAAGCGTACGGGGGTATCTCTAACGTCGGGCGGCCAAGCGTTTTATAGCTATGCACTGAGTGTTGTCAGGGTGTGGGAGACAGCGAGGACAGTGGTGGGCATGCCCGATGGATTTGACAGCCACGTGAAGCTGGGCTTGCAGTTAAATCACTGGAGCGCGATTGCCTCGCCTTGGATAAATTGGATGGAAGAAAACTGTGCAGGATCTGTAACGCAGGTTCGCTCTGATTATTCTGACCGATTGATGGCACTATTGCGAGATGGGGAAATCGATGTGGCGGTGCTGTACGAAGCCAAGAAAAACCCAGGACTCGTGGTGGAAAACTACGGCAAAGAGAAACTAGTCCTTGTGGGCACTACAGCTCGAGCCGTGTGCGACAGCAATGTGCCGGGTTATGTCTATGTTGATTGGGGACGGCGATTTCGCTTGGACCACGCGCATGCGTTCCCCAATACCCGAAACCATCGCTTGTTCATTGGCTTAGCGGCTGTTGCCTTAGAGCATGTGCTGACGCGCGGCGGCTCTGGGTATTTTATGCAATCGCAGGTTGAGCAATATTTGGAAGATGGCCGCTTAGTACGCGTGAAAGACGCGCCTGTACTGGAGTTGCAAATACACCTTGCGTATTTCCAAGAAGGCGACTTGTCCGCTGAATTGCTCACCGCAATACAAGGCTTGCACAGTGTGCGGCAGCAGATATGAAGCGACCTTCACTCAAGCAACTGGCGGACAGCTGCTTGAGTGAATTGCCTAAATTTAAACCTTTTTGCTGAGCACTCGGTAGGTGCTGCGCACTGAGCCACGACTGACATAACAGCCTCTGAGGTGGCGTTTTCCGCTGTTGGCTTCAAACGCTTCACGCCCGTGCACTACTCGGTGGTTGTCAAAAACAATACAACTGCCAGCTTCGAGGCGAAAACGATTGACGAAGCGCTCTTCTCTTAATAACGACAAAAAGCGGCAGAAAGCAGGGTAGTAGTCGTCCAACAATGACTGTGGCAGATCAATTGCGTCTTGCAGGTGCTGCGATATCGTCACTCCCGAGACTTGGCCTTCGCGGTCTAGTTCAATGACCCGTTGGTGGGCACGGTAATCCCAACCGTCGTGTCGGCGAAAGAAGGGGATATCGTGAGTCGACAGTAAATCAAAAGCGGCTGGGTCTTGTTCGCGTAGCTCTTCTGCGGCAGCGGCACCGTCAAGAAACAAACTGTAACCACCTTCAACGGTGTTGGCGCGGCAGTGCAGAAATTGAACGCCCGGAGCGGCATCTTCGGAGGGCAGGTCGGTGTGGAGCTCTAGCGCTCGTGCGGTAAAGGCAAGGTTTGTCGGTTTGAGCTCAAGTTGCACTTCAAAAAAGTAACCATCTGACGAAGGAGTGACCTCTCCTAGCTGGCTTGTGAGTCGAGTCAAACTAGCATCGCTGTCCTCCATCTCAGTGACCAGCGCTACACCGTCTTCGATAAGTGAACGTGCAAAGGCAAGTCTGACCTTATCAGAGTTCTCTATATCCGATTGTTTAAACCGGCTGAATTTGTCGTAACTGCCGGCGAGCCAAAGGCGACGGGGAATAGCGGCTGGGTCTGGTGTGCGGCCTTTGTCAGCAAATTCGTTTAATGTTGATAACGGTATAAGAGATTCGTCTTGCTCGTTGGCCCAGGTTATTCGCAGAGCGTCACCGTCGATAACTGCTGATAGCGCGCGCGGCCCACCGGCGATATCGACAATATCAAATATGCGTTCGCGTGTTGCTGGGTCAATGCTTTGTGGGTCAGCATCACGTAACCAGTAGTAGTTAAAATAGTGCACTCCAGATGACAAAAGAACCTCCAGTCCTTTTTCACCCAGAAGCAAAGCAGGTGCTTCTTCGATAGACAAGTTGGTGTTATGCATAGGTAGGCACTCGATTTTTAGAGGTGTTTTTGTATGGTCTATTGAGCATAATGACTGCCGTCTATATCTAAGACTGCACGCAAGCCGGCGAAATGCATTTCCGCCTGGCCGGGGTAATCTGCTATTTCGTCAGCTGTCTTAGCGGCGATATCATCGGGTATCACACGCAGAACCAGACCTGTTTGCAATGCACGGATATACGTCTCTGCTGCACGCTCAAAGTAATAGAGGCGGTTGAAGGTTTCGGCGACACTGGAACCCACAACTAAAACGCCGTGGTTTCCCATCACCATGACAGATTTTTTGGGGTCTTTTAACTTCGCTGCGATACGCTTGCCTTCTTCTTCAAAGGCTAATCCGCCAAAGCCTTCATCGATGACGACGCGATCAAAAAAAGTTGCGGTGTTTTGATCAATGGCTGGCAGGCGAGAATCTGCCAAACTGGCCAACACCGTCGAAAAAATCGGGTGAACATGCATGACGCAACGCGCATGCGGAAGCAAACGGTGTACCGTGGCGTGTAGGCCCCAAGCGGTGGGGTCTGGAGCGTCTGGGCGGTTCATCACGTCTTTGTCATCACTATCAAGTAACAATATATCTGATGCACAAAGTGTAGAAAAATGCCGTTGGTTGGGGTTTATAAGAAAGCGTTTGCCGTTGTCGTCTACCGCCAATGAAAAGTGATTGGCGACAGCTTCGTGCAAATTCAGCTTTGCAGCCGACTGAAAAGCGATAGCTAAATCAATGCGTTCAGCAAGGTAGGGAGAAACGGAAGCTGTGGCTTCGGCGAGGGCTGCAGTCACTTTGATGTCCCTTGAATGGCGAGTTGAATTGCATGCTAGCTTTAGCGTTTGGCCACGACAAACGATAGATTTGTTCGTTATACATAACTATTATTAATGCCAGACTATTACCGCTGATTTCTCCCCAATGTCCAAGATAGATTTGCCTCCACTGACTTGGTTGCGCGCCTTTGAAGCCTCTGCGCGGCACTTGTCGTTTACCGCAGCGGGTAGTGAGCTGCATTTGACGCAATCGGCCATTTCTCAACATGTGCGCAGCTTAGAGGCCTTTTTAGGAAAGCCGATGTTTGTGCGCCAGACTCGGTCACTGCAGTTAACCGAAGACGGAGCCAATTACCTGCCGGCTGTGCGTGAAGCGTTTAATGCTCTGGTGTCGGGGGCGCAGCCGTTCATTAAAACCCGCCGAGATCGCGTCGTGACTTTGCAATGCAATATGGGCTTTTCTGCTTTCAGACTCGCGTCTCGCTTAGGTGCACTGGCGACGGCGCTGCCAGAGCTGCGTTTAAACATCGTTGCACCCATTTGGGACCCAGAAAAAACAGCGCAAATGGCTGATGTAGAAATACGCTTTACGCGACCTGAAGGTTTTGGGCAAGACGGCCAAAGACTGGCTCACGAGAGAGCGTTTCCTGTATGTACTCCACAAATTGCTGAGCGCATTAAGCGGGGCGAACACTGGTATTCGATGCCGTTGTTTGATTGTGCTGGGGTGCTAGCTGGTTGGCAAAACTGGCTAGCAGAGCACAATACATCAGCTGACTCTTTGCCTTTGCTCAATGTCTGCATGGCATCAAGCTTTGCGATTTCCATCAGCGCAGCGCTAGCCGGCGAAGGCTTGGCAATGGCGCACAACAGCTTGGTCAGTGACGCATTGGCGGATGGGCGACTAGTGCGACCGTTTGAGACGACGGTACCCATGTCTGAATTTTATGCGCTCTACCAGCCGGCTCCACACATGCGTACTGACGCTTCGCTGGCGTTGACTGAGTGGTTGCTGAAAGAGTTTTTGGTGCCTGAGACCGGCCTGTCATAAGGTACCGTGTGGCTGAATGTCTGAATTGGGCTAGTTGAGAATTACCACGGATCAAAAAGATATTTTCAAGTTAGACGTGCTTACATAGTCTGTTAGCACGTCTAACTTTTATTGAGTGAGCCTTAGCAATACACTTTTCTCTATTCATTGAGTGAGCATGGAGTGGCGCTTGCCGTAACCGACATACCGCACCCAGCGAACCTTCATAAAAAGGAACAACCATGAGCGACTTTAACGGCCTAATGCTGCAAAGCAACCTGATTGGCGGTAGCTGGAGTGGCGCTGATAGTGCTGCGACACTGGCTGTGACTAATCCCGCTACAGGTGTCGATTTGGGCACGGTACCCAATTGCGGTGCCGACGAGACAAACCGTGCGATTGCAGCTGCAAGCGCAGCGTTTGGCGATTGGTCTCGCAGTGATCTGAGCTTTCGTGTGAATCTGCTGCACAAACTGCACGATGCGTTGATGGACAATCAAGAACCGCTCGCTCAGTTGCTGACCGCCGAGCAGGGCAAACCGCTGGCAGAGGCACGTGGTGAAATCGCCATTGGTGCCGCCTACATTCGTTGGTTTGCCGAGGAGGTACGCCGGGCTAAGGGCGAGATAGTGCCCGCAGCTACTGCCGACAGACGTCTTTTGGTCACGCGACATCCGGTGGGTGTGGTTGCTGCAATCACGCCCTGGAATTTCCCGTCTTCTATGCTGGCACGCAAGCTCGGCCCAGCGTTGGCTGCCGGCTGCACCTTGGTGGCAAAGCCAGCAACCGCCACTCCGTATTCGGGTTTGGCGTGGGGTAAGTTGTGCCAAGACGTCGGCTTTCCGGATGGGGTGGTGAATATTGTGACCGGATCAGCGAGTGCGATTGCCGGCGCCATTATGGCGAGCCCCAAAGTGCGCAAAGTGACGTTTACCGGTTCAACCGAAGTTGGCAAAATCTTGATCCGCCAGTCGGCAGACACGGTTAAAAAAGTGTCGATGGAACTCGGCGGTAACGCGCCTTTCATCGTCTTTGATGACGCGGACTTGGACGCCGCCGTTGAAGGCGCAATGATCTCTAAATATCGCAACATGGGCCAGACTTGTGTTTGCACCAACCGATTTTATGTGCAAGCTGGCATTCACGATGCGTTTGTAGAGCGTCTCAAAGAGGCTTCCAATGCCTTGCTGGTGGGCGACGGCACAGAGACCGGTGTTGAACAAGGCCCAATAATTGACGAAGCAGGCGTTGAAAAAGTCGAAGAAATGATTGCCGATGCCAAAGCCAAGGGTGGAACAGTTGTTGCCGGTGGTCAGCGCCATAAAAAGGGCGGTACCTTTTTTGAGCCGACCGTCATCACCGGTGCTACTGCTGACATGCAGTTTGCCACGGAAGAGATTTTTGGCCCGCTATCAGCTGTGTTCAAGTTTGACACTGAAGAAGAAGCGATCGCGGCTGCCAACGCAACGGAATTTGGCTTGGCAGCTTATGCCTATACCCGTGATCTCGGTCGTACATTCCGATTGAACGAAAGGCTTGAATACGGAATGATCGGCCTGAATTCCGGCTTGATTACCACCGTGGAGGCTCCATTTGGCGGATTGAAGGAAAGCGGCATGGGCAAGGAAGGCGGTAGCCAAGGCTTAGACGATTATATGTCCGTCAAGTACATGTGTGTGGCAGGTATTAGTTAAAGCAACCACCACGGCGATCCCTCTAAACAACTAAAAGGAAGTGTGATGCGCGCAGCTGTTGTCAGAAACTTTAAAGAAGATCTCTCGATTGAAACGGTTGAAGACCCCGTGTGCCCTGACAACGGTGTGGTGCTCGAAGTCGCCGCTTGCGGTGTCTGTCGCTCTGATTTTCACGGTTGGGTGGGAGGGCATCCAAAGGTGGCGAATGGCTCGATCATGGGTCACGAATATTGTGGCACGGTGGTGGAGGCGGGAGCGCAAGCAAAACACCAAGTGGGAGACAAGTTGATCGCACCGTTTATTCTAGGCTGTGGCGATTGTCCTGCGTGCAGTGTTGGCGCGTCCAATACCTGCGAGAGCGCCATCGTGCCGGGCTTTGGTGCACAGGGCGCCTATGCTGAGTATGTTGCGGTGCCATTCGACCATAACCTTGTCTACCTACCAGAGACCATGTCGCCAGCGCTTGCCGCTGGTTTGGGTTGCCGGGTGACAACGGCGTGGCATGCATTAACTGACCGTGCCAACGTGCGAGCAGGCGAATGGGTTGCCGTGCATGGCACGGGCGGCATTGGTCTATCGGCTTTGCTGTTAGCCAAAATGCTCGGTGCGCAAGTGGTGGTGGTTGATGTTGTTGAAGAAAAACTAACACATGCAAAGCAACTAGGCGCTGACGCCGCAGTCAATGCGTCAAATGGCGGTGTTGCAGAGGCCATTCGCGAGATCACCGGTGGCGGAGCGCAGGTATCAATTGAAGCACTTGGCATTGAGGTCACCACCAACGCATCGGTGGAGTGCCTCGCAACACTGGGTCGCCATGTGCATGTTGGTATGCCTGCAGGTGATGGCTTAATGCAGATCAATATGCGTGCGATCTACGCTAAGCAATTAGCGTTTTTTGGCACACGTGGTATGCCCGCGTGGAAGTATCCGTCGCTGCTGGGCATGATTGAACGGGGTGATGTTGACCTTAGCCCGATGCTGGATAGGGTGGTGCCTTTGTCCGCTGCAAGCGCGGAGCTGCGTGCGATGCTTGGGCCAACACGTCCTGGCACCGCTGTTATCACAGACTTTGTGAATTAAAACCGGTTTTCATTGGTTCTTGCAAATGTCTGATTGTGCCTTAGATGTATTAATACGAATAAGGGCGTTGCTGTTTGGCCCTCATATTTTTGGCAACTGTGATACTAACTAGGCGTCTCAGAGTTGTGGGCTGACTTAGCACTGATCAACCAATAGATGAGCGCTGCCGCTGATGCAACAGCGACCATGGCATGTTGTATTTCGGCTGATAACACAGTGAGCAAAAAGCCTGTAGCCAGCGGACCACATGAGGCACCTATGTCACGCCATGTCTGCATGCGTGCCAGTGGCATCATCACGTCTTCATCGGCTGCTAATGATTGTGTGATCACTGCAGGGCCCAGTGACGCCAGCGCTCCCCGAAAAAACAGCATAACAAGCGCGCCAAAGACGGTGAGACCAGCAGCAACCCCAACAAAGCCAAGCATTGTCAGAGCCGTAGCCAGGCCAAATACACGCCGAGCACCAAAACGATCGGCGCTCCATCCGAACAGTGGTGCGGCAATCACTTCAGCGAAGTGTCGCATGGCCATCAGCGCACCGCCAAACATAACGGCTTCCGACATCGACGCATCGCGTGCGAAAATCAAGGTGATGGAAACAGCGAATACACCGCCCACTCCGTAGCCTTGCAAAAAGAAAATCAGATCGATTGGCGTTGGACGTGTAAATGAGCGCAAGCTTTTTTTCATGGGTTTTGGCTTTTGCTCAGTGCTTTTTGGTAGGGAAAAAGCGATAGGGATAGCAAGAGCTGTTGGTATTGCAAGCGCGATAAACACATTATTGGGGCCGACTTGGGCCACAAGCCACGCACCGAAGAACAGGGCGAATATCGGCCCAATGCACTGTATGGCTTGGCCTATACCAACACGGGTGCCAACACGTGCACGCGACTGCACGGCATACGAAAGAGTCACCAAAACAAGCGTAGCGTAAGTCAAACCCCATAATACTCTCGCCAGTAGCATGACCGCTGGACCTTGGCTGAAGCCATAGAGCGCTGTCGATAGGGTGGCTAGTACTGCCGCGCCAATACACATTCGCCGAACGCCGATGCTCTGCGTTAAGTTGGCGATAATACCGTAGGCAAAAACGCGGATCATGCGGTTGGCCGATAGCATAACGCCAACCCAGGGAAGCGTAAGGCCGAAGCTCTGCGCATACACGGGAAGAACCGCGTAGATCAGTGCGTCGCCGAGCAATGCCAAGGACATAATTGAAGAAGAGGCGATAATAGTGCGCCATCCGCCATCGCTAGATCCGGTCAAAGCCTTCGCCCGCTAATGTTTAGATCAATGTAGCGCATGATGAAGTCTATTCTGTTGCTTGTTGTCTTAAATTAATAAACCGAACTCAGAAAGTCTTGTTGTAGTTTTGATTGCGCAGTTATCACTAATATTTCGTTTTTAACTGATATCCTGAGAGCCGGGGTTGGCTGATGTTCAGTTGATTTTGTGCGCAACAGTCTGTAGATCTTTAAATTAACCTACCTAAAATGCTTTATGCCTAAAAAATTGAACTTGGCCGTAGTTGGGACAAACTTCATTGTACCCAAATTCATCGAGGCGGCTGAACGATCCGGTTTTTTTCGCCTGCATGCAATCCTCTCCAGAAAGCTGCAATCAGGGCACGATTTTCGAAGTTCTAATAACTACGAAAACAGCGTTGTCATTTACGATCAGCTTGATCAAATGCTGCGCGACGATAGTGTACAGGTCGTCTATTTGGCGTCTCCCAATGCGCTGCATTTTAACCAAGCAACAGCTTGTATTCGCGCCGGAAAAACGGTCGTCGTCGAAAAACCGATGGCTTCAAATTCTAGGGAGCTGAAGGCACTTATAGAGTTAGCAGCCGATAAAAATGTGTTTTTGATGGACGGCATGAAAACACTTTTTTGTCCCAACTTCCAAGCGCTTGTAGCTAACTTGCCAAGGGTTGGCAGAATTTGGCAATGCAATGCGACGTTTTCTAAAGTCTCCAGCCGATACGCAGATTATTTGCTCGGTAAAAATCCTAATACTTTCAATCCGGCGCTGAGTAATGGTTCAGTAATGGATTTGGGAATTTATTGCCTCTACCCGTTTGTGCAGTTACTTGGCTCGCCACAAGCTGTTCACGCTTGCGCAGATTTTCTTGATTCGGGAGTCGACGCAGCGGGAACGGTACTGCTTAAGTATCCTGATTTCCACGTCAACATAACTCACTCTAAAGTCTGCTCAACAGCGAATTCTAGCGAAATTCAAGGCGAGGAGGGCACACTCGTGATCGGCAATATTTCTACGTTCACGGGTTTGAAGTTTATAGATAAGTCGGGGCGCGAGACGGATATTTCAGTGCACCAAGATACCAACGATATGTTGTACCTTGCGCAGCATTTGGGTGAATCTATTGCGGCTGGCCTCAAGCAATCACCTGTCAATAGTCACGAGCTTTCGACAAAGGTCATGCGGATTCTTGATGAGGTAAGGGCGCAAACTGGGCTGAGGTTTCCTGCTGACGAGATGTAGCTAAAATGCTAGAGCACTGTTGCTGGCATTTAAAGCGGTCTGCAAGCCCGAATATTTGTTGGTTTAGCGGGTTTGAGCTAGTACTCTATTCTGCATGGCTATCTACTTTATCCGGCACGGACAATCTGAATTTAACGCAGCGTTTCAAGGCGAAGTTGATCCGTTCATCTTTGACGCTCCGCTAACAACACTTGGTTTTGAACAGGCAACACAGACGCGCGCAGCTGTTGCTGATTTGGGCATTACGCGTGTTATCACATCACCACTGACGCGGGCTTTGCAAACGGCCCAGACAATCTTTGATGGCATTGCGCCCATCGAGGTACGGCATGGTCACCACGAGTTGCTCAAGTTCAGCGGGGACGTTGGTCGAGCGCCTGAAGAGTTGAGTGTAGATTTCCCGCAACTTGTTTTTGAGCACTTGCCAAAGCAATGGTGGCACGCGGGTTCTCAAGGAGACCTTGATGTGCCAGAGGAACCGTTGCACCTTTTTCAGGCTCGTGTCGCCAGCTTTGTTTCAGGCCTAAATGATTTGGGAGACGAGCCCGTGGCGATTGTTGGCCATGGTAATACGTTCCAAGAAATTATCGGCTTTATGCTCAACAATTGCCAAGTGCATCAGTACAAATAGACGCGCCACCAGCTGGTTGGCAGTCTATATTTTGGCGCCCTTGAAAAGATGTCATCAGGTAGCCTGCAAGTATTTAGGCTGCAGGCTTGTTAGATTATTGCGCCTCTAACTTTGGCTGAGACCCACTCTGAAATCACAACCGCGGCTAAAATCACCAGCAGGATAAGCGCAACTTGTGGCCAAGCCAGCACATTGAGTGACGACGATAGCTGCAAGCCAATGCCGCCAGCGCCAACAAGTCCCAGAACCGTTGACTCGCGGATATTGATGTCCCAGCGGAATACCGCAACCCCTGCTAGTGCTGGCATAATTTGCGGCACGATGCCGTAGGCCATGACCTGCCAGCGTGACGCGCCTGTGGCAGTGACGGCCTCGACTTGTGTCTGATCGATTTCTTCGATGGCTTCATACAGTAACTTGGCGCAAAAGCCGATTGAGCGTATCGCGATAGCAATGACGCCTGCAAAAACACCAGGGCCGATGATGGCGATGAGTAAGAGCGCCCAGATCAAGGAGTTGATCGAGCGAGTTGAGACGATTATCAGCAAGGCAATAGGGCGCACAAACAGCGCAGATGGGGTTGTATTACTAGCAGCTAGAAACGCCACGGGTATCGCCAAAAGCAGCGATATGATCGTGCCCAGTGTTGCGATATTTAAGGTGTCCCAGATAGGGCCGCCAAGTTGACTGATATATTCCCACTTGGGCGGGGTGGCGCGAGTCCAGATGTCGGTAGCAACACGCGGTGCGTCCCACACAAAAAACCATGTGGTAGAGTTTGAAATCTGCTGCCAGCAATAGGCAAAGATGGCGATACCGATGAGCCATAAAACCCAGTGCCAAATGCTTTCGCGCTGCGTGCGTCGCTGCCACGATTTTAGGCCGTCTACGTCAAGAACAGGCATTATTGAACTCTCGCGCGGATAATGCCGGATAAGTATTCCAGCGCCATAACAATGATAATGATGATCAGCAAAATCGCTGCTGCCGTGTCGTATTCGTAGCGATCAAAGGCAGTGTTCAATGTCGCGCCAATGCCACCTGCACCAACAAGCCCTAAGATGGCACTTTCGCGGAAATTGATGTCAACTCGGTATATCGAAAGACCGATAAGGCGCGGCATCACTTGCGGCTGCACACCGTAGTTTATCCACTGGCTCCAGCGCGCGCCTGAGGCTTTGATGGCTTCGGCCTGCACTTTATCCATACTCTCGATATCTTCTGCCAGCAGTTTTGATAGAAACCCGATGGTGGCAAAGCTGAGTGTTAAAAAGCCTGCAAGTGGGCCAAATCCAAAAATTGCCACCAGCAGGATCGCGACGATGATTTCTTGTAGTGCGCGGCTGATTGCAACAATGCCACGGCAGATAAAATAGACGGGCAGCGGGGCGACATTGCGCGCGGCACCTAAAGCGATGGGAATGGAGATCGCGATACCCACCACCGAAGAGGCGACGGTCATGACGATGCTTTCGAGCATGCCTTCCCATATGTCACTAGAACGCGAGGTAAAATCGGGCGAGGTGAAAGCCAGTACAAATTTTTTGCCGCGCTCTAATCCCTCATAGACGCGAGACCAATTCACTTCGATGGTTAAATAGGCTGCGATTAGATACACAAGGAAGCCGATCAGCAGCGTCCATCGTAACCACGGGCGCTTCACAAAAGGTGGTTTTTTCCAGGGTTGGCCAAGCCGGTCAGCAACATTGAACTCTGCAGTGCTCATTACACGGCAGCCTCATCTTCGTCGTCTTCGTTGTCGACTTCCTCAATGGTGGCGGCCCAATCCTCTTCACCGTAAATGCTGGTTAGCACGTCGGGGCTTAGGCCATCTGGTGGACCGTCAAACTCGACAGCACCGGCACGCAAGCCGATGACGCGCTGCACAAACATTTGCGCCAGCGCAACATCGTGGATATTGATAATCGCGGCCAAGCCACGTTCCTGACACAGCTCGCAAATCAGTCGCATGATTTGGCGAGAGGTTTTAGGGTCTAGAGAGGCCGTCGGTTCATCCACCAAAAGCAAAGCAGGGTTTTGGATGAGTGCGCGGCAAATGCCAACACGCTGGCGTTGCCCGCCCGAGAGCTCATCGGCTCGTTTGTCGGCCATGTGTGCAAGGCCAACACGGTCAAGCAGGCGGAAAGCTTCATCGATATCTGATTGCGGGAAGCGTCGCAAAAAGCTGCGCCAAAAACCGACATAACCGAGTCGGCCAGATAGCACGTTTTCCATCACAGTCAGACGCTCAACCAACGCGTATTCTTGGAAAATCATGCCCATACGGCGGCGTTCAAGGCGCAATGCGCCCGACGACAGACCGGTCAGTTCAACTTCGCCAAGGTAGACCTTACCCGAAGAGGGCTCGACGAGGCGGTTTATGCAGCGGATTAGTGTTGATTTACCAGCACCTGATGGGCCTATCAGTGCAAGCACTTGTCCTTCCGGTATCTCCAATTCAACGGCCTTCAGTGCCTGATCACCGGTTTTGTAAGTCTTAACAAGTTTCTCAAGCCTGAGCACAAAAGCCTCCCGCCTAAAGTGATGTTTGATGATAGGGGCAGAGTGCTAGGAGATTGAAAGAGACAGTGGGTCTCTGCCAGTGTCTCCTAGGCACTGCCGATCAGGTGTTAACCGCAGGAGTAGCTGACGCCGTTGGCGGCATCTATTTTTCGGATCACTTCCCAGAATTCCTGATATGTCATCTCTAGGAACTGGCCCTCGTTCGACTTTTCGAACTCAGCTTCCAGTGACGTGCCTTCCCATTCGAAGTTAAGGAAGGCGTTGCGGATTTTGTCTTTGAGCTCAGTCGTCAGGTTGTGCGCTGTACCAAAGCCAGTGGTGGGGAAAGTCTGTGACTTGTAGATCACCTTGACGTCTTCAGCCTTGATGACCTCACGGCTAATCATGCGTGATTTGACTGAGTTGGCAATAGAAGCCGCCATGTAGTCTTTGTTGGCTACACCGAGGATCGAGTTGTCGTGTTTGCCCGAATAAACGGGTTCAAAGTCACGCTCTGGCAACAGGTCGAAGTCGCCTTTTAGAATGGCTGATGGTGCTTTGAAGCCTGAGTTAGAGGTGGGGGAGGTAAAGGCTAATTGTTTGCCTTTGAGGTCTTCAACTTTCTCGATACCGGAACCTGGATAAGTGATGATTTCCATCTCATAGCCAAAGTTGCCGTCTTTGGATGCCATAATCGTGAAGGGGTTGAAACCAGCGCAATTCACCGCCAGCGGGTTAGAGCCCGTATTAAAGCCTGCGATGTGCAAGCGACCAGAGCGCATTGCTTCGATTTGAGCAGCGTTGTTTTGTACGGGAAAAAAGACGACGGATTTGCCGGTCTCATTTTCCAAATGTGTCAGGAAGTCGGCCCAAGCAGCTTTGTAGACAGCTGGGTCTTCAACCGGTGTGTAGGCAAAAATGAGAGTGTCGGGATCGACTTGCTCAGCGGGATCAGTGGGTGTGTCCGCGATCAAGTCGCCGTTGGCGTCACAATAGCGTTCGTCTAAATCGCCGCGAGGGCAATCTTCTGCAGACGCGGGGTTTGCAAATGAAAGCGCCAATGCGACAACTGCACCAGAAAAAAGGGTGTTCATTAGTTTCATAGGTTGTTCCTCCGTGTGGGCAGACTACGCGATTTTTGTGTCACGCAAAAGACACTTTCTCTTTCAGTCGCAAAAAGCTATAGAGTGGAGCAGCAACGTCTACCCCGATTCGCGAAGTTGTACCGATATGTTGAATTGGTCAATTGTGTGGAGCAGCAGCTCAATTCAATGACTGGCCTAACGTGGTGTTGGGCCATTAGGTTGTTTTTTCTGATTGGCGTGCTTTTGTGTGTTGGCTGTGTACGGCGGTGGCATATTTGCGGTCGGTTTTTATTTCATTTGCGGTATGAGGTAGGCCTTGTACCTATGGAGTTCTATAGCACCGCCTTGAAGTGGGTAAAGATTGCTAGAGTCAAAGAAAAAATGAATTAATACAAGTTTGTGGGGGTATAGAATTGTTGAACCTTTGACGGGCAGGAAATGGGATCGACTTTGGGCAAGAGTAGAGAATTGTCGAATACCCGGTGACTTTAATAAACCACAGGCGCGCTAATGCAACAGCGAATCAGGAAGCGCGATTCAGCTGCGTGTTGATGCCCGCAGGCTTCAGAAACATCTGTTCAAAGTCTTCTGCTGCTATTGGCTTTGAATACAAAAACCCTTGTAGATAATGGCAGCCGATATCACACAACAGTTTTTCTTGTTCTGATGTTTCGATACCTTCAGCCACTACTTTGTAGCCAAAGCTCTTTGCTATGTTAAGAATAGCCTGACACAGTACAAGGTCTTTGTTGTCCGCTGTAAGATTCTGAACAAACGAGCGGTCAATTTTTAGGTAGTCAATATCCAGCATTTTGAGATAGGCCAAAGAAGAATAGCCTGTGCCAAAGTCGTCTAGCGCTATTTGCATTCCCGCCTTTTTTAACGACGACAATAGTTCGATATTGTTTTGGTCGTTCTCCAAGAGCACGCCCTCGGTTATCTCAATAAGCACGCTACTAGCGTCTACGCCTGCAGCGTTCACTTCGGCAATCCAACGCGGAATTTGATTATCCGACATGAATTGCATAGGGGATACGTTGACACTGATTTGGAAGTGTTCATTGTACGATAATCGCCACTCGCCGGACTGCCGAACCGCCTCGGCAAACACCCAGTCACCAATTTCTTGAATGAGCCCAGTCTCCTCGGCCAGTGGGATGAACACGGCAGGGCTAATGTTGCCGTGAGTTGGATGATGCCAGCGAAGTAAAGCCTCTGCCTTATTAACTCTGACTGTGTCTGACTCCATGATGGGTTGGTAGTGCAGCTGCAAACCATTCGTTTGTACGGCATCGCGCAGATCATTTGCAAGCATGGATCTGTAGGTTATTTCTTGTTGTATAGACTCGCCATAGTGTACAGACCCTCCGCGTCCGCGCCGCTTGACCTCGTACATGGCGAGGTCAGCACACTTTAGAAGCTCCCCTGGTGAGGTCGTTGTCCTTGATGCACTAGCGATTCCAATGCTCGCGGATACCTGTACGGCGTTGCCCTGCAAGTCGAACGGTTGCGCAATCGTGTCGATGATATCTTGGGTTATTTGTTTAATATCCGCTGCGTTATCAGTATCAGCGATGATTACGGTGAATTCGTCTCCGCCCAGGCGGGCGAGCATGGCGTTCTCAGGCAGAGTTTTTAACATTCTCTCACTAGCTTCGCACAAAAGAATATCGCCAATGTCGTGTCCTAGTGTGTCGTTGACTTCCTTGAAGTGATCGAGATCCATAAGCAGCAACGCTAAACCATTCCCAGATTTTGCATTCTGTTGTAGCGCGGTTGCCAGCTCCTGGCAGAATTGGTGCCTATTGGGTAATTTTGTCAGCCCATCAAAATAGGCCAATTGATGTAATTCCCAAGTTTGCTTTGCGACCTTCTGTCGCAGTGTTTCCGGTTCGTCTGCAATGCGCCGTGTGAGTGCTGTCAATAACAACGCGACAATCAAAGCCGCGATTTGTCCCAGGCGGCGGAGTGCGAGGTCGCCATTTTCTCGAGAGCCAATTGTGAGCGTCCAAGTACCGTTGGGTACTTTGATATCTATCGACTGAAACTGAACGTCTGTCGTATCACCGTGGCTGGCGAACACAGACTTTTTACCCGTTTCGGGAATGCGGCGGGAGAGTTCATAAGAGTAGTCAGTGGATGACAATGCCTTCAATCCCGATCCGCCTATCAAGTCTTCTAGAAGTATCAGGGCTGATGTAAAACCCCAAAATTTTTCTTTCCCATCTTCTTGCATTAAAAATACTGGGTTTCTACCAATGACTGCGATACCTCCTTGCAGCAGTTCAAAGGGCCCAGCGATTGTTAGCATACGATCCTGTATGGCTTCAGCCGCTTCTTCTTTGCGCTTGTCGTCATTCAGAATGTTGTGACCGATCGCTTTCTCATTTCCGGCTAGAGGATATATTTGGGTGATGACCCCGTTGGGCGCTAACTGCAGGTTGTTGATACCGTCCATGCGTTGTAGCAGGGTGGCTGCGTATGTATCGAAACGATCAAAATCACCGTGTGCGCTGGCAACTTCTTGGGCAAGAAAGTAAGTCGAGGAGAGCAGATAAGACAAGCGCCGTGACAGCTTAGATTCTTGTGCTTCAAGCATTTGCTGCACGACCATGCGTTCGTCATTGACGTGAATGGCGTGGTTTTGCTTAACAAGATACAACCCGCAGCCCAGTACTAGGACGAATACGGCGAGCGGCATGGTGTTTCTCGGAGCGAATAGTGTGTGTAGTTTTGGCGGAACAGCTCGAGATGATCCGCGACTAAACAAACGCATGACTTAACCCAATGTCCATCAGTTTGACAACCTTCCTTCCGTGATTGGCGCAGCTCTACCCAGCTCCGAGCGGGCAATAGCTTTCTGTTGCGTAACATAGCGGCGTTCATGCTGATGAATTGAATGGGTGTTATTGACTGTTGTTAGTATATTTAGGTATTTACAAGTACGGTTCGTGGTTTTTTTAAGAGTGGTATGTTTTAAAAGGCGAAGCACAAACGACGGTGCACAGCTAATAAGCTTATGCGCATAACATGATAGGTGAAATTCAATATTCGTCCCGCAAAGCCTGCCTAGACGCTTTGTCCACTAATGCAAATCGCCTGTCGATCTCGCTTTTTTGGCTAGAGGCCTTGTGAGCGATTACTTTTACCAGTCTAAATTGTGGATTATTGAACAGTTGAAAGAACTCTTGGTACAGCTCGGCGTTATTGAGCTGTTTGTTTTTAGACGAGCGATAATTATCGCGCTCAAGACGAGCACGTCGGGTTGGCAGGCTTATGATGTTTTGTGAGTCCGTATACACCGTGAGGCAAAAGTCTTGTTCTTTGCTCAAAACGCTTATTTCGTTCACTGCCCATAGCAGTGTTTGTAGCTCCAGTTTTGTTGAACTGGTTTGCTCAAAACGCTTCAACTTTACTTTGTTCTTCAGTGCGTCTAGGGGTTCGGCTTGTTCCAATACAACAAGGTAGGCACCATATCCAACTTTTCGCTGCGCATTTACGCTGGCATCAGTAAATAGCTGCAAGTGAAGCATCTGTTTTTGTCCATTGAAGCTAGTTCACAACGGTTTAAAAAGTGGTTATAGCACTTAGCGGTTATACACCGTCATAGACACGTTGAATACTTGCTCGCTGCTTGGCCGCGTTGGCAATGCGTTTAACCTGACTAAACTCGTCAATGCTCGGGTGGCCCTTGTCGGGGCTTAACCACGTACTCAACATAAAGAGGTAAATATCAGCCGCACTGAATACATCGCCGAGCAGCCACTTGTTGTTGCCAATCTGATGGTCGATGATCTGCCAGGTTTCCCTGAGCCGCCTGTTGCCGCGCCTTTGCGCACTTGCCTCATCTGCCGGCGAGTCAACAAAACGATCTGGGTAATAGCTTAGTTGAAAGGCATTTTGAACTGAGCTAGAAAAATAGACCAAAGTCTGCAGATAGAGGGCGCGTGTTGGCTCATTGGCTGTAGGTGCAAGCTTGGCGTCGCTGTGGCGATCACACAGAAATTGTGTAATCGCGGCGCACTCGTACATAGCTCCGCCATGCCAGGTTAAAACTGGCACCCAGCCATTGGGGTTGATGGCTAACTGCTCGGGTGGGCGTGCTTTGTCCCTGTCGATAGTGGTGTGTATCAACTCGTAGGGCACAGCCAGTTCTTCCAATATCGCTTGCACGCCCATAGATGCGCTGTCTGGTGCATAAAAAAGCGTATACATGTTTTTGCCTGTTGCTGATTATCGGTAGTCTGGCAATGCCGAGCAGACTGCAAAGTCTCTAGTCGTCTAGCTCGCTTGCGGGCACCCAATCGGGCAGCGGTGTTCCGCCACAATAGTGATTTTCAGCAGGGTTTTCTCGGTAGAGCACATACACATCAGCCGCTTCGACATTGAGCTCCACTTTTAATAACGCAGCGATAGCATCGCTTAGTGCTTTTTTCCTGTCGGCCTCTCGCCCAGGTCGCAGGTCGACAGTGACCAGTGGAATACCATCGCCGATCTCGCCAAACACCTCGCGAATCGCAACATAGTCGTATTTGGTTTCTTTGGGTGCGAGCGTGTCGATGACGGCTTGTTTAGCGCCTTCTCTTAGTCGCTGCTTTTTATCTTGTGCCGTGCCTTCGGGCACCTCAATACGAATGACGGGCATATCGTTCTCCTAGGTTGCATTTACTGCTAGTGTACTTCGCTTTTTATGACTTGATCTGAGGCTTCTTAACTCAGCAAGCGGCCAGTTAAGGCTAAATGTGCCGCATCCACAAATGAAGCCCCAAGTCGCATGCTGCGCTCTGCAGACCAACCGCTAAATGGACGTGGAGTGTCCAAGGTATCCTTGAAAGGCATTTCAAGTGTCATCGCTAGACAGCCAAAACTGTGTGCCAACTGACTGCTGCAGATAGTCAGGTTGGCTTTTCCCGCAGGGGTTCGCGGGTAGCCATGTGTTGTTTGAAAGTCTGGGTTTAGTGCAGCCCATGTGCGTTTAAACGCGATCAGCTCAGCGTCTCGTTCATCGGTCCAGCCGATGATGCCCTCGGGCCCTGCGATAAAGTTATAGGGCAGTGCTTCGTCACCGTGCACATCCAACGATAAATCAATACCGGTTTGTTGCATGCGTGCTTTGACGTGGTACACCTCGGGGCTTTTTTCAAGGCTCGGGGATTCCCACTCGCGGTTTAGGTTTACACCCAATGCGTTGGTACGCAAGTTACCCAAGTAGCTGCCGTCGGGGTTCATGTTCGGCACCACATGAATATCTGCTATTTCTCGCAGTGCACGACTGCTGGCGTCATCGGTATCGAGCAGGCGATCAAGCCAACCTTCCATCCACCATTCGGCCATCGATTCGCCAGGGTGTTGTCGGCCTATGACCCACAATTGCTTGCGCGGTTTATCGCTGAGCGTATTGCTTGTGGTAGTTGGCAGGGCCTTTATGTTGAGGTAGTCAATGCTGCGATTTTGATGAGTACTACCAAGGTTTCTATAGTCAACTGCTTCACAGGTCGCCGATGCTGCAATCAGGTCGGCGTGTTGCTCCATCGAGTAAGGCGCAAAGTAGGCGAACCAGATCACATCGGAGGTCGCTTCAAATTGCCAGCTGAGCACCTGACCATCGTATTCGGTAGGCGTGCGATACCAAAACTCACGGTCTATCGAGCTAGCCACATCATAGCCTTCCCAGCCTTTGGGGTAGGAAGTCTCGCCCGCATTGACGATGGAGACTTTACAGCTTTTTCCGCGCAGGCCTGAGACGCTAAAGTGAAACCACTGCAGGAAGTCTGACCCAGTGTCTTTGCGGATTTTCAACTGTATATCGCCCGAGTCACTTGCCTCGATGACTTCTATATTGCCACTATCAAAACTGCTGTTGACGCTGATTGTCACTTGCCTACCACCTTAGCTATTGATTTGACTAAACAGGGCTAGCTGATGAGGTGAGCCGAAGCTCGACGTATAAATGCAACTTTGCCGTGGCTCTATTGTAGAGCAATTGCTCTGCTTACCTGTGCAGAAATCGGTGCGGGAGAGTTGACGGGTAGCAACGGCTAAAACACTGTGGCTAAAGGCCAGAACGAATATCCGATGTACTTGGATAGAGATGAGTAAAATTCATCTAGGTAGTCTCAGGTTTATGTACGAGTGCTTAAACCTGTACTGCTACTGCCTATTCATGTGGTCCTAATGCCAGCAACAAAGCTGGCGCTATAGGCCCAAAGAAGAGTCCCATCATCAGCCAAGTAAAGGCATTGCGTTGGCGAGTGCGTGCCATGTTGCGGCTCAGCAGCGCGAATAGTACAAGAAAAAGACAAGATTTTGCGTTGCACGAGTGAGGGTTTCTAGGTTGATTTGTGTTTTTGATCCAGCTTCCTAGATCGGAATGATGCAACACCTGATTGCTGCTAGGGTGTAGAGATCGCAATTAGCGTTATTGCGCACGGCCGAACCGTGTCGAGTGCGAGACTTGTGCTAATCACTAAATAGGTCAAATCAGATAGTTCTGGAGCGGGATTGATTTTAGTCATCCATGCTTGTATTAAAATCAGTCAAACGGATGGCAGTTTGCATCGAGAAGACGTCTGTAATACTGAGGAAAAATCTCGTTAGAATAAAAAAATTGAAACGAAGTGATTTTTATCAAACGATTAGGCCAAAAAGGCGGCACAGTGTGACTATGCCGCCTAATGTATTCTCTATTCTTCGGCTTTTAGTTAACTACCTAATTAAACGACAGATAGGGAATTCGCGCCGTCTATTTAGCTATTAGGGATCGTGGTTTGGCAGAGATTATCTACAGTGTCTTTTTGTAACACTCTAACCATTGAGATTTTGCCGACCGCTGGTGATGAACGTAAATTAGAACTCAAACTACCTACATTCCAATTGTTCCACTGTCTTCCAGTTTGCCCCTCCATTGACAAGTAAATGCTGTGAACGGGCTCTTTAGAAATACGCTGTGTGATCTTGTTTACTGGTGTACCGTCGAAAGAGAAGACAGCGCAGTTTTTGTTCCATTCCATTGAATATGTGTGGAATCTATTTTCCGTCAAGTTAGCACCGTGCTGAGGCCTATAGATCCATTTTTCAGTTTTACCGCCGTCATGCACTGCGGTGTTGTATGCGGTTGCATTTGTTGGCATATATTCGAATACGTCGAACTCTGCACCATTGGATGGATCGCCATCTTCGGCAGGTCCTCCTTCACCTAAGGGGTAAACCCAACCGGCAAACCAAGCTCCGCGTGCCCGTACTTGCGATACATTGGCAAGGTACTCAATTTTAATTGTTGAGCTATCTCCAGGCCCAATGTCTCTTTTGTTCGAAATTAGATAACACGCCTGAATTTGGTTTCCTGCATTCTGCGCTTTAAGCGATAACACACCGCCTGATTGTGAACAGGCTTCAAGGCTGTTAGTAGTGGCGCGCCCACCGATGGCCCAGTCAGCCAAGAAAAAATTTGAAGAAATATTGTTGCCGTTGAAATCATCTCTAAAAATTTCGTAGTATCCTGTGTCGCTACTAGTTCCGCCAATAGTAACGTCTATGCTCCCGCCTATTTGACGCCAGTTGGAGTTAAAAAGTTGCTCTGTAAAAGTACCATTTGGGCAATTTGTTGCGACGGGTGCAGATCTGCTGTTTGTGTTATATGCGGAGCACACTATCGATCCACTAGAGTTTTTCAGTTGCATGTGTGTTGCCGCAGCACTTCCAGTGTGTGTACTGCTGGAACTAGTTCCACCAATGGTTACGGGTTTGTTCTTGCCGATTTGGCGCCAGCTTGAGTTAAAAAGTTGTTCGGTGTATGAGCCTGATGGGCAGTTTCTCGCGACAGGTGCCGAGCTGCTGCTGGTGTTATAGGCCGAGCAGACGACGTTGCCATTTTTTTTCAGCTGCATGTGCGTAGCAGCTGACGAGCCAGTGTGGCTATATACCGCCGCAGAAGCCGTTGAGAACGGCGATAAACCAAGCGCTAGTAGTGCCGAGCTATACGTAAGAAGCTTCGCAGCGTGTGGTTTTTTCTTCAGTGATCTAGACATGATGAATTCCCTTTTAATTGGAGATCAGATATTTGATCAAATACAACTATGGATCTTCTAAATACCTTCCAATGCTGCATGCACAGCAGAAGAAAATACTACAAAACTGGCACAAATCATTGTGCGTTTCTCGTTTTGACAGCGGGATAATATTCCCATCAAAAACATCAAGTCAACCGATAAAACATTAACAACGATCTAGTGGCTGGTTTAGTGGTCGGCGAAGAATTACTGGATGAGCGATGAAGCTTTTTGTATCTTCCGAGGTATTGCATCATCGCTTGCTGCCGAAGGGGAGGCTGATTCCGCTGTAGCGATAGGTAAACTCTGGTTTTATGGTGTTTCGCTTCGCTGTTTGTTTAATCCAGCGCAGTCAGTGGTTGAACTAAGTTCGTCAGGTTCTGCTCTTAGGAGGGTCAAAGGGGGGTTACTTTAGACCTGGTGCTACTCTCACAGTGGTGTTACCTAAGGTTGCGTGGGAGAACGTAATAATGGGATATATATCCCAGCAAATATGGTATGGTGTGGCTCAAAGAGTGTGCTATCACTCACCCATTGACGCTGGTAATTTTGGATGTGAATTACAAAAACCACTTGGCAATAGCCATAAGCCGCCTGTTGCGCCCGTTGATTCATTTGTTAATCAAGCATGAGATGACACATGCTGAGCTCACTGAACTGGTGCGCCAAGCGTATGTGGACGTGGCTTACGACTCGTTTGGCATCCCAGATCAAGAGATGACGGTGTCGCGGGTTGCTGTACTGACGGGTTTGAGCCGTAAGGAAGTTGTGCGGCTCAAGGCGTCAGCGGACGCTGCATCACCTATAAAGCAAACGCCAAACCGTGCCCAACGTGTCGTGCAGGGGTGGATGAGTGATAAAGAGTTTCTCAACAGCAAAAAACGTCCGCGCATCTTACCGATCAAAAACCTAGTCAACGGTGAGGAGTACGGTAGTTTTGTTGCGTTATGTAGGCGATACAGCGGAGACATAACTTACGGTGCTGTGTTGGACGAGCTAAACCGAGTAGAGATAACCACCCAACCAGACAGTGAGACGGTGAAGTTAGTGAACACGGCCTATGTGCCTAAAAAAGACGAGTTAGAACAGGTGAGGGTGATCGCTACCTGTGTGTCTGATCTATTCAATACCTCCTTGCACAATATCGATGCAGAAGCGGGGCAAGAACGGTTTCAGCGACAAGTTGTGTACGGCGGGGTTGACGATGATCTCGCTGAGGAGTTTCGCGAGCTCGCCGCGATCAAGTCCGCCGAGCTAGTTGAAGAGCTCAATGTGTTTTTGGCAGAGAGGCGTTCTCAGATGCCTAAAAAAGGTAAAGGCGCTAAAAGGCGAGTGGGTTTTGGTGTTTACCATATTGATGAATCTGAAGAAAAGCGACGTTAATTGCTATGAAATTTAGAACATTGGCGCAGCCCGGTATTACGGCGTTTATAGGCCAGCTTCTGCAACAAAATCTAAAAGTGCTTGCTGGTATTTGTCTGGTGGTAGCGCTGAGTGCTTGTAATTCAGCGGATTTTGAACCAGATGCAGATGAAGGCGGCATTATTGGCACCGGTATAACACTTGAGGGTACAGCGAGTTCGACGCAAAACTTGGCGTCTCAACGTGTGCAAATCAAATCAATTTCGGGGACTAAGAGCACGACGGTTCTTGACGCAGAACAGCGCTTTGCTACGGCTAATGCCGGCGAGAGTGGTCCTTGGTTGTTGCGTGTTTCCACGGGCCATAATCAATATTTGTATGGTTTGTCGTATGGGGACAACACCAGTAACATCAACTCGTATTCTGATCTCATTCTGCGCAACTGGTTTGCGCGGGCTGGTCACGATATCAATCGCTCTTTCGACAGTATGGACCAAATTGTCGCGCTACCTTCTCCGGCGGAATTCCAGTCCATCGAATCCGCTGTATTTAATATTGTGCAATTGGTATTGGATTCTTATCGTGTTAATGGCGACGATGTTATTCGCGGTGACTTAATGTCAGATGATGGCGTTGCGTTGTTTCTTGCGCGCAACCCAGTGGTTACGAGCAAAAACATTGTGACTTTTCTGGTCACTGACCCGACCACCGAGACTCAAAGCTCGCTTGCCTCGCAGTTGCAGCTCAACCGCAATTTTACTTTACAAGAAACGACGCCACCTGCGGTGCCCAGTGGGGTGCGAGTGCTTGGCAGTGGTCCGAACGAGATGGTGGTTGTATGGAGCAGCTCAAGTGATGACTCCGCTGTTGTATCTTATGAGGTTTTCCGGGACGGTGTTAGCGTAGCTGTCACCCCGTATCCGGTTTATGTGGATGTTGATGTCTATCCTGAGCAGAACTACAACTACAGCATTGTGGCCAGTGATGTCTGGGGCAATCGCTCAAGTGAGTCTGAAGTTCGACGTGGCGCGACACTAACTGAAATCGACACTGTGCCTCCGCAGCAGCCAAGCAAATTGCTGGCACCCATAGTGACGAGCAATCGAATAGAACTGATATGGGGTCACTCCGACGTCAGTGACGTGGTGAAGTTTGTGCTGTATCGCGGTACAGATAGCAGCAATTTACAAGTCGTCTCCCAACTGACCAGCAATTACGCCACCGATATAAATGTGGCTGATAACAACAGGTATTGCTATCAGGTGAGTGCACAGGATGCCAGTGCAAATTTGTCTGCACGCAGCGAAGTGCTTTGTGTAGAGACGCCGTCGGCAGACGGTCAGTCAGCTGATCTGGGCGGTAATAACTTAATCATCCCCGATGTGAATACGCTGGCGTGTGACACGGTGCTGAGTAATGCCGATGTAGAAGATGGTGCTTACCTCGCTGCTGGTTGTTACCAGGTCAATACAGATTTGATCTTAACCGCTGGGAAAAACCTTAGCCTGTCAGCGGGCACGGTTTTAAAGTTCAGCAATAATGTCGGTCTGTATATTGACGACAATGCGTCTATTAGCAGCTTGGGCAGTACACAGAATCCAGTGGTATTAACGGGTACAGAGCAAGTGCCTGGGCATTGGAATGGGCTGACTATTGATCGTTCCAGCAACCGTGCGAACCTCATTCGCAACACGGTGATTGAGTACGCCGGTGGTAGTGAGCAACGTGGCGCCATTAGAGTTATATCAACTACGGGAGAGCTAACGCGCTTTCGATTAGAAAACTCGTTGCTGCAATGGAGTTCGGGTTTTGGCTTAGAAATGGCGAACAACGGTACCGTGGTAGAGTTGTTTAGTGGAAATGTACTCGCCAACAACCGAAGACCAGCCGTAATTGGTGTTCAGTATCTTGAGAGTGTCGCTGGCAACAACAGCTTTAGTGGCAACAGCGAAGACCTGATCAGTATTGGGCGGAATACTTTTGACTACTCCATCAATATTCCAGATGTGGGAGTGCCGCTGCGTTCAAACGGTTTTAATATGAAAAGCGCGCCTTTGAACATTGAGCCAGGTGTTGAGTTTCTTTTTTACTCGGATACCAACACCGAAGTATCGATTGATAGTGACAGCAGGATTAGTGCAAAAGGCACCGCTGAAAAACCCATTGTCATGCGGGCGCAGAGTAGTGTTTCCGGTAGTTGGGGAGGGATTTCTATCGCCTCAAAAGCAGACAATGTGTTGGATTACGTGGTTATTGAAAACGCGGGTGGCACCACCGCGGCTTATACTTCTGCTTTAGATAACGGCGCTATCCGTTTAAATTGCGAGGCACCAAGCTCAGCAAAGCTGACACTCACAAACAGCCAAGTCTTACAGAGCTCCAGTTGGGGTCTTTATCAGAATGCCTCGGGCTGCACTCTGAGTGTCGCTGACAGTGTGGTGTTTGGCGACAATGCGCTTGGTGATATCAAGCAGCCTTAGTCTAGAGTTATTGGACCTTGCGATATTGCTTGCAAAGTTATAGGCGAGTGAGAAAAAATATTTATCAATGCGCCGGGAATTAAAAAAGTGTCAATGCTAATGCTGTGAAAAGCGGCAGCGTGAGCAAACTCAGCGCGGTAGATTGCATCACGGTCAGTGCTACACGGCTTCTATTTGCTCCGTATCGCGCGGCTAGAACATGCGCGGCAGAAGCAGTGGGCAGTGCCGCGAATATCAAAACGGATGCTGGCACAACGCCTTTGACTTGCAGCAGCGTGGCGACTAGCCAAACTAGGCTTGGCAACAGGATGAGTTTGATACTGTGCAACAGTATCGCAAAATGCTCGGGTGGCCAGAACAATGTAGAGCGAAGTGCAGCGCCCAGTGATAGCAAAACGATAGGGATGGCAGCATCGGCGAGTCGCATGGCAAATGCATTGGCCACGGATGGTATTGAATAGCCGGTGAGTGCAACACCGACACCTGCAATGCTGGCCAATAGAAACGGATTTAGTAGGACTTCTTTAGTAACCGTAGCTGTTGATAATTGTTTGCCACGTGTGAGCAGTACTATGGCGTAGAGGTTGGCTGTGGGGATGGCAATGCCTACGATTACAGCGAGTGCGGCTGCTACTGCGATAGCATTGTGCTGTAGAGCACCTGCGGCAACAAATCCCAAAGCGGTATTAAAACGCCAGGCGTTTTGCATCATGCCTGCCGCGTCCAGCTTTGAAGCTTGCGGCCTGAGTCTCTTTGCTAACAAGGCCAGCAGAAAACCTGCAGTGACCACGGCCCATCCGAGTGAGCCGTACAGCAGCAGGGTGTCAAACGCGATGGCGCGTTGAGACGCTGCCACAAACATCAGTGCCGGATATAAAACGAAATAACACAGCTTATCTATTTGTGGCCAGAGATCGGCGTGGAAAAACTTCCCCAGTAAATAACCCAAAGCGATAATGGCGAGGTCTGGGCTGAGCGACAAGAGCACGTGCACGATGATGGAATCCGTCGAAGTGAGTCGTTGAAAGTAAAGTCTTGCTGGCTAATATGCGGTGTTGAGGCGCTAAATAAAGCACACTAATTTGCGCTTGGCGAGCGGTTATTGTTTTCGTGTAACTGTGTGGCATACCACCCGGGCAGGCAGCTTAAATTCTCGGCCAGAAATTGCACAAATAACTGCACTTTTGACGACAAATGTCTATGCCGCGGGTAGAGCGCGCACAAGGTCAGTGGCGGTGGGCTGAAGTCTGATAGAACTTCAAGCAATACGCCTTTCTTTAGTGCTTGGCTGGCGATAAATGTCGGTAGTAGTGCGATGCCAGCACCGGCTATCGCGGCGTCTCGAAGTACTTCGCCATTGTTTGACCACATGGCACAATTAATTGATACAGACATTTCGCCGTCTGGTCCCGTCAGCTGCCATTGGCTACCAGAGTGATTGTAGCCGTAGTGCAGACAACGGTGTGATAGCAGATCACGCGGGTGCTTGGGGTGGCCGTGCATTTCTAAATACGCGGCACTGGCACACAATAGATGCTCTGTTTGTGCTAACTCCTTCACCATCAAGCTGGTGGAAACTAGCGGCTCGGTGATGCGGATTGAGATATCAAAGCCTTCTTCGATTGGGTCAACTCGGCGATCAGATAGCGATAGCTCCAATTGCAACGCTGGGTGTAGGCGCATGAATTCAGCCACGACGGGAGATAAATGCATGGTGCCAAAAGACATTGGTGCGTTCACTCGTAGCCGTCCTTGCGGCTGCTCTTGTAGTTGCGCCACGGCCGACACAGCGGCATCAAAGTCGGCAATCAGAGCGGCGCATTTATCGTAAAAAGCCAGACCTGTCTGCGAGGGGCGCACCTTGCGTGTGCTGCTTATCAATAACTGAGCATTCAGCTCGTGCTCGAGGAAGGACACATATTTATTCACGGTAGAGCGGGTAAGGCCCATTTCGCGTGCAGCGGCGGCATAGCCGCCAGCGTCGACCACTTGTTTAAAAGCGCGCATGCATTCGATTTTATCCATTGCACGCTACTGATTGTATCGATATTAGACTCAATGTGTTTCCAAATAGGTGTATTGATTCTTCAGTATGGTCGACCCATCATAGTGTGCAGTCAAGATCAATTTAAACAGGAGCAGCAGCATGTCCATCCGACCCGTGGTATCCCGTCAGCCAGCAGTAGCAACGATGGAAGGCGCAGGCGTCAAGCTGCACCGAGCCTTTGGTTTTCACAATCCAGAACAGTTTGATCCATTTTTGTTGTTCGATGATTTTCGCAACGAGCGACCCGAAGACTACCAAGCGGGTTTTCCGTGGCACCCACACCGCGGCATCGAGACGATCACCTACGTGCTCAGCGGTACAGTGGAGCACGGAGACAGCTTAGGCAATTCGGGCACATTGGGTCCAGGTTCGGTGCAGTGGATGACGGCGGGTTCCGGGATCTTGCACCAAGAAATGCCCAAAGGTAACACGCAGGGCCAGATGCATGGCTTTCAGTTGTGGGCCAACCTACCCAGCTCATTAAAAATGACAGCACCGCGTTACCAAGATGTGCAGGGACAAGACATACCCGAAGTGATCGACGACGACGGCACCCGAGTAAAAGTGGTGGTGGGTGAGTTTTGGGGCAAACGAGGACCGGTAGACGGCGTCGCGGCTGAACCACAATACCTCGATATTTATGTGCCTGCAGGCAGGCGCAAAACTTTTAAGGTTGATACCTACCGGCATGCTTTTGCATATGTGTTCGACGGTCATGGCAGCTTCAAAGATGCGTCGAACCCTGATGGTGTGTTGTTAGAAAAAGAAGTTGCAGGACAAGAGTTGAACATCCGTGATTTAAGTGGCGACCGCACCTTGGTGCAATTTGGCACAGGCGACGAGGTCACGGTAACAGCTGGCCCCAACGGCATTCGCTTTTTGTTGATCTCAGGCGCGCCAATCCAAGAGCCCGTAGCGTGGCACGGACCAATCGTCATGAACACGCAAGCTGAGCTGCAACAAGCGATGCGCGACTTGCAAAACAATACATTTATCAAAGCAGCGCATTAGAACCAGCGAGCGTTGATTCGGAAAAGATTCAGCAAGTAGCAAAAGCTATATGCGCAAAAGCAAATAGGAACAAACATGAAAGGCGAATTTATCAGAACCACCTCTGGCTTCAGAAACTGGATAACCCCCGACGGTTCAGCAGGCCCAACCGGCGAGGGTGGCTTCCCAGCAGAAGCGGGTCGCTATCATCTCTACATATCGCATGCGTGCCCCTGGGCGCACCGCACCATGATTTTTCGTGCACTCAAGGGCTTAAACGAAGTTATCACCGTGGATGTGGTGCACCCTCTGATGCCAGCCACAAGCTGGCAGTTTGGTGAATTCCCCGGTTCAACACCTGACACCGTCAATGGCCAGTCAAACATGAAAGAGGTCTATCAAATTGCTGATGCTAATTTTGCTGGTGTGGTGACGGTGCCTGTGTTGTGGGATAAAAAACGTAAAACTATTGTGAACAACGAATCTTCTGAGATCATTCGTATGTTCAACAGCGCTTTTAACAGCATTGGCAATGCCGAGTTGGATCTTTACCCAGAGCCATTGCGGGAAGAGATAGACCAGATAAACGAAGAAATATACGAAAACGTAAACAACGGTGTGTATCGCTCAGGGTTTGCCAAAAGCCAAGAAGCATACGACAAAGCGTTTGATGCTTTGTTTAAAACATTAGACAGCTTGGAAGAGAGGCTGGGTAAAAAGCGCTATTTAGTAGGTGAACAATTATCCGAAGCAGATTGGCGCCTGTTCACGACCTTGGTGCGTTTTGACCCGGTTTATCACGGCCACTTTAAATGCAACAAAAAGCGGCTATCAGAATACCCTAGCCTTTGGAACTACATGTTAGAGCTATACCAAGTGCCGGGCATCGCGGAAACTGTGCACATGGATCAAATCAAATATCACTATTATGCGAGCCACAAGTCAGTGAACCCGACAGGCGTTGTGCCAAAAGGGCCGGAGATTGACTATTTGGCGAAACATAACAGAGAAGAGCTAAGCTAAACATCTTTAGCGAGACTTTCGTACCGCAACCTTGCTGCAGCCCGAGTTGAGACTCGGAGTCGAGCGCCCATGATTCATCGACTAAAAGAAAGCAAAATATAGTGCGCATTTTGAAAGAGATGAGCTCAACATTTATCTCAGCCACATCGCCCTTCGCTGACGAGAGAATACTCTTTTGGTAGGTCTTAACAAGAACTGGGTGGATGCTAAAAAAACTCAGAAATACTATAGGTCTCTACGTTAATGGAGACGCATCATGGATTTTATTGTGCAAGGCTTACAAGCTGAACCTTTTAAACATCTTTATGGATTAAAGGATTTGCAGCTGCAGGCGCTCGGTGTAAAGCGCTACGTCGCTGACACAAGTCCGGGTTTTCCCGACAGGATAGAAATGCGCGATGTAGATGTGGGTGAGAGCGTGCTGTTACTCAATCACACCAGTATGAATAAGCCAAGTCCGTATAAGGCCACCCACGCGATCTTTGTTCGCGAAGGAGCTGAGACTGCTTTCGAAGTGCGTAGTGAAATCCCAGCGGTGATGTATCGCAGAGTTTTGTCACTGCGTGCTTTTGATGCAAACGGTATGATACTCGATGCGGCGTTGGCAACTGGAGAGGAAATAAAAGCAGCGGTTGAGCGACTGTTAACCAACGATGATGTTGTGCATATAGATGCCCACAACGCAGCCAGAGGTTGTTATTCAGGGCGAATAGTGCGTGGTTAACAGAGGATCTTGTGCCCAACCACTTCGCCAGTGCGGCGAAGTGGAAGAGATTACTCTAGGAGCGTGGCTTACCATTTTCTGGATCGTAAAGCGCACCATAACCTACAGCTTCTACTTTGACAGGGTAGTTTTCGTCGAAGTAGTTGGTCAGCAGCTCACGGCCAACTTGGCAATATTCATACGGCAGGTACGCCAGCAGGATGTTCTTGCCGATGGTGGGGCCGTAGACCACGCTGGTGGCGTAGCTGCGACGGCCTTTGCTATCAACTAACACTTCTTCGTTACTGTCCATGATGGGCAGGTTGCCGAGTGGGTATCGAGCTACGCCCTTGCCGTCTACATTGTCAGTCATGGTTAGTGTACAAAGGTATGCCTCTTGGTGTTCAAGAGCTTTGAAGGCTACGTGCGCTTCTTTGCCACAGAAGTCCGCAGCTTTGACCTTCGGGCGAGCCAAGTCGGCTTCCATCAAGTTGTATTCAGTCAGCAGGTCGGCATTTTGTAGGCGCAGGCTCTTCTCGAGGCGACGGCTGTTGGCATAAGTTTCTACGCCGACTGGGGTGACACCCATCTCAAACAATGCATCCCACAGAGGCAATGCTGTGCCGACAGGGAAATGCAGCTCCCAACCTTGCTCACCCACATAAGACAAGCGCAGCGCTAGCACTTCAACACCTGCGATGGTGAGTGTGCGCAATGCGCCGAAAGGGAAGTTCTCATTGCTGAGCACACTGGGGTCTTCGACCAGCTGCTCGACAGTAGTACGTGCGTTTGGTCCCCACACACCCAAGCAGCCGTATTGCTCGGTGGTGTCTTCGATAGTGACATCCAGACCACGGTCTTGCGCGGTGCGTTTCATGTAGGTGAAGTCGCGGTTACCTGCGTCTGCACCGTCGATCACGCGGTAGTGTGATTCGGCCAGTCGCAGTGTGGTTAGGTCAGCGCGTACGCCGCCCTTGGGGTCGAGGAAGTGCGTGTAAATGCCTTTGCCAACTGTTGTCTCGCCACCCACTTTGGCAGCGCACAGCCACTCCATCAGTGCCTCGGCATCAGGGCCGGTGACATCGTAGAGCGCAAAGTGGCTGACGTTGACCATGCCGACATCTTCAGAGAGCTGCAGGTGCTCGGCGTTGGAGACACGCCAAAAGTGGCGATTGTCCCATTCGTTTTCACGCACGGGTATGCGGTCGCCAAACTTCTCTAACAGGTGTTCGTTGGCGGCGTAACCGTGTGCTCGCTCCCAGCCGGCCAGTTCCATAAAGTATCCGCCGAGCTCTTTTTCGCGCTCGTAGAACGGGCTGTGTCGCACACCACGAGACGCGGTGTAAGGCTCGCGGTTGTGAACGGCAGGGTTGTATATTTTGAACGCGCTCTCGTAACAGCGGTCGGCGATGTACTGCTCTTCCTGTTGGAAAGGGTAGTAGCGCGCCACGTCGATGGGCGCGTGGTCAAGGTGAGTGTGGCCATCGGTCATCCAGTCGGCCATGACTTTACCAGCGCCCGGGCCGTCTTTGACCCAAATGGCTTCGCAATACCACAAGCCACGCACATTGGCGGATTCGCCCATGCTAGGGCCGCCATCTGCGGTGACTTGCAGCAGTCCGTTGAACGAGAATTTCTCGTCATAGCCCAACTCACCCAAAATGGGGGTTAGCTCCATCGCCCGTTCGAGTGGTTCGATGACTTGATCGAGGTCTAGATCACGTTGAGAGGGTGATAAGCGCGCCTCCTCCTTGCTCTGCAAGTCGCGTGGGTGGCACATGCGCGGGTTCTTTTCTTCGTAGTAGCCCCATTCAAGCTGGCCGCCCTCGGCGGTTTTAGGGTCGCCGGTGTCGCGCAGGTAGGCGGAGTTGCCCTGATCACGCAGCAGTGGGTAACCAATCTCTTTGCCCGTGCCTTCAAACTCTTTGTATGGACCAAAAAAAGTCAGTGGGTGATCAACCGGCATGATGGGAAGGTCTTCACCGGCCCATTCGGCTATTAAACGACCCCACAAACCGGCGGTGACCACCACATGATCAGCCGCGATAAAGCCGCGTGAGGTTTCAACTCCCACAATACGGCCGTCTTCGATTTTTAGGCCAGTGGCTGCAGTGTTGGCAAAGGCTTGTAGCTTGCCTGTGGCGACGGCGTTTTCGACTAACTCGGCGCAGACCGTTTGTGAGCGCGGTATCACCAGACCCGCGTCTGGGTCCCATAGGGCCGCTTGGATTTGGTCTTCTTCTAACAGCGGAAACTTGGCTTTAGCTTCGGCTGTGCTGATCATGTGCACACGGTTGCCAAAGGCTTTGCCCGAGGTGACGCGACGTTTGAGCTCTTCTACTCGGTCGTCATCGCCGACACGTGCTACTTCAAGGCCGCCAACACGCGCGTAGTGGCCCATCTTCTCGTAGAAGTCCATGCTGTAGAGCGTAGTGAAGGCAGTCATCTGGTCGTGCACGGTGGCGTAACAGAAGTCCGAGGCGTGTGCAGTGGAACCTACATCGGTGGGAATGGCAGACGCGTCGATACCGACGATGTTGTCCCAGCCGCGTTCAATAAGGTGGTGCGCTACCGATGCGCCGACGATGCCGCCTTGACCGATAATGACGACTTTTGCGCTGTCGGGAAATGCTGCCATGACTGTTTGTCTCCAAGTTGACTCTGAGCTCGATAGCTTGCTGCACCGCAACACGCTAAACGATTAGATATGGCCTCAGTATAAACGCGCCAAAGGCTTTGTGCGCCTGCGTCGATTCTCAACAGCGCCACTCACATTCACCGGAGCGACCTGTGCCCTTAGCTGGAAGCTTGTAATGGCATTGGTTTTTCTGCAGGCTGTTGTTGAGCACTGTATTGTGGCAATCAACAGAGCGCTACGAGCATCGCGGCTTAAGCCGAGGCCTCCACGGCGACGACACACCTTCTGTTGTACGCCTAGACTAAATTCGGATGTCTCAACTGATGTAGATAATGGCAAATAAATGCTGAAGTTATGGTTCAACGTACGGGCGGGGCAGTCGTTTTGAAAAAGCCTAAAATTGCTGTTCTCTTGGATGAAAATACCCGTGAGGATGCTTCGCGATACGAGGCCAACAAAGGCTACTTTTTAGCCATCACGGATGCGGGGGGAATTCCCTTTGGCGTGCCCTTCTTAAGCGAAGTGATCGACAGCGTGGTTGAGGACTTTGACGGACTGCTCACGGTGGGTGGTCGGTTTGCCTACCCCGATGACTGGTATATCGGCGGTGAAGTCGCGAGCACACCCGAGTCGGACCGCTTCGAGATCGAGAAGGCACTTGTTGCACGGTTTCTCAGCTTAGACAAACCGGTGTTGGGTATGTGTGCTGGTATGCAAATGCTGGCCTGCCTGCACGGCTGTAAATTGACACCAGATTTGACCAAGACCATTTTAGGCGCGGCTCGTCACGATCTCGCCGATGAGCAGCATGCGGTGAGCATTGCTGAAGGTTCGCGTTTGGCCAGCTGTGTGGGTGTGCAAACTATGCAGGTCAATACGTTACACCGCGAGGCAATTGTCGAGCTCTGCGACGACGTGTTGGTGTCGGCCACCGCTGACGATGGCATTGTAGAAGCGATAGAGTTACCGGCTTATGCCTTTGCGATGGGGCTGCAATGGCATCAAGAGCGATTTGCGCATTTAGATCACCCAGGCAATGGGGTTTTTGCTGGTTTTATCAGGGCGTGTCAGTCTACGCCGATTGAATAAACTCTAAGCGGTTGCCAACGGCGTCAAAAACAAAAAATCGCTGCAATTTGGGGATGCTTTTATCCCACTTGGCTTCATAGCCGTTTGCGTCCAGTTTGGCTGCTAGCTCCGTCAGATCATTCGTCAGAAAGGCGGGGTGGGCTTTTTTGGCGGGTACAAAATCCTGCTCTACGCCCAAGTGGATTTCCGCCTCACCAGTCGTCAGCCAAAGCCCTCCGCGTTTGGCTAATTCGGTAGGCTTGGGCAGCTCGCTCCACGCCAAAACATCACAATAGAACGCTCGGCATTGCTCTTCGCTGTGTGGCGGGATGGCTAATTGAACGTGATCAAGTTTCATCGTATAGACGCTGCATTTACATTTTTATGTCATTAAAAGCCTTGCACCTAAGCCTAAAGGCTCACCTACAGGTCGGCACTTTGTCGCGAGTAACCGAGAGAGCTGGTCAGCAGATGTTTGCTATATTCGTGCCGAGGTTGCATTTTACGCATGTCTTCGACGCTCAATATCTCAACCACTTTACCGTGTTGCATCACCGCAATTTGCTCGCACATGTGGCTGACAACTGCCAAGTCGTGCGAAACCATCAGGTAAGTCAGCTGATGCTCTTCGCGCAAATCCACTAGCAGGTTTAAAATTTCAGCTTGCACTGAAACATCGAGCGCAGAAGTGGGCTCGTCTAGTAGCAGTATTTTGGGCTCTGGTGCGAGCGCACGGGCAATAGCCACCCGCTGGCGCTGGCCACCCGACAATTGGTGTGGATAGCGGAAGCGGAATGCGCCGCCCAAGCCGACATCTGAGAGCAGTTTGGGCACTCGTTGATCAATGTCTTTGTAGCCGTGTAAATAGAGCGTTTCGCTCAGTACTTGATCGACCGAGTGGCGAGGGTGCAGTGAGGCATACGGATCTTGAAAAACCATTTGCACTTTTTTGTAGAAGCTTGCCGCGCGCTTTTTTGTCAGAGATTCATCGGCGACCACCATGTGTCCAGAGTAATCAGGTACTAGGCCCATCATGGCTCGAAGAATCGTGGATTTGCCGGAACCGCTTTCGCCTACCAAGCCAAACGATTCGCCCGATGCCACTTTCAAAGTTGCATCGATCACGGCGTCAACTCTGTCTTCGCCCTTGCCAAACCAAACGTTCAGTTTTTGTATGTCTATACCGCTCATGATGCGTCAACCACGCTGCTGGCGTCTCGCCATGATGCTTCGCGCTGCAAGACGTCGAGTCGGCGTTTGGGCTGATCGAGTCGAGGCAGTGAATTGAGCAAACCGCGCGTGTAGGGGTGCTGTGCTTGTTGTAGCTGATCGGCGCGACATGTTTCAACGATGCGGCCTGCGTACATGATCAATACACGGTCGCAAAACGATGAGACCAAATTTAGATCATGGCTAATCAAGATAAGGCCCATGCCGCGCTCTTCGACTAGCTTGTCCATAATAGACAGCACCTGGCCCTGCACGGAGACATCGAGTGCTGAAGTGGGCTCGTCCGCAATCAGGATTTCAGGGTCGGGCGCAAGCATCATCGCGATCATCACGCGTTGACCCATGCCGCCTGACATCTCGTGTGGGTAGGCGCGAAAGACGCGTTCAGGATCGCGAATGCTCACGGCGCGCAGCATTTCTAGTGCTTTCTCTTTGGCTGCTTTTTTGGAGCCTTTGGCGTGCAAACTGTAGGCTTCCATGATCTGCTCGCCGATAGTCATCACCGGATTGAGCGAAAATTTTGGATCTTGCATGACCATCGAAATCTGCTGGCCTCGCACCTTGCGCATTTGTCTTTCGCTCTTGGCCATCAGGTCTTCGCCGTGCAGCGACATACGCTTAGCTGTGACGATGCCGGGCTTGCGAATCAAGCGCAGCAGGGCACGACCTGTCATGGACTTGCCCGAACCAGATTCGCCGACAATGCCCAGCCGCTCTTTGCCGAGGGAAAACGACACGCCGCGAACGGCATCAAACATGCCGGTGCGGGTAGGGAACTTGACCCAAAGGTCTTCTACGTCGATTAAGTTGTTAGAGTCGTTAGGCATCACCGGAGTCCTTCGGGTCGAGCACATCACGTAAGCCGTCGCCCAGTAGGTTAAAGCCCAAGCTCACCATAAAGATAGCGAGGCCGGGAATAGTGGCGACCCACCAAAAATCGAGTAGGAATTTGCGACCTTCAGAGATCATCGCGCCCCATTCGGGTGAGGGCGGCTGTGCGCCAAGCCCTAAAAACCCGAGTCCTGCAGCCGCGAGAATGATGCCCGCCATATCTAAGGCGACACGTACGATAAGCGATGAAATGCACAGCGGCCAAATGTGTTTGCTGATGATACGCAGCGGACCAGCGCCTTGTAATTGCACGGCACTGATGTAGTCGGCACGTCGGATGGTGAGTGTTTCAGCTCGGGCAATGCGGGCGTAGGGTGGCCACGCGGTGAGCGAAATGGCGATCACTGCGTTCTCGATACCGGCGCCCAGTGCCGCAACAAAAGCGAGTGCTAAAACCAAGCGTGGGAAAGCGAGGAATATATCGGTGATGCGCATCAGGATACTGTCTACCCATCCGCCCAGATAGCCGGCGACTGTTCCGACAAATAAGCCAAGCACGGGAGCGATCAAGGCCACCAGTGTGACGATGTACAAGGTGATCCGCGAGCCGTAGATCAGTCGACTGAGGATGTCTCTGCCGAGGGAGTCGGTGCCAAGAAGGTGGCCTTCGCTACCCGGAGGCTGCAGGCGATTACTCAAATTTTGTGCGAAGGGGTCGGCAGGTGCCAAAACAGGTGCAAACAGTGCCACGAATAGCAGAAACAGCAATATGCCCAGTCCGATCATGGTGAGGTTGTTGGATTTAAGTGCCAGCCAACCTTGATAAAAGCTGCCCATGCGTGCTTGTCTGCGCGACGTTGGCGCCTCGCTCAAGAGCCACTCGCGCAGACTTTGCGGTTGAGATTCGGAGCTAGATTCTAAGCTGTTCATTTTGCCCTCGGGTCAAAGACTTTATACAACAGGTCTGAGAAGATATTCAGGCAGACAAACACTAAGCCGACGACCACGGTGCCGCCCAAAACAGCTGCCATATCCGCCGATAACAAAGCGGTGGTGATGTACGAGCCGATACCAGGCCAAGAGAATATGATTTCGGTGAGCACCGAGCCTTCGAGTAAACCGGCGTAGCTGAGCGCTATAACGGTTATCAGCGGGACTTTGATATTGCCAAACGCGTGTCGCCAAATAACCGTCCATTCGGACAGGCCTTTAACGCGCGCGGTGGTGATGTATTCGGCACTTAGCTGTTCTAGCATGAGTGAGCGAGTCATGCGGCTGATGTAAGCGAGGCTGTAATACCCCAACAACGAAGCGGGTAAAACAATGTGGCTGATGGCGTCACGAAAAACGTCCCACTGACCATCCAGTGCGCTATCAACCAGAATCAAGCCGGTGACGGTGGGCACGAGGTCAACGTAAAAAATACCCAGTCTTCCCGGGCCACCAACCCAATCCAGTAGACCGTAAAATACAAGCAGGCCGACCAAGCCAAGCCAAAAGATAGGCATGGAATAGCCCACCAGTGCAATAACACGAATAATCTGGTCGATGATGGTGCCACGCTTGACGGCGGCTAGAACACCGAGTGGCACACCGATAAAAACGCCTATAAATGTACCGAGCGTAGCCAGCTCTAGCGTGGCGGGGAATACCCGCATGACGTCATCAATAACGGGGCGGGCGGTGAGCCGAGAAATACCAAAATCCCCGTGCGCAACATCCCAGAGGTAGTAAAAAAACTGCACCAGCAAGGGTTTGTCTAAACCCATTTCGATGAACATGGCGTCGTAGGCTGATTTGGACGCGCGTTCACCTAGCACAGCGATGACCGGATCAATAGGCATTACCCGACCAATCAAAAAGGTGATGAACAACAGCCCGATCATGGTGATCAAAATCGAGCCGAGAGTGCGCAGCACCGATGAGGTGAATGCAGCACTTTTAGAGACGAAGGGCGACAGTTGTCGCCCTTCTTTAGCGGTTGTAGGCGATGCCATTGACGCGAGTCTTACTTCGTCACTGGCCAGTAGGAAGCTGCTGTTATAGCGCCTCCCACGGTGAAGTTACTCACGTTGCTGCGACGACCTGTTTGCTCGATCTTTTGGTACATCACGGCAAAAGGCGATTCCATCTGGTGCTTGCGCTGCATCTCTTCGTACATGGCTGCGCGCTTGTCACGGTCACTTTCGATAACGGCGGCTTCAACGGCCTGATTCATGTCACCTGGGTCCCACGCGTTGCGATAGGCGAGGAAACCGGTGGCTTTGATCTCGTCCGAGTTATCGGGGTTGTAGGCAAAGGTGCCAGCGTTGGTTTGTGGATCTGGATAGTCAGGACCCCAAGCGCCCATGTACATATCTAGCTCACGTGCACGGTAACGAGTGAGTATTTGCTTTGCAGTGCCCACCGTTATGTTCAGCTTGATACCGGCTTGGCCCATCGTGTTTTGCAATGACTGAGCGATTTCGATGCGCTCTTGCGCCTCGCGTACACCCACTTCAATTTCGAGGTCTGATACGCCAGCCTCTGCCAGCAAGCCTTTGGCTTTTTCTATATCAAGGGTGAACGGTTTGTCGTCAATTTCACCCAGATAAGTGCGTGGCAAAAATGCCTGATGGATTTTGTACTGGCCATTGAGAAAGGAGTTTTGCATGCCTTCGTAGTCGATCAAGTACTTCATCGCTAGAAGCACTTTGGGCTTGGAGAGCTCAGGGTGCTTTTGGTTAAACGACATGTACATCAAGCGGCCACGTAGCTCGTCGTCGATAGCGACGTCTTCGTTTTTGGAGGCACCAGCAACGTCTTCTGGGTTCAAGTTGCGCGCAATATCGATATCGCCTTTTTCAAGCATCAAGCGTTGTGTCGCACTCTCTTGTACGTGACGCACAATCACTCGCTCCATGGCCGGCGCGCCTTGGTAGAAGCTTTCATTGGATTGCATGGTCACGGATTCGTTGGGTTTCCAGCTCAGTACTTTGTAAGCGCCAGATCCCGCTGTGTTGGTCTTGAGCCATGTATTGCCCATGTCTCCGTCTACTTCGTTTTCCATCACGGTTTTCATGTCAACGATGCCGCCAATGGTGGAGGTCAGGCAGTTGAGCACAAAAGATGTCGCGTATTTTTTGTCGGTGGTGATACTGATGGTATTGCCATCGGCAACAATGGTTTCAGCGACGTTTTCAGGGGTGAAGCCAAATTGCGTCAAGATGAAGGCAGGGGTTTTGTTCAAGATGACGGCGCGACGCAGAGAAAACTCAACATCTGCTGCTGTAACTGGGTTGCCAGAATGAAAGTTCACGCCCTCACGCATCGTAAAAGTAATGGTCTTTCCGTCTTCAGATACTTCCCAGCTCGCGGCTAAGTCTGGCTCGTAGCCAGCGGCTAGGTCGAGAGGATTGAAGTTGACCAGCTTGCCATAAACATTGCGGCTGACATCACTGCCAGCGAACTCAAACGATTCAGCCGGGTCTAGTGTGGTGATGTCATCGATGCGGTTGGCAATCACCAACATGTTATCGGGCGTTGCGGCATAGGATGGCGCTGCACCCAGAGCGAGTGCCAAGCCGACGGCGGTTCCAACCAGTAGTTTGCTAAATTGCTTCATAGGGGTTCATCCCTCCTGTTGCTGTTACGTTTAACTGTTGGCACCTTCTCAGGCGCCCCAGGTCTTCTCCAATACGCGCAACCAATTTTGGTGGCACAATTTTTTGATCAATGATTCGTCGTAGCCATGCGCTCGCATAGCATCTCGCAGATTGGGTAGATCGGCGATCGTGGTGATGTCAGCGGGCACATCAGCACCGTCGTAGTCAGAGCCAAAGCCAACGCGATCTTCGCCCAATTTGTCGATGAGATAATCGACGTGCTGGAAAAGCACATTGAGCGGTGTGTCAGTGATTTTTTTTCCGTCTGAACGCAGAAAAGCGACCGCGTAGTTAACCCCCACCATGCCATCACTGTCAGCGATAGCCGCCAGCTGTTTATCGCTCAAATTTCGAGAGCTATTGCAAAGCTGGTGTACGTTAGAGTGGGTGGCGACCAGCGGTGCGTCGCTGAGTTTTGCGATATCCCAAAAGCCCGCTTCGTTGAGGTGGGATAAATCGAGCATGATGTTGAGTTGGTTGCAGCGTTTGACTAGCTTTTTGCCTAAGTCGGTCAGGCCTGGACCCGTATCGCCGTTACTGGGAAAGCGAAAAGGCACGCCGTGGCCAAATAACGTTGGCCGACTCCACACAGGGCCAAGTGATCGCAGGCCCGCATGGTAGAGAACATCAAGAGAGTGAAGGTCTGGATCAATAGCCTCAGCGCCTTCGATGTGCATGATTGCTGCGAGCTTCCCGCGCTCCATGCACGAAGCAATTTGCTTTGCTGTGGTGCAGATTTCTAGTGCGCCTTGTTCTTGCAATCTGATCAAAATGGCCGCCTGACCGAGCGCCACAGTGGTCGCGGCTGGGGTCTCTAAAGCTTCTGGCAGCGGCACATCATAGGGGGTGGAGTCCATGCTGTCCGAATAGCTCTCACCCGTGTGCTCTGACGGAATATAGATCGCAAAAAAACCGCCGCCAAATCCACCTATTTTTCCTTTTGGCGCGTCTACAGCGCCGTCTCTGCCGGTGATGAAAGGGCTGATGTCGCCACTCTCACCTGCGCGGTACATGCAGCTAAGCACGTCGTTGTGGCCGTCAAAAATTAGCGGTAACTGATTGCTCATGGGGTTTGCGTGCAGCTCCTAATAACTTGATCAATCGAAAAAGTGCAGTTAAAAATTCGCATATTCTGGCTACGATCATGAACGACAATTCAGGCCTTGTATAGTGAAAATACGCCCAGTGCTTTGCGTGATTGTTTTGGTACTGGTGGATAGGCTGATTTGCATGCGACGAATTACTGCAACTGCGCGCACTAAGTGATAGACAATAATATGTTTTTTGATTTCCGCATGTTGGAAATGCGCGTGATATAAGAAATGCAGGTGCAGCCCTCTCGGAAAAATTTAACTCCACCTGCCAGTAGCGCAAATGAACGCTGTTTTTAGTGGGTTTTTACGCATTTTTACAAGTCGTTATAATACAAATATGGCCCAAATATCAATTCTTTGTAAGCATGTTGCGTTGCGGCAAAGAGCTCAATTAAAAGCTGAGTAAAAACAAGAAAAATAGTAGCCCGATGGAATTTAAGTACTCGATTTATTTGAGTTGGCTAAAGTAAGGATAAAACACCAAAGAATAGAGATAATGCTGTGCACGTGATCCACAGCGCCACTGCTGACAACCGAACAAGAATTGGTGCTAAAGGTGGGCTTGTATGATTTGCCCAGTCAAGTGCAGTTGAAGAAGTTTTATTCCCGTTTTACTGTGGTGTCATCGATACGCGTTTTACATTCAAAGTTTCCGTAAATATTGAGCTGCTGAGCTTTTGATTTGCTTCCAAGCTGTGCAAAAAATGGCGTGCCAAAATCAAACCATACACTTGTCTAAATTGCTGGTTCTGCAATATTGGCTGGTTCCATTGTCGTGTTGTTGTTCTGCTTTAAAAGCTATCTTTACTTTCATAAAAAAATTCATTGCCGTCGTTATACTCATTGGATGGATTTCGACTTCGTCCATCAAGCACCGCTAACTTTGCTTGGCTGCTTGTAAGCGGCGCTATTTTAGTGAGCGCTAATGGTTGTGCAGAACGCTACGCATAGACGTGCCAGCGTGAGGGTAAAATGATTAATCAGTGTGATGTGAATGTTGCTTAAAATCCACAGAGAATTAGGCATCGCAAGTTCGTACTCCAATGACTCTGGCGTACCAATCTACACAGAGCCAAACGACTTGGTGTCTATAGGTTTGGATGTCTTTGATCGACCGCAAAGTCTAGCCAGTAAAACGGCTGGAAAATGGCATGATATGCGTTTGGCTGCCAGTAGTGAGAGCGTCGAGTTATTGGTGGTTTCCGCTTTTCGATCTGTCGATTATCAAGCGTCGATCATTCAGAAGAAGCTGCTCAATGGTCAGCTTATTGAAGACATCCTGAAAACAAACACTGCGCCTGGCCACAGTGAACATCACAGTGGTCGAGCGCTCGACCTAACTGCTTTGCACTGCAAGGTCCTCAGTGAGGAGTTTGAACAGACAAACGCTTTCCGCTGGTTGACTGAAAATGCACACGCGTTCGGCTTTACGCTATCGTATCCAAGACACAACAAGTGGGGCATGATTTACGAACCGTGGCATTGGTGCCACGATGGCAGCTAACAGCTCAAGCATCTCCGCTTTGATTTTTTACTTGTATCCCGAATAGCACTACTGTGCCCTACAAACGCGAGGCCTAAACATTGGAATTTATCGTACCGAAAGAAGCTGAAACTACCCGTTTACTGCTTCGCCAGTTTCAAAACGATGATTGGCGTGATCTGCACGCGTATTATTCTGACGCTGAGGCCACGGCATACACCATGGGGCGAGCACTGAGCGAAGGCGAAACGTGGCGAGCGATGGCCAGTATGGTTGGGCACTGGCAATTACACGGCTTTGGCCCGTACGCGGCGGTTGAAAAGGCCACCGGCACGGTGGTTGGCACAGTGGGGTTTTGGTATCCCAATGATTGGCCCGAGCTTGAAATCAAATGGGCTTTGTCGCCAGCTTATTGGGGCAAAGGTTTTGCCAGCGAAGGCGCACGTGCCGTGCAGCAGATTGCCAAAGCCAGTTTCCCCGACAAACGATTGATCAGTTTAATCAGTAGTGAAAACGAGCCTTCTTGTTTACTAGCCCAGGCGGTGGGTGCGCACCTAGAAAAACATATTGAATTTCGCGATGCGCAGTGGGCCGTTTATCGACACCCTTAAGTTCAAGCTAAACCTCGAGTAGTTTTAGTTTGTGCGCTGCGCACTTTGCGCTTAGTCTGTCAGTGATAACAATCGACAGTAACGAGGTGGCGCAGATGGCTGATCTGGAAACGATATCGGTATACGACCAAAAAGCTGCTGAGTACGCTGAGTTTGTACAGCAAGAAGAACCTCACCCATCGCTCTTGGCGTTTATAAGCCAATTGAATCCCAGCGACTACGTGCTGGATTTGGGCTGTGGTCCAGCACATGCATCGGCGACCATGTACGCACAAGGTTTGCGTGTAGACCCAGTAGACGCGTCAGCGCAGATGGTTGAGCTGGCCAATCAGTTATTTGATATTGGCGCGCGACAGGCGCAATTTGCAGACATCAGTGGCCAAGACATCTACGAAGGCGTATGGGCCAACTTTAGTTTGTTGCACGCGAGCACCGATGATTTCCCGCTTATATTGAGAGCACTTAGACATGCCTTAAAACCGGGTGGCTTATTACATCTGGGCATGAAAACAGGTGATGGCTCAGCTCGTGACCATTTGCAGCGATTATATAGCTATTACTCCGAATCGCAGTTGAGGCAGCTTCTGAGCGACAACGGATATGAAGTTGACAGCGTGGTGCAGGGCGAGGATATGGGCCTAGCAGGAGATGTTGAGCCGTGGATTGTGTTGTTGTGTCGCAGTACCAAGGCGCATTCTGCTTAGGCTGAATAACGCTACGTTGCTTTTTGAGATGTCACAACGGTTCGATCTCCGTGCTGTAGGCCTAACGTGCGGCTTAACCACGTCAGGCGGCGTCATTATTTCTCAACACGCCAGAAAACCTGTCTGTATGTCTTTATGGAAAATCAGTCAATTCATGCACTGAACGGTCGCTACTTCTGAATAGCTAAAATACCAATCACAAGCGTTATTCGGAGTAGAACATGGCAAGTCGACTAATTTCAGCGTTGGTCCTCCTTGTTGCTTGCCAAACGGCTGGCGCAGACATCTATAAGTGGGTTGACGCGGAAGGTGTCACGCATTTTGGCTCTCAGCCTCCTATTGAGCTAGCAGTCAAAAAAGTTGAAATTGGAGCCGGTCGAGTGAAAACTCGCGATGTGGCCAATCCTTATAGTCAGCGTTTCAAAGAAGTTAAAAAGAATAAAGAGATTGATGCGGGAACAGGGGCTGTTGCAAAAGCTCTGACAGCGCATTTGAGTACTGTTTCTGATAACGGAGTGGATCTCAACTGCCGCAAAGCGGTGAATAACGGTCAGCACTGGGCAAAAAAAATGTACCAGACAAGCGTCAAAAACAAGGAAGATGGCTATGTGACTGATGCCAATTTTAATCAAATGGTGTCTTCAATCGAGCAGGCCCAAAAGGAGATGACTGTCAGCAATTGCGAGAGCGCAAGCGGTAAGGAAATCGAGTTCTATCGCTGCTTGAGTGACGACGATAACCACCTGATTGCCTGCGACGGTTTGCATTAACTTTAGCGCTGTATATACAGTTCATAGCAAAAAAAATCATTGAGTTGTGGGCCCAACACGAGGCTCGCGCTCAAACGCCATAAATTCGATTTTTTTATCAGGCGTTGAAATCAAACTCTAAGCTTTTTATCTGCCAACATCTTAAGGCAAAGTGCTTGCTTAGCACGCTCTGCCTTTCAGCTTTAGCTCTAGTCGTTTAGTCAATAAACGCATCTTCTCGCATTCCTGCGCGTGCCAAGTGCACGGGTAACACTCGCCCGTACAGTTGCCTTGTTCGCTCCGGCGAACCGACCATATCCGGTTGCTCCACATACGAGAATATCGCGACATAGCGTTTGCGCTCTCCACGCAGTGGCGCCACACGGTGCAGTGAATACCGCCCCTTGAACAGCTGCAAGTCACCTGGCTCGAGTACTAATCGTGTGACCTGATCAGAGCGTTCTTCAAGTACCGCTTGTACCGTTTCGAAGTTTTCTCCGTCGCTGCGGATATTAGCCGCGTATTCGAACTCTCCGCCTTGCTCAGCATTTTGGATAGCTAGGGTAACGGTGAAGTTGTTGGTGTCAAAATGCCAAGGGAACCCATTACCGGCTTTTGCTTGATTGATGATGACATCGGCGAGCGGGTCGGCGTAGCGGTGGAACTGTTTTGCTTGCAGGCAGTTGCGAATAAAATCGTCGAAGCCGGGCGCGTCGTGAATACTTCTAAGTGGCCCATCAGCCACAAAGTTATCCGCCGGAATGAAAGCATTAGAGCGCTGGTAGAACTGCCTCACGGGGTGAGTAGACGGCAGTGAGGGGTCGTCTTGGCCAAAATAGGCGTTGGTTTTTTCTTCAGAGCTAAAAGCGTTGTCGCTTTGCTCGTCGGCTTCCCGGCGTGTGGCATCAACGCCTGCAGGGGTCAGAAACCCTTTCAACACCGCGCAGCCGTCTTCGGCTAGTTTACTCTGCACTTGTTTTAGCAGTGCTGCAAACGCTGTGCTTTCGGGTTGGTGTATTGGGTATTTCTCTAGATCGATGTAGGCATGATTGACTGTCATTTCGTCACCCGTTTGCTAATCAATACAAGGCCGATCTTACCCAAAAATCGTTAATTTTCCTGACAAGAAACGACAAAACTTGTACATAAAGGTCACAGTGTAAGCGTGCGCGGCTCGCATGGAGCATTGCGCGCGATCAGTTTATCGTTGCTTGCCGTGTCATAGCTTTGCTTATCGCTTAGTCGTCAAAATCAATAACCGTTGCTGGGTGCTGCCAGACTTCCAGCACTTTGATCAAATCTGTGCAACGCAGTCGCGTACTGTGGGTGTTGCGGCAAGGGTGTAGATAGATGTATTCGTGCTGCAAAAGTCCATTGTCGATGATAATCATCACTTTGCCGCCGTGGTCGTTGATAGCGGCAAGTGGGGTGACAGATCCGGGCACAACACCCAAATACTTTCCCATGCGTTCGGTGCTAGCAAACGCAAACTGCCCACCGGTTAGTTGCAGCTTGTCGCGCAATGCTCGCAAGTCCACTGTGCGATTGTGTTCGATCACGGCTAAAAACATACGCCCCTTTTTATTACGTAGGAAGAGGTTTTTACTGTGAGCGCCAGGGTCTATGTATTCTACTTTCTGCGCTTCTTCGACGGTGTAGAGTGCTTCATGGGTGAATGTCTGATGTTCAACCCCGAGCATTTCTAGTGCCTCAAGCACATGCTCGGCTGTTGCGGCTAGTTGGCCATTGTCGAGTGTGATGTTTTCTGGGTCTGGGCGATCAGAGTGACTCAAAGTGATGGTATTCCTAAATTAATGAGCTGGTGCAAAAAAGGCTCCGCTAGCTTTCTATCTATCTTTCTAGAGTAAGTGAACGAGTGGGCTACATGCTGGTTGTGATTCGTTAAAACTAGTACGCATGGAAGTCGATCTTCATGTCTTGCCAATGGCATGAGTCTAGCGGACCAGAGCGCCACATTCATCCCGCGCGATGGAGATATCGTCTTTCTGAATTCATATCGATATTGCTGCGTCTGAAGGAGCTGTGGCAAATTCAGTTGATCTCGTATGCTTGAGTTCAGAGCGTCTATGCCGTCCAGTAAGCTCTTACTGAATGACAGCATGCATGACTAAAAGTTATGCAGTTGTCTGTTTTTTTAACGTTTGAAGCGGCAGCGGCCACGGGCTATCTTCAGCGTATCCCAATTTTTGTTTTTCGTCTTTTGTTTACACAAACATATAGTGTTGAGGCTGAGCTGCCGGTTAGGCAATCGGGTACAAAATGTTGAACAAGAATTAGGATTTTGTCTGCGTAGACAATCAAATCTAAACTTCGAGACGGAACAGGGCGTGTCATGAAAATAACCAAAATAAATGTATACCAAGTTGATATGCCATTTTCCGCTGGACCCTATCATCTATCGGGCGGGCGAGCCTTTGAAGCACTTGATAGTACGATCGTAGCGATTGAAACCGATCAAGGCATCACAGGTTGGGGTGAAACTTGTCCATTTGGTATTTCATACCTTCCAGGTTTTGCGGCGGGTGCCAGAGAGGGTATATCTGAAATAGCTCCACTGCTGATTGGCCAAGACCCGAGGCAGCTACTAAATATTAATCGCTTGATGGACAAAATTCTGTGCGAGCAAGGTTATCTCAAGTCGGCACTGGATATGGCTTGCTGGGATATATTGGGGAAATTTTCTGGTATGCCACTCTACGACCTGCTTGGTGGGAAACAGACAGAAAAGATGCCAATAGTAGCATCTGTATCAGATACCAAAACACCACAAGAGATGGTCGATGATATTAACCGTTTTCGTGAAAAGGGCTATTTTCACTTTTCTGCCAAAGCAAATGGTGATCCAGAAAAGGATATAAAGCAGTTCCGGGCAATTGCTTCTCAGATGCAACCGGGGGAGGTTTTACTGATTGATGCCAATACTGGCTGGACGCAGCATGCCGCGCTTCGCGTGGTCAGGGCTTTGAAAGAATTTGATCTCTATATTGAGTCTCCCTGTCGAACCTATGAAGAAACACTCTCCGTTCGAAAGCAGACAAGCTTACCGATGATGCTGGACGAAGTGTTTCAGGGTATTGGTGTTCTGTTGCGCGCTCATCGAGATGATGCAGCCGATATCATAAACCTGAAAATCTCAAAAGTTGGTGGCTTAACTAAAGCAAAATTGATTAAAGAGCTGTGTGTCGAGATGGGAATTGCTGTCACTATTCAGGATACCGGTGGTGGAGAGTTTGCTCAGGCTGCAATAACACATTTGGCGCATGCTACGCCTGCTGCGCTTCTTATGTCGGTTTGGGATTGCACTGAGATGACGGGTGTCAGAGTTGGCAAAGGTGTAAACGTCAAAAATGGTTATATGTGGGCCGGATCAGAGCCTGGGTTAGGTGTAGAGCCGTGTCTCTCGGTAATAGGCCAGCCGATTGCGAGTTACAGCTAAAGCTGAGCGCTCTACTGTCGTGATGATAAGCAGCTAAGTGCAAGGTTTGAAGTCACAACTACACAACTATTTCTAATCCTAACGACCAGTTATTCATCGTTTGAGTTAGCTCATTCATAAGTATAAGTTGTCGAGACCTAGCTGTTGTCATGTGGGGAAGTTACACACCAAAAAACTTAGATGTATTGAGACTTGTGAATAGGGCACCAGTTGTCATTCGACTCAACTTTTTTTCCGCTTTTCTATACATAAAAAAACTATTTAGCAGTATGGAGTAACAAATGCAGATTTCACTTGTAGGCAAGCGCGTCATGATTACAGCCGGTGGCGCAGGTATGGGCCGTGCGACGGCAATCGCAATGCATAAGTTGGGCGCTACTGTTTTTACCTGCGATATTGATGAGCAAGGCCTGTCGACTTTGCCCGAAGGAATTACAACATTTATCTGTGATGTTTCTGATTCCTCAGCAATAGATGCGATATTTGCTGAAATCCTGCCAGACGGCTTGGATATTATGGTAAACAACGCTGGGATTGGTGGGCCTACCAAGCCGGTCGAAGAGGTGAGCGATGAAGAATGGTCTCAGTGCATGCGAGTTTGCATTGATTCACAGTTCTACTGCACCCGTCGTGTCGTGCCTGTTTTTAAAAAGCAACAGAGTGGCGCGATCATCAATCTGGTTTCTGCTGCGGGCATTTTAGGCTTCCCAAACCGTAGCCCGTACGTTGCTGCTAAGTGGGCTGTTTCTGGCTTTACGAAGTCAATGGCGATGGAGCTCGGACCGGATAATATTCGAGTTAATGGCATCGTTCCCGGTAATGTAAATGGGGAACGTATGGAGCGCGTAATCGTGGCACACGCTGAGGCGGAAGGTATTGAGCCGGAAGAGGTGCGCCGCTTGTATTCTATCGGTACCTCTATGCAGTGCTATGTGGATCCTGAAGAGATCGCTGACACCATTTGTTTTCTCGCTTCTGAGTATGGTCGTCATATTTCAGGCCAGATCCTGGGCGTGGATGGATTCACAGAAACTCTGTACCCACGTACTTGATGAAAGTTGCTCAGTCGGAGAGATTCGTTTTCCGTTTTGATTGCTTTGAATATCATTGTGACGTGAAGGCAAGTGCCTTTAACGTTCTAGGTTGGCGGTAGGTTTTTTATGGTTAGTCTGAGTGAATATGATCAGCGATTGCTGTCAGGAGCTGATGGGAAAGCAAAGCAGTTAGCAATGAAAATGATGGTCCGTGCGGCAGAAGTGTCCGGAGTAGAGTGCTTAGTAGATGTCAGCATGGCTCACGTCAACAGTTGCTTCTACAGTGGCCAAGTCGGTCTCGATTTTGCGGAATTTCTTCTGCGAGAAGGAGGCACTGTTGCTGTTCCTACCCTGACAAATGTCGGCCTGATAGATTTGTTGCACCCAGACCTTCGACCGGAAAAAAGTAATCAGGAAGAGGTGCGGGGTGCGCGTAAATTGATGGGGATTTACGAGAAGCTGGGCTGTGAAGTGGTATGGACCTGTGCGCCTTATCAGCTTAAACAGCGTCCGAGCTTAGGTGATCAGATAGTTGGCTCTGAATCCAATGCAGTGTCTTTTTATAACTCTGTGTTGGGTGCTCGCACAAATAAATACGGCGACTTTCTGGATATCTGCGCGGCTGTGACCGGTCGAGCACCTTATGCCGGTTTGCATCGTGACGAATGTCGTCTGGGCGAGATTTTGTTTAATGTTGATGGTGTTCCTAAAAAGCTGCGAGAGGAAGATGTTTTTTACCACGTTTTAGGAATAATTTTGGGGCAAAAATCGGGTGTGCAAATACCTGTAATTCAAGGCCTTCCAAAGACTGTCAACGAAGATCAGCTGAAAGCGATTAGTGCTGCGGGGGCGGCATCGGGTGCGGTCAGTATGTTCCATGCGATTGCTATTACACCAGAAGCGGAAACATACGATCAAGCATTCGGTGGTGGGGAGCCGAAGCGCGTAGTTGAGGTCACATCTGAGATGCTTATCGAAGCAAGAGATACGCTGTCACATAGCAACAGCGGCACTCTCTCAGCCGTTTGCATCGGCACGCCTCATTTCTCGTTTACAGAGTTTGCCAAACTTATCCCACTGATAAAGGGTCGTCAGGTAAATCCTGATGTGAGCTTCCTGATCTCCACCAGTCGCTTTGTTTTAGCCGAAGTACAGAATCAAGGCTGGCTAGAGGATATCAACGACGCTGGTATTCGAATTGTGGTGGATACTTGCACTTATTTTACTCCAGTAGCCAAAGGTGTTCAGGGGCGCGTGATGAGCAACTCGGGTAAGTGGGCTTACTACGCACCGGGCATGCTCGATGTCCGTGTGGTATTTGGTAGTCTGGAAGAGTGTGTTGAATCCGCTGTGCGGGGTGAAGTGTGGCGCGATAAACGCCTTTGGGACAATGCGTTTTGGGGAAGTGAGTAATGGCTGAATATAAGGGCAAACTATTGAATGGGGGACAAGCTTGTGGAGAAGCGCTATTGCTGGATGAACCTTTAAGTTTCTGGGGTGGATTTGACCCAAAAACCGGTGAGATTATTGATATGCAGCATCCTCAAGTGGGTCTGGTGATGACGGGGAAAATTGTGGTCATGCCTGGAACTCGCGGCTCATCAGGTACACCGGGCGTATTGGGGGAGTCTCTTCGCTTGGAAACCGGGCCACTGGGGTTGGTATTGAACAAAGGAGATATTAATGTAGCCGCTGCAGCGATGGTGGTATCTACGCTCTACGACAAACACTGCCCAGTGGTTGAGTTAAGCAAAGAAGAGTTTGCCCAGATTACAGATAAACATACTATTACTATCTTGGAAGATGGAACTTTGACCCAATAGCTTTAAAGTCGGATTGGTAGTTAGTTTTTTTCCGCTTTACTGCTGTGGATCGACATGACTAATAGCTGTTCTCTTCGGGCTGAAACAGTAGCGCTTATCGGTATATCAATTCATAATAATCGCCACTACTCGATGTTAAGGAGCCTTGGATTAAGTCAGGTCAGTGACGTCGGCGTGAAAAATTGAGTCCACCGTCGGAGTGTCGTGCAGCCAATCGACGGCAATAGTGAGCCAGGCGCCCCCAGCTAGGCGCCCAATCAGCGGCCAGATTTGCACCACGGCTGAGCCGAATTTGGTGCGTCAACTCTGTGTACATGACTTGATCTGAGGTTGCTTTAATATATCTCTAGGGCAGATATGATGCGAAATATCCGAAAGCAGTTGCCACCTATGACA